>Ga0208516_100005_pt1 | contig 439354 bp, 405 predicted proteins | sample LakWasM117_HOW13_2_FD_183931 | JGI IMG/M metagenome (GOLD analysis project Ga0208516, IMG submission 183931) | Freshwater sediment methanotrophic microbial communities from Lake Washington under simulated oxygen tension - Sediment Metagenome... | ecosystem: Environmental > Aquatic > Freshwater...
CCATCCCGAACAGGACAGTGAAACGACTTTGCGCCGATGATAGTGCGGGTTCCCGTGTGAAAGTAGGTCATCGTCAGGCTCTTACAGCCCAAGAAACCCCGTAGCCCAAAGCTACGGGGTTTTTTGCTTGTTTGCGCAGAAGTACTTGTATCGTCGCCTGCGCGATGTGCGTGCGCCATGGTGGGCGCAGACGGCTTGAAAGATGAACATGCAACTGCAAGACATTCTGTATTCCCAAGGGTTCGGCATCCGCCGCGTGTGTTCCGGACTGGTCCAGCAGGGCTGGGTGGAACTGTGGGACACCGAGGCCAATGACTGGGTGCGCTGCCTCGACTCCACGCAGGACATCGATCCTGAAGGCCTGCGCTATCGCGTGCAGGGCGTGGAGTGGGCCTATCACGCGCTGGGCTATGTGCTGCTGCACAAGCCTGCGGGCACGGAGTGCTCGCAAAAACCGTCGACCTATCCGAGCATTTACTCGCTTTTGCCTTTGCCGCTGCGTCTGCGTCCGAACAAGGGCGCCGTGCAGGGCGTGCAGGCCGTGGGGCGGCTGGACCAGGACACGACGGGCCTGCTGCTGCTCAGCGATGACGGCCAGTTCATCCACCGCATGAGCTCGCCCAAGAAGCATGTGCCCAAGATCTATCGCGTGACCACCAAGCATCCGGTCGATGCCGGCCAGGTGCAGCGCCTGCTCGACGGCGTGGTGCTCGACGATGACCCCAAGCCCGTCAAGGCCGCTGCCTGCGAGCAGGTGAGCGAGCATGTGCTGGATCTCACGCTGACCGAAGGCAAGTACCACCAGGTCAAGCGCATGATCGCGGCCGTTGGCAACCGCGTCGAGGGCCTGCATCGCTGGAAGATCGGCGAGCTGGAGCTCACCGAGGACCTGCAGCCGGGCCAGTGGCGATGGTTGACGGCCGAGGACCTGGCCAAGCTCAAGGCCAAGTGAGGCAAGGAGCCGCGTTTCCATGATGAATTCCGCTGACCCTGGCCGGGGCTGGGCCCTGTTGTGCACTGCTTTCGATGCGCCCGTGCCGGATGCGCTGCGCATCCAGCAGGACGTGCTGATCGTGGTGGATGGCCGCGGCATGATCGATGCCGTGCTGGAGCGCGGTGATCCCCGCCGCGCCGCTCTGGAGGCCGCGCATGCGGCCGCAGGCACGCTGCAGCGCCTGCCCGAAGGCCAGTACCTTTTGCCCGGCATGGTGGACCTGCATGTGCATGCACCGCAATGGCCGCAAAGCGGCAAGGCCCTGGATGTGCCGCTGGAAACCTGGCTGCAGGAGTACACCTTTCCCCTGGAAGCGCGCTACGGCGATGCCGGCTTTGCCACTTCGGTCTACGACAGCGTGGTGCGCACGCTGCTGGCCAATGGCACGACGACGGCCATGTACTTCGGCACCATCCACGCCGTGGGCAACCAGGTGCTGGCCGAACGCTGCCTGGCCCTGGGCCAGCGCGCTCTGGTGGGCAAGGTGGCGATGGACGAGCCGTCGCAATGCCCTCCGTACTACAAGGACGCCAGCGCCGCCGAAGGCATTGCCGAGACGGCGCGCTTCATCGACTGGCTGCGCCAGCATCCGGACAACGCGCAGCAGCGCGTGCTGCCGGTGATCACGCCGCGCTTCATTCCTTCATGCACCGACGAGCTGCTGCACGGCCTGGGCGACCTGGCTGGACGCACCGGCGCCCATGTGCAAACCCATTGTTCCGAGAGCGACTGGGCGCATGCCCATGTGCTGGAACGGCAGGGCCGCACCGATGCGCATGCGCTGCATGATTTCGGCCTGCTCACGCGCCGCACGGTGGTGGCCCATGCCAACTTCCTCACGGCCGATGACGTGGCGCTGATGGCGCGCACGGGCGCCTCGGTCGCGCATTGCCCTCTGTCCAACTTCTATTTCGCCAACAGCGTTTTCCCCGCGCGCAGCGGCCGTGAGCAGGGCCTGGGCATGGGGTTGGCCACGGACATCTCGGGCGGCTACAGCCCCAGCATGTTCGATGCCTGCCGCCACGCCATGACGGCCTCGCTGGCCTTGCATGAGGGGGTTGACCCGGCCCTGGGCGCTTCGCAGCGCGGCAGGGCGGGGCAGGGCGTTCAGGCCCGCATCGACCACGTCTTTGCGCTGTGGCTGGCCACGGCGGCGGGGGGCGATGCGCTGGACCTGCCGATTGGCCGCATCGAGCCCGGCCATGCCATGGACGCCCTGGCCATCGACTGCCAGGGGCCTGACTCCAATGTCCAGATCTGGCCCGGCGCGGATGGCCCGGCCGACATTCTGCAAAAGATCATCCACCACGCCACGCGCGCCAATGTGGCCAGCACCTGGGTGCAGGGCGAGTGCGTGCACCGACGCCAGGCCGCCGGCGCGGTCGGCGCTGTCACTGCTGCCTGAGCGCCGCAGTCTTTGCGCTGCGGCCGTTTTCCGCATTTTTCCGTCCCATGACCGAACCGACCTCCTCCTACGAAGGGCGCCTGATCGCCCGCCCCGACGACCGCGTCTCGCTGTCACAGGCCCTGTTGCTGGGCCTGCAGCATGTGATGGCCATGGACGTGTATGTCGTGCCCTTCATCATTGCCTCGGCCCTGGCGCTGTCGCAGGCCGATGCGGCGTCCATGATCCAGTCCACCTTTCTTGCCGCAGGCGTGGGCACGCTGATCCAGACCGCCTGGTGCATGCGCATGCCTGTTGCGCAAGGGCCTTCCTACATTCCGCTGGGTGCCATCCTGGCCGTGGCCTTTGGCGCGGGCGGTGGCTTCGGCGGCATGGGTGCGGTCTATGGCGCGCTGATTCCGGGAGCGCTGATCGTCATTGCGCTGGGGGCGCTGGGCTGGTTCCACCGCGTGATCCGCTGGCTGGTGCCGCCCATCGTCGGCGGCACCATCATCCTCGTGGTGGGGCTGTCGCTGCTGCCGATTGCGCTCAGCGCCAACGTGTTCTCGGTGCATGGCGGCATGACGGTCAACCAGTCCATTGCCCTGGCTTCGGTGTCGGCGGCGCTGCTGATCGCGGCCATGATGCTGGGCCTGCGCTTTGACAACCGGCTGGGCCGCTGGATGCGCCTGTCGTCGGTGATCATTGCGCTGGCCGGCGGCACGGCCGTGGCCTGGGCCATGGGCCTGTTCGCCTGGCAGCCGGTTGCGGATGCGCCCTGGCTGACACTGCCCAAGCTGGCCGGCATCGACTACCCGCTGCAGTTCAGCCTGCCTGCCGTGCTGACCTTTGTCGTGATCTATCTGGTGGTCATGGCGGAAACCACGGGCACCTGGTTTGCGGTCTCGGCCGTGATCAACCAGCCCATCACCAGCCGCCAGCTCGACCGTGGCGCCGTGGGCGAGGGCCTGAGCTGCAGCGTGGCCGCACTCATCGGCGCCACGCCGGTCACCGGCTACTCCACCAATGCGGGCGTGATCTCGATCACCGGCGTGGCCAGCCGCATGGTTTTCATTGCAGCCGGCCTGGTGCTGGCCTGCCTGGGCTTTCTGGGCAAGTTCTCGGCGCTGATTGCGGCCATTCCCTCGCCCGTGATCGGCGGCATGTTCGCCGTGGTCTGCGTGACCATTGCCATGGCGGGCATCCGCATCCTGCGCCATGTGCGCCTGGATGAGCGCGCCATGCTGGTGGTGGGCGTGCCCATCATCTGCTCCTTCTTCGCCACGCTGGCTCCCAAGGACTGGGTCCAGACCCTGCCGGACATGCTGCAGTACCTGCTGGGCTCGGCCGTGACCGTGGGGGCCATGGCCGCAATGGTCATGAACCTGATCCTGCCGCGTGCGCAGGGTGACGACGCACCGGCCAAGGACCAGGTGGTCTGAACGCCGCAGGGGTCTGCGCCCGCAAACCCATGAAAAAAGGCCATGCGCAGTGGTTGCGCATGGCCTTTTTGCTGGAAGAGGCGTGAGGCGGGCAGGGCCGCGGTATTCAACGCCGTTCCAGGTCGTCGATGGATGCGCTCCAGCGGCTGTCCCAGTTGCCGCGCTCGCGCACCTGGTCGATCTGGCGGCGGTCGCGCTTGGTGGGGCGGCCATCGTGCTGGTCGGCAATGCTGCTGGCGGGCTCGGGTGCCAGCCGGCGCTGCTCGGCCAGGCGCTCCCGCTCGGCCAGGCTTGCGGCGGTTTCTTCGTACAGGGCCTGGGCCACAGGCGCTGGGCCACGCATGCCTGACAGGCCACGAATGACCACGGTGCGCGGAATCTGGCCCTGGCGCAGCACCACGGTGTCGCCGCAGCGCACCTCGCGCGCGGGCTTGACCAGAGCTCCGTTGACGGTGATGCGGCCCTTGCCGATCTCTTCTACCGCCAGGCTGCGCGTCTTGTAGAAACGCGCGCACCACAGCCATTTGTCCAGACGCATGGATTCGATATCGGTCATGGCGTTATTGTGCGCGCGGCGCGGGGTGCTTGCCAGTGGCCGGTTGCAGCGGAATCGCCACGTGCGCGTGCAAACCGCAGACCAGGCCTTGCCGGTAGATGTTGCGCAGTTCGATGGCGCCGCCCAGCGTCTGCACGATCTCGTGGCAGATGGCCAGCCCCAGGCCCGAGCCGCTGCGCGCGTTGCCGGCCGAGAACGGCTGGAACAGCCGCTGGGCCAGGTCGCTGTCTATGCCCGGCCCGCTGTCGCGCAGGCTGAGCACGGCCTGGCTGCCGGCCTGGTGCACGCTGATGTGCAGGCTGCCGGCCGCAGGCATGTGGCGTATGGCGTTGTGCAGCAGGTTGCGCGTGAGTTCGCGCAGCATCCATTCATGGGCCGGCACGGGGCAGGGCTCGGTGTCTATGGAGAAGTCGATGTCCTGCTCGGCAATCAGCGGCGACAGTTCGATGGCCACGTCGCGCACCACTTCGTCCAGCAGGCTGGGGGCGGGCGACGCCGGCTCGGCGCTGTCTTCCTGCCGTAGCTGCTCGACCTTGGCCAGCGCCAGCATCTGGTTGGCCAGCCGCGTGGCGCGGTCCACGGTGGCGCCGATTTCCTCGAAGGCCTGCTCGGCCGGCACATCGCCGCGCTGGGCCGACTGCAGCTGGGCCTTGAGCACGGCCAGCGGCGTGCGCAACTGGTGCGATGCATCGCGCACAAAGCGCTTCTGGTCCGACAGCAGCTGGCGCAGCCGCAGCATGAGCTGGTTGATGGCCTCCAGCAGGGGCTGCAATTCACGCGGCGCAGCGGGGGCCGACAGCGGGCTCAGGTCGCCGCGCGGGCGCGAGCGCAGGTCGCTGCTGAGCTGGCGCACGGGCTGGGTGGCCCGCTGCACCACAAAGATCACGATCAGCGCCACGGCAGCCACCAGCAGGGCCTGACGTGCCAGCGTGGTGCGCAGGATCTGCAGGGCCAGGGTCTCGCGCAGCTCCAGCGTCTCGGCCACCTGGATCACGGCCATGCCGCGCCCCTTGGCGCTGGCCACGGGCTGCAGCAGCACGGCCATGCGCACGGGCCGGCCGCGGAACTGTGCGTCGTAGAAATCGACCAGGGCTGCGTAGGGCGGGCGCTGGGGGATGACGCCGTGCCACATGGGCAGCTCGCCAAAGCCCGACACCATTTCCCCGTCCAGCGTGGAGACGCGGTAGAACATGCGGCTCTGGTTGTCGGCCTCGAAGATCTCCAGCGCCGAGTAGGGAACGATGGCATGCAACTGGGCGGACTCGTCATAGCCCGTCACATCCAGCTGCTCGCTGATGCTCTTGGCCGAGGCCAGCAGCGTGCGGTCATAGGCCGTGTTCAGCGCAGCCAGCGTCTGGTGGTACAGGCTCCAGGTATTGAAGCCAATGAACAGAATGACGGGTACGAGAATGCCCGTCAGCAGCTGGCGGCGCAGCGACCAGGGCTGGCGCGCGCGGGCGGGGGCGGGAAGGGGAAGACCGGGGTCGCGCATGGGCTTGCGGTGCTGGAATGCGGCAATGCGTCAGGCCGACTCGGCCTTGAGCAGATAGCCCAGGCCGCGCAGCGTGACCAGTTGCACGCCCGTGCCCGACAGCTTCTTGCGCAGCCGGTAGGCGACGACTTCCACGGCCTCGTACTGCACGTCGGACTCGCCGGGAAACACCAGCGCGAACAGCCGCTCCTTGGCCACGGCATGGCCGGGGCGTGCCAGCAGGGCGTGCATCAGGGCCAGCTCGCGGGGCGTCAGCTCCATGATCTCGCCATCGCGGTGGATGGCGCCGCTGGTCTTGTCATAGCGCAGCGCGCCCATGGCAATGGTCTCGGGCGGTGGCTTGGGCGCGAAGCTGTCGCTGCTGCGGCGCAGCAGGGCGCGCAGCCGGGCCTCCAGCTCGTCGAGGTCGAAGGGCTTGGCCAGGTAGTCGTCCGCGCCGGCGTTCAGGCCCAGCACGCGGTCGCCCACGGTGCCGCGCGCAGTCAGGATGAGCACGGGCGTGCGCAAGCCCTGGCCGCGCGCACGCTCCAGCACCTGCAGGCCGTCCAGGCCGGGCAGGCTCAAATCCAGCACCACGGCGTCGGGCTCGCGCACCAGCCACTGCGCCAGGGCCGAGGGGCCGTCGGCCGCCGTCTCCACCTGGATGCCGCGCCGGATCAGCGTGCGCTGCAGCGTGGTGCGCATGGCGTTGTCATCTTCTACGAGCAGCAATTGCATGGCCCGCACGTTAGCACCGGGCGCGATGCAGGCCATCGCGCCAAGAGCGATCTAGGGATTCCCCTAGGGGTTTGGACAGCCATTTGACAGGTAGCGAACCGATCATCGACAGCCTTACAACACAAGGAGTCAAACCATGCGTCGTGATACTTTTCTGAAGTCGCTGGCCGCACTGGCCGCCGCAGGCAGCCTGCCGCTGTCTGCCCAGGCTGCGGTCGCCGTCAAGATGATGCTGCCGGCCAACCCCGGCGGCGGCTGGGACACCACGGGCCGTGCCCTGGGCAAGGCTTTGCAGGACGCTGGTCAGGCTGCTTCCGTCACCTATGACAACAAGGGCGGCGCCGCTGGCGCCATCGGTCTTGCGCAGTTCGTCAACGGCAGCAAGGGCGATCCCAACGCCATGATGGTCATGGGCGCCGTCATGCTGGGCGGCATCATCACGGGCAAGCCGCCCGTGAACCTGACGCAGGCCACGCCGCTGGCGCGCCTGACCAGCGAATACAACGTGTTCGTGCTGCCCGCCAACTCGCCCTTCAAGAACATGGCCGAGGTGATCGCCCAGCTCAAGAAGGACCCGGGCTCCGTCAAGTGGGGCGGCGGCTCGCGCGGCTCCACCGAGCACATTGCGGCGGCCATGATCGCGCGTGAAGTCGGCGTCGATCCCTCCAAGATCAACTACGTGGCTTTCCGTGGAGGCGGCGAGGCCATCTCCGCCATCCTGGGCGGCAACGTCACCGTGGGCGGCAGCGGCTTCAGCGAGTTCGCCGAGTACATCAGCACCGGCAAGATGAAGCCCATCGGCGTGACCTCGGGCCAGCGCCTGAAGGGCGTGGATGTGCCCACGCTCAAGGAGCAGGGCATCAACGTCGAGATCGGCAACTGGCGCGGCGTGTACGGCGCGCCCGGCATCACCAAGCCCCAGCGCGATGCGCTGGTCGCCATGCTGGAGAAGGCCACCAAGAGCAAGGCCTGGGCCGAGGCTCTGCAGAAGAACGACTGGACGCCCGCGTGGCTGGCCGGCGATGCCTTCGGCGAGTTCGTGGACCAGGAGTTCGCGAGCCTGCGCGCCACCATGGTCAAGTCCGGCATGGTGTGATCGAACGGCTGCACCGGCCTCCTGCGGGGCCGGTGCGGCCACAGGCCTGCACTCCTGCGGGCCACGGCAGGCGCCAGTCGCAGCGCCTGCTTCAAGAAGCGGAAGATGCCCGCGCGCCGCGCCAGCGGCCCGCAGGCCCCGGCGGCTTAATTTTTCCCCACGTCTGCAGCGGTGGCCAGCCCGGTCGCCGGTCCCGCTGCGGCCAGGAACTGACCATGTCCGAGTCCTCACAACCCAATCCACTTGCCACGGATGCCGCCCAGGCCGATGAGCCCAGCGGCTTTCCCTCGGTTCGCGCGCAGACCATCGTCGGCTCTGGCGTGCTGCTCGTCGCTGCAGGCCTGGCCTTCGGCGCGCTGCAGATTCCTTCCGACTCCGGCTACGGCGGCGTCGGCCCCAATTTCCTGCCCTGGCTGTGCGCCGTGGTGCTCGCGGTCTGCGGCGCCTGGCTGGTCTGGGAGGCGCGCACGGGCGGCTATCGCGAAGCCTCCGCACCTGGCGGCCATCCACGCGCCGACATCGGCGCCTTCGTCTGGGTGTCGGCCGGCCTGATGGTCAACGCCGCACTGATCGGCACGGCGGGCTTCATCGTCAGCTGCACCATCTGCTACGTGCTGGCCGTGCAGGGCCTGCGCCGTGCTGGCGGCCAGGCCCAGGCGGGCGCACCCATCACCTGGGTCAAGGACGTGGTCACCGGGCTGCTGATCTCGGCACCCGTGTTCTGGGCCTTCACGCAATTCCTGGCAATCAACCTGCCGGGCCTGACTGAGACAGGGTGGCTGTAATGGAAATCTTTGACGCACTGATGGCGGGCTTCGCCACCGCCATCACACCCGCCAACCTGCTGTGGGCTCTGGTCGGCTGCGCCCTGGGCACGGCCGTGGGCGTGCTGCCCGGCATCGGCCCGGCCGTGGCCGTGGCCATGCTGCTGCCCATTACCGCCAAGGTCGAGGTCACCGCCTCGATGATCTTCTTCGCGGGCATCTACTACGGCGCCATGTATGGCGGCTCCACCACCTCCATCCTGCTGAACACGCCCGGGGAGACCGCGAGCATGGTCACGGCCATGGAGGGCAACAAGATGGCCAAGAGCGGCCGCGCGGGCGCCGCGCTGGCCACCTCCGCCATCGGCTCCTTCGTCGCCGGTACCGTGGCCACCGTGGTCGTCACGCTGTTCGCGCCGTCGGTGGCGGACTTTGCCGTCAAGCTGGGCCCGCCCGAGTACTTCATGCTGATGGTGCTGGCCTTCACCACCGTCAGTGCCGTGCTCGGCCAAAGCGCGCTGCGCGGCATGACGGCCCTGTTCCTGGGGCTGGCGCTGGGCTGCATCGGCATGGACCAGATCTCGGGCGCTGCGCGCTACACCATGGGCAAGATGGAACTGCTGGACGGCGTGGACATCGTGCTCGTGGCCGTGGGCCTGTTCGCCGTGGCCGAGGTGCTGTACGCCGCCATGTACGAAGGCAAGGTCGTCGATACGCAAAACAGGATGGGCCGCGTGCACATGACCGGCCGCGACTGGAAGCGTTCGTGGCCCGCCTGGCTGCGCGGCACCGTCATCGGCACACCCTTCGGCTGCATCCCTGCCGGCGGCACCGAGATCCCCACCTTCCTGAGCTACGCCACCGAAAAGAAGCTGGCCAAGGGTGAGAACCGTGCCGAGTTCGGCACAAAGGGCGCCATCGAAGGCGTGGCCGGCCCAGAGGCCGCCAACAACGCCACCGTGACCGCCGCGCTGATTCCGCTGCTGACCCTGGGCATTCCCACCAGCAACACCACGGCCGTTCTGCTGGGCGCGTTCCAGAACTACGGCATCAACCCCGGCCCGCAGCTGTTCAGCTCGTCCGCCGCCCTGGTCTGGGCGCTGATCGCCTCGCTGTATATCGGCAACCTGATGCTGCTGGTGCTCAACCTGCCCATGGTGGGCCTGTGGGTCAAGCTGCTCAAGATCCCGCGTCCCCAGCTGTACGCAGGCATCCTGATCTTCGCCACCGTGGGTGCCTACGGCATGCGCCAGAGCGCCTTCGACCTGTTCCTGCTGTACGGCATCGGCGTGCTGGGCGTGATCATGCGCCGCTTCGACTTCCCCACCGCGCCCGTCGTGGTCGGCATGATCCTGGGCCCCCTGGCCGAGGCACAGATGCGCAATGCCGTGTCCATCGGCGAAGGCAGCTGGTGGATCTTCCTGCAGCGCCCCATGTCGCTGACGCTGATCATCATCGTGGCCTGCGTGCTCATCGTGCCGCGCGTGCTCAAGCGCCTGCAGCCCAAGCCCTCGCCGGAGGCGGCTGCCGGCTGATGCCAACCCGTTGCTAGCCGGCCCGGCGGTGTCACGCATGGCGCCCCGGGCCCCTGACAGCCCCTGCCTTCCGAGGCAGGGGCTTTTTTTCGTCCGCTGGTTGATGCCTTCCATTCACAGATGGTGTTCCAGCAGACCGTCTAGTCCCGCGCAGCCCTTGAATCCATGATCCCGCCATCGACAGACATCGGATTCCTTGCATGCGGCAACTTTTTCCATCGCTTTCCACGGCCTCGGGCGCGGTCCTTCTGGCGCTTGTGATTTCCACGCCTGCCATGGCGGATTCGACGGTGCCGGCGGGTTCGGCTGAAGCCTCCAACTGGGCTGCCACGTGGCAGGCCAGCCCGCAGCCGGTCTGGGGGGCGGACTTCCTCTTTCCCACCAACCTGCCCGCCGTTCTGCAGGACCAGACCGTGCGCCAGGTGGCGCGCATCAGCCTGGGCGGGCCGCGCCTGCGCATCGTGCTGTCCAACGCCTATGGCGGCCAGCCTGTGACCGTGGGCAGGGCGACCGTGGCAAAGCCGTTGCCGGAGGGCGCCATTGACGCTGGCAGCCTGCAGGCCGTGACCTTCGGCGGCAGCGCGCAAGCCACCATTGCCGCAGGCGCATCCCTGGTCAGCGACCCTGTGGCATTGCCGCTGGCCTCGCTGTCGCAGGTGGCCGTGAGCCTGTACCTGCCCGGCGCCACGCCTGTGCAGAGTTTTCACTGGGATGGGCGCCAGACGGGCTGGATCGTGGCGGGCGACCAGTCCGCTGCTGCGGCGCTGCGGACTTCGGACCCTGGCGCAATCAGCAGCACGGCCCGCCCGCTGTTGGCGGGTATTCAGGTTGAGGCCAACCCCGCGTCACCCGCGGCGCCCGTGGTAGCGGTGATGGGCGACTCCATCACCGACGGCGCCACGGCCAGCCTGGACCGGGACAGCCGCTGGCCGGATTTCCTGGCCGCGCGCCTTGCGCCGCACGGCGCGGCGGTGGTCAATGCCGGCATTTCGGGCGCGCGCCTGCTGTCGGATGGCATGGGCGAGCATGCGCTGGCGCGGCTGGAGCGTGATGTGTTGGCCCAGCCCGGTGTGCGCAGCCTCATCGTGCTGCTGGGCATCAACGATATTTCCTGGCCCGGCACGGCCTTTGCGCGGCAAGCGCCGCGTCCCACGCTGCAGGACATGGCAGAGGGCTATCGCCAGCTGGTTGCCAGGGCGCGCAGCCACGGCCTGCGCGTGATCGGCGCCACCTTGCCGCCCTTCGAGGGCGCATTGCCAGGCACGCCGCTGGATGACTACTACCAGGCCGACAAGGACGACCTGCGACGGCAGGTGAATGCATGGATACGGTTGGGCGGTGCCTTCGATGCCGTCATCGACTTCGATGCCGTGCTGCGCGACAGCGCCCACCCGGCACGCATGGCGGCGCGCTTCGACTCGGGCGACCACCTGCATCCTGGCGACGAAGGCAACCGTGCCATGGCCAACGCGGTAGACCTGAACGCCATACTGCCCGGCCTGCCGCAGCGCTAGTGCGTCGCGGCGGCGGGGGCTGGCTTCCATATAAAATGCAAATGGTTCTCATTTGTCATACGTCCCCGGCGTGCCTGCGCCCTGGGGCACAGGGAGGGGTACTGTGGCCGCCGCCGAGTTTGCGCTTCAGCAACAAGTCGAAATTCTCTACACCGATCACCACGGCTGGTTGCGCGGCCTGCTGCGCCGCAAGCTGGGCAATGCCTTTGATGCGGCCGATCTGGCGCACGACGTTTACCTGCAACTGCTGCGCACCGGCCGTGTTCCACCGGCCGACGAGCACCGCCGCCATCTCACCCAGATCGCCAACGGCCTGGTGATCGACCTGTACCGGCGCCGCCGCGTGGAGGCGGCCTATCTTGAAGCGCTGGCCCTGCTGCCTGAGCAGATGGCGCCCTCCGAAGAAACACGTGCCCTGGCGCTGGAGGCGCTGGTGGAGATCGACGCCGCACTGAACGGCCTGCCGCCCAAGGCGCGCAAGGCCTTGCTGCTGTGCAAGCTCGACGGCATGGCCTACCGCGACATCGCGGCCGAGCTGGGCGTGTCCGTGTCTTCGGTGGAGAAATACATCGCCGCCGGCCTGCTGGCCTGCTACCAGGCGCTGCACGGCCCGGTGTGCTGAACGGCCGGCCCGCCCGTATGTCCTCATCACCGGCATCGCCCGACGCCTCCAGCGAGCTGCTGGAGCCGGCCATTGTCCAGCGCGCCGCCGAATGGATGGCCCGGCTATGGGCCGATGACGCCAGCGACGAAGACCGCGCCGCCTGCGCCCGCTGGCGTGCCGAGCATCCGCGGCACGAACTGGCCTGGAGCCGGCTGCAGGCCTTTGACGACAAGCTGCGCAGCGTGCCCGGCGGCATTGCGCGGCATGCGCTGGCGGACACCTCCGCTGCGTCGCCGGCGCCACGCCGTGGCCGCCGCCGCGCCATGCAGGTGTTGGGCTTCATGGCCATGGCCGGTGGCATTGCCCATGTGGTGCGCGGCACCGATGCCTGGCAAATCGCCGCTGCCAGCCATGGCACGGCGCGTGGCGAGGTCCGCGAGATCACGCTGCCGGATGGCACGCAGGTGGTGCTGGCCTCGGCCTCGGCCATCGACCTGCGCTTTGACGGGGCCGAACGCCTGATCCTGCTGCGCGCAGGCGAAATCCTCGTGACCACTGCGCCTGATCCGCAACGCGTGCCGCGCCCGCTGCGCGTGCGCTCGCGCCACGGCACGGTGCAGGCCCTGGGCACGCGCTTCACGCTGCGCCAGGAAGATGAGCAGTCCCGCGTGGCCGTGTTCGAGGGCGCGGTGGAAGTGCGTCCCGCCCGGGCGCCGGGCCAGGTGGTGCGCGTGGAGGCAGGGCAGGGCGCCGTCTTCTCCGGCGATCTGGCCCAGCCCCCGGTGGCCGCGCAGGAAAGCGCCGCCGCCTGGGCGCGCGGCGTGCTGGTGGCCGACAACATGCCGCTGGGCGAACTGGTGGCCGAGCTGGCGCGCTACCGCACGGGCCTGCTGCGCTGCGACCCGCAGGTGGCCGGCCTGCGCGTCACGGGCGTGTTCTCGTTGCGCGATACCGACCGCGCCCTGCACAACCTGGCGCTGGGCCTGCCCGTGCAGGTGGTCGTGCGCACGCGCTACTGGGTCACGGTGCAGGCGGCGGGCTGAGGCGCCTTTCATCACGGCGCCTTCCCTGTCTCTTGGAGCCCGTTACCGGCTGATTCAACTTCCTCGCCCTGCGGATTGAGGGTTTGGCGTTCTCGTTCGGAAGACAGGCAAGAGCCCTTGTTTTCTGTTCCGCCATGCCTTCCAGGAAATCCCATGCACTCCACCGATGCCGATGACCCCCAGGCCGGCCCCGGCCCCATTGCGCAGACGCTGCAGCCCATCCGCGCGCAGCTTGTTCTTGCCGCGCTGCTGTCGTTTGCGGGCGCCGTGCTGGCGCTGGCGCCGCTGGCGGGCATTGCCCACATCGCGCGGCTGGCGCTGGCCGATGGCGGCATGGTGGCGGCCGATGCCTGGCGCGTCATCGCGCTGTGCCTTGTCTGCCTGTTCGCGGGCATGGCCCTGGTGTCGGCGGGCGAGCTGGTCGCGCATCTGGCCGACAACCGCCTCACCCACGGGCTGCGCCTGTCGGCCATGCAGCGGCTGGCGCGCGTGCCGCTGGGCTGGTTTTCCGAGCAGGCCTCGGGCCAGGTCAAGCAGGCCATGCAGGACGACGTGGCCACCCTGCACGAACTGACCGCGCACTTCTACACCACGGTGGGGCGCGGTGCAGGCACGGTGGCCGCTTCTGCGGTCTATCTGGTTGCCATGGACTGGCGCATGGCCCTGGTCTCGGCCCTGCCGTTCGGCATCTTCTTTCTGGTGATGCGCCATGCCATGCAGGCCAGCGGCGCCCACATGCCGGCCTTTGGCGCGGGACTGGCGCGCATCAACAACGCGGTGGTGGAGTTCGTGCACGGCATTCCCGTGGTCAAGGCCTTTGGCGCCAGTGGCCGAGCACATGGCAGCTACCGCGAGGCCGTCGATGGCTTTACCGACGCCTTCCTCGGCTTTGCGCGTCCGCTGGTGTCGGCGCGCGCCAATGCCAATGCGCTGATCGCGCCCGTGGCCGTGCTGGGCGTGGTGCTGGCCTTCGGCACGCTGTTCACGGCCCTGGGCTGGATGGCACCCGTGGACGTGCTGCCCTTTGCCCTGGTGGCGCCGGGCATCAGCGCGCCGCTGCAGCTGCTCAGCTTCAACCTGCATGCGCTCAACCACGCCACGGGCGCCGCCCAGCGCGTGCAGGCGCTGCTGCGCACGCCCGTGCTGGAGCAACCGGCCGCCGATCAATGCAGGCTGCCCCAAGGCTGCGAAGTCCGCTTCGAAGGCGTTGGCCATGCCTACGAGGCGGGGCATGACGTTCTCAAGGGCATGGATTTCACGCTCAGGCCCGGCACGGTGACCGCCGTGGTCGGTGCCTCGGGCGCGGGCAAGTCCACGCTCGCCCGGCTGTTGCTGCGTTTCTTCGAACCGAACGAAGGGCGCATCACGCTGGGCGGGGTGGACCTGCGGCAGATCGAGACCCGGCAGCTGTACCGCCACCTGGCCTTTGTGCTGCAGGACGTGCGCCTGGTGCACGCCAGCGTGCGCGAGAACATTGCGCTGGGCCGGCCCTCGGCCAGCGCGCAGGAGGTGGAAGAGGCGGCGCGCGCCGCCCACATCCATGAGCGCATCCTGTCGCTGCCGCGCGGCTATGACTCCGTGATCGGTGAAGACGCCCAGTTGTCCGGCGGCGAGCAGCAGCGCCTGAGCATTGCGCGTGCCGTGCTGCTGGATGCGCCCGTGCTGGTGCTGGACGAGCCCACGGCCGCTGCCGATGCCGAGAGCGAGGCCGCCATCCAGGAAGCCCTGTCGCGCCTGGCCGCCGGACGCACCCTGCTGGTCATCGCCCACCGGCTGGACACCGTCATGCATGCGGACCAGATCCTGGTGGTGGAGGGCGGAGCCATCCGCGAGCGCGGCCGCCATGCCGAGCTGCTGGCGCTGGGCGGACGCTACGCGCGGCTGTGGGCGCTGGGTGGGTCTGCCCCACCGCCCACGCAAGCCCAGCCTTCCACCCCCGCCCTGGCCCCGGAGCTGCCGCCATGCTGAAGACCCTGATGCAACTGCTGGGCGACGATGCCCGGCTTTTCCGCCGCTATGCCTGGATGGCCGTGCTGCACGGCCTGCTCAGCGGCCTGGTTGTCACCGCTCTTGTGCCCGTGCTTTCGCGCCTGCTGGCGGGCGATACGCGCGGCGCCGCGGCCTGGCTGGCCGTGCTGCTGGCGGGCGTGGTGCTGTGCTGGGCCTGGCAGCGCCAGGTGGAAAAAGCCGGCCTGGGCCTGGGCGCCGCCGTGCTGCGCGTGGCGCGCCACCGCCTGGGTGACCATGTGGCCCGCCTGCCCGTGGGATGGTTCACCCCCGAGAACACGGCCCGGCTCAACCACGTCGTTTCGCAGGGAATGATGGAAGTGGCCCAGCTGCCGGCCCATGTGTTCACGCCCGTGTTCAGCGGCGCCGTGGCGCCCGTTGCCGTAGTGGCCGCACTGTGTGCCATGGACTGGCGCATGGGCCTGATTGCACTGCTGGCGCTGCCGCTGCTGGCAGGCGTGCTGCTGGTCACCGCGCACCTGGGCCGCCGGGCCGACGAGCGCCTGCAGCGCAGCATGGCCGGTGCCAGCCAGCGCATGGTGGAGTTTGCCCAGGCGCAGTCCGTGCTGCGCGCCTTCAACGGCGAAGGCGGCGGCACGCGCTGGCTGGAGCAGGCCCTGGGCCGGCAGCGCGCATCGGGCGCGCAATCCATCCGCCTGGTGGCGCTGTCGGGCGTGCTCAATGGCTGGGCCGTGCAGGCCGTGTTTGCGGCCCTGCTGGTGGCCGGCGCGCTGTGGCTGGACGAGCGCCTGGGCGGCGTTGCAGCACAGGGCATGGGAATGGGAATGGAAGCTGCCATCCCGGTGATCGTGGCCCTGCTGCTGGCCTGCCGCCATGTCGATCCGCTGCTGGAGGTGGCCGGCTACGCCGACTCGCTGCGCGCCGCGCGCGTGCAGCTCGATGCCGTGCGCGACATCCTCGCGGTCCAGCCGCTGCCCGAGCCCGCCATACCCCAGGCGCCGCGCGATGCCTCGGTGGAGCTGCGCGATGTGGTGTTCCGCTACGCGCCGGGCCAGCCCGAGGTGCTGCGCGGCCTGAGCCTGCGCGTGGAGCCGGGCTCGATGACGGCGCTGGTGGGCGCCTCCGGCTCTGGCAAGTCGTCCGTGCTGCGGCTGATCGCGCGCTTTTTCGATGTGCAGCAGGGCAGCGTTCTGGTGGGCGGCATCGACGTGCGCCAGATCGCGGGCGAGCGGCTGGCCGGGCAGATCAGCCAGATCTTTCAGGACAGCTACCTTTTCCAGGGCTCCATTGCCGACAACATCCGCATGGGCCGCCCGCAGGCCAGCGATGCCGAGGTGATGGAGGCCGCGCGCCAAGCCGGCGTGGCCGAGATCATCGAGCGCCTGCCGCAGGGCCTGGACACAACGGTGGGCGAGGGCGGGGCGCGCCTGTCGGGCGGCGAGCGCCAGCGCATCGCCATTGCCCGCGCGCTCATCAAGGACGCGCCCATCCTCCTGGTCGATGAGGCCACGGCCGCGCTGGATGCCGAGAACCAGGCCGCCATCGCCCAGGCGCTGGCGCGGCTGCGCGGCCGGCGCACGCTGATCGTGATTGCCCACCAGCTGTCCACCGTGGCCATGGCCGACCAGATCATCGTGCTGGACCAGGGCCGCGTGAGCGAGCAGGGTACGCCGCAGCAGCTGGCGCAGGCGCAGGGTCTGTACGCGCGCTTTCTGGCGCGGCGGCGCGCCGCCAAGGGCTGGCGCATTGCGGGAACGCGCACGGGAACGGACATGGGCGAGGACCTCCGTTGAGCGAGCCTGCGAAGCCAAAGACAGGGACACATGCCCCGCGCCTGGCGCCGTGGCTGCTGCCGTTTGCCGCGCTGTGCTGCGCGTCCGTGCTCATCGGCGCGCGGCAGGTGGACTGGGGGCAGCTGCTGTCGCTGTCGGGCGATGCCTGGCTCACCCTCACGGCCAGCCGGCTGCCGCGCCTGGCAGCGCTGGTACTCACGGGCGTAGGTCTGTCTGTGTGCGGCGTGGTGCTGCAGCAGATCGTGCAGAACCGCTTTGTGGAGCCTGCTACCTGCGGCGGTCTGGACGCGGCCAAGCTGGGCATTCTGGTGTCGCTGACGGTGGCGCCCGCCTCGGCCTTCACCTCGGGCGCGTGGGGCGTGGCCTGGCGCATGGTGTTCGCGCTGGTGTTCTGCCTGGGCGCCAGCCTGCTGTACGTGGCCATCATCCGCCGCATGCGCCTGCGCAACCTGGTGCTGGTGCCCGTGGTGGGCCTGATGTACGGCAGCGTGCTCAGCGCCATCGCCGAGTTCCATGCCTTTCGCCACAACCTGCTGCAAAGCATGCAGGGCTGGCTGCTGGGCGACTTCTCGCGCATCGTGCAGGGCCACTACGAGATCATCTACCTCATCGTGCCCATCGTGGTGCTGACCTATGCGTTTGCGCACCGCTTCACCGTGCTGGGCATGGGCGAGGGCATGGCCACCAGCCTGGGGCTGAGCTATCCGGCGCTGGCCACGCTGGGCCTGGTGCTGGTGGCGGTCACCGTCTCGGCCACGGTCATCACCGTGGGCGCCATTCCCTTCGTGGGCTTGGTCATTCCCAACCTGGTGGCCATGCGATGCGGCGAGAACCTGGGCCGCACCCTGCCCATCGTCGCGCTCAGCGGCGCCTCGCTGCTGCTGGCCTGCGACATCGTGGGCCGGCTGATCATGCACCCCTTCGAGGTGCCGATCGGCCTGACTGCGGGTAGCGTGGGCGGCGTGCTTTTTCTCGTGCTCATCCTGCGCAGAAGGCCGTGATGCGCAAGGCCTTGCCTCACACCACCGCGTGGATTGCGGCTGCCGTGGTTGCCGTGGTTGCCGTCGGGCTGGCGGCCTGCTTCGTGCTGCTGGGCTCGGGGCTGGATTTCGGCTATGTCATTCCACGGCGGCTGACGCGGCTGTCGGCCATCGTCATCGGCGGCATCTGCATTGCGCTGTCGTCCATCGTCTTCCAGACGCTTGCGGGCAACCGCATCCTCACCCCCGCCATCATGGGCTACGAGGCGGTCTACCTGCTGCTGCAGGCGCTGCTGGTGCTGGCCATGGGCGTGCAAAGCCTGGTGGTGCTGGGCCCCGGCGGCAACTTCTGGCTGTCGGTGGCCTGCATGCTGGGCTACTCCTGGGCCCTGCACCGCTGGCTGCTGGGCGCGGGCCGGGACAACGTGTACTTCCTGCTGCTGCTGGGCCTGGTGCTGGGCATGGTGATAGGCACCTTCACGCAGTTCGTGCAGCTGCGCATCAGCCCCGGAGAGTTCTCTGTGCTGCAGGGCTACAGCTACACCTCGTTCAACCGCGCCCGGCCCGCGCAGCTGCTGTGGTCGGCGCTGATCGTGGCCGTGGCCTGCGTGATCGTGCGGCGCAGCCTGCCCGTGCTGGACGTGCTGGCCCTGGGGCGCGAGCAGGCCATCTCGCTGGGCGTGCACTACCAGCGCCAGCTGCGCCTGCAGCTGGCGCTGATTGCCGCGCTGGTGGCGGTGTCCACCAGCCTGCTGGGGCCCACGGCCTTCATGGGCATCTTCGTGGCCCACATCAGCTATGCGCTGGCGGGCACGGCGCGCCACCGCATCACGCTGCCGCTGGGCTGCGCCGTGGCCGTGTCCATCTTCATCGCGGCGCAACTGGCGGTGGAGCATGTCTTCAACTACCGCACCTCGGTGGGCATCCTCGTCAACCTGGTGTGCGGCAGCTACTTCCTCGCGCTCATGGTGCGCGGGCGCGGCCGGGCCTGAGCCGGCCCCCGGCCTCCCAAAAACACCCAATGCAATGCATCCCATTTTTCAGGAGAGAAAGCCCGTGACCCGTCTGTTCCGCGTTCCCCATCACGCTCCCATGTTGGCCCTGGCCGCTGCCCTGGCCCTGTCGGCCTGCGACCGGCCCGCCAACCCGTCGGCACAGGCCGCAGCGCCCCAGGCGGCGGCCGGCGAGTTCAAGCCCGTCACCGTGCAGCACCAGCTGGGCACCACGGTGGTGGAGCACCTTCCGCAGCGCGTGGCCGCGCTGGACATGAACGAGGCCGACTTCCTCGACCAGCTCGGCGTGCCCATTGCCGGCATGCCCAAGGACTTCGTGCCCCACTTCCTGGCCCGGTACAAGGACGATGCCAGCGTGCAGGACCTGGGCTCCATCGTCCAGCCCAACCTGGAGCGCGTGCACGCGCTCAAGCCCGACCTTGTGCTGATCTCGCCCATCCAGGCCAGCGCCTACCAGGAGCTTTCGGGCTTTGCGCCCACGGTGCATTTCGACGTGGACTTCAGGAACAGCGGCACCCGGCACCTGGACACCGTGCGCGATCATCTGCTCACCCTGGGCCGCATCTTCGGCAAGGAGGACCTGGCGCGCGCCAAGGCCGCCGAGATGGACGACAAGGTCGCCCAGGCCCGGCGCGCCACCGAGGGCCGTGCGGAGACGGCCCTCATCGTCATGCACAACAACGGCGCCTTCAGCTCCTTCGGGCCGCAGTCGCGCTACGGCTTTGTCTTCAACGCGCTGGGCGTCAAGCCCGCCAGCACGGCGGCCGAGGCCGACCTGCACGGCCAGCCCATCTCCAGCGAATTCATACAGCAGGCCAACCCGGACATCCTCTACGTGATCGACCGCACGGCCATCATGCAGCGCCGCCCCGGCATGGACGCCGCAGGCATGGACAACCCGCTGCTGCGCCAGACCAGCGCCTGGAAGAACAACCGCGTGGTCTTCGTCGATTCAGAGGCCTGGTACGTCACGGCGGCCAGCGTGACCTCGGTGAAGCTCATGGTCGATGACGTGCTCAAGGGCTACGGCGATGCGCCGGCAGCGGGCGCGGGCCCGGTGGCAACTGCGGTTGCAAATTGATCGCATTCTCGATTGAGGGTTTGGCTTTCTCGTTCGGAAGACAAGGTGAAACACCCAACGCCTACCCGAACCGAAAGGAGTCCCGCATGGCACTACGCCATCCATCCCGCCCCGCGCAGAACGGCGCATCGCGCCCCCTGCCGCACCCGGCCTTTGCCTCCAGGCACACGGCCATCGCCGTGCAAATGCTCTGCATGGCGGGCCTGGCACTGGGCGGCCTGGCCGTGGCCATGCCGTCCGCGCTGGCGCAGGCGGCTGCCCAGGGGGCCGCATCTGGAGCAGCCTCCGGGGCGGCACCCGGCGAGGCCCCCCGCGCCTTCAACATCCCCGCCGGCCCGCTGGGCCAGGCGCTCAACGCCTTTGCCGCAGCGGCCGGCGTGGAGCTGACGGTGGATTCCAGCCTGCTGCAAGGCCGCAGCAGCTCAGGCCTGTCGGGCAGCTACAGCGTGGCCGAAGGCTTTGCCGAGCTGCTGCGCGGCCAGGGCCTGCGCGCGCTGCGCGAAGCCAACGGCAGCTACACCCTGGGCCGTGACCGCAACGCCGCAGCGCCCGTAGAGGGCGGCGTGCTCCTGCCCGCCGTTACCGTGCGCGCACAGGCTCAGCAGGCGCCCGAAGCCTATGCCGGCGGCCAGGTATCCACAGGCGGCCGCATGGGCCTGCTGGGCGACAAGGACTTCATGGAGACGCCCTTCAACACCATCAGCTACACCGAGAAATTCATCGCCGACCGCCAGGCCCGCGACATCACCGACGTGATCTCCGCCGCCGACCCCACCGTGTTCAGCACGGGCATGACCGGCATCATCAGCGAGAACTATTCCATTCGCGGCTTCAGCTCCAGCATTGGCGATGTGACCTTTGGCGGGTTGTTCGGCGTGGCACCGTTCTACCGCGCATCGCCAGAAATGTTCGAGCGCGTGGACGTGCTCAAGGGCCCATCGGCCTTGCTCAACGGCATGCCGCCTGGCGGCTCGGTGGGCGGCACGGTCAACCTCGTGCCCAAGCGCGCGGGCGACGAGCCGCTCACGCGGCTGACCACCTCCTTCATGTCCGATGCGCAACTGGGCGCCCACATCGACCTGGGGCGGCGCTTTGGCGAGCGCAAGCAGTTCGGCATCCGCTTCAACGGCGTGCTGCGCGACGGCGACGGCGCCGTGAACCACCAGGAAAAGGAAACCCGGCTGGCCTCGCTGGGCCTGGACTGGCGCGGCGACCGTGCCCGCCTGTCGGCCGACCTGTACAGCAGCGATGACCGCACCGACGGCCTGAACCGCGGCATCAACCTGGCCGCAGGCCTGCCCGTGCCCAGGCCGCCCAAGGCCGACACCCTGCTCAACCCCAGCTGGGCTTTCTACGACACCAAGGACAAGGGCGCCATGGTGCGCGGCGAGCTTGACCTGGGCGACAGCGTCACCGCCTATGCCGCCGTGGGCACCAGCAAGACCCGGTACCGCTCCACGGGCGCCTACCTGATCCAGGTCTTCAACACGGCCGGCGACTACCGCACCAACCTGGCCGACCTGGGATTCGAGATGGACAAGAAGTCGGCCGAGGCCGGCCTCAAGGGCAAGTTCCAGACGGCTGGCGTGGGCCACCAGTGGGCGCTCAACGCCACCTACTACACGCATACCGACAAGCAGTTCGGCCGCCGCAACGTGCTGGCCCAGGACTGGATCACCAACATCTACAACCCCATCTGGGGCCCGGCCACCAGCTTCAACGCGCCCCCGATCTCGCGCACCGAACTGCGGCTGACCAGCATCGGCGTGGCCGACACCCTGTCTTTTGCGCAGGACCGCGTGCAGCTCACCCTGGGCCTGCGCCGCCAGCAGGTGCTCAGCGACACCTTCAACGTGGCCACGGGCGCGCGCACCTCGCGCTATGACGAAGGCGCCACCACGCCCGCCGCCGCGCTGCTGGTGAAGGCCAGCGAGCGTGTCTCGGTCTACGCCAACTACATCGAAGGCCTGAGCCAGGGCGCCACCGCACCCATGACGGCGGCCAACGCGGGCGAAGTGTTCGCTCCCTACAAGTCCCGGCAAAAGGAGCTGGGCCTGAAGCTGGACCTGGGCGACTTCGCCCACACCTTCAGCCTCTACGAGATCCAGCGCCCCAACGGCTACACCGATCCTGTCTCCAACGTCTTCTCCTTTGGCGGCGAGCAACGCAACCGGGGCGTGGAATGGGGCTTCTTCGGCAACGTGGCCACGGGCGTGCGCCTGATGGGCGGCATTGCCTACGTACAGCCCAAGCTCACCCGCACGGCAGGCGGCGTGAACCAGGGCAAGCTGGCGGCGGGCGTGCCCAGGCTGCAGGGCAAGCTGGGCGTGGAGTGGGACGTGCCTGCCCTGCAGGGCCTGACGCTGACGGCCAATGCCACCACGGCATCCAGGCAGTACATCAATGCCGACAACTCGCTGTCCGTGCCGGGCCGCACCGTGTTCGACGTTGGCGCGCGCTATGTGACCACGGCGGCCGGCCACCCGCTCACGCTGCGCGGCAGCATCACCAACGTGGCCAACAAGGCCTACTGGGCCACGCCGCTGTGGACCAGCCTGGGTCTGGGCGCACCGCGCACTTTCATGCTGTCGGCCACGGTTGATTTCTGAGCGATGACACGGCGCCTTGCCGTAGATCAAGCCGAACCCGAGCCGGGCCGAGTCTGCGCTGCCGTCCTGCGGGCTATAAACTAGCCCGATGGGGCGGCGAGCATGCCGGCCCGCCAACCGCCCACCCTCCATTACCAGGATGACAGACGCCTATGGACAGCCGCAATGACAGCATGGACCTGAGCGACGACAGCGTGTTCGAGAGCGCTGCGGAGCTGTTCCGTGCCATGGCGGCGCCCGTGCGCCTGAAGATCATCAGCGTGTTGTGCCATGGCGAGAAGAACGTGACCGAACTGCTCGCCGACATCACCACCACGCAACCCAACATGTCCCAGCACCTGAACACGCTGTACCAGGCCGGCGTGCTGGGCCGGCGTCGCGAAGGCGTCAGCATCTACTACTTCATCGCCAACGCGCAGGCGGCGCAGATGTGCCGCGCCATCTGCGCCCAGGTCGCCATCGCGCAGGGCTGAGCGCGGCAGACCCGCAGGCGGCAAAAAGGGATCTCAAGGGGACCCAAGGCGACTCGGCTAGGATGCCTCCATGCCGCCCACACCCACCCTGGTCCAGCCCCTGCCGCTCGATGCCGACGGCATCCTCGCGCTGGCAGCGCGCTCCATGTTCCAGCTGTTCTCCACCATGAGCCAGGGCATGTTCCTGGCCGACAGGGCAGGGCGCATCGTCTGGGTCAACGAGGGCTACCAGCGCTTCCTGCCCGACCTGGGCGTGGCCTCGGTGGACGACTTCCTGGGCCACATGGTCGAGGACGTCATCCCCAACACCCGCATGCGCCGCGTGCTGGAAACCGGCGAGCCCGTACTCATCGACCTGCTCACCAACCGCGCCGGCACCTTCGTGGTCAGCCGCATCCCGCTCAAGGACGATGCAGGCGCGGTCATCGGTGCCATCGGCATCGTGCTCTTCGACCAGCCGGAGACCACGCTGCAGCCCCTCATCAGCAAGTTCGCCGTTCTGCAGCGCGATCTGGACGAGGCCCGGCGCGAACTGGCCGCCCAGCGCAACCGCAGCCTGCGCGTGGCCGTGCAGGGCGAGCGCCGCGCCAAGTACAGCTTTGCCAGCTTTGTCGGCAGCAGCCCGGCGGCCGTGGAGGTCAAGCGCCAGGCGCGCCGCGCGGCCCAGTCGCTCAGCCCCGTGCTGCTGCTGGGCGAAACCGGCACCGGCAAGGAACTGCTGGCCCATGCCATCCACGCGGCATCGGCCCGCACCGGCGGCCCCTTCGTCACCGTCAACATCGCCGCCGTGCCGGATGCCTTGCTGGAGGCCGAATTCTTCGGCGTTGCCCCCGGCGCCTACACCGGCGCCGACCGCAAGCCGCGCGACGGCAAATTCAGGCTGGCCGACGGCGGCACGCTGTTCCTCGACGAAATCGGCGACATGCCCCTGAACCTGCAGGCCAAGCTGCTGCGTGCGCTGCAGGAGGGCGAGATCGAACCGCTGGGCTCCAACCAGCTCGTGCGCTTTGACGTGCGCGTGGTGGCCGCCACCTCGCGCGACCTGCCGCAGATGGTGCGCGACGGCCGCTTCAGGGAAGACCTTTTCTACCGCCTGCACGTGCTGCCCATCCGCGTGCCGCCGCTGCGCGAACGCAGGCGCGACATCCCGGCCCTGGTCGAAGTCCTCTCCGAAGAACTGGCCCTGCGCAACGACATGCCCCCGCCCGAACTGCTGCCCGACGCCCTGGCCCTGCTGGCCGGCCAGACCTGGCGCGGCAACATCCGTGAGCTGCGCAACGTGCTGGAGCAGGCCGCCATGCGCAGCGAAGACACCGCCATCAACGCAGAGCAACTGCGCGAAGTGCTGCGCTCATCCGGCGTGGAACCCGCCGCCCCCGCACCGGGCCCCGAGACTGCACTCGCCCCGTCCCCTGCCCACAACAGCCCCGCCGACACCGACCTGCTGCGCCCCCTGGCCCAGCAGGTGGCCGAGCTGGAACGCAAGGCCATCACCGCCACCCTGGCCGCCAACAGCGGCAACAAACTGGCCACGGCGCGCCAGCTGGGCATCTCGCGGGCCACGCTGTATGACCGGATGGCGGTGCTGGAGCTGCAGGGCTGAGTCACCCGCCGCCTGCAAGCCGTACGGTGGCCAAGAGGCGGTGCGTTTCCTGCCGCTCCCAATCCCGGAACCAACCCCGGAACCAAGCCCGGAACCAATCCCGTGAACATGAAAAACCTCCTCACCCGCCTCAAGACCGCATTCAGCAAGCCCGACCCCGAGCCCGCTCGCCAACAGGAACACCTGCAGCGCCAGCCGCACGAACCCCAGTCGGATGCCGCAGAAGACGAAGTACTCATCAACGCCTACTGCACCGTCTGGGACCTTCCCGCGCTTGACTTTCCGCACACGCTTGCCGGGCGCCGCGATCTTTCGGACCCTGAGCTGGCGCCCCATCTTTCCGGCTTTGTCGGCTATGTGCTGGGGCGCGGCGATGGGCAGATGACGCGCAACCGCTACCACGCCATGCGCCACATCCAGCGCGTGCAGCAGCACCTGAGCCTGGGCATTGCGCCGGCCCAGCTCGATGCCTTTGCCGGCTGGGCGCAGCGCGCCAACGCCATCGCTTTTCTGACGGACGGCAGCATTCGCGACCCGCAAGGCCGCATCCTGCTGGATGCCAACGGCGCCGAGCCTGATGACCAGGCTGCGCTGCCCTATCCGCAGCAGGCATGGCAGCGCAAGCAGCGCAGCGAGCAGGTGCTGGCGCAGCGCGGCTTCACGCCAGCGGCCAGCCTGCCGCCGCTGATCTCCGAGCCCGAACTGCGCATGCGCGCGCCCGACGAGATCGCCGCCCGCGCCTTTGCCCTGCTGGCCGTGGCCGTGCGCGCCGAATCACTGAACGACGCACTGAACGAAGCACTGAACAGTGGCGAACCGCTCACCCCCGAACAGCTGTTCCAACGCCTGCCGGCCGCCCAGGCCGCGCTCACGCCCAACGAGCGCGAATTCATGGCCACTGCCCAGCCCTCCGAAGAGGCCATCGCCAAGTTCGGCTGGCGCTACGAAGCCGCGTACTTGCTGGAATGGGCGCTGGGCCTGGTCGATGCGCTGCCGTTCCCCGACGCCATCTGCGACGTGCCGCTCACCTCGCGCACCCTGCTGCAGGCGGGCAGCCTGCAAGGCGCCCTGCATGCCGCACGCATGCGGCCCGACAGCGAAATCCTCGACGCACTGGACCAGCACTACCGCCTGCACTGGATCGTGCGCCAGGCCCAGGTGCAACAGCAGCCCGCGCCCGCCGGGCTGAGCGCCGACGTGCTCATGGAACGCCACCATGCGCTGAACTGGCTGGTGCGCTTCGAAGGCAATGACTGGGATGACGTGGATACGCCGACCTGAGGCGTGCTGCGCAGGGCGCATCAAGAACCCATGCGGATCGGGGCGAGCACTACTGCACTGCTTGCCCTACCTGAAAATCCGGTCGAACGCATACCTGCACGTGGCCTGCAATTCCTCGGGAGAAAGCTTTCGATCTGCAGGAATGAGTGCGGCCTGCCGGATGGCATCGGTCACATGCGCAAAGCTCGCATCCCACTCTCTTGCAACCGTGTCTCCCATGTCGCCAAGGGCGGGATGCACGCTCGTGTTCCAGCAGTCCTTGAATAGCGGCAGAAGATGGCCGAAGAGGCTGATGGTGTCGTAGATGTACAGCAAATCCTGAGCGTGCTTCGCTGGCTTCCTGTCCTTCTTGATCAGCAGCTTCTGGACCATGAAGCACAGCGGGTTGGCGACCTGAAGGTCTACCGGTGCTTCAAGCGGAATACCGTTTTGCGGACCTGCCGTGACAACCCACGGGTCGACCAGCAGGATCTCCAGATGACGAATCTTCTGGGCTGAGATGCCTGCCTTCTCCATCGTGGCATCTGGCGTTCCATCGCGCTTGCGCCCGCTGCCGGAAAGTGGTGTCAGAAACTCGGCGTAGAAACCCTTGCTGTCGCTGCCCAACGTGTAGTGAGCCGCTGGTGGCTTGAACTCTCCTGCCAATTGCTCGGTAAATCCATGTGCCGCCAACGCACTCCTCATGTCGCCCTCAATGGGTGCCTTGTTGGCAAAAGCCAGATCCGTATCGCGTGTGAAAACCGGCTGGTGCTCCTGTCTGTTGGCCTGCGGATGCAAGCTGTGCAGCCGGTGGCTCCAGCCACCGATGAAGACCAACTGCCCCCGCCAGGGGCTCAGTGCCTTGACCAGCTTGGCGAATGCGTGCAAGTCATTCATTCAGAGTCCTTCTTCGATCAGCGGCTGAAGAACTTCCTGGTAGATCAGTTCAGCCTGCTCCTTGCCTCGGGACGGATGGCTGGAAACATCCAGCCAGACCTGGATTGCATCGGCTGTCAGTAGTCCATCATGGTTTGTGGCGCCCCGAAATATCGACTCCGGCCACGGTGCCCGTCGCACGATGATGTCGGGCGTTCCCTCGGGAAACGCCGCCAGCATGTCCCAATCTTCAGAGGCCGCAAAGCCCGAACGCGGCAGCTTGCGCACCAAGACATGGGGTGGCACACCGCTGACATGGCCCAGCTTGAGCGCGTCGGCTGCCGCGAACAGGCCCAGGCAGCGTTCACCGGGCGCGCGGTCCAGCAACTCACGCATCTGCAAGGCCACCGGCACCCGCACCAGAAAGCGGGCGGGAATTTCGGTGCCAGGGCGTGTGGCTGCTGCACTCCAGCGGCTGAACAACTCGCGCCTGCGCACAAGTCGCAGATGGCTTGATGACCTGTCCAGGAAATTCTCATTGCCCAACTGGGTCAGGAATCTGGAAGCACTCATGGCAGAAACCTGGGCCGCAGCAGCCAGCTCCGCCCCGCTGCAATACCGGCCCCTTGGCGCGTTGAGCAAACCTTCAGGCAACTCAGGTGCCAAGAGCACCTTCAGCATCCATTGATTGAGGTCCGAGAAAAGGTTGATCGCGGGAGCGGGCCTGGCGGGCGCGTGTCTGGCCAGCAAGCGCGGGCGCGGTGACTCTTGAAGATCATCGAGGCCCGGACCGTGGAAATGATTGGGCCCCTCTTCAGACACGATACCGAAGGCGACATGGGGCGCAAAACGCTCGGCAAATGCCATCACCTGCCTGAGCAGGGCAGGTGATACATGGTCCACATAGACCACCGCCAGCGGAGCGGCGCCGCGCTCCTGAGTTGCAAGAGTCTGGGCCTGCAAAATGGCCTGAGCCAGCAGTGGCACCACGCGATCAGCCCGTCCTTGTGAAGACTTGATCTCCACTGCATAGCGTTGATTGCCACGGTGAACGCTCAGGTCCACACGGTCATCGTCACCTTCCGGCGCGGTATCAATCGTCCAGCCTGCGTCTTCAAACAGCCCGGCCACGAACCGCTCGGCCTGGCTGGCGCGACTGATGGGTGAGCGTGTTGAGGGCATCGGCGACTCCTTGGATAACGTGGGCATTGTATATAACATGGCCGTGGTAGGCATCTCCGATTCCCCTGGCTGCAAAACCTGGCCCGCCTTCACCAACCATCACACCTGGCCGCGGCCACAGCTCAACCCACGCCCAACTGCTCCAGCGTGATGCACGCCAGCCACCTGCATCCATCCGATGGCCAGGCGGCGTCATCCGAGATGCAGCGCCCGGCGGCGTCCATCTGGATGCGGGTGACGTGGCGGTTGGCGCCGGGCCTTGAGCGGCGGGCGGGCATGGCCAGCAAGGTTTCGGGCAGCGGCTGCGCTGGTGGATGGGGTTCGAGGCGCGTGAGACTGTTTGCAGAGCGCAGGCGCAGCGGTGATCGCTCCATGCCGATCACCCAGGTCCAGAAGAGCGCCGGGTGGCGAAACCTGTGTCCTGGCATTTCCAGCAGCAGCATGGCGCTGCCGCCCCGCTGCATGGCTTGGGCACAACGCAGCGGAGCGAGGGCTGGGAAATTCTCAAGCTGCGCTTTCCAGCCGGGCAGCAGCAAAGCCAGAACCTGCGCCAGCTCTTGCGGGCCGGGCTGTGGCGTCAACTGCAGCGGCAATTGCACCTGCAGCCATGCCCGTTGCCGAAGCACGGCAGCGCATCGCCGTGCACACCACCAGGCGCCCAGCGGATCGGGCAGGCACTGGGCATCGGGAACCGTGGGCAGTGTGGCCCAGCGCGTCTTGCGCGTCTGTGTACCCACCTCGTAGCGCCATTGCGTATCGAAGCGCAGGCCGGGCATGAAGGTACGAATGGGAGACCTGGGCATGTGCATTGCGGCTGCAGATCCACCACCGTCAGGCCGGTGCGGGCTTGGCTGCAAGCGTGACCGTGCCAAGCCACTGGCATGGGTGCCACGGGCCGCCCGCATCATGCAGGAGGCAGGTCCCGTCGGCTTGCACCTGGATCCGGGTGGCGTACCCGCTGGACCAGGGCAGGGTCGAGCCAAAGGGCAGGGCAAGCAAAGCCTTGGGAGGCGCCATGGCCTGCGCACCCGGTGACGGCAACGTGTCGGACGCAACGCAATCGTCGGTGCACGACAACGGCAGCTCCGGCTCGTACCCCACCACCCAGGCCCAGAAAATGCCCGGCTTGGGCCCTTCGCACTCCGGTGACTCCAGCATCAGCAAGGCACTGCCTCCCTGCTCGACTGCCTGGGCGCACAGCAAGGGCGTCTGGGCGCATTCAGCAGGTGCCTGCACGTCCCAATCGGGCAGCAGCACATCAAGGATCTGCGCCAGCTCCTCCACGCCGGGAAGCGGGGGCAGGTGAACGGGCAGCCGCAGGAACAACCAGTGGTGCTGCTCCAGAACCACGGCGCACCGGCGAACGCACCACCAGGTGCCATAAGGGTCGGCCGGGCCAGCAAGGTCGGAGGCCATCGGCAGCTGTGTCCAACTGGTCTTGCCGGCTTCCGCACGCCTTCTGTATTGCCAGTGACCATCAAAGAGCAGGCCGCTGATGAGGCGTTGACCGGGACTACCTGGCTCCAGCGGAATTTCCCGCTCGTACTGCTCTGGGGTGAGATTGGAGTTCTGCATTTCTTCGGGTCAGGAAAGCCGGTCAGGAAAAGCCGGTCAGGAGAAGCTGCCGTTGATGGCAATGTCGTTGCTCAGTGGCTCCAGCGTGATGGCCGCCGTGCAGCGGTACCGGCTTGCGCGCGCATCCAGTCCATCCACATCACACAGCCCCTCGCCATCCACCGTCACCCTCAAGGCGTGATTCCATGCCAGGGGCGAGCCGAAGGGCCAGATCAGCAGCGCGCCAGGGCGCCCGGGCATGTCAAAGGCTGAAATGCGCTTGGCACGCTGGAACCTCTCGTGCATTTCCACGCCGATCACCCAGGCCCAGAAAACGGCTTGCACGCCATCGCTCGAATCCTCGGTCTGCAGTTGCAGCAAAGAGCAGCCACCGGCAAGCAGCGCATCGGTGCTGCGCAGCAGCGGCGCCTGTGTCGAGGGTTCATCGAGCACCTTCACGTTCCAGCCCGCAAGCATTGCGCCCAGGGCCAGCGCCACATCGCCACATTCCGGCTGCGCAGGCAGGCCCGAGGGCAGATGCGCGGAACGCCAGGGCCTGCGATTGAGCACTGCAACGCACTGGCGCACGCACCACCAGGCCCGCTGTGGATCTGCTGCAGCCATGCCGCCTGCCCGGGTTGCCGGCAGCCGTGCCCAATAGGCTCGGCCTGAAGGCGTGAGCGCCGAGTAGGTCCACAGTCCGTCAAAGCGAAGCCCTCGGGTGAAGCGGTGGGTGAGGTGCGTTGTCTCAGCCATGTGGGACCTTGTCTTGGTGGACTTCAACACGGTGCGTGCCCCGTCAATGGCCCTGCATTGCCGCGTTGCACGGGCGACAGCGTGATTGCGGCCAGGCAGCGGCACTCGCGCCACTGCCCGTCAATGCCATCCACATCGCAGTGCCCGTCGCGGTTCACCTGCACCCGCGCCGCATAGCCGCAGGCCCAGGGCATGCTCCAGCCAAAGGGAATGGCGAGTAGCGCGACGGGGCGGGGCGCACGGCACGACGGCCATGGCTTCACCGGCGCGGGCAGCATTCTCTGATGCATCTCCACACCAATCACCCAGGCCCAGAAAGTGCTCTGTGGGCACCGGTTCAGCGCCTCTGACTGCAGTTGCAGCATGGCCCCGCCGCCCGCCAACAGCGCCCGGGTGCAGGACTGCAGCGGACTGTGCCCGGCCCCTGCGCTGAGCTGCACCTGCCAACGCGGCATCAGGGCGTGCAGAGCCATCGCCACATCTTCCGGCCCCGGCCGCAAGGGCATGCCTGGCGGCAGATGCACCGACTGCCACATCTCCCGCCGCAGCACGGCAGCGCAGCGCCGCACGCACCACCAGGCGCCATGCGGATCGACCCTGCCCGCATCCGGCTGCCCCAGCGGCAGCCGCGACCAACAGGCCCGGCCCGATGGCGCGCGGGCGGCGTACTTCCAGCGCGCAGCGAAGCGCAGGCCGGGGGTGAAGTGGAGGGTGATGTGCATGGGATAAGGATGAGCGTGTATTCATAGAAACGATCAATCGCCATTGCATCGTTGGAATCACTTCTTGTCAACACCCTTTGGTGTAATTCGTGGGCTCAAGTACACCCATGAGCGACACGTCAAATATCCGCTGTGCGAACTTGAATGCCCTTTGCCTGCGCTTGGGCTGGACCAGTCGGAAGGGCGACAACTCAGGTTCCCCTTCGGAGTTGATCAATCGACTTGGCCGGACCTCGAGTTATTGGTCTGATCGCTTGAGAGGGAGAAAGCCCATCGGCGCGAAGCTGGCGCGTGAGATAGAAGAGGCGCTGAATCTGCCGAAATACTCCCTGGACGGGGATGAAGAACACAGCGACTTTGTTCAGGTCTCGCAACTCAGCGTCGGCGCGGCCGAATACTCGAATGTTGGGAGCGCTCTTGTGGCGGAGCTTGGCGCATTGCAGTTCCGGCGCGACTTTTTGCGCTCAGTTGGTGTCAGTGCGGTGAACGCGGCCCTCGTCCATGTGGCAGGAACCAGCATGGAGCCCACGATCCGGGACGGTGCCGTGCTCTTGCTCAATCGTGCGGATCAAACGCCGCGCCGTGGCAGCGTCTATGCATTCGCGTGGGAAGGGCAGATGCTTGTGCGGCGCTTTCAGCGGGTGGGCGATGTTTGGCATGCCGTGGCTGACAACGCTGATAAAAGCGAGCACCCGGATATCGTCATTGCCGGGAAGGCAGAGGGCCTGGTGCAAGGGCGAGCCATATGGGTCGGGGCCAAGCTCTGAGTCTGTCGTTGCTTGAGGGCTTACTCTTCCATCCGCTGCGGGAACTTGAATGCCTTGTGCATGCGTTTGGGATGGGGCAGTCGCAGAGCCAAGCGCTTGGGCTCTCCCTCGGAACTGATGAACTGGCTTAGCCGGTCGTCTAGCTTCTGGTCTGATATCGACCCATTTGGTGATGCTGATCTGTGGGGTATCGGCTTTGCAGCGATTTCTGCCGTCCTTGGACTTATCGTAGGCGATCGTCACAGCTATATGACGGTTATCCGAGCATCAAGGCTCGATCCGCTCTTGTGACGGCTTTCAGGAGAGCAACCGACGCTGGACATCAGCGCACTTCAAGGGGACGGGTAGATGTCCGCTATCGCGCCGTGCATGGATAGGCTCTTTTGACCTTGAGCCACCATTCAGATAAAAGCCGCAAAGCTGTCATTGAGTAAGATGCCAAGGATCCGTAGCCGGGACTAAATAACTGTTTCGATTATTAGAACCGCAACGTCCTTCTGTCGAGCCATTGAAATCTCCGGTCCACCTCTAACTCTGGCGCTGCCAGCAGGAGGCGGTCAAGGATTTCGGCAATGTTGAAGCTTTCGGCAGAACTCCCGTTGAGAACTATCCAAAGAAGGTTGAGAACGTCATGGGGAAAATCTTCAGGATGCTTGCTACTCATGAAAAAGAAATGCGAATCCAGTGTTTCCAGGGGTACGAGATAGGGTCTGATATAATCGATCGCTTCTGGGAAAGCGTCACCTGAGTAAATCGCCAAGCGTGCTAAATGAAGAGAGGTTTGCTTCGTTCTGAACACCTTCTCTCTTGGCCAAACTTGCTCCAGCAGTGGCCGAACTAGCGTGCGCCATCTGACCTCGGGAGGCCCATCCAATGTCGAACTCCACTTTACAAGTACTCCGGCCGCAGCGGCGTGAATTTGCGGTATGGAGTTCCTTAGTGCCAAAGCAGCGTCAACAGAGGAAATTCCCCAGGATTCTGCTGTCGACGTCTTGCGTAGAACGGATATTACTGGCGACAAAATCTTTGCTGCAGCATTTTGTGCTTCGCTTCCTGTTGCCTCACACTCAATGACTCCTTGGAGAACGTGTTTGTGAAATACATTAGAAACACGTTCTGAAACCTCTGTGTTACAGACCAATATTTTGCGCAGAAACTTCCCTTCTTGGCTTTCGGATGCCAGTGCCGAGTCAAGTCGTTTTGTCACTCTAGGCAATTTTAGCGATGTGACAAAGTTCGAATGTCTGACAAGCACGGCGCGTGCAAAACTACCCTGAATTCCCAATCCGTTGGCACAGGCGTAAAGTGCTGTGACTAATCTAGGCGCAATTGCCACGCCGTCTGCCCGGGTTTTTTCGATGTCCTGAAGTACAACGGTTGCAAGTCGTCCGCCCGAACTGTTGATTGCGGAAAAATAGAAATCACCAGGGGCATCAACAAGCTCAACTTCGCTCGCAATCGCCAGGGAAAAGAGTCTATTCCACCATCGCCGGAGCGAAGGCGTTTGGTTACGAGGTGAGAGCTCGTAAAGACTGCAAAGAGCGCGGACAAATGTAGTCAGAAACTCATCCGTTGCCTGCCTAAGGGTTTTGAAGACCTCTACGGCTAAATCCGTGCGGATATTTTTGCTGCCTGCATCTGGGATGCTCAGTGCAGAGACAAAGCTTTCCCAAAGTGGTGCGTTCGCATCGTCCAGCGGGGCGCCCCGGAGCGTCTGGAATGCGCCATCGAGGTCGAGATTGCAGTACGCCCTCCAGCCGTGGCGCTGTTCTATATCGTGACTTAGCTGTGAAGCCTGTGCGATCTCAAGACGATTTGATTCCGGTGCATCAATGAGCGACTGTGCATCTCCACGGACCATTTGTACTCCAGATGAGTAGGAGCTGAAAAAGTCACTCTCTTCCACGGGCCTATTAAGGTAAGGTCTTCTCAGCTTTATCTGGGCAAGCTCCTTTGTTCCTCGTTCGGAAATTTTGTGCACAGCATCAAGCATGTTCAGCCTTAGCCATACCCCCGCATCTCGTGCGTGGGCTCTCCAGTCGACTTGCCCCGCTTCAATTTCGAATACCTCGAAGTACTTCTCAGCATCATTGAGAATTCGCTGCTCTAGCTCTGAAACAGCGGAATTTTTTGCCTGAGAAGCCCTTTCTTTAATCAATAGCGGTACCTCGCGGTCCGTATTCCAGAAGACTTTGTCTGAGATATCGAGTAAGCAAGCCAGTGCCTCATCGGCTGTGAAGAGCTCGGTATCTCTGTGAGCATTGAGCCAGAGTCTGGTCCCTAAGAGACCAGGCGCGTTCTTCCATGTGCTTGCTACACTCAGCGCGGCATTTCGGTTTTGTCTGGCTGCTTTTGGAAGTACGCTGGTTAGCAACTGCGAAAGGTGGACCAAGCCTTCGTGAAAGTCGTTCTGAGCGTGCAACTCGACTGATGGAACATCGTAATTAGTTCGGTCGAAATCGTCCTCGATGGCATTGATGTCCACAGCAAGACGGATACTCTCGTGGAACTTCTCAGTCGCAATGTTCAGTACGGAATCTGCATCTCGGTGGTTTGAGAGCACATCTGAGAGTTCAGAAAGTTCTCCCTCATGTGAAATTGAAAGCTCGGCCCACACAATTTCATGAAGGCTCTTTGGCTCCCCGGCCAGCGGTTGAACATATTCAAAAGAAAAGCTGGGTCTGAGCTTCAGCTTGGGCGATAGCATTTCGACAGCGAGTTGCAAGTCGCTATTGAGCACAACTTCAGTATTTAATCGAAGCGCTACGGAGTATGGTTGGTTTGCCCAGTTTTGTTTGACAGAAAGTTTCAGATGAGACAAGAGTCGCCAAGCCCGCTTCCAAATGCTCGAAAGCCCTTCATTGAGCTCTGCCGAATTAAAAATACGGTCAACGAATGGGTTGCCTAGCTTCTCTATCCAATCTAGTGCGACGTGATACCTGTCGATAGACTGCAGGTCATCTACAATCCATCCCGCGATGATGCTTGTCGCATCCTTATCGGACCAGATGCCTTCATCATGGAAAAACTTGAACCAAGCCTTGTCAGTAATAGTCTTGATGGCGACTACATTCAGATCGCGCTGCCCTTTAAATAGCCAGTGAATAATCTGCCGTTCAAATTTGTCGATCCTCTCCAGTGGCTTGGCTAGGATAGTGCTTGCCAGTTCACTTCTGCGTATCCTTGGTCGCTCAACAATATCAGCCAGATGCGCTAGGTCACGCCAAAGTGCTGTATGGCCATTCTTTCCAGTTGAAGGATCCACTTCCTTTTTATAGACAAGAGGGACGACGCCTAGAGCCTCCCATCCAGGAGATGGCTTATTTGGCTCAGGCTCAGAATCGAGGGCGTAAACCTTATGCAGGTCGGAAAAGCGCTCACGGTCTGCTTCTAGGACGTTCAAGAAGTACCTGACTGGTGCGTCACTCGCGCTATAGCCAACCAGAACAATCGTCTTGCAGCGGCATAGGTCAAACAGGAACCGTGAGGCCCAGCCAGAACGCATGTAGGCATCGCCATACTCCGAGCTCGTGACAATCAATGGCGTCTGTGACAGACCAAGCTGAGCATCAGAAAGGCGTCCATGTAAATGAATAATTCCGCTGAACTCAGCGGTTCCTGGTCGCGGTATTTCCTGGCCGGCCAAGCTTTGGGCTTTGGTTTTATTCTTACTCTTGGATTTCTTGAAATATGCCTTCTCGAGAAGAATGTCAAAGTTGGTTGTGACGACGCACGGCCGGTTGTTCAGGTCTCTCGAAAGTCTCAGAATAGTTGTGTGATTGGAGAGGTTTGGTTTGGCAGGTGCAGTCAATTGCTGAGCGATTGTCCGAGTGAAGAGTTCAGGCTCCGCCAAGCGTCGCTCCAGAGATCCAAGCACCTCTTCATATCGACCAGCGTCGCACGCTGCTCTCTCCGCCGAGGTGTAATCCACATTCAGCTGCTCAAAGCACTGAATGACCAATGCCCAGAACCCCGGGAGCATCGGTGCACTGATACCGGCGCCACATAGAAATACGACCTTGCCGTCCAGCATGGCATCGACAAGGTCAAAGGGGAAACCAGGTCCTGTTTCGGAGAGTCGAAGTTCCATAGAAAAAATTTGCCCGTTAGCTATCGCGAACTACCACACCAATGAAGGCCTGCATGTAGCGATCATAGGCAGGCATTTATTCTTAGTCACCTATAACGTGAGGCTTTCCACCATAGTGTTACTGCTCGTCGCATCGTCCACTGGTGTCATTATGCAAGGCAGCAGTAACTGCCGCTGCTGCATTGTGCCTTTGGTGGCGATGTCACTACACATGTCTGAATAGATCAGGAACGCTGTGATAACTTCCGCCGGCTACGTCTGCCAAAATTGGCAGAGGCAGAGACTCCTGTGCGACTGGCTGGATGCGCCGATACGGAACACCCGGGGGAAGTTCGAGTACGACGACGATGCCGTGGCGTCGATGAGGTTGGGCGACATCGTCGCGGAGCGAACTGGTGGGCTGACCGACGTAGAGCAAGTCAAGTACACGCCCAATCCGGTTGTGCACGAGCTGAGTTGGGCATGGATGCTCGAGAGGGCTGGCACGACAGCAAAGTCAGGTCGATGCTGCGCAAGTGGTTTGACGCTTTTGATGCGCTGGACCCAGCTCGCGTCGGGATGGTTTCGCTGCCTACCAATCATCGGCCGGATGCCGAAGTAGAGGCGTGCCTGGTTGGGGGCAAGATCGACTTAGCCAAGATCCCTGAGCCGCGCCGCTCGACAGCGGTTGCTGAGCTCGGCGATGAGAAGAAGTGCCAGATCTTCTTCGGTCAGTTGCAGATTGTTCACAGCGACAAGGGCTTCGAGTCGCTGGAGCACGAGGTCGATGCCCGGCTGCGCCTGCACGGTACTCTAAAGAGCTTTTGATCGCGGTCTCTCGATCCGACAGAGTTCTGAAGCGCGACAACTACAAGAAGGGCAGTTGATGAAAAACGTACTGCGAAGGGGCGCGATCATGGCTTTGCTGGCAACTCTGGGATGCAGCCAGTCGCCGAGTGGGCAATGGGAAGCGACGCAAAGCGTCGATGTTCTGCTGAAAAAAGGCGATCCACAGACGGTGGCATTTGTCCTCAACGCAGGGGACGTTTGCGCACTCGGCCAGCAGTGGAGCTTTGAAAAGGAGCTGCGTTACAAGGAAGTGATCTGCCCCCAAGGCAAGGGCTGGATCACTTCCGACACGCCGTTCAAAAAGCTGAGCGGCTGAGTTGGCAATGGGGCGAGTGCTCGCAGCTCCCCTCAGAAACTATGCATCAACCCCGCAGTCACCCCCGTAGCCACATCCTTGTTCTGCCCGCCCTGGAACCCTCCACTCCAATGCGTGCGGTCCAGCTCCGCATACAGCTTGCTGCGGCGTGACAGCTTGTATTCCGCAAACAGCAAGGCGCGGGTGTAGCCGTCTGCGGCGCGGCCGCTGCGTTCGCGTTCCACGCGGTACAGGGCGGCGGTCAGGTCCAGCGTGCTGCGAGCGGACCAGGTGGCGCCCAGCGAGTGCACGCGCTGCACGGTGCGGCTGGTGGTGGCGTTGGTCTGGCCGTCGCTGCGCGCGGTGTTCAGCGCAAGGCGCAGCTTGTCCCATTTGTAGGTTGCGCCCAGGGTGGCGGCTTTCAGCTCCCACTGGTCTGCGGTCTTGAAGCGCTGGTAGGCGCCGGAGACCGTCCATGTCTGCGTGCCATAGGCCAGGCCTGCGCCGGCCGATGAGCGGGCGGAGCCGCCTTGTGCCGTCTCGCCAAAGCTGTACATGGCGCGGGCGGTGAGGCCGCCGAAGCGGCCCGTGTACTTGACCGAGTTGTCCAGCCGGTACGAGCCCGTGGTGGCGCCCGCGCTGCCGTATTCCACGCCCAGGCCGTGGCTGCTCAGGGCCGCCGTGGCGATGTTGGGGTTGAAGGCGGCGAAGCGCATGCTCACGGGGTCCACGGGGCTGATGGCATCTGCCAGCAGGTTGGTCTGGCGGCCGGCCGTGACCTGGCCCCAGTTGCCGCCCAGGCCCACGATGGCTGCGCGGTCGAAGAATTTGTTGGAGTTGGCGGTGGTGCCGGTGTCCAGGTTCAGGCCGGTTTCCAGGTTGAACAGGGCGTACATGCCGCCGCCCAGGTCTTCGCGCCCGCGAAAGCCAAAGCGGCTGGTGGTGTTGACGCCGCTGGACAGGGCGGCGCCCGAGGTGTTGCTGGCCGCGTTGGCGGCGGTGAGGCCGCTGGTGTAGCGCACGCCGGTATCGGCAATGCCGTAGAGCGTGATGCTGGATTGCGCAAGGGCCGACAGCGGTGCGGCGGCGAGGGTGATCAGCACCAGGGTTTTGGTGTTCATGGGTGTGGTGAGGGTGATGGGGCTGGGCAGCGGCATGCCGCAGCAGTGCCGTTGCGGCGCCGCTGAATGGAGGTCGAACCGGGGAGGGGTGAAGGCCCTCTCTGTGTCGAGGGCCTTGAGTGCCTTGAGGGCTCGGGGGCCTGCCGTCAGGGCTTGGCCGCCGGCTCCATGCCGGTGCTGCGCACGATGGGCGCGGCGGCGGGGGCTGCCAGGAAGCGGATCAGGTGGCGCGCCGTCTCAGGGCTCTTGGCGCCGGTGGCCACGCCTGCGGAGAAGAAGACGCGCTGCTGCACTTCATCGGGCAGGGGGCCGACGAATTCCAGCTCCTTGAACGGCAGCAGTTCGCTGACCTGCTGGAAGCCGATGTCCGCATCGCCACGCAGCACCACGGCGCCCACGCGCTCGCTGAGGATGCGGGTGGCCTTGCCCTTCATCTGCTCGGCCACGCCCAGGCGGGGGAACAGTTCGTTGGCCAGGTAGGTGCCGCTGGCGCTGGCCGAATAGGCAATGGTCTTGGCATCCAGCAGGGTCTGCTTGAGCGCGTCCACGGTGCTGATGTCGGGCTTGGGCGTGCCCTTGCGCACGCTCATGCCGATCATGGAGCGCGCCAGGTCCACGCGGCTGCCCGCTTCCACCTTGCCTTGGGCGGCCAGATTGTCCAAGGCTCCATCCGCGAGGATGACGATATCGAACTGCTCGCCCCGCGCCAGGCGGCTGGGAATGGAGTCCTGCGCATTGCCCATGGAGGCGCCGCGCGAGGTGACGACCTTGTGGCCCGTGGCCTGCTCGTACAGGGGTATCAGCTGGTCGTAGGCGGCAGAGAAGCCGCCCGAGGTGACCACGCGGATTTCATCTGCGGCGGCGGTGGAAGGCGTGGCAGCGCCCAGGGCCAGGCCCAGGCTGAGTGCGCCGCCCAGCAGCGCGCCGAAGGTGCGGCGGCGCAGGGTGGATGGCACGGAGGACTGCAGAGAGGACTGCTGGGGGGTGGAACGGATGGCGGTCATGGTTTGTCTCCTGGTTTTTTATGGTTGGGGGATGGCTGCCGAAGCTGCGGAGGCTGTTGAAGCTGCCGAGGGAATCAATCGGCGGTGATTTTTCGCTCGCGGATGATGCGGCCCCACTTGGCGTGCTCGGCGGCAATGAACTGGCCCAGTTCCTCGCGGGTGCCCGGGGCGGCGGTCTGGCCGTGCTTGAGCAGGTTGTCGCGCACTTCGGGGGTGTTCAGCACCTTGACCAGCTCGGTGTTCCAGCGGTCCAGCAAGGGCTTGGGCGTCTTGGCGGATGCCACGAAGGCGTACCAGTTGGTGGCGTTGAAGCCGGGGAAGCTCTCGGCCACGGTGGGCACGTTGGGCAGATAGGCCGGGCGCGTGAGGCCCGTGGTGGCCAGCGGGATCAGCTTGCCCGATTCGATGTGGGGCAGGGCCGTGGGCGGGGCCGCGTAGAAGGAGGTCACGCGGTTGCCCAGCACGTCCTGCAGGGCGGGGGCGCCGCCCTTGTAGGGCACGTGCAGGGTGTCGATCTTGGCGACATCGTTGAGCAGTTCACCGGCCAGGTGGGATGCGGAGCCGGGGCCGGTGGAGGCGAAGTCCAGCTTGCCGGGTTCGCGCTTGGCCTTGGCCACGTATTCGCCCAGGGTTTTGATGCCGGTGGCGGCAGGCACGACGAGCACGTTGGGAAAGTTCACGCCCATGGTGATGGGGGCCAGGTCCTTGAGCGGGTCGTAGCCGATCTTCATGAAGTGCGGCGCGATGGCCAGCGGGCCGATGGAGCCGAAGAGCAGCACCGAGCCGTCGGACGGGCCATTGGCCACCTGCGTGTGGGCCAGGTTGCCGCCTGCGCCGGGCTTGTTTTCCACGACCACGCTCTGGCCGATGTTCTCGCCCAGCTTCTTGGCGATGATGCGCGCGGCAATGTCGGCCGAGCCGCCTGCGGCGAAGCCGACCACCATGACCACGGGTTTCTTTGGGGGGAAGTCCTGGGCCTGGGCGGTGCCCACGGCCAGGGAAAGAAGGGCGGCCAGGGCGCCGCCTGCGATCAGTCTGCGTTGGTGCATGTCGTCTCCGTTTGTTGGTCTTGCCTGCCCTCAGGGGGCAGCGTTATCAAGGGCGCCATCCTATGCAGCGGGTGTTATTCTGTGAATTGCAACTTTTGGAAGGACTGTTGCGTGCAGCGCATCAAATTCGACATGGGGGAACTGATCGCCTTCGTGACCACGGCCGAGAAAGCCAGCTTTCGCCTGGCCGCAGAAGCGCTTTTCCTGTCGCCGCCTGCCTTGAGCCGGCGGGTGGAGCGGCTGGAGTCCGTGCTGGGCGCGCGGCTGCTGGAGCGCACCACGCGGCGTGTGGAACTGACCGAGGTGGGCCATGAGTTCCTGCAGGAGGCGCGCAGGGCCCTGGCCGGCCTGGACGAGGCCGTGCAGCGCGTGGATGACCAGCTGAAGCTGCGCCGTGGCAGGGTGACGGTCGCCTGCGTGCCTTCGGTGGCCACCAATCTGCTGCCGCCCGTGCTGAAGACCTTTGCCGTGGAGCAGCCCGATGTGCAGGTGCATGTCATCGACGAGAGCGCGCAGCAGGTGGTGGAGGCCGTGCTGCGCGGGGATGCTGACTTTGGCCTGAGCTTCACGGGCAGCCAGGAGCCGTCGCTGCGCTTTGAGGCGCTCACGCGCGAGCGCTATGTGCTGGCCATGCCGCGCAGCCACGCCTGGGCCGGGCGCAGCCAGGTGGAATGGGCCGAGCTCGCGGGCAAGCGCCTGGTCTCCGTCTCCCACAAGAGCGGCAATCGCCTGCTGCTGGACCAGGTGATGGCCGGCCTGCCTGAGCAGCCCGTGGCCTGGCACGAGTGCAACCACGTCACAGGCGCCCTGGCCCTGGTGGAAGCCGGCCTGGGCCTGGCCGCCGTGCCCCAGCTCGCCCTGCGCCAGGACCACGCCCAGGTCTGCGGCGTACCCCTGACCGCGCCCGATGTGTGGCGCACCCTGGGCCTGCTGCAAAGGCGTGATCGCGTGCTGGGGCCGGTGGCGCAGGCGTTGCGGGAGTGCCTGGTGCAGGTGCAGGGCGCGGGCGGCTGAACTGGCCTTGGATTCACTGCGCAGCAACCCCGTTGCGCGCAGGCCCTGGCATGGCTGCCGCATAGCGCAGTGCGCAGAAGGAGGGGATCACACTTTCACATGAATGCAGCTCATGCATCTGTGAATTAAAACCATTTTACTTCATCGATTCGCATCCATACCATTCGCTCCCATTGTTCGTTTGCATTTGGGAAGCAGTCATGGTCATCACCACACCCTCGGATCGCATGGATGCCGGAGCCGGCTCCCGCGCTGAACTTGGCCATCTCGCGTGAGCGCAGCCATGTCACGTCCGCTCCGCCTGGTCGCCGTTTCCGGTGGACTGCAGCGCCCCTCCAAATCTGCCGCCCTGGCAGAGCATCTGTCTGATCTGATCGCCGACGAAGTTCCGTGCGAACAACGCCTGGTGGAACTGGGCCAGCTTGCGCCGCAGCTTGCCGGCGCGGTGTGGCGCTCGCAGTTGCCCGAGAGGGTGGAGCGTGAGCTTGCGGCGGTGGAGCAGGCGGATGTGCTGGTGGTGGCCACACCGGTCTTTCGTGGCGCCTACACCGGACTGTTCAAGCACTTCTTCGACTTCGTCCACCAGGACGCCTTGATCGACAAGCCCGTGCTGCTGGCTGCCACCGGTGGCAGCGAGCGCCATGCCCTGGTGATCGACCACCAGTTGCGGCCGCTGTTCAGCTTCTTCCAGGCGCGCACGCTGCCCCTGGGCGTCTACGCGACCGACAAGGATTTCGTGGACTACCGCCTGCACGACGAGGCCCTGATACAGCGGGCCGCACTGGCGGTGCAACGGGCACTGCCGCTGGTCGAGCTGATGCACCGCGCCAGGCCCTGCCTGGCCGAGGAAATGGCTGCGGCCTGAATCCACCCACGTTTTTTTATTTCTAAATCAGGTCATTGGATCACCATGAAAGCAGAACTGCACTTCAGCCTCAAGAGCATCCGTTTCGATGAGAACTATCACCCATCGGACAGCACGCGCATTACCACCAACTTTGCCAATCTGGCCCGGGGAGCAAGCCGGCAACAGAACCTGCGCCATACGCTGAGGATGATTGACAACCGCTTCAATGACCTGGCGCATTGGGACAATCCGACGGGAGACCGCTATTCAGTGGAGCTGGACATCATCTCCGTGGAGATGGGCATGGGCGCGGAGATGGGAAGTGGCGTATTTCCGTTGATCGAGATATTGAAGACCAGCATTCTCGACAGAAGATCGAACAAGCGCATAGCCGGCATTGCAGGGAATAATTTTTCTTCCTACGTGCGCGACTATGACTTCAGTGTTCTGCTGCCGGAGTACAACATCAACCGCCATGAGTTCAGCACGCCGGACGATTTTGGCGACCTGCATGGCAAGCTGTTCAAGCAATTCGCCCGTTCGAGCACGTACAGGGAGCACTTCAACAAGCCCCCCGTCATCTGCATCAGCGCCTCTACCAGCAAGACCTATCAGCGCACCGGAAACCAGCATCCCGTACTGGGTGCCGAGTATCAGCAAAATGAGCTGTCATCGACGGACCGGTATTTTGGGAAGATGGGAATGCAGGTTCGATTTTTCATGCCGCCCAATAGCGTGGCACCCTTGGCTTTCTATTTTCAGGGCGACCTGCTGGCCGACTACACGAATCTCGAGTTGATCGGCACCATCAGCACCATGGAAACCTTCCAGAAGATTTACCGCCCCGAGATCTACAACGCCAATTGCGCGGCAGGAAAAATCTATCAGCCGAGCCTGAAGAACCATGATTACTCGTTGACGCAGATTGTCTATGACCGCGAAGAGCGCAGCCAGCTGGCCGTCAAGCAGGGCAGGTTTGCGCAGGAGCATTTCATCAAGCCGTACAGGAATGTTCTTGAGCAATGGGCAGCCGATTGCGCGCTCTGACCGGCCAGACAGACAGACAGACCATTTTTCATTCATTGCGCAGCGGCTTGGGACAACGGTCCTGAAGTACGCTGGCACCACCCATTTTTGCCTTGAAGGAATTCTCCGATGTTTGAAACCTCTATCGCCGGCAGCCTGCCCAAGCCAGCCTGGCTGGCCGAAACCAACAAGCTCTGGCCCCAGTGGCAGGCCGAGGGCGATGCGCTTCGCCAGGCCAAGGCCGATGCAACCCTGCTGTGGATCAAGGCCCAGGAAGATGCAGGCCTGGACATCGTGTGCGACGGCGAGCAGTCGCGCCAGCATTTCGTGCATGGCTTTCTGGAGCAGGTGGAGGGCATCGATTTCGACAACAAGGTGAAGATGGGCATCCGCGACAACCGCTACGACGCGATGGTGCCGCAGGTGGTTGCCGCCCTGCGCCTGAAGGGCCGCGTGCATGCCTTCGAGGCGCAACTGGCGCGTGCGCACACCAGGAAGAAGCTGAAGTTCACGCTGCCCGGCCCGATGACCATCGTCGATACCGTGGCGGACCGCTTCTATGGCGACAAGGTCAAGATGGCCTTCGCCTTTGCCGAGCTGCTCAACCAGGAGGCCCTGGCGCTGCAGGCCGACGGCGTGGACATCATCCAGTTCGACGAGCCCGCCTTCAATGTCTACATGAAGGATGCCGCCGACTGGGGCGTGCAGGCGCTGGAGCGCGCTGCGCAGGGCCTGACCTGCACGACGGCCGTGCATATCTGCTACGGCTACGGGATCAAGGCCAATACGGACTGGAAGAGCACGCTGGGCGAGGAATGGCGCCAGTACGAGACGGTGTTTCCCGCGCTGGCCAGGAGCCGCATCGACCAGGTGAGCCTGGAATGCATCCACTCCCACGTGCCGCCCGACCTGATGAGGCTGCTGGCCGGCAAGGACGTGATGGTCGGCGTGATCGATGTGGCCAGCGACGTGGTGGAGACACCCGAGGAAGTGGCGGACACCATCGGCCGGGCACTGGAGTTCGTGCCGAAGGAGCGGCTGTTCCCCTGCACGAACTGCGGCCTGGCGCCCATGGGCCGGGACGTGGCGTGGCGCAAGCTGAAGGCGCTGGCAGAAGGTACGAAGCTGGCAAAGGAGCGGCTCGCCAAGGCCTGACGCCCTGCGTGGCCACGCACAGAGGAAGATGCCAGGGGTCCATGGTTTGCCCTGTATCGGATTCAGGCAACTGTCTGAAGTCAAGACACTGCATCTGTTCAATAGTCGGGCACTCGCTGCCCGTGCTCTGCCCGCGCCCGCCATTGCGCCCGTCATTGCGCCCCCTTGGCCCGCCTGGGCCTGCCTGGCACAAAGCATGCATGGTCACTCCCCACAAAAGCAGCGGGCGCCAGCCCAGCCGCCAACCCAAGGAGACAAACCATGCAACGCCGCCCCTTCCTGCATTCCGCCCTCGCACTCTCCGCCATGGCCACCATGGCCGCTGCGGCTCCTGCCGCCATGGCCCAGCAGGGCGAGATCCGCATTGCCCACGTCTACAGCAAGACCGGCGCGCTGGAGGCCTATGGCAAGCAGACCCAGGCCGGGTTGCTGATGGGGCTGGAGTACGCCACGGGCGGCAGCATGGCGGTGAATGGCAAAAAGCTGGTGGTGATCGAGAAGGATGACCAGGGCAAGCCCGACCTGGGCAAGAGCCTGCTGGCCACGGCGTATTCCGATGACAAGGCCGATCTGGCCGTGGGGCCCACGTCGTCCGGCGTGGCGCTGGCCATGCTGCCGGTGGCCGAGGAGTACAAGAAGATTTTGCTGGTGGAGCCGGCCGTGGCCGATTCGATCACGGGCGACAAGTGGAACAAGTACATCTTCCGCACGGGCCGCAACTCCAGCCAGGACGCCATCAGCAATGCGGTGGCCATCGACAAGGCGGGCGTGACGATTGCCACGCTGGCCCAGGACAACGCCTTCGGCCGCGACGGGGTGAAGGCCTTCAAGGACGCCATCAAGAAGGGCAAGCTGGCGCATGAGGAGTACCTGCCCGCAGCCACCACGGATTTCACGGCCGGGGCGCAGCGGCTGATCGACAAGCTCAAGGACCAGCCGGGCAGGAAGATCATCTGGATCGTGTGGGCCGGGGCGGGCAATCCGTTCAAGATTGCGGACATGGATCTCAAGCGCTACGGGATCGAGATCGCCACGGGCGGCAACATCCTGCCCGCCATGGCGGCCTACAAGAATCTGCCGGGCATGGAGGGTGCCACGTACTACTACTACGGCATTCCCAAGAACCCGGTGAACGAGGCCCTGGTGTCCATGCACTACAAGCAGTACAAGACGCCGCCGGATTTCTTCACGGCCGGCGGTTTCTCTGCGGCCATGGCCATCGTGACGGCGCTCAAGAAGACAGGTGGAGACACCAAGACCAACACGCTGATCAAGGCCATGGAGGGCATGAGCTTCGACACGCCCAAGGGCCAGATGACCTTCCGCAAGGAAGACCACCAGGCCCTGCAGAGCATGTACCACTTCAAGATCCGCGTGGACCCGGCGCTGGCCTGGGGCGTGCCCGAGCTGGTGCGCGAGATCAAGCCCGAGGAGATGCAGGTCCCCATCCGCAACGGCCGCTGAGCAATGCTGCGCACAGAGGATCTGACCATCCGCTTCGGGGGCCATGTGGCCGTCAACGGCGTGAGCTGCGCTTTCGAGCCGGGCACGCTGACGGCCATCGTGGGTCCCAACGGGGCGGGCAAGACCACGTATTTCAACCTGATCTCGGGGCAGCTCAAGGCCACGGCCGGGCGCGTGCTGCTGGGCGGGCGAGAGCTCACGGGGCTGGCCCCCTCGGCGCGCACGCGGGCCGGGCTGGGGCGGGCGTTCCAGCTCACCAATCTGTTCCCGCACCTGAGCGTGCTGGAGAACGTGCGCCTGGCCGTGCAGGCGCGTGACGAGGGCCCGCACCGGCGCGGCCTGAACCTGTGGAGCATCTGGAGCGACCACCGGGCATTGACGCAGCGGGCGCTGCACATCCTCGACCAGGTGGCCCTGTCCGCCCGGCGCGACGAGGCCGTGGCCGCGCTGCCGCATGGCGACCAGCGCAAGCTGGAGGTGGCCTTGCTGATGGCGCTGGAACCCCAGGTCTATATGTTCGACGAGCCCACGGCGGGCATGAGCCATGACGAGGCGCCGGTGATCCTGGACCTGATACGCAAGCTCAAGCAGGACCGCAGCAAGATCATCCTGCTGGTGGAGCACAAGATGGATGTGGTGCGCGAGCTGGCCGACCGCATCATCGTGCTGACCAATGGCACGCTGGTGGCCGATGGGCCGCCGGCCGAGGTCATTGCCTCGCCTGTGGTGCAGCAGGCCTACCTGGGTGTGGTGCCGGAGCAGGGCGCCGTGAAGGAGGCCGCATGACGCTCAAACACAGTTCCCACTCCAACCTGCTCGAACTGTCGGGCGTGCACACGCACATCGGGGCCTATCACATCCTGCATGGCGTGGACCTGGCCGTGCCGCGCGGGCAGCTGACCATGCTGCTGGGGCGCAATGGTGCGGGCAAGACGACCACGCTGCGCACCATCATGGGCCTGTGGCGGGCCAGCCAGGGGCGCATCGCCTTTGGCGGGGCCGACATCACGGCCCTGCCCACGCCCGCGATCGCGCGGCTGAACATTGCCTATGTGCCCGAGAACATGGGCATCTTCGCGGACCTGACGGTGCAGGAAAACCTGCTGCTGGCCGCGCGCGGCGCCTCGCGCGCCGACCGCATGGACGCGCAGCGGCTGCAGTGGATCTTCGGCATGTTCCCGGCCGTGGAGAAGTTCTGGAACCACCCGGCCGGCAAGCTGTCGGGCGGGCAAAAGCAGATGGTGGCGGTGGCGCGCGCCATCGTGGAGCCGCGCGACCTGCTGATCGTGGACGAGCCCAGCAAGGGCCTGGCACCGGCCATCATCGAGAACATGATCGCGGCCTTCGCCCAGCTGAAGGCGGGCGGCACGACGATTGTGCTGGTGGAGCAGAACCTGGGCTTTGCGCGCCGCCTGGGCGACCGCGTGGCGGTGATGGACAACGGCCGCGTGGTGCACGCGGGCGGCATGGCCGAGTTCTCGGCAGACGCGGCGTTGCAGCAGTCGCTGCTGGGGCTTTCTCTATGAACAAGCTGAACAGGCTGGATTGGGATTTCAAGCCGCTGCTGCTGGTGCCCGTGCTGGCCCTGGTGGCGCTGCCGCTGGTGGGCTCGGGCTCGACCTGGCTGACGCTGACGGTGGCGGGGCTGGCCATGGGGATGATCGTGTTCATCATCGCCTCGGGGCTGACGCTGGTGTTCGGGCTGATGGACGTGCTGAACTTCGGCCACGGCGTGTTCATCGCGCTGGGCGCCTTCGTGGCCACCAGCGTGCTGGGCGCCATGGGCGACTGGACAGGGTCCGAGCAGCTGTGGCGCAACCTGCTGGCCGTGCTGCCGGCCATGGTGGTGGCCATGCTGGTGGCGGGCGCCATCGGGCTGGCGTTCGAGCGCTTCATCGTGCGGCCCGTGTACGGCCAGCATCTCAAGCAGATCCTGATCACCATGGGCGGCATGATCATCGGCGAGGAACTGATCAAGCTCATCTGGGGCCCGCAGCAGATTCCGCTGCCGCTGCCCCAGGGCATGAAGGGCGCCTGGCTGCTGGGCGATGCCGCCGTGGAGAAGTACCGCGTGGTGGCCGTGCTGGTGGGGCTGGCGGTGTTTGCCCTGCTGGCCTGGACGCTGTCGCGCACCAAGATCGGCCTGCTGATCCGCGCGGGCGTGCAGGACCGCGAGATGGTGGAGGCCCTGGGCTACCGCGTGCGCCGCCTGTTCGTGGGCGTGTTCGTGGCGGGCTCGGCACTGGCCGGGCTGGGCGGGGTGATGTGGGGCATGTACCAGCAGAGCGTGGTGCCTCAGATGGGGGCGCAGGTCAATGTGCTGATCTTCATCGTGATCATCATCGGCGGGCTGGGCAGCACGGGCGGGGCGCTGATCGGCGCGCTGCTGGTGGGGCTGATGGCCAACTACACGGGGTTCCTGGTGCCCAAGGTGGCGCTGTTCTCCAATATTGCGTTGATGGTGGCCATCCTCTTGTGGCGGCCTCAGGGCGTCTATCCCGTGGCGAACCGCTGAAGGAGTGATCGACATGCTCAACCGATTGCTTTCCGGCGACATGCCGCGCAGCCGCGTGCTGGCGGTGCTGCTGCTGTTGATCTTCCTGGGGCTGGCGGCAGCGCCCTTCGTGTTCCCTGGCGTGAAGGCGCTGAACGTGGCGGCCAAGGTGCTGATCTTCGTGGTGCTGGTGGCCAGCTTCGATCTGCTGCTGGGCTACACCGGCATCGTGAGCTTTGCGCACACCATGTTCTTCGGCATTGGCGCCTATGGGGTGGCGATTGCATCGTCGCGCATGGGCGCGGGGTGGGGTGCGCTGGCGCTGGGCCTGGGCGCGGCGCTGCTGGTGTCGCTGCTGCTGTCGCTGGCCATCGGCCTGTTCTCGCTGCGGGTGCGGGCCATCTTCTTTGCCATGATCACGCTGGCCGTGGCGGCGGCGTTCCAGACGCTGGCCTCCCAACTGTCGGAATGGACGGGCGGGGAGGACGGGCTGAGCTTCAAGCTGCCCGAGTGGCTGTCGCCCAGCTTCGAGCCCTTCGAGAACGAGGTGCTGGGCGTGCTGATCGACGGGCGCATCATCACCTACTACCTGCTGTTCGTGCTGGCCGTGGTGCTGGTGCTGGCGCTGCTGCGCATCGTCAATTCCCCGTTCGGCCGCGTGCTGCAGGCCATCCGCGAGAACGAGTTCCGTGCCGAGGCCATCGGCTACCGCGTGGTGGTGTACCGCACCCTGTCCAGCGTGCTGTCGGCCCTGTTCGCCTGTGTGGCCGGGGCCATGCTGGCGCTGTGGCTGCGTTATAACGGGCCAGATACCTCGCTGTCGTTCGAGATCATGATGGACTGCCTGCTGATCGTGGTGATCGGCGGCATGGGCACCATCTATGGCGCGGCGATAGGCTCGGTGCTGTTCCTCATCGCCCAGAGCTATCTGCAGGACCTGTTGCGTGTGGCCAGCGAGGCCGCGCACAGCCTGCCCTGGCTGGCCGCGCTGCTGTCGCCCGACCGCTGGCTGCTGTGGCTGGGCGTGCTGTTTGTGTTGTCGGTCTACTATTTCCCCACGGGCGTCGTGGGGCGTCTGCGTTCTTCCCGCGCCGGAGCCTGACCAGGGCCCCTGGCGCATTCGTGCATCAGAGAACTACCACAAGGAGATGGGCATGTTGAAGCGTGAAGAGATGGTGTCGTCGATTCCTGCAACCCCCTGGCGCTGGGCCTTCACGGCGCTGGCGGCTGCCGCACTGGCGGCCTGCGGCAGCGGCGAGCATGAGCCCAGCAACGATCTGCCCAAGGGCTTTACCGAACTGGGCGCCACGGTGTATCCGGCCACGGCCACCGGCACGGGCGCCACGGCAGCCACGCAGGACTTGCTGACGGGCGGCCTGGGCAAGACCGGCCTGGGCGCCGCAGCCGCGCCCCTGTACGCGGACCCTGCCAATCCCACGGCGGCGGAGCTGCGGCGCAATGCGCTGTACTCCAACTACCGGGGCATCCTGGACCCCACGGCGGGCGGCGGCTACGGCACGCTGTACGGCCCCAATATCACGGCAGACGGGCAGGTGACCACGGGCGAAGGGCTGATCCCCGGGCGCGAGTACCTGGCCGTGCTGGACGACGGCACGGGCCGCAAGCAGACCATGGTGGCCGTGCAGGTGCCGGACAGTTTTGACCGCAACCGGCCCTGCATCGTGCTGGGCCCGTCCTCTGGCTCGCGCGGCGTGTATGGCGCCATCGGCACGGCGGGCGAGTGGGGCCTGAAGAAGGGCTGCGCCGTGGCGCTGACCGATGCGGGCAAGGGCGTGGGCCTGCACAACCTGAGCGACGACACCGTCAACAAGCTGGACGGTACGCGCGCCACGCGCACGGATGCGGGCAGCCTGTCCTTCTTTGCCGCACGGCTGACCGATGCGGCGCGCGCCGCCTACAACGCGGCGTTTCCCAACCGCATTGCCATCAAGCACGCGCATTCCCAGCAGAACCCTGAAAAGGACTGGGGCAACGACACGCTGGCCGCGGCCCGCTATGCGCTGTACGTGCTCAATGCCCGCTATGGCACCACGCAGGACCCCGTGCCCTTCGGCAAGGACAACACGCTGGTGCTGGCGGGCTCGGCCTCCAACGGCGGCGCGGCCGTGCTGCGCGCGGCCGAGCTGGATGCGGACGGCCTGATCGACGGCGTGGTGGCCTCCGAACCCGTGACCGAGATGCCCACGCGCCAGGGCTACACGATTGCCGTGGGCAATGCGACCATGCCCAACCCGGGCCGCACGCTGGCCGAGTACACCACCTACGGCAACATCTACCAGCCCTGCGCGGCGCTGGCGCCCGATGCGGCGCTGACCGAGACATCCATCTTCAACTACATAGGCCTCACCGCCATGACGGCGCGGGCTGAGGCACGCTGCACCAGCCTGGCCGCCAAGGGCCTGGTCATCGGCGCCACCACGGCCGACCGCGCCGCCAATGCACTGAGCAAGCTGCGCCTGTACGGCTGGACGCGTGACCACGACCGCATGCACAACGCCCACTACGCGCTGGGCAACGGCCCCATCCTGTCGGCCATGTACACCATGGCCTATGGCCGGTTTGGCGTGGATGCCAATCTGTGCCGCACCAGCTTTGCGGCCGCCAATGCCACGGGCGACGTGGTGCCCGCCACAGGGGCCGCGCTGGCCCAGAGCTTTGCCACGGCCAATGGCACGGCCAACGGCACGCCCGCCACGGTGGTCTACAACGACTCGGTGGGCGGGGCCAAGGCCTGGCAGTTTGCCGTGTCTCCCTCTACGCGCGTGGCCGACCTGGGCCTGGACAACGCGCTGTGCCAGCACGCGCTGGTGACGGGCTTCGATCCGGTGACCGGCTTCAATCTCTCCGAAAGCAGCGTGCCCACGCGCGCCCAGAGCGACGCCGTGCGCGCCGGCATCAACGAGGTGCTGCACACCGCCAAGCTGCGCGGCAAGCCCACCATCATCGTGGCGGGCCGCAGCGATGCGCTGGTGCCGGTCAACCACAATGCGCGCGCCTACACGGTGCTCAACCGGGGGCTGGACGGCAGCAACACGCGGCTGCGCTATATCGAGGTGGTGAATGCCCAGCACTTCGATGCCTTCCTGCCGTTCTCCGGCTTCGACACGCGCTTCGTGCCGCTGCACCCGTACTTCAACCAGGCCATGGATGCCGTGTGGGCCAACCTGCGCAGCAGCACCGCGCTGCCCGCCAGCCAGGTGGTGCGCACCACGCCGCGCGGCGGCCAGCCGGGCGCGGCGCCCGCCATCACGGCGGCCCAGGTGCCGCCCTTCGTGGCGCGGCCCAGCACGGCCAACACCATCGAGGTCAGCGACGGGCTGATCCGCATTCCTGAGTGAGCCAGGCCCTGGAGCGGCCGGCGGCCAAGGCGGCCGGCCGCTCCTGCACCGCAGAGATTTCTCCCATGGCTTCCAAAGCATCTTCCTCATCCGCGCCCGTACCCGCTTCCTGCTACACGCAATGCGCGGGCTACGAGATCCACTACATGGACTGGCAGCCCGCGCCCGATGTGGCGCCAGCGGGCACCGTCGTCGCCTGGCACGGGCTGGCGCGCACGGGGCGCGACATGGATGCACTGGCGCAGTTCCTGGCAGGCCAGGGCTGGCGCGTGATCTGCCCCGACACGCCGGGCCGGGGCCTGAGCCAGTGGAGCCGCGCGCCGCGCGAGGAATACCGGCTGAGCTTCTACGCCCGCATCGCGCGCGGGCTGTTCGATGCGCTGGGGCTGGAGCGCGCGCACTGGGTGGGCACGTCCATGGGCGGGGCGATCGGCACGGTCTGCGCCTCGGGTCTGTTCGAGCCTTCGCTGCGCGCACGCATTGCGACGCTGGTGCTCAATGACAATGCGCCGCAGCTGGCCGAGTCGGCGCTGGCGCGCATCAAGGCCTATGCGGGCGAGCCGCCGGCCTTCGACACCGTGGGCGAGCTGGAGGCCTTCTTTCGCCAGGCCTACCGGCCCTATGGCTGGCTCAGCGAGGCAGAGTGGCGCAAGCTCACCGAAACCAGCGTGCGCCGCCTGTCCGATGGGCGCGTCACGCCGCACTACGACCCGGCCATGATCGAGCAGTTCACGGCCCATGACGACGACTACGGCATCTGGCCGCACTACGACGCCTTGCAGATTCCCGTGCTGCTGCTGCGGGGCGTGGACTCGGACCTGGTGCTGCCCGAGGTGGCCCGGGAAATGACCACGCGCGGCCCCGGCGCGCGCGGCCTGCTGCACTGGCAGGAGGTGCCCGGCTGCGGCCATGCGCCGGCGCTGAACGTGCCCGCGCACTGGCAATGGGTGCTGGAGCATCTGCAGCGCGGCTGAGCATCAACCCGGGCCGGGCGCGGATGTTGCTGCCGCGCTAGCATTTGCGACGGGTGCAGCCTCGCCTTCTTTTTCGGGCGCGGGCACCGTCTGGGCAAGAGAGGCCTGACATGGGTTTTCTGGTGGAGCTGATCCGCGAGTACGGCTTCGGCATCGTCTTTCTCAATGTGTTCGTCGAGCAGCTGGGTGCGCCGATTCCGGCCTACCCGGTGCTGGTCGTGACCGGCGCGCTGGAAGGCGCTGACTGGGTGCGCCTGCTGTGGCTGGTGGCCGTGGCCGTGAGCGCGGCGCTGATTGCCGACCTGTTCTGGTATCAGGCCGGCAAGGCCTACGGCCACCGGGTGCTGGGGCGCATCTGCCGCATCTCGCTGTCGCCCGATGCCTGCATCCGCCAGACCGAGACCGTCTACGGCCGCTGGGGTGCAAGGTCGCTGCTGGTGGCCAAGTTCGTGCCGGGGTTTGCCTCCATCGCCAGCGCGCTGGCCGGCGTGATGGGCACGCCGCTGCGCAGCTTCGTGCTGTATGACGGGCTGGGCGCGCTGATCTGGGTGGGCTCGGCCGTGTACCTGGGCTCGCTGTTCAGCTCCACGGTGGAAGACCTGCTGGGCGTGCTCACGGCGCTGGGCCAGTGGGGCCTGTTGCTGCTGGGCGTGGCGCTGGGGCTGTTCATCGTGCGCAAGTGGTGGCAGCGCCACCGCATGGTGCGTTCATTGCGCATGCCGCGCATGTCGGTGCGCGAACTGGCGGGCCTGCATGCCCAGGGCATGGAGCCCACGGTGATCGATGTGCGCGCTCTGCCGCAGTACCGCCAGGGCCATATCCCCGGCGCCCAGTCCTGGGAGCTGCGCCCGCGCGATGGCGGCGAGTCGCATGCGCACCTGCTGCCCCAGCACGACCATCCCCACGGGCTGGTGATCTACTGCGACTGCCCCAACGAGATATCCGCCGCCCGCCTGGCGCGCCAGCTGCAGCGCGCCGGCTTTGCCAACGTGCGCCCGCTGGTGGGCGGCCTCAAGGCCTGGCAGGCGGCTGGCTTCGACGTGGAAACCGCGCCGCTGCCCGTGACGGCCAGCGCGGACGAGGGGCCGGCGCCCAGCGTGCCCTGACCTTGGCCTTGACCTTGCCTTGACCTATTTGCCCGCCGGCATCGAGCAGTGCCCGCCTTGCGTGGCCTTGCCCGAGCCGGCCGCGATCAGCGGCGCCTCGAAGCGCAGGTCCACGGGCGGCGAGTGCAGGTGGTCCCAGGCCAGGAAGAGGACGAGCACGGCCCAGAAGACCGCGCGCAGGGTGTTTTGCTGTGTCATGGCGGGTCCTGTCAGAAATTGAAGTGGCGGCGGATGCGCAGGCCGAAGATGGTGCCGGCAAAGGCCAGCGGCACCCAGATCCAGCCGTGGATGCTGCCCGTGGAGATGCCCGAGAGCATGGCGCCCACGTTGCAGCCGAAGGCCAGGCGCGAGCTGTAGCCCAGCACCAGGCCGGCCACCAGGGCCACCATCCATTGCGTGCCCGTGAGCGGCTTGGCATTGACGGGCTTGGCGGCAGCCACCCACAAGGCGCCGCCCAGGATGCCGATGTTGGTGATGCTGGTCACGTCCAGCAGCACGGTCTCGTGCAGGCGCGCGGCGTTGCCGGGCTGGCTCCAGAACCAGTTGCCGGCCAGGTCCACGGCGCCCGTGGCGTTGGCGATCTTGGCGGCCCACAGGCCGAAGCCGTAGACCACGCCCCAGGGCTGGCCCGCAATGACGAGGTTGAGCGTGGCCAGCACGGCCAGCAGCACCGCGCCCACCACCCACTTGCGCACGAACAGCGGCTTGGCCGGGCGCTTGAGTGCCACGTTGGCGCCACGCACATACCAGGCCACGCCCAGCGCGACCACGGCCAGCGCCGCCAGCGTGGCCAGCAGGGCAGGGGCCCAGCCCCAGGCCGTGACCAGGCCCACGGGCTGGGTGTTGCCCAGGTCCAGCCACCAGCCCAGGTGCAGGCTGCCCAGGAAGCTGCCGATGGCGAACACGGGCAGGATGGCCGCGTTCATGGGAATGCCCATGCCGGCCTTGTACAGCGTGCCGCTGCCGCAGCCGTCCGCGATCTGCATGCACAGGCCGAAGACGAAGGCGCCTATCAGCAGGCTGATGCTGGGCGGGCCCAGGGCGGCCGTGAGTTCGGGATAGTGGCCCAGCAGCGGCATGGCCAGCGCGGCGGCCAGCGCCAGCAGCAGCAACTGGCCGAAGACGCCGCTGGCGTCCTTGTCCTCGATCAGCATGCGCCAGCCCGTGGTGAAGCCGAAGCGCTTGCCGGCCAGCACCGCGCCCAGGCCCAGGCCCACGGCGAACAGCGCGGCCTGGCGCACCGAGACGCTCCACAGCAGCCAGCCAAAGAAAACGGCCAGGATGGCCGCAAGAGGAAGTCGTTTCATATCATTTTTCTCCATGCAGTCGCCCTCCCCCGCGAAGCGGGTAGAGAGGCGCCGTGCCACGAGGGAAGGCGCGTAAGCGCCTCAGGGGGTGTTTATTTGAACTTTTTTTCCCACCACTGCTTGGCGTCGTAGGCCAGGGATTCGGCGCGGCCGGGCTGGTTGGCCATGGGCGGCGCATCGGCCTGCTGCGTCCAGTCCACCATGGAGCCCGCATACAGCTTGACGCCCGGCAGGCCTGCGACTTCGGACAGGCCGAACCAGTCGGTGGCTGCCCAGTGGCCGGTGTTGCAGAAGGCCACCATGTCCTGGCCCTGCTCGCGCTTGACCTTGGCCGCGATCTGCTTGGCCGTGGCGGTATCGACGAAGGTGGAGGTGCCGGGCACGAACCACTGGTTGAAGTCCAGCTGCTGCGCGCCGGGCAGGGTGCCCGAGATCTTGGCGGCGGGCGCGCGCGTCTTGCCCTGGTAGAAGGCGTCGGGGCGCGAGTCCACCAGGGCGGCGTTGCTGAGCCTGACGTGCTGGCCCACGTCCTCGCGCGTGGCGATCAGGCTGGTGTCGAGCTGGGGCTGGTAGCTGCTGCGAGCGACTTTGACGGCCTCGTTGTCCTGCGGGAGCTTTTGCTCGTTCCAGGCCTTCATGCCGCCGTTGAGCACGGACAGCTCCTTGAGGCCCAGCAGCTTGAGCGTCCAGTACACGCGCGCTGCCGCGCCGAAGTCGGTGGCGTCCGCGCCCGAGGAGACCACGATGGCGTGGGTGGCCGGTGTCAGCCCCAGGGACTGCACGAGTTCGGTGAGCTTGGGCAGCTCGGGCAGCTCACCAGGGTTGGTGGCGGGGCCGCGCCATTTGCCGTAGGGGGCGTTGAGCGCGCCGGGAATGTGGCGCTCGCCATAGGCCTTGGGATCGCGGATGTCGATGATGCGCACGGCGTCCTGGCCGGCGGCTGCCTGCACGCCGGCAGGGGTGAGCAGGGGTTCGGCGGCGTGGGCCGTGCCGAAGGCGGTGCAGGCGAGGCCCAGCGCCAGCAGCGGGGCCGCCAGGCGCAGAGCGGGGGAAAAGGTCTTGGTCATGATGGCTGGGGCCGGTCATGGAAGACCGGCGGAACAAGCAACTGGAGTGCAATTGTCCCGCTTGCAGCATCTATATACAAAGACGCTTATGCATTCTGCTCATGAGGCAGGGTTATATGGCGCGGCGCAGAAGATGCAGAACGGCCTCAGCGCTGTGCGCCCACGGCCTTGGCGCGCTCCAGGCTGGCGTCGAGTTCGGCCTGCGGCGCCTTCTGCGTGGGCCAGCCCTGCATATGCTGCTGGGCGATGCGGCTCAGCGCCGTGATCCAGGGCGCGCTGTCGTTGAGGCAGGCAATGAACTCGAACTGCTCGCCACCGGCATGCATGAAGGCCTCGCGCGCTTCCTGGCTGATTTCCTCCAGCGTTTCCAGGCAGTCGCTGGTGAAGCCGGGGCAGACCACGTCCACCCGTTTGGTGCCGCTGCGTGCAAGCTCGATCAGCGAGGGCTCGGTATAGGGCTCCAGCCATTTGGCCTTGCCAAAGCGCGACTGGAAGGTCACCAGGTATTGCGAGGGCGACAGGCCCAGGCGCTCGGCCAGCAGGCGTGCGGTCTTGCGTGATTCGCAGTGGTAGGGGTCGCCCAGGTGCAGCGTGCGCTCGGGCACGCCGTGAAAGCTCATGACCAGTTTCTCGCCACGGCCGTTGCTGCGCCAATGGGCCTCGATGCGCTGGGCCAGCGCGTCGATGTAGGAAGCGTCGTCGTGGTAGCGGTTGACGAAGCGCAGCTCGGGAATATGGCGCTGGGTGCGGGCCCAGTCGTAGACCGCGTCGAACACGCTGGCCGTGGTCGTGCCCGAGTACTGCGGGTACAGCGGCAGGATGAGGATGCGCGTGGCGCCCTCGGCCTTGAGGGCATCGAGCACGCTGGGGATGGACGGGTTGCCGTAGCGCATGGCATGGCGCACCAGCACGTTGTGCCCGGCCTCGCCCAGCCAGCCGCGCAGCAGCAGGGCCTGGCGCGCGCTCCAGTGCTGCAGGGGGGAGCCGTCCTTCTCATGCCAGACGGTGGCGTACTTGGCCGCCGACTTGGCCGGCCGCGTGCGCAGGATGATGCCGTGCAGGATGGGCAGCCAGGCAATCCTGGGGATCTCGACCACGCGGTCGTCGCCCAGGAACTGCGCCAGGTAGCGGCGCACGGCCGAGGCCGTGGGCGCATCGGGCGTTCCAAGGTTGCACAGCAGCACGGCGGTGCGCTGGGGTTGGTCGTGGCGGAATGGAGGTTCTGGCGCGAAGCGGGAAGGCATGGGGCCGATTGTGGCAGGACGGAGCCGCCTGCCACGCGAGTCGGATGACCCGGCTGCTGCCGGCAACGGCTGCCTTCGCTATGCTCGAACCATGTCCCAAGCCACCATCGCCCCCCTCGCCGAATCCTCTCTTGACCCTGCATTGGCCGCCTTGCAGCAGCTGCGCCGCAGCGGCCGCATCCGCGCCATTTCCATCGACCTGGACGACACGCTGTGGCCCGTATGGCCAGCCATCTCGCGCGCCGAACAGGTACTGCTGGACTGGCTGCACGCCCATGCGCCCACCACGGCCGCAGCGCTGCGCGACGTGGCCACCCTGCGCGCCATCCGCGTGCAGATCGAGCGTGACCGCCCGGACCTTGCCCACGACCTGAGCGGCCTGCGCCGCGAGTCCATCCGCCTGGCGCTGCAGCGCAATGGCGACGATGGCGGCCTGGCGGAAACGGCCTTCGACATCTTCTTTGCCGAGCGCCAGCGCGTGGACCTGTACGAGGACGCGCTGCCCGCCCTGCAGTTCCTGGCCGCGCGCTGGCCCGTGGTGGCCTTGAGCAATGGCAACGCCAGCGTGCATGTGGTGGGCATCGGCGAGCATTTCCATGCCGCGCTGAGCGCCACCAAGGCCGGCATGGCCAAGCCCGATGTGCGCTTTTTCCACGCGGCAGCGGCGGCGGCAGGCGTGGCGCCTGACGAGGTGCTGCACATTGGCGACGACGCGCGGCTCGACGCGCTGGGCGCCATGGATGCGGGTATGCACGCAGTCTGGCTCAACCGCACGGGCGTAGCATGGCCTCACGAGGGGTCCACGCCCCACGTCACGGTGGCCAGCCTTGCGCAGTTGTGCCAGGGGCTGGCTGACAGCTGACCTTGCCTGCCCGCGAAGCCGCGCCATGCCATGCCCACCAGCCACAGCACAGCTTTCTTCCACCCCCCCGTCCTCCCCGCCGTGCGCAGCATCGGCTGGAAACACCCCCTGAGCTGGCTGGCGCGTGGCGCGCGCGACATGGCCAGGGCGCCCTGGCTGAGCCTGGCACATGGCCTGGTCTTGACCTTGATCGGGTTTTTGATCTTGACGCTGGGGCACAATCGCTTTTGGCTGATGGCCGGGGCCCTGTCGGGGTTCCTGATCGTCGGCCCTGTCGTGGCAACCAGCCTCTACGCCATCAGCCGCGCGCTGGAGCGCGGCGAGGCTGCCGATCTGTCCCTGGTGCGGCGCACCTGGACGCGCTGGCAAAACTGCCATGCGGCCAAGGCCGAGGGGCAGGGCGGCTACTGGTGTCTGGTGCAGTTCGGGCTGCTGCTGTCGCTGGCAGCCACGGGCTGGGTGCTGGTGTCGGCCTCGCTGATCACCGTGCTCTCGCCCGTGCGCATCGCCACCCCGGCGGATTTCGTGCAGCACGTGGTGCTGGCCCGCGACGGGCAGTTGTTTGCGATATGGCTGGCGCTGGGCAGTTTTCTGGCAGCGCCTATTTTTGCGTCCAGCGTGGTGGCCATGCCGCTGATGCTGGACAGGCGGGTGACGGTGCGCCAGGCCGTGCTGACCAGTTGGTTGGCCGTGCTGGCCAACCCTGTGCCTCTGGCACTGTGGGCCGCCCTCATTGTGTTGTTGACCCTGCTGGGCCTGGGCAGCTGGCTGCTGGGACTGGTGGCCGTGATGCCCCTGCTGGGGCACGCGAGCTGGCACGCGTACCGCGATCTGGTCGATGCGTCGGCCTTCCCGGCGCGTTGAGCCGGGCGGGCCCGGACCGGCCGGGCCTGCAGGGGAGGATGTAGGACGGTGTTGTCGTGATATTCGGGTATACAGAAGAACAGATCGCCCATTTCTTCCTCACCTATGGCGTGGGGGCCTTCATCCTCTTCATGGTGTTCATCATCCTGCAGCTGGCGCGCCAGTCCAAGGCAGGAAAGTTCGGCACCTTCGTGATCTTCCTGGGCCTGGGCGTGGGCTTTGTCGGCTACATCGCCAAGATCGTCATCCAGTGGTGGATGGAAAAATGATCGTCACCCCCTGAGCCGCTGCGCGGCTTCCCCCTCTCTCGCTTCGCGGGAGGGGGACGACACCCTCGCGGCGGGGCGGCCCTTGCTCGGTGTCCCAGGCTTTGGGCTGCGTCGGGTTTTTTGCCCTGCTCATCGCGCCTATCTTCCTGGCCTGCCTGCTCCTTGCTGCGCCTCTATTCCGCCTTGGCCCCCGCAGCCTTGATGACCGGGTCCCAGCGCTTGATTTCTGCGGCGGTGTGCTGGCGCAGAGCGTCGGGGGTGAGGCGGTCTGCGGGCGGGATGATGACGCTCATGTCCGTGAAGCGCTTGACCAGGGCGGGCCCGGACAGGGCGGTGCGCAGGGATTTGTTGAGGCGTTCGATGACGGCCTGGGGCGTGCCTCGCGGGGCGTACAGGCCGTGCCATACGGCAAGCTCGAAGCCGGGCTGGCCAGCCTGCGTGAAGGTGGGCACATCGGGCAGGGAGGGCAGGCGTTCGCGCGTGGCGACGGCGTAGCCCTTGAGCATGCCCGCCTGTATGTGCGGGCCGGTGGCCACGGGCTGGTCGCAGATGACATCGACATTGCCTGCCACCAGGTCCTGCAGGGCCGGGCCGGTGCCACGGTAGGGCACCAGGGTGGCCTCGGTGGAGGTGGTCTGCAGCAGCAGCATGGCGCACAGGTGGGAGGTGGCGCCTACGCCGGCATGCGAGAAGCGCACTTCGCCGGGTTTGGCCTTCATGTGGGCGATGAAGTCCGCCAGCGTGGCGGGCGCAAAGCCTTTGCTGCGCACCAGGATCATGGGTACGTCGCCTGCCAGCGCGATGGGTTCCAGGTCGCGCCTCACATCGAAAGCGAGCTTGCTGTAGAGCGCGGGCGCCGTGGCAATGCCCATGTTGTGCAGCAGCAGGGTGTGGCCGTCGGCCTGGGCGCGTGTGACGCGGCTGGTGCCGATGGTGCCACCGGCGCCGCCCAGGTTCTCGACGATGACCTGCTGGCCCAGGTCGCGCGTCATGGCCTCGGCCAGCACGCGGGCCAGCACGTCGGTGGAGCCTCCGGCCGCGTAGGGAACGACGATGGTGACGGGCTTGTTGGGGAAGGCCTGGGCGGCAAGGCTGGCCGCTGCCAGCGCGGCGGCGAGAAGGGTCTGGGCAAGGGGATTGCGGATGAGGGGGCGCATGGGTTTGTCTCCTGGAGGCGCGTGCAGGGGCCACCGGCTCTGTGCGGCCGGTTGTCGGTGGCGTGTTTGGTGGCGTGAGGCAGGAAGGCAAGGGCCGCATGCGGCCCTTGACGACGGCGAGACGGCGCAGGTTCAGGCCGGGGCCACGTACCTGTACAGCTCGGTGTGGTCGGCGGCGGGTCCCAGGGACCTGGAGGCCTCGGCCGCCATGGCGCTGACCTGTTCGGCCAGTGCCATGGGCGTGTGCATGGCCTGGCCCAGCGACAGGGCAATGCCCACGTCCTTGGCCTGCAGCGCCAGCGAGAAGCCCGAGTTGAAGGCGCCGTTCAGCATGAACTGGTGGGCCTTGTTTTCGGTGGTGTTGTTCTTGCCGGTGGAGGCATTGATCACGTCCACGATGGTAGCCGGCGCAATGCCGAAGGCCGCGCCTGCATGGATGGCCTCGGCCGTGGCGATGAGGGCCGCTGCCGAGACATAGTTGTTCAGCGCCTTGAGCGCATGGCCCGCGCCCACGGGGCCGACATGGGTGATGGCCTGTCCCATGCGCTGCAGTAGCGGCAGGTGCTGGGCGAGCAGGTCCGCATCGCCCCCGACCATGATGGACAGCGTGCCCGCAATGGCGCGCTTGACGCCGCCGGAGACCGGCGCATCCAGCAGCCCGATGCCGCGCTCGCCCAGCAGGCCGGCCAGCGCGCGCGTGCGGTTGGGGTCGGCAGAGCTCATGTCGATGATGCAGGCGCCGGGCGGCAGGTGCGGTGCCAGTTCGCCGACCACGGCATCGACGATGCGGGAGTCGGGCAGCATGGTGAAGACCACGCTGCAGCCGGCAAAGTCGGCCGCGCCGGATGCCACGGCCACGCCCGCATGTTCCTGCGCGAATCGTGCGGTGGCGGCAGGCACGGCGTCCCGGATGACCAGGGCGTGCCCTGCGGCGTGCAGCAGGTGGGCCATGGGCTGGCCCATCATTCCGAGGCCGATGAATCCTATGGTGGTCATGCTGCGTGCCTCAGATGTCCATCTCTTTGAAGACTTCCGAAGCCACGCGGAAGGAGTCGATGGCGGCCGGCACGCCGCAGTAGATGGCGGTCTGCAGGAAGACCTCCTTGACCTCTTCCTTGGTCAGGCCGTTGTTGATGGCGCCGCGCACATGCAGCTTGAGTTCATGCGGGCGGTTCAGCGCCGTGATCATGGCCAGGTTCAGGAAGGAGCGCGTCCTGCGGTCCAGGCCGGGGCGGTTCCAGACATCGCCCCAGCAGTACTGGGTGACCAGCTCCTGCATGTCGATGTTGAAGTCCGTGGCGTTCTGGATGGACGCATCGACATACTCGGCGCCCAGCACCTCACGGCGGGTGGACAGGCCCTGGTCGAAGAGGGCGGGGTTCTTGGGTGCATAGGCTCGGGTCATGAAAACTCCTGATGGAAGGCGGTGAAGGTGTCTTTCGGTGGAGTGGATTTAATCAGATTGTCAGACAATCATACTTGATGAAAATCGGGATTGCCTGCCGCGCCAGGTGTGTGTATGACAATCCGTCAGTCCGTCCAGCCCCTGGATTGGCGGGTAGGATTCGTCCCATGAACCAGATGTTGCGTGTCCCCCGCGAAGAAACGTCGCTGCGCCTGCGCACGACGCAGACCCTGCGCACGGCCATCCTCGATGGCGTGTTTGCGCCGGGCCAGAAGCTGTCCGAGCGCGAACTGTGCGAGAGCCTTGATGTGAGCCGTTCGTGCCTGCGCGAGTCGCTGCAGCACCTGCAGGCCGAGGGGCTGATCACCATCGTTCCGCACCGTGGCCCCGAGGTCACGGACATCTCGGTGCAGGAAGTGCGCGATATCTACGAGGTGCGGGCCAGCCTGGAGGGGCTGGCCAGCCGGGGCTTTGCGCTGCATGCCTCGGCTAGCCAGCGCGCCGCGCTGCGCGCCAAGCTGGGCGAGCTGGCTGTGCCCGCCGTGGCCAGCGACAAGGTGGCCCTGCTGGCGATCAAGAACCAGTTCTACGACATCCTGATCGAGGGCTGCGGCAATCTGGTGGCCGGCCAGATGCTGCGGCAGCTGAACAACCGCGTGACGGTGCTGCGGCGCATCTCCATGTCCCAGCCCGGGCGCCTGCCGCAGACGCTGGCCGAGCTGGATGCCATCGTGGCGGCGATAGAGCAGGGCGACGCGGACCAGGCCGCGCGCCTGAGCGCCGAGCATGTGCAAAAGGCCGGCCAGGGCGTGTTGCGCGCCATGGCCGAGAAGGCAGGCCCGGCCAGCTGATGCCGGAGCCTGTGCCTGGCTCTGAGCCTGCGCTCAGTCCGGCTTGACCTGGGCGCGCTTGAGCACCTTTTGCCAGCGTGCCTGCTCGGTGGCAATGAACTGCGCGAACTGCTGGGGCGTGCTGCCGATGGGCTCGGCCGCATCGCCCTGCAGGCGCTTGAGCGCGTCGGGTGCCTTGACGGCCTTGGCGCATTCGGCAGCCAGCTTGTCCACGTGGGCTCGGGTCATGCTGGAGGGGGCGAGCATGCCGTACCACTGCGTCATCTCGAAGCCCGGGAAGCCCTGCTCGGCCACGGTGGGCACGTCGGGCAACTGGGGCAGGCGCTGGGTCGATCCCGTGGCGATGCAGCGCACCTTGCCCGCCTTGATGAAGGGCAGCAGGGCGGCGGCGCCGACCGAGGCGGCGTCCAGGCGGCCCGACATCAGGTCCGTCATCATCGGCCCCGTGCCGCGATAGGGCACGTGCAGCATGAAGATCTCGGCCGTCATCTTCAGGTACTCGAAGGCCAGGTGCCCGGCGCTGCCATTGCCGGCCGAGCCGTAGCTGAGCTGGCCGGGCTTCTTCTTGGCGTAGGCGATGAGTTCGCGCAGGTTCTTGACCGGCACATCGGGGTGGACCACGTACAGGCTGGGCACCTTGGCCAGCAGGCTGACGGGCTGGAAGTCCTTGTTGGCGTCGTAGGGCAGCTTGTCGAAGATGTAGGGATTGACGGCCAGCGTGCCGATGTGACCCAGGATGACGGTGCTCTGGTCATCGGCGCGCGCCACTTCCTGCATGGCGATGTTGCCGGCCGCGCCGGGCTTGTTGTCCACGAAGACGTTCTGGCCCAGGGTCTTGGACAGCTCGGCGGCCGTGGAGCGCGCCACGATTTCCGAGCTGCCGCCGGGCGCAAAGGGCACGACAAAGCGGATGGGACGCGTGGGCCAGGCGTCCTGCGCCAGCACGGCCGCAGGCAGCAGGCCCGACAGGGCCATGGCGCCCGTGCCGGCCAGCAGTTGGCGGCGGCCGAGCGGGGGCAGGTCTGCGTGGTGAAGAAAGTCGCGCGAAGGCATGTCTGGTCTCCTGGCTATCGTTGTAGTGAATGGGCAGCGGATGCGGCGCCAGCGATGGTGGCGCCGGCGGCTGTCAATCTGCTGTCAAACCAGGGTCTGCAGGCTACGGAGATACCCGGGGGATCAGGCTTTTCCCTCGGCACCCAGGGCCTGGCCGATGGCCTCGGCCGCCTGCAGGCCGCTGCGCACGGCGCCCTCGATGGTGGCCGGGTACGGTCCATCCACATGGTCGCCGCAGGCCCACAGGCCGTGGCCCAACTCCATGCCGGGGCGCTGCAGCTGCGGCAGGCAGGCGAAGGTGGCGCGCTTGTCGATCACGGTGCGCAGCGCAACCAGTCCATGCCAGCCCAACTGCGCCTGGGCCTGGGCCAGCACCTGGGCCTGCAGGGTTTCGCGGTCCGATGCGCTGTCGCTGATGACGAAGGCCATCAGGCCCTGAGGGCCGCCGAGTTGCCCACGGTCGAAGACGAATTGCGCAGGCGCATCGGGCGTGGAGCGCAGCGCCAGCCAGGGCGCGCCCGGGGGCAGTGTGTGTGAGGCGTCAAAGGCCTGCGCATAGACGGTGGCAATGGGGCGGTGCTGCAGGTCCTGGGCCAGTTGCGCCCAGCGCTGCAGGGCTATGCCGTCGCGCGCAGGCAGGCTGTCGTGCTCGGCGGCGGTGAGTGCCAGGCGCGCCGCCTCGGGCGCGGGGCAGGCCAGCAGCACGGCGTCGAAGGGCGCATCTTCGGCCTGGGCTGCGCCCAGCGTCCAGTGCGGTCCCTGGGGCTGCAGTTCGGCCACGCGGCTGCCAAGGCGCACGGCGTGGCCGCGCTCTTGCAGCCACTGCGCGGCCGGCGCCGGGAACAGGCTGCCCAGGTCACGGCGCGGCACCAGGAAGTGCGAGCCGCCACGGCCGCTGAACAGCGCATCGCGCAGCACGCGAAGGAACACCGTGCCGCTGGCCAGGTGAATGGGCGTGTTGAGCGCCGAGATGCACAGCGGGTCGATGAACTCGCTGACCAGGCGCTGCGGCAGGCCGGCGCACAGGTCGGCCACGGTGGCCTGCGGCGCGCAGCGAAAGCCCGCCAGCCGCCAGCGCACGGCACGCGCCAGCAGGGCTGCACGCTCGCCCAGGCTCCAGCCGCGTGCGGTGGCAATGCCGGCCAGCGCATCCAGCGGCGCAGGCCAATCGGGAAAGCGCAGGCCGCTGCCATCGGCATAGGGCAAGGCCATGGGCTGGCGGTGCAGGGCCTGTTCAGGGTCCACGCCCACCTCGCGCATGAGGCGCAGGCTTTCGGTGTACGCACCGATGAGGATGTGCTGGCCGTTGTCCACGCGCATCGGGCCCTGTGGCGTGTCAAGGTCCATGCCGCGCGCACGGCCGCCGGGCTCGCGTGCGGCCTCGTGCAATGTGATGTGCCATCCGCTGCGCGCCAGCGTGAGGGCGGCCGCGAAGCCGGCCCAGCCGCCGCCGAGGATGGCTGCGCGCGGCTGAGCGGCGCGAGGCGTGTGCTTGGCGCTCTCTCTGCTCACCGCGCCATGCGCCCCAGCGCCTGCATCTTCCACGCCAGCCACAGCTTGCGCAGCGGCGGCAGGCTGATGCGCTGGTGGAGCACGCGGAAGTCGTCGGCCTCGATCTCGCGCAGCAGGGTGCGGTAGATGCTGGCCATCATCAGGCCGGGCTTTTGCGTGCGGCGGTCGGCCGCGGGCAGCAGGGCCAGGGCCTCGTCGTAGAGGCGGTGGGCGCGCTCGGCCTGAAAGCGCATCAGCGCGGTGAAGCGGTCGGAGTACTCACGCTTGGTGATTTCATGCGCCTTGACGTCGAACTGCTGCAGCTCGCTGATGGGCAGGTAGATGCGTCCGCGCATGGCGTCCTCGCCCACGTCGCGGATGATGTTGGTCAGCTGGAAGGCCAGGCCCATCTTGTGGGCGTAGGCCGTGGTTTCTTCCTGTGTTTGGCCAAAGATGCGCGCGGCCACTTCACCGACCACGCCTGCGACCAGGTGGCAGTAGCGGGTCAGGCCCTGGAAGTCCAGGTAGCGGGTCTGCTCCAGGTCCATGCGGCAGCCGTCGATGACCGCCTGCAGGTGGCGCTCCTCGATGGCGTAGACCGGGGCGTGCGGCATGAGCGCCCGCATCACGGGATGGGAGGGCTTGCCTGCAAAGGCCTGGTGCACTTCGTTTTGCCACCAGCCGAGCTTGGTGGCGGCCACGCCGGGGTCGGAGACTTCGTCCACCACGTCGTCCACTTCGCGGCAGAACGCATAAAAGGCGGTGATGGCGGCACGGCGCTCGCGCGGCAGGAAGAGGAAGGCGTAATAAAAGCTGCTGCCCGAGGCGGCGGCCTTGTCTTGGACGTACTGATCCGGATTCATATGGGGCCGGATTGTCCCATGGACGGCTTGGGGCCAAAGCCTGGGTGTCGCAACGGCCGGCCCGCCATCACATGCGCAGGGCGCGCCACAGCAGCAGCGGCGCATCGGCCTTGCCGACGGTGGGGCGGCGGTAGAGGCTGGCGCCCTGCAGCGCATCGACCTTGTCCAGGATGCGCAGCCCGCCCTGCACGACCAGACGCAGCTCCCAGCCGATGCGGCCCGGCAGGCGGTGCACCAGCGGTGCGCCAGACAGCATCAGGGCGCGCGCCCATGCCGATTGGTCGGCCAGCAGCGCGCGCACGGCAGGGGTCAGTGCAGCGGGCTCGGCGCGCAGGTCTTCACGCCGCACGCCGTGGGCGGTGCAGTCGGCATCGGTCAGGTAGTGGCGCCCGCGCGGCAGGTCCACGCTGAAGTCCTGCCAGAAATTGATCAATTGCAGAGCGGTGCAGATGGCGTCGCTGCGGGCCAGCGATTCGGCATCATCCACTCCGTACAGATGCAGCAGCAGCCGACCCACGGGGTTGGCCGAGCGGCGGCAGTAGTCGAGCAGCTCGGCGCGGTCGGCGTAGGTGGTGCCGGATTCGGTCTTGCGCACGTCCTGTGCGAAGGCGCTGAGCAGGTCGTCCATCAGCGCCAGCGGTAGCTGGTGGGCGCGTACTTGCGGTGCCAGCCCCGTAAAGACGAGGGGCCAGGCCGTGCGGGCAAGCATGGAGGCCTCGCCTTCGGTGCCCAGCGCCATCAGGTCGGCACGGTAGGCGGCCAGCGCGGCCAGGCGCTCGGACGGCGTGGCGTCGCCCTCGTCGGCCAGATCGTCTGCAGTGCGTGCGAAGTGGTAGAGCGCGGCAATCGGCGGGCGCAAGCGGGGCGGGCACAGCCAGGACGCCACGGGAAAGTTCTCGTAGTGCGTGACCGGGGCGGGGGAGGCGGGCAGGGTGGGAGCGGTGGACTTCACGGTGGCCGATTGTCGATGCTGCGCGCAAGGCCATGCATTTCACTTGACGGGCTCAAGGGCTTCTCCTAAATTACTAACCCGTCAGTCAGTAAACGGCGCCAGCCAGCTGCCGCGGCATGTTGCCCGGATCTTGCAGCCCGCAGCCGCTTTTCGCACCAGCCCTCCCGGATCCACATGCCCGACTTGCCATCGAACCCTGCCGCGCGCGCTTTGCCGCGCCATCTTCTTCTTGCCCCTCTGTGCCTGGCCGCCGCGCTGGCGCTGGGCGCCTGCTCCAAGGCCGAGCCGCCGCCCGAGCCGGTGCGCGCCGTCAAGCTGCTCACCGTAGGCGTGGGCGCGCTGGACACGCAGCTGGAGTACGCGGGCGAGGTGCGCGCGCGCATAGAGTCGCGCCTGGGCTTTCGCGTGGCCGGCAAGCTCGTTCGCCGCGAGGTGGAACTGGGCCAGCACGTGCAGGCAGGCCAGTTGCTGGCACGGCTCGATGCCAGCGACTACCGGCTGGGAGCTGACGCCGCGCGCGCCCAGGTGGCGGCCGCGACCACGCAGCGCGATCTTGCCGCTGCCGATGTGAGGCGTTACTCGCAGCTGAAGGCGCAGAACTTCATCAGCGGTGCGGAGCTGGAGCGGCGCGAGGCCACGCTCAAGTCCGCCCAGGCCACGCTGGACCAGGCCAAGGCGCAGCTGGCATCGCAGAGCAATCAGGAGGCCTACGCGCAACTGCTGGCCGATGTGCCCGGCGTGGTGACCGGCATAGACGCCGAGCCCGGCCAGGTGGTGTCGGCCGGCTCGCCCGTGGTGCGCATTGCCCAGGACGGCCCGCGCGATGTGGTCTTCGTGGTGCCCGAGGACAAGCGCGGCGCCATCCGCGTGGGCCAGAAGGTGAATGTGCGCCCGTGGTCGGCCGGCATGCAGCCGCTGCAGGGCCAGGTGCGCGAGGTGGCGGCCAGCGCCGATCCCGTCACGCGCACCTACCAGGTGAAGGTGGCTTTGCCCACTTCGGACGCCGCCGCCGTGCCGCCGCTGGGTGCCACGGTCCACGCATTGCCCGAGGGCATGGGCCCCACGGGCCAGCCCGTGATCAAGCTGCCCACCACGGCGCTGCGCCAGGAAGGCGGCGGCGGCCAGGGCACGGCCGTGTGGGTGTTCGACGCCGCCAGCAGCACGGTGAAGCTGCAGCCCGTGCAACTGGCCACGGCCGATGGCAACGAGGCCGTGATTGCCGCTGGCCTGATGCCCGGCATGCAGGTGGTGGCCGCCGGCGTGCATGTGCTCACGCCAGGCCAGAAGGTCACGGTCTATCAGGACCGTTATGACAAGGCCCCGCAGCCGGCACAGCAGCAGCCGGCTCAGCAGCGGCCGCAACAGACACAGCCTGCACAGGCACCTGCCACCGCAGGCGCTGCGCCCAGCGGAGCGGCCCAATGAGCGGGCCCAAGCACAAGGCGCCGCAGGGCGCGCACTTCAATCTTTCGCGCTGGGCGCTTGACCATGTGGCGCTGACGCGCTATTTCATCGTCGTGCTGCTCCTGCTGGGCTTTGCCTCGTACTTCCAGCTGGGGCAGGACGAGGACCCGCCCTTCACCTTCCGCGCCATGGTGGTGCGCACCAACTGGCCCGGCGCCACGGCGCAGCAGATGGCCGAGCAGGTCACCGACAAGATCGAGCGCACGCTGCAGGAGGTTCCCTACGCCGACAAGATCAGCAGCTACTCCAAGCCCGGCGAGTCGATGATCATCTTCCAGCTCAAGGACAACTCGCGCCCCGGCGATGTCCAGCAGCTGTGGTACACGGTGCGCAAGAAGATCGGCGACATGCGCTACACCCTGCCGCACGGCGTGCAGGGGCCGTTCTTCAATGACGAGTTCGGCGATGTCTATGGCGTGATCTACGCCCTGCAGGCTGACGGCTTCAGCTACGCCGAGCTCAAGACCATGGCCGACGACGTGCGCCAGCGCCTGCTGCGCGTGCCCGACGTGGCCAAGGTCGAGCTGTTCGGCGTGCAGGACGAGAAGGTCTACATCGAGCTGTCGCAGCGCCGCCTGTCGCAGCTGGGCCTGGACATGAACCAGGTGCTGGGCCAGCTGGGCCAGCAAAACGCCATCGAGGGCGCAGGCGTGCTGCAGACGCCGCGCGAGGATGTGCAGGTGCGCGTGGCCGGCCAGTTCCTGGCGGTGGATGAGCTGCGCGCCATGCCGATCCGCGGGGCATCGGGCGCGCAGCTGCGCCTGGGCGATATCGCCGAGATCCGCCGGGGCTATGCCGATCCGGCCAATGTGAAGGTACGCCATCAGGGGCGCGAGACGATTGCGCTGGGCGTGTCCATGACCAAGGGCGGCGACATCATCCGCCTGGGCAAATCCCTGCGCGGCGCCGTGGGCGACATCGCGCGCACGCTGCCGGCCGGCGTGGAGCTGGCCAACATGCAGGACCAGCCCAAGGCCGTGGCCGATTCGGTCAACGAGTTTCTGCAGGTGCTGATCGAGGCCGTGGTGGTGGTGCTGGCCGTGAGCTTCATCAGCCTGGGCCTGCACAGGCGCGAGGGCCACCAGCCGCTGTGGAAGCGCTGGTACATCGACCCGCGCCCGGGCCTGGTGGTGGCCATCACGATCCCGCTGGTGCTGGCCGCGACCTTCCTGGCCATGTGGTACTGGAACATCGGCCTGCACAAGGTGTCGCTGGGCTCGCTGATCATCGCGTTGGGCCTGCTGGTGGACGACGCCATCATTGCCGTGGAGATGATGGTGCGCAAGATGGAGGAGGGCTACGAGAAGTACCGCGCCGCCACCTTTGCCTACGAGATCACGGCCAAGCCCATGCTGACCGGCACGCTGATCACGGCGGCGGGCTTCCTGCCCATCGGCATGGCCAAGTCCATGACGGGCGAGTACACCTTCGCCATCTTCGCGGTGACGGTGATTGCGCTGGTGCTCAGCTGGTTCGCCTCGGTGTACTTCGTGCCCTACCTGGGCATGCTGCTGCTCAAGCGCCCGCCGCACGCGGCCACGCTGCCGCCCGAGGTGGCCTCGGGCGAGGTGCCCATCGAGGAGACCAACCTCAATGCCTCGTCGGCCGAGCATGAAGTCTTCGACAGCCCGTTCTACAACCGCTTTCGCCGTGCGGTGAACTGGTGCGTGACGCACCGCTGGCTGACCATCGCCATCACGGTGCTGGTCTTCGCGCTGGGCCTGGTGGGCATGTCGCGCGTGCAGCAGCAGTTCTTCCCGGATTCCAGCCGGCCCGAGGTGCTGGTGGACATCTGGTTCCCCGAGGGCACGTCGCTGGCCGCCAACGAAGCCGTCACGCGCCGCGTGGAAGAGCGCTTCATGCAGCTGGACGGCGTGCGCACGGTCAGCGAGTGGGTGGGCTCGGGCGTGCCGCGTTTCTACCTGCCGCTGGACCAGGTGTTCCCGCAGAACAACGTCTCGCAGTTCATCCTGGTCGCCCAGGACCTGCCCACGCGCGAGCGTCTGCGCAAGGCGCTGCCGGCGCTGCTGGCCCAGGAGTTCCCCGAGGTGCGGGGCCGCGTCAAGCTGCTGCCCAACGGGCCTCCCGTGCCCTATCCGGTGCAGTTCCGCGTGTCCGGCACCGATCCGCAAAAGCTGCGTGCCTATGCCGACGAGGTCAAGCAGGTCATGATCGCCAACGCCGACATGCGCGGCGTCAACGACAACTGGAACGAGTCCGTCAAGGCCGTGCGCCTGGAGGTGGACCAGGACAAGGCGCGCGCCCTGGGCGTGAGCAGCCAGGCCATCGCACAGGCGGCCCGCGTCATGCTCAGCGGCTCGACCGTGGGCCAGTTCCGCGAGGGTGACAAGCTCATCGACATCGTGCTGCGCACGCCGTATTCGGAGCGCGACGCCATCACCGACATTGCCAACGCCTACCTGCCCACGGCATCGGGCAAGTCGATCCCCCTCACGCAGATCGCCAAGCCCGTGATGGTCTGGGAGCCCGGCGTGATGTGGCGAGAAAAGCGCATGTTCGCCATCACGGTGCAGGGCGATGTGCGCGAAGGCCTGCAGGGCGCGACGCTGACCCATGCGCTGCTGCCGGGCCTGCGCGAGATCGAGGCTCGCTGGCACGCTGCGGGCGACACGGCCTACCGCATCGATGTGGCCGGCGCTGTGGAGGAAAGCTCCAAGGGCTCGGACGCCATCGTCGCTGGTGTGCCCGTGATGCTGTTCCTCACCTTCACGCTGCTCATGCTGCAACTGCGCAGTGTCAGCCGTTCACTGCTGGTGTTCATCACCGGGCCGCTGGGCATTCCCGGCGTGGCGGCGGCGCTGCTGCTGTTGGGCCGGCCCTTCGGCTTCGTGGCGCTGCTGGGCGTGGTGGCGCTGATGGGAATGATCCAGCGCAATTCGGTGATCCTGATCGACCAGATCGAGACCGACCGCGCGCGCGGCGTGCCGGCCTGGGACGCCATCATCGAGGCCGCCGTGCGCCGCCTGCGCCCCATCGTGCTGACGGCTGCCGCCGCCGTGCTGGCCATGATCCCGCTGTCGCGCAGCGTGTTCTGGGGCCCCATGGCCGTGGCCATCATGGGCGGGCTGATCGTGGCCACGGTGCTGACACTGCTGGCCCTGCCGGCCATGTACGCCGCCGTGTTCCGCGTGCGCCGCGAGCCCACGCATTGAGGCGGCGAAAACGCAGAGGCCGCCGCTCAAATCCGGGGTATGGCAATCCACCCCGCAATTGCGGCTAGAATCTGCGCCCTGACCTAGGAGCCGCCGCGCAGGCGGCTCCCCCAAGAACCAGCGCGGGTGGCGAAATTGGTAGACGCACCAGGTTTAGGTCCTGACGCCAGCAATGGTGTGGGGGTTCGAGTCCCCCCCCGCGCACCACGCACCAACGCCGCTCAACTGCGGCGAACACTGCTCAAGCCCGCTTCCTGTAGAGGAGGCGGGCTTTTTTTCTGGTTTCTGGGGGCAAAACGGAACGGGTTGAAACCGGCACAAAACAGCGCAAAATCACATCACAATCCCGCGCAGATCCCGCTTGTGATCCCGCGCGGGCTGCAGGAGGTGGGATGGCGTATTTCCGGAAGGTGAAGAACGGCTGGCGGGCCGAGGTGGAGCGCGCGGGCATCCGGCGCACCGCCACGCGGGCGACCAAGGCCGAGGCGCAGGGCTGGGCCGTGGCCGAGGAGGCGGCCATTCTGGCCGGGGCGCGCGGGGAGTTTCCGCGGCGCACGCTGGCCGAGGCGGTGGAGCGCTATCGGCGCGAGGTCACCGACAAAAAGACGGCCAGCACGGCGAGGGCCGACCATTTGCGCTTTGATGCCTGGCTGCGCGAGTTTCCCGAGCTGGCCGTCAAGGTGTTCCACGAGATCACGGGTGACGACCTGGCGCGCTGGCGCGATGCGCGGCTGCAGCAGGTCTCTGGCGCCAGCGTGCTGCGCGAGGCGCAGCAATTCCGTCCGATCTGGACGCTGGCGGTCAAGCAGTGGAAATGGGTGGGCAAGAGCCCCTGGCCGGAGATCAAGCTGCCGGCCAAGTCCCATGCGCGCCGGCGCACGGGGCAGTGGAGCGAGGTGCGGCGCATGCTGCGCTCGGCCAATGTCTCGCCGCGCCTGGCGCCTGTCACCGCCATGGAGCAGACGGCCTGGACCATGCTGGTGGCCCTGCACACGGCCATGCGCAGCGGCGAGATCCTGCGCATGGGCCGCAGCAATGTGGATCTCAAGCGCCGGGTCTACCACCTGCCGCACCACAAGACCGAGGCCAAGGTGGGCGAGCGCCATGTGCCGCTGACGCGCCGTGCCGTGCGCCTGCTGCGCGTGCTGGACGCCGCCGCCGAGGCTGCCGGGCGCGACGCCTACTGGACCATCAGCGACGCCAGCCGCGACACGCTCTATCGCAAGCTGCGCGACCGGGTGATGGTGGAGGGCCTGCGCTTCCATGACCTGCGCGCCACGGCGCTGACCTGGCTGAGCAAGCGCGTGGATGTGATGACGCTGGCCCGCATCAGCGGCCACGTGGATATCAACGAGCTGTTCAACACCTATTACCGGGAAACGGCCGAGGACATCGCGGCACGGTTGTAGGCAGGATGGGTGTCAGGAATATCACTCCAATATGATATGTTGACAATATTACTCTAGAGTGATAATTTCAATTCATCATCTTGAGATGATATTTTGAATGCCCTGGCCAGGAGAACACCATGGACCACCTGTTGCAACTGCCCGATCAGCTTGCGCTGCACCTGAAGTCGCTGCGCAAGGCCGCTGGCGTGAGCCAGTCCCAACTGGCACAGCGGCTGGGCGTGTCCCAGTCGCGTGTGGCGGCGATAGAGCGTGACCCGGCCGCCATCAGCGTGCGCCAGCTGATGGAGATCCTGCAGCTGCTGGATGCCGATCTGCTCATGCGGCCCAGGGCGGATGCGGTGGCTTCTCCTGCGTCTGCACCTATGCCTGTGCCTGCGCCTGTGCCTGCTGCGTTGAGGGTGGCCGAGCCCGTTCCACAACCGTACGCGGGTGACAACGTGCTCCGCAAGCCCGCCGACCGCCCCGTGGCCTTCAAGCCGCAGGCGCTGCCGCCGCACTGGCAGGACCGCAAGCCGAAAGGGTCCTGGTGATGGCGGCGCTGGGCGTCTGGATGAATGGGGAGCGGGTGGGCACCTGGGAGGTCACGCGCACGGGCCGCCATGTGTTCGCCTATGACCCGGCCTGGCCGCAGAACGCGCATGCGCGGCCGCTGTCGCTGTCCATGCCCTTCACCCGCGACCTGACGGTGGCGGGCGAAGTGGTGGCCCACTATTTCGACAACCTGCTGCCGGACGGCGAGGGCATTCGCCGGCGCATTCACCAGCGCTTCGGGCTGCGCGGGATCGATGCGTTTTCGCTGCTGGAGGCCATTGGCCGCGATTGCGTGGGGGCCGTGCAGCTGCTGCCCGAGGGGGCCGTGCCCGACGGTTTTGACCAGGTGCGCTTCGAGCCGCTGAGCGAGGCGCAGATTGCCGAGCACCTGGCCAGCCTGGGTGGCGGGTTTGGCGCGCTGGAGGTGGAGCAGGAGTTCCGGCTGTCCATTGCCGGTGCGCAGGAGAAGACGGCGGTGCTGCGCCATGGCGGCCAGTGGTGCCGCCCGCTGGGCGCGACGCCGACCACGCATATCCTGAAGCCAGCCATCGGCGTGGTGCCGCACTGGCACTACGACCTGAGCGAGTCAGTGGCCAATGAGTGGCTGTGCGCCCGCCTGCTGGCCGAGCTGGGCTTTGCCGTGGCCGACAGCAGCATCGAGAGCTTTGGCGGGCAGCAGGTGCTGTGCGTGGAGCGCTTTGACCGCGCCTGGACGGCCCAGGGCTGGATTGCGCGTCTGCCCCAGGAGGATTTCTGCCAGGTGCGCGGCGTTGCCAGCGCAAACAAGTACGAGACCCATGGCGGGCCCGGCATGCTGCAGTGCCTGCAGGTGCTGCAGCATGGCAGCGAGCCTGCCCAGGATTGCGCCCGCTTCGTGATGGCCCAGCTGGCGTTCTGGCTGCTGGGGGCCACGGACGGGCATGCCAAGAATTTCTCGGTGTTCCTGCAGCCGGGCGGCGGCTATGAGATGACACCGCTGTACGACGTGCTGTCGGCCTGGCCCATCATCGGTCACGGCCACGGCAAGATTGCCCGCCAGCGCGCCAGGATGGCCATGGCCCTGCCGGGGCGCAGCCGCCACTACCGCCTGGCCGAGATCCAGCGCCGCCACTGGAAGGCCTTGGCCGAGACCACGCGCATCGCAGGCCTGTGGGAGAGCATGGTGGAGATGGTCGAGGCGCTGGACGGCGCCATCGACCGGCTGCAGCCGCGCCTGCCGGCCAGCGTGCCGCAGCCTATGGCCCGGCAGATCTTCGACGGGGCGCGCGACCAGGCTCGCCGCTTTCTTGCGGGCAGCGATCACTGAGCGCACGGCGATGGCCTAGTGCCGGCTCACCGGCGCCCCTCAGCCCAGGCCTTGACGTCGGCCATACGCCAGTAGCGGATGCGGCGGCTGGCGTTGATGAAGGGCTTGGGAAAGTCCGGGCGCTTGGTCAGGCGCGCGGTGACGTGCTCGCGGCTCAGGCCCAGGTAGTTGGCGATGCCCTGGGTGTCCAGGCGCGGGGCGCTGTGAAAGAGTTCCATGTTCTGTTGCGTCATTGCGGTGTTCTCCGATGTCGTGTCCGGTGCTGGGGTGCTTGATCAGGCCTGGCGCGGCGTGATGGACTTGCCTGCCTTCTTGCGCTCCACACGTTCAACTCGCTCGACTCGCAGCACGGGCCGGCCGCTGGCCAGCAGGGCGCAGGCCTGGGCGTGGCTGGCGCTGGCAGCCTTCAGTCGCAGCACGGGCAGCAGGCGGGCGTCGGCCAGTTGATCCAGCTGCGCGGCGTCCACGCCGTGGGGTATGAGGGTGGCGCGATAGCTGCGCAGGGCGGTGATGTTGTGGTGCATGGTGGGTCCTCCTGGGGTGGATCAGCTGGTCAAGAAAGGGTGGTTGGATGGCGTGGCGCCGGATGCGGGGCGGTGCAGCACGGAATGGGGCACTGGATCGGCACCCGAATCGGGCCCGGCCGGGTTGGCCCGGTCCTCGCGCTGGTGCCCGCCGCGGCCGATGAGGGCGCGCAGCGTGTGGCCCGTGAGCCGGGCCGTACAGTTATTGAAACCAGTCCAAGCGCGCGCCAGCGGCGCGCGGGCGGGCAGGGCGGGCGGGGCCACGTCGGCGACCTCGGCGCTTTCCGCACCTTGGGTTTCCTGGAAATCCAGCGTGGCGCGCGCCACGCTGCGCCAGGCGATGCGCCGCGAGACCAGCCACTGGCCGCGCCGGGTTTCCAGGCCCACCACGCGGCCGCAGCCGGGCGCGATGGCCTCGCCGTATTGGTTGACGGCGCCGGCGGGCACGGGGCGGCGTGCCATGCGCAGGTGCCAGCGGTCGCGGGCCAGGCAGTGGCCGCCCATGGCTTCCATGTAGCGGCGCCAGTCGGCGGGGATGTCGGGCCCGTGGCGGTGGCTGGCGCCCCAGGCCTTCCAGCTGGCCTTGTCGCCGTCGATGCGGATCTGTTCGACCTGGTCCTTGCTGACACGGCGCAGCTCGCGCCAGACGCAGACGCTGGGCATGCCCACGGCCTGGAACTGGCGAATGCCCCAGCAGGCGGCCCAGGCGTCCACGCGGCGGTGGCCGGGCATGCCGCCCTGCTCCACATCCCACAGGCGGCCCTGCACCACGTCCAGGTGGTCGGCCAGGGCCGCATGGCCCACGCTCTTGGCGATGTACTTGGCCACGTAGCCGGCAGCGCCGCCGCCGGTCATGCGCTTGACGTTGACGCGGTTGCGCTGGGCGCCGCGCTCGTCGCCATCTTCGCTGAGCCACCATTTGCGGATGGCGGCCTCGATGTGCCGGGCGTGCTCCTCGCACTCCGCCCAGACCAGGGCGTGCCAGTGCGGCGTGGCGTCATGGTGCGGCTCGGCCACGCGGATGCCGTACATGGCGATGCGCTGGCGGCCCAGGTGCGATCGCACGCGCGCCCACATGGTGCGCAGCCACAGCTGGGCATCGCGCGGCGTGCTGTGGCCGTCGTAATGCGGATTGGGGCGCGGCCGGCCGCCGCTGCCCAGCGTGACGGCGTGAAAGCGGCTGGGCGCCGTCAGCGTGAGAAAGAGGCCGACGTGGCTGCGCGCGTCGGCATATTCCTCTGCGCCGCGGATGCGCGTCATCAGCTCGCCGCCACGGATCACGGGGTTGGCCGGCGACAGCGCGGCCAGCTCGGCCAGGGTGAAGACCTGGCCGGCCTCGTTTCGGTAGAGGCTGCGCTCCAGCGCGCGGGCGTTGCGTTCGATCTGCGCGGTGCGCCGGCGCACGGTGGTATTGCTGGCATAGCCGCCGGTGCGGCGGTTGACGATGCCCAGCTTGACGGCGCCAGCCTCCACGGTGCGCGTGACGTGGCGGCGCAGCATGCGGCGCCACCAGGCCGCGTCCAGCGCGCGGCGGATGGCGGGCTCGCCGGCCAGCGGCGTGCTTTCCTGCAGGCCCAGCATGCGCAGCATCAGCCGCACCAGGTCCACGCGTGCGGCCAGGTCCATGTTCTGGGCCTGGGCGCCGGCGTCGAGCTCACCGACTTCGTCGCTCAGGCGCCTGGCCATCTGGCAGATCTCGTAGTCGTCCAGATTCCATTCGGCCGCACGGCCGTGGCGGCTGGCAAAGTCGTCAATGGCGGCCAGCGCGTCGTGGCAGGCGGCCCATTCGGGCTGGCCGTTGGCGTGTTGCGCGCCCTTTTGCCAGTCGCCCAGGCCCAGCAGCTTCATGGGCTGCAGCCACTGCGGCGGCAAGGCTTTTTCCAGCGCCTGCATGGCGCGCTGGACCATGTGGGGGCGGGGCTTGTGCTGGTCCCATTGCTGCAGGCTGGCGGTGCGCAGCCTGCGGCCGGTGGATTTGGCGGCGAGCAGGATGGACATGGGCTCAGGTCCTCAGGGCCAGCGCGCGCAGCGGCAGCAGGCAGCTGCGCAGCGCGCGGATCTGGCGGCGGATGGCGTCGCGCTCGGGCGGCGGCATTTCGCGCCAGTCGCGCAGGGCCAGCTCCTCGATCTCGCCGTCTATGCCCGCCAGCAGCACCAGGGCCATGCGGTAGTGGCTGGCCAGGCCCGCCCATTCGCGGCTTTCGGCGCTGCCCGAGCGGCCATTGGCGCAGCGCTGCGCGGCCTCGCGCTGCAGTTCGCGCAGGCGGATGCGGCAGTCCTGGACGCTCAGGCGCTGGTAGGCCTCGGGCAGCGCGGGCGGGTCCTCGGGCCGGTATTCGGGCGCGGGCGCATCGTCTGCCCGCAGCAGTCGCATCAGATCGGAAAGGCGCAGGTCGCCGAGCTTCATGGTCTGTCCAGGTCGTTTCAGGGTAAGCGCATCCCGCAGGGCCTTCATGCAGGCTCCGCAGGTTGCGGGAAAGCGGGTGGGGTGGCGGCGGTGCAGGCGGGCTGCCCGCGCGCCGGGTGGGGCGCCGTCAGGAGCGGCGAAGGCGCCCCGGCCGCGCTAGCTGCGCGCGCCTTCGGTGGATTGGGCGGATTCGGCCGCCTGGGCTGCGCGGTGCGCTGCGCCTTCGTATTGCGAGGACGGCATGGCGTCCAGCTGGGTCTGCAGCAGCTTGCGCTTGATGTGCGTGCTCATCGGCAGGATCACCATGGGGTTGGGAATGGCGCTGGGGCTGATGGTGCGGTTGATCTCGGTCACCGCCGAGAACACATGGCCGCACTCGAAGTTGCGGCACTGGAAGATGGTCTCGCGGCTGGTGCTGGTCAGCTGCAGGCTGGTGCGGGTGTAGGCGTGTTCGTTGCAGTGGGGGCACATCATGCGCATGGCAGGCTCCTGGGGGCAGTTGGGATCGAAGACAAGGCGGTGAACAGGTCGGCGCGGGTGGCTATCGCGTCTGATCGGCCTGGGGCAGCGGCGGCATCTGCTGCTCGTACTGCTGCATGCCCATGCGGTACAGCTTCAGCGCGAAGTTGGAGGCGCTGCGGCTTTCACGGCTGGCATAGCGGGCGTGGCGTTCGCGTTCGGATGCCGTCATGCGAAGTGGCACGGGCCTGTCATGAAGCACCGGATCCGCAGGGATACCGGGCACGGCTCTGGGGGAGTGCATGGCTGTCATGTAGTATTTGGGATGGTTTGGATGGTTTGGTTACACGCTGACTGCATCATTGCTCGAAATTTCGAGCATGTCAATTGATGAATAGAAGAAATTTCGATCACATCGGTGAAAGGCTGAGGCAAGAGCGTCTGCGTCTGGACGTGGCGCAGCTCGCCATGGCCGACGCCTGCGACGTCTCGCGCGGCACCCTGGCCACCTGGGAGAAGGGCGAGCAATCGCCCAATGCGGCCGCCCTGGCCGTGATGGCGGGCCTGGGCGTGGATGTCCTGTATGTGGTCACGGGCCAGCATGCGAACGCATCGGTCCAGACCCTGGCGCCCGACGAGCGCGAGCTGCTCGATTGCTATGGCCGGGCCGACGATTCGGGCCGCGCCGCCATCATGGCCGTGGCGACCCTGGCCGCGCGCTGAACGGCCTGCGCCGGCCGTTCCAGGACGCGTTCTACCCGCCCCTCTCGCTCACTTGGCGCGTGTTTCCAGCGTCAGCTTGGAGGTGAAGCCGCCGTCGCCCAGCTCATGCTGGATCTTGACGACCAGCCACGGCGTGTCATCGATCTCCGCCTTGAACCCCTGCAGCTTCAGCGGCGTCTGCGGCATCAGGTCGGGCCGCGCCAGCGCCAGCTTCAGGCCCATGGTGGCCTTGGCGCGGTTGATGCGGCCCATCTCGGCCTTGGCGGCGGCCTGCGCCTCGGCCTCGCTGCCGTAGGTGTCCTTCAGGCGCTTTTCGTTGTCCTCGGCGCCCTGCGTGGCGCTGCGTTTCTCGGCACGATCCGCGTCGTTCCAGTACGCGCGCACGCCGCTGTAGTCGTTGCGTGCGGCCGTGTGGTAGTTGTGGCTGTCGCCCACGGCGCGCGTGAGCGTGGCGGCCTCCACGGTCTGGCCGCCGGCGGTGATCTTGCTGTCGATGGCGATGAAGGCCAGCTTGCCCTTCTTGACCGTGCACACGGCGTCGTACTGGCGCGCCAGGCGGCTGCAGAAGTTCAGGTCGCTCTCGTGGGTCTGGTCGATGTGGTCCACGCGCAGGTTCTCGAACTGCGCGTCCACGCGCACCTGCAGGCCGTTGCGCTGCGCAATGCTGCGCACGATCTGGCCCAGCGTGCTGTTGTGGTAGCTGTGCTCGGAGCGCGTGCGCAGCTGGCGCTTGAGCTCGGCCGAGCGCGCATGCACCACGATCCTGTCGGGCGCACCCTGGTGCTCCACCTCGTCCACCTCGTAGGTGCCCTTGTCGACCAGGCCGTGGCCGGCCCAGCCCAGCTTCAGCGCGATCTTGGAGCCCTTGCCCGGCATGGGCAGGCGCCCATCGCTGTCGTCCAGCGTGATGTCCAGCTTGTCGGCCTCTTCGCCGCGCGATTCGGACAGCGTCAGGTTCATCAGCCGCGTGTTCACGCTGCTGGTGATGTCGCGCCCGTCCAGGACGATTTCGTACTGGGGCTTGGCGTGCAAGTATTCCTGCGTGGCCATCAGATCCACCATTCCCAGAAGTCTTCATCGGGCCAGGGATCGACGCCGCCGCTGCCTTCGGCCAGGTGGTCGTCCACGCGGGCCAGCTTGAGGTCGAACTCGATGCGGCGAGGCTTGCCGCCCGGTGTGTAGTGTGTGCCGGTCTGGCGCAGGTTTTCGATGACCCAGGCCCCCAGCGGAGCATCGCCGCGCACCAGCGCCCAGGCCTTGCCGGAGTCGGCCATTTCGGTCAGGAAATCCAGCGACGCGGCCGTGCCCCGGAACTCGGGCGCGAGCACGCCGCTGAGCGACATGCTGTCTTCGCCCGGGCCCAGCGACTGGCGGGCGGGGCGTGCGCCTACGCGGCTGTTGCTCGGATGGCGCCAGGCGCTGTCGCGCGCCATCTTGTCGAATGCCAGTGTGTCGATGCCAAAGGCAAACAGGCCCAGTGTGATCAGCATGCTCATGCTCCTCAATCGATATCGGACAGCTGCGACAGCACGCTGGAGCGCTTGGCCATGTCGCGGCGGTCCAGCTCGGCGGCCACGGCGCGGGCAATGGCCTGCGCATCCTGGCCGGGCGCAGCGTTGACGGTGATATGGATGGTGGCGCCGGCCACCGGGGCCGGTGCCGGCGCCGGTGCAGCGGCGCTGGCCAGCGGCGGGCGGCTGTCGATGCGCACGGCGCCCGTGTCGGCCATGGCCGGCATGGCGCCCGTGGCCAGCGTGGCCGCCGTGGCTGCGGCCGCGACACCCTGGCGCAGTGCGCCGGCGCGGCCCTGGTCGGGTGCTGACGCATCGCCGGATTTGAACCACGAGCCCACCGACGAGGCCAGGCCGCTGATGCCCTTGCCCGCCAGGTCAGAGACCACGCCGAACAACCCGCCCGTAGCGCCATCCAGACCGGCCTTGCCGGCGTCCAGCAGCGTGCCGCCGACGCCCTTCCAGTCGCCGGCCTTGAAGGCGGTGGAAAGGCCGTCCCAGTTCTGCATGATCGAGCCACCCGCGCCCATCAGGCCGCCTGCGAGCCGGCCCATGGGTGTCATGCGCACCAGGCCCATCAGCGATGCGGCTGCACCACCCAGACTGCCGCCCAGGCCACCGCCGACGGCTCCTGCGGCCCCCAGGCCGGCGCCCAGCAGGCCCATGACGGCGCCCGCACGGCCCTTGCCTGCACCTGTAGCTGCGCCTGCACCGCCGCCGAAGATGCGGCCTGCAGCGCGGCCCGCGCCGGCCAGTGCGGTGCCTATGCTGCCCATGGCAGCGCCGCGGCCCATCATGGCCAGCGACAGGACCACAGCGCCCAGCCCGCGCCTGAGCACGCCCGCAGCGTTGCTGGCCATGCGCAAGCCGCCGGCCAACAGGCCCATGGCACTGCCGCCGCCGCCCATCATGCCCAGCGACAGGACCACGGCCGCCAGGCCGCGCCTGAGCACACCCAAGGCACCGCTGCCTGCGCCCATGGCCGCACCCAGCAGGCCGAACACGGTGCGCGTGAGCAGCAGCGGCGCCAGCAGGCCGAACAGCACGCTGCTCACCACGCCGACGCCTGCGACCAGCAGGCCCAGCACGGCCACGATGCGCAGCGTCCACTGCACGATCTGGGGATGCTCCTTGACCCAGGCACGCATGCCTTCGGTCATCTCGCGCAGCGTGCCCAGCACGGCCTTGAGGTCGGACTCGATGGTCGAGCCCATGTCGCTCAACAGGCCGTTGTAGCTGTCCTTGACGGACTCGTATTGGGCCGAGACCGAGTCCTTCAGGATGGCCACGCGCCCATCCATATCCGCCTGTGACTTGAGCTGGGAGGCGATCTGCTGGTAGCCGCCCGGGCCCTGCTGGAGCAGCGCCTCCAGGGCCTTGCGCGTCTGCGCATCGCCGCCGGCCAGCTTGTCCAGCGCAGCGGCGCGCAGCTTGTCGCTGCCCAGGCTCTGCAGCTTTTGCAGCTGGGCCATCATCTGCTCGGTGCCGCCGAACTGGCCGCTGGCGTCCTTGAAGTCCAGCGACACGCCCTGGCTCGCCAGCATCTTGTTGACCTGGCCCAGCCTGGCCGGGTCCATGGAGTTCTTGACCAGGTTGCCGACGGCCTTGCCCGCGGCCTCGCCGCTGATGCTGGCGTCGTTGAGCATGAGCAGCAGCGGCGCGAACATCTGTCCCGACCTTGCGCCCTGCTGCCCCAGCTGCGGCAGGGCCTTGCCGATGGCATCCAGGCCCTTGACCATGCCTGTCGGGTCCAGTCCCAGGTGGGAGGTGCGCTGCACCGTGTCGGCCAGTGCGGCCATGTCGCCCGCGCTTGCGCGGGTGGCCTGCTGCAGCTGCGCCGCGAACTCGCCGGCCTCCTTGGCGGGCATGTTCAGCACCGCGCCCAGGTTGGCCGCCTGCCGGGCCACGCCGCCCAGCACATCCTGCGAGGACACGCCCTGGCGCTGCAGCTGGTTCATCATCGCGATGTAGTCGGCCGTGCTGCCGGGCATGTCGGTGCCCAGGCTCTTGGCCAAGTCCAGCACCTGCTGGTAATCGGCGCCCGGCTTGCCGTTGCTGCCCGCCATGGTGGCGCGCAGCTGCGCGGCGGCCTGGTCGTCGGTCATGAAGGCCTGGCTCACGGCGCGCACGGGCGTCAGCATCTTGCCGCCCGTCTCGCGCAGCGCCTGGCCGCGATCGGCCAGGGTCTTGCTCTGCTCGCGCAGGGCGTCGATTCTCTCCAGCCGCTGGGCGGCCGGTGCCACCACCTTGCGCTGCTTTTCCATCTGGGCCGTGGTGGCGCGGATGTCGTTGTGCAGCTTGCGCTCGTGCGCCGACAGGTTGCCCGTGTCCACGCCCGCGCCGCGCAGGCCTTCGCGCATGTCCATCAGGCGCGATCGCTGCGTGGCGCGCAGCAGCGCCAGGCGCTCTTCCTCGACCTGGGCCGAACGCAGCGCGCGCAGCATGGCGCGCGAGGGCTGCTCGCCCGCGCCCGATTCCAGCCGCAGCTGGGCCATCTGCTGGCGCGCGCCGCGCAGCCGTGCCGTGGTGTCTGCCAGGCCGCTGCGCAGCGCGCGGTAGTCGCCCAGCTGGGTTTGCTGCTGCTGCAGCTTCTTCAACTGGTCGACCGTTTCCTTGAGTTCCCGGGCCGTGTTGCTGCTGGTTCTGCCCAGCAGCGCCAGGGGCTGGTGCACGCGCTCGGCCTGCTTGAGCACCTCGTCCAGGCGCAGGGTGTCAACGGCCATGGAGGGCTCCCTGGCCGGTGCGGTGTTGGCGTTGGGTGGAGGTCATGGGCAAGGGGCGTGCAAGAGAGGGGCGAGAGGCGGGCGATGGAGTGGAAGTGGTGCTCAGTCCTGGCTCAGTCCTGGCTTTCGTAGCGCTCGCGCGCCCGTTCATGCCATTGGCCGAGTTCGGCCAGCGACATGTCCTCCATGTCCGCCGGCCGCCAGTGGAAGACCATGGCCAGGTCGGCCATGGCGTCCTCTACGCGCTCGGGAATTGCTCCCTCTGCGCCTTCGGCACCAAAAAAGAGGCCACCTCCGTACCCAGGGTCACCAGGTCGGCGGGGTCCAGCTGCAGCACCTCGGCCTTGTGCAGCATGGGCTCGGTCACGCGCGGCAGCAGGGTCTGCAGCGCGGTCACGTTCATGTGCAGCAGCTCGACCAGCGACAGGCCGCGCAGCGCGCCGGCATTGGGGCGGCGCACCAGCACCCGGGCCAGGTCGCCGCCGGGGCGCTTGAGCGGCACGTCGAGCGTGATCTCGCGCGCATCGCCCGATGCGAGGGCGGCCGCGTTGGCGGCAGCCTGGTTCTGGAGGTCTTCCTGGGGCTTGGTGGTGTCCATGGTGTGTCAGCGTTCGGGTGAAGAAAAGAGGAGGACCGGGCCGGCCGGCCCGGTCAGTTGAGCCAGGCTCAGATGCCCAGCGCGGCGCGGACCTGGGCGAGGCGGTCGATGCCGTTGACGACTTCGACGAAGTTGACCGGATCGATCTCGATCAGCACCTGGCCGTTGATGGACAGGCGGTAGTAGCTGACGGCCAGCTTGTACTTGATCTCGGTCTTGTCGCCGGCCTTGGCCTTGCCGGGGTCGAACTCCGAGAAGCGGCCACGCATGACCACTTCCAGCGAGTCCACGCCTTCGCTGTCATCGCCCTGCAGGGCGCCGGCGAAGCGCAGCAGCACGCCGTCGTGGCGCAGCGTGCCCCAGGTGGAGATCAACTCCTTCATGTAGCCGGCAGCGGTCAGGTCGGCCTCGATGGCCTCCATGCCGAAGTCCAGGCTGACCTCGCCGTTCATGCCGCCGGCGCGGTACTTCTCCATCTTGCGGGTGAGCTTGGGCAAGCCCACTTCGGGCATGTCGCCGATGTACGAGTTGCCATCCACGAAGGTGGCGAAATTCTTGAGAGAGCGGGGCAGTCCCATGGTGCTTTTCTCCTGTGTATCCGGTGTGTTCGGTGTATTGGGTGTGTCGGGTGCGGCCGCCGCTTACTGGCCGGTGCCCACGCGCAGGGCGAAGTCGGCGAAGTAGCGATCGGTGATGCGCTGGCGAAAGCCCAGGTCCTCCAGCGGGGGCACGGGCGTGTAGTCGTAGTCCAGCACCAGCTTGCCGGCCTTGAGCGTGGCGGTCTCGTTGACCGTTTCGTCGTACCAGGCCTTGCCGTCCAGGATGTAGCCCAGGGCCTTCAACTCGCGGAACTTGGTGTTGATGCCTTCCAGGATGTCCTTGACCAGGCTGGGGTGCATGGGCTTGTCCACGGCCCAGAAATGCGCCTCGGCCATGGTGTCGGCCAGCACCTGCGCGGTGCGCACGCTGGACTCGAAGCGGAACAGCTCGCTGTCCGTGCAGGTGCGCGAGCCCCAGAAGCGGTGGCCCTGGCTCTGGATCAGCGTGGTGATGCCGGCCTGGTTGAGGATGCCGGCCTCGGTATCGGGGCTTTGCAGGTCCCAGTGCACATCGCGCGAGATGCCCAGCACGCCGGACAGCGGCACGTTGGACAGCGTCTTGTGCCAGCCCTGCTCCTGGTCGATGCGTGCGCGCAGGCCCAGGGCGTAGGCCACGGGCGAGGCGTCCTGCACGGCGGCGGTGGACAGGTCCAGTGCCTTGAAGCCGGGCCACAGCAGCATCAGCTCGCGCTGGCCGAAGTGCTCGCGGTAGGCCTGGGCCTCGGCCACATCGTTGCCGATGGCCGCTGCATACGCAAAGCCGCGCAGCTTGATGGCCACGGACGCCAGAGCGTCGGTCACGGCCTGGCTGTCCAGGCCCGGCGCGCCCAGAATGCGCGGCTTGACGCCGAGCTGGGCCTGGGCCGCCAGCAGCGCCTGCAGGCCCGTGTACTGGTTGCCGGCGGTGGTGCCGATGACCTTGGCGTCCTGGTCGGTGCGGCGCTCGGCCTCGGTGGCGCCTTCGCCATCGGCCACGCGCACCACGACCAGCACCGGGCGGCACTGCTCCTTGATGGCGTTCAGCGCCTGGGCCAGCGTGCCCTTGGTGCCGGCCTTGCCGATGGCCGCATCGACCTTGGTGACCAGCACCGGACGGTTCAGCGGGAAAGTGGCCGCATCGGCGTCGCTGGCCGTGGCCACGAGGCCGATCACGGCCGTGGACACGATGCGGATGGAATTGATGCCTTCGCTCACTTCCGTGACGCGAATGCCATGATGGAACGGGGCTGTCGCCATGGTGTTCTCCGGGTTGGGGGGTGGTTGGGCCGTGGGGCTGTCGTCAAAAAGGGGTGGTCACGGCTGTTCGTGGGCTTGTACGGGGCCGTCCAGGATTTCCTGGGCACGCCCCGCGGCGATGAGTCCGAAGGCCTCGAACTGGCGCAGGCTGTCGGCCAGTTCGGGGTCGTCAAGATCGAGTTGCCGCGCCTGCTCGATGTCCTTGAGCAGCGAGCGCAGCGTGGCCGCGTTGAGCCGGTCGGCCTCGCCCGCCTCGGCACGGTCCACCACGGCCCACTCCAGCGCCGTGCGCTCGACCACGGTGAAGCGGCGGCGTAGGGCGTGGGGGGTGATGTGGCGGGGGGCGGGTTCGTTGGACGCTGCCTGGTCTTCAGGCAAGGCTTGCGCCACGTCTTCCCAGTGCGTGCCCGTCCAGCGGCGGCCGAGCACCGAGGTGTCGTAGCGGGGCAGGGGCAGCAGGTCGGGAGCGTTGAGTTCGGCGTGCGTTTCCGTGATGGCGAAGGCCACGCCGGTGGGGGTGAGCTGGGCGTAGTGGTGGGGCATTACTTGAACTCCACAACTTCCCAGGACAACTCGACGTTGGATGTATACGAGCCAGTAGTGCTTCTCAGAATTTCGATTCTGTTGCTGTCTAGCAATCTCATTCGAGTCAGGTTCGCAAAGCCGCTATCGCTCGCAGCGTAGTATCCAGTGCTGCCCAGAAATGAGACTAGGCACTTGCTTGGATTCACGGTGGCTATGCTGATGACCGTTGGATTCGTTGCGTTGTACAAGATCGAAACGATCCCCCTTTGCACACTCTTGATCACGCTGCTGTTATTGACCTGAGTGGTCAGCCCGGCAATCTCGATGCGTGCACTTGACACGGCACTGCTCAGCGCAGCAATCTCCGCCCGCGTCTTTACCAGATCGGCACTGATGACGGCATCCAGGCTCATGCAGGCACCTTTGCGCAAGCTGCGGTGTTGGCGGGATCGACAGTGATGGTTTGTGTCATGCTGAAGTTCATGCAGCCAAGGCGGCCTGGTTGTCCTGGCAGGGCCTGCAGCCTGCAAGGCCGCTGGCGCTGTGCCCGGGTTGCATTGATGTTCTCGCGGCAGGGGCATGGGCGCCAGCGACCTTGGCTGTGCCGGAGGGCTGCACAGAGGCTTGGTTTTGCACCGGTGCGGGATGCAGATCAGAAACGGAAAAGCCCCAGCTACGTGTGCGCTGAGGCTTGAAGGGAAGAGCACTATGTGGATGTAAAGCCCGCGTTTGGCTTCTTGGAATCAGTACTCTTCGATGCGGATGAACCCGCCTGTTGCCGCAACCGGAGGCAAGAAGGTTTTTGATGTGTAGTTGTAGACTCCTCCAGCCCCTCCTGCTCCGTAGCCAGTGGCTGCTTGCACCACTCCTGACACGATGCGCGCGCCGGTTCCCATAGTTGAGTTGCCTCCGGTTGCATTCGTACCCGCCAGCCCGGGGATGACGCCGGTCGCATAGAGCACACCACTCTGCCCATTGGCACCGTTTCCGTCGCCAGCCGGGGACCCCGAATATCCTCCGAGGGCGATATATCCACCAAGGACAGTCCGTCCGCTGGCGGGTACTCCCACCTCGTATGGGACTGAGGATGGAAGTCTGACGCGGTGTTGCAGTTCGGAGCCACCGCCACCACTACCACCACTGTAGTAGCCATAGCTTATTTGGGCACCTGGAGCACCCGATCCGCCCGGACCCATCAGTGTGATGATTTGGTAAGAGCTTTCAGGCAGAACAGCGTGCGTCCCCGCCCCCGACGTATACTCCGTCACCCTCAGCGGCTTGCGCGCAGCGGCCGTCCCCAAACCGGCCAACGTACTCTCGATCTGCGCCAGCTTCGTCGTCAGCGCAGTCGTCTGCGACTGCACCGTGTTGACCTGACCCTGCAGCGCCTTGACGCCTGCATTCGTGATGGGATCGAAACTCATCCCTGTACCTCCGTCGCATTGACCCCCGACACCCGCCCCGTGGCGGCGTCGTAGGCATAGGTTTCCGTGCGCACGCGCCCGCGGTAGCTGGTCTGCTGCTGGGAGACGCGGCCGGCGCCGTCGTAGCTGACGGCGGTGGTGGCGCTGAAGCCGTTGACGCTGCGCGTGATGCTGCTGATGCGGCCCTGGGCGTCGTAGCCGAAGCTTTCGCTGGTGGCGCCGTTGGCCGGGCCCAGCGCGATGTGCTCGGGATTGAGCTTGAGGTTGACGCCGGCCACGCCATTGACGCTGGCCACCTTGCCTGTGCTCAGGGCCTGGGTCGCGGTCTCCAGCTGCTCTATGCGGCGGGCCACGATGTCCATGGCGTCCTGCACGCCCTGGGAGCTGGCCTTGGTGTCGATGAGCTGGCGCGCTGCGGTCAGCGCCTGGTCCACGTCCTGCACGGCCTGGCGCAGGCGCAGCACGTCGTCTTCCAGGCGGTTGTCGGGGTGGGGCAGGGGCCAGCCCTGCGCTGTCTTGTCGTCGTGCAATGTCATATCACGATGGCTCGCAGGTTGGTGACCTGGGGACGGGCGCCGTGGCTGCCCGTGAGGACCAAGCGGACACGCAGGCGCTCAGCGCTGATGCCGGTGAGGCGGTAGCTCAGCTCCAGCACGCCTGCGGTCTGGGGCTGGTGCTCAGGTAGGGCACGTTGGTCCAGGCGCTGCTGCCTTCGGCCTGCATCTGCACGGCCAGGGCGCTGCCGGCGGGCAGCACGGCCTCGGCCACGACGTTGAGCGTGACGTTGGTGCCGGCGTTGATGGCGGGGCTGATGTAGTCGCCCGTGGCCTGCAGGCTGCCGGCCACCAGCTGCATGCCCGGCAGCAGGTGGGCCGCGTGGTTGGTATTGCCGGAGAGCTTGGCGCGCACGGCCACGTTGCCGCTGTAGCGGCTGGCCAATTGCACGGGCTGCCCTGCAGCGGCCTCGAGCGTGGTGCCGTCCTCCAACTGCATGGCGAAGACCAGTTGCGCGTCGGCCGCGGGCAGCATGGCGCCGGCCTGGACCATGAGGTCGGTGGCGTCCTGCACGGCGATGCTGCCCAGCTCGATGGTGCGCGTGTTGGCCGTGTGTTCGGTCGCCAGCAGCTCGAATGCCAGGTCGCGTGTCTGGTGCGGTGTCCAGGTGCTGGCGTTGCTGCTGGACAGCAGCACGCCCACGCTGTAGGGCTGGCTGGTGACCCACTGGGCACGTGCGGCGTCCCAGCCGCCCAGCTCGGCCACAGCCAGGGCCGTGGTGTTGTCGTTGGTCAGCACGACGATGGCGTATTCGACACCGGACTCCAGCAACGCAGGTGCCCATTGCGCCTGGGTGGGCTTGGCGCCAGCGATGTCGGCCTGGATCTGTGCGGGCTTGAGCACGCATTCCGCCAGGATGCTGCGCGATGGCACACCGCCGGTGACTTCGCGCAGCTGTACCTGCACATCCTTGTCACCCACGGTAGAGAACCACAGGCGCGTGCCGCAGATCTCCCGGGTGGAGCTCAGCGTGAACGTCTGGGCCAGCGGGTCGTAGATCTGGACAGTGATCTTGGACACGCTGCGTTCGAGCAGTTGGCCCTGGCCGGTGAAGACGGCTTCGGCGTGGCTGCCGGCGCGGCCTGTGAAGCGCACGCTCTTGGTGCCCGAGGGCACGCCCGCCGGGATCTTGAACTTGCCCTTCAGGCCCTGGGCCGTGGCCACGAGCGTGCCGCCTGCCAGCGGCTGGGGCGTTACGGCAATACCACCAAAAATCAGCTCGGTGAGGGTTTCGCCCAGCGGGAAATCCAGCCAGAACTGCACCTCGATCTGCCGCAGATGCTCCAGTGCCGAAGTGGACTCGGACAGCAGCTTCTGGGTCTCCGTGGGACGCGCCTGGCTGGGTGTGAGCCAGACCAGGATGGGGTTGGCCCACTGGGTCTGCACGTCGGTCCAGTAGTCCACGGCGGGTGTCAGGGTGGCGGCGCTTGGCAGAACGTCGAAGGCGCCGTATGGGTTGACCAGCATCGTGCCGGTGCGCCCCAGCTGGCCCAGCACGGACACGGGCTGGTAGGGCGTGGTCTGGGGCGAGGTGATGTCGGTGCCGATCTGGTGCAGCGCGGCGTTCATGGGCAGTTGCAACTGGCCGCCCAGAATGTGGGCGGACTGGCTGCGCCCTGCATCGCGCAGGCCGTTGTCGATCATGGGATCCGCAAACAACCCCTTCTTGACCCCGCTGTGCCGCCCCGACACGTCCACCGACAGCCGCAGCTCGGCCAGGTCGGCGTAGATGGTCTGGATGTGGTCCTGGTAGGCCTTGAGGGTCTGCATGGGCACGACGCGCACGGCGTCCTGGTCCACGCGGCGGTTGCTGTCCCAGCTTTGGTAGACCGAGGCCAGGGCCAGGGTGCCGCTGGGGGCGGCCGGAACCTTGGGCGACCAGGCGGCGGGCACGCCGGGCACCCACTGCAGCTGGCCTTCGCTGTTGAGCACCAGGCGGTCGTAGCGGCGCAGCGCGTAGTGGTAGCTGACCAGCACCAGGGTGTCCTTGAGCGCGCCTTCCACGGTGAAGCCCGTGGAGTCCACGGCCGTGGGCGTGGCGTTGAGCATGTACTGGTAGGTGACCTGGTAGGTGCTGCCGGGCACGGGCTCGGCGCCCGAGGGGCTCCAGTCGATCTGGCCGCCCACCAGCTTCCAGTCCGTGCCCTGCACGTAGGTGGTGCCAGCCTGGACCACGCTGTCCACGGCCAGTACGGCGTTGTCGGGCAGCGGGTCGGCCGCGCCCGTGAAGCCGCCGTGCGTGAGCGTGACGGTCTTGCGGGCCTGCACGCGCACCTGGGGTGTGCCAACAGCGGGCTGGCGGTCGAAGCGGATGCGCTGGGCGGCCGTGCCGGCCGAGGTGTGGGGCTCGCTGTCCACGAAGAACAGGTCGGGCTTGGCCTCGTAGACCAGGCGGCGGCTGGCACCCAGTTCCAGCGGATGGCCGTTGACGCGGGCGGCGCCCTCGCGCACGGTGTAGACCTGCTGGCCGGTGGCCAGGTCCTCGCCCATGATTACGTCCAGGCCGCGCACCACGTAGGTGCCGCCCGCGCTGTCGCGGTCATAGCGGGCCAGGGCCTGGGTGACGGCATCGATGTTGGGCGGCGGCTCCTTGGGCATGACGGAGCCGTCGATGATGGTCCACACGGGATAGAAGGTGCCGGCCGTGCCGTCGCCCTGCGCACCCCAGACCAGGGTCACGCGCTCGCGCAGCGCACCGGGCTCGCCATAGCCGCGCGTGCCGGCGGCGGGGTTGAGCAGTTCGGGGTCCTGCAGCTCGGTGACGGTGTCGGTCTGCAGGTAGGCGCCCACGTAGACCGTGCCCACGGTGGCCACGGTGAGCGTGCCCGGCGTGATGCCGCGCACGGCGCCGGCCACGTAGAGTGCGCCGGCCTCGATGGTGGTGGCGCCCGTGTCCGCGGAGGTGATGCACTGGCAGCCGCGGACGATGTCGCCCTCCTTGAACAGCACATCTGTGATGCCGCGCAGGCGGTGCTGCTGCATGCTCTGCAGCTCGTTGAGTTCGGCCGATTGCAGCACGCGGTCGGCCGCGAACTGCAGCCTGTCGTAGCGCTTGCCGGCGTCGAAGCGGTCGTAGATCTTGGTCTGGCTCATGGGGTGCCGTTCAGAAGGGGAGGATGATTTCTTCGACCTGGCGCACGCTGCCGCTGCGCAGAATTCGGGGGCGGCGCTCCAGCGTGTACAGCTCGCCCTTGCCGGTCAGCTGGCTGGCCAGCACCCAGCGCTGGCCGGGCGGCACGTCCGTGGCGACCTGGGTGCCGAAGAACACGCCCATCTCGCGCACGTCCTCGCCCTTGGCATCGTCGAAGCCGAAGGCCGCACGCAGGTAGACGAAGGTGGTGGGTGTGTCGCTGACGCTGTAGCGCGCGCCGCTGGGCAGCTCGATCTCGCCGTTGTCGTCCGGCCGCGCAAAGCGCACCTCGGTGACAAGGCGGCGGCCGATTTCGTCGACCAGGGCGTTGGCGGTGATGGGTTCGGGCTCGGGCGCGGCATCCCAGGCGGGCAGGCCGCGGCCCCAGGCGATGTGGATGGTCTGGGCGGCGACGGCCTTGGCGAGGGCGATGCGGCCCGCTTGCTGCAGAACTGCCATGTTCAGGGTTCCTCGGGTTCTTCGGTGGTGGTGGTGCGGGTTTCGAAGGATCGGCGCCAGGGCGTGCTGTCCCAGCGTCCGGTCCAGGTACGGGTGTTGTCGTGCGGGCGCTCGGTGCTGGCCCAGGGGTGCAGACTGGCCAGGGCCAGCGGTGCGGGCGCCGTCCAGGCGCTGTGGGTGGCCATGGCCTGGGCGGGAATGGGGCGCAGCGGCGCGTAGTAGGCGGGCTCGCCCGTGGTGGTGGCGTTGACTTCGGTGATGCCCAGGCTGGCGTCGATCAGGATCTCGCTGTCCAGCGTCCAGGCATCGAGCAGCATGCGGTCGGCATAGGTGGCGATGGTGGTGACGCGGAACAGCTGGGCCGTGAGCACGCCGTCCGAAGGCGGTGCCTCGGTGCCGGTGCGGCGGGGCAGGCCCTGGCTGAGCTTGACGGGTTCGCCATACGGCGACACATCGATCCAGGTGCCGCTGTCGTTGTCCAGCATGCCGGCGTCCAGGCCCGGGCCGTGGTCCAGCCGCAGCGGGCGCAGATCGTGGCCGTGGAAGACGCGGTAAAAGCGCACGTGCGCCGGCAGGCTGGCGCGCACCACATGGGCCACGCTGGCCAGCTCTGCGTCGCCGATGATGCGGCCCAGGTCCAGGTGCAGCCAGGCACCATCCTCGTCGAGCTGCGCGCCGTCATATCCCAGCCAGCCCAGCGCACGCTGCAGGGACGCGGCCGTGCCGCGCTCGCGCAGCCAGGGCAGGCCGTTGGCGATGAGTGCGGGTACGTCTTCGAAGTAGCGGTCGAACTGGGCAATGCCCCATTCGGCCGCCAGCCAGGGCAGAAAGGCCGCAGGCTCGCCCTGGGCCGGCGCGGGAAAGGCGCCGGCCAGGCCGTCCCAATTCGGGACGACCTGGTCCACGGCCTTCTCCAGCGCCGTGGCGTTGGGCGGCAGCACGTGGCGGCGGGGCGCCGTCGGGACGATGGCGGCGGTGCTCATGCCTGCAGGCCCTCGTCCACCAGCTGGACGCGGCCCAGCACCGGGTATTCGTCGGCGGCCAGCGGCGTGAGTTCGGCCGGGGCCTGGGCGTCGGGGTAGGTGACGCGGGCAATGCCGTCCACATGCAGGCGCGTGGTGATCCACGAGCGCGGCACATCGCGGCCCAGCAGCGCGTAGGCTGCAATCTGGGCGGCCAGGCCGGCCTGCAGGCGCGCCACGATATCCACGGGCGCACCGGGCTCGCGCAGCAGGTGCGCCGTGATGTCGATGGGGTGCGGGCGCGCCAGCGATACCGACACGGGTACGCCCAGCGGCCGCGCGCCTGGCGCATTGAGGGCCGACAGCACGATGGCCAGGGTCTCTTCGGCCTGTGCGGGCTCGACCAGCCACAGCTGCACGCTCACGCGGCCGGGCTGGGGTTGCGTGGCAATGGCGCTGTGCACATTGGCGCTGGCCGTCATGGCCAGGTGCTCGTAGTGCTCTGCCGTTCCGCTGCCGGCCAGCGCGCGCACGCGCAGCAGGATGCGCTGGCGGTAGCGTTCGTCGCTTTCCCCGGGCATTCGGGCCACGTCATAGAAGGCGCCCTTGTGGTCCAGGTCCGAGCCCTGGGCGAACGCAATCAGGTGCGCACGCGCGGCATCATTGACGCGCGCCCGGTACAGCAGCTCGCGGTAGGCGTGCGCCTCCAGCAGCTTGTTGAGCGGCTCGCTCTCCAGCGCCAGGACTTCGGCGGCCTCCGGGTGGCGCGCCAGCAGATCGGCGCGGTGGGCGTCGAGGATGCGCTCGAAATCCAGCGTCTCGACGACGCCGGGCGGCGGCAGGGCGTCCAGTGCAGGGGTCATGTCTTGCTTCATGAAAGGGTGCGGGCGATGGGCATCTGCAGGCTCAGCGGTGCCGGGCGGCGCGTGTTGTTGAAGGTGCCGATCAGCGTCAGGTCGGCGCGCCCGGGTGCGGCCGGATCGCGCTCGATCACGATGCGCGTCAGCCGGATGCGCGGCTCCCATCGCATCAGCGCGCTGGCCACGGCGGCGCGCAGGCGCGCCTGGGTGGCGTTGTTGTCGGGCTGGTCCAGCAGCGCCGGGACCAGCGATCCATAGTCGCGGCGCATCACGCGCGAGCCGATGGGCGTGGACAGGATGTCGGCCACGCTCTGGCGCAGATGCTCCATGCCCTCAATGCGGCGGCCTGTATGGCGGTTCATAGCGGCCCCTGCGTGATGGCGTCGCCCGCCCTGACGCCACCATGGCGATGGCGCAGCAGGCTGATGGGGCCGGTGGTCACGTCGGGCGCGCCGGCCAGGCCTTGCGCATTGACGGTGGCCGATCCGCCACCGGCCTGCAGGCTGATGCCTTGCTCGTCGATGCTGATCACCGAGTTGCCCACGCGCAGCGTGATGCCGTGGGCCACGTTGATGTTGAGACGGCCCGTGGTGCTGTCGTGCTCCATGAAATCGGTGGGGCTCCACTGCGTGTGGCACACCCCTTCGCGGTCGCTGGGCTGGGCTGCGGCGCTGCTGTAGATGCCGGTCAGCGCCACGGCGCCCAGCAGGTCGCCGCCGGGCGACAGCAGCACGCACTGCTCGCCCACGGCAGGCGGCCACCAGACGCTGGCGTTCTCGCCCGCGGCGCGCAGGGCCAGCCAGGGAATCCAGTTGGTGGTCAGGTTGCCGGTCTTGACGCGGCAGCGCGCAGGGCGCGCATGGCGGACTGCGGCGATGGTGCCCGTGCGGATCAGCCCTTCCAGGCGGCGGATGATCTCGTACGGGCTCTCGGTTTGTGCGACGGGCGAATCCATGGCGTTCATGGTGCCGGCCGGGCCCTTGCGTGTCGCCGTGTGCCGGGCGTGGCGCACGCCGCCACATGCAGCCCGGCATGGAGCAGGGCCACGCCTCAGCGCGGGTCGTAGTTCCACTCGGCCACCTTCTCGCCGAACAGGAACAGCTCCCACAACTGGCGCTGCGCAATGTCGAGCTGGCCTGGCGGCTCGGGCTTGTAGATCAGGTCGAAGGCGCCGGGGCTGCCCTCGCGCGGGCGCGCCAACACGGCCTCCACCAGGTCGATCTCGATGGCGAGCTGCTGCGGCTGCGAGGCGGCTGCAGGGTCCGTGGAAGGAGGCGCAATGTCGAAGCGGATCGCCTGCTCGCGCTTTTCGGCATGGTCGAACAGGTCGGGCTGGTGGCGCCGCGCCCAGACCAGCAACGGCACGGTCACGGCATCGATGCTGTCGGTGAAGTCCGCAATCACCAGGCTCAGCGTGTAGCGGTATTCCCAGGAAAGGGACGGCGTGCCCGTGTTGACCACACGGCCCCTCTGGATGGTGAAACGGATGTTCCCCGGCGACTGTTGCAGCTGGGGCAGGGCAGCGACGAGCGCGTCGCGCAGGCTAGCGGGCTTGAGCATGGCGTGGGTCCTGGGTCATGGTGCTGGTCAGGGCACTCGTCAGCGCGAGCCCGGCGTCGTAGGCGCGCTCGCAGGCGCTGCCTCGGTGGCGGGCGTCGTCAGCAATGCGCGCCAGCGCTCCCGCTCGCTCGTCAGCGCGGCGCTGCAGCTCGGCGAGCAGATCGAGGGCTGCGGTGTCTGGCGTGCACTGTCCGGCAGCGGCGCGAGCCTGGGCGGCGGCACGGTGGGCGGTGATGTAGTCGGCGAGGTCGCCGCGCAGCCGGCCAGCAGCAGCGCGGGCAGCATCGGCATCCGCCGCAGCGCGCGCCAGGGCCAGGTCCGTGTCGCGTGCAAGAAAGTCGAGGCGTTCACGGTAGGCTCCTTCCCGTTGTCGATAGCGTTCGGATGCGTGCAGGGCGGCGGTGGCAGCGGCCTGGCGGTCTGTCGCCAGATCCGTGCGCGCCTGCGCCGCATCGCGCTCGGCACCCAGCCGCGCCAGCGATTGCCATACCAGCAGCGCCGCCAGCAGCAGGGCCAGCAGCTGCCAGGCATGGGTTTGCAGGCGGTCCATCAAGGCTGGGCCTCCATGCAGGCCGCGTGGCGCGCCTGCTGGCGTGTCCACACGCCGCGGCACACCTTGTTGCCGGGAGCCGAGCAGTCGAAGCGCCAGCGCGTGGGCCGGCCTGCGCCATCCCATCGATAGGCGCTGAAGCCCTGCAAAGGCTGGCTGCTGGTCATGAATCGCCAGGACAGATAGGACTGGCAGGCGCCGGCGTAGTCGCCAGCCCGTGTCCTGGCCAGCATCGAGGAGCCGCGCCAGGCCCCGCAGCTGTATTGGCCTGCGAAGTCCACCGCCTGGGCGAACTCGGCCGGGTGCACCCGCGTGTCGCCCAGCGAATCACGCACGCAGGCGCCGTACTGCTGCTCCAGCAGGTTGATGGCCAGCTCGCGCGCCCGTTCGCGGGTGATGGGTGGGTCGGCCAGGGTCACGCGTGTGCCGTCCTCGTAGCGCGTGGCGCCGTGGCCGATGGTGGGCACATCGCCGCGAACCGGGATGATCGGATCTGCGCTGAAACCTTCTGCGGCAATCCAGGCCGCGAGAATGGCCGCGCCAATGCCCAGGCCTGCCGCTGGCATGCGGGCCGTGCTCATGGGGCCGCTCCGGTGTCTGTGGCGGTCGAAGACGCCTTCCTGCGCGCAGCGTCCTCGGCCTGGCGCGCGCGCCGGTCCTCGCGCTCATTGCGCCAGCGCCACAGCAGATACACGGCCTGCAGCAGCACGTAGACGATGGTCAGCGCGGTCGCGGTATGGGTCATGGTCCAGCCATTGGCCACGTTAGCGGCCACGACGGTGACGGGAGGCGCGGCCTTGGCGCCTTCCAGGGCGGCGGTCTTGACGATAGTTTCTCGGTCCATGTCAATCCCAGAAACTGATCAGGGGCAGGCTGGGGGCCTGGGTGGGTTCGGTCAGCTCGACGGCCAGGCCAGCGGGCAGATGGGGACCGTGGGCCGACAGGCCCGGGTTGCGCTCCAGCGTGGCTTCCACCACGCCGCGCGTGGCGCCCAGCTGGCGCATGCACAGCTCGTCCAGCGTTTCGTATTCACGGGCAATGGCCAGCATCAGGCGCGCTCCCTGTGTGCATGGTCGGCGGGAGCGGCGGCACGGGCCGGTGGCGGTATCGCCTGATCCGGCGCGGGAAAGGGAATGGCAAGACTCACTGAAGCTCCTCGTGGGCCGGCCCGCGCGGACCTGTTCCTGGTGCACCCGCCATGCGTGTGGCTGCGGATGCCGGGAACGCCTCAGGCCACCGGATCGCGGTGGCACCGGGCAGGCGGTAGGCCGGGTCCGGCGCGCGGGCCGGGTATGAATGCCATGTTTGCCGACGGGAGCAGGCCCGGCAATCGCTGCAGCCTGTGCGCGCTGCGGGCACGCCAGCGGCCATGCCGAACGCAGAAATGACAAGACCCCGCAGAGCGGGGTCTTGTCATGGTGGGGGTGAGCGGGTCTAGCAGCGCTTGCTGCCAACTACCTGGCTGCGATGAAGATGGTCGGACAGGTCACCCGCCGCCGCGCTGAGCTTGCGTGACACGGGCAGCAGCAATGCGGTAATGGCCGAGGCGTGCACGGCCGTGCCCCGGGCTGCAGCCAGCAGCTCGCAGATGGCTGCCACTTGCTCGCTGGCGCTTTCCACATCGTCCCTGACCGTCTCAATCTGGTGCTGCATCGCGTCTTCTTTCTACTGTATGCACATACAGTATAGGTCGAATGACCAGATGTTTCAATTTGATGTGACCCTTTTTCATCTGCTGATTGGCGATGACGGGCAGGGCCTTTGGTCGGGCTGCGCGCATGTTGGGTTGGCGTGTGCCGAGCGGCCTCGAAAGCCTTTTGTTGGCCCGCACGGATCCCGCGCAGTGAAGGCAAGTGATTGTTTTTGAATGGTTGACGACCCGCCCCCCGCGCACCACGCACCAACGCCGCTCAACTGCGGCGAACACTGCTCAAGCCCGCTTCCTGTAGAGGAGGCGCATTGGCCAGGCGGATTGCGGGATTCCCCTGCAAGAGCGCGCGTCTGGAAGGCAAAACCGCCTCGTTTATAATGTCCGGCTTCGCTTACATCACGGGTTGAGCGAACCATGTGCGGTCCCCAGCGGCCAGGTGCATGTGATGTAAGCCCTTGAAATCTGAGGTGCCGCGCGGCCAACTGGCTTGGCTCGCGTCGCACCGTGACTTTTGCGCAATACGGTGCGGGCTGTACAGCAGCCGGCACGGTCCAATCCCTCATAGGAACAAACATGGCCGTTACTGTTGAAACCCTTGAAAAGCTCGAGCGCAAGATCACGCTGAGCCTGCCCCTGAACTCCATCCAGAGCGAAGTCGAGAACCGCCTCAAGCAAGTGGCGCGCACCGTGAAGATGGACGGCTTCCGTCCCGGCAAGGTGCCGATGAGCGTGGTGGCCCAGCGTTATGGCTACTCGGTGCAGTACGAAGTGCTCAACGACAAGGTTGGCGAGGCTTTTGCACAGGCCGTCAACGAAGCCAAGCTGCGCGTGGCTGGCCAGCCCCGCATCTCCGAAAAGGAAGGCGCTCCCGAGGGCGAGGCCCAGTTCGAAGCCATCTTCGAAGTGATGCCTGAAGTCAAGATCGGTGACCTGACCTCGGCCGAAGTCGAGAAGCTGACCGCCGAAGTGGACGACGCCGCCATCGACAAGACCGTGGACATCCTGCGCAAGCAGCGCCGCACCTTCGCGCAGCGCGCCCAGGCCGATGTGGCCGTGGACGGCGACCGCGTGACCGTGGACTTCGAAGGCAAGATCGACGGCGAGACCTTCTCCGGCGGCAAGGCTGAAGACTTCCAGTTCCTGGTCGGCGAAGGCCAGATGCTCAAGGAATTCGAAGACGCAGTGCGCGGCATGAAGGCTGGCGAGTCCAAGACTTTCCCGCTGGCATTCCCCGCCGACTACCACGGCAAGGACGTGGCCGGCAAGACCGCCGATTTCCTGGTGACGGTCAAGAAGATCGAAGCCGCCAACCTGCCCGAAGTGGACGAGGCTTTTGCCAAGGCACTGGGCGTGGCTGAAGGCACGGTCGAAGGCCTGCGCGCCGACATCAAGAAGAACCTGGAGCGTGAAGTCAAGTTCCGCGTCCAGGGCCGCAACAAGCAGGCCGTGATGGACGCCCTGGTGTCCAAGGCCGAGTTGGAACTGCCCAAGGCTTCGGTGCAGGCTGAAGTCGCACGTCTGCTGGAAGGCGCCCGCGCCGAGCTGCAGCAGCGCGGCATCAAGGACGCCGAGAAGGCCGAGATCCCTGAAGACGTGTTCCTGCCCCAAGCCGAGCGCCGCGTGCGCCTGGGCCTGGTGGTGGCAGAGCTGGTGCGCGCCAACGAGCTGCACGCCACGCCCGACCAGATCAAGGCCCACGTGGAAGAGCTGGCCGCCAGCTACGAAAAGCCCGAAGACGTGGCACGCTGGTACTTCGGCGACCGCCAACGCCTGGCTGAAGTCGAAGCCGTTGTCATCGAAAACAACGTGACCGAGTTCGTGCTGGGCAAGGCCAAGGTCTCCGACAAGGCCGTGTCCTTCGACGAACTGATGGGCCAGGCCTGAGGGTTTGAGCACCGCCTGCCTGCCGCTTCGTGAGATCGGCGGGCGGGTTGGCATCTGCGGGGCTTGTGCTTTGGCGCACAAGCCCCATTTTCTTTCCGGATACGGCTAAAGTAGCCCCCTAGTACTGGAGAAAACATGAGCGCATTGGAAACTCAGGGTTTGGGCATGATCCCAATGGTCATCGAACAGTCCGGCCGCGGAGAGCGGTCGTACGACATCTACTCGCGCCTGCTCAAGGACCGGGTGATCTTCCTGGTGGGCCCTGTCAATGACCAGACGGCCAACCTCGTCGTGGCCCAGCTGCTGTTCCTTGAAAGCGAAAACCCCGACAAGGACATTTCGTTCTACATCAACAGCCCTGGCGGTTCCGTGAGCGCCGGCCTGGCCATCTTCGACACGATGAACTTCATCAAGCCCGATGTGTCCACGCTGTGCACCGGCATCGCAGCCAGCATGGGCGCCTTCCTGCTGGCCGCTGGCACCAAGGGCAAGCGCTTTGCGCTGCCCAACTCCCAGGTCATGATCCACCAGCCGCTGGGCGGCATGCAGGGCCAGGCCACCGAGATCGAGATCCACGCACGCGAGATCCTCAAGACCCGCGAGCGCCTGAACAAGATCCTGGCCGAGCGCACGGGCCAGCCGCTGGAAAAGATCCAGCACGACACCGAGCGCGACTACTTCCTGTCCGCCGAGGAAGCCAAGGACTACGGCCTGGTCGATCAGGTGATCAACAAGCGCTCCTGAAGTCCGGAGGCTGCATGAGAATGGGCGGCGTTTTCCCCCTACGGAAAACGCCGCTTTCCATTTGGTTATCATCCTTTTCCATATTTCTGTAACAAGGCACCGACCCCATGGCCGAGAAAAAAGGCTCCTCCAGCGAAAAAAACCTTTATTGCACCTTCTGCGGCAAGAGCCAGCATGAGGTCAAGAAGCTGATCGCGGGTCCGTCAGTCTTTATCTGCGACGAGTGCATCGATCTCTGCAACGAGATCATCCGCGACGAGCAGCCCAGCACCGAGGCCAAGGACGGCCGAGGCGACCTGCCCACGCCCGCCGAAATCAAGGCCAACCTCGACAACTACGTGATTGGCCAGGACCTGCCCAAGCGCACGCTGGCCGTTGCCGTCTACAACCACTACAAGCGCCTGCGTCACAAGGACAAGGCCGGCAAGGACGAGATTGAGCTGGCCAAGAGCAACATCCTGCTCATCGGTCCCACGGGCTCCGGCAAGACGCTGCTGGCGCAGACGCTGGCGCGCATGCTCAACGTTCCCTTCGTCATGGCCGATGCCACCACGCTGACCGAAGCCGGTTACGTGGGCGAGGACGTCGAGAACATCATCCAGAAGCTGCTGCAAAGCTGCGAGTACGACGTCGAGCGTGCACAGCGCGGCATCGTCTACATCGACGAGATCGACAAGATCTCGCGCAAGTCCGACAACCCCAGCATCACGCGCGACGTGTCTGGCGAGGGCGTGCAGCAGGCCCTGCTCAAGCTCATCGAAGGCACCATGGCCAGCGTCCCTCCGCAAGGCGGCCGCAAGCATCCGAACCAGGACTTCCTGCAGATCGACACGACCAACATCCTGTTCATCTGCGGCGGCGCGTTCGCGGGCCTGGAGAAGGTCATCGAGAACCGCACCGAGGCGTCTGGCATCGGCTTTGGCGCCACGGTCAAGAGCAAGAAGCAGCGTTCCATCTCGGAAGTGTTCCAGGAGATCGAGCCTGAAGACCTGATCAAGTTCGGCATCATCCCCGAGCTGGTCGGCCGCATGCCCGTGGTCACGGCCCTGGCCGAACTGGGCGAAGACGCCCTGGTGCAGATCCTGACCGAGCCCAAGAACGCCCTGGTCAAGCAGTACAGCAAGCTGCTGGCCATGGAAGGCGTGGAGCTGGAGATCCGGCCTGCCGCGCTCAAGGCCATCGCCCGCAAGGCGCTGGCGCGCAAGACGGGTGCCCGTGGCCTGCGCTCCATCCTGGAGCAATCGCTGATCGGCACCATGTACGAGCTGCCCAATGCCGACAATGTCGAAAAGGTAGTGGTGGACGAGTCCACCATCGAAGACGGAAAGGCGCCGCTGCTGGTTTACCGCGAAGCGGCCAAGAAGGCCTGATGCGCCGCCGCCTGCAAAGGTCCGGCAGCGCAAGTCCCTGCGGCCCGAAATCCTTTCGGGCCGCAGGGTTGAAATACACCGGTGTGCGGACCATCTTCCGCTGACAAACCGAGGATTCCCATGTCAGGACATACCCCTTTGCCTTCCACCCCCCTAGACCTGGCGCTGCTGCCGCTGCGTGACGTGGTCGTGTTCCCCCACATGGTGATCCCGCTGTTCGTGGGACGCGCCAAGAGCATCAAGGCGCTGGAGCTGGCCATGGAGGGCGACCGCCGCATCATGCTGGTGGCTCAGAAGACCGCCTCCAAGGACGAGCCCACGGCCGCTGACATGTTCGATGTCGGCTGCGTGTCCACCATCCTGCAGATGCTCAAGCTGCCCGACGGCACGGTCAAGGTGCTGGTCGAAGGCCAGCAGCGCGCGCTGGTCAAGCAGGTCATTGACGAAGAGACCCACTTCGTGGGCTCCGTCGTGCCCGTGGCGCCCGAGGCCGAAACGCACAAGCCCAGCGAGATCGAGGCCCTGCGCCGCGCCGTGACGCAGCAGTTCGACCAGTACGTCAAGCTCAACAAGAAGATCCCGCCCGAGATCCTCACCTCCATCGCCAGCATCGACGATGCCGGCCGCCTGGCCGACACCATCGCCGCGCACCTGCCGCTCAAGCTTGAGAACAAGCAGGCCGTGCTCGACCTGGTGGACATCAAGGAGCGCCTGGAAAACCTCTTCGAGCAACTGGACCGCGAAGTCGACATCCTCAACGTCGACAAGCGCATCCGCGGCCGCGTCAAGCGCCAGATGGAGAAGAACCAGCGCGACTTCTACCTGAACGAGCAGGTCAAGGCCATCCAGAAGGAACTGGGCGAGGGCGAAGACGGCGCCGACATCGAAGAGATCGAAAAGAAGATCAAGCTGGCCCGCATGCCCGCCGAGGCGCGCAAGAAGGCCGAGGCCGAGCTCAAGAAGCTCAAGCTCATGTCGCCCATGTCGGCCGAAGCCACCGTGGTGCGCAACTACATCGACGTGCTCACGGGCCTGCCCTGGAGCAAGAAGACCAAGATCAAGCACGACCTGGCCAATGCCGAGGACGTGCTCAATGCCGACCACTTCGGCCTCGAAAAGGTCAAGGACCGCATCCTTGAATATCTTGCTGTGCAGCAGCGCGTGGACAAGGTCAAGGCGCCCATCCTGTGCCTGGTCGGACCTCCGGGCGTGGGCAAGACTTCCCTGGGCCAGTCCATCGCCAAGGCCACGGGCCGCAAGTACGTGCGCATGGCGCTGGGCGGCATGCGTGACGAGGCGGAAATCCGCGGCCACCGCCGCACCTACATCGGCGCCATGCCGGGCAAGGTGCTGCAAAGCCTGGACAAGGTCGGCACGCGCAACCCGCTGTTCCTGCTGGACGAAATCGACAAGCTCGGAATGGACTTCCGTGGCGACCCGTCGAGCGCCCTGCTGGAAGTGCTGGACCCCGAGCAGAACCACACCTTCGGCGATCACTACGTCGAAGTGGACTTCGACCTCAGCGACGTGATGTTCGTGGCGACCTCCAACTCCATGAACATCCCGCCCGCGCTGCTGGACCGTATGGAGGTGATCCGCCTGTCGGGTTACACCGAGGACGAAAAGGTCAACATCGCCATCCGCTACCTTCTGCCCAAGCAACTCACCAACAACGGTGTGAAGGACGGCGAAATGCAGGTCGACGAGTCCGCCATCCGCGACATCGTGCGCTACTACACGCGTGAAGCCGGCGTGCGCTCGCTGGAGCGCGAACTCTCCAAGATCTGCCGCAAGGTGGTCAAGGGACTGCAGCTCAAGAAGCTGGAGCCCACCGTTGTCGTCAATGCCGACAACCTCACCGACTACCTGGGTGTGCGCAAGTACAGCTACGGCCGTGCCGAGCACAACAACCAGGTCGGCCAGGTCGTGGGCCTGGCATGGACCGAGGTCGGCGGCGATCTGCTGACCATCGAGGCCGCCATCATGCCCGGCAAGGGCGTGATCTCGCGCACCGGCTCGCTGGGCGACGTGATGAAGGAATCCGTGGAAGCCGCCCGCACCGTGGTGCGCAGCCGCTCGCGCATGCTCGGCATCAAGGACGAGGCCTTCGAGAAGAAGGACATCCACGTGCACGTGCCCGATGGCGCCACGCCCAAGGACGGCCCCAGCGCGGGTGCGGCCATGACGACGGCCTTCGTCTCTGCGCTGACCGGTATCCCGGTGCGTGCCGATGTCGCCATGACTGGCGAGATCACGCTGCGCGGTGAGGTCACCGCCATCGGCGGCCTCAAGGAAAAGCTGCTGGCGGCCCTGCGTGGCGGCATCAAGACGGTGCTGATCCCCGAAGAGAACGTCAAGGACCTCCAGGAGATCCCCGACAACGTCAAGAGCGGCCTGGAAATCATCCCCGTCAAGTGGATCGACCAGGTTCTCAAGGTGGCGCTGGAGCGCGTGCCCGAGCCCTTGTCCGAGGAGGAGGCCGCAGCGCCGCCACCAGCGGAATCCAAGCCTGTGGAGCCAGCCGTCAAGCACTGAAGATGAAAAAATGTAGCGTTTTTCCTGAACCCTCCAAGAACTACGCTACAATTCATCCCATCGCAGCAAACGACGTTGTAGAATGTCAGGCTTCGGTAGAAATGCGGGAATAGCTCAGTTGGTAGAGCGCAACCTTGCCAAGGTTGAGGTCGACGGTTCGAACCCGTTTTCCCGCTCCAGATTTTGAACATGCTTTCGGGTGTGTTCAGTTCTGGTGGCGGTTGGCTGCCAGAATGGATGATTCAAGCGGGAATAGCTCAGTTGGTAGAGCGCAACCTTGCCAAGGTTGAGGTCGACGGTTCGAACCCGTTTTCCCGCTCCAGTTTTGGATGTGTGCCTAGTGCACATCCGATTCAGGTGACGGTTGGTTGCTTGAATTTTTTGCGGGAATAGCTCAGTTGGTAGAGCGCAACCTTGCCAAGGTTGAGGTCGACGGTTCGAACCCGTTTTCCCGCTCCAGTTTTAAAAACTGCAGCAATGCTGCATGTTTGATAGTGATCTTGGCGCGATAGCAAAGCGGTTATGCCCCGGATTGCAAATCCGGTTAGACCAGTTCGACTCTGGTTCGCGCCTCCAAAAATTCTAATTAGAATCAAGTACTTATAAGGCCCTTCGGGGCCTTTTTTCATTTCCGGCACGATTCAATATAGGCTCAATCGATCTCAAACCGCGCAGAAACTGCGGTCGAACCACGCCTAATTTGCATAGTTTGTCGATGAGGTGAGTACACTCCGGCCGAACTTCACAGGGAGGTGAGTTTGTCGAGTGTGCGCAAAACGCCCCGAGGGCGATATGAGCTGACGATTCGCAGCAAGCTGCTGCCGAAGCCGGTCTATATGACGTTCGACGACCAGGCCGAGGCCGAGCAGTACGGCCAGCAGGTCGACCAGCTGCTCGCTGCCGGCGTGGTGCCGGCGGGCCTGGTGCAGCAGACGGCTTCAGCCCCGAAGCCCACTGAGCGGCTGCGATTCGTGCTGGTGGCTTGGATCAACACAGGCCAGCCGGCGGCTACCGACATCCCGGTCCTCGAGCTGCTGGTCGATGAGGTGGGCAAGGTGCTGATCGCCGACCTCACGTACAAATGGGCCGAGGCCTGGGTGCGCAGCCTCAAGCTGGAGCGCAATTTCTCGCCGGGCACCATCCGCAAGCGCGTGGGCTCGCTGTCACGCTGCCTGGACTGGTGGCTGCGGCAGCATCCCGATGCCATGGTGGGCAACCCGCTGCGCCTGTTGCCCAAGGGTGCGGCCACATACACCCCGAAGGACCGGGCCGACATCGAGGCGCTCAACGCTGCGGCCGGCGACCAGGCCAAGCCCAAGGTTGCCAAGGAAGATGTCCAGCGCGAGCGCCGGCTGCTGCCGGGCGAGCTGGACCGCATCGAGCGGGTGCTGGCCGGCGAGCGGCGGCCGGACCGCGAGCGCACCATCAAGCTGGACGACGCGCCAGCCCTGCGCGCCATGTTCCTACTGATCCTCTACACGGGGCTGCGGCTGCGCGAGGCCTACACGCTCCGGCGTGGGCAGTTCAGCCTGGCGACGCGGGTGATCCGGGCCAAGGCCAGCAAGCAGTGGCACGGCAAGGTCAAGTACCGCGAGGTGCCCATGCGGCCTGAGCTTTTCGGCGTGCTGGAGGCCTACCTGCAGGCCCTGCCGGATGAGGGCGAGCAGCAGCTGGTGTTTCCGTGGTGGACGGGGGAAGAGGATGCGCAGGAGCTGGCCAGGGTCTCGTCGCGGCTTTCCAATCGGTTCGCCAGCCTGTTTGGCTATGCACAGTGCGACGGGCTGACGGAGCACGACCTGCGGCATGAGGCGACGTGCCTGTGGTTCGAGATGCGTACCAAGACAGGGGACTGGATGTTCCGCGAGGCAGAGATCCATCGAATCATGGGCTGGGCGCCTGGCAGCAAGATGGCCCAGCGGTACGCCAGCTTCCGTGCGGAAGATCTGGCGGCCCGGATGTGGTCTTAGCAGCCGGCCGCAGCCAGCGGCGGCAGGGCTGGCGGTACTCGCCGCTGGCGGCCCCTTGCCTTTGGGGTGCTGCTCGGCAGGAGTGCGGCCGGCGGTGCAGCCGTGGGGGCCGCTGAAGCGGCCTGAGCGGCCTTGCCGCGCAGCTGGGCTGCATCGCGCGTTGCGCCCAGCTGCGCGCGCCTGGCTGCGGCCTCTTCGCGCGCCATCTCGTTGAGGCGCTCGAAGAGGGCCTGGCGCGGGATGATCCAGCCACGGCCCACCTTCACGCCAGGCAGATCGCCGCACTTAACGCGCGCTGCTGCTGTTTCTTTGTCGCAGGCAAACAGCTCGGCCAGGTCTTCGACGGTCAGGATTTCGGTGTCAGCGCTGGTCATCGCTGCTTGCCTCCAGTGCGTGTTTTGGGACATTGAAAAACTGCAGGCGACCCTTCCATGGCACGAAGGGAATGGGCCGGCTGTCGCGTAGCACGAAGCCGAAGCTGCCCTCCTGTTTCCACTTCGACGTACTGTGCTCCACGCAGTCCACGATGCGGGTCCAGCCGACCAAGCCGCCCCGCTGCAGCTGCTCGTAGGCGGGGAGCCCGCTGGCGGGGAGCATGCCGGCGTTGCCCAGCTCTTCGGTGATCTGGTCGTAGTAGGCGCGGGTCATCGTGAGGCCGGCGTGCACCAGCACGTTGCCGCGAAACGTGGTGTTCCAGTCGCGGTTCTCGATATCCTTGTGACCGTGGACGATGAGCCAGGCCCAGGGTTGGCGGATGCTCAGTGCGGGGATCATGCTGCTTTCCTCAGTGCTGCTCGGCTGTTCCAGTTCGCCGCGATGACGGCCCTGCCCAGCGATGGCGGCACGGCGTTGCCGCACATGCGCACCTGGGTGGTTTTGGAGAAGACGCGGCCGTCGTGCCCCCGGTCGATGACATAAGTGCGGGGGAAGTCGTTGGCGTTGTAGAGTTCGCGCGGCGTGAGCATGCGCAGCTGGATGTCCACGACGACGTAGGGCGTGCCGCGCAGCCAGACCGTGACCAGTGCCAGCCGGTCTTTGGTGGTGCTGGTGGCCATGGGCTCGCGCAGCTCGCCGAGCTGGCCGCCCTGGCCGTAGTAGCGGATCAGGAATGCAGCCACGCGCAGCGCGCCGGCCTCTGCCTCGGGCGATAGGTGGTACTCGACCAGCGCGTGGTGCTCGGCGCCGGCAGTCACGGCTGGCACTGGCTCTCGCATTTCCTTGCCGATGCAGTTCTTGCGCAGTGTGGTCAGGTGGGCGGTGACGACGCGCTGCTGTGATCCGCTGGCCGTGCTGGTGGTCATCGGCGAGCGTGCATCGTGGGCCGGCGTGGCATTGAATCCACCGTTCGCCTGTTCGACAAATGCGGCCACAGCCGCGAACTTGCCAGCGCCCACCACGGTGCCCATGGGCTGCTCCAGGTCCAGCGCGCGCGGAGCCTGGCCCTCGCGCTCGCCGTAGCCCATCTGCACCATGGTGCCCACGGCCAGCGCTTGGCCGCCGCCGCTGGCTGTCACGGTGCCCACAGGCTGATGCACATCCTTGGCTCCGTAGCTCCAGCGTGGCGCGTCTGGGGTGCCCTGGCCGTGGCCGGCCTGCACCATCACAGGGGCAGCAACCGCATGCGATCCTCCACGCGGCCAAGCCGTGACGGTGGACAGCGGGTCTTTCGCGCTGGACAGCCCATGCCTTGACCAATTCGCAATCTGCACGATGAAGGGGTCTAAACTGTCCAGCACGTAACGCTTCATGCCGTGGGCAATCCGTCGCATCGTGGCATCGGCCAGCGGCTTCTCGCGCTCGAAGATGCTGCGGCCCTGGATGTTCCAGTCGATGCACTCGGCGGCCGACCGCCAGCGCTTCTGCCCCTTCTTCGGTTCCTTGAAGTGCGTGGGCTCGGGCCATTGGATGGGCGCGCCGTCGCAGCGGGCCACCATGAACAGGCGGCTACGCGTCGTCGGGGCGCCGTAGTCAGCAGCGCAGAGCACGCGCCACTCCACGACATAGCCCAGGCGCTCCAGCGCTCGCACGAACGCGCGCCAGGTGCGGCCGACATGCTTGGGGTCGGGCACCAGGTGCTGGTCGTGCACGGGCACGCGCTCGCCGGGCGCGGCCACGGTGCCGTCCAGTTTCACGACTCTGCGCGTCTTGGGGCAGCGCTTCGCAATAAGCGGCCCCCACAGCAGGATCTGCTTGACGTTCTCCAGCGTGATGATGCGCGGACGCTTCATGCCTGCCCAGCGCACGCCGATCCAGGCCAGGCCGCGCAGCTTCTTGGAACGCGGCTGGCCGCCGCGCGCCTGGCTGTGATGGGTGCAGTCTGGCGACATGTGCAGAAGGCCCACCGGCCGGCCGCGCGTGGCCTTGCGCGGGCAGACTTCGAACACGTCCTTGCGGTAGTGCTCAGTCTGGGGATGGTTCGCTTCGTGCATGCTGCACGCATCGCTGTCGTGGTTGACGGCGATGTCCACATGTCGCCCGATGGCCTGCTCGATGCCCTCGGACATGCCGCCGCCGCAGGCGAATTCGTCTACGACCAACTCGTCTTCGAGGCCCAGGATGAATTGGGGATTTTGCATGGTCAAGGCCTCACTTCGCCTGCTGCCAAGGCTGCGTCACGGTCCAGGCGCTCCAGCTCGGCGATGATCAGCGCGCCAGATTTCACCAGCTCGCGGCGGCGATCACCCGGCTTGAACGAGGTGGGAAGCCAGCTAATGGGCCACAGGCTCATGTCGTTGGCATCGAGCGCAAACCGAGTGAATGGAGGGGTTGCGTACCAAGCTGCTGCGAGTGCGAGTTCGGAACCCTGATACACGTCGTCGTGCTTGGTGGAGCAGCCTTCAGCGCTCACTTGGCGGCGGCGCTCGTCGATCACATCACGCTCGGCTTTGCTCCTCAGCATCCGGCGTGTAACCACTGACGGCTCAGCGGGCGCAGCAGGCGTCTCAGGGCTCGCAACCTGGGCCTTGGCCGATAGCTTGATCAGTTCCTCGGCCAGCTTTTTTATCTGGTCGAGCATGGCCGTCGCGTCCACGCTGAAGCCCGGTGCGGAGTGGCGGCTGGGCTCGGTCTGTGCGTCGACGCACGCCGGGGGGCAATCTGTGGGCGCGGGCTTAGCAGGTGCTGTCTCGATGGCGAGACGCAGTTCGGCCACGCGGTCATCCATCCATCCGTCCCGTGACAAAACGGCGAACAAGCCCTTCTGCCGAGACCATTCGGCGATGACGGCCTCGCAGGCCACCAATAAGCCATGGGTCTCAGCACATGCAGAAGGCGCCGTGGCCAGAGCTTCCTTCCACACGATGTTGGCGTTATTGCGGTGCATATGGCAGTTGAAGCCGGCCAGGAAGAAGTGGCTGTCACGATCAGAAGTTGTGGTCATTGGCGTGCCTCCTGTTGCTCGGTATTGATGATTTCCAGCTCGGTGTAGTCGGCGCTCAGGTTCCAGCGCTTGGCCGCGTCCAGGGCGTCCTCGTCGAGTAGGTCGACCTCGGGGTCAATGGGCAGCTCGATCAGCCACGCGCGGTCGCCGAGGCGCTCAGTGACCATGGCCAGGCGTCCCCTGGTGGGCAGGAGCTTCTTGCCGGGTCCGCGCAGGTCGACGCGGATGCGGACCTGCTGCATCGGTTCGATGGAGTTGGGAGTGGTGACCTCGGCGGCGGCCATCGCGTCCGCGATCGCGCGGCTGGCCTCTGCGGCCGTGGCCTTGCCCTTCTTGAGCTTGGGCGTGGCCTTGTCTGTGGGTGCTGCCTTGCCTGCGCGTGCGGCGGCCTCGGCTTTCATCTCGTCTTGCACTTGGCTTTGGATCGACTCGAGATCCACGTTGGCCAGGTCCACCAAGTCCTCGAGGAGTGGCTCGCCCTGGTCCAGGCCGAGGGTGCAACCCATCATGAGCATGTACTGGATCTGCGCGGGCAGATCCTGCTCGGCGAGATCCTCCAGGGCATTCTCCAAGTCCATTTCTGCCCGACCAGCCTTGCTGTCAACCTGGAACATGCGGTGCAGGAGGCGAGGGGGGGTCTGGACGGCCAGCAGTTTCAGGATCTGCAGGGCAATGCGGCTGGGTATGTGGTCCAGCCCTTCGGGCACGCACTGCAGGAGCCCGTCGATCGTTGCCTCGGCCGCGCGCTCGCGCCAGCGCATTTCGTACTCGCGCTTCAGCGCTTCCCGCGTGGGCTCGGCCGGCGGCTCGGCTTGGGCCTTGGCAGCCGCTTGCCGCTCGCCCTTGACCTTCACCGCCGCGCTGGCGGTGTGCGTGGCCACGGCCTCCACCAGGTTGCCGCTGGGCGCTTCGATCAGCACCACGTTTGCTGCCGGCACGTCCTGGCCCAGCACCTGGCGCACGGGCGCGCTGCTGCCCTGGCTGGGCTTGTCCAGCAGTAGGTAGCCACGGGGCGTGCCGTTTTCGCTGGGCATGATGTCGCGCGCTTGGCGGCCGGTGATGATCTGCTGTCCGCGCTGTTGGGCTTGGGCCTTGACACGCTCGAAGTGAGCGTCTTTCTTGTCGGCAAAGCAGGCGGTGTCAGTACAGACGTCCGCATCGTTCTTGTCCCATAGCTCCGGCGACGCGCCCGTGTGCTTGGGGCAGACCGAGCAGGCGCCAGCAGATGGGCACAGCGTGGCATCGTCCAGTGCGAACGGGGCCTGGTCCAGCTTGAGCATGTAGCTGCGCCGGGCCATGTCCAGGGCGCTGCGGTAGCTCATGGGGCCGCCGTCCGGGCCGCCGGTGAGCACGCGCTGCGTGTACTCGGCCTGGATGGCCTGGGTAGGCCGCTGGGCCACCAGCAGGGCCACGCTGCGCGTGAGCGTGCCGGCCTTGAGGCCGGTGATGGCTTCGGGGCACAGCGTTAGCAGGCGCAAGGACTCGAACACATGGGTGCGGCTCTTGCGCAGGGCCTCGCCCGCTGTGTCGGCATTCATGCCATGGTCTTCGACCAGGCGCTGTACGCCCAGGGCTTCGTCCAGCGGGTTGAGGTCGATGCGGTGCAGGTTTTCGATCAGCTGCATCAACTGCGCCTGCATGTTGTCCGCGTCCCGCTCAAGGTAGGGGACGGCGCGCAGGCCGGCGATCTGGGCGGCGCGGTAGCGGCGCTCACCGGCGATGATTTCGTGCGTGGCGTGGCGGGTGGCCTCGTCCTCGAAGGTGTCCTGCAGGCGCTCGGCCGGCAGGCGGCGCAGCAGCAAGGGCTGCAGCACGCCGTACAACTTCATGGTGGCGGCCATGTCGTGCAACGCATCGTCCTCGACCACGCGGCGATTGGTGCGGCTGGGCACGATCTGGATGATGGGCAGCGTGGGGTGCTGGGCTGCTGCGTCAGTGGGGCCGCGATCATTCACCACCTCGAAGGCATCCATGGGCAGGTTGACCAGGCTGTCGCCTACGGCGATCTGGTACTGGCGCCCGCCGGGCGTCTTTCCGATCACCTTGCCGCGCTGGCCGGCCTGGGGGTGGGGCTTGCCGCCCTTGCCCGTGGCCTCGGCGCTGATGACGACATCGCGGTCGATCAGGGGGTCTTTATTTTTGGGAGCCACGGCTGGCCTCCTTTTCGTTGAGTTGCTGCACGCGCTCGGCGGCGACCTTGCGGCGCGCCTCGAGCAGCTCGGTGGGCATGGGGTCGAATTGATCGCACTGCGTTGTGGCCGCGAACGTGTGGCCTGGTGCGTACTGCTTGCCGCAGTGCGCGAAGCCCAGGCGCACCATGCGGGGGTCGCTGGAGTCGGGCTGCCAGTGCGAGCAGGCCCTGCAGGCGGGCCTGCTCATGAGTGCCCCCGGAGATACACGCGTTTGCCGCTAATCAGGCTGGGCAGCTTGAAGGCGTCCATTGCACCCGGGCGCACGGAAGGCTGCAGCTCCGTTGCCACCAGGTTGCCCTTTGTGGTGCTGGCCCGGATGGGTTGTTCCCGCTCTGGCGTGGTCACGCGTTCGCGCATGCGGCGTTGGCGCAGCGCTTTGGCGGATGGCACAGGTTCTTGCGCAGAGTCGATGGCGCTGCGATTTGTGCCAAAGCCGGCGCCGTGGTTGATGGGGGTCAGGGCGGGTTTCATGCGAGATCCTTGCGGGGGCTGGCCGTTGACACGGCGCGGATGAGTTGGGCCAGGCAGTCCATGCGCTGCCAGGTGAAGCGGGGGGTGGTGGTGTACAGCTCGGCCTGCTGGCCCTTGAGCTGGCGCGCCAGCGTCATGGCGGCATGGCTGCTGCTGGCGGTGCTGTCTGGGTAGATGTGCCGGGCATGCACGGCCTGGCCGTCCTGCGTCTTGAGTTCGACCTCGAGCACGGGCCGACCATCCGTGGTGGTGCGGCAGACACAGGCGGTGACCTGGCCCTGAATGCGCAGCTCCATGGTCAGCCTCCTGTGAACAGGTGGATTGCCGATGCGATGAAGGGGCCGGCGATCAGGGCCGCGGCAATGGCAGTCAGGGCCACCAGTTGGCGGCGCACGATGCGTTGATGCCGGCGGTTGGGGTGCGGCCCATCCAGTTCAATGCGCGGCCTGCTCATGGCTGCACCCTGATGGCCGAGGCGCTGTGCACGCGGTGGAAGCACTGCGCCAGGATGACGGCCAGGCCGCCGCTCAGGTAGGCGCCGGTGAAGGTGCGGCCGGCGACGCGTACGCGGTAGGTATTCATGCCGGCCTCCCCGCGAATGCGTGCTCGGTCAGGAAATCCATCGTCAGCGGGTACTGCCGCAGGTACTCGCCGAAGTCGATTGCGCCGCCCCGGCCGCGCCAGTGGATCAGCTCGCGAAACAGCTGCGGCGTGGTGGTGGTCGTTGGTGCTGTCTCGATGACGAAGTAGCGTCGATCGAACTCGGCCTGCAGCAAAGCTGTGTTGCTTGTGACGAAAACGAGATTCAGGCGATTGAGCTCGACGCGTGAGGGATGGCCCTTTGCGTGGATCTGCAGTGAGGGGTTGCTGATCAGGGGCTTTAGTTGCTCGTACTGTTTTTCGAGCGTCGGCGCTTCGTCGAACGTCACCAGGCGCTTGCCGGACAGAAAGCTATTGAAACGCTGATCCAGAACACTGGCACTACTCAGCGGCAGCGAGTCCGTGCCGTGAATGTGCTCCATGACGTCCACCAGCATGCCGGTGCCGTTGCCGCGCGGGCCGCGCAGTATCAGGGCCTTGCTGAGCTTGCCGTGCGGATGCTGCAGGGGGTGCGCCAGCCAGGACAGCAGCAGACTGGCAGTGATCGGGTTGGGCTGGCCGCCGGGCGCGCTGGTGAGGTGCTCCACGAGGTCGAGCATGGGCTGGACGGTGTTCATACCGCTTCCCCCATCTGCTGCTTCAGGGTTTCGCGGACCTGCAGCAGGCGCATGGTCAGCATGCCCAGCGCGGTTTGCCGGCCCCAATCTCCTGGCCGGCCTGCGTACTTGATCAGGGGGTCGAGCAGCTGCGCCCAGCGCGCGTATTCGTCCGGCGACAGGTCGCAGGAGGCGAGCTTCTGCTCTGGTGCCGGAAGCGTTGCATTCGCGGCCTCGGCGGCGGCTTGGGCGCGCTGCGTGTCGATGGTGACGCGCACGACGTCGACCTGGCCACGCAGCTTTTTCAGCAGCAGGCCGACATCGGTTTCTTGGTGGGGATCGTTCTCGAAGCCGGCGACGAACCGCTCGGCCTCTTGAAGCGTTTCATGGAGCGCGAGAAGGGGGACAAGGGACATGGAACCTCCAGCACCCGGGATGGGTGTCGGAGGTGATTATCCAAAATGGATTACTTGTGTCAATCCATTTTGGATTTCTTGGCTGGCCGCTTACGTCTTGTGGCCCTCGGCATGGGCTGCCATCCGAACGGTTGCGTCGCTAAGGTCGGCCAGCATCAGGCTCATTTCCTTGCCCACACGCGCGAGCACGAACACCAGTACTGCGCCTGCAACGCCACCGATCGCGGCGGCAATGCCGGCCCGCATTGCCAGAGATAGTCCCCCTAGCAAGATAAGAACGGCCAAAACGACGCCGCACCAATACAGGAGATTTGCCACCGCCCGGAACGTGGGGTAGATACTTTCCTCGCGTAGTTGCGAGGCAAACGCATGATGGTCCACGTCTGTTGTTGGGGCGCGGCCTGTCAAGGGTTTTGGGGTGGGTTGGGGTCTCGACGGCAGTCCCTCGCGGAGGGCTTGCTCAACCTTGGAGTACACGGCGCCGCAGGAAGGGCACGCGAGAGGCGGCTCTGCGTCGTATTGGACGTTGTGTCCGCACTTCAGGCATTGCTTATGGCTGGTCACTAGGCCTCCCTCCTGAGGATCGTTTAACAAATTGATAGATCTTCGCTCCAGTCGAGTTTGGCGGCGCTCTAGTTTGTTGTGCCGTTTTTCGCCGGGGCAGGACTTTTGATTTGTGCTGTTTCTTCTGGCAGCGGAGCAACAGCGTTCACCATGGAGCCAATTGCATCCCAGAGGCTTTCTGGTAGTCGGCCAGTGCGCTCCAGCAGTATCAGCTTGCGCACAACCGCCTTGGCTGGGCCAGTAAGGCCATCCGTAGTGTCGTTGGGGTCGGTGCCATATGTGAGCCAGGTACGTGTGACCCCCAGGTGATCCGCGATCTGGTTGATCTCCTCGAAGGCGGGCTGCCGAGCTCCAGCCAACCACTTCTGCATGCCTGCAGGGGTCATGCTGAACTGCTCGGCCAAACGCTCCTGCGAGATGCCAAGTTCGCGCATGCGGGACTTCGCCCGATCTCTCCATGTATCCATGGAGCAAGTTTCCCAAGCCGTCGTCGCTTGTGGAATGCACAAAATGGAGTTCATGGCTTTGTGATCCATTGTGGATTGATCCATAATGGATCAATGCAGCTCAAAACCTACCTTCAGAAGCATGGGATCACCATGGCCTCCTTCGGGCAGCGCCTTGATCCGCCGGTTAGCGCCGGAAAGGTCAACCACTGGTTGCGTGGGACGCGACGGGTGAGCCTCGAAGAGGCACTCCAGATCGAGGTCCTCACACAGGGCGAAGTCGGATTGCGTGAGTTGGCTAACCGTAGGGCGCCGGAGCAGGGGGCGGCTCATGCATAGCCTTGAAGGTGCGGCTATCACTCGCCGCAGCCTGCTGCTGGCCTTCCTTGCCGCCCCCCCGGTAACGGGCGTCAAGGAAAGCCCCGCCCGCACGCCGTTCTGCCGGGATCTCGCCAGCGACGTCGCTGCGTGGGATGCCGCCCGGCTCTCAGATCGCTGGGTGGACTGGTGCGCTACGCGGCCGACCCACTCACTGCCGCCCCGTGCAGCCCGGTCAGCAGAGTAGCCGTGGCCACATCCCCTTCTTTTTCCGCTGCCGCCCCGAACGTGGCCAGCGCTTCCGCGAAGCGCCGCTGCTCGGCCGCCGGCATGTGCTGCACGGCCAGCATGGTCAGCGCGCCCAACGCCGCCTCGATGGCGTCGATGCGCTGCAGGGCCTCCTCGATTCGCGGTGATGTGTTGGCCGGCATGGATGTGTCCTTTCTTGGTTTCGTGGTTGCCAGGGGTGTGTTCCGCCCCGGGCGCATTTTCCGCCCGGTGCCCGTCATGGGCCTGGGCGGCTTTTTCTTGCGAGGTTTCGGTGCATGGGTTCATGCACCGAAGTCTCTTTTTTTTGCCTCGTCGAGGCATTCCGAACGGTTCCGAAAGATTCGGAATGGTTCGGAACGGGGCCGCAAACCGGCCGGATCACAGTAGAGAGGTGACCCATGGATGACGATGAAATCCTGATGTATGACGATGAGTTAGACGCGGCCAAGGCGGCCGTCCAGCGCCTGGGCGGCGCGAAGAAGGTGGGCGAGATGCTCTACCCCGAGAAGACGCCCGAGGCAGCCGCGCGCTACCTGCTGGATGCGCTCAACCCCTCGCGCTCCGAGCGGCTGAACCCCGGCCAGGTGCTGCTGCTGATGCGCAAGGCGCGCGAGATCGGCTTCCACGGCCTGACCGCCTATTTCATGCGCGAGGCTGGCTATGCCCCGCCCGTGCCCTTGGACCCGGTCACCGAGACTGCCCGCCTGGCGCACACGCTGGAGCGGGTGATGGGCACGGCGCTGCAGGTCGCTGCCCAACTCGAGCGCTTGAAGGGGGGCAAGGCCTGATGGACAACTATCAGGATGTCCTGCGCCAAATGGAGTACTTCGGGATTGAGCTGCGCGACCGGGATCTCCGCCTCATGGATGACCGCATACGCAAGGGCTGCAAGACCACGTGCGGCAAAGGCGGGAAGGACTGGTACAAGCTGCACCTGTGGCAGCCAGACGCTGGCGGCACGTATGTGGTCGGCTCGTTCGGCACCTATCGTCATGGCGGCGATTGGCAGCGGGTGGAGATTGACCTGGCGCCGCTGTCCGAGGCCGAGCGCGCCCGCCAGGCCGCCCACCGTAAGGCCCTGGCCGAGGCAGCAGCACTTGAGCGCGCACAGGAGATCGCCAACGCTGCGGCCGAGGCCATCGATATCTGGCGCAAGGGCGTGCGCGCGGCCACTACGCCGTATCTGGACCGCAAGCAGGTGCAGGGCGAGGCCTTCCGTGCGCTCGATCGCCCGATTTCGCTGCGCTGGCCTTCCCGCAAGCGTGGCGAGGATGACGTGGTGGTGCGCCTGCCGGTTGGCACCACGCTACTGCCCCTGGTGCGGCCGGATCTGCCCCGAGACCAGGCACTGCGCGGCCTGCAGTTCATCAAGCCGGACGGGATGAAGATCTACCTGCGGGCCTTCGACAAGCCGGGCTGCTGCATCCGCCTCGGTGAGATCGACGCCGGCAGCACGGCGCTGTTGATGGTGGTCGAGGGCTATGCCACAGGCCTGACCGCCCGCATGGCGGTGGACCACCAGCACCCGGTGTTCGTGGCCCTCGACGCCGGCAACCTGGCCGAGGTCGTGCGCGTGCTGCGGGCGCTGTTCCCGGCCACGCGCATCCTGATCCTGGCCGACGACGACTACATGACCAGGGACAAGCGCACGGGGGCGCTGCTCAACCCGGGCCGCACGGCCGCGCGCCGTGCGGCCAAAGCCACGGACGGCTGCGACTTGGTCTGGCCGATCTTCAAGCCCTTGACACGGGGGCCGAAGGATACCGACTTCAACGATCTGCACGTCCTCGAGGGCCTGGACGTGGTGCGCCGGCAGCTGGTGGGCGTGGTCGAGGCGATGGCGAGGCGCTATGGCTGAGCACACCGACGATATCGACGCTGGCGGGGCCTCGTTCCCGCCCCCGCCGCCACCGCATGCGACCGAAGAGTCGCATGCTTCGTCGGCTCTCGGCGCGCCAGCGCCGCTGGATAACTCTGTCGTGCACGTCGACTTTCAGTCAGGTGTGCGCGTGCCGCCAGGCGAGGCGCAGGCCGAGCCATCTCGTTCGTCGCCCCCCCGCCCCCCCAAAGTGAGCGCAGCTGCGCGCGACTCTGGGGATGGGGGTGGCAAGGCCCCTGCCGACAAGGCCGATCCGCCAGTGCAGGGCAAGAAAAAGGAGAAGACGGTCGATTGGGGGAAGTTCAACCACCTGGCCGAGAACTTCGTGCTGATCTACGGCACGGACACCGTATGGGACGGTGCCGAGCGGATGATCATGAAGATCGCCAACATGGGCCACGCCCACGGCGCCGAAATGGTCCGCATGTGGAAGGCCAATGAGAAGCGCAAGACGGTGCGGCTGGAGGACGTGGTCTTCGATCCGACGATGAAGGCCGACCCGGTCACCACGGTGAATCTGTTCGACGGCATGGCCATGGTTCCCGAGGCCGGCGACGTGACCCCCGTGCTGGAGCTGATCTCCTACCTGACCAGCCGGGCCACGCCAGATGAGGCCGACACCGGCGACATCATGCATTGGCTGCTGCGCTGGTTGGCCTACCCGCTGCAGCACCCGGGTGCCAAGCTGCGCACGGCCGTGGTGATGCACGGCGACGAAGGCGCGGGCAAGAACTTTCTGTTCGACATCATGGTCGCCATCTACGGCAAGTACGGGGCGCTGGTGGGGCAGGATGAGCTGGAGGACAAGTTCAACGATTGGCGCAGCTGCAAGCTGTTCGTGGTGGGCGACGAAGTGTCCAGCAGGGCCGAGCTGGTTCACAACAAGAACCGGCTGAAGGCGCTGATCACCTCGCCGACCGTGCAGATCAATCCCAAGAATCTGACGCGGCGCGAGGAGAAGAACCACATGAACATCGCGTTCCTGTCGAACGAGCTGCAGCCGCTCGCCCTGGACAACTCGGACCGGCGCTACCTGGTGGTGTACACGCCCCGGGCCAAGGACATCGAGTACTACAAGAAGCTGGGCGAGTGGCGCGACAACGGGGGCGTGGCCGCGTTCTACGACTACCTGCTCAAGTACCCGCTGGGGGACTTCCACCCCTACGCCCCGGCCCCCATGACGGAAGCCAAGACGGCGCTGATCGAGATCAACCGCAAGAGCCCCGAGATCTTCTGGAGCGAGTGGCAGGCCGGCGAGCTGGACCTGCCCTACAACGCCTGCGCCGTCAGCCAGGCCTATGCCGCCTACCTCAAGTGGTGCCAGCGATCCGGCGATCGCTACCCCGAGAAGCAAACGCGCTTCACCCCAATGGTCCTGCGTTTCTCTGAGGGGCAGGGGTACCCGGCACGGGTCAAGCCAATGAATGTCACGCGGCCTGGTGCCGCGAAGAAGACCGAGCGAATGTTCTTGGTGACCGATCCGATTCTGGGCGAGGGCGACCAGCGCATGACAGAGAGCGAGTGGGCCACCACTGCGGTGCGTGACTTCGGCGATGCACTGCGCAAGTACATGGGATACGGCAGCGGCGCCCCTTCCCCCGAAGGGCATGAGCCAGAGGGAGGTCAGTGATGCGGGCTGGTTACGCCATTACGCGGGCGCGTAACGCTGGAATCCAGCAACGGCGCGGGTTGTTACGCGGTTATGCCGTTACGCGCTTCACACACATGCATGTGTGTGGGTGTGCGGGTGCGGGCGTGTGTGCATGGGCGCGGGTATGCGTGTGCGACGTGTGCGTAACCACGTAATCGTGTAACTCGCTAGGCGTGGCGCGGGTTTCGTGTTTACGCGCGCTCGTAACCGCGTAATCACTTCTTTGTTTTTTGAGAAGAGAGGAAGAAGAAATGGATAGGCAGGATCTGGCGACGGCAGGCGGCGCGGCGGCCCCCACCTCTGGCATGGGGTATACCCCACCCCCCGGCATAGGTACTCCCGGCCCAGGATTTTCCGGGGGTAATTCGGCCCCCGCGCGAGCGCTAGTGGCTGGTCTGGGGAAAAGTGAACGAAGTGGTGAACGCTGGGGGTGGAAGTGAACGGGCGCGTCGAGCTGGTCACGCAGGCCGAGTACGCGAGGCGCCGGGGCGTGGCGAAGTCCGCCGTGGCCAAGGCCGTGAAGGAACAGCGCATCACCTTGATCGACGGGAAGATCGATCCGGCCGTGGCCGACATCCAGTGGCAGCAGAACACGCGCGCCAGGGCCGACAGCGGGCGCGCTGGCGCGTCGCTGCCGATAGAGCAAGGGGGAGGGCGGTCCACCGCTGAAAACGCGGCACAGGGCCAGGATTCCCCAGCCGCTGCGCCAAACGATGACTACCAAAGCCTGCGCGTGCGCCGGGAGCGTGCGTCGGTTGAGCGCGAAGAACGCGAGAACGCCCGCGAGGCCAAGCTGCTGGTGGCCCGCGAGGCGGCCTGGCGCGGCGTTTTCGATGCCTTCCGCGCGCTGCGCGACGAGGCCATGGGCGTGCCCCAGCGCGCAGCGCCGCAGCTGGTGGGCCTTGCCGACTCGCGCGCAATCGAGAGGATCATCCACGACGAGATGCTCAAGGCCTTCGGTGCTGCCGAACGCAGGCTGCAGGGCGTCTTGCCCGGGGAGGCCTCGCAATGAACCTCGCAGATGGGTATGGACTGATGGTCCAGGCAGCTGTCGAGGGCATGCGCCCGGACCCCGAGCTGCGCTGCGACGAGTGGGCCGAAGAGTTCATGAAGCTGCCCAAGAGCGGTCCCAAACCGGGCGAGTTCCGCTTCGATCACAGCTACCCCGCCCGGCGCGTGCACCAGGTGCTTTCGCCGGGGCACCCCTGCAAGCGCGTGGTCGCCAAGGTCGCGTCGCAGATGTTCAAGACGCAGACGGCGCTCAACTGGATCGCCTCCCTGATCCATCGCAGGCCGCGCAACATCCTTGCCCTCGAGCCCACGGATACCCTGGTCAAGCGTTTCTCGGCGCGGGTCTCCACGATGATCCGTAACGTGCCTGAGCTGGCCGAGCGTGTGGCCGCTGCCAAGAGCCGGGATTCCCGCAACACGGTACAGGCCAAGGATTTCCTGGGCGATGCGACCCTGTACATGAATACGGCCGGCTCGGCTGCCAACCTGGCCGAAGTCTCCGCCCCCTACATCTACGTCGATGAGATCGACCGCCTCGAATTGAACGTGGACGGCGAAGGCGATCCCGTCGAACTGGCCGAGGCCCGGGCCACACAGTACGCGAACGACAGCAAATTCTTCTATACCTCGAGCCCCGCCATCGAGGGCTTCTCGAAGATCGACACGCTGTTCGAGATGGGCACCAAGGAGTACTACCACGTCCCTTGTCCACATTGCGGTGAACTGCAGCCGCTGCTGCTGGAGAACTTCAGGTTCCGGCGAGACGAAGAAACGGGCTTCATGGATCGCGCCTGGTTCGTCTGCCCGCACTGCTGGTGTGAGATCGACGAGCGGCACAAGACCATGATGCTGCGCGACGAGGCCGCAGGCGGACGGGCGCGGTGGGTCGCCACGGCGCAGGGTGATGGGGAGACGGTCAGCTTCACGCTGTCGGCCTTTTACATGCCTGTCGGTGCGGTGACATGGCTCACGCTGGCGCGACAGTACGCCCGGGCCAAGGACCGCCTGGCGCGTGGCGACCATGAGGGCATGCAGGTGTTCTACAACACGCGCTTGGGCCTGTCGTACAAGAATTCTGAGACCGTGACCACGGCCAAACAGCTGCGCGATCGCGCGGAGAAGTACCCGTTGCGCGTGCTCCCCGATGCGGCCCTGGTGGCCATCCTGACGGCTGACACCCAGCCCAACCGCTTGGAGGTGCAGATCGAGGCCTGGGGGCCTGGCCTAGAGCATTGGGTGATCGACTACATCGTCCTCAACGGCGCGCCAACTGACCCGCCCGATACCCCGGGCAGCGTGTGGCAGCGCTTGGACGAGATCCGGCGCACGCCGCTGCTGCACGCATCGGGCCGGCCCATCATGATCAGCGCCTATGGCATCGATGCCGGCGGCGCGAACACGCAGGACGTCTACAACTACGGGTCAGCGCGCCGCACCTTGAACTGCACGGTGCTGCATGGTTCCTCGCGCCCAAACAAGCCCATCATGGGCAGCGCTCCCAGCCGCGTGGACATCGATTGGGGCGGCACCAAGACGCCCGGCGGCGTGGAGCTGTGGACGGTCGGTACCGACGTCGCCAAGGACTGGCTTTCCAACCGCATGCAGCTGGCCGAAGGCCCGGGCGCCATGCACTTCAACGATGCGCTGCCACCCGAATGGTTCGACCAGATGGTGGTTGAGCAGGCGCGTACGCGCTGGCAGAAGGGTCGCGCCATCCGCGAATGGGTCAAGCCCAATGGCGCGCGCAATGAGGCCTGGGACGTCAGCGTCTACAACCTTGCCATCGCCCATCAGCTGGGCCTGCACAAGTGGACCCCGTTGGATTGGCAGCGGCTGCGCGACAAGCTGATCCCGCCCATCGGTGATCTGTTTGCACCTGTACCGGCGCCAGTGCCGGCCCCCGTGCTGGCGGCGCCGCCAGCGCCCGAGCCGGCCGCGCCTGTGGCGCCCGTCCCGATGCCGGCACGCTGGCATGTACAGACGTCTGTACATGCCGAAGTGCCGAGCCCGGCGACCGTGGTCCTGCCGCCGCCCGCAATGCCTCCACCGGCACCTGTCCCGCCCCCGCCGCCTGTCGCGGCCCCTTCACCCCTGCCACCCCTTGCCCGCCCGGCGCCAGTTGGCCGCCGCATTTATTCGAGAGGAATCCAATGACCCGCCACGACGATCTACACGACCCCGAAGCCCTGCGCCTGGCAGCCGCCGCGCCTGGCCAGGATGACGATGCCGAGCCAGATGCCGGTGATGAGCAGCGAGATCTCGACCAGCTGTGCGAGCGCTGGGTGGCCTGGAAAGCCACGCGGCGCTTCTACGGTCCGTCGCCGAGCATGGGCTCCATCCTTGGCCAGCTCAGCGGCTCACGCACCAGGCCGCTGCGTACTGATGGTCCGAATGCGGCCTGTAGCGCCGAACTGGCGGCCTTCCACCTCGCATACCAGTGCCAGCCGGATGCGTTGGACAAGCGCGTGTTCGACCTCTACTACGTGCATCGGGTCACGCCCGTGAAGGTCGCCGCCTCTGCGCTGGAAATCAGCCGACAGCACTACTACCTGGTGCTGGCCTCGTTCCGAAAGCGGCTTTACTCTGCGTCACAGGCCATTCTTGAGGAATGGAATCCAGGCAATAGCGCAGAAGTCAAGGAATAAAGTGTCAGCTCTGGATATGACAATTTAGGGCTCGCTTTGATATGACACTTTGGCCCAAAATTGGCATCAATTCAGGTAGGTCTAAAAAATCCGCCTGACGCAGAAAACATCCTCCCGACACCCAACCGCAGCAGCGAAAGTCGGTATCAGCCCCCGGTCTCCGAAAGGAGTCGGGGGCTTTGTTTTGGAGACTCCATCCATGCTTTCCATCCAACGCACGGGCGCCTCGATCGCCGACGTGATCGCGTCCGTGCGCGGTGTGCCGTCGCGCATGATCCCCTATGCGGCGGCCACGGCGCTGACTCGCTGCGCCAAGCAGGCACAGGCCGAGGATCTGCCGGCCGAGATGCGCAAGGTGTTCTCCAACCCCGTTCCCTACACGCTCAACGCGCTGCGCATCGAGCCCGCCACCAAGGACAACCTGATGGCGCGCGTCATGGTCAAGACCGGCGCGCATGCCCCGGGCGTCGCCCCGGAAAACTTCCTGTTCCCGGAGGTCGAGGGCGGCGTGCGCAAGCACAAGGGTCTGGAGATGGCCCTGCGCTACCAGGGCGTGCTGTCGCCCACGCAGTACGCCATGCCGGGCGCAGCGGCCAAGCTGGACGCCTACGGCAACGTCAGCGGCGCCCAGGTTCGCACCATCCTCAACGCCCTCAAGGGCATCCGCGCCGCCAGCTCCACGCGCGACCGTGCCACGGGTGCCAAGCTGCGCAAGGGCCGGCGCCTGGCCAACGACATGTTCGTAGGCCAGCCGCAGGGCGGTGGTCGGCCTGACGGCATCTGGCGGCGCGAGGGCAAGCGCCTGCGCGCCCTGTTCGTCTTCACCAGCGACGCGCCGGACTACTCGGTTCGGCTCGACTTCAGCGGCACCGTGCAGCGTGTGGCGCTGGCGCGCTTCCGCCCCGAGTTCGAGCGTGCGATCGCCGACCTGCAATCCAAAGGATCTTGGTAATGACTGATGCCGCCACTGAGCTGACGCAGGAGCGCGAGCGCCTGCAGTCCTATCTCGACGCCGAGCAACGCATCCTGAACTCGCAGGAATACATGATCGGCAACGGACAGACCGCCAGGCGCAACCGCCGTGCCGATCTCGAGCAGGTTCGCGCAGGGATCGAGCAGTGCCGCGCCAATATCGAACGCCTGCAGGGCCGGACCGGCCGCGTGCGCCGCGTCGCTTACCTGTCCCCCCGGTAAACGGCCATGGAACTCAATCTGCTTGACCGCGCGATTGCAGCGGTGGCTCCGGGCTGGGCGGCCGATAGGGCGCTGTCCCGCGCCAAGGTCCAGACGCTGGGGGCAATGCAGGCCATGGGCGGCGAGATGCCATCCGCCGGCTCTGCCTCTCCACGCCGCTTCTGGAATCCGCGTCCCCGGGACGCCCGGTCGGACACGATGCGCCAACTGCCTTTCCAGCGCGGCGCATCCCGCGAACTGGCGCGCACCAGCCCCATCGCGGTGGGTGCCATCAACACCAATATCGACCGGGTAGTCGGCACCGGCCTGGCGCTCAGCGCGCAGCCGAGCCTCGCGGTGCTGGGCTGGTCAAAGGACCGCGCCCTGGCTTGGAAAGCCAAAGTGCAGCAGGAGTTCAGCCTGTGGGCCGACAGCACTGAGTGCGATATCGAGGGCAAGCAGAATTTCTACCAGCTGCAGGCGCTGGTCCTGCGGTCCGCGCTGGAAAGTGGTGACTGCTTCTCTCTGCTGCCAGATGGCAAGCGCACGGCCACCCAGCCCTACCAGCTGCGCATCCAGGTGCTGGAAGCCGATCGCGTCGGCAACCCCGGCGGAAAGGCCGACAGCGACACCGTCTCCGGCGGCGTGCGCCTGAACGCTCACGGTGCCCCGGAGGCCTACCACCTGTACGACAAGCACCCGGGCAGCGGCTTGCCGACAGCGGGAGGCGCTTACAAGGGCGAATGGATCGAGCGCCTGGGCCGCAGCGGCCGGCGTCGCATGCTGCACCACTTCCGCTGCCTGCGTCCGGGAATGCCCCGGGGCGTGCCTTACCTGGCACCAATCATCGACTGCATCAAGCAGATCTCGCGCTATACCGAGGCCGAGATCATGGCGGCGGTGCTGACCGCCTACCTCACGGTGTTCATCGAGGCGCCAGGCGGCAACGCGGCGCCGGTGTTTGACGGCGGCAGCGCGACGCACAGCGAGGCACCTGCCGACATTGCCCTGGGCATGGGGGCCGTGGTTGGGCTGGCACCTGGCGAGAAGGCAACCTTCGTCAACCCGTCCCGGCCGAATCCCAATTTCGAGCCCTTCATTCAGGCAGTCATCAAGCAGATGGGTATCGCCCTGGGCCTTCCCTTCGAGCTGCTGGTCAAGCAATTCAACTCCAGCTATTCCGCCAGCAAGGCTGCGCTGCTGGATGCCTGGGTGTACTTCCGCAGCGTGCGCTACTGGCTGTCGCTGAGCTTCTGCCAACCCGTGTTCGAGACCTGGCTGGCCGAGGCCGTGGCCATTGGCCGCGTGCCCGCGCCGGGCTTCTTTGCCGACCCGCTGCTGCGCTGGGCCTACACGCGGGCCGCCTGGCCGGGCGACAGCATGGGCAGCATCGATCCCAAGGCCGAAGTGCAGGCCTATGTGGAGGCCATCGACGCGCGGCTGATGACGCGCGAGCGCGCCGAGTGGGAACTGTTCGGCAGCGGCTGGGACGAGACCTACGACCAGAAGCTAGCCGAGTACGAGCGCCTGGTCAAAGACGGAATGCTGCCCACGCCCAAGGCCGGCGCCGCTGCGCCCCAGCAGCCGAAGAGCAACCCCAAGAACCCCGCAACGCAGGAGCCTGCATGAGCACAGATTTCACGCCGCTGGTCGAGCCGCACCACGCGCGCCGCCGTCTGGCATTCGATCCCACGGTGAACCTCGGCCACATCCTCACGTTCGTGGGCGCCTTGGTAGCTGGCGTCTCGGCATACAGCACGCTGGACAAGCGCATCAGCGTCATCGAGTCCCAGGCTGCCGTTGTTACCGACCGGACGCGCGAACAGGACTCGCGCATGAAAGAAACGCTGTCCGACATCAAGAGCGATGTCAAAGACCTGCAGCGTTCGCTGAATGACGTCAACCGCAATCTGGGTGGGACGCCTACAAGGGGAGCCGCACCATGACGCTGCACGACATGATCCTGGGCGCCTGGGCCATCGAGCCGGGCATGCTGCGCGAGATCCAGGGCATCTACGCCATGCACCTGCGCGGCGAGAAGCTGGATCTTGACGCCATCGAGGCCCGGCTGGGCCGGCCGCTGGCGCACGAACAGCAGGAGTACGAGGTCTTGCCCGGCGGCGTGGCGCTGTTGAAGCTGTCCGGCGTGATGGCACCCAAGGCCAACCTGTTCATGCGCGTGTCGGGCGGCATCAGCACCCGGCAGGCCACGCTGCAGATCGAAAGCGCCCTGGCAGACGCGCGGGTGCGCAGCATCGTGGTGGCGATGGACACGCCTGGCGGCAACGTGATCGGCGTGCCGGAGTTTGCCCAGGCCATTCACGATGCCGGTGCCATCAAGCCGCTGGTCGTGCACGCCAGCGAGATGCTGCTGAGCGCAGGCATGTGGTCCGGCAGCGGCGCCAACGCCATCTTTGTCAGCGGCTCTGTCGTCAGCGTGGGCAGCATCGGCGTGGTGGTGGACCGCGAGTTCGACCCCTCGTCCCGCGTGCAGCAGGAAAGCATCACAGCGGGCAAATACAAGCGCTTGTCCAAGCCGAACGAGCCCCTGTCCGATGAGGCCCGGGCCGTTGTCCAGGCGGACGTGGACTACGTCTACACGCTGTTCGTGGACGACGTTGCGCGTTACCGGGGCGTCAGCGCCGAGCAAGTTCTGGAGCACATGGCCGATGGCCGCGTGTTCCGTGGCCAGCAGGCCATCGATGCGGGGTTGGTGGACGGTGTCTCCACCCTCGACGCATTGCTGGACCGCATGGCCGCAGATCCCACCGAGTTCGCGTCGCGCCGCAAGGCCGTGATCAAGCCGGTGGCCCCGTCAGCAAGCGCCGGTGCTGCGCCCAAAGACAAATCCTCAACCCGTGATCCAAAGGAAACAGCAATGTCCGATTCCATCACGCGTGCGTCTTTCGAGCAGGACCACGCCTCTCTCTTCGCGGCCATCCAGGCCGAGTTCACCGTCCTGGGTGCCACCCAGGAGCGCGACCGCATCAAGGCGGTCCTCGCCGTGGGCGAGGGACTGCCAGGCCACGAGGAACTGCTGCAGGGCCTGGCCTTCGACGGCAAGACCTCGGCCGCCGACGCCAGCCTGGCGGTGCTGGGCGCTGAGAAGGCGCTGCGCGCTGCTGCCATCGAGGCCCACAAGCAGGATGCGCCGCCCGCCGCCAAGGGCAGCGCCGCCCCGGCCGACAACGGCGAAAAGACCAAGGCGCAGCAGGTCGAAGAGGCCAAGGCCGTGGCGAAGGAGCGGGGCATCAGCCTCGTCGCCGCGCTCAAGGAACTGGGCTACGCCAGCTGAGCGCCCGGATCGTCAACCCCCTCACTAGGAGCACAACATGCCCTCCGGGAACATTTCCACTCTGACCCTCACCGTGGTGGCCAGCGCCGCCGTCTCGGCCGAACGCTTCGTCACGCAGTCCGGCGGCTATCCCACCGCCGGCGGCGTTGCCTTCGGTGTCACGCGCACCAGCGCAGCCCAGGCCGGTGATCTGCTGCCCGTCGATGTGCAGGGCACCTCCATCGTCGAGGCGGGCGCTGCCATCACCCTGGACGCGGCCCTGATGGTCGACGCGCAGGGCCGCGTCGTGCCATTGACCGTGGGCAGCAAGAGCCCCGTGGCCCGAGCGCTCGGCGCAGCTGCCGCAGCGGGCGATCGCATCGAGGTGTTGCTGGTTCCGTCCGCCGGCCTGGTCAGCACTGCCGCCTGATCCATTCCATCCCTGAATCACTCTCTGGAGAAACTCATGCCGCAACCCAACCTTTCCGATCTCCGCGTCGTCGATCCCATCCTCACCGAGGTGGCGCGGGGCTACGGCTCGCCAAATGCCAAGATCGCCAGCATCCTGTTCCCCATCGTGCAGGTCGGCCAGCGAGCCGGCACCATCCTGGTTTTCGGCCCTGAGAGCTTTCGCCTGGTGAACACGGCTCGTGCGCCCGGTGCGAACACCAAGCGCATCCAGCTGGGCTATGCCAAGGGCAAGTACTCGCTGGTGGATCACCGCCTGGAAGGCCAGGTCCCCATCGAGAATGAAGAGGAAGCACAGGCCGTTCCCGGCATCGACATGGGCGCCATGGCGGTCAACACGGTGCAGGACGTGATGGCCAATGAGCGCGAGAAGCTCGCCTCCGATCTGGCTCGCAACCCTGCCAACTACCCCACGGAAAACAAGACGGCCTTGTCCGGCTCCAGCAAGTGGACCGACCCCAACAGCAACCCGGCCGAGGATGTCAACGAGGCCAAGGAAGTGATCCGCAAGAAGATCGGCAAGAAGCCGAATGTCATGACCGTTGGCCCCCGGGTGTTGTCGGCGCTGCGCAACCACCCCAAGATCCTGGACCGCATCAGCGTGACGGTGGACCGCGTGCCGGCGACCATCGAGCAGTTGCAGCGCCTGCTGGAGATCGACCGCATCGTCGAAGGCGAAGCTACCTACTACGAGGGCAGCGAATTCAAGGACATGTGGGGCCTGGACGCCATCCTGGCCTACACCACGCCGGCCTCGATGCAGCAGCGGGGTTCGCCGAACTACGGCTACACGTACCAGCTCAAGGACCGCCCCCAAGTCGAAGAGCCGTACTTCGACAAGAACACGCAGACGTGGTACTACCCCGTCTCCGACGCCTACAGCCCCGAGCTGGTCGGCGCCACAGCGGGCTTCCTGTTCCAGGGCGCGGCAGCGTAACGGCCATGCCGAAGTACACCGTACTGTCGCCCGTCAAGCATGACGGGAAGCGCCACAACGTGGACAGCACCATCACGCTCAAGGCCGACGAGGGTGCGGCACTGGTCGCGTTGGGCGTGCTTGAAGACCCGGCCATCGACGCGGCCCGTGCCGCAGCCGAGAAGGCCGAAGCCGAACGCCTGGCGGCCGAGAAGGCTGCTGCGGACAAGGCCGAAGCCGAGCGCCTGGCTGCCGAGAAGGCTGCTGCGGAGAAGGCCGAAGCCGAGCGCGTGGCCGCCGAGAAGGCTGCTACGGAGAAGGCTGAAGCCGAGCGTCTGGCTGCCGAGAAGGCTGCCACGGAGAAGGCCGAAGCCGAACGCTTGGCTGCCGAGAAGGCTGCTACGGAGAAGGCCGAAGCCGAACGCCTCGCTGACGACAAGGCCAAGGGCGGGAAGGCCTGACCATGCTGGACCTCGACCGCGACCTGCGCGAAGTGTTCTACGGCGACGACTTCGCCCTGGCGTTCTCCATCGAGCGACAGGGCGCGGTCGTGGGCTCGGCCGCAGGGATTCTCGGCGTCATAGACGACGAGGCCCTGGATGGCCGGGTCTTCGCTGCAGAGCGCACGCTGCGGCTGCCCTCGATGCACGAACTGCGCGAGCGCGATGTGCTGATCATGCTGGCCGATGAGCTCACCATCGGCGTGCGGATCGGTGACCGTTTCCGCGTACTGGCCGAGCCGAAGCGCGTCAACGATGGATCTGAGATGGAGGCGCTGCTGGGCAGCGTGCAGCCATGAGCCAGCCCCATCCTGACGTGCTGCGCTATGGCGCGCCTTTCGTGATCGGTCGCACCGTCTACCAGGCGCTGCAGGCTGCACCAGGTCTGCAGGGTGCTGTGCTGCGCGATAACCCCTTGGCCGCTGCCGACCTGAAGACAGGCGGGCGGGTGCTGTTCGTGGAGGACCAGGCGGACAAGCCCAGGGGCGACCAGCCCGGCCAGCGTCCCCGACGTTCCTACGGATTCTCCCTCGGTGTCATCAGCCGGGTGGAAGCCGCACGCGAGCAGGCCCATGCCGACTACCGCGTCGCCAAGCGTGCCGTGCTCGAGTGCATGCCGCTGCTCACGCAGATGGGCATCGAGATCGAGGGCGGCGGCATGGCCGAGGGCGAGGTGCGCTACCAGCTCGAAAACATCGACGTGGGCGGCGCCCTGGTGCTGGGCCTGTTCACGCTCGCCTACCGCGATCCGACATAGGCGTCGGATCGATTCAGCAGATTGCCCGCCTTGCGCGGGTTTTGTTTTTTTGGAAGGAAATCACCATGTCCACTACAGCACGTGCCATCCTGGCCGGCGGCCTTGTCTCGCTGAACCCCTGGAACACGGCCACTCTGGCCTATGACGGTTTCGGGCCTCCACTGGATGCCGACAAGTTCGAGATCAAGCCCAATTTCGAGGAGAAGGTCTCGGGATCCCGGTCGCACCTCGACTATGGCCAGGCCCGGGCCTCGGTGGTGCTGCCCAAGCCCACCGAGATCACCATCGAGCTGTCGGCCGCCAGCACCACCGCAATGGCGATGCAGTTCCAGGGCCTGGTCGCGAAGCTCACCCAGGGCGCCGGCACGATCACCGCGCAGGAAATGACGATCAACGCCGTGGGCGTCTGGTTGCCGGTGGGCAAGCGCAACCTGGTGGAGCAGGGCTTCTCTCTCTCCCCCGATGGTGCAGGCGATCCCTTTGTCCTTGGTACCCACTACGAGGTCAACTGGCTGCGCGGGGAGATCCGTGTTCTTGCGGTCGACGGCGCGCCGGCCAAGAACGATGTGGTGAAGCTGTCCGCGACGTACCAGGCTGTCGACGGCAAGAAGATCCTGGGCGGGCGTGTCACCCAGGTGCGTTGCCAGGCGCGCTTCGATGGAAAGAACATGGTCGACGGGTCGCCTATCGAAGTGGATGTCCACGAATGCGTGCTGGGCGCCAACAAAGGTTTCGACTTCCTGGGCTCGGACTACTCGGCCATCACGCTGACCGGAAAGATCGTCACGCCGCCCGGAAAGACCGAGGGCTACGAGGTCCGTCTCCCGACCGCAGGCGACTGATCAGCGGCGCGGTGCAGACGTCTGTACCGCGCCCATCAGCAGCAGCACCGGCCATCCCACCACCACGGTGGCGATGGCCCCGGCACCGATCGCCATCAGGCGCTCGGAATCCAGCCACAGGCCCAGCAGGGCCAGCGGCAATCCCGCGCACACCAGTGCGATGCACCAGATCAATCCCTTCATCCGCTGACCTCTGAGCGCCCAACATGGCAGACCCAAAGATCAAATACGACATCGAAGCCGCCGTCAAGGGCGAGGCCGATGCCGAGCAACTGGCGAAGACGCTGCGGGATGTCGGGGATGTGCTCGAGGGCGATCTGCAGAAAAGCGCCCAGGACGCAGCCCAGGCCCTCGAGGCGCTGGGCGCCAAGCAGCGGGCGCTGAACGAATTCGGGGCACTGAAGCTGCAGACGCAGTCTCTGTCGCAGGAGTTTGAAAAAGCCGTCTCCACCGTCGATCGCCTGGGCAACGAGCTGCAAGATGCGGGCGGCAAAACGCAGACACTCGCCACCGCCGAGAAGACCGCGACGACTGCCACCCAGCAGGCCCAGGCCGAACTGCAGCGCAAGAAAGACGCGCTCAAGGCTGTGCGCGATGAGACCACGGGCACGGCCAGGCGCACGGACGACTACCGCAATACTGTCGCGGGCCTGAAGGACGGCATCAAGGCTGCGACCGCCGAGCTGAAGTCTCAGCAGGCCGGCCAGCGCGAAGCGGCCCAGGCTGCGACTACCGCGCAGAATGCCGAGGCTGCGCTGCGCAAGGAATACGACCTTGCCATCGGCAGCGCAGCGAAGCTGTCGAGCGAACTGCGCGTCAAGAACGGCACACTGGCCGCCGTTCGGGACCAGATGCAGGCCGTGGGCCTGAGCACCACGAACCTGACTGCTCAGGAGCGCAACCTGCAGGGCGCCGTGCAGCAAGTCCGAGAGGCCGTGGCGGCCATGGCGCCGGCATACCAGCAGGCCGCTGCAGCATCCTCGCAGTCCACCCAGGTGCAGGCAGCGAACCAGCGCACGCTGCGTGAGGGCATGTCATCGATCAGCGCGCAGCTGCAGCGCATCCAGCAGATCGCCACGCTGGCGATTGGCGGTGGCTACTTCGGTGGTTTGATCAAGGACGTAGGCGCGACAGCCGACGAATTCAAGAACCTCGAGGCCCGTGTCAAGCTCGCCACGGGTGAAGGCCCACTGTTCGAGAAGTCCTTCGGCGGCGTGCAGCGCGTCGCCCTGGCGACCAACAGCTCGCTGGAGGAAACCGGCAACCTGTTCGCGCGCCTGACCAAAGCCTCGCAGGAGGGCGGCATGGCTGCAGCCGCCGCGCAGGAGCGGGCGCTGCGGCTGACCACCACCATCAACCAGGCCACGCAACTGTCGGGCGGCGCGGCCGAGTCCGCCAGGGCCGCGCTGACGCAGCTGATCCAGGGCCTGCAGTCCGGCGTGCTGCGCGGTGAAGAATTCAACAGCGTGATGGAGCAGGCTCCGCGCCTGGCGGAGGCGCTGGCCAAGGGTCTGAACGTCACCACGGGCGAGCTGCGGGAGATGGCCGGGCAGGGCGCCCTGACGGCGGAAACCGTCATGAAGGCCCTGGAGGGCCAGGCAGATGTCGTGGCGCGCGAGTACGGCAAGCTGCCGCCCACCGTGGGCCGTGCCCTGCAGAATCTTTCCACGCAGTGGACCCTGTATGTGGGCGCAGCCGACAAGGGGCTGATCAGCAGCACGAACGCTGCCAAGGTCATCGACGCCCTGGCCGGCAACCTCGACATTCTGGTCAACACGCTGACGATGGCGGGCAAGGTCTGGGGCGCGATGCAGATCGCCAAGATTGCCGAATGGTTTGCCGGCTGGGCCGCCAAGACGATCGCGGCCACCCAGGCGGTCGAGGCCAACAGCGTGGCCACGACCGCCAACACGGCCGCGCACCGTGCCAATGCCATCGCTGTCAACGCCAGCGCGGCGGCCCAGGCGGCCAACGCTGCTGCCTCTGCCACCAGCACCGCCGCCCAGACTGCGAATGCCAAGTCCTGGGGCGAGCTGGGTAACGCCCTCAAGGGCGTGAATGCCACCCAGGGGGAATTGCAGCGGCAGACCGCGCAGAGCACGGCTGCCCTCGACGCCTCGGTGGCGGCCAAAGGTCGTTTTGCTGCCGCTGCTGCCTCGGCCAACACAAGTGTGGGTATCTTGGGCCGAGGTGTAGGCGCACTCACGGGCCTGCTCGGAGGCCCGCTAGGCTTGGGCGTCGCGCTGACGTTCCTGGCACCGGAGATTCAGCGACTGGGCGTTTGGCTGGGTGAGACCGCCGCCAAGGCCATGGGCTACGGCAAGTCCCTGGAAGAGGCCGAGCGCCAGTCGCGCCTGTCTGAGGAAGCCGCCAAGCAGCATGCCGAGGCGCTGCGCCGCCAGGCTGTGGCCCTCGAGGAAGTCCGCAACCGAAGTTTTGACCTCAACAAGGAGTCGACAGGACTGATCGGCCAGTTTGACAAGCTGCGCAAGGAGGGCGATACGGCGGCAGAGGCTATCGCAAAGATCGGTAAGGATTTTGATCTGGGATCGGCGCCGGGCATCCGCAACGCCTCGGCCGTGCTGGACAAGCTGGTCGCTGACGGAAAGATCAGCGCGAGCGAATTCCAGGGCGCCTGGGCCAAGGCGCTGGACGGGCAGGATCTGATGAAGTTCGAGATCCTTGCGCGGCAGGCCTTTGCCACGGCGGGCAGCGAGGCCAAGAAGCTGGGCAAGCAGATCGAAGACGCCATCAAGTCGGGCGCCTCTGAGGAAGTCGTCAACGGTCTGCGCCAACGCCTGCAGGGTGCCCTCGCGGCGGCCACGCGAGAGGGTGAGCGCGTGGCCGAGATGATGGACAACGTCCTGCGGGCAGCCGTGCAGCGCACGGGGCTGGAGTTCACGGCCCTGGAGGGCGGCATTGGCAAGGCGTCGCGCAGCGCGCTGAATGATCTTGATGTCGTGATCCGGGGTCTCGATCGCCTCAAGCAGCAGGGTATTGACACCGGCCGCGTGCTCGAGGCCAGCCTGGTCAAGGCCATCAACACCGCCGACAGCCAGAAGGCCCTCGACGAGGTGCGCGTGCGCGTCGAGCAGCTGCGCAAGGTCCTGGGCGACAAGGTGGCGGACGGACTCCTCGACCAGGCGAAGACCAAGGCGCTGGAATTGTCCGATGCCCTGGACAAGGCCAAGCCCGGCATCAACAGCCTGCGCGAGGCCATGAAGGCGCTGGGCGTCACGTCCGATGAGGCGCTCAAGCAAGTGGCGACCAGCTCACGCTCTGCCTTTGATTTCATGGTGTCCTCCGGCAAGGCGAGCGCGCGGGAGCTGAGTGAAGGCTTCAAAAAAGCGGCCGAAGATGCGATCGCGGCAAACAAGGGTATTGCGCCCGAATGGGTCAAGTCGGCAGCTTCAGTACGCGGCTTCAAGATTGAGGTCGACGATGCGGGTCGCGCGACCCTCAAGTCAGTCGGGGACATTGGCCGTTCGGCCAAGTCGGCCGGCGATCAGTTCAAGGATCTGGGGCGCACCGCTGCAGACGTTCTGCGCAGCATGGGCATCGAGGCAGACAAGGTCTCCGACAAGGTCCAGCAACTGGTCAAGCAGGGGCAGATGCTAAGCGCAGCCTTCCAGCAGAGGCAGGACAACCGCAACCGCGAGCTCGACGACTCCAAGTACATGAACAGGGGCACAACCGCTGCCCAGGATCTTGTGCCCACGTTCAACAGCCGGGAGGAGGCCGAGGCCTGGAAACAGGCCTGGCTGGAGCAGTACGAGCGCGACAACCCGTTCCGTACAACGGCCGGTCAGTTGGGCAACTACATGCGCGATCTCACCATGTTCGAGTTTGACCGGGAGCTTGACGCGCTGAAGATCCGCGAAGCCATGGAGACCGCCAAGAAGAAGGCCGAAGGCGGGGCTGGTGGCAGCGGTACTGGCGGCGGTGGGGAAGGCGGCGGCGGTAGTGGTGGTGGTAGTGGCGGGCGCATCGACCGCATCGTGAACATCTACATCGGCAACAGCATGGCCTACCCCGTTCCCACAAACCTGACGGGCCAGCAGTCCATCGAGGCGCTGGCCCGTGAGGTGCTGCGCGTGATCGAGCAGCAAAAGATCCAGTTGGGAGCCTGACCTCATGAGCATTTATTTGTCCAACGGCGCCCAGGTGCTGGAGCTGCCGCGTGACCTGATCTGGGTGGATGAGCTGACCTGGTCGAAGGTCTCCCAGAAGACCGAGCGCGGCATCTTCGGCACGCTGGTCATCGATGCCATGGCCCGCAACGGGGGCCAGCCGATCACGCTGCAGGGCGACGGCGATAGCGCGTGGATCTCGCGAGCGACGCTGCGCACGCTCAAGGCCTGGTCCGGCATTCCCGGGCTGCGCATGACGCTGCGCATCCTGGCCGAGGAATTCGAGGTCGTCTTCGACCATGGCGACGCCGAGGAGACGCGGGCCATCGCGATGCAGTCGGTCATCGAGTACAGCGACCCCGAAGACAGCGACTACTACTGCAGCCTGGTGCTGCGCTTTATTGAGGCGAGCGAAACCCTATGACCATCAAAGACGGCGACATCCGCCTACTCGAATCCAAGGTGATGACCGATGACGCCAACGGCGGCGGCGGCCCCACGGGCAACGTCATCCCCTGGGGCAAGAGCAATGGCGTCTTCGAGGACATCACAGAAGTGGACCGGGCCGGCGGCGACGTGTCCATCCGACAGGTGCACGCGGCCGTGCAAACGCCCACCACCGAGCCGCTGATGGACACCAACATCATTGTCTCGGCCGTGCCCAACGATCCGAATGTGTCCATCACCATCGCGCCCTGCGGCGTATTCGCGCGCCGTACAGAGATTGCTGCCGCTATTGCGGCCTACCTGATACCGGGCACGGAGTGGGGCGGCTACCTGCTCGAGAATCACGTCCAGGGGCAGGGCTCGATCATGATCTTCCACCGGCCCGGCACGCCAGCGCCGACCATCGGCCGCACACTGATCCTCGTCTACAACGAAGGGCAGGCCAGCCAGGTGCTGCAGTATGTGCGTGTGCTGCGCGCCGAAACCGAGACCCTGCAGTTTTCCTATTCCAGCGGCGGCGGCTACACGGACTACACCGCCAGCGTCACCACGTGCGAGATCACCCCCCGGCTGCGCAGCGCCTTCCCGGGGTCGCCACCCAACCGTAGCTATGCGGCGGACCCATCCAAGACCCGCATCCGGGACACCACCGTCGCAGATGCGGCCAGCTTCTACGGCGCTCAGCCTCTGACGGCAGCGGCGCAGTTGGGCGAGAGCATGCTGCGGGTGGCCAGCATCTACACCCAGCTGGTGCCCAACTCCCGCACCGAGACTGCGGCGCTGGACCAACGCCCGGCCGGCGTGCGGCAACTGGTGCTCGCCACCTCGCCTCGCGAGATCCGCGTGCCCAATGCGCCGCACACGCGCCGTATCAAAGTAGGCCAGGAAAACCGCAGTTTCAGCTGGGTGGCTATCCTCAAGCCGTTCCCGGCGCCAAACACGCTGGTGGTCTCGTTCCAGGTGATGGGCGTCTGGTACACCGCATCCGACAACGGCCAGGGGGAGCTGACGGGATCGGCCGTGGGCACCGTCAACTATGCGAACGGCTCGGTGTCCGTGACGCTGCCCGCACTGCCAGACGTGGGCAGCTCCATCATCTTCCAGTGGGGTGAGGCCTCGGCCTTCGTGAACCGCTCCAGTGCCACGGGCTGGCGGCTGCCCGAGCACGCCATGCGCCTGCCGCACCAGGGCATCAAGCCGGGCTCGCTGGTCATCAAATGGCCCTCTGGCGGCGTCGTGCGCACAGCCACAGGCAACGGCCAGGGTGCGCTACAGGGCGATGCAACAGGCGAAATCAACTACGCCTCGGCCGCGCTGCTGCTGCGCCCTCAGTTCATGATCGATGCGGGCGGGCAGTTCTTGATCGAGTACGACTACGCGGTGGTCATCAACAAAAACGTCCTAGTCAACCTCGACGCAGGCGGCTACGGCGCGATCACCCTGGACACCATCCCTGCGCCCGGCACCGTGTCCGTGGGATGGATCACCGTGCGCAATCTCTCGGCCAGCTCCGGCGCCTCATCCGGTGGCACCTCGGTCTCCAAAAACGGCGGCAGCGGCAAATTCAGCTACCTGCCCCAGGTTCCCCCGGCGCCTGCGCCCGTCATCACCTCGCGCGTGCCGCTTTCCGATGGCTCGACCACGGGCAAGTACATGGCTCAGGGCGGGGCGCGCGCCAGCGGCGGGGCCGTCTACATCGAGGTCGGCGCCACCAGCTCGCCCGAAGGCAATCACTACGTGCCGCCTGACGTCGATGGCGTGGTCTGGACCGATGCCGAGTACACGGCGGGCGTCAAGTCGATCGGCGGTGTGGAGTATCGGCGCTGGGGCGCCTGAACAATCAAGGGGGCAGAAACATGGACGGAGTATCAGTGGGCCGCATATCGGGCGGCGTTGTCATGCAGACAACAAGGACATCGACAAGCTCGTCTTCGACGCACAGCCGGTCCAGCTATCAGACAAGCAAGACGCAGGACACCGTGCGCCACCTGTTGACCGATGACGGCCAGGGCACGTTCGGCCCGGACGGCACCATCAACTACGCGGGCAAGTTCCTCAACATCAAGTTCGTCCAACTGGACAGCAAGACCGAGGGCTACAACAGCGACTACGAAAACGCCCAGAGTTTTGAAGAGACCACGATGGGCGGCGGCGGTAGTGACCCGAGCTTTTCGACGGTCTCCAAGGGCGGTGATCGCAGCGATACCTCGGTCAGCGAAGAACTGCTGGCGGCGAGCACCGTAACGGTGACCTATGCCGAGGACTTCGCCAGTGCCCAGCACCACACAATGAATTTCACGCCCGAGCCGGTGGTGCTGGACCTGTGTCCCTACACCACCGACTACATCGTGCCGGGCAGCGTGCGGTTTCGGTGGATGGGTCATGTCTACGAGGACTACGACGGCGTGCTTGTGCGCGACCGCACGTCCACGGCGCTGGGCTTCGTGGCCGGCGCGCTGGACTACTCTAGCGGTGTGGCGCGGATCTTCGACTATGTGGTCGATGGCCCGGCCACCGACCTGGTGGTCGAGAGCCTGTGGACCGTGCGCCAGAACTGGACCACGGCCAGCATCTTCATGCGCACGGCCGCCGCGCCCATCAAGCCCAGCGGCTTCGTGATGAACCTCTCCGATGCCACTGGCGAGCAGATCACGGCTTCGGCTGGCATCGACGGCGTTATCTCGGGCACGCACCTGCGCGGCAAGATCGACTACCAGAGCGGCGTGGTCGAGCTGCAGTTTGGCGACTATGTGTTGGACACCTCGCTGACCCCTGCCCAGAAGACCGAATGGTGGTACTCGGCCGATGATATCGGTGCCGTGCAGCCGAACCGCATCTGGCGCCCCTGGCCCGTGGACCCGACCACGCTGCGCTACAACAGCGTCAGCTACTTCTATTTGCCGCTGGACGCGGACGTGATCGGCCTGGACCCCGTGCGGCTGCCGCCCGATGGTCGCGTGCCCATCTACCGCGTGGGCAGCTACATCGTGATCGGCCACACCGGGACGGTCGGCCCCGTCACCGTAACCAACGGCCAGGTCATCAATTGTGGCCGCGTGCGGCTGTCACGGGCCTATGTCATCGGCGCCGATGGCCAGCGCATCCAGCATGGCTGGAGCGTGGATCTGGAGGCCGGCAAGATCACGGTCAGCGACATCTCGGGCTGGGCCCAGCCCGTGACCTTCCAGCACCGCATCGAGGAGATGGCGCGCGTCAGCGATGTGCAGATCAACGGCATGCTGGCGATCACCAAGCAGCTGAGCCACGAGTTTCCCGTGGGCAGCGTGGTCTCCAGTGCGCTGATGGCAGGAACGCTGCGCGCCCGCGTCAGCCTGATGTTTGACCAGGCCACTTGGCAGAGCAGGTGGCAGGACACGGTCGACGGCCCCGAGGCCTTGGCCAGCTACAACGACACCATCGCGCCCCTGGTCGTCACAAATGCCGGCGCGCTGCCCGAGCGCTGGATGTGCCGTTTCTTGAGCGCCACGACCTTTGAATTCATCGGCGAGCACGTGGGCAATCTGGGCACTGGTTCCACCAACGTCGATTTCGCGCCCATCAACCCGATCAGCGGCGTGCCCTACATCACCATCCGCGCCCTCGGCTGGGGCCAGGGGTGGAGCGCGGGCAACGTGCTGCGCATCAACACCGAGGGCGGCATCGCCCCCCATGCCCTGATCCGCACCGTGCAGCCCAGCGAGGCCGTGGCCGACGACTACCAGTTCGAGCACCTTGTGCGCGGCAGCGTCGACCGACCCTGATTTTTTGGAGATCACCCATGGCATCCCTTGTCGATACCAGCGTCAAGCACTTTCTCTCAACCATGTATGGGGCGCCCGTGCAGGCCGGCCAGGTCGGCAGCAAGCTCGCCGTGCTCGACGCCTGCCTGGTCACGGGCTTCGGCCTGCGCGCAGCCACGCGCATCACCGTGGTGGCCGGCGTGGCCACAGTGGAATTCACAGCGGGCGCGTCTCTCCCGCCTCCACCCGACAGCGTGCTGCTGATTGATGGCGCCGCGCAGGCCCTGCTCAACGGCGAGCAGCGGGTGTCCGAGTCTGCCAGTGGCCTTTTCCGGTTTCGCACTGCTGCGCCTGACAGCGTGGACACCGGCGCGGGCATCACTTTCAAGTACGCGCCGCTGGGCTGGGCCAAGCCGTTCTCTGGGACCAACCAGGCTGTGTATCGGTCCACTGATCCGCAAAGCTACGGCATGTACCTCTATGTGGATGACCGAGACACTCGCACGACCGCCATGCGCGGCTACGAGAGCATGTCGGCCATCGATGTGGGGCAAGGGCCGTTTCCTACTGCCGCCCAGCAGGCTGTGGGTCTGTATTGGGGCAAAAGCACAGTTGCAAGCGCGGCGGCGGTGCGGTGGTGCCTGGTCGGTGACACGCGCTTTTTCCTCGAGAACGTTGCCCCGGGCTCGGCGACTGGGGCGACAAACACCGCAGGCGGCAGTCGCGCCTTTGGCGATTTGCTGGCGCTACGCCGGGCGGGCGACGCATTCGCCACTATGTTGATGGGGGCACCGATTCTCTCCGATGGCTACGGAACTCCAAACCTCGGTGGGCTTGAGCAAACCACCAATGCGACCAGGTTGTATTTGCCGAGGGCATTGACGGCCCTGGGCGGTGCGGTTAATCCGCGCTATGCCAGTTTCATAGGTTCGGGAACTTCAGGGAGCGATTCGTTTTTGGGAAATTTTCCCAGTGACGTAGACGGCGAACTCAAGCTCACACGCATGTACGTGGACAACAAGCCGATCTCGTCGGATGTTCCTCGTGCGTTGATACCCGGCTTCCGATATGTGCCTCAAGCAAATACCGCTCCTTACTTCGAGCGCGACTCCTATTTGCTTGAAGAGGGTACAGGCAGGCGCTTGTTGGCATTGCCGCAGTCGTCGTCCGCGACGGTGCCCGCTGGCTACGGGTTCGTCGACATCACAGGCCCGTGGCGGTGATGGCCATGGCGCAAGTCACGTACCCCGTCAGCGTGTTGGGACTGACCGCCGCGGTCGGCGTTGGTGGCCGGGACATCTATGCCAACATCGCCAGGCCGCTGCGGGTCCGAACGGCCGGGCAACTGGACTATGTCCTGGGCGGCAACGGCCTGGGGCGCGTGCGCGGCCGCACCGTTGAGCAAGAGGACAAGAACAGCCCCAAGGTGCCTGTCTCGCGCCGCGTGCGTCTGTACCGTGATCGCGACGGCATGCTGATCCGCGAGGCCTGGAGCAACACCCAGGGCGAGTATGACTTCCCGCGCATCGACAGCACCACCGCATACACGGTCCTGAGTTACGACCACGAGGGAGACTTCCGCGCCGTGGTGGCCGACCGCGTCACACCGGAGGCCATGCCATGACCCTGCGCGGCGTTGAAATCACCATGCCTGCGAACGAGGCCCGCCTGCAGGGGCTGCGCGACCTGCTGCTGGACGTGGGCTCGGGCACGGCCTGCGTTCGGTTCTTCGCAGACGCCGAGCGGCCCGCCTTCGGAGAGGCCTCGGCCCTGCCCATGCTGGTGGAGCTGCCGCTGGCCAGGCCCTGCGGCGAGATCGTGGGCGGCCGGCTGCGGCTGCTGGCCCGCGATGCAGCAGGCGCCATGATCCTCGAGTCCGGCATTGCGACCTGGGGCCGCATCGTGTCGGCGGCGGGCGCGCTGGTGATGGACGTGGATGTGTCGGCTGAGGGCGGTGACGGCCAGATCCAGATCCCGGACAGCACCCAGCTGTACGCGGGCGGCTACCTCACGCTGGCCCCGACCAGCTACATCGAGTAGCCCATGGCGATCATCGAGCTGATCTTCCGTCGCCCGCTGGCCGGTGGTTCGCCCAACGAGCTGGTGTTCGGCAATGAGGACGATTCGGGCTCGGGGCAGGACGCGGTCGCGCGGGCGGCCATCCGCCTGCCAGGCGCCCGCGTGGGCATCCGTGCCCTGCGGCGCAAGACAGCTGCCACTGCCATCCGGCTGCCTGGCGCGCGGGTCGCCCTCGGCGCTGTCTACCAGACGCGCACCGACCGGCCGGCCGTGGGCGGCACGTTGTCTGCCTTCCAAGAGGCCGCAGCTGCGCGTGGCGCCCTCGTGTCGGTCTACCAGCAGTCGGCCGTGGCCAGCAGCACCACGCGCATCGGTGGCGGGCAGGCCATGGCTGCCGGCGCGGCCACCGTGCACCGCTGGCAGGACTCACAGCGCCTGCGCCTGGACACGCGCCAGGGCATAGGCAACGCCCTGGCCGTGGCTGGCATAACCGCCCAGGCCTGGCAGGAAGCCATCCGCGTCCACCTGGTCACGCGCCAGGGCATGGACAACGCCCTGGCCTCCCAGGCGGCTGTGCTGCAGCGATTCCAAGAAGCCATCCGCGTGCGCCGCGCCACCGTGCAGGCCTTCGTCGACGGTCTGCAGCGGTGTGCCTGGCACACCAGCAGCATGGGCGACGCCCTGCAGCTGGCCGTGGTCATGGGCGGTGCGCGGTATCAGGACGCCATGGTGCCGCCGCCGGGCATCACCCCGGGCCGGCCGGTCGATCCCCCCAAACCACCGCCGTGCTATGTGCCGCCGCCTGGGGGCGCCGTGGAGTTGGTGTTCTCGCAGGCCTCGACCGCCAGCACCGAGCTGGTCTTTTTCTGCTGCAAGGGCGGCGTCAACCCCGAGCCGCCGCGCTATGTCATTCCGCTATTGAGGGTCTACATGACTGTCCACACCATTGATGCGGTGCTGCTGCCCAACTTGGAGCGCGTGCCGCTGCAAACCATCAGCATCACCACGAACGACGACGAGTACGGCTGGACCATGACGGCCTCGGGCAAGCTTTCGCTGCTGGACCAACTGGCGCCACGGCAGGGCGTGCCGCAGCAGATCCGCGTCACCATCGATGGCATACAGTGGGTGTTTCTGGTCGACCCACCATCGCGCACGCGCAAGTTTGGCGAGCATGCTGTTCAGCTCACCGGCCGCAGCATCACCTCGCTGCTGTCCGCGCCTGCGTTTGCGGATACGGACTGGACCAGCGCCGTGCCGCGCACTGCCCAGCAGCTGGTGCTCGATGCGCTCGACCTCACGGGCATCGGCCTGGATTGGCAGATCGACGACTGGCTGGTGCCAGAGAACGTGTGGAGCCACAGCGGCACGCCGTTGTCGGTGGCCCAGCGGATCGCAGAGGCTGCCGGCGCCGTGGTGCGCAGCCACAGGTCGGAGCCCCGGCTGCAGATCGCACCCCGTTTTCCCCATCTTCCGTGGGCCTGGGCCGGCGCGCCTGCAGACGTTGTCATGCCTGGGCAGATCATCACCGCCGACAGCCTGCAGCCGGCCCAGGCGGCCCACTTCAATGCCGTCTACATCGCAGGCACGGCGCCGGGGCGCCCATTGGGCCATGTCACGCGTGCAGGCTCTGCGGGCGACCGGCTCGCCCCACAGATCACGGATGCGCTGATCACTGAGGTAGTCGCGGCCCGGATGCGAGGGCAATCCGTGCTGGCCGCGTCGGCGATCACGCACCAGCAGCCCATCACGGTGCCTCTGCTCACAGGCGGCACCCGGCCTGGGCTGATCCTGCCTGGCTACCTGATCGAGGTGCAGGAGCCTGAGGAGACGTGGCGGGGGCTGGTGCGAGGCATCACTGTTTCGGTCGACGCGCCGTCCATCCGTCAGGCCCTCGATGTCGAAAGGTCCATCGCATGATCATCAATCTCTTCCGCCGCCTGCAGCGGCTGCAAACCGAGCCACCAGTCCTCTATGCCACCCTGGTGGCACGCATCGGTGCCACGGCCCGCGTGGAGTTTCCCGGCGGTGGCACATCCATCGTCAACAACCCTCTGGCGATCGAGGCCGGCACGCCCGTATTCGTGCGAGACGGTGCAGTTACCGGGCCGGCCCCGGACCTCGTCTACACCCGTATCGACGTCTAGATCCGCACCCGCTTTTCAGCGCCCGCCGGGTGGCAACACCGGCGGGCTTTTTTGTGTCCATGAAGAAATGGAGTCCCCTGTGAATCCCCTCAAGCGTTGGCGGTGGTGGGCCGTGCTGGCCCTTCCCCTGGCTGTGATCGTCATCAACTCCCTCGGCCCCAACGGCTGGCGCGAGCCCGTGGTGCGTCTGCTGTGGCTGTCGTGGACCGCTGTGGCCGTGGCCGTGGCGCTGAGTGCGTCCAAGGCCATGGCCGACTATGCCCACGGCCGCGATGCATGGATCAAGGCCCTCGAGCACCCCATCGGCGCCGGCCTGGCCTTCCTGGCGCTGTGTGTGCTGCGTGGCGCCATGGTCGTGGCCATCGTCTGGGCATCGATGACGCAGTTTGCCCAGGCGGGCGAGGTGCCGGCGCGCCAGCCCGCCGGCCTGGCCCGCGCCGAGGCCATGGCGCCGATGGTGGTCGACGAGATCAACGCCCATTGGCCCAAGATCCCCCGCCGCAGCTACCTGGGTGCGCTGTTCGAGCAGGAGTCCTGCCGATCGCTATCGCACTCCATGTGCTGGTCCTCGACCGCGCGCCTGAAGACCTCACGGGAAGAGGGCGCCGGCCTGGCCCAGCTTACGCGGGCCTGGACAAAGACCGGCGCCCTGCGCTTCGACAGCCTGGACGAAGTGCGGCGCATGGCGCCGTCCGCGCTTGAGGATCTGGACTGGCAATCCGTCTACGAGCGGCCCGAGCTGAGCGTGCGCGCGGCCATCATCAAGCTGCGCGGCTGCGATGCACGCCTGCAGGCGCTGTCGCCAGATCTCGATGCACTGGTGCGCGTGGCCTTCTGCGACGCAGCCTACAACGGCGGCTGGAGCCACCTCCAGCAGGACCGCCAGCTGTGCACGTTGCGGGCAGGCTGCGACGCCGACCAGTGGTTCGGCCACGTCGAGCTGCACAGCGTCAAGAGCCGCGAGAAGTGGCAGGGCTACGGTCAAAGCGCCTACGACATCAACCGCGAGCACGTGCGCAACACCGTGCCGCTGCAGTCCAGGCGTCTGAAGTACTTGCCGTGGCTGGGGGTGTAGCCATGCTCGAAGCCATCAAGTCCAAGGCCTGGCAGGCCGGCGCCCTGGTGCTTGCCGTGCTGCTGGCCCTGCAGACCTGGCGCCTCCACACCGAGCAGCTCGCTCGCCAGCACCTGATCGCGGCCCAGGCGCAGCAAGTGGCCGGCCAGGCCGTCGCGAGTCTGACCTTGGAGCGAAAGCTCGCCACATCCGAATCCACCCACGCAACACGAACCCAGGAGGCATCCGATGCATTCACCCAGGCCCGCCCTGCGCGCGACGCTGTTGTGCGCGCTGATCTCGACCGTGTTGAGCGGCTGCGCCTCGCCGCCGAACGCAGCGCAGCCACTGCCCGGGCGCAAGCCCAGGCCAACGCCGCTGCCGGCCGCGATCTTGCAGATCGATACGGCGCCCTCGCTCAGCACGTTGCAAGCGGGGCAGCAGTGGTTGCAGGACTCCGAGCGGATCTTGCACGTCGAGACGATGAAGTAGTGCTGCTGCGCACCCAGATCGACGTCGACCGGGGCCTGCTGGCCCCCTGAAAAAAAGAACGAGGCGACCGGGTCGGTGCTGTAACACCAACCAAGCCGCCGAACCCACAGAACGCGCCTGTGAGCCCAGCCGAGGCCCCGTCCACCTGTACAGGCGGGGGCAATATATCAAACTCTGGAGCCCATCATGGCGAACCCTATCGTCCCCTGGCTTGGCGGCAAGCGCCGTCTTGCCGATGTCATCGTTCCCCGTTTCCCCCCGCACAAGTGCTATGTCGAAGTCTTTGCAGGCGGTGCGGCGCTCTATTTCATGCGCCCGCCGGCAGAGGTGGAAGTCATCAACGATATCAACGGCGAGCTGGTCAATCTGTACCGGATCGTCCAGCGGCACCTCGAGGAGTTCGTGCGCCAATTCAAGTGGGCACTGTCCTCGCGCGAGGTATTCAAATGGCTGCAGATCACGCGGCCGGAAACCCTGACCGACATCGAGCGCGCGGCGCGTTTCTACTACCTCCAGCACCAGGCCTTCGGCGGCAAGGTCTCCGGCCAAACTTGGGGCACGGCCACGACTGCGCCTGCACCCACCGTCAACCTCCTGCGCCTGGAGGAAGACCTGAGCGCCGCCCATATGCGACTGCATGGCGCATACATCGAGCGATTGGACTGGCGCGACTGCATGAAGCGATACGACCGGCCGCACACTCTGTTTTATCTCGACCCCCCGTATTGGGAGACGGAAGGATATGGCGTGCCTTTCGAGTGGGCCGAGTACGAGGCCATGGCCGAGCGTATGCGCAACTTGCAGGGCAAGGCCGTGCTGAGCATCAACGACCATCCGGCCATCCGTGAATGCTTCGCTGGCCTGCATGTTGAGGTCGTGCCGATCACCTACATCGTGGCCGGCGGCGGCAGTGGCGTGCAGCGCACTGAACTGGTCTACAGCAGCTGGGATCGCGCAGCCGAGCCCGTAGGTTTGTTCTGAGTTTCGCGGCCGAGTCAAGCGCTGGCCCGTGTCCGACTGCGCAGTCGGACACGGGCCAGTGCTTGGCTGGTGCCGGTGACAGAGCGTTAATCGATTCAACGCAATAGGAGCACGCCATGACCGCCACGAATCAGATCAAGACGCACCGTCAATACGACGCCGAAGACCACGCTTACCTCGCAGCCAAGGGCTGGACAGAGGCCCAGATCGTGGCGCGCTGGGATCAGGAGGCAGCAGCTGGCAACGGCCCATGCAGGTGGGTTGGGCGGTCAGCTCAGGCCAAGCTACAGGCAGTGATAAGGAGCCATTGACGATAGGGTGGGGCGCCATCAAAACAAATTCAAAAGCCTTGCGATAGTCTAAAAATTAGACTATATTTCCACCCATGGCAGCACAGCGCTGCATCCGCCCCGGCGGTTCCGGGCTTCCTTCATGAAGGATCACATCATGTCGATTCAATCCGTCTCCGTCTCCGTCTCCGTAAAGCCCGTTGACTATCGTTGCCGTTTTTGGGCAAAGGTTGTCCGCGGCGGCGTTGTTCTCCCGGTGCCGAACAAGGTGCTTGGCGCCAACGATGTGCCTGGCGCATACCTCAAGCAGGGTGACGAGGAACTGTTCGCAGGCGACTTCCTGCTGATTGGTGAAGAGGTTCATCACCGCAAGGCGCGTGGCTGGGACTACAAGATGAAATTCATTGATCCTCGCACCGGGCAATTGCGCACCGTCGCAGCGTTGAGCGAGCGCAAGGCCGTTGCGAAAGCCAATGGTTTGCCTGTCGAGCTGCTTGCTGGTAGCGGTGAAATCGCGGGACTGGTGCGGCTGGCCCACGCCGTGCGTTTGGGTATCAGCATCGACCTGCCGGCAGACGCGGAGTAATTGTGTTCGCCCCCTCGGCCGAATGGCTCGTGGGGGCATCTCAAGGAACGAACACGATGACAATTTTTGACCGCGTTTTATCCACGTTGCGGCGTGTCCGCGCTCCCGAGTTGAAGGGCATTTCGCCTGTTCAAACGTTCGAGGATATGGAGGCTTGCTACTTCGCTGCGCTGAACAACATGGCCCTCAATCCGCTGACGCTCCAGAACAAGCGGGGCGTGTTGCAACACCTGCGGCCGGCGTTTCAGGGGCGGGAGCTGCGCAGCATTCGGCCCTGGGAAATAGGGCGGCTCGTCAAGAGCATTCACGATCTCGGCCTGCATGTCACTTCCCGTCATGCGCTGCAGGAGCTGCGCGCGATGTTCAATGTCGCGCTCATGGAGGGATGGGTTGACGCTAACCCAGCTCTGCATGTCAAGCGCCTGCCGGCGCCTGTGCGGCGATCTCGGTTGACGCTGGAACAGTTCACGGCGATCCATGACTACAGTCGCGAGCGCATGCCTGCGTGGTTCGCCATCGCCCTGCGGCTGGCTTTAGTGACCGGGCAACGGCGTGCGGACTTGGTGAGACTCGGGCGAGGCGACGTCAGAGACGGGCATCTCTTTGTTGAGCAGCAAAAGACGGGCGCTCGCGTGGCCATCCCGCTGGCCCTGCGCCTGGATGCCCTGAATATCACTGTTGCTGAAGTAGTCCGGGACTGCCTCGAATACAAGCCGCTTGATGGCGAGTGGTTGCTGCGCACCGGGGCTCGGCCGCATCGTCGGCTCCATCCGCAGACTGTCTCGCATCGCTTCTGGCTTGCGCAACAAGCTGCAGCTCCGTATACGGGTGAGGGCACGCCGCCAACCTTTCATGAGATCCGCTCGCTGTCGGCGCGTCTGTACCGGCACCAAGGCGTTGATACTCAAACGTTGCTCGGGCACGCGAAAGCCAGCATGACGGAGGTGTATGAGGACGACAGAGGGCTGACACGACACCTTTGGAAGTACGTTCTGCTCCCATCGTCTGGCGATAAACTCGCGCCATGAGCAGCAACCAATCCGATCGAGAGGCGCCCGAGAATTCGGGCCTCGTGCCACTGCCACTGCGGGTCACTCAGGAGCGTAAGGCGCGCTGGGTGCAGCAGTCCAGGGCCGAGGGGAAGAAGCTGACCGATTGGATTGTTGAGCGGGTGGAGCGCGCCAACCCAACGAGTGACCAGCGTGACCGCAAATGATCTCCGGGCCTGGCAGCTACGCCACGGCTTCACCTATGTCACGGCGGCTTTGGCCCTTGGCGTCAGCCGTGCGACCTATGCGAACTACCTGGGCAAAGAGGGACCATTGCCGAGGATCCTGGCGCTGGCGTGTGTGGCCATCGATGCGGGGCTAGAGCCGCTGGTGGAAGCTGGACAGTGTGTTAGTGTTTGAGGCCCTGCCGCATAGGCAGCTCAGAAAATGAACTTAAAAGACGGCACGTACTGCAGTTCGTTTGCTGCTGCATAGGCAGCTAAGAGAATCGCCTAGCGGGACTTGAAGCCCAGTGCGGGATCGCTGCCGAACAGGCAGCTTAGAAATCGAGGTAATGGGCCACGCAAGCTGCCTGGCTGTTCGCTACCGTGTAGGTAGTAAGCCCCGCAGTGCGGGGCTTTTTCATTCTTCGGGGCAGCGTTCCTCAGCCCAATCTAAAGCCTCCTCTGCGTCCGCATGCGGCCCATGGTGAGCGACGATGCCGCGCGGGCTGTCCCATGCGCTCCCCCTCCAAAAGCGTGCGCCAGGGTAAGGCAGGGGACCCGGTTGCAGCACGACGGCGTACCAACCATGCGCCGTGGGGACTCCTCCCCAATCGAACCGGTCAGGCATGGCGAGCAGGCAATATCTGCACGGGGCCGAGGCCGCTGTGCACGACCCGCCCCCCTGGGCCGCGCACAACGAACCAGTCCCTGTCCTCCTGCTCGATGCGGTAGTCCTCTGGCCTGCCAGGCAGCAATTCCTCTTCCGGCTGGCCGAACCAGGGGTGCATACGCAAGATAGTTGGATAGATCAGCGGCGGGTGCATGGGCAACTCCTCAGCGTGTCATGGGCATCTCGCGGCCCTGTTCGGCGTACCACCGCTCTGCGACGCTGGGCGTCTCGGAGCGAGGCGGGAGAGTCGCGGGTAGCTTCGGCGAAAACCGAGCAGCATCAAATTTTGGAAGCGGCGGCGCTTCCATAGACCGGATGGGGCGAATGAGCCACATCTGCTCATATTCAGCAATCCCCTCCTCGATTCGGGCGCAGACGTGGCCGCGCCAGAGCATTGCATCGCCAAGAACGTCTAGTAGGACGGGCTCGAACATGCGGGGGCCAGGAATGTCGTGGCCGCTCCACTCGACCCAAAGGGACGCGACGCGCATGTTGCGCCGGCTGTTGTTTGTCTTCCCATCGTCGTGGGCCAAGCGCAAATCTCCCCTGACGGGCTCTGGCCAGTCTTTGGGCGCGAGCCTGAGGCCAGCGCGACGGAGTTCGATGATTTCGCAGAACACTGTTTTAATATACAGTGTTTTTGTGATGCTCGAAAGTTAGCATGTACTCCTGACAATCCCGGATGGTCATCAGGAGGTCATCATCTGCAACCGATACAACACCCCACGCGAGACCGAGATCGAGCGCGTTTTTCGGATCGGCCGACAGGCGCCGAACAGGTGGTGGAAGCCACACGTTACGCCGCTGGCGTTGGGGCCGTACATCAAGCCCGGTGGCGAGATTGAGGTGGGGCAGTGGGGGATGATCCCGCGCAGCTCTCCCACGCGCCGGCCGACTACCCGCGACGGGACGCCCATGTCAACGAACAATGCCCGGCGCGAGACCATCGCGAAGTCTTGGACGTTCGCGCCTGCATGGCGAGCCGGCCAGCGCTGTCTGATCCCCGCCGAGTCGTGGATCGAGCCGTATTGGGGCCTCGGGTCGCGCAATGTGTGGTGGTCGTTCCAGCGCGCGGACGGGCAGCCGGCGGCCCTGGCCGGGCTCTATAGCGAATGGACGGACCCGGAGACCGGGGAGCTTGTCCCGAACTACACCATGATCACGCAGCCTGCAGACGGCCACCCAGTGCTCGCGCTGATGCACCGGCCCGGCAAGGAAAAGCGCGGCGTCGTGATGCTTGAGCAGCAGGACTGGGATGCCTGGCTGCACGGAACGGCCGCCCAGGCTGATGCGCTGATCAGGCTGCCGCCGCTCGGCGTGCTTCGGAGCGGAGCGGAAAAGCCCGAGGATGAGAATCTGCTGCCCTCAGACCAACTAGCTTTACTTAAACAATAACTAGACGCGGTTCTTTCTCGATTTTGTGCGGTCCTCTTGTAAGTTATTGATATAAAACGATGAGAATGGATTGCAAATCCCGTTAGACCAGTTCGACTCTGGTTCGCGCCTCCAAAAATTCATTGCAGACACAGTGTTCAAAAGGCCCCTCGGGGCCTTTTTCTTTTTCTGCATCACGGATCGTTGTTGGTCCTTGGTGCCATGTCTCCGCAGCGGCCTCGACTTGGCTGGCGCATCTTCTTCTCTTCCGATTCAGCGCCGTGGCAGTGCTTCACGCTCTGTGCATCGACAGCATGGCTGCATGCCTGTTTTGGTCATTCATTGCTGATTTGGTGAATTTAATTGTTTCCATTTGTTGTAATGAGCAGTCGTCATTGAAATTTGACATTGCTTATCCATTGAGAAATTGCAAGAAATTGCAAATGGGTTGCCATTGCCGGTAGATTGAATTGGCGCGTCGTGGATATGATGCGCGCTTCATTTATCGGGAGGGATTATGAAGATCAAGTTATTGACGGCGATTGTTGCCAGCGGCGTGGTGCTGGCGGGTTGTAAAACCATGGAGTCTGCCGATGTGGGCGGGTTGCTGGATTCGGGCTCCACGGCCATGAAGGCCATGACGCTCACGGATGACGACGTGGTTACGCTGTCCAATGATTCCTGTGCAACCATGGATGCCCAGAACAAGGTGGCAGATGCAAAGAGCAAGTACACGCTGCGGTTGAACAAGGTGATTGCCGGCATGCCGCAGGCTGTCAATGGGAAGAAGGCTGTCTACAAGGTCTATATGACGCAGGACGTGAATGCCTGGGCCATGGCCAATGGCTGTATCCGTGTCTACAGCGGCCTGATGGATCTGATGAACGATGACGAGCTGCGTGGCGTGATTGGCCATGAAATCGGGCACGTGGCACTGGGTCACAGCAAGAAGCGCATGCAGACGGCCTATGCGGCTTCGGCTGCACGCTCTATTGCGGCCAATAGCGGCAATTCGGCGCTGGCCTCGCTGTCGCGTTCGCAGGCGGGTGATCTGGGTGAGAAGTTCATCAATGCCCAGTTCTCGCAGTCGCAGGAATCGGCGGCTGATGACTACTCCTTCGATCTGCTCACGGAAAAGAAGATGAGCCGCCAGGGGCTGGTCACATCGTTCCAGAAGCTGGCCATGCTCAGCGCTGGCAGCGGTGGCAGCGGTGGCAGCGGTGGCAGCTCCATCCTGAGCTCCCACCCGCCGTCCGAACAGCGGGCCAAGCGCATGCAGGATCGCATCGACGGCAAGTAGGCGTCGACGGTGAAACAGCCTGCCGCCGCAAGGTGCAAGGCAGGCTGCGATCTGCCTTGGCGCAGATTTTTTGCGGGCTTCTTCCGAAGCGGCAAAAATCTGCGCTAGAATTCAAGTCTGCTCTGTGAAGCGCACAGCTTTACAGATACGCGGGAATAGCTCAGTTGGTAGAGCGCAACCTTGCCAAGGTTGAGGTCGACGGTTCGAACCCGTTTTCCCGCTCCAATTCAGAAAAAAGGGAAGCGGTAACGCTTCCCTTTTTCGTTGGTGCTGCAGTTGCAGGTGTGAGCAGTTCGCGCTGACCTGTGACGCTGCGGTGCAGGGCCCCGATGGTGAAATTGGTAGACACTGCGGACTTAAAATCCGCCGCTTCCGAACAGGGGCGTGCCGGTTCGATCCCGGCTCGGGGCACCACAACCCAATACGTACTAGGCATTGTTGCTATCTATACGGTAGCGGATTGAAGCAGCCAAGGCGCCTGCTGTTCCGCAAATTCAGGCGTCGGGCCGCAACGTGCATCGACGGTCCTGCCCGCTTGCTGCGCTGCACGGTGTCCATGCGTTGCCAAGACCTTGCCCGTTGGCATAACGTGCGAGAATCCATTCATCAGGCCCCGGGCTGCTTGCCTGGATGGCGCGGCTCGGGCAGACAGTGATGGCGATGCCTGCATGCGTTCCGTTGACGTTGATCGTGGCACATGGTGCGGCGTGACAGGTGTGGCCAAACTCATCCCAGACGAGAACATGTCGAATTACAACGCTCCATTTGAAATCCACGTGCACGGCCAAGTGCTGCTGCGCCCCGACACGACCTACGAGCAGTTGCAGGAAGCGCTGGGTCCGCTGTGGAAGTATGCGGGGGCCCGTTCCCTGGCCGATGGCGCTGGCAGCGTCTATGAGGAAGAGCCAGGCATCCAGTTCGATACCAAGGAGCGCCTGCTCCAGGTGTGCTGGACCGTGCGTGGTGACGAGGATTTCCGCCAGTCGCTGGACGACATGTGCATGGGCATCAACGAGTTGGCCGAGCAGGGCGCGGCCATCGAGGTGACCTTCTACGACACCGAGTTCGACGAGGAAGAGGAGTCCGAAGAGGCCGAGTCGCGCGACGACTTCGTCATGCTCTTCGTTGGTCCGACGCCTGCGGCCATCATGCAGGTGCAGCGCGATCTGCTGGTGCAGGACGTGGTCAACCTGATGGAGCGCCATTTCGACGGCTCCGAGCTGGGTGGCGTGGTGCAGGAGATCGACAAGCTGTTCTCCCAGCGCTTCGATGCCCTGGTCAGCTCGCTGGAGATCGGCAAGCCGCCGCGCGGCATGGGTGGATCGGGTTCGGGCCACGGCGGCAACCGCCGCCCCCGCCACCTGCATTGAGCGCAAGGCGCTGCCCCTCGCAGCGTACAGCCATGGCGGCACAGGCCAGCACGCCCAAGTATTCCGGAGCAGTCACCGAGACCGTGCGCCGCCAGCGCGAGCAGCGGCGCGAGGTGGCCGGTGGCGCGCTGCCGCTTCCCTACCTGTCCGCCTACCCGGCCGCGCTGCAGTCACAGGTGCGTGGCTGGCTGGCCGATGACAAGGCCGAGGCCTGGCTGCTGCGCAAGCATCCCGAGGCCCATGCCGTGCGCACGGACAAGAGCCTCTATGACTACGTGGATGCCCTCAAGGGCCGGCACATGCGCAATGCCGGCACGCTGAACAAGGTGGCCTACGACGGCCGCATCCATGTGGTCCACAACGCCCTGGGCCTGCACACGCGCCGCACCGTGGTGCAGGGAAGCCGCCTCAATGCCCGGCATGAGATCCGCATCGGCGCACTGTTCAAGCAGGCGCCCGAGGCTTTCTTGCGCATGATCGTCGTCCACGAGCTGGCCCATCTGCGCGAGCCCGACCACGACAAGGCCTTCTACCAGCTGTGCACCCACATGGAGCCCGACTACCACCAGCTGGAGTTCGAGCTGCGCCTGTACCTGAGCTGGATGGACCACTCGGGCCGGCGCCTGTGGCAGGCGCAGCCCTGATTCAAGCGGCCGTGGGGACGGCGCTGGATTCGCCGACCTGAACGGACGAGCAGCATTGCGCAGGCAGCTCCAGCCAGCGCGATGCGGCGGACTGCAGGGCCTGCAGCGATCCCGTGGTCATCAGCTGGACCTGGCCCTCTGCTGCGGGCAAGGGGCCTGATTCGCTGGCCAGGGTGCCCAGGCGATCCAGCACGCGCCGCGTCTGGCGTGCCACCGGAGCGCCGGTGTCGATGAACTGGATGTCCGGCCCCAGCAGCGTGCGCAACTGCTCGCGGGCGAATATGTAGTGGGTGCAGCCCAGCACCAGGGAATCCATCTCGCCCGTCTTCTGTCCGAAGCTGCCCAGGGCATTCACATACCTGGCGCACAGTTGCGCCACCTCGGCGGCCATGGGGTCGGCGGGAACGGGTTGCTCCGTGCTTTCCTCGATGGCCTTGGCCAGTCCGTCGCAGGGCTGGACATGGAATTGCACGCGCTGGCCATGGTCGGCCACCAACCGGGCAAAGCGTGCGCTGCTCACCGTGCCGCGTGTGGCCATCACGCCCACGTGGCCGGTCTGGCTCGACAGCGAAGCGGGCTTGATGGCGGGCTCCACGCCGATCAGGGGCAGTTCGGGCATTTCGGCGCGCAGCATGTCCACGGCCGCTGCCGTGGCCGTGTTGCAGGCGATCACCAGCACCTTGATCTGGTGCTGCTCGCGCAGATGGCGCGCAATGGTGCGCGTGCGCTGCTGAACGAAGGCATCGCCACGCGCATCGCCATAGGGTGCATTGCCGCTGTCGGCCAGGTAGACGAAGCGCTCATGCGGCAGTTCATGGCGCAGCGCCTGCAGCACGCTGAGGCCGCCGATGCCGCTGTCGAAGACGCCGATGGGAGAGGCCGGGGAGGTCATGTGGAGATCCGGATAAAGGCTTTTGGAGGCGGCGCCCAGTATGCCCCCTCGGGCGCGTTCATGCTGCGGCCATGGCTTGCTGCTGCAGCCATTGGGCCTGTGTCAGGCGGTACAGGCAATGCCTGCGCAGCGCATGGCCTGCCGGCACCTGCGGATGGTCGAAGTCATGGGCGTCGCGCTCCATGCCCAGGCGCTGCATCACGGCCTGCGAACGCAGGTTGGACAGCGCGGTGAACGAGACGATGGACTCCAGATGCAACGCGCCGAAGCCGTGCTCCAGCGCCGCCCGTGCGCCTTCGCTGGCCAGGCCCTGGCCCCAGAAAGGCCGGGCGAGCCGCCAGCCGATTTCCACGCAGGGCGAGAACGGCAAAGACGCGGCGGGAGTATGCAGCCCGATGAAGCCCATGAACTCGCCGCTGGCAAGGTGCTCTGCCGCCCAGAAGCCCCAGCCGCGTTCCTCGATCAGTGCCTGGATCCTGTCTGCCATGGCATCGCTTTGTTCACGGCTGAGCAGTGCCGGAAAGTGCTCCATGACCTGTGGGTCGGCATTCAGCGCGGCAAAGGGCTGCCGGTCGCCGGCCTGCCACTGGCGCAGTATCAGGCGCGGTGTCCGCAGGGTCGCTACAGGGGAATGTGTGGTGGTCATGGTTGGAGAGGGCGCTGCAGTACCAGCAGATACGCGGCTGCATGGCCGTGGAAGGAGTGGGGGATGAAGCCTGCCTCGCCTGCCAGCTTTTCCACGCTGGTGCGGCGCTGGAAATGCGGGTCGAAGACCAGTTCGGCCACAGCCAGCAGGCCGCCGGGACGCAGGCTCTGGAAGATATCGGCCAGCGCGGCCCGGCGGTCCGGGATCTCTCCCAGCACGGCGGCCATCACGGCGCGGTCGTGCTGCTCGGCTGCGAGCTGCCCCTGGCCCAGCGCAGCCGCCTGGGTGCGCACATTCTCCAGCCCCTGGGCGCGCGCCTTGGCAGCCACCTGTTCGAGCATGGCCGGCTGCAGGTCCACGGCCAGCACCTGTCCCTGCGCGCCAACGGCACGCGCCAATGGCAGGGTGACGCGGCCCGGGCCGCAGCCCGCATCCAGCACCTTCATGCCCGGCTGGATCTGCAGTTGCCCGACGATGAAGGCGGCCTTGTTGCTGGCCGCGAAGGGATTGTCAAGCTCGACCATCCAGCGCAGCCAGGACGGGCAGGGCAGGACATGGCGGCGGGAGGACAGGCGCCAGGCCAGGCTGGTCACGGCCAGCAGGGCGATGAGGACGAGCGCGATGGTCATTGTTTTTGCCAGACGTGAAAATGAAGGGGCGCAGTTTCACACAAATTGATGTTGGCGGCGAAAAATCTTTCAGAGGCTGCTCTGTATGGATATCGGTGGAAGATTTCACCTAAGGCTGAGATTAAGGGCCGAGGTCCCGCCATCCATTCACTCTTCACTGAAATAATCTGGAGGATGCGGCGCCGCTACATAAGAAATGTGCCTTTCAAGAGCACATTTGAAGACGGTTCAAGAAGTCTGCTGTTTGCATGATGATGTACATGCCATCAGGTGATGGTTTATGGAAATCTGAAAAGGGGTACCAAAAATGGTAAAGAAGATAGCAGTCATTGGCGATAGCATCAGCGCGCAGCAGGGTATCTATGACGTGCCCTGGCCAGTTTTGCTGCAAAGCTCCATGCAATCCGGAGGAGAGCCGGTAGAAGTCACCGATCTGAGTAATAACGGCTATACATTCAAAAGTGCAATGGAGCAGCCTACCTACGGCTCCATGACTCCTGCTCAACGCTGTGTTCAGGAAAGTCCTGATATGGTGATCGTTGCACTGGGAATCAACGACTTCTTTCAGCAAAGCGGGAATTCAATTGAGGTGGTAAAGGCACATGCCAAGAGCCTTTTTGATTTTCTGCGCGCCCAGCTTCCAGGTGCCGTGATTCTGTATGCCAGCGAAACTCCTTATGACAAGGTACATGGCTCGCCGGCGTCTCTGTTGAACAGGCATTTTTTGCCGGCATTCTTCAACAACAATGCATCTGGACTGCTGAATCAACTGTATTGCACGGAGAATCTTGCCAACCCCGTGGCCAGCAACCACCGATCGGCGATGACCTCCTGGCTCGCGCTGGATGGTTACATTCGAAGCCTGAGCAATGTCAATGGCAGTTTCGATCTGCCACTGTGGCCATGCTGCCGACTTGGTCTGGTGGGGGCAGACGGACTTCATCCAACGCATGTGGGGCATCGATTCCTGCATGCGGCTGCACGCAAGGCAATGGAGGATCTTAGTGCTGCCAAAACCCTTTTCCCCAGGTTGGGTTCCCAGGGGGACAACAGTTGGAACTCGTGGCAAAAGCTTTTTGAAGGTTTGTTGCAAGATAATGGCACGGAGTATGTTGCGAAGCAGCCCAACGTTGGAGATCTACATGCGATGCAGTACTTTGGTCCCTGGGTTGCCGAGGTTTGCGAGATGTGGTTCTTGCCAACCCACGGTACTCTCAATACCAGTGCCACGAATTATATTCGTGGAAATTCCCAGGTATGGAGCGTGACTGGTGCAGCACCGAAGGCCTCAGTTTATTCTTCAATCAACAATGCAGCATGGGTCCAGCATTCCCGATTAACCGATAGCAGGGGAAATTATCTGGATGCAGGATCTCTGGACGGGCTGCCCGATGGAAACCACACCATTCGTTACCGTGTTGCCAATGAGGTTTTCCCATCTGTGAATGTGACGATCAGTGGAGCTTCCAGTGCGAAGGCTGATGGATCCAATGCTATGGGAATATGGCCCATAAAGATCGATGGACCCTCAGCCATGGTGCGCCAAGGTTTCTTTTCCAGCCGAAGCATGCCAAATGGGCGGATTATCCCAGCTGCCGCACGTTTTCCATTGGAATTGGGTACTCCATGGGCTCAAGGTCTACTGGAGTCTGCGAGTATTTCCACTGAAGGCCGTGTTTTCAATGGGTGCAGGCTGAAATCCTCCGCAAATTCCAGTTGCTGGATCAGGGCAAATGCTCGTGCAACCATCACAGCCAACAGCGATGGCCGGTTGATCTGGCTGGGCCTGTTCGTCGCCGATGCCACAGGTGCACTCAAAAACACAATGGTCATCGGTGGCGGTTACTCTTCTCCCCGCCCGACAGAGTTGGCCAGTGTGGCAGGTGAGGCGGTCGTGTCCTTGCTGCCTGGCTACACCGTATCTCCCTGGATCTATGTAGTGGGAGGTGCGAGCACGGTGTCCGATGGGGTGGACGGGAATTTCTGGGAGTTCAGTGCGAACCTTGTCTACTGAGCCACGATCGACAGAAGTTATGTAGTCGTGAATAAGCCGACAAGAAACCACTGCAAGGTGGTTTCTTGTCGGCGATGCCTTCTGTGCCGATCAGGCCGAGGCGATCTCAATGGTCTTGAACTCGCCGGATGCAATGCGCTTTTGCCATTCGGCAGGGCCGGTGATGTGGGCGCTGGTGCCGCCGGCATCCACGGCCACGGTCACGGGCATGTCCACCACGTCGAATTCGTAGATGGCTTCCATGCCCAGGTCCTCGAAGCCCACGACCTTGGCGTTCTTGATGGCCTTGGACACCAGGTAGGCGGCGCCGCCCACGGCCATCAGGTAGGCCGACTTGTGGTTCTTGATGGACTCGATGGCCACCGGGCCGCGCTCGGCCTTGCCGATCATCGCGATCAGGCCGGTCTGCTCCAGCATCATGTCGGTGAACTTGTCCATGCGGGTGGCCGTGGTGGGGCCTGCGGGGCCCACGGCTTCGTCCTTGACCGGGTCCACGGGGCCGACGTAGTAGATCACGCGGTTGGTGAAGTCCACGGGCAGCTTCTCGCCCTTGGCCAGCATGTCCTGGATGCGCTTGTGGGCGGCATCGCGGCCCGTGAGCATCTTGCCGTTGAGCAGCAGGGTGTCGCCGGGCTTCCAGCTGGCCACTTCTTCCTTGGTCAGGGCGTTGAGGTCCACGCGGCGCGACTTGTTGTAGTCAGGCTCCCAGTCGATCTTGGGCCACAGGTCCAGCGAGGGCGCGTCCATGTAGACCGCGCCGGAGCCGTCCATCACGAAGTGCGCGTGGCGCGTGGCCGCGCAGTTGGGGATCATGGCCACGGGCTTGGAGGCCGCGTGCGTGGGGTACATCTTGATCTTGATGTCCAGCACGGTGGCCAGGCCGCCCAGGCCTTGCGCGCCGATGCCCAGGGCGTTGACCTTCTCGTACAGCTCCAGGCGCAGTTCCTCGACCTGGTCGAGCTTCTCGCCGCGCGCGGCCTTGGCCTGCAGCTCGTACATGTCCAGGTCTTCCATCAGGCTTTCCTTGGCCAGCAGCACGGCCTTCTCGGCGGTGCCGCCGATGCCGATGCCCAGCATGCCCGGCGGGCACCAGCCCGCGCCCATGGTCGGAACGGTCTTGAGAACCCAGTCCACCAGGTTGTCGCTGGGGTTCATCATGATCATCTTGGACTTGTTCTCCGAGCCGCCGCCCTTGGCGGCCACGGTCACGTCCAGCTTGTCGCCGGGCACGATCTGCACGTTGATGACGGCAGGCGTGTTGTCCTTGGTGTTCTTGCGAGCGAACAGCGGATCGGCCACGACCGAGGCACGCAGCGTGTTCTCGGGGTGGTTGTAGCCGCGGCGTACGCCTTCGTTGATGGCGTCTTCCAGGCCGCCCGTGAAGCCTTCCCAGCGCACGTCCATGCCCACCTTCAGGAACACGTTGACGATGCCGGTGTCCTGGCAGATCGGGCGGTGGCCGGTGGCCGACATCTTGGAGTTGGTCAGGATCTGGGCCATCGCGTCCTTGGCCGCCGGGCTCTGCTCGCGTTCGTAGGCGCGGGCCAGGTGGGCGATGTAGTCGGCGGGGTGGTAGTAGCTGATGTACTGCAGGGCGCCTGCGATCGAATCGATCAGGTCCTGCTGGCGGATCGTGGTGGTCATCGGTGGGGTGTCTTTTTGATCGGGGGAACAGGGGAGGGGAATCCCGGGGGCGATTATCGGCGCTGCAGGGGGAAAAGTGCACGCAATGGGCGCAGTCTTGTACAAGAGTCGAGGGGTTTGCCTGGACAAGCCCGCCTCGGCGACACCTCAGTGGGGGACGGATGCGAGAGGTTCCCATTTACGGAGTTACCATGAGCGGGTTTTTGCCATTGCGGCCCTGCCAGCCAGATATCCCCGAGCCACGTCCTGCGCGGCCCGCCGACCTGCCTCCAGCCAACTGCGCCGCGTTGTTTTCACCAAGGAGTCCATACCAATGACCGCGACCCGCCAGGAAAAAGACACTTTCGGACCCATAGCCGTCCCCGCAGACAAGCTCTGGGGTGCGCAGACGCAGCGTTCGCTGCAGAACTTCGACATCAGCGGAGAGCAGCAGCCGCGCGAGATCATCCACGCGCTGGCCCAGGTCAAGAAGGCCTCGGCCACCGTCAACCACAAGCTGGGCCTGCTGGACGAGAAGAAGACCCAGGCCATCCTGGCCGCCGCCGACGAGGTGATCGCCGGCAAGCACCCGGACGAGTTCCCGCTGGTGGTCTGGCAGACCGGCTCGGGCACGCAGACCAACATGAACGTCAACGAGGTGCTGGCCAACCGCGCCAGCGAAATCCTCGGTGGCGAGCGCGGCGAGTCACGCCTGGTCCACCCCAATGACGACGTGAACAAGAGCCAGTCGAGCAACGACGTGTTCCCGACCGCCATGCACGTGGCTGCCGTCACGGCCATCGAGCAAAAGCTGCTGCCCGCCATTGCCCTGCTGCGCAATACGCTGCAGGCCAAGAGCGAGGCCTATGCCGACATCGTCAAGATCGGCCGCACCCATCTGCAGGACGCCACGCCGCTGACGCTGGGCCAGGAAATCTCGGGCTGGGTGGCCCAACTGGCCCATGGCGAAAAGCATGTGCGCGCCGCGCTGCCGCACCTGTACGAGCTGGCGCTGGGCGGCACGGCCGTGGGCACGGGCTTGAATGCGCCCAAGGGCTATGCCGAGGGCGTGGCGGCCGAGCTGTCCCAGCTCACCGGCTACCCGTTCGTGACGGCGCCCAGCAAGTTCGAGGCCCTGGCCTCGTGCGACGGCCTGGTCCACGCCCACGGCGCGCTCAAGACGCTGGCCGCCAGCATGATGAAGATCGCCAACGACGTGCGCTGGCTGGCCTCGGGCCCGCGCAGCGGCCTGGGCGAGATCTCCATCCCCGAGAACGAGCCCGGCTCGTCCATCATGCCCGGCAAGGTCAATCCCACGCAGAGCGAAGCCGTGACCATGCTGGCGGCCCAGGTCTTCGGCAACGACGTGGCCATCAACTTCGGCGGCGCCTCGGGCAACTTCGAGCTGAACGTGTTCCGCCCCATGGTCTCGCACAACTTCCTGCAGAGCGTGCGCCTGCTGGCCGATGGCATGAAGAGTTTCAACGACCACTGCGCCGTGGGCATCGAGCCCAACCGCGAGCGCATCACCGAGCTGGTGCAGCGCTCGCTGATGCTGGTGACGGCGCTGAACCCGCACATCGGCTACGACAAGGCGGCCTACATCGCCAAGAAGGCGCACAAGGAAGGCTCCAGCCTGCGCGAAGCCGCCGTGGCTTCCGGCCACCTGACCGGTGAACAGTTCGACGCCTGGGTGATCCCTGCCAAGATGGTCGGCAATCTGTAAGACCTGCTGATGCAATCAAAAAGGGGAGCCGGCCGGCTCCCCTTTTTTTGCTTCATGGTCTGGCTCAGTTGTCCGCCTGCGGGCGGCGCACGGTGCGGAACACGTACTTGAGCGCGTCGCCGATGGTGCTTTCCCAGACCGGCCATTCATGCTTGCCGTTGACGATGCGCAGCTCGGCAGGCTGCTTGTTCCTGCGCAGCTGGGCGTAGAGCTGGGCGGCGTCGGACTCGATCATGAATTCATCGTCGTCGCCCGAGTTGATGTACATGGGCACGCTGATCTTGCGGGCGAGAAAGCTGTCCCACAGCACGGGGTAGTTGTAGCTCTTCCAGACCGTGGTGCTGTACTGGCCGCCGGTATTGGGTTCGGCAAAGACCTTGACCGAGCGTGCCGAGGAATCGGCGGGCGGCTCTGGGTTGTAGATGGCGGGGCTCAGCAGGGCGGCGGCCTGGAATTTCTCGGGGTACTTGAGCACGTAGCGCAGCGCGCCATAGCCGCCCATGGACAGGCCGCCGATCACGCGGCCATCGCGGCTGGTGAGGGTGCGGTACTTCTTCTCGACATGGGGGACGAGGTCCTGGAAGAAGGCCGTCTCCATGGGCTCCTTGAGGTCCACGTACCAGGTCGTTCCCGCGTCGGGCATGACGATGATGGCGGGCGGTATCTCCCCGTTCTGGATCAGCTGGTCCACCGTGCGCAGCAGGTTGCCCTTGACGGGCCAGTCATTGCGCTGGCCGTCATTGCCGTGCAGCAGGTACATGACGGGATAGCGCAGTCTGGACTGGGCGTCGTAGCCCGTGGGCAGGTAGACGTTGTAGGTCCAGCTACGCTGCAGCGTGGCGCTCTTGAACTCGGCGGCCTCGATGGAGCCGGCCTGGGCGGCTGGGCCGGCCAGCAGCGCGGCGGCTGCCAGCGTGCCGGTGGCGGCCTGGCGCAGGACGATGGAAAAGGAAAGTTGGCGCATGGTTTTTTGTCTCCTGTGGGCCGTGGCGGCTGGCCACGGCTGCGCCAATGTAATCGAGGGCCTGCGCACCTCGGGCCCGCATGCGGGCGGAGCGTCGCCTGGGGGACTGTGGCCCTCAGCCGGGGCGGCCCTCGCCGGGGCGGCCCTCATCCCGGCGCACGCTGCGCGTGGCGCAGGGCGCTGCGAAAGCCCAGTTGCCCCAGCACGCATGCCACCACCAGGGCCAGCGCTGCCGACAGCGCCGGGTTGCTGCCCAGGCTGGCGCCCAGCGTGCACAGGCCGCCCACGGCCATCTGGGTGCTGCCGTAGACCCCGGCGGCCGAGCCCGTGAGGCGCGGATGCACGCTCAGCGCGCTGGCCAGCGCCGCAGGGCTGGTCAGGCCCGAGCCCAGCGCGAACAGCACCATGAGCCCCACCACGATGGCCGGCGTGAGCTGGTTGAGCAGGGCCAGCAACAGCAGCATGGCCGCGCTGGCCAGGCTCAGCAGATTGCCGTTGAGCATCAGCCGCTCCAGGGGCCAGTGGCGTATCAGCTGGCGGGCCAGCGCATTGCCCACGGCCATGCCGCCCATGAGCAGGCCCAGGTAGATGGCCACCTCATGCTTGGTGGAATGCAGTTGCTCGATGAAGACGAAGGGCGCCGCCGCCAGGAAGGCATAGATGGACGTGGTGGCGCAGCCGCCGCCCACGGCAAAGCCCACGAAGGCAGGAGAGCGCAGCAGGCTGCGGTAGTCGTCGCGGATGGTGCCCAGGTGCAGGCGGCCCGTGGGCTGGCCGGTTTCGGGCAGCAGCTTCCAGATGGCGAAGGCCGTCACGCCGCCGACCACGGCCAGCGTGCCGAAGATGGCGCGCCAGCCCAGGGCGTCATCGATGGCCGAGCCGATGGCCGGCGCGATGCCGGGGCCGATCATCATCATCAGGTTGAGCAGCGCCAAGCTGCCCACGGCGTTCTCGGGCGTGCTTGAATCGCGCGCAATCGCGCGGCCCAGGGCCAGGCCCGCGCAGCCGCCCAGCGCCTGGAGCAGCCGCGCGCCGATCAGCCAGGGGGCGGACGGGGCGAGAAAGGCCGCCAGGCTGGCCAGCGCATAGAGGATGAGCCCTGCCAGCAGCATGGGGCGGCGCCCCAGGCTGTCCGACAGCGGGCCATAGATCAGCTGGCCCACGCCCAGGCCCAGGATGTAGACCGTGATGGTCAGCTGCATCTGGCTGGCACCGGCCTGGAGCTGGCGTGCCGCATCGGGCAGGGCGGGCAGGAACATGTGCATGGCCAGCGTGCCGACGATGGTCACGATCACCAGCAGCCACAGCGGCGCCTTGCGGCTGGCCGCTGTATGGTCCTGGGCGGGTGGCAGCGAAGAGTGCTCGGCCACCATCTCAGGCAGCCTGCTCGTCGGGCAGGTCCGTGTCGCAGGCGGGCTCGGCGGCCATGGCCTCCAGCAGGCGCTGCAGCGTGGCGTAGGCCGCATCCAGTTCCTCGGGCGGCACGGCGCCCAGCACCTGGGCGCGGGCCTGCTGCAGCAGGCCCTGCACGGCTTCGACCTGGGCATGGCCGGCTGGCGTGAGCTGGATTTTTCTGACGCGGCGGTCGCTGTCGTCCACGCGCTCTATCCAACCCTGGGCGGCCAGGCCGTCCACCAGCCGCACGACGGAGGAGCTGTCCAGCGCCAGGGAGTGGGCCAGATCCTTCTGGCGCATGGCCTCGGGCGAGCGCGCCAGATGCATCAGCGGCATCCACAGTGCCTGGGTCAGTCCCATGGGTGCCAGCAGCCGGTCCAGCGTCCGGCGCCACTGTTTGTTCACCTGCCCCAGCGTGAACATGAAATGCCTTCGCACGGCGGTGGGGTCGGCCTGCGTGAGCGGGAAGGGGGCGGAAGGGGACGACATCGGGTGATATTCAAATAGTTGGCATCCCAATTATCTGCATATCAACGATGTCGTTTGCGGGGCCGCCCTGATACATCCGCATGCATCAGGGTCTTGCCCGCGGTGCCGGGGCTGTGTGCCTGGGTTGTAAGCCGGGGCGTGTGCCGGCAGTTACATGCCCAGCGACTTGAGCAGTTCGTCGGTGTCGGTGCTGGCGGCCGGCGCGGGCGCTGCGGCCGGGGCGCTGGCGGCGGTCTGGGCCATGAGCGCATCGGGATCGGGGCGCTCCTGGGGCTCGAAGTCCACGACCTTGATGAACTCGGTGCGGTCCATGGCCAGTTCGAGATAGAAGATGTTGTTGTTGCCCGTGTAGAAGGTCACGCGGCGCGCCTCGGGGGAGTCGAGGTTGGCGTCCACGCTGAGGTTGACCTGCTTGTTCAGGCGGATCATCTTGGGCTGGCTCTGGGTGATGTAGGTCTGAAGCTCGCGCTGGACCTTGCTGGTGAAGTCGCCCACCACCTGGTTCATCAGCTCGCCCATGACGTTGCTGACATCGTCCGAGGTATAGGAGGTGGCCAGGTCGTCCTCGCCCATGCCCATGCTCAGCATGTAGCTGCGGTACAGCTCCATGGCCGCGGCGGCCGAGAAGTTGATGATCACCAGGCCCGAGAAGCCGCCGTCCACCAGGACAAAGCAGCCGATGTCGGGCTTGAGGCTGGTCTTGGTGATGCGTTGCACCATGCCCGAATACTGGATCTGGCACTGCGTGGCCACCTGGAGCACGCGCGAGACGGAGTTGCAGAGGCTGATCAGCACGTCTTCCGTGCCATGGACGATGGGATGTTGGGGCTGGTTCATGAGGTCAACGGGACAAAATTGTGAGCGATTATGGGTGCAAGTCCGTTGTTGCGACCATTTGTAACTCCGAAGGCGTATTCTGGATGCCGGACCGGGCAGCCCGCCGGGTCCGCACCTTTGATGCAACGGAGGTTGGACGATGAGAGCACAGCAGCATCTGACCCGGGTTCCGCTGGACGCACTGCGTCCCACGCAGATGACCATAGGCGCCGCCGAAGTGCAGACCAAGCGCGACCAGTGGAGCCGCCTCAAGCGCAAGGAGCGCGAAGGCCTTCTGGCCTCGCACTGGTTTCCGGCCGTGCTGGGGCCGCGTGGCCTGCACTACATCGTTGACCACCACCACCTGGGGCTGGCGCTGACGCAGGAGTCCGTGGAGCAGGTCTGGGTCATGCAGCTGGCCGATTTCAGCGAGGCCGATCCGCTGATGTTCTGGCGCCTGATGGAGTTCCACCATTGGGCCCATCCGTATGACGAGCGCGGCCGCCGATGCGACTGGGCCAAGATGCCCGAGCAGCTGGACCGCCTGCGCGACGACCCCTACCGCAGCCTGGCCGGCGCCGTGCGCAAGGCCGGTGGCTATGCCAAGGACACGGCGCCTTTCGTCGAATTCCTCTGGGCCGATTTTTTCCGCACGCGCTTTGCACCCAAGGACCTGCGCAGTGGCAAGAGCGATGTCGCCTTGCCCGATCAGGCCCTGCATGAGGCCCTGGGCCTGGCGCACGGCGCCGAGGCGCGCTACCTGCCGGGCTGGTCCGGCGTCGTTGCTCCGCAATCCTGATGCGTGCGCCTGGCCTGCCTGCCTTGGCCGATTGGGGCGCCGGCCTGTCCATCGCCGGTCTGCTGCTGCCCGAGGCCGTGGCCTATTCCGGCATCGCCGGCCTGCCGCCGCAGGCCGGGGTGATTGCGCTGTTCGCCGGGCTGCTGGCCTATGGCCTGCTGGGGACCAGCCGCTTCGCCATCGTCTCGGCCACATCCTCCTCTGCCGCCGTGCTGCTGGCGGCCACGGCGTCCATGGCCGGCACCTCGCCGCAGCAGCGCATGCTGCTGGGCGTGGGCATCGTGCTGCTGACGGGCCTGTTCTTCGTGGTGGCGGGGCTGGCGCGGCTGGGCGCGGTCTCCAATTTCATTGCCAAGCCCGTGCTGCGCGGCTTTGCGCTGGGGCTGGCGCTGACCATCGTGGTCAAGCAGATCCCGCATGCCGTCGCCTTCCAGCCCGTGCATGGCGATCTGCCGCGCTTTGTCTGGGAGCTGCTGGCCGGCTGGCGGCACTGGAATGGAGCGGGCCTGGCCATGGCCGTTGCGGCGTTGCTGCTGATGCGTGCGCTGGCCCGCTGGCGTGCCCTGCCTGCGGCCTTGCTGGTGATTGCGGCCGGCATTGCGCTGGATGCGGGCGGCTGGTGCGCGCGCTGGGGCATTGCGGCCGTGGGGCCGATACGGCTGGATTTCTCCAACCCCGGCATTCCCTCGCTGTCGCGCGCCGAATGGCTGCGCCTGGGCGAGCTGGCCTTTGCGATGGCGCTCATCCTCTATGCCGAGTCCTACGGCTCCATCCGCAGCTTTGCGCTGCGCCATGGCGACCGCGTCGATGCCAACCGCGACCTGATGGCGCTGGGCGCGGCCAACCTGCTGTCGGGCGTGTTCCATGGCATGCCCGTGGGCGCGGGCTACTCCGCCACCTCGGCCAACGAGGTGGCGGGCGCGCAAAGCCGCGCTGCAGGCCTGGTGGCCTGCGCCGTAGTGGGCCTGGCCGTCTGGCTGCTGCTGCCCTGGATAGAGCGTACGCCCGAGCCGCTGCTGGCCGCCATCGTCATCCACGCCGTGGGCCATACGCTGAACCCTGCCGCGCTGCGCCCTTACTTCGCCTGGCGGCGAGACCGGCTGATCGTGGTGCTGGCCTTCTTTGCCGTGCTGGCGCTGGGCGTGCTCGACGGGCTGCTGCTGGCCATCGCGGCCAGCCTGCTCATGCTGCTGCAAACGCTGTCGCGCTCGCATGTGAGCTGGCTGGGCAGGCTGGGGGACACGCATGACTTTGTCGATGCCGCACGCCACCCCGACGCGGTGGTGCCGGCCGGCCTGCTGATCGCGCGGCCCGAGGCGCCGCTGTTCTTCGGCAATGCCGACCCGGTGTTTGCGGCCATCCGGGAGCGGCTTCAATCCCTGCCTTCGCCCCGCGGCGTGGTGCTGAGCCTGGAAGATTCGGCCGATCTCGATGCCACCAGTGTCGAGGCGCTGTGCGACTTCGCGGCCCAGTTGCGGCAACTGGGCGTGCCGCTGGCCCTGGCCCGCGTCAAGGACCCCGTGCGCGACCTGCTGGCGCGCGTGGGCAATCCGGCCTTGCCGCGCGCCAGCTATGCGGGCTGGAGCGTGGACGACGCCGTGCGCCAGTTGCAGATCCCTGCGTGATCCCCGCCCCGGCGCAGCCCCTCAGGCCGCCGCCTGGGTGGACTCGCGCACGATGCAGCGCCCCTGCATGATCACCTTGCGCAGCGGCAGGTTGGGCGCGTGCAGCCGCTCCATGAGCAGGCCGAATGCGGCGCGGCCCATGGCCTCCACCGGCTGCTCGATCACGGTGATGGCGGGGGCCACCAGTTCTGTCCAGCGCTCGTTGTCGAAACCGGCAAGCGCCACATCGCCCGGGATGCTCAGGCCTGCGGCGCGTATCGCGCGCAGGCAGCCTTCCAGCAGCAGGCTGTTGCTGGCCACGAAGGCGTCAGGCCGCTGCGGCTGGCGCAGCCATTGCGCGACCTCGGCCTCGGCGGCATTGCTGGTCGGAGGCAACTGGCGCAAGTCGGGCTCCAGGCCCGCATCGCGCATGGCGGCCAGATAGCCGTCGCAGCGCTCGCGCGCCGTGCTGCTGGTGCTGCCGAAGACGCCTGCAATGCGGCGGCGGCCCTGGTCCACCAGATGCCTGACCAGGGTGGCGCAGGCCTGGGCGTTGTCCAGCACCACGCTGTCATGGAAGGCCGGGGCGCCCGCCCGGTCCACCAGGACGACGGGAAACTCCAGTTGCATGCGCTCGAGCTTGTGCAGGCTGGCCTGGGTGGGCGCAAAGATCAGCCCCGCGATGCGCTCTTCCTGCATGAGCTGCAGGTACATGGCTTCGCGCTGCGGGTCTTCGTCGGTATTGCACAACAGCACGCGCCGGCCCTGGCGATAGGCCTCGGCCTCGACCGCGCGGATCAGGGCCGTGAAAAACGGGTTGCGTATGTCGGCCACCAGCACGCCCATGGGGCCAGCGTCGCGCGCGCGCAGCCGGCGCGCCATCAGATTGGGCCGGTAGCCCGTGGCCTGCACGGCGGCCGCGACCCGCGCCCGGACCTCCTCGCTGACCGAGCCGCCCGCCAGCGCGCGCGATACCGTCGATTTGGAAACCCCGGCCGCACGGGCCACATCGTTGATGCTGATGCTCAATGCAATCGTTCCCGTTGGTTGTGGTGTGCCGCAGAGGATAACTCCAAAGAAATGCCGAGTTATGGCCGGATTATGGCCGGGTTATGTTGCAGTGCAGATTGACTGATGCTTGGGAACGTTCCCACAATCCACGCCATGATCAATGCCCATTCATCCCTCCCGGCGGTTGCGCCCACCGCTCCTGCGGGCCTGCAGATCGCCGTGCGCCTGGACGCCAGGGTGCGCGACAAGGCCGACGCCATTGCCCAGGCGGCCCGGCTGCTCCAGGACCTTGGCTGCGTGGCCCCTGGCTATGCCACCGGCATGCAGGCGCGCGAGGCCCAGGCCGAAACCTTTCTGGGCCACGGCGTGGCCATTCCCCACGGCCGGGCCGAAGACCGGGCCCTGGTGCTGCGCGACGCGGTGGCCGTGCTCCAGGTGCGCGAGGGCCTGGATTGGAATGCCGGCCAGAACGTGCATCTGGTCGTGGCGGTGGCGGCACGCTCCGATGCCCACATCACCTTGCTGCGCCGTCTGGCCGGCCTGCTGCAGACACCGCGGCTGCAGGCGCTGTTCAACACCGGCGATGCGCAGCAGGTCATTGATGTACTCCAGGGGCAAGCGGACCCGGCGCCGCCTGCCGCCCGCACGGCGGCAGTGGACCTGGCCGAGGCGCGCGAATGGACCATTGCCTATCCCAACGGCCTGCATGCGCGGCCTGCCACGCGCTGGGCGGAGGCGGCGCGCGGCTTTGCCTCGCGCATCCAGGTGCGCCATGGCGACGAGGTGGCCGATGCGCGGCAGATGGCCAGCCTGCTGCAGCTGGGACTGCGCGAAGGCGACAAGGTCACCGTCTCGGCAGAGGGCCCCGACGCCAGTGCCGCGGTCCAGCGGCTGTGCGCCGTGGCCCAGGCCCTGGTGGCCCAGGAACGTGCCGATGCCGACGCCGCTGCGCGCAAGGCGGCCGAATCGCCCGCCACGGGCTGGCTGCCGCCGCTGGCGCGGCCTGCCTTTGTGGGCCTGGGTGCGAGCCCGGGGCTGGCCGTGGCCCGCATCCACCAGTGGCGTGTGGAGGCCGCCGAGATTCCCGACCTGCCCGAGCCGCTCAGCGTGGGCGGTGCGCGGCTGCATGCGGCGCTGGCCGAGACGCAGGGCCAGCTGCGCGCCCTGCATGACGACACCCGCCGCCGCCTGGGCGAAGGCGATGCGGCCATCTTCAGCGCGCAGGCCCAGTGGCTGGGCGACACCGGACTCATCACGCGCGCCTGCCAGTTCATGGTCCAGGGCCACGGCGTGGCCTGGGCCTGGGACCGCGCCGTGCAGGAGGGCGCTGCCCGTCTCCAGGCGCTGGACAACCCTGCGCTGGCCGCGCGTGCCGCCGACCTGCGCGACGTGGGCCGGCGCGTGCTGGTGCAACTGCAGCCCTCGCTGGCAGCGGCGGGACCGGAGGGCCTGCCGGAAGGCGGCTGCATCCTGGTCGCGGCCGATCTTTCGCCCTCGGAAACCGCCCAGCTGGACACGGCGCACGTGGCCGCGCTGGTCACGGCGCAGGGCAGTCCCACCTCGCACACGGCCATACTCGCGCGCACGCTGGGGCTGCCGGCCGCCGTGGCGGCGGGCGGCGGCGTGCTGGGCATGGCCGATGGGGCCCTGGCCATCGTCGATGGCGCCAATGGCCGCATCTACCTTGATTCCTCGGAGCAGGACCTGGCTTCGGCGCGTGCCCACATGGCCGAGCAGCGGGCGCTGCAGGAACGCGTGTCCGCGCAGCGCAGCCTGCCTGCCATCACCACCGATGGCGTGCGCATCGAAGTCTGCGCCAACGTCAACCTGCCCGAGCAGGTGCCGCTGGCCCTGTCCCAGGGCGCCGAGGGCGTGGGCCTGATGCGCACGGAATTCCTGTTCCTGGAGCGCGGCAGCACGCCCGGCGAGGACGAGCAGTACGAAACCTACCGCGCCATGGCGCAGGCGCTGGAGGGCCGGCCGCTGATCGTTCGCGCGCTGGACATCGGCGGCGACAAGCAGGTCGCCCACCTGGAGCTGCCGCGCGAGGACAACCCCTTCCTGGGCGTGCGCGGCGCGCGGCTGCTGCTGCGCCGCCCCGACCTGCTGGAGCCCCAGATGCGCGCCCTGTACCGGGCGGCCCGCGATGGCGCAAGGCTGTCCGTGATGTTTCCCATGGTCACCAGCGTGCAGGAGCTGCTGGCGCTGCGCGCGGCCTGCGAACGGCTGCGTGCCGAACTGGACGCCCCGGTCCTGCCGCTGGGCATCATGATCGAGGTGCCCGCCGCCGCCGTGCAGGCCGACGCACTGGCCCGCCATGCGGACTTCTTCTCCATAGGCACGAACGACCTGACCCAGTACGTGCTGGCCATGGACCGCCAGAACCCGCAGCTGGCGGCCGAGGCGGACAGCCTGCATCCGGCTGTGCTGCGGATGGTGCGCGCCACCGTGCAGGGCGCTGCCACTTGCGCGCGCCCCGTGGGCGTCTGTGGCGGACTGGCCGGCGACCCGTTCGGTGCGCTGCTGCTGGCCGGGCTGGGGGTGGGCGAGCTGTCCATGACGCCCAACGACATCGCCGGTGTCAAGGCCGGCTTGCGTGCGGCCAGCCTGCGGCAGTTGCAGGCGCTGGCAGACAGGGCGCTGGATTGCGAGGATGCCGCGCAGGTGCGGGACCTGGCCAAGGAGGTGACGGCATGAACGCCCCGCAAGCCATTACCGTGACCCTGAACCCGGCCATAGACCAGCTCGTGACCCTGGATACGCTGCTGCCCGGCCAGGTGCAGCGCGCATTGGGCAGCGTGCAGGCGCCGGGCGGCAAGGGCATCAATGTTGCCGCCGCCTTGGCGGGCCTGGGCGTTTCCACCGCCGCGCTGGGCGTGCTGGGCAGTGACAACGCCGGCATGTTCGAGGCCTTGTTCGCCCAGCGCGGCATTGCCGACGCCTGCCTGCGCGTGCCGGGCCAGACGCGCACCAACATCAAGCTGGTGGCCGATGGCGGACGCCAGACCACGGACATCAACCTGCCGGGCCTGGTGTTGGCCGAGGCGCATCTGGACGCCGTCATGTCCGCGCTGGCCCGGTATCTGCGGCCCGGCCTGGCCGTGGTGCTGTCGGGCAGCCTGCCGGCCGGCCTGCCTGCGGACAGCTGGGCCCGGCTCCAGGCCCAGGCCGTGGCCGCCGGTGCCTATGTGCTGCTGGACACCAGCGAGGCCCCCCTGGCCGCCGCCCTGGCCACGGCCCCCCATGCGGCCATGCCTTGGGCCATCAAGCCCAACCGGGAGGAGTTGCAGGCCGCCACCGGCCTGCGCCTGGACGGCCGCGATGCGCTGCTGGCCGCCGCGCGCAGCCTGCTGGACAGGGGACTGGGACTGGCCGTGGTGTCCATGGGCGAGGAGGGCGCGCTGTTCGCCACCGCGCAAGGCGCAGTGATTGCGCGGCCGCCGCAGCGCGCGCGCGGCAGCTCCGTGGGCGCGGGCGATGCCATGGTCGCGGGCATGGTGGCCGCGCGGCTGCGCGGACTGGATCTGGCGGACACCGCACGCCTGTCCACGGCCAGCGCGCTGGCCTGGCTGCAGGCCGCACCCGCGCGCGAAGTCGATGCCAGCCGCGTCCAGGCACTGGCTGCCAGCGTGCTGCTGGAGCCATGCCAGTGGCCGTGATCCCCCATTCTTCAGGAGCTTTCATGAACCCTCTTTTTGTGGTGATCGCAGCGGCCGGGCACGACGCCGAAGCGCTGCTGGCCGCCGAAGCCCTGCGCCATGCGGCCGGACAGCGTCCCTTGGCCGTGGAGGTGCGCGCCAGCGGCGGTGTGATCGGGCTGCATGCGGCCGATGCCGCCGCGCAGGCCGGGCAATTGCTGATCGTGGGGGATGCCGGCACCGATGACGATGCAGATACCGACGCCGATGCCTCCCGCTTCGTGCAGGCCGCCGTCGAGCGCTGCAGCCTGCGCGAGGCGCTTGATGATCCGGCCGGCGTGCTTGCACGCTGCGCTGCCGCCAGTCCCGCAGCACAGCGCATGGGCAAGCGGATCGTGGCCGTCACCTCTTGCCCCACGGGCATCGCCCATACCTTCATGGCGGCCGAGGGCCTGCAGCGCGGCGCGGCGGCGCTGGGCCACGCCATGCGCGTGGAGACGCAAGGCTCGGTGGGCGCGCTCGATGCGCTGACGCCGCAGGAGATTGCCGAGGCCGACCTGGTCATCATCGCCGCCGACCGCGAGGTCGATCTTTCGCGCTTCGCGGGCAAGCCGCTGCTGCGCAGCGGCACCAAGCCGGCCATACGCGACGGCTCGGGGCTGATCACCCGGGCGCTGGCCGAAGCCACCGTGCATGGTGCCGCCGTAGGCGCTGCTGCAGGCGGCGCCGCGCCCACGCCGGCCCGGACCCAGGGCGGTGTCTATCGCCACCTGATGACCGGCGTGTCCTTCATGCTGCCCTTCGTCACGGCGGGCGGCATTCTGATCGCGATGGCTTTTGCGCTGGGCGGCATCTATGTCCATGACGATGCCCACCAGGGAACCCTGGGATGGACGCTGTTCCAGATCGGCGCCAAGGGCGGCTTTGCGCTGATGGTGCCGGCGCTGGCCGGCTATATCGCCTATTCCATTGCCGACCGGCCCGGCATTGCGCCGGGCATGATCGGCGGGATGATCGCGTCCAGCATGGGCGCAGGCTTCATCGGCGGCATCGCGGCCGGCTTCATCGCCGGCTACGGCGTGGCCTTCATGGCGGCGCACATCCGGCTGCCGCAGGCGCTCAAGGGCCTGCTGCCCATGCTGATCCTGCCTGTGCTGGGCAGCCTCTTCACGGGGCTGCTGATGTTCTATCTGGTCGGTGCGCCCGTGGCCGAGCTGCTGCAGTGGCTGAGCGCCTGGCTGCGCGGCATGCAGGGTGCCAGTGCCTTGCTGCTGGGCCTGTTGCTGGGCGCGATGATGGCCTTTGACATGGGCGGGCCGGTGAACAAGGCCGCCTATGCGTTTTCCACGGGAATGATCGCGAGCCAGGTCTACACGCCCATGGCTGCGGCCATGATCGCCGGCATGACGCCGCCGCTGGGGCTGGCCCTGGCCACGCGCCTGTTTGCCGACCGCTTCACGCGCGAGGAGCGCGGCAGCGCCGCCTCGGCCGGCGTGCTGGGCCTGGCCTTTGTCACCGAGGGGGCCATTCCCTACGCGGCGCGCGATCCGCTGCGCACGATTCCGGCCCTGGTGCTGGGCTCGGCCGTGGCCGGCGCCGTGTCCATGCTGGCGGGTGTTGAGCTGAAGGTGCCGCATGGCGGCATCTTCGTCGCGCCCATTCCCAACGCCGTGACCCACGTGGCCATGTATGCGGTGGCGCTGGTGGCGGGCGTGGTGGTCACGGCCATCGCCCTGCGCCTGTTCAAAAGGCCCGCCGAAGCGGGCCTTTGAAGCGGGCCTTTGAAGCAGGAAGCTGGGGGAGCGCCTGGAGCGGCTCCCCCCGCAGCGTTCAGCGGGCTGCGGCGCGGGCCTGTTCCAGCCAGCCGTCGAAGGTCTTCTGGTGGGCCTTGATCCAGCCGTCCACATGGCGGTTGATGTCCGAGGGCTTGTTCTGGCCCTGGCTCATCATGTGGTTCTGCGCGCTGATGTCGCCCACGGGCAGCTGCATCAGCTCGAACAGCTTGCCGGCGTCGGGATGCTTGTCGGTGAAGGCCTTGTTGGCCACGATCTGCTGCTTGTTCACCACGAAGCCGTAGTTCTTGCCGTTGGGCAGCTTGGTATCGAACTTGGCCTGCTCGCCGGGCAGCGAGGAGAAGGGCACCTCCAGCCACACCACGTCCTTGCCGGGCTTGAGCACGTTGCTCACCCAGTAGGGCGTCCAGGTGTAGTAGAGGATGGGCTTGCCGGCCTTGTAGCGCGAGATGGTGTCGGCGATCAGCGCCGAGTACGTGCCCTGCTTGTGGGTCACGGTGTCACGCAGCTTGTAGGCCGTCAGGTGGTGCTCGATCACGGCCTCGCAGCCCCAGCCCGGCGTGCAGCCGGTGAGGTCGGCCTTGCCGTCGCCGTCCGAGTCGAACAGCTTGGCGATCTTGGGGTCCTTCAACTGGCCGATATTGGTGATCTTGTATTCGTCGGCCGTCTTCTTGTCGATCAGATAGCCCTGGGCGGCGTTGTCCGAGTACACGCCCTTGCGGAACAGCTTGGCGTCGCCGCCCGCGTTCTTGTAGTAGTCGGCGTGCAGCGGGTTCCAGTGCGTGGCCAGGAAAGTGGCGTCGCCATTGGCAATCGCCACGTGGGCCGTGGGGTACTCGACTTCCTGGAAGGGCTGCACGTCGTAGCCCAGCTTCTCCAGGGCCTTCATGACGATCAGGGTCTGGAAGCTTTCTTCGGCGATGGAGCTCTTGAGCGGCGACACCTTCACGCCCTTGCCGGGCTGGTCGCTGGCGGCCGATGCGCCCGCGCAGGCCAGTGCGATGCCGGCAGCCATCGTGGCGGTGCGCAGCCAGTGGCTGGCAGCGGCAGTTGGCAATCGATTGTGGTTCAGGGCTTGGTTCATCCTCGGGTTCCTCCGTTGTGTGATGAAAGGGGAGTGGGCGGCCAGCGTGGCTGGCCGCTTTTCGGGAAGGCGGCGCGGCAGTGGGCCCATCCGCGCCGCAGTGAAGGCATTCAGCTGGTGCTGCCGCGATGGACCGGCTTGTTGCCGGCGCCCAGCAGGCGGGCGATGCAGCCGGCGGGGCCGCTGTGCCACCAGCGCGCACCGCCACGGGTCGTCTGCCCCATGGCCTGGGTGATGCGGTCCAGCACGATGGCCAGCAGCACGATGCCCAGTCCGCCCACGGTGGCCAGGCCCATGTCCAGGCGGCCGATGCCGCGCAGCACCATCTGGCCCAGGCCGCCCACGGCGATCATGGAGGCGATCACCACCATGGACAGCGACAGCATCAGCGCCTGGTTCACGCCCGCCATGATGGAGGGCATGGCCAGCGGCAGCTGCACCTTCCACAGCAACTGCCAGGGCGATGCGCCATAGGCGCGGCTGGCCTCGATCAGGTCGGGGCGCACCTGGCGGATGCCCAGGTTGGTCAGGCGGATCAGCGGCGGCAGCGCGAAGATGATGGTCACGATCACGCCGGGCACGTTGCCGATGCCGAACAGCATCACCACGGGCACCAGGTAGACGAAGGCCGGCGTGGTCTGCATGGCGTCGAGCAGCGGGCGTGTCCAGCGCTGCGCACGGTCGCTGGAGGCCAGCAAAATCCCCGCGGGCAGGCCGATGACCATGCAGAACACCAGCGAGGTCAGCACCAGGGACAGCGTCACCATGGCCTCGGGCCAGATGCCCAGCATGGCGACCACCACCAGCGAGACGGCTGCGCCAATGGCCATGGCGCGGCCCGCGAACTGCCAGGCCACCAGGGTCAGGATCAGGATCAGCAGCGGCCAGGGCAGGGCCAGCATGGCATCGGTGATGCCCGACAGCGTGCCGTCGATGGGCGTGCGCACGGCCTGGAAGAAGGGGCGGAAATGGTGGACCACCCATTCCAGGCCGCTGTTGATCCAGCCCTGCACGGGCAGGCCGTCGGTGGTCAATTGGTGCCAGAGGCTGGCATGGGCGTCGGCGGGAACGCCCGAGCCGGCCGAGGCGCCCAGCCAGTCACCGCCTGCGGCATCACCGCCGCTGGCAGCGCCCCAGGGATCGGCCGAGGCATCGGGCGCCGGCGTGGCGGCGGTGGCCCAGGGATCGGCGCTTGCAGAGGCCGCGGAATCGGTGGAAGCAGGGGCTGCGCTCGCATCGGCCCAGGGATCGGTGGCGGCGGCGGCGGTGTTCGGGTTCAGGCTGTTGGTTGCATCGCTCATGCGGCATCTCCTTGTCGTTGTTCGATCGGCTCCACGGTCGGCGCGACGGTGGGGGCGACGGTGGGGGCGTTGGAGGCCGGGAAATGCGGGTTGAGCGTGACCGGCGGCACGATCTCCTGCGGCGGTGGCACGGGCGGCGTGTCGCGGTCCAGGAAGCGCAGCATGGTGGTGCGGCTGACCACGCCCATGAACTGGCCGTCGTCGCTGGTCACCGGCAGCGCGCAGGGCGCGGCGGCCACGGGGCCGAACAGCTCGGCCACCGGCGTGCCTGCGGACAGCGGCTCGACGTTGGGCAGGAAGGCGTGGCTCAGGCCCAGCATGCCGGGGCGGCCATGCAGTGCGTCGCGCAGCGATTGCGAGGACACCACGCCCAGGAAGCGGCGGCGCGCGTTGACCACATAGGCGTAGTCGCGGTCGGAGTCTTCCAGCAGGCGCTGGGCTGCGCGGCAGCCGCGGTCGCTGTGCTCGGACACCACGGTCAGCGCCTGGCGCGCGATGTCGCCGGCCTTGAAGACCGAGGCCGCGTCCACGCCGCGCACGAAGCTGCGCACGTAGTCGTCGGCAGGGCTGCGCAGGATCTCGTCGGGCGTGCCGACCTGGATCACCTGGCCGTCCTTCATGATGGCGATGCGGTCGCCGATGCGCATGGCCTCGTCCAGGTCATGCGAGATGAAGACGATGGTGCGGCGCTGGATCTGCTGCAGGCGCAGCAGCTCGGACTGCATCTCCGTGCGGATGATGGGGTCCAGGGCCGAGAAGGCCTCGTCCATCAGCAGGATGGACGGATCGGACGCCAGCGCCCGGGCCAGGCCCACGCGCTGCTGCATGCCGCCCGACAGCTCGTCGGGGTAGCTGGCGCCCCAGGCGCCCAGGCCCACCTGCTCCAGCGCGGCCTGGGCCTGTGTCTGGCGCTCGGCCTTGTCGGCGCCGGCCAGCTCCAGGCCGAAGGCCGTGTTGTCCAGCACCGTCATGTGCGGCATCAGCGCAAAGGACTGGAACACCATGGAGATGTCCTTGCGGCGCAGCGCGCGCAGGTCGCGCTCGCTCAGGGCATTGATGTCCTGGCCATCGACCACGATGCGCCCGGCCGTGGGCTCGATGAGGCGGTTGAGCATGCGCACCAGGGTGGACTTGCCCGAGCCCGACAGGCCCATGACGACGAAGATCTCGCCGGCCTCGATGGTGAAATTGGCGTCGAACACGCCGATGGACTGGCCCGTGCGCTCCAGGATCTCCTGTTTGCTCAGGCCCTGTTGGACGAGGTCGAGTGCGGTCTTGGGGTCGTCCCCGAACACCTTGAACACATGATCGATGATGATCTGCTTGGCCACTGTGGCGTTCTCCTTTTGGGTGAGATGGAACACAGTCCAGCGTCCTCGACGGGCGAAGACGCTGGCGCGCAAGCCAAAAATGAAGCCCTGATGCCGTTCGCTGCAGGGGACTGCCGTCCCCCGTTGCTGGGATTCAAACAGGTGCGAAAGCACCCGAGGCGGCTCGAATGGCACGCGAAGCGGTGCGCAAGAGCCAGAAGTCGAGAGCAGCCGGCGGCGAGGCGCGCGGTGTCTCAGTCGGGCATCGTGGCTGAAGATCAGCCAGCGCGATGCCCCACAACATCAGGACCGAGTTTCGGCCCGGTTGACGGGGCTGTGCCGGGAGCACAACGATCCGCCGGGGTGTATCGGCAGGCCGTGAAGACGGTGCCGATGACCTGCTTGGCAGGTTGTAAAGAAGCCGAAATTATATAAAACAGGTTTTACTGCGTCAAAACGCATGAGCCGAAGAAGGCCTGTTTTGGGCTGTTTCAAGCCCTTGGGGGCTGCAATCCGGCCAGTATTTGCTCATTTAATAAGAGCATGGAGGCCATGATTCACAAGGCATATGCTGTCATCGATGAATAAAATCGGTCAAGCGTCAGCTTGAGGAAAGCTTCAGGCCCGATCTGCGGCAAAAAGCGTGCCCGGCGCGCTGGCCGGCCGGGCGCCAGCAGGTGTCCGATCCGTTGCCTGCGCCCGCCCATGAAAAAAGCCCCGTAGCGGCTGGCGCTGCGGGGCTTCGGTGCGGGATGCCGACGGGCTCAGTGGTTGCTGGCCGTGCTGTTGATCAGTTTGTCGGTGTAGGCGATGGCCAGGGCGCTGGCCAGGAAGGTGACGTGGATGATGGTCTGCCACATCAGCACCTTGACGTCGTAGCTGCCTGCGTTGATGAAGGTCTTGAGCAGGTGGATGGAGCTGATGCCGATGATGGACAGGGCCAGCTTGACCTTGAGGATGGAGGCGTTCACGTGGCCCAGCCACTCGGGCTGGTCGGGGTGGCTGTCCAGGCCCAGGCGGCTGACGAAGGTTTCGTAGCCACCCACGATGACCATGATCAGCAGGTTGGAGATCATCACCACGTCGATCAGCGCCAGGACCACCAGCATGATGATGGTCTCGTTGAGCGCGCCGATGGGCGCATCGTGCTTGTAGCCGATGCTGGTGATCAGCGCCTGCAGCGCCTCCTGGTTGCCGAAGGCGGCCTCGATCAGGTGCCACAACTCGAGCAGGAAGTGCCAGACATAGACGCCCTGGGCGGCGATCAGGCCCAGGTACAGCGGCAGCTGCAGCCAGCGGCTGGCGAAGATCAGGGAAGGCAGGGGACGCAGGGGGGAGCCGGGGGCTCGATTGGAGTTTTGCTGGCGGGCCATGGTGGTCGGTCGCGCTTGTCTGGTGTGGGAGCGTGGATGGGAGGGGACAATGGCCGTGGAAAACGGGCGCGCGATTTTAGCGGCGAAACAGGCCATTGCCAGTGACAGCCGGGAACTGCGGGGAATCCCCAGGTAGACGCGCCCAAGGGGGGTTCAGTCAGTGGCATGTAAGACCGGCCCCCGACAGTCACACCACAATTTTTATTTGGCCAGCCCAGGAGACAAGCAAGCATGAGCACCGCAACAGCATCCCCCATTGAATCGGTACTGGTGGAGAACCGGGTCTTCCCGCCGCCGGCAGACTTCGCCGCCAAGGCCCGCATCTCCGGCATGGAGCAGTACAAGGCGCTGTGCGCCGAGGCAGAGAACGACTACCAGGGCTTCTGGGCCCGCCTGGCGCGCGAGAACGTGGTCTGGTCCAAGCCCTTCACCCAGGTGCTGGACGACAGCAATCCCCCGTTCTTCCGCTGGTTCGCCGACGGCGAACTCAACGCCAGCGCCAACTGCCTGGACAAGCACATGGGCACGGACGTCGAGCACAAGACGGCCATCATCTTCGAGGCCGATGGCGGCGAGGTCACCAAGGTCAGCTACCGCGAACTGCTGGAGCGCGTCTCGCAGTTCGCCAACGCGCTCAAGGCGCAGGGCGTGCAAAAGGGCGACCGTGTCCTGATCTACATGCCCATGACCATCGAGGGCGTCATCGCCATGCAGGCCTGCGCGCGCATCGGCGCCACGCACAGCGTGGTGTTCGGCGGCTTCTCGGCCAAGGCGGTGCAGGAACGCATCGTGGACGTGGGCGCCGTGGCCGTGATCACCGCCAACTACCAGATGCGCGGCGGCAAGGAGCTGCCGCTCAAGGCCATCGTGGACGATGCGCTGGCGCTGGGCGGCTGCGAGGCCGTGCGCCACGTCTTCGTCTACGAGCGCACGGCCACGGCCTGTGCCATGACGGCAGGCCGCGACAAGACCTTCGGCGAGATCCTGGCCGGCCAGAGCACCGAGTGCGCGCCCGTGGCCGTGGATTCCGAGCACCCGCTGTTCATCCTCTACACCAGCGGCTCCACGGGCAAGCCCAAGGGCGTGCAGCACTGCACGGGCGGCTATGTGCTGTGGGCCAAGCAGACCATGGAGTGGACCTTCGACCTCAAGCCCAGCGACGTGTTCTGGTGCACGGCCGACATCGGCTGGATAACCGGCCACACCTACGTGGCCTATGGTCCGCTGGCCGCTGGCGCCACGCAGATCGTGTTCGAGGGCGTGCCCACCTTCCCCAACGCGGGCCGCTTCTGGCAGATGATCGAGCGCCACGGCTGCACCATCTTCTACACGGCGCCCACGGCCATCCGCTCGCTGATCAAGGCCGCCGACGGCGATGCCGCCGTGCATCCGAAGAACTCGGACCTGTCCAGCCTGCGCCTGCTGGGCAGCGTGGGAGAGCCCATCAATCCCGAGGCCTGGATGTGGTACCACCGCAATGTGGGCGGCGAGCGCTGCCCCATCGTGGACACTTTCTGGCAGACCGAGAACGGCGGCCACGTGATCGCCCCCATGCCTGGCGCCACGCCGCTGGTGCCGGGTTCGTGCACGCTGCCGCTGCCGGGCATCATGGCCGCCATCGTCGACGAGACGGGCCATGAACTGCCCAACGGCGCAGGCGGCCTGCTGGTGGTCACCAAGCCCTGGCCCAGCATGATCCGCACCATCTGGGGCGACCCCGAGCGCTTCAAGAAGAGCTACTTCCCGGCCGAGCTGGGCGGGCAGACCTACCTGGCCGGCGACGGCGCGGTGCGCAGCGAGGACCGTGGCTACTTCCGCATCACGGGCCGCATCGACGATGTGCTCAATGTCTCGGGCCACCGCATGGGCACGATGGAGATCGAGTCGGCCCTGGTGTCCAAGACCGACCTGGTGGCCGAGGCCGCCGTGGTGGGCCGCCCCGATGACCTGACCGGCGAGGCCATCTGCGCCTTCGTGGTGCTCAAGCGCTCGCGCCCCACGGGCGAGGAGGCCAAGCAGATCGCCAAGGAGCTGCGCGACTGGGTGGCCAAGGAAATCGGCCCCATCGCCAAGCCCAAGGACATCCGCTTTGGCGACAACCTGCCCAAGACGCGCAGCGGCAAGATCATGCGCCGCCTGCTGCGCTCGATTGCCAAGGGCGAGGCCATTACCCAGGACACGAGCACGCTGGAGAATCCGGCCATCCTCGACCAGTTGGCCGAGACGAACTGAGGGCGGACACGCCCGCCATGAAGAACCGGAGCACAGGCTCCGGTTTTTTCTTGGCTGGACTGCGGGCGGCGCGCTGTCTTGCAGTCCTATTTTGTGTGGGCCGACAGCTCAGGCATGATGGCTGCAGTACAACCGAAGCTGTTGTTTTCACCACTGCCGAGGGAGGCGTTGCACCATGAATCTGAGAACCCTGTCGCTGCTGATCACCGTGGCCCTGATTGCGCTGCTGGCGGCATTCAACTGGAACACGCTGGCCGCGCCTTCCGTCGTGTCGCTGGGCGTAACCGACGTTCAGGCTCCGCTGGGCGTGCTGATGCTGGCGCTGACCTGCCTGCTGGGCGTGTTCTTCGTCGCCTATGTGCTGTGGCTGCAGGGCTCGGTACTGATGGAGGCGCGCCGCCACGCCAAGGAAATGCAGGCCCAGCGGGACCTGGCCGACAAGGCCGAGGCTTCGCGTTTCACCGAGCTGCGCACCGTGCTGGAGGACCTGCATGCGCGTGACAAGGAAGTGCTGATGGCGCGGCTGGACGGGCTGGAGGCGCACCTGGTGCAGCGTGCCCAGGAGTCGGACAACAGCACGGCCGCCTATGTGGGGCAGCTGGAGCAGCAGGTTCGCCTGTACCAGCAGCCCGGCGCAGGCGCTCCGGACTACAGGTAGGCGGCCCGCGCCCGGATTCACGGGCGGACCATGAAAAAAACCGCGCGACTTGCGTTGCGCGGTTTTTTTCCGTTGCGGGCCCCGAGGCGGGAGGCCTGCGGAACTTACTTCAGCGACAGCACCCAGGCGGCCAGCTTCTTGGCGTCGGCATCGTTGACCTGGGGGTTGGCGGGCATGGGAACCGGGCCCCAGACGCCGCTGCCGCCCTTCATGATCTTGGCGGCCAGCTTGTCCACCGCGTCCTTCTGGCCTGCGTACTTGGAGGCCACATCCTTGTAGGACGGGCCCACCAGCTTCTTGTCCACGGCGTGGCAGGCCATGCAGTTCTTGGAGGCGGCAAGAGCCTGGTCGGCCATGGCGGGAGCCACGGTGACGACGGTCAAGGCCAATGCGATCAATGTCTGCTTCATCATGAGTTCCTGGGGGTTGTCGGGAATAATTATGCGAAACATTGTAGTGGGCGCGCATGCCTGATGCGTTACCTCGTGTGAAGCACCGTCTGGTGAAGGAGAAGTTATGTATCTGTTGGGAATCGCGGTCTTGCTCACCCTGCTGAAGTTGGCCGATATCGAGCCTGTGGCTTCCTGGTCCTGGTACGTCATCCTGGGCGCCTATGGCGTGACGGCAGCCTGGTGGGCCTGGGCCGACGCCTCTGGCTACACCAAGCGGCGCGCGGCCGACAAGATCGAGCAGCGGCGCTTGAAGCGCATCGAAAAGAACAAGGAAGCCATGGGCACGGGCACGCGCTCGCGTTCGCGCCGCTGAGGGGCCTTGAACGGCGGCGCAGGCTTCGCGGCAGGCGATGCCTGGGGTCTGCAAAGGGGCGGCCCATGCCGGCCGGGGCATTCCTGTGCCCCAGCGGTGCGGCGGGCGCTGCGCCATAATCTTCGCCCAGACCCTGGCCTTCCCCACAGGACCAGGGATGGACCGAGACGACAGACAACTGGATTCCCCATGCCCGCATACCGTTCCAAGACTTCCACCGGCGGCCGCAACATGGCCGGTGCGCGCGCCCTGTGGCGTGCCACCGGCATGAAGGATGGCGACTTCGAGAAGCCCATCATCGCCATCGCCAACTCCTTCACGCAGTTCGTTCCGGGCCACGTCCACCTCAAGGACCTGGGCCAGCTGGTGGCGCGCGAGATCGAGGCCGCAGGCGGCGTGGCCAAGGAATTCAACACCATCGCCGTGGACGACGGCATCGCCATGGGCCACGACGGCATGCTGTACTCGCTGCCCAGCCGCGACATCATCGCTGACTCGGTGGAGTACATGGTCAACGCCCACTGCGCCGACGCGCTGGTGTGCATCTCCAACTGCGACAAGATCACCCCCGGCATGCTGATGGCCGCCATGCGGCTGAACATTCCGGTGATCTTCGTCTCCGGCGGCCCCATGGAAGCGGGCAAGACCAAGCTGGCCAATCCCAACACGCACAAGCTGGAGTTCAAGAAGCTGGACCTGGTCGATGCCATGGTGATCGCGGCCGACTCCAACTACACCGACGAGCAGGTCGCCCAGGTCGAGCGCTCGGCCTGCCCGACCTGCGGTTCCTGCTCGGGCATGTTCACCGCCAACTCCATGAACTGCCTGACCGAGGCGCTGGGCCTGTCCCTGCCCGGCAACGGCACGGTGCTGGCCACGCATGCCGACCGCGAGGAACTGTTCAAGCGTGCCGGCCGCCGCATCGTCGAGCTGGCCCGCGAGTACTACGAGCAGGAAGACGCATCCGTGCTGCCGCGCTCCGTGGGCTTCAAGGCCTTCGAGAACGCAATGACGCTGGACATCGCCATGGGCGGCTCCACCAACACCATCCTGCACCTGCTGGCCATTGCCCGTGAAGCCGAGATCGACTTCACCATGGCCGACATCGACCGCCTCTCGCGCTCCGTGCCCCAGCTGTGCAAGGTGGCGCCCAACACGCAGAAGTACCACATCGAGGATGTGCACCGCGCCGGCGGCATCTTCGCCATCCTCGGCGAGCTGGCCCGCGCGGGCAAGCTGCACACCGACGTGCCCACCGTGCACGCCAAGACCCTGGGCGAAGGCCTGGCGCAGTGGGACATCACCACCACCCAGGACGAGGCCGTGCGGCACTTCTACCTGGCAGGCCCGGCCGGCATTCCCACCCAGGTGGCCTTCAGCCAGAACACGCGCTGGCCCAGCCTGGACCTGGACCGTGCAGAAGGCTGCATCCGCTCCTACGAGCACGCCTTCTCCAAGGAAGGCGGCCTGGCCGTGCTGACGGGCAACATCGCCCTGGACGGCTGCGTGGTCAAGTCGGCCGGCGTGGACGAAAGCATCCATGTGTTCGAAGGCACGGCCCACGTGACCGAGTCGCAGGACGAGGCCGTGCAGAACATCCTGGACGACAAGGTCAAGGCCGGCGACATCGTCGTCGTGCGCTATGAAGGTCCCAAGGGCGGCCCCGGCATGCAGGAAATGCTCTACCCGACCAGCTACATCAAGTCCAAGGGCCTGGGCAAGGAGTGCGCACTGCTGACCGACGGACGCTTCTCGGGCGGCACCTCGGGCCTGTCCATTGGCCACTGCTCGCCGGAAGCTGCCGCTGGCGGCGCCATCGGCCTGGTGCGCAACGGCGACCGCATCCGCATCGACATTCCCAACCGCAGCATCAACGTGCTGGTCTCCGACGAGGAGCTGGCCCGCCGCCGTGCCGAGCAGGATGCCAAGGGCTGGAAGCCCGCCGAGCCGCGCCCGCGCAAGGTGTCGGCCGCGCTCAAGGCCTATGCCAAGCTGGTGATGTCGGCCGACAAGGGCGCCGTGCGCGACCTGTCCCTGCTGGACGACTGACACCGGGCAGCACCGCCGCCCGGCGGTGCGCACCCGATGAAAATGAAAAGGGATGGAAGGCCTTGCGGCTTTCCATCCCTTTTTCTTTCTTCTCTCAGGCCCTTCTTGAGGGCTCTTGCTACTTCGCGGGGCGACCGGCTTGCCGTTTCATCGTGGCTGCCGGTTTGCTTTTCATCGTGGGGCGACTTGTCTTCAGGCCGGCTCGCCCATCTTGCTTTGCAGGTAGTTGGGCAGACCGATCTTCTCGATCAGGCCCAGTTGCTTCTCCAGCCAGTAGGCGTGGTCTTCCTCGGTATCGCGCAACTGGGCCAGCAGCAGGTCACGGCTGTTGAAGTCGCTGTGACGCTCGCACAGGGCCATGGCCGAGCGCAGGCTGTCACGCACGCGGTATTCGGTGGCCAGGTCCTTGCGCAGCATCTCTTCGACGGTCTCGCCGGGCGTGAACTCGTGCGGGCGCATGTCGGGGCGGCCGCCCAGGAACAGGATGCGGCGCAGGATGGCGTCGGCGTGCTGGGTTTCCTCTTCCATCTCATGGCCGATGCGCTCGAACAGGCGCAGCAGGCCCTGGTCTTCGTACTGGCGCGAGTGGATGAAGTACTGGTCGCGCGCGGCAAGCTCGCCGCGCAGCAACTCTATGAGGCATTCGATGACTTCTGGTTGGCCTTGCATGTTCTTCTTCTCCTGACTGTGTGAACGCTGCAAGTATCGCGTGAACCGGCCCTTGGGCCAAAGCGGGCGCTGCAATTCCCCGTGGACGGCGCATTGCATGCATGCGCGACGCAGAAGCATTCGCATCGCGGCAGGCTGGCGGGGGCTGGGGCTAGGGTAAACGCTGTATTGCGGGCTTCAATAATAGTTATTTATCATAACGATTATGGAGCCGAAGCATCGGTGTCCAAAACCCCATTTCCCCTTTGCACAAGGAAGCGCAATGAGCACCGAACGTACCGAAGAACAGACCGTGTCCTGCACCGTCACAGGCCGCGTGGCCTGGGTGAAATTCAACCGCCCCGAAAAGCGCAACGCCATGAGCCCCCAGCTCAACCGCCAGATGATGCGCGTGCTCGACGACCTGGAGTTCCGTGACGACGTGGGCGTGGTCGTGCTTGCAGGCGAAGGCACGGCCTGGACGGCCGGCATGGACCTGAAGGAATACTTCCGCGAGACCGAGGCCACCGGCCTGGCCGGCACCCGCAAGGCCCAGCGCGAGAGCTATGGCTGGTGGCGCCGCCTGCGCTGGTTCCAGAAGCCGACCATTGCCATGGTCAACGGCTGGTGCTTCGGCGGCGGCTACGGCCCCCTGTTCGCCTGCGACCTGGCCTTTGCCTCGGATGACGCCAAGTTCGGCCTGTCCGAAATCAACTGGGGCATCCTGCCCGGTGGCGGCGCCTCCAAGGTGGCGGTGGAGCTGTTGTCCTTCCGCCGTGCCATGTACCACGCCATGCTGGGCGAGAACATCGACGGCCGTACGGCCGCCGAGTGGGGCCTGGTCAACGAGTCGCTGCCGGCCGATCGCCTGCAGGCCCGCGTCACCGAAGTGGCCGAGGCCCTGCTGCAGAAGAACCCCAGCGCCCTGAAGGCCACCAAGGACGCCATCCGCCGCGTGCGCGACATGAGCTACGACAACGCCGAGGACTACCTGGTGCGCGCCCAGGAAGCCGCCAACAGCTACGACAACGAAGGCCGCAAGGAAGGCATGCGCCAGTTCCTCGACGACAAGACCTACAAGCCCGGCCTGGGCACCTACGACCTCTCGAAGCAAAAGTCCTGAAGACCCGCACATCCTGAGTGGCCGCGCCCTCGCTGCTAGGGCGCCTGCCGCCAACCCATTGGAGACAAGAATGACAACGACAGAGATGGCGGCCGCCCTGCGGCCCGACATCGGCAGGCTGCTGAGGCCGCGTTCCATCGCCATCGTCGGCGCCTCGGCCACGCCGGGTGCGCTGGGCGCATCGGTGCTGGGCAATCTGGAGCGCAACGGCTTTGCCGGCGACATCCACCTGATCAATCCCAAGCGCAGCGAGATCGCCGGGCGGGCCTGCCTGGCCTCGGTCGATCAGCTGCCCGAAGGCGTGGATGTGGCTGTGCTGGCCATCCCCCAGCCCTTTGTGCTGGACACGGTGCGCGCACTGGCGGCGCGCCGCGTGGGCGCGGCGGTGATCTTCTCGGCAGGCTTTGCCGAGGCGGGCGAGCGCGGCATGGCCGAGCAGCGCGAGATCGCACGCATTGCCGCCGAGGCGGGCATGGTGGTGGAAGGCCCCAACTGCCTGGGCTGCATCAACTACCTGCAGCGCGTGCCGCTGACCTTTGTCGAGGTGAATATCGACGCGCAGCAGGTCGATGCCGCGCGGCCCGCCATTGGCGTGGTCTCGCAAAGCGGCGCCATGATGACCGTGCTGTGCACCACGCTGGCCAGCCGCGCGCTGCCGCTGTCGCACGCCATCTCCACGGGCAACGAGGCCGCCAGCCATGCCGAGGACTATGTGGACTTCCTGCTGGAGCAGCCCTCCACGCGCGTGGTCGCCATGATCGTCGAGCAGTTCCGCCAGCCCGCGCGCATCCTGGCCGCCGTGGCCCGTGCGCGCAGCCTGGGCAAGTCCGTGGTGCTGCTGCATCCGGGCAAGAGCAGTGCGGCGCGCGCCTCGGCCGCCACGCACACCGGTGCCATGGCCGGCGACTATGCGCTGATGCGCACCAAGCTGGAACGCGCAGGCGCCGTGTTTGCCGAGACACTGGAGGAGTTGGGCGACATCGCCGAGATCGCCATCCGCTGCCCGGTGCTGCCATCGGCTGGTGCGGCCGCTGCAGCCGGTGCAGCCGCTGCAGCGGGAGTTGCCGTGCTGGGCGAGTCCGGCGCCTTCAAGGCGCTGACGCTCGACTGGGCCGAGGAACTGGGCCTGGCCCTGCCCGCCATCGGCGACGACGACTCACCCGCACTGCGTGCGGCGCTGCCCGAGTTCGTGGGCGTGAGCAACCCGCTGGACCTCACGGCCCAGGGCCTGGTGGAGCCGGATCTGTATTTCCGCACGCTGGATGCGCTGTTTGGCGATGCGCGCTTTTCCACCGTCCTGGTCGGCCTGATCCAGGGCGACCCGGTGACCTGCGGCATCAAGATGCCGCCCGTGCTGCGCGCCGTGCGCGAGCTGCGGCCGGCCAAGCCCGTCATCGTCGCGGGCCTGGACGAGGGCGCGGCCGTGCCTGCCGAGTTCATCGCCGAGATGCGTGCGCTGGGCGTGCCGTACTTCCCCAGCACCGAGCGTGCCCTGCGCGCCGTGCAGCGCCTGACCGCCTTCAGCCAGCGCAGTTTCGAGCGCACCAATGCCCAGCCCGTCGCCCTGACCCTGCCCGCAGGCCGCACGGTGGTGCCCGAGTACGAATCCAAGGCCGTGCTGGCACAGGCCGGCATACCCTTTGCGCGCGGCCGGCTGGCCACCTCGGCCGAGCAGGCCGTGGCGATTGCGTCGGAGATCGGCTGGCCCGTGGCGCTCAAGGCGCAGTCCGCCGACCTCAGCCACAAGAGCGATGCGGGCGGCGTGATCCTGAACATTGCCGATGCGCAGGCCATGGGCGAGGCCTGGAGCCGGCTGCACGCCAACGTGGCCGCCTATGACAGCGCCATTGCGCTGGACGGCGTGCTGATCGAGGCCATGGGCCAACGCGGCCTGGAGATGATCATCGGCGCGCGCAACGATCCGCAGTGGGGCCCGGTGATCCTGGCCGGCCTGGGCGGCGTGACGGCCGAGATCATGCGCGATGCGCGCCTGCTGGACGCCGACCTGTCCACCGGCGAGGTGCTGCGCGAGCTGGACCGCCTGCAGGGCGCGCCGCTGCTGCACGGCTACCGGGGCGCTCCGGCGCTGGACCGCCAGGCGCTGGCCGAGCTCATCGTGCGCCTGGGCCAGGTGCTGCGCGGCACGCCGGCCATCCGCGAGATCGACCTGAACCCGGTCATCGTGCTGCCCGACGGGCAGGGCGTGGTCGCGCTCGATGCGCTGATGCTGGTCGAGCACAGCGCCGGCTGATGCCCGCGCAAGGGCTGGCGCGGTGCACCGGCCCTTTCCATGCGCAGCCCTGTCTCGCTTTCCCGCTTTCTTTTTTCCGCTTTCCCTTCCTCCACAGGAGGTCTCCATGAGCCTGCCTTACCCGCCGGGCCGCGTGTCCACGCCCGCGCCGGCCGAGTCGAACGGACTCGGCTATGCCTACTACGTCACCATCATCCTGCTGCTGGCCTACACCCTGTCCTTCGTGGACCGCCAGATCCTGGGCCTGCTGGTGCAGCCCATCAAGAAGGATCTGCAACTGTCGGACTGGGTGTTCAGCATCGTCCACGGCTTTGCCTTCGCCATCTTCTACACCTTCGTCGGCATCTTCCTGGGGCGCCTGGCCGACCGCTGGAACCGCCGCAACCTCATCGTCATCGGCATGGCGATCTGGGTGGTGGCCACGGCGGCCGGTGGCTATGTCACGGGCTTTGTCTCGCTGTTCGTGGCGCGCATGTTCGTGGGCGTGGGCGAGGCGGCGCTGTCGCCGGCTGCCTATTCCATGCTGGCCGACTACTTCCCGCCCGAGCGCCGCGCGCGCGCCATGAGCATCTACACCTCGGGCGTGTACATCGGCTCGGCCACGGCCTTCATCGTGGGCGGCCTGGTCATCCAGGCCACCAGCCAGGCCGGCGAGGTGGCGTTCCCGCTGCTGGGCAGCTTCAAGCCCTGGCAGGCGGCCTTCATCTTCGTGGCCCTGCCCGGCATTCCGCTGGTGGCGCTGATGTACACCGTGCGCGAGCCGGTGCGCCGCGGCCTGCAGGCGGCAGGCGCCTCCGCCAGGGCCGCCGCTGCAGCAGGCCCCGCGCCTGATCTGTCCCATGTGTTCCGCAACAAGCGCGCCTTCCTGCCGCTGCTGCTGGCGCCTGGCATCACGGCCATGATCACCTTCGGCGTCACGGCCTGGCTGCCGGCCACCTTCATCCGCCAGTGGGGCTGGACGCCCGGCGAGATCGGCCCCGCCTACGGCGTCATCATCCTGACCTTCGGCATTGGCGGCATGCTGCTCAGCGGCTTCCTGGCCGACTACCTCACGGCGCGCGGCAAGCAGGTGGGCTCGATCGTCATCTCGCTGGTGGCCACCTGCGTGCTCATCGCCAGCGGCCTGGTGCTGGCCTTTGCCCAGACGCCCACCGTGGCCCTGGTGGCCGTGGCGGTCACCACCTTTTTCCTGGGCATGCCGGTGGCGCTGGCGCCGCCCATCCTGCAGGCGGTCACGCCCAACCAGCTGCGCGGCCAGGTGACTTCCATCTACCTGCTGCTGATCAACCTGATCGGCCTGGGGCTTGGTCCCTTCCTCGTGGCCTTCTTCACCGACTTCGTCTTCCATGACGAAAAGCTCGTGGGCCTGTCGCTGGGCCTGGTGTCCGCCCTGGCCGCGCTGCTGTCCGTGCTGTGCCTGGCCAGCGCCATCGGCCCCTACCGCCGCCTGGTCGCGGCCATGGAGGGCCGGGCATGAGCGCGCAGGCATCAATTTGCTCGCATTACCAGCCGCCGCTGCAGGACATCCGCTTCGTCCAGCAGCACTGGCTGGGCGCAGAGGCCGACTGGCGCCGCATGCCGGCCCATGAAGCCCTGGACCAGGAGACGGCCGACATGGTGGTCGAGGCGGCCGGGCGCTTTTGCGCCGACGTGCTGGCGCCGCTCAACGGCCCGGCCGACCTGCAGGGATGTCGACTGGAAGAGGGCAGGGTGCGCACGCCCGATGGCTTTCCCGAGGCCTATGCGGCCTTCGTGGAAGCCGGCTGGCCGGCCCTGGCCTGCGCGCCCGAGGCCGGCGGCCAGGGCCTGCCCCAGCTGCTGGATGCCGCGCTGCACGAAATGCTGGCCTCGGCCAACCATGGCTGGACCATGTACCCGGGCATCCTGCACGGCGCCTATGCCTGCCTGCACGCCCATGGCGACGCGCACCTGCGCGCCACCTATCTGCCGCACATCGTCAGCGGGCGCTGGCTGGCCACCATGTGCCTGACCGAGCCCCAGGCCGGCTCCGACCTGGGCCTGCTGCGCAGCCAGGCCCGGCCCCGGGGCGATGGCAGCTACCGCCTGGACGGCAGCAAGATCTTCATCTCGGGCGGCGACCAGGACATGAGCGAGAACATCGTGCACCTGGTGCTGGCGCGCCTGCCCGATGCGCCGGCGGGCACGCGCGGGCTGTCGCTGTTCCTGGCGCCGCGCGGCATTCCGCAGGACGGCGGCGGGTTCCTGCCCAACGCCATTCACTGCGACGGCATCGAAAAGAAGATGGGCATCAAGGGCAGCGCCACCTGCGCCATGCGCTTCGAGGGTGCGCAGGCCTGGCTGGTCGGCCAGCCCCACCAGGGCCTGGCCGCCATGTTCGTGATGATGAATTCCGCCCGCCTGCACGTGGGCCTGCAGGGCCTGGGCCATGCCGAGATGGCCTGGCAACTGGCGCGCGCCTATGCGGCCGAGCGCCGCCAGATGCGCGCCCAGCCCCGGCCCGCCGATGCGCAGGGCCCCGCCGACCCCATCGCCCTGCAGCCGGCCGTGCAGCGCATGCTGGCCGACCTGCGTGTCTGGACCGAAGGCATGCGCGCCATTGCAGGCTGGGTGGCGCACCAGCTGGACCTGGCCGAACAGGCGCCGGATGCCGAGGAGCGCGCCCAGGCCCATGCGCTGGCCTCGCTGCTCACGCCCGTGGTCAAGTCCTTCTTCACCGAGCGGGGCTTTGCGCTGGCCAGCGAGGCGCTGCAGGTCTTCGGCGGCTACGGCTATGTGCACGAGTACCGCATAGAGCAGACGCTGCGCGATGCCCGCATCGCCATGATCTACGAGGGCACGAACCAGATCCAGGCACTGGACCTGCTGCAGCGCAAGGTGGCAGCCAGCGGCGGGGCCGCCCTGGCACCGCTGCTGGCGGCACTGCGCGAGGAGGCCGCTGCCTGCGAGGCGGCGGGCATGGAGCCCGGCCTGGCCGGCGCGCTGCGCAGCTGGAGCGATCGCACCGAAGCGCTGACGGGCGCGCTGTGCGCCCGCGCCGCAGGCGACGCCCCGTTGCTGGCGCGCTGCGCCGAGGACTATCTGCGCCTGGTCGGCACGCTGTGCATGGCCTTTGCCTGGGCGCGCGCGGCGCGTGTCAGCCAGCCGCTGGCCGATCCGGCGCTGCGCCGCTCCAAGGCGGACAGCGCGGCCTGGTTCTTCGCGCATGGGCTGCTGGATGCGGAGCACTGGCTGCGCCGCACCGAGTCCGCCGCGCGCACGCCGCTGCCGGCTGCCTTGGCCTGAGCGGGCAGCCGGGGCTTTTATGATGGAACGCCGCACCGGCCCTGAAGATCCGCAGGCGCCGGGGCGGCTTTGCCTCGGTGTGCCTTCTTCCTCTTCCAGATCCGTGTCCATGGACAGCTCCTCCGAACCCGCCGTCGATCAGTCGCGCCTGCAGCGTTTCCTGGGCTACCGCCTCACGCGCGCGGAAATCCACATCCACAAGCTGTTCGCGCGGCGCGTGGCCGAACTGGACCTCAAGCCCAGCGAGTTCTCCATCCTGGTGCTCATCCACTCCAATCCCGGCATCTACCTGCGCCAGCTGGGCGAGGCGCTGGACATCTCGCCCTCCAACCTGGTGCCGGTGGTCGAGCGCCTGGTGCAGCGCGGGCTCATCGGGCGCCAGCCCGATCCGCGCGACCGCCGGCTGCAGCAGCTGCACATGACGGCCGAAGGCAGCGCGCTGCAGGCGCGGGCCGAGGGCGTGGTGGTGCAACTGGAAGACGAGCTGGAGCAACTGCTGACCTCCACCGAGCAGCGCCATCTGTTCGCGGCCCTGGACAAGCTCATGGCCATCCAGGAAAGCCAGCCGGGCTGAACCGCCGCGCCGCCAGCTTTCCAACCCTGGCCGGCGCCGGCCATGCGGCGCTGCGGCACAATGCCGACCATGCTGATGTACCCGCAGATCGATCCCGTGGCCCTGCAGATCGGGCCCCTCGCCGTGCACTGGTACGGCCTGACCTATCTGGCCGCTTTCGGCCTCTTCCTCTGGCTGGGAACGCGCAGGCTGCGCCACCCGCCCTTCGTGCGCATGCAGGGCGACCGCGCCTGGACGCGCAAGGACGTGGAAGACATTCTTTTCCTGGGCGTGCTCGGCGTGGTCGTCGGCGGCCGGCTGGGCTACTGCCTGTTCTACAAGCCGGGCTACTACCTGAGCCACCCGCTGGAGATCTTCTATGTCTGGCAGGGCGGCATGAGCTTTCATGGCGGCCTGGTCGGCGTGATCGCCTCCATGGTCTGGTTCGCGCGCTCGCGGGCCCGCTCCTGGCTGGAGGTGGCCGACTTCGTCGCGCCCTGCGTGCCCACGGGCCTGGCGGCCGGCCGCGTCGGCAACTTCATCAACGGGGAGCTGTGGGGTCGCTTCGCCAGCCCCGAGCTGCCCTGGGCCATGGTCTTCCCGCAAAGCGGCTCCATGCTGCCGCGCCACCCCTCGCAGGTCTACCAGTTCCTGCTGGAAGGCCTGCTGCTGTTCGTGCTGCTGTGGCTGTATGCGCGCAAGGAGCACAAGCCGGGCCAGGTGGCGGCGGTCTTCCTCGTCGGCTACGGAGCCTTCCGCTTCATTGCCGAGTACTTCCGCGAGCCCGATGACTTCCTGGGCCTGCTGTCGCTGGGCATGAGCATGGGCCAGTGGCTGTGCGTGCCCATGGTGATCGGCGGCATCGCCATGTGGTTCTGGGCCGCGGGGCGCCCGGCCTATCCTGCCCAGGCGGGCAAGCCGGCCTGAGGCCGGCGGTACGCACGGATACGAAGCGGGCCTGGTGCCCGCTTTTTTTTGTGCAAGGTTGACGGGAGATGGGGCAGGAGCATGCATGGGGATAGCCCGAAGACAAGAACGCGACATCGGCGTACACGGTCTGCCGTGCAGACTCTCATAATGTGAGCAGCAAAAGATTGTCATTGGCCGATTGGCGGCATGACAGTCCCGTGACCGCTTGACATGGAGGAACTTCTGAATGGGTCTGGCTACTGACTGGATTGCCCGCAATGTGTCCCGCTTTCGCAGCACCGATGCGGCTGCGCCTGCAACAAAGTCCGAGGGCGAGGCAGCCAAGGGACCCGCGCCGCGCGGCACGGCACAGCGCCTGCAGGCCACCCTGCGGCGCGGCCAGGAAGTGCTGTCCCCGCGCGAGCTGCGCAAGCTCATGGAAGACCTGCAGGCTGCCGCCGACGCCGGCCTGAGCGATGTCGAGGGCGGCCGCCATGCGCAACTGCTCATGGACTGGTACGCCCAGGCCGAGCTGCCTGCGCACAAGGATTTCTGGGCGCTGATCGTCGAGCAGTTCGGCCCCGATACCGAAGCCCTGATGGCCGCGCGCAAGCGCTATGACACGGCGGCCAGCGATGCCGAGCGCGGCCAGGCCGAGATGGACCTGCGCCGCGCGCTGATGTCGCCGCGCACGCGGCTGCTGCAGCGCTTTGCCCAGCCCCAGGGCGGCATGGGCTTTCTGGTGGACCTGCGCGCCGAACTGCTGGCCCTGCCCAAGGCGGAGCAGCAGCGCTTTTCCGCGCTGGACGCCGAGCTGGAGCATCTGTTTGCCAACTGGTTCGACGTGGCCCTGCTGGAGCTGCGCCGCCTGAGCTGGGACTCGCCGGCCTCGCTGATCGAAAAGCTCATCCAGTACGAGGCCGTGCACGACATCCGCAGCTGGGCCGACCTCAAGAACCGCCTGGACAGCGACCGGCGCTGCTACGGGTTCTTCCACCCGCGCATGCCCACCGTGCCGCTGATCTTCGTGGAGGTGGCGCTGGTGGACCGGATGTCCGACAGCATCGCCCCGCTGCTGGACGAGACGGCGGCGGCCTCCGACCTGGGCCGCGCCACCACGGCCATCTTCTACTCCATCAGCAACACCCAGGCCGGCCTGCGCGGCGTGAGCTTTGGCGACTCGCTGATCAAGCATGTGGTGGAGACGCTGACGGGCGAGTTCCCCCGGCTGCGCCATTTCGCCACGCTGTCTCCCATTCCGGGCCTGCGTGCCTGGATCGCCAAGCACGGCGATGCCATCCTGGAGAAGATGGACGAGCGCCAGCGCAAGGCCTTCGAGCTCAAGGCCGGCGGCATGGGCGCCGAGCACCTGCTGGCGGCGCTGGATGCGCCGCAGGATCTCAAGCCCGACGCACCCGTGCGCCGCGCACTGCTGTTCTGCGCTGCCCACTATCTGGGGCGCGAGACGGCCAAGGGCCGGCCGCTGGACCCGGTAGCGCGTTTTCACTTGGGCAACGGCGCGCGCGTGGAGCGGCTCAACTGGGCGGCCGACCTGTCGGCCAAGGGACTCAAGCAGTCGCTGGGGCTGATGGTCAACTACCTCTACGACCTCAAGCGCCTGGACAAGCATCGCGGCCTGCTGGCGCAGGGCCGCATACCGGTGTCCTCGGACATCGAAGCCCTGTGCAAATGAAAAGGGGCGCGGCGCAGGCCGTGCCCCTTTTCTTGCACAGGGACTGCTGCGCCTGACAACGAAGACAGCCTCAAAGAGGCGACAAGGAGACAAGTCATGCAAGCTTCCCACCCCACGGGGCGGCGCGCGGTGTTGCGCGCAGCCGGGGCCTCGATGGCCGCGCTGGCCCTGCCCATGGCAGCCCGCGCGGCGGCGGACTGGCCGTCCAAACCCGTGAACCTGGTCGTGCCGTTTCCGGCCGGCGGGGGCACCGATGCCTTTGCCCGGCCGTTCTCGGCCCAGTTCGCCAAGAGCGCGGGCAAGACCCTGGTGATCGACAACCGCGGCGGCGCAGGCGGCACCCTGGGCGCCAGCTACGCGGCCAAGCTGGCGCCGGACGGCTACAACTTCTTCATGGGCGGCACCCACCATGTGATTGCGCCGTCCATGTACCCGCGCCTGGACTATGACCTGGAGCGCGACTTCATCGCGCTGGCCCTGCTGGCCAGCGTGCCCCAGGTGCTGGTGGTCAACCCGCGCAACGTGCCGCACAAGACCGTGCAGGAGCTGCTGTCCGACCTGCGCAAGCGGCCGGGCAAGCTCAACTACGCCTCGGCGGGCGCGGGCACCTCGCACCACCTGGCCGGCGAGCTGTTCAAGCTGCAGACCAATACCTTCATCACCCACATTCCCTATCGGGGCGCGGGCCCGGCGCTGCAGGACCTGATCGCCGGCAATGTGGACATGATGTTCGACGGCCTGGGCTCGTCGGCCCAGCACATCAAGAGCGGACGCATACGCGCGCTGATGGTCTCTGGCGACAAGCGCAACCCCGCCTTCCCGGACGTGCCCTGCGCGGCCGAGTCCGGCCTGCCCGACTACACGGTCACGACCTGGTACGGCCTGTGGGCGCCCAAGGGCACGCCGCAGGCCGTGCAGGCCCAGGTCATCGACCAGGTGCAGCGCATAGGCTCGGCCGAAGAGATCAAGTCCATCTGGGCGCGCAACGGCGCCGACTACGGCGGCATGAACCAGCAGCAGTTCGCGGCCATGGTGCATGGCGAGATCGCGCGCTGGGCGCAGGTGGTCAAGGCCTCGGGCGCCAAGCTGGAGTAGCGGACGAGGGGCCGGTCAGGGCAGGGGCAGGGCAGCGGCATGCGCGTGCATGTCACCACCCTGTCACGGGCCTTGGCTACGGTCCATCCCTTCTGAGATCCATCCTGGGAGGGAATATGAACAAGGCAGACAAGGTCCGCTCGCCCGCATCCGTGCTGCTCGCGCTGGTCCTGGCTTTCGGCACGGCCACGGGCCTGGCAGGCTGCGGCGGCAGCGACGACGGCCCCGAGACCATCGGCTCGCTGCGGCTGATCGGCGACTACAGCATCAAGACCAAGACACTGTTCGACGGCGTGGAGTTCGGCGGCATCTCCGGCCTGGACCGCGCGCCCGATGGCAGCTACTGGGCCATCTCCGATGAGCGCGGCGGCGAGCGTGGCACGCCGCGCTTCTACAACCTGGGCATTCAGTTCGATGACAAGGCCATCCAGGCCGTGACCATCCGCAAGATGGTCACGCTCAAGGGCCGCGACGGCCAGCCGCTGCCCAGCACACGCCGCACCGTGGACCCCGAAGGCATCCGCGTGGCGCCCAACGGCAACCTCTACGTGTCCAGCGAGGGCAACTTCAGCACCGACCCCGCCAGCCTGTTCCAGCCCTTTGTGCGCGAGATCAGGGTCGACGGCAGCTTCGTGCGCGACTTCGAGACGCCTGCGGCCTTCAACTACGTGGACAACACCACCAGCGGAGGGCGCAACAACAAGCTGTTCGAGGCCCTGGCCGTCACGCCCGACGGCAGCGTGTTCACGGCCAACGAGGATGCGCTGGTGGAAGACGGCCCCCTCACCACGCTGGCTGCGGGCAGCGTCATCCGCGTCCTCAAGCTCGATCCGGCCACGGGCAAGTCCGGCGCGCAGTATGCCTACGCATTGCCGAAGATTCCCCTGGACAAGGCCGCCAGCGGCAGCTTTCCGCCGGACAACGGCCTGCCCGAGCTGCTGGCGGTCTCCAACAACGAGTTCATCGCCATCGAGCGCGCCTTTGCCGATGGCGTGGGCAACACCATCCGCCTGACGCGCGCCACCATCGAGCCGGACACCACCGACGTGCGCAGCTTCAAGAGCCTGGTGGGCGCCAGCTACAAGCCCATGAAGCGCGAGCTGCTGCTGGAAATGCCCGTGACCTACCAGGGCGTCAAGCTGGACAACATCGAAGGCATCTCCTGGGGCCCGCGCCTGGCCAACGGCAACCGCACCCTGGTGCTGGTGGCCGACAACAACTTCGCGGACAACCAGGTCACGCAGTTCCTGGCCTTTGAAGTGCGGCCCTGAGCCCTCTTCGGGCTACCTTGACTTGCGCGGGCGTTCGTAGCCCGCCTGCGCGGGCGCGCCCAGCACCATGTCGGTGAAGGCGCTGCCGCCTGCGCAGATGTGCTGGCGCATGGCCTCGGCGGCCACCTCCGCCTGGCCTGCGCAGATGGCGGCCACCACGGTGGCGTGCTCCTGCTGCGAGCGCGCAAGCCGGCCGGGCTTCTCGAACATGCGGCCCCGGTAGGGCGTGATGCGCAGCCGCAGCAGCCGCGTCTGCTCCACGATGAAGTCGTTGCCGCTGGCCTCGTATATCAGTTCGTGCAGCTGCATGTTGGCCTGCACATAGCCCTCGGCATCCTGCGCCTGGGCGCAGGCGGCGGTGTGCGCCAGCGCCGCCTGCAGCCGCTCGCGCAGCTGCGCATGGATGCGCGTGGCAGCCAGCCGGGCCAGCACGCCTTCCAGCTCGGCCAGGCCTTCCATCATGGCCACCAGCTCGCGCGCATCCAGCCGCCGCACATAGATGCCCGAGCGCGGAACGATCTCCACCAGCCCCTTGGCCACCAGCAGCAGCAGCGCCTCGCGCACGGGGGTGCGCGAGGCGCCGAAGCGTTCGCACAGGGCCGGCTCGTCGATGGCGTCGCCGGGCCGCATGGCGCCCGAGCGCAGCTCGTCTTCCAGCGATTGCCGTATACGCTCCTGCAGGCTGGACGTGGCCGGGGTTTTCTCCAATGGCTGCTTGGCTGGAAGCATTTTCTAATTCAAATATATCTGATTGACTGACTGATACATATGACACCCAGACTCGACATCCAGGATCACCTGGCCACCATCACGCTGCAGCGCCCCGAAGCGGCCAACAAGCTGGCCCCGGAAGACCTGGGCGCGCTGGTCGCGCACATGGAGCATATCAACCACCGCGACGATGTGCGCGTGGTGGTGCTGCGCAGCGAAGGCAAGTACTTTTGCAGTGGTTATGATATATCAGAGATCCAGGGAAGCCAGACCGAGGGCAGCAGCTTCGGCGAGATGGTGGACGCCATCGAGCAATGCCGCGCCGTGACCGTGGCCGCCATCCACGGCGGCGTCTACGGCGGTGCCACGGACATGGCCCTGGCCTGCGACTTTCGCGTGGGCAGCACGGCGGCCGAGATGTTCATGCCGGCCGCGCGCCTGGGCCTGCATTTCTACGCCGGCGGGCTGGAGCGCTATGTCTCGCGCCTGGGCCTGGATACGGCCAAGCGGCTGTTCCTGACCTGCGAGCGCATCCAGGCCCCGGAGATGAAGGCCTGCGGATTCCTCACCCATCTGGCCGATCCCGCCGCCTTCGCCGCGGCCGTGGAGCAGCTCACCGGCACGCTGGCCGCCATGGCGCCCATCCCCCTGTTCGGCATGAAAAAGCACCTGAACCTGATCGCGCGCGGCCGCCATGACGTGGCCGAGATCACGCGCGAGGTGCAGCGCAGCATCGCCTCCGAAGACCTGCAGGAGGGCGGCCGAGCCTGGCGCGAGAAGCGCAGTCCGGAGTTCAAGGGGCGCTGAACCGCATCCTCCCGCATACACGCAGATTGCCCGTGGTGCTGCCTACCGCCCACAGCCCACGGAACCGGCGCGGCCCAACTCGGAGACACCGAGGAAGGGACGCTCCCGCACCGAGGGTGTCGTCCCCCTTTGGGGGAAGGCGCGCAGCGACTCAGGGGGTATCAATAAACAGGAGACAAGCCATGTTCAAGCGTTTTGCACTGCCATTGCTGCTGGCCCTATCGGCCGGTGGCGCGATGGCCCAGTCCTATCCCGCCCGGCCCGTCACGCTGGTCGTGGGATTTCCGCCCGGCGGCGGTGCCGATGCGGTGGCGCGCATCGTGGCCGACAAGGTCGGCAAGATCCTGGGCCAGCCCCTGCTGGTGGACAACCGCCCGGGCGCCGGCACCACGCTGGCCTCCGAGCATGTGGCGCGTGCAGCGCCCGACGGCTACACGCTGCTGCTGGGCAGCGCCAATATCTATGGCTCGGACCAGCTGCTCTACAAGAGCGCGCGCTATGACGGCGCGCGCAATTTCACGGGCATCACGCGCTGGAGTTCGGCCCCCATGCTGCTGGCCGTGCGCAAGGATTTTCCGGGCCAGGGCGTGGGCGATCTGGTGGCGCTGGCGCGCAGCCAGCCCGACAAGCTCAGCTATTCCTCCTCGGGCGCAGGCGTGATCACGCACCTGGCCACGCTGTCGTTCGCGGGCGCCAGCGGCGGCCTGCGCATGCTGCATGTGCCGTTCAAGGGCGGTGCGCCATCGATACAGGCCGTGGCCGCCGGCGATGTGGACCTGACCTTCGGCACGCCGCCCTCGGTGCTGCCGCTGGCCCAGGCCGGCAAGCTGCGCATGCTGGCCGTGAGCACGGCAGAACGTTCGCCGCTCTTCCCCGACCTGCCGGGCATGAAGGAGTCCGGCGTGCCGGGCTTTGACTACACCTTCTGGTTCGGGCTGTTCGCACCGGCGGGCCTGCCCGAGGAGGTGGCCAGGAAGCTGTTCGATGCCAGCACCAAGGCCCTGGAAGACCCCGATGTCAAGGCCAGGCTGGCCAAGCAGGGCAATCTGGCCGCGCCCTCGGCATCCCTGGAGGAATTCCGTGCCTGGGCCTTGAAGGAAGGGCAGGAGTCCAAGGCCTTGACCCAGCGTTCCGGCGCCGGGCTGCAGTGAGACACCCCCTGAGGCGCCACGCGCCTTCCCCCTCTCGCTTCGCGGGGGGGACGACACCCTCGGTGCGGGAGCGGCCCTTCCTCGGTGTCCTGGTCTTGGGCCCCGCCGGTCCCACGGGTTGTGGGTGTCGCATCAAGCAATAGATAACGATATGGAAATCCCTATGAATGAACAAGCCACGGGCCTGCCGCTGGAAGGCCTTACCGTCATCGACCTCACGCGCGTGCTGGCCGGCCCCATGTGCACTCAGATGCTGGCCGACCTGGGCGCGCGCGTGATCAAGGTGGAGCAGCCCGGCACGGGCGACGATGCGCGCGGCATCGGGCCGTTTGTGGACGGGGGCTCGGCCTATTTCCTCTCCGTCAACCGCAACAAGGAATCCATTGCGCTGGACCTCAAGCAGCCGCAGGACCGCGAAGTCTTCGAGCGCCTGCTGCAAGGCGCCGATGTGCTGGTCGAGAACTTCCGCCCCGGCACCATGGACAAGCTCGGCTATGGCTGGGAGACCCTGCATGCGCGCCATCCCCGGCTGGTGATGACGTCGGTCTCTGGCTTTGGCCAGACGGGCCCCTACAGCGGCTTTCCTGCCTACGACATGGTGGTGCAGGCCATGAGCGGAATGATGAGCGTGACCGGCCACCCGGGCGCCGGGCCCTGCCGCGTGGGCGTGTCCATCGGCGACCTGGGCGCGGGGCTGTATGCCGTCATCGGCACGCAGGCTGCGCTCATGCGCCGCGCCCGCACGGGGCAGGGCGAGCGTGTCGATGTCTCCATGCTCGACTGCCAGGTGGCCTTGCTGGAGAACCCCGTGGCGCGGCTCGGTGCGCTGGGCAGCGTGCCGGGGCCCATGGGTACGCGGCATCCGTCCATGGCACCCTTCGATGTGTTCGCGGCGCAGGACGGCTGGTTCGTCATCGCCGTGGGCAGCGATGCGCTGTTCCGCAAGCTGTGCAGCCTGCTGCAATTGCCCGAACTGGCCGGGGACGCGCGCTTTGCCGGCAATGCCCTGCGCTGCGAGCACCAGGCCGAACTCAAGGCCGCGCTGGAGGCGCGCCTGCGGGACAGTCCCAGGGCGCATTGGCTGCGCCTGCTCACTGATAATGGCATCCCGGCGGGGGAGTACAACAGCGTGGCCGATGTCGTCGAGCACCCCCAGGTGCGCGAGCGCGGCATGCTGGCCCAGGTGCGGGCCCCCGGTGGCCAGACGCTGCGCGTGGCGGGCAACCCCTTGCTGGCCGCGTGCGATCAGCCCCTGGTGCGCAGGCAGCCGCCCGCGCTGGACGCGGACCGCGAGCGCATCCTGCGCGAGCTGTCCGTGGCGCAGCCTTCGCCCAACCATGAACGTGCCTGAGATTTCCCTGCTTCCCGCGGACTCTTCCTTCTTCTTCACAGCCATGACCAACCGCAATCTGTTCGCTGCCTTGCGCGCCGCCTTTCCCCAGGATCTGCAGAAGTGGGCCGTAGAGGCCATAGGCGCGGACGGCGCCAGCCTGTTCTACAGCTGGGCCGACCTGGACCGTGGCAGCGCGCGCATGGCCAACCTGCTGCAGTCGCTGCAACTGCCGCCCGCCAGCCGCATCGCCGTGCAGGTGGAAAAGTCGGTCGAGGCGCTGATGCTCTATCTGGCCACGCTGCGCAGCGGCCATGTCTTCCTGCCGCTGAACACGGCCTACCAGAGCGCCGAGATCGAGTACTTCGTGGGCAATGCCGAGCCCGCCGTCGTGGTCTGCGCGCCGGGCAATTTCGGCTGGGTCTCCAAGATCGCCTTCACCTCGGGCGTGGCCCATGTCTACACCCTGGGCGACGACCGCAGCGGCACGCTGCTGGAACGCGCGGCCCACCATGGCGACGAGCATGAGGTGGTGGAGCGCGGCGAGGACGACCTGGCCGCCATCCTCTACACCAGCGGCACCACGGGCCGCAGCAAGGGGGCGATGCTCACGCACGGCAACATGCTGTCCAACGCCGAGACGCTCAAGGACTACTGGGGCTGGCAGGAGGGGGATGTGCTCATCCACGCGCTGCCCATCTTCCATGTGCACGGCCTGTTCGTGGCCATCCACGGCGCGCTGATCAATGGCAGCCCCATGATCTGGCTGTCGAAGTTCGAGCCCGGCACGGTGATCTCGCGCATGCGCGACGCCACCGTCTTCATGGGCGTGCCCACGCTCTACGTGCGCATGCTGGCGGACGCGCGGCTCACGCGCGAGGCGGCGGCCCACATGCGGCTGTTCATCTCGGGCTCGGCACCCATGCTGGTGGAGACGCACCGCGACTGGCAGGAGCGCACCGGCCACGTCATCCTGGAGCGCTACGGCATGAGCGAGACCATCATGCTGACCTCCAATCCCTACCGCGCCGACGCGCACAACGGCGGCCAGTCCGAGCGCCGCGCCGGCACCGTGGGCTTTGCGCTGCCCGGCGTGGGCGTGCGCATCGTGGACGACGCAGGCGAGCAGGTGCCCGTGGGCGAGATCGGCAATATCCAGGTGCGTGGCCCCAATGTGTTCAAGGGCTACTGGCGCATGCCCGAGAAGACGGCCGAGGAGTTCACGGCCGATGGCTGGTTCCGCACGGGCGACGTGGGAAAGCTCGACGAGCGGGGCTATGTGAGCATCGTGGGCCGCAGCAAGGACCTGATCATCTCGGGCGGCTACAACGTCTATCCGGCCGAGATCGAAGGCTTCATCAACGAGCTGCCCGGCGTGGCCGAAAGCGCCCTGGTCGGCGTGCCGCACCCGGACTTCGGCGAAGTGGGCGTGGCCGTGGTCGTGCCGCGCCCCGGGGCCGCCCTGGAGCCCCAGGCGGTGGTCGATGCTCTCAAGGGCCAGCTGGCCAATTTCAAGATTCCCAAGCGCTGCTTCGTAGTGCAGGAGCTGCCGCGCAACACCATGGGCAAGGTGCAGAAGAACCTGCTGCGCGACGAACACAAGCAGCTGTTCGCCTGAGTTGGCGCCAGGGTGCGGATTGCGCCCTGGCCTGATTGAAAAAGCAAAAGGCATCGGCGCCGCCGATGCCTTTTTTTGTGTGGCGGCCGCCGAGGCTGCCGCTACCCTTCAACGCAGGACGAGCACGGGGATATGGGTGTGCGTGAGCACATGCTGCGTCTCGCTGCCCAGCAGCAGGCGCTGCAGGCCCTTGCGGCCGTGCGAGGCCATGACGATGAGATCGCAGTCGCGGCGCTTGGCCACGTCGATCACGCTTTCGGCGACCAGGTCGGACTTGACGATCTCGGTGGTCACGTTGACCTTCAGAGCCTGTCCCTTGGCATGGATGGCATCCAGCACGGTCTGCGCGTTGGAAGTCCACTGGCCTTCGATGCGCTCGATCTGCTTGAGGTCCACGGTCTCGCCGCCCTCGAAGTAGCTGCGCGGATAGTGTTGCACCACCTGGACGACGGCGACGCTGGCGCCGCACAGCGCGGCAAGGCCCAGCCCGCTGTCCACGGCCTTGTCGGAAAGCTCGGAACCGTCGGTGGCGATCAGGATGCGGTTGTACATGCGTGCTCCTTTCGTGTGTGCTGATGGATGGGATGAAGTCAGCATAGACCCAACCATGAGTTAACGGTTGATTAATGTCAATACGCTTATCATGCGGCCCGATTACGCTAAGAACCATGCCCCACACCACGATAGCCCCATCCAGCGAGGCGGCAGTGGCGGCGCTTGATTCAGGCCCCTCGCCCTCGCAGCAGGCCACCGCCCGGCTGCTGGATGACCCGCAGGAGTGGAGTTCGTTCGGACGGCCCGCAGGCCCCGCAACTCCCGCCGACCCTTCCAAGGAACCCACCGACTTTCCCGCCTGGGATTCGCACGTCGTTCTGGAAGGCATGCACTGTGCCGCATGCGCCCTGACCATCGAGGATGCGCTGCGTGCCGTGCCCGGAGTGGAGAAGGCCGAAGTCAGTGCTGCCACGCGCCGCGCCCGTGTCACCTGGCGCCATGCGCAGGTGCTTCCCTCCGAGTGGATGGAGGCCGTGCGGCGCGCCGGCTACCAGGCGCTTCCCGCACGCGATGCCTTTGCGCGCGAGCGCCGCCAGGCCGAGAGCCGCCGTGCGCTGTGGCGCTGGCTGGTGGCCGGCTTTTGCATGATGCAGGTGATGATGTATGCGTGGCCCGCCTACGTGGCCCGCCCCGGCGACCTGTCGCAGGAGATGGAGACGCTGCTGCGCTGGGCCTCCTGGGTCATCTCGCTGCCCGTGGTGCTGTTTTGCTGCGGCCCCTTCTTCTCCAGCGCGCTGCGCGACATACGCCAGCGCCGCGTGAGCATGGACCTGCCCGTGGCCCTGGGCATGCTGATCACCTTCGTGATCAGTTCGCTGGGCACCTTCGATCCTTCGGGCCCCTTCGGCGAGGAAGTCTTCTACGACTCGCTGACCATGTTCGTCTTCTTCCTGCTGTCCGGCCGCTGGCTGGAGCTGCGCCTGCGCGACCGCACGGCCGGCGCACTGGAAGCCGTGATGAACCGCCTGCCCGATGCCGTGCTGCGCGAGAACGCAGCCGGCCATTTCGAGCGCGTGGCCACGCGCCGCCTGCGCGCGGGCGACCGGGTGCGCGTGCTCAGTGGCGAGGCCTTCCCGGCCGACGGCACCATCGTGCGCGGCCGCACCCATGCCGACGAGGCCCTGCTCACCGGCGAGTCCACGCCCGTGCTGCGTGCCGAGGGCGATACCGTCACGGCCGGCAGCTACAACCTGGATGCCGTGGTCGATGTGCGCGTGGATGGCGTGGGCGCCGATACGCGCTTCGCCCAGATCGTGGGCCTGATGGAAAGCGCCTCGCTGCAAAAGCCGCGCCTGGCCCAGCTGGCCGACAAGGTGGCGCGGCCCTTTCTCGTCGTGGTGCTGCTGGCTGCGCTGGGCGCCGCCATCTGGTGGTGGCCCACCGATCCCGGCAAGGCCATGATGGTGGCGGTGGCCGTGCTCATCGTCACCTGCCCCTGCGCGCTGTCGCTGGCCACGCCCGTGGCCATGCTCACTGCCGCCGGCACGCTGGCGCGCAGCGGCGTGCTGGTGCGCAACCTGCAGGGCCTGGAGGCGCTGGCCGCCGTGGACACCCTGGTGTTCGACAAGACCGGCACGCTCACGCGCGATGGCCTGGCCCTGTCGTCCTTCGAGCCTGCTGCGGGCGAAGACGCCGACGAAGTGCTGGCACTGGCGGCGCTGCTGGCACGCCAGTCCATCCACCCGGCCTCGCGCGCCATCGCGCAGGCCGGCGCCGATGCCGCCACCGACTGGAAGCTGGACACCATGCAGGAAATGGCCGGCCTGGGCCTGGACGCCTGGGTGCAGCGCCCCGGCGCGCGCCGCCATCTGCGGCTGGGCTCGGCCCTGCACGCAGGCCTGGCCGGGGAGCAGCCCGTGCAGGGTGTGCTGCTGGCCGAGGAGACCTCGCAGGGCTGGCACACGCTGGCCCGCTTCGTCCTCAGCGAGGACGTGCGGCCCGAGGCCGCCGCCGTGGTGCAAGCGCTGCACCGGCATGGCGTGCAGGTGATGCTGCTGTCCGGCGACCGCGAGGACGCGGCCCGCGCCATGGCGGCGCGCGTGGGCATCACCCAGGCCGAAGGCGGCTGCAGCCCGCAGGACAAGCTGGAGCGCCTGCAGCAGGCGCAGGCTGCCGGCCACCACGTGGCCATGGTGGGCGACGGCCTCAACGACGGCCCAGTTTTAGCTGGAGCGCATGTCTCTTTTGCTTTTGGTAGAGCAGTGCCCCTGGCACAATCGCGCGCAGATTTCGTTGTTCTGGGTGACAGCCTGGAACTGGTACTCCAGGCATGCCTGTTGTCGCGCCGCACGCTGCAGGTGGTGCGCCAGAACATGGCCTGGGCAGCCGCTTACAACGCGGTGTCGATTCCGCTGGCCCTGGCGGGCTTCATGCCTGCCTGGGTGGCCGGCCTGGGAATGGCACTGAGTTCGCTGCTGGTGGTGATGAATGCCGCGCGCCTTGCGCGCAGCCTGCCACTGGCTGCAACGAATCACACGGGCACGCCTGCTGCGCCCGCAGCGTCCGTCGCGATAAAGACGGGCTCCACCGCAACGGTGGGGAGGTAGAACTTGAAACACCCCCTGAGCGGCTGCGCCGCTTCCCCCTCTCTTTCTCGCTTCGCGAGGGAGGGGGACGGCGCCCTCGCTGCGGGGCGGCCCTTGCTCGGCGCCCTTTGTTGGCGGGGCGCCGGTGTTGGGCGCAGTGGGTGGCGCATCAGCGCCACGGGGAACTGACCATGGATATTTTGTATTTGCTGATCCCGCTGTCGGTGGTGCTGGTGCTGGCCATCCTTGCGGCCCTGTGGTGGGCCGTATATCGCGGGCAGTTCGAGAGTGTGGAGCAAGAGGGTGAGCGCATTCTTCGGGACGATTGACGTGGGTCAACACGCCCGGGAGCGAAGAACGTAACACTTTGATAGCAATCTAAGGGGTGCACGATGGATAGTTCAAATAAAAACGCTGTCTATTACGACGATTCCGTCGTAAGGCAGTTCTCTATCATGGCCGTCGTCTGGGGGGTGGTAGGCATGGCTGTCGGGGTGTTGATCGCCTCGCAGCTGGCCTGGCCGGAACTCAACTTCGGCATTCCATGGCTGAGCTACGGACGCCTGCGTCCGCTGCACACGAACGCCGTGATCTTTGCCTTTGGCGGATCGGCGCTGTTCGCAACCAGCTACTACGTGGTGCAGCGCACCTGCCAGACGCGGCTGTTCATGCCCAAGCTGGCCAGCCTGACGTTCTGGGGCTGGCAGATCGTCATTCTCGCCGCCGCCATCAGCCTGCCGCTGGGCTACACCCAGGGCAAGGAGTACGCCGAGCTGGAGTGGCCGATCGACCTGCTGATCGCCGTGACCTGGGTCTCGTATGCCATCGTGTTCTTCGGAACCATCGGCATCCGCAAGGTCCGTCACATCTACGTGGCCAACTGGTTCTTCGGCGCCTTCATCATCGCCGTGGCGCTGCTGCACATCGTCAACAGCGCGGCCATTCCGGCCGGCTGGATGAAGAGCTACTCGGCCTACGCCGGCGTGCAGGACGCGATGGTGCAGTGGTGGTACGGCCATAACGCCGTGGGCTTCTTCCTGACCGCAGGCTTCCTGGGCATGATGTATTACTTCATCCCCAAGCAGGCTGGCCGTCCGGTCTACAGCTACCGCCTGTCCATCGTCCACTTCTGGGCGCTGATCTTCACCTACATGTGGGCGGGTCCTCACCACCTGCACTACACCGCGCTGCCCGACTGGACGCAGTCCGTGGGCATGGTGTTCTCGCTGATCCTGCTGGCTCCCAGCTGGGGCGGCATGATCAACGGCGTGATGACGCTGTCGGGCGCATGGCACAAGCTGCGCGACGACCCCATCCTGCGCTTCCTGATCGTGTCGCTGTCGTTCTACGGCATGTCCACGTTCGAAGGTCCGATGATGTCCATCAAGACCGTCAACGCGCTGTCGCACTACACGGACTGGACCGTGGGCCACGTTCACTCGGGCGCCCTGGGCTGGGTGGGCCTGATCACCATGGGCTCGCTGTACTACCTGATCCCGCGCCTGTTCGGCAAGACCAAGATGCACTCGGTGGGCGCCATCGAACTGCACTTCTGGATGGCCACCATCGGCATCGTGCTGTACATCGCCGCGATGTGGATCGCCGGTGTGATGCAGGGCCTGATGTGGCGCGCCGTCAATCCCGATGGCACGCTGACCTACACCTTCGTCGAAAGCGTCAAGGCCAGCTATCCGTTCTACGTGATCCGCGTGGCCGGTGGCCTGCTGTACCTGGGCGGCATGCTGGTCATGCTGTGGAACACCTGGAAGACCGCGATCTCGGGCCGTTCGGTGAAGGTGGCCGTGCCTGCCGTCGTGGCCCACGCCTGAGCGTCTAGGAGCATTACTCATGTCCGATCACAACAATAGCGCTCCCAAGAGCTTTTCCCACGAGAAGGTGGAAACCAACAATTTCCTGCTGATCGTGCTGACCCTGCTGGTGGTCGCCGTCGGCGGCATGGTGGAAATCGTTCCGCTGTTCTTCCAGAAGTCGACCACGGAAGCGGTGGCGGGCCTCAAGCCCTACACGCCGCTGCAGCTGATGGGCCGCGACGTCTATCTGCGCGAGGGCTGCTACAACTGCCACTCGCAGATGATCCGCCCCTTCCGCGCCGAGACCATGCGCTACGGCCACTACTCGGTGGCTGGCGAGTTCGTCTATGACCACCCCTTCCAGTGGGGTTCCAAGCGCACGGGTCCCGACCTGCACCGCGTGGGCGGCAAGTACAGCGACGAATGGCATCGCATCCACCTGAACAACCCGCGCGACGTGGTGCCCGAGTCCAACATGCCTGCCTACACCTGGCTGGAAAAGAACAAGGTGGATGACACCGTGGTCGCCCAGCACATGAGCGCGCTGCGCAAGGTGGGCGTGCCCTACAGCGACGAGGAAATCAGCGGCGCTGCCGAGCAGGTCAAGGGCAAGACGGAAATGGACGCCGTCATCGCCTACCTGCAGGTCCTGGGCCGTTCGGTCAAGTAAAGGAGAGCGACATGGACATCACCACCATGCGCATCGTGGCCACGCTGGCCTCGCTGGCCTGCTTCATCGGCATCTGGTGGTGGGCGTTCGCCCGCCGCAACCAGGCCCGTTTCGACGAGGCCGCCCAGCTGCCGTTCGAGCAAGACTGAGTCCCTCCACCAGAACGAGAACTTCCCATGAGCGATTTCGTAAACAACTTCTGGTCGATCTATGTCACGGCGATCACGCTGGGCGGCATCATCGGCTGCCTGCTGCTGCTGTATCTCACCGCACGCAAGAAGGTGGTCCCCTCGGCCGACAACACCACGGGCCACGTCTGGGACGAGGACCTGCGCGAGCTGAACAACCCCATGCCCAAGTGGTGGATGTGGCTGTTCATCATCACCTCGGTGTTCGGCTTCGCCTACCTGGCGGCCTATCCGGGCCTGGGCTCGTTCGCGGGCAAGCTGGGCTGGACGCAGCTGGGCGCCTATGAAAACGAGATGGCCAAGGCCCGCGCGGACCTGGAGCCGCTGTACGCCAAGTTCACGAGCATGAGCACCGAAGACATGGCCAAGGACCCCCAGGCCATGGCCATCGGCGAGCGCCTGTTCATGAACAACTGCGCACAGTGCCACGGCTCGGATGCACGCGGCGGCAAGAGCTTCCCCAACCTGACCGATGGCGACTGGCTGCATGGCGGCACGCCCGAGAAGATCAGGGAAACCATCACGGGCGGCCGCATCGGCATCATGCCGCCCATGGCCGCTGCCGTCGGCACGCCCGACGATGTGCGCAATCTCTCGCACTATGTGCTGAGCCTGTCGGGCAGCCCGCACGACTCGCTCAAGGCCTCGCTGGGCAAGTCCAAGTTCACGGCCTGCGCTGCCTGCCACGGCATGGACGGCAAGGGCAACCAGGCCCTGGGCGCGCCCAACCTGACCGATGACATCTGGCTGCACGGCTGGGGCGAGGCCGCCATCACGGCCATGATCAACAACGGCAAGCACAACGAGATGCCTGCCCAGAAGGACAAGCTGACCGAGGCGCAGATCGCGGTGCTTGCTTCCTATGTCTGGGGCATGTCGCACAAAGACGGCGCAGTCCGTCAGTAAGCACGGGGGCGGCGCTGCGGCGCCGCCTTTTTGCGTTTTGAGTTTTCAGATATTTCAAAAAAACAAAGGAACCCACCATGAAGCCCGAGAGCGGGGATGACACCGGGAAGCCTCCCCGCAAAGTCATTCCGATCACGCCGGCCACGCCTGATCCGGGCGAGCTGGTGTCGATGTTCGAGTCGGAAAAGAAGGTCTACCCGCGCTCCATCAGCGGTGTCTTCGCACGCTGGCGATGGGCCCTGGTGTTTCTCACCCAACTGGTTTTCTACGGCCTGCCCTGGCTGGAGTGGGGCCAGCGCCAGATGGTGCTGTTCGATCTCGGAACGCGGCGCTTCTATCTCTTCGGGCTGGTGCTGTACCCGCAGGACTTCATCTACCTGGCGGGCCTGCTGATCATCTCGGCGCTGGCATTGTTCCTGTTCACGGCCGTGGCCGGGCGCCTGTGGTGCGGCTTCTCGTGCCCGCAGACGGTCTACACCGAGATCTTCATGTGGGTGGAGCGCAAGGTCGAAGGCGACCGCAGCGCGCGCATGCGGCTGGACAAGAACGGCTGGACCTTCGAGAAGGTCTGGAAGAAGTCGCTCAAGCAGTTGCTGTGGATCGCCATTGCGCTGTGGACCGGCTTCACCTTCGTGGGCTACTTCGTGCCCATCCGCGAGCTGGGCGGCGAGCTGCTGGCGCTGCAGGGCAGCTGGCAGATGTTCTGGGTGCTGTTCTACGGCTTTGCCACCTATGGCAACGCGGGCTACATGCGCGAGCAGGTCTGCAAGTACATGTGCCCCTATGCGCGCTTTCAGAGCGCCATGTTCGACCGGGACACCATGATCGTCAGCTACGACACGGGCCGGGGCGAGCCGCGTGCGCCGCGCACCAAGAAGGTGGACTACAAGGCCCAGGGCCTGGGCGACTGCATCGACTGCAAGATGTGCGTGCAGGTCTGCCCCGTGGGCATCGACATCCGCAACGGTCTGCAATACGAATGCATTGGCTGCGGCCTGTGCATAGACGCCTGCAATTCCATCATGGACAAGATGGAGTACCCGCGCGGCCTGATCCGCCTGACCACGCAGAACGCCATGGCCGGCCTGTGGCGGCGTGCCCAGGTGCTGCGCCGCATCTTCCGTCCGCGCGTGCTGATCTACTCGGCCGTGCTGATCGGCTTGAGCGTGGCCATGATCGTGAGCCTGGCGCTGCGCCAGTCGGTCAAGGTGGACGTGATCCGCGACCGCGCCTCGCTGTCGCGCATCGTGGCGGGCGGCAAGCTGGAGAATGTCTACCGCCTGCAGATCATGAATGCCACCGAGCAGGCCCAGCGCTACCGCATCAGCGCCCACGGCCTCGATGGGCTGGAGCTGGCGTCCGAGCAGGAAGTCGAGGTCGGCCCGGCCGAGACGCGCGGCATTGCGGCGCGCCTGCAGATTCCCTACGGTTCGGCCGAGCCGGGCTCGCACACCGTATTCTTCGATATCGATGCCGTGCATTCGGGCGCGGGACGCGCGTCCGAAAAGGCCGTCTTCCTGGTGCCCCGGTGATGTTCCTGGCAGGCGCGGCACGGTCCGCGCCTGCCGCCTGAAAGAAAGAGGTTTCCCATGTCTTCCAGTCCCGCAGTGTCCGCGCCCGCGCAGGCTCCCTCGCACCCCGACGCCGGCAAGCCCTGGTGGAAGTTCGGCCATGTCTGGCTGGTGGTGGCCGGCCCGGCGGCCGTGGTGGTCGCTGCCGTGATCACGGCCATCATCGCCATCAATGGCGCCGATCCCGTGATCGACCCCGACTACTACCGCAACGGCATCACGATCAACGAGCGTGCCGATGGCGTGCGCGAAGTGCCCAAGAGCATGGCGCCCGCCGTCACCGGCCGCAACCATGCGGCCACGCCCGCGCACGATCACCCCACGGACCGCTGATCGCCGTGCACCCCAGCAAGAGGCCGCAGTCGCGGCCTTTTTGCATGGCGGATCGCATCTCCGGCATGCGCGACGGGTGAGGGTTTCCTACAGGCGTGCAGGGCGCTGCGGGGCTTGGCGCCATGCGTTGGCGCGGCGCACAATGAAGGCGACCCCTCGACAGCACAAGGAGATCGCTGATGTTGGCCCAACGCTGGATGTGGATTGCCTGGCCTGCCTTTCTGGCAGCCGCCGTGATGGAGATGCTGGTTTTTGCCTTTGTGGACCCGCTGGAGCTGCACTGGCTCGGCGACCTGGGCTGGTCGCGCCAGGGCATCTACACGCTGGCCTTCTTCGCCTTCTGGGGCGTGACCATGCTCTCCAGCCTGATGACCACCATGCTGGGCCGCTCGGCCCGCGATCTCAATGACGGCGTGGTCTCCGAGCCCGACCCGGACCTGGCCATGCAGGGGTTGGGGCGGGACTGAGCGAGAGCCCGCCGCAATGAACAAGGCCCGCTGTCGCGGGCCTTGTTCATTGGCGGATGAATGCTTGCCGCCCTTGCGGCCTCACTGGCACTGCTGGCTGTTGACGATGCGCTTGAGCGCCTCCGTGTCCAGGATGCGCAGATGGCGCTGGCGCACCTCGATGATGTTGTCGTCCGCGAACTTGGAGAAGGTGCGGCTCACCGTCTCCAGCTTCAGGCCCAGGTAGCTGCCGATTTCCTCGCGCGTCATGCGCAGCACCAGTTCGGACTTGGAAAAGCCCCGTGCATGCAGGCGCTGCACCAGGTTGAGCACGAAGGCGGCCAGGCGCTCTTCGGCGCGCATGCTGCCCAGCAGCAGCATCACGCCGTGCTCGCGCACGATCTCGCGGCTCATGACCTTGTGCACATGGTTTTGCAGGGCCGTGACCTCGCGCGACAGGTCTTCCAGCTTGTCGAAGGGCATGACGCAGACTTCGGCGTCTTCCAGCGCGACGGCATCGCAGGTGTGGTGGTCGTTGACGATGCCGTCCAGGCCGATGATCTCGCCGGCCATCTGAAAGCCTGTGACCTGGTCGCGTCCGTCCTCGGTGGCCACGCAGGTCTTGAAGAAGCCGGTGCGGATGGCGTACAGCGAGGTGAATGTCTCGCCGTTGCGAAACAGCAGGCCTCCGCGCTTGACCTTGCGGCGCGTGGCCACGATGTCGTCGATGCGCTGCATCTGCTCGGCATCCAGGCCCATGGGCATGCACAGTTCGCGCAGGTTGCAGTTGGAGCAGGAGGCTTTGATGGTCTGAAGGTTCATGGAGTGATAAACATCAGCGGCACACAGCGTGCCGGCGGTGACCTCGTGGATTGCGATGAGTTGGATCAAATTGTCGCAGCAGTCCCTCAAACAACTCTTGATATGAGTCAAGGACATGACCGATGTGCTGCGGCACAGTCGAGGTATTAGAGGAAAAAACCCATGACCGCTGTCACCCCAGAGCTGCTGCGTCGCTTTGACGTACCGGGGCCCCGATACACCTCGTTCCCTACCGCCGACCGCTTTGTCGAGGCCTTTGGTGCAGAGGACTATATCCTGGCGCTGCAACAACGCAAATCGAGTACCGCAGCGCGTGCCACGCCTTTGTCGCTGTATGTGCACGTGCCTTTTTGCGAGTCGCTTTGCTACTACTGCGCCTGCAACAAGATCGTGACGCGCCACCACGATCGCGCCGCCGTCTACCTGGACTACCTGGCGCGCGAGATGGCCTTGCACACGGCCCATTGCGGCAAGGGCCAGACCGTCAGCCAGCTGCACCTGGGCGGCGGCACGCCCACCTTCTTCTCCGACGACGAGCTGCGCACGCTGATGGGCCTGTTGCGCGAGCATTTCAAGCTGGAGCCGGGTGGCGAGTACTCCATCGAGGTCGATCCGCGCACCGTCAGCGTCGAGCGCCTGGCCGTGCTCAAGGAGCTGGGCTTCAACCGCCTGAGCTTCGGTGTGCAGGACTTTGACGAGCAGGTGCAGATCGCGGTTCATCGCGTGCAGCCGGCCGAGCAGGTGTTCGAGCTGGTGGCGGCCGCGCGGCAGCTGGGCTTTGCCTCCATCAACGTGGACCTGATCTACGGCCTGCCCAAGCAGACGCCCGAATCCTTCGAGCGCACGCTGGCCCAGGTCAACGCGCTGCGGCCCGACCGCATCGCGCTCTATGCCTATGCCCACCTGCCCGAGCGCTTCAAGCCGCAGCGGCGCATTGCGGCCGAGGATCTGCCCCAGGGGGCCGACAAGCTGGCCATGCTGTCGCGTTCCATCGCCGCGTTCATGGACGGTGGCTATGTCTATGTGGGCATGGACCACTTCGCCCTGCCCGAGGACTCGCTGGCCGTGGCCAAGCGCCAGGGCCGGCTGCACCGCAACTTCCAGGGCTACAGCACCCAGCCCGACTGCGACCTGATTGCGCTGGGCGTGTCGGCCATCGGCAAGGTGGGTGCCAGCTACAGCCAGAACGCCAAGACGCTGGAGGATTACTACGACGCCATCGACGCCAGCCACCTGCCCGTGGTGCGGGGCCTGGCGCTGTCGCGCGACGACTTGGTGCGCCGCGCCGTCATCATGGCCATCATGTGCCAGGGCGCCGTGCTGTTCGAGCCCATGGAGCAGGCCTGGCTGCTGGGCTTTCGCGAGTACTTCGCGCCCGAGATGGCGGCCCTGGAGGACCTGCAGGCCAAGGGCCTGGTGCAGATCAGCGACGAGGGCTTCCAGGTCACGCCCATGGGCTGGTACTTCGTGCGTGGCGTGGCCATGCTGTTTGACCGATATCTGCAGGCGGACAAGAACCGGGCGCGGTTTTCGAGGATCATCTAGGCCCCATGCTCTTGTCGCTGCTCTGGACCGCTTTGATCATGGGGCTCGTCGGCGGGCCCCATTGCCTTGCCATGTGCGCTGCGCCCTGCGGCGTGGTCACGGGCGGGGCGGGGCAGGGCGGCGGCTCGCAGGTGGTGGCCGTGCATGGATTGCAAAGCCGGCTGTGGCTGCGCACGGCGCTGTTCCACGGCGGCCGTCTGGCCGGTTATGCCAGCCTGGGCGCTGCGTCTGCCCTGGCCATGGAGAGCCTGTCCTGGCTCACCAGCCAGACCACGGCGCTGCAGCCGTTTTGGACGCTGACCCATGTCGCCGTGATGGCCTGGGGCCTAGCCATGATGGTGCAGGCCCGCCAGCCCGCCTGGCTGGAGTCTGCCGGCCGCGCCGCCTGGCGGCGCGTGCAGCCCTGGGTGTCGGCGCCGGGCGGCACGCTGGCGGCAGGCTATGCCTGGGCGCTCATGCCTTGCGGACTGCTGTATTCGGCCGTGCTGGTCGCCGCGCTCAGCGGCGGCCCGTTGCAGGGCGCGCTGGCCATGGCGGCCTTTGGCGTGGGCAGCGGCCTGTGGCTGGTGGCCGGCCCCTGGCTGTGGCGGCTGGGCCGGCAGCGCCTGAACGGCCTGCGCGCCGAATGGGGCACGCGCCTGGCCGGCCTGATGCTGGTGGGCGTGGCCGTCTGGGCGCTGTGGATGGACCTGATCTACAAGCCCAGCCTCTGGTGCCGTTGAGCAACAGCTGAGGCCAGACTTGGCACCTGGGGCCGCGGATTGGCTGCGAGGCCCTCAGAACTGGAGATAATGCCCGAATCATCGGCTTACATATTGCCGATTCCTTCAGCCTCGGGGCCGTTGCCGCGCGTGAACCATTCCGTCCTCATCGATATCCGAGACCTCCGTCCGGGCATGTTTGTCCAGCTCGATGTTGGGTGGCTGAACCATCCCTTTCCGGTCAGCAGCTTCAAGATCACCTCCAGCGCACAGATCCAGACCCTGAAATCCCTGGGCCTGGAGGTGGTGCGCTGTGTCCCGCACAAAAGCGACACCTGGCCCGCCGAGGTGCGCACCCCGCCGCCGCAGGAGCTGCCGCCCGTCGTGGTGGCCCCCGAGCCTGCACCCACCGAACCTGCTCCAGCACCGCTGCTGCTGTCCGTGCCCGACTGGCGCGGCCGGCTGGAGGACTGCAATGCGCGCTTTCAGAAGGTGGAGCGCGGCTATGTGGCCATAGAGACCACCATCGCCAGCGCGCCCGAGCAGGCGCGCATGCCCACCGAGGCCCTGGTCGATGGCTGCCTGGCCGAACTGGCGGGCCCGCAGGACGTGGCCATTCACCTGCTGTCCGATGGCGTGGGCAGCAGCCAGAGCGTGCATGCCGTCAACGTGACCGTGCTCAGCCTGCTGCTGGGCCGGGCCCTGGGCCTGCAGGAATCGCTGCTGCGCGACCTGGGCCTGGCGGCGCTGCTGCATGACGCGGGCAAGCCCGTGGCCGGTGTCGAAGGCATGCACGGCCTGGCCCTGGAGCCTTCCGTGCCCGACGCCCTGCGCGAGCGCTACGAGCGCCATGTGGGCGAATCCGTGGCCATTGCCATGCGCATGGGCCTGTCGGCCCAGGTCACAACGGCCATCGCCCAGCACCATGAATGGGCCGACGGCACGGGGTTCCCGCTGAGCCTGGTGGCCGAAGACATGGAACTCACGGGCCAGATCCTAGCCCTGGTCAACAGCTACGATCGCCTGTGCAATCCTGGCGATGCACAGACGCCGCATACGCCGCACGAGGCCCTGTCCATGCTGTTCAGTCGGCTGCGCGACAAGTTCGCCGCGCCCGTGCTCAATGGCTTCATCCGCATGATGGGTGTGTTCCCCCCGGGCTCGGTGGTGGAGCTGACCGACGGGCGCCATGCCATGGTCATGTCCGTGAATGCATCACGCCCGCTCAAGCCCTCGGTGATGGTGCACGATGCCGGCGTGCCGGCCGCGCAGGCGCCCGTGCTGGCGCTGGAGCTGTTTCCCGAGCTGGGCATACGCCGGGGAGTGGCGCCCGCGCAGCTGCCGCGCGATGCGCTGGACTACCTGTCGCCGCGCCGGCGTGTCTGCTATTACTTTGAACGGGCGGTGGAGTTGGATCCACCGAAGGTGGCGTCTTGAACAAGCAAGCGCTCAACCGCGCCTGGCCCCGCCTGCTCGATGCACTGCAGGAGGCCCTGTGGCTGATCGATGCGCGCACCCTGAAGGTGCTGCGCGCCAACGCCGCCAGCGAATCCGTCACCGGCTATGAGGCCGATGCGGCCCCGGGCCTGCCCGTGCAGGTGCTGGCCGCCACGCCGCAGCAGCAGGCTTTCTGGAGCGATCCCTTCAACTGGCAGGCCGGAGCCCAGTTCATTGCCGAGGTGCGCCGCGCCGATGGCCAGCTGGCGCCCGTGGAGATGCGCGTGCGCGCGCTCGACGGCGAGGTGCTGCTGGTCAGCATGCTGGACCGGCGCGAGCAGGCCTTGCACGAGGCCGAGTTCGAGAGCCTGCTGGGCGAGCTGCGCGCCACGCTGGAGTCCGCGGCCGACGCCATCCTGGTCTGCGATACCGATGGCCGCATCCGCGCCTTCAACCACCGCTTTGCCACGCTCTGGGGCATTCCCGAGGCGCTGCTGGTGCGCCGCAACGACGTGGCCATCCTCGACCACCTGGCCAGCCAGGTGCGCGATGCCGAATCCTATGCGCGCCAGCTGAAGCTGCTGTCGGCCCAGCCCCTGATGGAGGCGGCCGACGTGCTGGACCTGCGTGACGGCCGCATCCTGGAGCGCCGCGCCGTGCCCCAGCTGCGCCGGGGCCTGCCCATGGGGCGGATCTTTTCCTTTCGCGACATCACGGCCGAGGCCCAGACCCAGGCGGGTCTGGAGCTGGCCGCGCGCGTCTTCGAATCCAGCCTGGACGGCATCTTCATTGCCGACGGCTACATGGATGTGGCCCGCACCAACCCGGCCTGCGAACGCCTGCTGGGCGGCATGCCCGTGCAGGGGCGCACGGTGGAGTCGCTGTTCGAGGCCGCCGAAGGCCAGGCCGACACCCTGGGCGACCTGGCCCGCATCCAGTGGCACCAGGGCGGCTTCTGGGAGGGCGACCTGTGGCTGCGCCAGGCCGGCGGCGCGCGCTGCGCCGTGCGCCTGTCCTGGGTGCCGCTGCGCAACGCGCAGGGCGACGTGGTGCAGAGCATCGGCTTCATGCGCGACCTCACGCAGCAGCGCGTGGCCCAGCAGCGCATTGAACAGCTGGCCTACAGCGACGCGCTCACCGGCCTGCCCAACCGCCTGAACCTCACGGAGCGCGTGGATGCAGCCATCGAGGCCGCGCGCGCAGGCGGCACGGTGTTCAGCATCCTGTTCATCGACCTGGACCGCTTCAAGATCATCAACGACTCGCTGGGCCACCAGTTCGGGGACCGCGTGCTCAAGCTGGTCGCGCAGCGCCTGAGCGACTGCATGCGGCCCGTGGACATCCTGTGCCGCCTGGGTGGCGACGAGTTCGTGCTCTATCTGCAGGGCTGCAACGCCGAGCTGGCCGCGTCGGTGGCCAAGCGCATCCTGCAGGAGATGGAGCGCCCCTTCCTGCTCGACGGCCTGGGTTTCTCCGTGCAGTGCAGCATCGGCGTGGCCCAGTATCCAGCCGATGGCCTCACGCTGGATGAGCTGATCCGCCAGGCAGACACCGCCATGTACCGCGTCAAGGAACGGGGCCGGGGCCATTTCAGCTTCTACCAGCCGCAGATGAGCGCCGGCCTGCTGTCGCGCATGAAGCTGGAGCATGCCATGCGCCAGGCGCTGGAGCATGGCCGCATGGCGGTCTACTTCCAGCCCCAGGTGCACATAGACAGCGACCGCATCGTCGCCGCCGAGGCGCTGCTGCGTTGGACCGATCCCGAATTCGGCGTGGTCTCGCCGGGTGTCTTCATCCCGCTGGCCGAGGAGTCGGGCTACATCGTCACGCTGGGCGCCTGGGTCATGGAGCAGGCCGTGCAGGAGGCTGCACGCTGGCAGCAGCAGGGCATGCCCATCAAGGTCTCGGTCAACGTGTCGGCGCTGGAGTTCCGCCAGTCAGGCTTTGTCGAGCGGGTGACCGAGCTGCTGCGCAGCTACGGCCTGACACCTCAGCTGCTGGAGCTGGAGCTGACGGAAAGCATCTTGCTGCAGGACGCCCAGGACATGGCGCTGCGCGTATGCCAGATCGCCGATCTGGGCGTGGGCATGGTGATTGACGACTTCGGCACCGGCTACTCCAACCTGGCCTACCTGAAGAAGCTGCCCATCTCCAAGATCAAGATCGACCAGAGCTTCGTGCGCGGCCTGCCCAGCGACGAGGGCGACCAGGCCATCGTCGGCGCCATCATCAGCCTGGGTCTGGCGCTGGGCGTGGAGATCGTGGCCGAGGGCGTGGAAACGCACGAGCAGCTGACGGCCATCCACCGCATGCAGGGCCACTACTTCCAGGGCTTTCTGTGCGCGCCTGGCCTGCCGCGCGAGCAGTTCGGCGAATGCCTGCAGGCCCAGCGCGCCGGCATTGGCGCCATCGCCTACCGGCAGAGAATGGCCCAGGCCGCGAGCGCTCAGCTGCCTGCGCTCAAGCCCTTCCAGAGCATGTAGGCCGCCAGGCCGAACAGCAGCGTGGCAAAGATGCGCTTGAGCTGGCCCACGGGCAGCCGGTGCGCGGCCCGTGCCCCCAGCGGTGCCGTCAGCACGCTGCAGCAGGCCAGGGCCAGCAGGGCCGGCAGCCACAGGTAGCCCAGCGAGTATTCGGGGCGCCCGGCGTCGCCCGCGCCGGTGAAGATCAGGCCCGCTGCATTCACCACGGCAATCGGAAACCCCAGCGCCGCGCTGGTGCCCACGGCCATGTGCATGGGCACCGAGCAGCGCATCATGAAGGGCACGCTGATGAAGGCCCCGCCCGCACCCACCAGCCCCGAGATGAAGCCCAGGCCCGTACCCGCGCCGTACAGCCCCAGCGGGCCGGGCAGGGCGCGCGTGGCCGTGGGCTGGCTGTTGCTGCGCAGCATGCGCAGCGCCATGTAGCCGATGAACACGCCAAAGAACAGCGCCAGGTACTTGCCGCGCAGCAGCGCGAAAACGCCCAGGCTGGCGAGCAGGCCGCCCGTGATGATGCCCGGCGCCAGGCTGCGCACGATGTCCCAGCGCACGGCGCCGCGCCCATGGTGGGCGCGCAGGCTGGAGATCGAGGTGAACACGATGGTGGCCATGGCCGTGGCGATCGCCATCTTCACGGACAGATCCGGGCCGACCCCGCGCTTGTCGAGAAAGTAGGTCAGAAACGGCACGAGCACCATGCCTCCGCCCACTCCCAGCAGGCCGGCCAGGAAGCCGGAGCACAGGCCCAGCAGGGCCAGTTCGAGAAACAGCAGGTCAGGCATGCGGCAGAAGGTCGGTAGTGGATGGGCGGGGAGGGGCGGGCAACAAAAAACCCGGCGCACCGTGGAGGTGCGCCGGGTTGGAATCAGGTGTCTGCAAAGACCACCGGGCCGTCATCCTGAACCGGGGTTCAGGGGGGCAAGGGCAGCCAGACGTTGGGTTCATCTAACGCGAGACGATCACGCTCGAATGGCAATGTACCAAGCCCGGGCTCATAGAGCATTGGTCCAAGGAACTATAAAGCCCGGCGGGTTTGCAGACGCCTCCATTCTACGGCGATTGGGCAGGCCCGCAATCAAGTTCTTTGAACGGCATGGGCTTTCCATTGACATGGCCGATGCCATGAAAAACGGCCTCCGAAGAGGCCGTTGGGTAGACGGGGAGTGCAGCGGCTCAGAGCAGCCGAGCATCGCTTTCCAGGGCCTGGTCCAGGCGCAGCACCAGTTGCTCGGCAAGGGCCTGCTGGCGCTGGCGCTCGGCCAGTTCCTCGGGGCTGGGCTCGGGCGGCAGGGACTGGGCGGCATGCTGCGAAGTGACCTCGTCATGCAGGGACTGCATTTCGGCCTGGGCCGTGGCCATGGCGCTTTCCTGCGCTTCGCGGTCCAGCACGTCGAAGGCCATGTTCAGCGCGGACAGCACGGCCACGCGCTCGCGCGAGCGGACCTTGCCGCTGTCGCGGATCCGGGTCATGGCCGTGTCCACACGGCGCACGGCCTCGAGCAGACGCTCTTCCTGGCCATCGGGGCAGGTCAGCACATAGCTTTGCTGCAGGATTTGCACTTCGATCTGCTTCATGGGCGTTCGGGGCGTCGGCGGTTGCGAAGGGGGTCAAGCCCCCTGGTTGGAGGGCAGGCGCTCGATCAGGGCATCGACGCGGGCCCGTGCGGCGTTGAGCCGCGAGCGCAGTGAATCACGCTCCTGGGTCAGGGCCGCCACCTGTTCGGCGAGTAGCGCATTCGTGCGTTGCAGTTCCTCGTGGCGAACCAGCAGGCGCTCCACGCGCTCTGCAATGTGGTCGAGGGAAGTCTGGGAGGTCATAGACGCTGAGATTGTAGGACGTGCGAACGAAGTGAGCGCATTCCGTGGAAGTATCCGAGGAAACCTGATAGCAGGGGGGCTTAGAAGGCTTGACGGCAGCGCCGTGCTCAGGTATTGGAGCGCAGGCGGCAGACTGTCTCACAAAATCGTAGCGCCATGTGTAGGACGCGTCTGCTTCGGCGGGGTGTAATGCGTAAGCATTGGTTGCGGGCGCGGCGCGGGCACGGTGCGGATACGGCGGGGGTGCGCACTACAATGCGCCGCGTTGGCGGAGCGGCCGGTTCAAGGCAGCGTCGCACGGAGCAAACAAATACACATGAATATTGACCTTGGCCGGGGCGGGGCACGCTGCCCGGCGCTGCTGATCACTTCCACGGCCTCGGGCCAGGGCAAGACCACGCTGACGGCTGCGCTGGCGCGGCTGCATGCGCGCCAGGGGCGCCGCGTGCGCGTGTTCAAGTGCGGCCCTGACTTCCTGGACCCGCACTGGCACGAGCTGGCCAGCGGCGCGCCCGTGCACAGCGTCGATCTGTGGATGACGGGCGAGGCCGACATGCGTGCGCGCCTGCACGCCGCCGCCTGCGAGGCCGACCTCATCCTGGTGGAAGGCGTCATGGGCCTGTTCGACGGCACGCCCTGCGCGGCCGATGTGGCCGAGCGGCTGGGCCTGCCGGTGCTGGCCGTGATCGACGCCTCGGGCATGGCCGGCACCTTTGGCGCACTGGCCCATGGCCTGCAGCACTACCGGCCCGGCCTGCGCTGGGCCGGCCTGCTGGCCAACCGCGTGGGCAGCGTCCACCATGCCGACCTGCTGCGTGCCGGCCTGCGCGAGCCTTCGTTGTGGCTGGGCGCGCTGGCGCGGGTGCAGGGCGCAGGCGCCACCTCGCTGCTGCCCGAGCGGCACCTGGGCCTGGTTGCCGCGCATGAGCTGGACGATGCCCTGCAGCGCCTGGACGTGGCCGCCGATGCGCTGCTGGCCACGCCGCTGGGCCAGTTGCCCTGGCAGGCCGAAGCCGGCCAGAGCGCCAGCTGGCAGGACTGGTCCGTGGACTTTGAACCGTGCCCGGAACCTGCCGAAGCCGTGCAGCCCTGGCTGGCGGGCCGCACCGTGGCGGTGGCGCGTGATGCGGCCTTCAGCTTCATCTACCAGGCCAACCTCGACTGCCTGCGTTCCATGGGTGCGCGGATTGCCTTCTTCTCGCCCCTGGCCGCAGAGCGCCTGCCGCAGTGCGATGCGCTGTGGCTGCCCGGCGGCTATCCGGAACTGCACCTGGACGCGCTGGCCGCCCATGCCGCGCTGCGCGGTGACATTGCCGCCCACGTGGCTGCCGGCCGCCCGGTCTGGGCCGAGTGCGGCGGTATGCTCGCGCTGTGCGAACGACTGACCGACACTGCGGGCCGGACCACGGACCTCTGGGGCCTGTTGCCCGGCCATGCGCGCATGCAGCCGCGCCTGGCCGGCCTGGGCATGCAGCAACTGCCCACGCCCTGGGGCCTGTTGCGCGGTCACACCTTCCACTACAGCCGGCTGGAGACCTCCATGACCGAGGCCGGGCGCAGCAGCCGCCCCGGCCAGGCCCCCCAGCCCGACCGGGGCGAGGCGCTGTACCGCCAGGGCAGCGTGCACGCCAGCTATTTCCATGCCTGGTTTGCCTCGCAGCCGCGTGCCGTGGCGGCGCTGCTGGGCGCTGACATTCCCGCAGGCCAGGCGTCATGACCGACCAGATCTCCACCTATTCGCTTGCGCGCAGCCAACTCATTCTGGGCGGCCAGAAAAGCGGCAAGTCGCGCCGTGCCGAATTGCTGGCCCGCGCCTGGCTCGATGGCGCCCTGGACCGCGAGGCCGCGCTGATCGCCACCGGCCAGCCCTGGGACGACGAAATGCGCGAGCGCATCGCCCGCCACCGGCGCGACCGCGCCGAGCGCGTGCCCGGCATGGCCACGCTTGAGGAGCCGCTGGACCTGGCCGCCATGCTTGCGCGGCACAGCACGCCGCAGCGCCTGCTGGTGGTGGACTGCCTGACGCTGTGGCTGACCAACTGGATGATGCCGGCCCAGCCTTCCGAGGAACTGGCGCGCGGATGGGAGGGCCAATGCACGGCCTTTCTTGCCGCCTTGCAAGCTGCGCCCGGCCCGGTGATCCTGGTCGGCAACGAGATCGGCCTGGGCGTGATCCCGCTGGGATCGCAGGTGAGGGCCTTTGTGGATGCGCTGGGTGTGCTCAACCAGCGTGCGGCGCAAAGCTGCGAAACCGTCACGCTGATGTGCGCCGGCCTGCCGCTGGCGCTCAAGGGCCCGCAGCCGTGAGGCCATGGCGTCTCGCCCTGTGGGGCCTGGCGTTGGCACTGGCGCTGTCTGCGGCGCAGGCTGCCATCCGGGTCACGGACGGGCGGGGCGTTCCGGTGGAGCTGCCACATCCGCCGCAGCGCATCGTCAGCCTGCTGCCCTCGCTGACCGAGACCGTGTGCGAGCTGGGCGGCTGCCGGCGCCTGGTCGGCGTGGACCGCTATTCGAACTGGCCGGCCCATGTGAAGACCCTGCCTGTGGTGGGCGGCGGCATGGACCCCAATATCGAGGCCATCGTCGCGCTCAAGCCTGATCTGGTGCTGGTGTCCATGGCCTCGCGCTCGGTGGCGCGGCTGCAGGCATTGGGCCTCAAGGTCGTGGCGCTGGAGCCGCGCACCCATGCCGATGCGCAGGCCGTGCTGCGCACCGTGGGCCAGTTGCTGGACCTGCCGCCCGCGCAGGGCGCCGACCGTGTCTGGGCCGCCATCGAGGCGCGCATGCAGGAGGTGGAGCGCAGCATGGCCCCCGCGCTGCGCGGGCAGACCGTGTATTTCGAGGTCAACCGCGGCCCCTTTGCCGCAGGCGAGTCTTCGTTCATCGGCGAGACCCTGGCGCGCCTGGGCATGCGCAACATCGTGGGTGCGCAGCTGGGGCCGTTCCCGCGCATCAACCCTGAATTCGTGGTGCGCGCCGACCCGGACTTCATCCTGGGCGGCGACCGCAGCCTGGGCACATCGGGCGAGCCCTATCCGGGCTGGGGCCGCATGCGTGCCATGCAGGCCGGGCGCGTCTGCCGCTTTGTGCCGGCCGAGCTGGACGTGCTGGTGCGCGCCGGCCCGCGCATGGCCGAGGGCGCTGCGCTGATGGCGCGCTGCCTGAACGGGGCCGCACGGTGAGGCCGGCCCGCAGGCTCCACCGCGGCCTGGCTGCGCCCTGGATGGCACTGGCCCTGCTGGTCGTGAGTGCCCTGCTCATGCTGCTGGGCGCGGGCGTGGGCAGCACGGGCTGGGAGAGCGTGTGGGCGGCGCGCAGCGATCCGCTGTCCTGGCAGATCGTCACCGAGATCCGGCTGCCCCGCACGGCGGGCGCATGGCTGGCCGGCGGCCTGCTGGGGCTGGCCGGGGCCATCGCCCAGGGCGTGTTCCGCAATCCGCTGGCCGATCCCTATCTGCTGGGCAGTGCCTCGGGCGCCTCGCTGGGCGTTGCATTGAGCATGGCGGCGCTGGGCGCCTCGCCCTTCGCACTGGCGGGCCTGGCACGTCTGGGTGTCACGGGCGCGGCCTTTGCGGGCGCGGCCCTGGCCGTGCTGCTGACCCTGGTGCTGGCCCAGGGCGTGCACAACACCATGCGCCTGCTGCTGGCCGGTGTGGTGGTGGGGGTGGTTCTGGGCGCGGCCGCATCGCTGGTGCTGCTGATGAACCCGGACATCATGCAGGCCATGCAGGCCTTCATGCTGGGCAGCACCTCCTTCATCGGCTGGGGCGCCTGCGCGCTGATGCTGGCCGTGCTGCTGGCCACCACCCTGGGCGCCTGGTGCCTGGGCCGCGTGCTCGACGGCCTGTCCCTGGGCGAGGCCACGGCCCACAGCCTGGGCCTGCCGCTGGCGCCGCTGCGCATGGTGCTCATCTTGCTGCTGGCCCTGGCCACGGGCACGGCCGTGGCGCAGACCGGGCTCATCGCCTTCGTCGGCCTGGCCGCGCCGCATCTGGTGCGCTCCATGGTGCGGTCCATGCACCGCTGGCTGCTGGTGCTCAGCGCGGGCATGGGCGCCGTGCTGCTGCTGGCAGCCGACCTGCTGGCGCGCTGGCTCATCGCCCCGCAGGAGCTGCCCGTGGGCGCGCTCACGGCCTTGCTGGGCGGCAGCTACCTGCTGTGGCTCATGCACCGCCGCCACGCCCTGCGCGGCGGGGAGGGCGCATGACGGCACTGGCCCCCGCCCTGCAAGCGCGCGCCCTGAAGGTTCGCCTGGGCGAACGACAGGTCCTCAGCGGCCTGAACCTGGCCCTGCCCGCCGGCCGCTGGACCGCCATCGTCGGCCCCAACGGCGCCGGGAAATCCACGCTGCTGCGCGCCCTGGCAGGCATGGAGTCCGGCGCTGGCGTGCAAGGCGAAGTGGAGCTCCTGGGCCGCCCGCTGCGGCAATGGAGTGCGCGCGAACGGGCCTGCTCGCTCGCCTGGCTGGGCCAGAACCAGCCCGTGGCCGGTGACATGCGGGTCCATGACGTGGTCATGCTGGGCCGCCTGCCGCACCAGGGCTGGCTGGCTGCGCCCAGCCAGGCAGACCATGCCGCCGTGGAGCAGGCCCTGCGCCAGACCCAGGGCTGGGACTGGCGCATGCGCAGCGTGGGCAGTCTCTCGGGCGGGGAGCGCCAGCGCGTGCTGCTGGCGCGCGCCCTGGCCGTGCAGGCCCGCGTGCTGCTGATGGACGAACCCCTGGCCAACCTTGACCCGCCGCACCAGGCCGACTGGCTCGAATGCGTGCAGGCCCTGGTCGCCCAGGGCTGCACCGTGGTCAGCGTGCTGCATGAGATATCGATGGCCTTGCAGGCTCAGGAACTGGTCATTCTCGACAAGGGGCAAGTGGTGCACCAGGGTGCCTGCGCCGACGCGGTCACGCATGCGGCGCTGGAGGCCGTGTTCGAGCACCGGCTGCGCATCCGCGCCATCGACGGGCAGTGGCTGGCCCTGCCACGGCTGCGGGGGCAAGCTGAGGCTGCCTGATCGCCCGCCAGAAAAAAATGTCTCTCCATGCGCCGTATCTGAGCCGCTGGGCTCTGACCATCGATGGCCAGCCCCTGTCCACGCCGCGCGGTGTGTTGCTGCCCGTGCGCCAGGGCGGCACGCCTGCCATGCTCAAGATTGCGCTGGCGCCCGAAGAGGTGGCCGGCGCCCGCCTGATGGCCTGGTGGAATGGCGACGGCGCCGCGCCTGTGCTGGCCCAGGAAGGGCCGACCTTGCTGATGCTGCGCGCCACAGGACCCGAATCGCTGGTGGAGATGGCCCGTGGCGCGCGCGATGAGGAGGCCACGCGCATCCTGTGCACCGCTGCCAAGCGCCTGCACCTGCCGCGCGCCAAGGCGTTGCCACCCCTGGTGCCGCTGACGCAGTGGTTCCATGCATTGCTTGCACAAGGCCATGGAACCGCCAGCCTGCTCGGCCTGTGCGCCACCACGGCGCGCGAGCTGCTGGCCGCACCGCGCGACGTGGCCGTGCTGCATGGTGACCTTCACCACGGCAATGTGCTTGACTTCGGCCCCCTGGGCTGGCTGGCCATCGACCCCAAGGGCCTGCATGGCGAGCGCGGCTTCGACTACGCCAACATCCTGAGCAATCCCGACCGCGCCAGCGCGCTGGCGCCGGGGCGCTTTGCGCACCGCATGGCCACCATTGCCGAAGTCTCGGGCATAGAGCAAAGGCGCCTGTTGCAATGGGTGCTGGCCTGGTCGGGACTGTCTGCGGTCTGGAGCATGGAAGACGGTGACGATCCTGGCGCTGCGATGGCTGTGGCGCAAATGGCGGCTTCGGCCTTGGGCTAGTCGCGACCGGCTTTCCTCGACCGAGGCGCCTCCAGATACGCACCGCTGGCAAACAACTGCTCCTCGGCCTGGTCGATGCGCTGCACCACGCCCTTGCCGGCGCGGCTGGCCAGCAGTTCCACCAGGGCCTCGGACAGCGCCACGGCCGAGGTGATGGAGGGGAAGAACGACGGGCTGTGCAGCGAAAACAGCAGCGTGGCGTCGGCCAGCAGCGCCAGGGGCGAGGCGGGGCTGTCGGTCAGCGCCACGATGCGGCAGCCCGCATCCCTGGCGGCCTGGGCCACGGCCAGCGCCTCGCGCGAGTAGGGCGCAAAGGCGACTACCAGCAGGGCGTCGCCGCGCTCCATGGCGCGGCATTGCATCTCCAGCGTGCCGCCCTGGCCGTCCAGCAGGTGCACGCTGGCGCGCAGCAGCCGGTACACATAGACAAATGAAAAGGCCACGGGGTAGCTGGCGCGAAAGCCCGCCACATGCACGCTGCGGGCCTTTTCCAGCAGGGCGCAGGCCTGCTGCAACGCATCGCCCAGGCGCCGCTCGGTGGCCTCCAGATTGCGGCGGTGCACCTCGAAGGTCTCGCCCACCAGGTCATGGTCGCCAGCGCGGCCCACCAAGGCCTTGGCGCGCTGGCCGTAGGCCTCGTCGCTGCCCAGCCCCATGTCCTGCGCGAAGGCCTGCTTGAGCTGCGGCCAGCCGTCAAAACCCAGCCACTGCGCAAACCGCACCAACGTGGCGGGCGGGCTGCCGGCGCGCGTGCCCACGCTGCGCATGGAGGCCGTGACCACATCGTTGGGATGCTCCAGCACGAAGCGGGCCACCTGTTGCAGCGCCGGGCTCAGCTCGGCAAATCGCTGGCGGATGTCGTCTTGAACGGACATGGGTTTTCAGGAGAAAGGAGGGGAAAAGGGCGGTATTGGCTGCGCCGACTGTAGCCCAGGCGCGGGCCGGCTTGGAACGGCTGTGGTTGAAATCTCTGTTGACGGAACAAATGTTCCGTCAAATAATGCGATGAAACATTTGTTCCTTGAAAGAACTGCCATGAGCCATGTGTTCCATCGTCACCTGCACCACACGCCCCCCGTCGCCGTCGCCGCCAGCGGCCTGGAGATACGCGATGCGCAGGGGCGCAGCTATATCGATGCCTCGGGCGGCGCGGCCGTGTCCTCGCTGGGCCACAGTCATCCCGACGTGATCGCCGCCATGCATGACCAGATCGACCGGCTGGCCTATGTCCACACCAGCTTCTTCACCACCGCGGTGGCCGAGGAACTGGGGCAGGAACTGGTGCGCGGCGCGCCCGAAGGCACCAGCCACGCCTACCTGGTCAGCGGCGGCTCCGAGGCCGTGGAGGCCGCGCTCAAGATGGCGCGCCAGTACTTCGTGGAGATCGGCCAGCCCGAGCGCACGCACTTCATCGCGCGCCGCCAGAGCTACCACGGCAACACGCTGGGTGCGCTGGCCGTGGGCGGCAATGCCTGGCGGCGCGCGCCGTTCGCGCCCATCCTGGTGCCGGCCACCCATGTCTCGCCCTGCAATGCCTACCGCGACCAGCGCGACGATGAAACCCCAGAGCAATACGGCCAGCGCCTGGCCGACGAACTGGATGCGGCCATCGGCGTCCACGGCCCGCGCAGCGTGATCGCCTTCGTGGCCGAGACCGTGGGCGGCGCCACGGCCGGCGTGCTCACGCCCGTGCCCGGCTACTTCAAGGCCGTGCGCGAGGTGTGCGACCGCCACGGCGTGCTGCTCATCCTGGACGAGGTCATGTGCGGCATGGGCCGCACGGGCACCCTGCATGCCTGCGAGCAGGAAGGCGTGGTGCCCGACCTGATCACCGTGGCCAAGGGCCTGGGCGGCGGCTACCAGCCCGTGGGCGCGGTGCTGGCGCAGGGGCGCATCGTCGATGCCATGTCGCGCGGCAGCGGCTTCTTCCAGCACGGCCATACCTACCTGGGCCACCCGGTGGCCTGCGCGGCGGCGCTGGCCGTGCAGCGCGTGATACGGCGCGACGGCCTGCTGGACAAGGTGCGTACCGATGGCGAAGCCTTCGGGCAGATGCTGGCGCAGGCCCTGGGCAGCCACCGCCGCGTGGGCGAGCACGTTGGAGACATTCGCGGGCGCGGCTTCTTCTGGGGCGTGGAGCTGGTGGCCAACCGCGCCAGCAAGGCGCCCTTCGATGCGGGCCTGAAGCTGAACGCCCGCATCAAGACCGAAGCCCTGCAGCGCGGCCTGCTGTGCTACCCCGGCGGCGGCACGGCCGATGGCCGTGCGGGCGACCACGTGCTGCTGGCGCCGCCCTTCATCGCCACGCGGGAACAGCTGCAGACCATCGCCACGCGCCTGGCCGAGTCCATCGAGGCCGCACTCGCCCAGGTTCTCTGATCCGTTCCTGCGCTCGCGCGCACTTCCTCGCTTTCCCACGCTTTCCCCAACCCCGCCACAGGAGTGTCCCCATGACCCCATCCCGCCCGACCCTGAAGCGCACGGCCCTGGCCGTGACCAGCGCCCTGATCGCCGCGCTGCTGCCGCTGGCCGCCAGCCATGCCCAGGACAGCGGCACGCTCGCCAAGATCCAGCAGGCCGGGGCCATCACGCTGGGCTACCGCGAGTCCTCGTTCGGTTTTTCCTATCTGGATGGCGATCTCAAGCCCGTGGGCTACAGCATGGACATCTGCCGGCGCATCGTGGACGAGGTCAAGGCCCAGCTCAAGCTGCCCGCACTGCAGGTGCGCTATCAGGCCGTGACCTCGGCCAACCGCATCCCGCTGGTGGCCAACGGCACGGTGGACTTGGAGTGCGGCTCCACCACCAACCTGGTGGAGCGGCAAAAGCAGGTAGCCTTCTCGCCGGATATCTTCCGCTACAACGTGCGCATGCTGGTGCGCGCGGACTCGGGGCTGCGCTCCGTCGCCGACCTGCAGGGCAAGACCGTGGCGACGACGGCGGGCACCACGTCCTTTCGCCTGCTGCGCGAGGCGGACCGGGGCCGCAACCTCGACATCACCAACCTTTCGGGCAAGGACCATTCGGACTCCTTCATGCTGGTGGAGAGCGGCCGTGCCCAGGCCTTCGTGCTGGATGACATCCTGCTCGCCGGCCAGATCGCCAATGCCAAGAACCCGCAGGACTACCTGATCACCGGCGAAAGCCTGCGCACCGAGAACCAGGCGCTGATGCTGCGCAAGGACGATGCCGGCTTCAAGTCCATCGTGGACCGCGTGGTGACGGGCATGATGCAGTCCGGCGAGATGGAAAAGCTCTACAACCGCTGGTTCATGTCGCCCATCCCGCCCAGGAACATCAACATCAACTACCCGCTCAACGCCGAGACGCGCGAGGCCTTCGCCCATCCCTCGTCCAAGGGCATCTGAACTTATTGCACGCATCCATGACCCGCATCGCCCTCATCCACGCCCTCAGCCACTCTGTCGCTCCCATCAACGAAGCCTTTGCGCGCGACTGGCCCGAGGCGGTTCGCATGAACCTGCTGGACGACAGCCTCTCGGCCGACCTGGCGCGCAACGGGCGCGGGCTGGACGCCGCCATGCACGAGCGCTTCCAGCGCCTTGCGCAGTACGCCGTGGACACGGGCGCGCAGGGGATCTTGTTCACCTGCTCGGCCTTTGGCCCCTGCATCGAGGCCGTGGCCGCGCGCCATGCGCCGCTGCCCGTGCTCAAGCCCAACGAGGCCATGATCGAAGAGGCCGTGCAGGGCCAGCAGGGTGCCTTGGGTTTGATCTCCAGCTTCGCGCCCACGCTGCAGTCCATGCCGCCGGAGTTTCCGGCCGGCATCGAACTCGTGCCCGCCCTGGCCGATGGCGCCATGGACGCGCTCAACCGGGGCGACACCGCCACGCATGACCGTTTGGTGGTCGAGCAGGCCAGGGCCCTGGCTGCGCGTGGCTGCACGCGCATTGCGCTGGCCCAGTTCAGCATGGCGCGTGCCCGCGCCGCCTGCGAGGCCGCCACGGGCCTGCCCGTGCTCACCACGGTGGACAGCGCCGTGCGTGCCCTGCAGCGCCGGCTGGGCGTCCGCCTCGGTTAAAGTGGCGCTCCGCTGCGGCGCATGCCCGCCGCCGCGAGTGCAACTTTTGAGGATGACAGACCCATGCAGATCGAACAGGCCCCGACGGAAAAGCCCTATGAAAAGCCCGAAGGCGAACGCCGTGGCCTGGTGCTGGTGAACACCGGCGACGGCAAGGGCAAGAGCACGGCGGCCTTCGGCCTGGCCCTGCGCGCGCATGGCCGGGGCAAGTCCGTCAAGATCTTCCAGTTCATGAAGGTGCCCACGGCGCGCTTTGGCGAGCACCGCATGTTCGAGCAGCTGGGCATGCCCATCGAGGGACTGGGCGACGGCTTCAGCTGGAAGAGCCAGGACCATGAGCGGTCGGCCCAGATCGCGCGCGAGGGCTGGGAGCGTGCGCGCACCGCCATCCTCTCGGGTGATCACTTCCTGGTCGTGCTCGACGAAATCACCTATCCGCTGATCTATGGCTGGCTGCCGCTGGAGCCTGTGCTGCAGGCCCTGGCCGACCGCCCGCGCCATGTGCACGTCATGCTCACGGGCCGCCGCTGCCCCGAGGAAATCATTGCCGTGGCCGATACCGTCACGCGCATGGAACTGGTCAAGCACGCCTTCCAGGCCGGCATTCCCGCCCAGCGTGGTATTGAGGACTGATGCCGCCCGCAGGCCCGGCCTGCGGCGGACAATGGCGGCATGAGCAGCGAAACGCAATCCCGGGCGCCAGAGACCATTCCCGCCCAACCCTTTGCCGAGGCCGAGCGGGCAGCCGTCTACCGCGCCATCCATGAGCGGCGCGACATGCGCCACTTCTGCGGCGGCGAAGTCGCGCCCGAGGTGCTGCTGCGCCTGCTGCGCGCCGCCCACCATGCGCCCAGCGTCGGCTTCATGCAGCCCTGGCGCTTCATCCGCGTGCGCGATGCGCAATTGCGCCAGGAGATCCATGCCGTGATCGAGCAGGAACGCCTGCAGACCGCGCGTGCGCTGGGCGAGCGCGAGGAAGACTTCATGCAGCTCAAGGTCCAGGGCGTGCTGGATGCGGCCGAGGTGCTGGTCGTGGCCATGCCGCCAGGGCGCGAGGCCCATGTCTTTGGCCGGCGCACCCTGCCCGAGATGGACGTGGCCTCGGCCGCCTGCGCCATCCAGAACATGTGGCTGGCCGCGCGTGCCGAGGGGCTGGGGCTGGGCTGGGTCTCGCTGTTCGATCCCGAGGTGCTGGCCGCGCTGCTGCAAATGCCCGTGGGCAGCCGGCCGCTGGCCGTGCTGTGCCTGGGCCCCGTGTCCGCCTACTATGCCGAGCCCATGCTGCAGCAGCAAAAGTGGGCCAGCCGCGCACCGCTGCAGGACATGCTCTACGACGACTTCTGGGGCCAGCGCGCCGCCGGCCCGCAGCCGCAGGCATGAGCGACAGCCCTTCCTGGCAACTGCTGGGCGCCGCGCTCAGCCCGCTGTGGTGGTGCTGGCAGGCGCTGTCGCAGCCTGTGTCCGAACCCTGGGCGCGCCACGCCCTGGCCGCCGCGCTGGCCGTTCCCGTGGCCCTGCTGGTCGACCGGCTCTGGGGTGAGCCGCCCGTGTGGATGCACCCCGTGGTCGCCATGGGCCGGCTGCTGGGTGCGGTTGGGCGAAGAATTGCCCCACGCGAAGAACATGTGCGCGACTGGCCACGCTTTGCGCTGGGCGCCGTCGCCTGGTGCCTGCTGGCGCTGCTGTTCTTCGCCATCTACGCGTTCATCCAGTGGCTGCTGCCGCCCATGCCCTGGTGGCTGGGCGCCCTGGTGCTGGGCGTGCTGCTCAAGCCGCTTCTGTCCTGGCGCATGCTGCGCGATGAGGTGCTGGCCGTGGAAGCCGCACTGCAGCAATCCCTGCCCGCAGGCCGTGAGCGGCTGACCTGGCTGGTCAGCCGGGACACGGCGCAGTTGGATGCAGGCCAGGTGCGCGAAAGCGCCATCGAGACCCTGGCCGAGAACCTCAGCGACTCCGTGCTGGCGCCGCTGTTCTGGTTTGCCGTGGCCGGCCTGCCGGGCGCGGCCCTCTACCGCTTTGCCAATACGGCCGATGCCATGTGGGGCTACCCGGGCTGGCGCGGGCAGGGCGATGACCGGCGCCACTGGCAATGGGCCGGCAAATGGACGGCGCGTGCCGATGACCTGCTCAACTGGATACCGGCGCGCCTGACCGCCTTGCTGCTGGCCTTGTCCGGCCTGGCCGCTGGCCGGCGGCCGGGCTGGGGTGCACTGCGCCAGGACGCGCGCATCACCCCGTCGCCCAACGGCGGCTGGCCCATGGGCGCCATGGCAAGGCTGCTGGGCGTGCGCCTGGGCAAGCCCGGCGTCTACGTGCTCAACCCCGCAGGCCGCGTGCCGCAGGCGGCCGAGCTGCAGCAGGCCGTGGCGCATGCGGGCCGCGTGGTCGCCATGCTGGTGGCTGCAGGGCTGGCCGCCGCCCTGGTCCTTGGATGGGCGATGGCAGGAAAGACACCATGAAACCGATCCCAGTCACCCACGGTGGCACGGATGCGCTGGGCGTGCCCGCGCACGATTTCTCCACCAACCGCAATGCCTGCGGACCCTGCCCGCAAGCGCTGGACATGCTGGCCCAGGTCCACGCGGCCCAGTACCCGGACCCGCACTACACGGCGTTGCGCGCACGGCTGGCGGATTTTCATGGCGTTACGGCCGAGCGCATCGTCATCGCGGCCAGCGCCAGCGACTTCATCCACCGCATCACCATGCATGCAGCGCGCGAAGGCGCGGCCGTCGCCAGCCTGCCGGCCCACCATTACGGCGACTACGCCCACGCGGCGCAGGTCTGGCGCCTGCCCCTGGCCGCGCGCGACGGCATCACCGAGGCCGGCCCCGGCCTGCACTGGGCCTGCGCGCCATCGAGCCCGCTGGGCCGGCCCGAGGATGTCTGGCCCCTGTGGAGCGAGCCCGCACCGCCCGGCACTTGGCGCGTGATCGACTGCGCCTATGCGCCCCTCAGACTGGAGCTGGGCATGGAACCCGCCGTGCCCTCCCAGGTGCGCGATGCCTGGCAGATGTGGACCCCCAACAAGGCCCTGGGCATGACCGGCGTGCGCGCGGCCTACGCCATTGCGCCCGAAGCCGTGCCGCACGATGAGATCGAGGCCTTGCGCGCCCTGTCACCATCGTGGCCCGTGGGCGCCCATGGCGAGGCCATGCTCACGGCCTGGACCGCACCGGCCACCCGGCAATGGCTGGTGCAAAGCCTGCAACGGCTGCGCGATTGGAAGGCGCAACAGCTCGATCTGGTGCAGCGCCTGGGCTGGCAGGTGCTGCCCGGCTCGCAGGCCAATTACTTTGTGGCGCGCTGGCCGCAAGCCCAGCAGGGCGACGCCATGCAGGCGCGTCTGGCCCAACTGCGCGCGCAGGGCATCAAGCTGCGCGACTGCGACAGCTTCGGCCTGCCCGGCTGCGTGCGCATGGGCGTGCTGGCGCCCGCATCCCAGAACGCCTTGCTGGCTGCCTGGCAGCCAATGGAGAAACACCATGCAATCGAATGAACCCGCCGCCGTGAATCTGCCCCTGCCCACCACCGGCCAGCGCCCCGCGCTGTGCGTGATGGTGCTGGGCACCAGCAGCGGCGCCGGCAAGAGCTGGGTGGCCACCGCGCTGTGCGCCTGGTACCGTGCCCAGGGCTACAAGGTGGCGCCCTTCAAGGCGCAGAACATGAGCAACAACGCGCGGGTGGTCTCCGCGCCGGGCGGTGCCTGGGGCGAGATCGGCACGGCACAGTACCTGCAGGCCCTGGCCGCAGGCTGCGCGCCCGATGTGCGCATGAACCCGCTGCTGCTCAAGCCCGAGGCCGACATGCGCAGCCAGGTCGTGCTGCTGGGCCGGGTCAGCGAGGAACTCTCGGCCTTGCCCTGGCGCGGCCGCAGCGCCCGCGTCTGGCCGCAGATCGCCGAGGCGCTGGACAGCCTGCGTGCCGACAACGATGTGATCGTCATCGAAGGCGCCGGCTCTCCGGCCGAGATCAACCTGCATGCCAGCGACGTCGTCAACATGCGCGTGGCGCGCCACTGCGGCGCGCATTGCCTGCTGGTGTCCGACATCGACCGGGGCGGCGCCTTTGCCCACCTCTACGGCACCTGGGCGCTGCTGCCGCCGGAAGAACAGGCGCTGATCCGCGGCTTTGTGCTCAACAAGTTCCGGGGCGATGCCAGCCTGCTGGCGCCCGCCCCGCAGATGCTGCAGGAGCGCACCGGCGTGCCCACCGTGGCCACGATCCCCATGCAGTTCCAGCATGGCCTGCCGGAGGAGGATGGCGTCTTTGATGACCGTGGCTCTGGAGGAGGGGCGGGGCGCGCCGTGCACACCACCATCGCCATCATTGCCTACCCGCGCATCAGCAACCTCGACGAATTCCAGCCCCTGCTGCAGGTGCCGGGCCTGCGCGTGGTCTGGGCGCGCACGCCGGCCCAGCTGGCAGGCGCCGACTGGATCATCCTGCCCGGCTCCAAGGCCACGGCTGCCGATCTGGCCTGGATGCGGACCCAGGGCCTGGACGCCGCCGTTGCTGCGCACGCTGCGGCAGGCCGGCAGGTGCTGGGCATCTGCGGCGGCCTGCAGATGCTGGGCGAGGCGCTGATCGACCTGCATGGCGTGGACGGCAACGCAGCCGGCCTGGGCCTTCTGCCGCTGACGACCCTGTTCGCGCCCGACAAGACCGTGCTGCCCGCCAGCGTGCAACTGCCGCCGCTGCCGGGTGCGCTGGCGCCGCTGTCTGGCGTGCAGGCACAGGTCTATGAAATCCACCATGGCCAGACCAGCGTGCGCCCCGACATGGTGGCCGCTGGCAGTGCCGTGGCCGAGCCCGTGCCCGGCCTGCTGTGGCACAGCCCCGATGGCCGCATCGCCGGCTGCTACTGGCACGGCCTGTTCGAGAACGCCGAGGTGCTGCGCGCCCTGTGGGGCGCCGAGGTGCCCACGCTGGACAGCGTCTTCGCACGCATGGCCGACGGTGTGCAGCGCTGGTTTGCGCACCAGGCTTGACCCAGGTCAGGGGCCGCTTGCAGGGGGCACGGCAAGCTGTAGGCCATGGCCTGCATGCGCAGCCGTGCTGTACCGATAAATGGGGAGCTGGAAAACACGCATGCTTGGGCCTTGACTTTTTTCACGAGGAATGGAGTGAAGCTATGAAAAACCCATGGATTCGTCCCCTGCAGCTGTGTATTGGCGCCGCCGTGCTTGGCATGGCCGGACTGGCCACTGCCCAGCCGGCACCTGGCCCCGATGGCATGCCGCCCCCGCCGCCCGCTGCGGAAAAGGCCAAGCCCCATCACCACCACAAGAAGCACGCCGAGCCCAAGGGGCCGGCCAAGCGCGGCTATGACCGCCGCGACCCGGCACAGCACGAGGCTGCAGCCGTCCAGGAGCAATCGCGCCGAGGCGGCGTCCAGTCGGGCGACCACTTCCAGCGCAATGCCGTGGCCCGCTGCGATGTCTTCAAGAACGAAGGCGACCGCCGCTCCTGCGTGGAGCGCGTCAAGGACGGCCAGGTCAGCGGCTCCGTCGAAGGCGGCGGCGTGCTGCGCGAGTACACGGAGCAGGTTCCTGTAAGGCAATAACAGCGCTGGCTGTTGTTCACCTGAGAAAACCCGCCGGGCCACGAAGCCGGCGGGTTTTTTTGTGGGCGAATGCAGGCTCCCGCGTCAGCAGCCTGTGGTGTGGTCCCGGCTGCAGGCAGCCGGTATCGAACCTCGACCGCAGAGACCTGGCCCGCCGCCACGCCCCTGTCCACCGGATTTGATCTGGGTCATACAAACCCATTCCACCTGTCCCGGACCGGCGCGCACCGGCAAGGCATTTCTATGATGGCGCCGTACTTCCCATATGGAAAAAGGACTCATCCCATGCAAGCCTTCCGGATCGTGGTCATTGGTGCGGGGCAGACCGGCACTCCCTTGCTGCAGCAATTGCTGGACGCGCCCTTCGTGCAGTTGCTTGGGGTGGCCGACCTGGATTTGAACCAGCCCGGCATCGCACTGGCACGCGCGCGCGGCGTACCGGTCACCACCCGGTTCATGGAACTGGTGGACGCGGCGGTGGACATCATCATCGACGTGACCGGCTCCCTGCAGGTGCGCGAATCGCTGCGCAGCAAGATGGTGGAGACCGGCAACACGCACACGCTGATCATGCATGAGGCGATTGCGCTGCTGATGATGTCGCTGTCGGCCGGCCGGCTGGTGGTCGGCAAGCACAGCGATCTGGAATATTCCTGAACGCAGTCGGCGGATACGCAGGACAGCTATCCGCCCGCCCCATCCTCCAGTGCCTGGCGGATGACGGGCTGCCGCAGCAGACGCTACAGCTACAGCCACTCCTTCATCCACCCCAGCCCCTCGCTGGTGGCGTGCGCCGCCGCGCCGCGCGCGGGGCGGTATTCGCAGCCTATCCAGCCGTCGTAGCCCAGCTGGTCCAGCAGACGGAACAGGTAGGGGTAGTTGACCTCGCCCACGTCGGGTTCGTGGCGTTCGGGCACGCCTGCGATCTGCACATGCCCCACGCGGCCCGTGGGCAGGTACTGGCGGATCTTCATGGCGAGGTCTCCCTCGACGATCTGGCAGTGGTAGAGGTCCATCTGGACCTGGACATTGGGCTCTGCGATGTCGGCCAGCAGCGCATGGGCCTGGTCCTGGCGGCTCAGGAAGAAGCCGGGCATGTCCCGGCCGTTGATGGGCTCCAGCAGGATGGCGATGCCGTGGGGCGCGGCCAGCCGTGCGGCATGGCGCACGTTGGCGATGTAGGTGGCGCGCAGGATGTCATCGCTGGCGCCTGCAGGCTTGAGCCCGGCCATGACGTGGATGCGCGGGCAGCCCAGGGCCTGGGCGTAGGCCACGGCGCGTTCCATGCCCTGGGCGAATTCCGCTTCGCGCCCGGGGATGCAGGCCAGGCCGCGCTCGCCCGCGCTCCAGTCGCCGGGCGGGGCGTTGAACAGCACCTGCTGCAGGCCGTGGTCCTGCAGGCGCCGGGCCAGTTGCTCGGGCGCGAAGTCGTAGGGGAACAGGTATTCGACAGCCTGGAAGCCGTCGCGCGCGGCGGCCTCGAAGCGGTCAAGAAAGTCCAGGTCGTTGTAGAGCATGGACAGGTTGGCGGCGAAACGGGGCATGAAAGCTTTCCTGAAAACGGAGGCTGAGTGTGGCATCAGGCGCTTGCCAGCGCGCCGAAGGCCTTGGTGAAGAAGTCCGTGGTGCCGAAGTTGCCGGACTTGAGCGTGAGGTGCAGGCCCTGCGGCGCCAGGGGCGAGGCGGCATGACACCAGGGCACTCCAGGGTCGATCTGCGGCCCTATGCGCATCTGCTCGATGCCCAGCGCCTGCACGCAGGCGCCAGAGGTTTCGCCACCGGCCACGACGAGCTGGCGCACGCCCATCTCGACCAGCCCCCGGGCGATGGCGGCGATGGTCTGTTCGACCAGTGCGCCGGCCTGCCCCACGCCCAGGCGGCCCTGCACGGCCTTGACGGCCGAGGATTCGGCCGTGGAGTAGATCAGCACGGGGCCGCTGGCGATGTGCTGGCGGGCCCAGGCCAGGGCCTTGCCGGCTTCGTCCTCGCCGGCGGCGATGCGCAGGGGCTCCAGTGCCAGGGCAGGGCGCCCCGAGGCGTTGAAGTGCGCCACCTGCGCATTGGTGGCCACCGAGCAACTGCCCGAGACGACCGCCTGCAGGCCGGTGGCGGTTGGCAGGGCGGCGGCCTGGGTCGTGGGCTGGATGCCGAAGTTCGCGGGCAGGCCGATGGCCACGCCCGAGCCCGCCGTGACAAGCGGCATGCCGGCCAGGGCCGGGCCCAGGCGCAGCAGGTCGTCGTTGGAGACGGCATCGACCACGGCCATGCCCACGCCCTCGGCCTGGAGTGCGGCGATGCGCGCGCGGATGGCGGCCTCCCCCTGTGCGACGGCCACATGGTCGATCAGGCCCACCTTGCGCCGTGTCTGCGCCTGCAGCACGCGCACCAGGTTGGCATCGGTCATGGGCGTGAGCGGGTGGTTGCGCATGCCGCTGTCGCTGAGCAGCACATCACCCACGAACAGGTGGCCTTTGAAGACGGTGCGCTGGTTGTCGGGGAAGGCCGGCGTGGCGATGGTGAAGCCACAGCCCAGCGCGTCCATCAGCGCATCGATCACGGGGCCGATGTTGCCCTGCGGCGTGCTGTCGAAGGTGGAGCAGTACTTGAAGTAGATCTGCGGCGCGCGGCCACTGGCGCCCTGGGCCTGCAGCCATTCGAGGGCCTGCAGCGATTGCGCAATGGCGTCGGCCGGCGCGATGGTGCGCGACTTGAGCGCGACCACGACGGCGTCCACGCCCTCGTCCACCGGGCCGGCGGGTACGCCAATGCTTTGCACCACGCGCATGCCTGCGCGCACCAGGTTGTTCGCCAGATCGGTGGCGCCCGTGAAGTCGTCGGCTATGCAGCCCAGAAGAAGGGTCATGGGGATTCCGATGGAGCCTGGGGCAGGGTGATGCCCGGGAATATCTTGATGACGGCGCTGTCGTCCTCGCGGCCATGGCCGGCGGTGGATGCCTGCATGAACATCTGGTGGGCCGTGGAGGCCAGGGGCAGCGGGAATTTGCTGTGGCGCGCGGTGTCCAGCACCAGGCCCAGGTCCTTGACGAAGATGTCCACGGCCGACAGCGGGGTGTAGTCGCCGGCCAGCACGTGGGCCATGCGGTTCTCGAACATCCAGCTGTTGCCGGCGCTGTGGGTGATGACCTCGTAGAGCGCGGCGGCATCGACGCCTTCGCGCAGGCCCAGGGCCATGGCCTCGGCCGCTGCCGCGATGTGCACGCCGGCCAGCAGCTGGTTGATGATCTTGACCTTGCTGCCCGCGCCCGCGCTGTCGCCCAGGCGGTAGACCTTGGCGGCCATGGCGTCGAGCACGCCTTCGCAGGCGGCATAGGCCTCGGGGCGGCCTGCCGTCATCATGGTCATCTGCCCGGACGCGGCCTTGGCCGCGCCGCCGGAGATGGGCGCGTCGATGTAGTGCACGCCCTGCGCCTGCAGCCTGGCCTCCAGCGCCACGGACCAGTTGGGGTCCACGGTGGAGCACATGACGAAGACGGAGCCGGGCTGCAGCGCAGGAGCGATGCCGCCTTCGCCGAACAGCACGGCCTCGGTCTGCTGGGCGTTGACCACCACGCTGACGATGATGCGGCAAGCGGCGGCCATGTCGGCCAGCGTGGCGCAGGCCGTGCCACCTTCGGCGGCGAAGGCGGCTGCGGCCTCGGGCCGGATGTCGTGGACATGCACGTGGTGGCCGGCGCGGCGCAGGCTTTGCGCCATGCCGGCGCCCATGGCGCCCAGGCCGATCACGCCGACGCAGCGTGCTGCGGGCCCTGCTGCGGGCTGTGGTGTGGAGGTGTCGTTGCTCATGGCTTGGCCGGTGTCAGGTCATCGGCGATGTAGGCGCGCACGATGGCCGCAAAGTCCTCGTCGCCGCGCAGGCCCAGCTGGTTGGCGCGCGCGGTATCCCAGCGGCCGGGCCAGCTGCCGACGATGCGCTCGACCTTGTCGTCGGACTGCCAGCTCACGCGGTTGGCCACTTCGTCGCCAGCCACTTCGCGCAGCGCGCGCACCATGTCGCCCGCGCTGACGGACACGCCAGGCAGGTTGATGGGGCGGCGGTCGGCGACGGCGCTGGCATCGAGCTCGCAGCCTGCGACCAGGGCCTCGACGGCGCGGCGCGGGGACAGCAGCCACAGGCGCGTGGTGGCACCCACGGGGCAGTTGGCCGCTTCGCCGTTGAGGGGCTCGCGGATGATGCCGCTGGCAAACGACGAGGCCGCCGCATTGGGCCGGCCCGGGCGCACGCTGATCGTGGGCAGGCGCAGCACGCGGCCGTCGACAAAGCCGCGCCGCGTGTAGTCGGCCAGCAGCAGCTCGGCAATGGCTTTTTGCGTGCCGTAGGAGGACTGCGGGTTCAGGGCCGTGCCGTCCAGCACGGTGTCGGGCAGGTCGCCCCCGTAGACGGCCACCGAGCTGGTGAAGACCACGCGCGGCATGTGGCCCACGGCGCGGCAGGTCTCCAGCAGGGCGCGCGAGGCATCGAGGTTGATGCGCATGCCCAGGTCGAAGTCGGCCTCGGCCTGGCCGCTGACCACGGCGGCCAGATGGAAGATCACGGCCGTGTCCTGGCCTATGGCGCCGCGCAGCACCTGCGGGTCGGCAATGTCGCCCACCAGGGAGTGCACGCGCGTGTCGTCAATGGCGCCGGTGGCCACCACGTCGAGCAGGTCGATCTGGTGGATGGGCCAGCGGGTGCCGGCCAGCGTCAGCGCACCCTGTTCGAGCAGCTTGCGGGCCAGGCGCTGGCCCAGGAATCCGGCGCCGCCGGTGATCAGTACTTTCATGTGTCTTGGGGCTTGGAGCTTGAAGGATGGGAAGAAAGGCCGGTCAGCGGTTGACCATCTTTGCGGGGGTGAGCCAGACCGCGATGGCGCCCACCACGAGCACTCCCGCCAGCACGAACATGCCGGCCTGCGTGGACTGGGTCAGGTCCTTGAGGTAGCCGATCATGTAAGGGCTGGCGAAGCCCGCGAGGTTGCCGACCGAGTTGACGATGGCAATGCCCGCCGCCGCCGCCGTGCCCGACAGGAAGGCCGTGGGCAGCGACCAGAACAGCGGCGCGCAGGTCAGCACGCCGGCTGCGGCCAGCGACAGGAAGATCAGGGAAAGAACCGTGTTGTCGGCGAAGAAGGCCGTCATCGCAAAGCCCACGGCGCCCATCAGCGCGGGCACGATCAGGTGCCAGCGGCGCTCGCGGCGCTTGTCGGCGCTGTGGCCCATGAGGTTCATCACCACGATGGCGCACAGGAAGGGGATGGCACTGAGCAGGCCGATGTTCAGCGCGCCCGTGACGCCCGTGGACTTGATCAGCGTGGGCATCCAGAAGGTCAGGCCGTACTGGCCGGCGACGAAGGCGAAGTAGATCAGGCACATCCACCAGACGCGGCGATCGGCGAAAACGGCCTTGAGCGAATGCTTCTGGGCGCCTGAGTGCTGCTGGTCCAGCTCGATCTCGCGCGCCAGCAGCTGCTTTTCGGAGGCCGTCAGCCACTTGGCGCTGGAGATGCCGTTGTCCAGATAGAAGATGGTCACCACGCCGATCACCAGGGCGGGAATCGCCTCGATCAGGAACATCCACTGCCAGCCGTGCAGGCCATGGTCGCCGTGGAAGGCCTGCATGATCCAGCCCGACAGCGGGTTGCCGAAGATGCCGGCCACGGGAATGGCCGACATGAACAGCGCCACGATCTTGGCGCGCCGGTGGGCCGGGTACCAGTAGGTCAGGTACAGGATCACGCCGGGGTAGAAGCCCGCCTCGGCCAGGCCCAGCAGAAAGCGCAGGATGTAGAAGCCCGTGGGCGTTTCCACATACATGAACATGGCCGACAGAATGCCCCAGGTGATCATGATGCGGGCGATCCAGACGCGCGCGCCCAGGCGGTGCATGAGCAGGTTGCTGGGCACCTCGAAGAGGAAGTAGCCGATGAAGAACACGCCTGCGCCCAGGCCGAAGACCGTCTCGCTGAAGCCCAGGTCCTGGGACATCTGCAGCTTGGCAAAGCCCACGTTCACGCGATCGAGGTAGGCAATCACATAGCACAGCATCAGGAACGGCACGAGGCGCCAGAACACCTTGGCGTAGGCGCGCGCCGTCTCCGGAGAGTCGGCCTGGGCAGGGTGGGCCCCGGCCTGGCCGGATGCGATATCCGTTGTCGTCATTTCAAGTCTCCCTTGGGTTCGCCGCTTGATTCGCCGCTTGATGCGCCGCCTGGCGGCTGCGCGGCTGTGGATGGGCTGGGTGGTGGAATGCGGCCGTGGGCGCCGCGGTGCAAATCAGTAGCGCGCCCCGAAGGTGGTGCGCAGCTCGTCGATGGCGGCCGCGTCCAGGGGCTGCGGCCGGGGATGGGTCATGAGCCAGAGCCTTGCGGTTTCCTCCAGCTCTTCCAGCACATGGCTGGCCTGCTCTACCGAGCGTTCCCAGACCACGGGGCCCAGCCGCTCGAACAGGGCGCCGCGCACCTGGGCGGCCTGCGCGGCCACCTCGGCGGCGGCCTGCGGGTCGCCGGGGCGGCGGTAGCGGATCAGCGGGATGCGGCCCACCTTCATGACCTGGTAGGGGGTGATGGGCGGCAGCACCTCGTCCTCGCGCCAGACGCCGGACAGCGTCAGCGCCACGAGATGGGTGGAATGCGTGTGGATGACGGCGCGCGCCTCGCCGTCATTGGCGTAGATGCCCCGATGCAGGACCAGGGTCTTGGAGGGCTGGGCGCCGCTGACCCACTGCCCGCCGGCATCGACCTTGGACAGCTCGGCCGGGTCGAGCCTGCCCAGGCAGGCGTCGGTGGGGGTGATCAGCCAGCCGTCATGCAGGCGCGCGCTGATGTTGCCGGCAGCGCCGACGGTGTAGCCGCGCTGGAAGAGGCTGGCGCCGGTGGCGCAGATCTGCTCGCGGATGCGGGATTCGTCGCTCATGGGTGAACGCCCAGGCAAAGGCCAGGTGTGAGGGGTGCAAAAAGAGGTGTGACTGATATTGTCATCAGGTCATCATACAAATTTTGCGCAAAAATCCAAACAAGGTGAAAACCCTTGGCCATGCGCCAAGGGGTGGTTTCGGAGGTTCAGGGCTTGGCGGCCAGGATGTCGCGGGCCAGGCGTTCGCCGTCCTGCTCCCAGAAGCTGGCGTCGGCGCGGTGGATGCGGTCTATGGCGTTGCCCATGTGCGTGGCGGCGGCCTTGCGCGCGGCCTTGGGGTCACCGGCCTCGATGGCCAGCACGATGCTGTGGTGCTCGCGTTCCACGGCCTTGCCGAAGTCCTCGCGCCGCGCCTCGTTGGCGCGCGTGATGCGCATGGCGCCGCGCAGGAACTGCGACAGGTAGTCCAGCGTGCTGATCAGGAACGGGTTGCCCGAAGCCTGGGCAATGGCGCGGTGAAACGCCATGTCCTCCTCCACGCCATCACGGCCCAGCCGCACGGCCTCGGCCAGGGCGCTCTCCGCATCGTGGATGCGCTGCATATCCTCTTCGCTGCGCCGGCGTGCCGCGAGTTCGGCCACCTCGGCTTCCAGCGCGCGGCGCACCTCGGTGATCTGGATCAGCGCATTCCTGCCAGCCGCCGGCAGGCCTTCGAAGTCCAGTGGCTCTATGCCTGCCGCCTTCACGAACACGCCGCTGCCCTGGCGCGATTCCACCAGGTTGCGCGACTTGAGCTGGGACACCGCCTCGCGCACCACGGTGCGGCTGACCTCAAGCTGCTGCACAAGCTCGGCCTCGGTCGGCAGCTTCTGCCCCGGCTGCAGATTGCCGGCGCGGATGCGCGCCTCCAGCTGCCGGGCAACCTGGTCCGCAAGCTTGAGACCGGGCTGGATGGCCGAGAAGGAAACCGTCATGGAGGGGGTGGGGGGCTGGGGAGACACGTGTGGCAGCGATTGTCTCAGAACGGTGCGGCCTGTACGGCCTGCTGCGGCAATCGACGCCCAGACCGTCCATGGCGGCAGGAAAGAGACCGATGGTTCTGCCGGAGTTGCGCGGCGCGCCATACTTGCGCCTTTGCAATCCGCCCGCCACGCCCGCCCCGGGCCAAGGCCGCTTCGCCATGTCAACGCCCACCTCGCATTCCGCTGCACCCACAGAACACTCGCACGATGGCGCCATTTCCGCTATTGCCACCACTACCGCTATAGCCGCTATTCCCGCCATCGCCTCGCTGGCCGATGCCGCCTTCACCCAGCGCGTGCAGCACGCCATAGACCACAAGACCAAGCCGCTGGGCGCACTGGGGCGGCTGGAGCAGCTGGCGCTGCGCATTGCCTGCATCCTGGGTCAGGACAGGCCGGTGCTGCAGCAGCCGCAGATGCTGGTGTTTGCGGCCGACCATGGGCTGGCTGCGCGCGGCGTGTCGGCCTATCCGGTGGATGTGACCTGGCAGATGGTCGAGAACTTCATGGCCGGCGGCGCCGCCGTCAGCGTGCTGGCGCGCCAGCATGGGCTGGCGCTGAACGTGGTGGACTGCGGCGTGGCACGCGACTTTCCCGCGCGCGAGCAGGACCCCGACGACAAGCTTCCCCAGCCCGGCCAGCCGCGCCTGTGGCGCCGCAAGCTGGGCTACGGCACGCGCGACTGCAGCCAGGGCCCGGCCATGACGGCCACCGAATGTGCCATGGCCCTGCGCAACGGCGCGGCCCTGGTGCGCCAGCTGCCGGGCAATGCGCTGCTGCTGGGCGAGATGGGCATTGGCAATACCTCCAGCGCATCCTTGCTGCTGGCGCGGCTGTGCGGCGAACCGCTGGCCGAGGTCACGGGTGCGGGCACCGGCCTGGATGCGGCCGGGCTGGCCCGCAAGATCGGGGTGCTGCAGGAGGTGCTGCAGCTGCACGCCCAGGCCACGCAACCGCTGGACGCGCTGGCGGCCATGGGCGGCTTCGAGGTCGCCACCATGGTGGGCGCCGTGCTGCAGGCCGCCGCCGAGCGGCGCGTCATCGTGGTCGATGGCTTCATCACCACGGCCGCCGTGCTGGTGGCCAGCCGCCTGCAGCCGGCCGTGCTGGAGCGCTGCGTTTTCTCGCACCGCTCGGGCGAGCCCGGCCATGTGCGCATGCTGGCCCACCTGGGTGCCGAGCCGCTGCTGGACTGGCAGCTGCGCCTGGGCGAAGGCTCGGGCGCGGCCCTGGCCTGGCCGCTGCTGGTGTCGGCCTGCGCCATGCTGGGCGAGATGGCCAGCTTTGCGCAGGCAGGGGTGAGCACGCGTTCGGAGGAGGCATAGCCGCTGGAGCCGCGGCGCGGCTAGCGCGGTAACGCAGCTGCCGCCAGCTTGCCCAGCCGCCTGACCAGCGCGCCGAAGCGCGCGGCATCGGTGTTGCCATAGCCGATCACCAGGCCGTTGTCCTGGGGCAGCGGTGCCAGGGCGAAGGACGAGAGGGCGCCCGGGTTCATGCCGGCGCGCCGCGCCTGCTCCACGATGGCACGGTCGGACAGGTCCGGCGGCAGCCGCACCGTCAGGTGCAGGCCGCCGTGGCCGCCCAGCACCTCATGCTCCACGCCCAGTTGCGTGGCAACCGCCTCGCGCAGGGCCGCCTGGCGCTCGCGGTACAGGCGCCGCATGCGGCCCAGGTGGCGCGAGAACTGGCCGCTTTCCATGAAGTCCGCCATGGCCAGCTGCTCCAGGCGGTGGCCGCCGCGCAGCATCTCCTGCACGGCGGATGCCGCGCTGGTGGCCAGGGCCTGCGGCAGCACCACAAAGCCCAGGCGCAGTGCCGGGAACATGGTCTTGCTGAAGGTGCCCACATAGAGCACGGGTGCATCCGGCACCTGGCCCTGCATGGCGGCGATGGGCGTGCCCTGGTGGCGGAATTCGCTGTCGTAGTCGTCCTCGATGATCCAGGCCCCCGCGCGGCGCGCGCGCTCCAGCAAGTCCAGCCGGCGAGCCACCGACAGCACGGCGCCCGTGGGATATTGGTGCGACGGCGTGATCTGGATCAGCCGTGGAGGATGGCTGTCCCACAGGCCGGGCGCGATGGCTGCGCCATCCGCATCCACGCGCAGTGTGCTGACGCACAGGTCTCCCCCCGCAAAGGCCGACTTGGCGCCCCGGTAGCCGGGCTCCTCCAGCCAGGCATGGTCGCCCGGGTTGGTGAGCAGTTGCACGCACAGGTCCAGCGCACCCTGGGCGCCTTCGGTGACGATGATGCGCGAGGCATCGCAGCGCACGCCGCGCGAGATGCGCAGGTGCTGCGCAATGGCCTGGCGCAGTGCGGGCTCGCCCGCAGGATCGCCATAGTCCAGCGTGGCGTTGGCGGGAAGGCGCAATGCGCGGTCCTGCGAACGGCGCCAGGCGGGCAGGGGGAATCTGTCCAGGGCGGGCGTGCCCGGCGTCAGGGGCAGGCTGCGGTCGATGGCATGGCGCGTGGGCGCGATGCGGTCCAGGCGCCGTGCCGTGCGTGGTGCGCAAGGGGGCGCGGCTGCCGCCTCGGCGGCTGCCGTGGAATGGGTGGATACAGCCGCCACGCGCGTGCCCTGCCGGTTGGCGACCACATAGCCTTCGGCCGCCAGTTGCTCGTAGGCGATGAGCACGGTGTTGCGCGAGACTCCCAGATCCTCCGACAGGGCGCGCGAGGCCGGCAGGCGGTCGCCGGCCGGCAGCCGGCCCGTCAGGATGGCCTGCTTCAGGCGCTGGATCAGCTGGCGCTGGCGGGGCGGCGCTCCAGGGCCGGATTGCAAGGGACTGGTCAGCAGGTCGGAGGCTTGCATGCAATGGGTGGCGTGGCACCATGAAATAAGGAGGATATGGCGCTTTCAATGATGCCACGCCAACGCTATCGTGGCCCTGCCAAATGACCTGACCAGGAATCTCCCATGCCCCCCGCACTCAATGCCCACTCCCAACCCGTAGGCCACGACCTTTCCAACTGGACCCCACGCCAGCGCCCGCCGCGCACGCCCATGCAAGGCCGCTACTGCCGGCTGGAGCCGCTGTCCGCCGCGCGCCATGCAGCCGATCTGTTCGATGCCTTCAGCCAGGCGCCGGACGCCAGCGACTGGACTTACATGTCGGTAGGCCCCTTCGCGGATGCCGAGGCCTATCTGCGCTTTGCCGAGGCCGCCCAGGCCAGCGATGACCCGCTGCACCACGCCGTCATCGACCTGGCCACGGGCCGTGCCATCGGCTCGCTGGCGCTGATGCGCGTGGACACGGCCAGCGGCGTGATGGAAGTGGGTTTTGTCTGCTACTCGCGCCGGCTCAAGCGCACGCGTGCGGCCACCGAGGCGCAGTTCCTGCTGATGCAGCGCGCCTTCGACGAGCTGGGCTACCGCCGCTACGAGTGGAAGTGCGACAGCCTGAACGCACCGTCGCGTGCCGCAGCGGCGCGCCTGGGCTTCCAGTTCGAGGGGGTGTTCCGCCAGGCCGTGGTCTACAAGGGCCGCAGCCGCGACACGGCCTGGTTCTCCATCGTCGACAGCGAATGGCCGGCGCTGCGCGCGGCCTACCAGCGCTGGCTGGAGCCGGGCAACTTCGATGCGGGCGGCGGGCAGGTTCTTTCGCTGTCCAGCCTGGTGGAGCAGGGTGCGTCGCAGGCTCAGGAGACGGCAGGCGCGGCGTAGTAGGCCTGCAGCACCTCGATCAGGGCCTGTGCATGGCGCGGCAGCCGGCCCTGATCGCGCACGAGGATGCGGCGCTCGCGCACGCTCCAGGCGTCGGTCAGATCGATGAGCGCCAGCCCCATGCTTTCGCGGTTGCGCCGCGCAGCGCTCTCGGGAACGATGCCTATGCCCACGCCGGCGCCGATCATGCGGCACATGGCGTCGAAGCTGGACAGCTGTATGCGCAGCTTCATGGGCTTGCCCAGGCGCTCGGTCACACCTGCCAGAAATGTCTGCAGCGTGCTGCCCTGCTGCATGCCGATGGCGTCCTCGTCCAGCGTCTCGGCAAACGCAATGCGCTTGCGCCGCGCAAAGCGGTGGCCGCGCGGCGTGGCCAGCACCAGCCGGTCGGTGCTGAAGTGGATGGTCTGCAGGCCCAGCGTGTCCACCTGGCCGGCCACGATGCCCAGGTCGGCCCGGCCGTCGAGCACGCCGCGCGCGATCTCGGCGTTGGGCCGCTCCTGCAGGTCCACGTTCACGCGCGGGTGGTCGGCAAGAAAGGCGGGCAGGATCTCGGGCAGGAAATCGGTGACAGCCGTGGTGTTGGCAAACACCCGCACATGGCCGCGCAGGCCGGCGCCGTACTCCTGCAGGTCGTGGCGCAGCTGCTCTGACTGCAGCAGCATGCCGCGCGCATGGTGCAGGAAGGCTTCGCCGGCCGGCGTGGGCCGCACGCCGCGCGCCTCGCGGTACAGCAGGGGCATGCCCGCCTGCTCCTCCAGCGCCTTGATGCGCAGGCTGGCTGCGGCCAGGGACAGGTGCTGCCTTTGCGAGGCGCGCGTGAGGCTGCCCAGTTCGGCGGCATGCACGAACAGGCGCAGGTCCGTCAGGTCGAAATGCATGAGGGGCATGAAGGGCGAAGAGGGCATGGGCTGGGTCAAGGCTTTGTCAATTCCGAAGGCCGGGTCAGGAAATGCGCGATTGTGCGCTGGCCCGGCACGGGCAACCATGCGGGCTTGCGACAAGAACAAATGGAGACATGGCCATGCCGGATTCTTTCTTTCCCCTGCCGTCGAGCCTTTTGCGCCGCCGAAGCCTGGTGGCCGCTGCACTCGCCTTGCCCCTGCTGGGCCATGCCCAGGCCTGGCCTGCGCGGCCCATCGTGATGATCGTCCCGCAGGCGCCCGGTGGCACCAACGACATCGTGGGCCGGCTGGTGAGCCAGAAGCTGGCCGAGGTGCTGGGCGCCAGCGTGGTGGTCGAGAACCGGCCCGGCGCGGGCGGCAACATCGGCACCCAGGCCGTGGCCAAGGCGCCGCGCGACGGGCATACGCTGCTGATGACCATCAGCAGCAGCCAGGCCATCAACCCCGCGCTGTACCGCAAGCCGGGCTTCGATCCGGTGAAGGACTTCCGGCCCATCGGCCTGATCGGCTCCGTGCCCAATGTGCTGCTGGCCCATCCCGGCTTTGCGGCCAAATCCGTGCCCGAGCTGGTCGCCATGGCCCGGGGCCGGCCCGACGAGTTCCGCTATGCCTCGGCCGGCAACGGCACGCTCAACCATCTGCTGGGCGAGATGCTCAACAGCATGGCGGGCATCCAGCTGCAGCATGTGCCCTACAAGGGCGTGGCGCCCGCGCTCAACGATGTGCTGGGCGGGCAGGTGCCGCTGCTGTTCGGCAGCCTGCCATCGACCCTGCCCCATATCCAGGCCGGCCGGCTGCGTGCGCTGGCCGTGAGCGGCGCGGCGCGCTCGCCGCTGCTGCCCGATGTGCCCACCATTGGCGAGACCGTGCCCGGCTACAACGGCACGCTGTGGGTGGGCCTGTTTGCGCCTGAAGGCGTGCCCGCGCCGGTGCTGGCGCAGTTGCAGGACGGCATGGCCCGCGCGCTGGCGGCCAGTGATCTGCGCACCCGGCTGGAAGCCTCGGGCGTGGAGCTGGCCGGGCCGGCGGACAGGCCCGTGCCGCCCGCCCAGATGGCGGCCCTGCTGCGCGAGGACATCGCCAAGTGGGCGCGCATCGTCAAGGCGTCCGGCGCATCGCTGGATTGACGCAAGGCCTCAGCCCTGCGGCTCCATGGCCAGCGCGAACAGCTCGCTGCGAAAGTGGATGCCCAGCCGCGCGAAGGCGCGGTTGCGGTAGGTCTTGACGGTGGGCAGGCTCAGGCACAGGTCGCAGGCAATGCCCTCATGCGTCATGCCCTGCAGCAGCCGGGCGCAGACATCGAGTTCGCGCGGCGTCAGGTAGGGCTGTGCCTGCAGCAGGCGCATGCGCAGGGCCGGCAGTGTCTGCCGCTGCCGGGGCTGGCTGGGTGGGGCGGCCGGGGCCGAGGCCAAGGCCGTTACCACGGCGGGCTGCGCCTGCGTCAGCGCGATGTGCTTGTGCGCCAGGGCCAACAGTACGGGCGCCATGCTCCCGAAGCGGTCGATCTGCGCATCGCCCAGTGCCCTCTGGTGCTGGTGGCGATAGAAATTGACGGCAAACACACCGCCGTCGTCCTGGTGCTCGACGATGGACACGCGCTCGGCCATGCCGTGCGCGTCGTAGACCAGGGCACGGTGCTCGCCCTCCACCTCCTGGGCCGTGATGTGGCACAGCACCGTGGCGCGTGCCGGGCCGGCGTCGCCGTGGTTCCAGGTGCTGTCGCGCAGATAAGGACCTGAAAGATAGGCCCACCAGCAGTCGCGCGTGGTGTCGCGCGCCTCGCTGCTGGCCGACAGGAACAGCTGCGGCCGGCTGCGCGGGCCCGTGCGGTAGACCGACCAGGAGGCGGCGGGCAGCAGCGGGTTCATGGCCTCCAGCACCTGCCGGGCGAAGCCGGGCTCGCCCAGGCTGGCGACCATGTGGCCGATGGCGTGGCTGGGTACGTGGCCGGACGCATGGCCGGACGCGTGGCCGGACGCATGGGCGCCCAGGGCGCTGGCGTCAGGGGTGTCGGAGGGGGCGGTCCAGTGTCTCAAGGGATGGCAGGGGCGGGCAGGGCGTTGTCATCTTCCGGGATGACGGCCGGCCCGGGCAATGGTGCTTATGCTAGGTCCCGATTCCATCCACCGGAGCCCCAGAACCATGCCAGATGACGTGCCGCAGCTTGCGGCCTTGCCCGATCCGCGCTTTCGCTTCTTCGCCGACCTGAGTGTGCAGGTGGGCCCGCCGCAGGAGGTCGGTGCCACCGCGCACGGCGGGCGCCGACTGATTCCCATCCTGGGCGGCACGGCCCTGGGCGACGGCTGGAGCGCGCGCGTGCTGCCCGGAGGCGCGGACTTCCAGCGCATCGTGCACGACGGGCTGGCCGAGCTCGATGCGCGCTATGTGCTGGAGACCGATGCCGGCGACCTGATCTATGTCTGCAACCAGGCGCTGCGCAGCGGCGACCCGGCGCACATGGCAAAGCTGGCACGCGGCGAGCCCGTGGACCCCGCGCACATCTATTTCCGCTGCGCGCCCCGCATGGAGACGGCCAGCCGTGCGCTGGCCTGGATCAACGAGCGCCTGTTCTTCGGCACCGGCGCGCGCCATCCCGACCGCGTGCAGATGCGCTTTCACGAACTGCTCTGAGCCGCGCCTTTCCCCTCTCGATACCCACAATGCAGGAGACAAGACACATGAAAAACCAGGCATCGAAGTCGCGCCGCACCGCCGTGGCCTGCGCACTTGCCGCCGTGCTGGCCACCGGGCTGGCGCCCTGGACCGTGGCCGGCGCCCAGCCGGCCTTCCCGAGCAAGCCCGTGCGCCTGCTCGTCGGCTTTCCTGCGGGAACCGGGCCGGACATCGTGGCGCGCCTGCTAGCGCAGAAACTCTCCGAGCAATGGGGCAACCTGGGCGTGGTCGTGGACAACAAGCCGGGCGCTGGCGGTCTCATCGCCGCCAGCGAGGCGGCACGCGCCGTGCCTGACGGCTACACGCTGATGCTGGGCGAGACCGGCCAGCTCAGCATTGCGCCCAACACCTACCAGCGCCTGCCCTACGACCCGCAAAAGGACTTTGTGCCCGTCAGCCAGGTCGTCACCTCCGACTTCGTGCTGCTGGTCAATCCGCAGAAAGTGCCGGCCCGCAATGTGCCCGATTTCGTGGCCTGGGCGCGCCAGCGCAAGGAGCTGTTCATCGCCACCTTCGGTGCCGGCACGCCCGGCCACTTCGGCGCCTTCATGTTCGGCAATGCCGTGCAGCTCAAGCCCGAGCCCGTGCACTACAAGAACACCAACGATGCCCTGGGCGGCCTGTTCAGCGGCGACGTGCAGGCCGTCTTCGCCACGGCGGCCCTGGCCGCGCCCCAGGTCAAGGCCGGCAAGCTCACGGCCCTGGGCAGCACGGGCGCCACGCGCACCCAGTCCATGCCCGAGCTGCCCACCATCCGGGAGCAGGGCTATCCGTCGCTGGAGTTCAATTCCTGGTTCGGCGTGGTCGCGCCCGCCAAGACACCGTCCGAGATCGTGGCCAGGCTGCAGGCCGACATCGTGCGCGCCCTGCAGCAGCCCGACAGCCGCAGCCGGCTGGAAGAAGCCGGTTTCCGCGTGACGGGCACCACGGGCGACGAACTCGCCCGCATCATGCGCGCCGACACGGTCACCTGGGGCAAGGCCGTGGCGGCCACGGGGTTCAAGGCCGATTGAGGCTCAGCGCTTGCCCGCAGCCGGGGCAGGCGTCTTGGGCGAGTAGTCGCAGTACGACGCCACCACGCACTCCCAGCAGCGTGGCTTGCGGGCCTGGCAGACGTAGCGGCCCAGCAGGATGAGCCAGTGGTGCGAGTCCACGGCATAGGCCGGGGGCACGCGCTTCATGAGTTGCATCTCCACGGCCAGCGGCGTCTTGCCCGGCGCCAGGCCCGTGCGGTTGCCCACGCGGAAGATGTGCGTGTCCACGGCCATGGTGGGCTCGCCAAAGGCCACGTTGAGCACCACGTTGGCGGTCTTGCGGCCCACGCCGGGCAGGGCTTCCAGTTCCTCGCGTGTGCGCGGCACCTGGCCGCCGTGGCGCTCGACCAGGATCTGGCAGGTCTGCATCAGGTGTTTGGCCTTGCTGCGGTACAGGCCGATGGTCTTGATGTAGCCCTCCAGCCCTTCAAGTCCCAGGTCCAGGATGGCCTGGGGCGTATTGGCCACGGGAAACAGCTTGCGCGTGGCCTTGTTCACGCCCACGTCCGTGGCCTGGGCCGACAGCAGCACGGCAGACAGCAGCTCGAACACATTGGTGTATTCCAGCTCGGTCTGGGGCGAGGGATTGGCGGCCTTGAGCGTGGCGAAGAAGGGTTCGATGCTGGTGGTTTTCATTGTGGGGGGCGCGTATCCATCGATGTGGCGTGCATTGTCATGCAAGCGCGGGTATTTGAAAGTGCGTAACAGGCTCTAGGAATGTTCTGATTTTTCATGTCTGCCAGGGTCAGATCGTCTGGTTATGCAGATGCGGCGTTGACTGGCCAAGGCCGCATCGCAATAGTCGGCCGGATCGATTCCGCCGACACCAGACATCCAGACATCACGCCACCAGGAGGGGGGCGACCACATGGCCACTCGCAAGATATCCGTTTCTCCCGCGCTCGCATCGTCACAGGCCCTGCTGGGCAATGTGCGGGACCTGATCGAGGCCGCACGGCTTCGCGTGGCAGCCAACGTCAACAGTGAACTCACCCTGCTGTACTGGCACATCGGCCAGCACATCCATGGCCATGAATCCGAGGTGCGGCAGGCAGGCTGCAGCGATGAGGTCCTGCCGGTGCTGGCCGGGCATCTGGTCCAGGACTATGGCAGCAGCTTCTCGGAGAAGAACCTGTGGCGCATGACGCAGTTCTCCACCGCGTTTCCCGACCAGCCCCTGGTCATCTCGCCGACCCGGAAATTGAGCTGGGCGCATTTCATCGTGCTGATTGCGCTCAAGGACCCAGTGCAGCGCGAGTACTACGCCAGCATGGCGAGCCTTGAGCGCTGGAGCGCACGCACGCTGCGCAGCCGCATCGACTCCCAGCTCTATGAACGCCTGGCGCTGCCCTGCGATGCCGAGGCGCTGATCGCGCAGGAGCCGGTCACGCCGCGCAGCACCGAGCGCATGTCGCCGGCGCTGTTCATGCGCGATCCCTACATCTTCGACTTTCTGGGGCTGCACGATGCCTGGCAGGAGGGCGACCTGCAGGCCGCCATCATCCGCGAGATGGAGGCCTTCCTGCTGCGGTCGGGCACGGGCTTCACCCTGGTGGCGCGGCAAATGCACATGCATGTGGATGAGCAGGACTTCCACCTCGATCTGCTGTTCTACAACCGCAAGCTGCGGCGGCTGGTGGCGGTGGAGCTGAAGGTGGGCGAATTCACGGCCGAGGACAAGGAGCAGATGGAGCAATACCTGCGCTGGCTGGACCGGCATGAGCATGAGCAGGGCGAGAACACGCCGATGGGCATGGTGCTGTGCACGGGCAACAGCTCCGAGCAGATCGAGCTGCTGGAACTGGGGCTGCGCGGCGTGCAGATGGCCGAGTACCTGCCCGGCCTGCCTGAGCGCCAGACGCTGGCACAGCGGCTGCGGCAGGCCACGCGCCGGGCGCAGTGGCATTGGGCGCAGCGCCAGCTGGAAGGCGGGCCGGCCTGAGCGCCTGCCACTGCGCTTGAGACCCGTTCCCCTTCTTCTTCTTCTTCTTCCTTCGTTCCCTTCTCCTCTTCCTCCTACCCAGGCGGCAGCAGTTCCCGCAGGTGCTCCACAAAGGCCCGCACGCCCTTGGACAGGGTGCGTCCGGACAGCGTCTGCAGCTCGATGGCGCGCGCATTCATGCCGCGCTCGCGGATGGGCGCCGCATGCAGCTCGCCTCGGCGCACGCGCTCGCGCATGGTGACCTCACCGCCCAGCGACAGGCCGCCGCCGTGCAGCACGAAGTGCACCAGGGTCTCGAACTGGCCGCTGACCAGGGCGGGCTCGAACACCAGGCGGCGGTGGCTGCAGGCGATGTCGAACAGCTGGCGCGCGGTGTTGGCGTCCTCGGGCAGGGCAATCGCATGGGGATGCATCTGGGCCAGGGTGATGCTGGCATGCCGGGCCAGCGCATGGTCGGGCCGCATGATGGCGACCACGGGCGAGACCTGGCGGTGCCAGACCTCGATGTCACGTGCCGCCGCGCGGCTGTAGGTCAGGCCCACATCGGCCTCGCCGCCCAGCACGGCCTGGGTCACGGCGGCAGGGGCTTCCACGCGCAGGTGGAACTGCATGCCCGGGTACTGTTCGCGGAACAGTGCCATGGCGCGTGGCAGGAATTCGATGGCAAAGCCGCCCGAGCTGCACACGCGCACCACGCCCCGGCGCAGGCCCTGCAGGGCCTCGATGTCGGAGACCACACGGTCGGCCTCCAGCGCACCGCGGCGCGCATGGGCGGCCAGCAGCTCGCCTGCCGGGCTGGGCGCCATGCCGCGCGGGCGGCGCTCGAACAGCGGCACGCCCAGCATCTCTTCCAGTCCGGCGACCTGGCGGCTCACGGCCGAGGGCGAGACATTGAGCCGCGTGGCGGCTTCGCTGACCGAGCCGCTGCGCACCACTTCGAGAAAGTAGCGCAGGGCCGTGTCCTGTAGGCGGTTGGAAAGCATGATGGTCTGCTTATGGTTTGCGAAAAACGCAACGATAAGCCAAGAAAAAGGCGATTGTCGAAATAATTTCGCCTGCTTATGCTGACTTCGTTCTGTCACAAAAACGAGGAAATCCATGGAGTCAAACGCAAGCACCGCAACGCAGCAGCCGGATCTGGCCACCGGGGGTGGTGGCGTCGTTGAGATGTCGGCCGTCGCGCTGTCAAAGGCCATCCAGGGCCGCGATCTGTCCTGCGTGGAGGTGCTGGATGCCTATTGCGCACAGATCGACCGCCTCAACCCCTTGGTCAACGCGCTGGTGTCTCCGCTGGACCGGGACTGGCTGCGCGGCCGCTCCCGCGAGCTGGACACGCTGCTGGCGCGCGGGCAGAGCCTGGGGCCGCTGCACGGCTTTCCCCAGGCACCCAAGGACATCATGCCGGCGGCCGGCATGGTGACGACCAAGGGATCGCCCATCTTCGCGGGCCAGGTCTCGCAGACCGATTGCGTGGTGTTCGAGCGCATGCGTGCAGGCGGTGCGCTGTTTGTGGCGCGCAGCAATTCGCCCGAGTTCGGCCTGGGCGGCCATACCTACAACCCGGTCTACGGGACCACGCGCAATGCCTTCGATCCCTCGCGCTCCGCTGGCGGCAGCAGCGGCGGAGCCGGCGTGGCCGTGGCGCTGCGCATGCTGCCCGTGGCCGATGGCTCGGACATGATGGGCTCGCTGCGCACGCCGGCCGCCTTCAACCATGTCTATGGACTGCGCACCTCGGTGGGCTGCGTGCCGCATGGCCCTTCGGAAGAGGTGTTCTTCCAGCAGTTCAGCGTGGCCGGCCCCATGGCGCGGGACATTCCCGACCTGGCCCTGCTGCTGTCCGTGCAGGCAGGCTTTGATGCACGCCTGCCGCTGACGCGCCGCAGCGAGCCGCCCAAGGACTGGACCGCCCAGCTGCAGCGCGATTGCAAGGGCCTGCGCATCGGCTGGCTGGGGGACCTGGGCGGGCACCTGCCCACCGAGCCCGGCCTGCTGGAGACCTGCCGCGCGGCGCTGCGGCATTTCAAGACCATCGGCTGCACGGTGGAAGAGGCCGTGCCGGCCTTTGACTTCGAGCGCCTGTGGCGCGCCTGGATCGACCTGCGCAGCTTCAGCGTGGCCGGGGCCAACGCCGCCCTGTACCGCGACCCGGCCACGCATGCCCTGCTCAAGCCCGAGGCCCTCTGGGAAATCGAGCGCGGCCTGGCGCTGCCGGCCATGGCCGTCTATGACGCGGCGCGTGTGCGCTCGGCCTGGTACGAAACCCTGCGCCGCCTGTTCGACAGCTACGACTTTCTGGTGCTGCCCTCCGCCCAGGTCTTCCCGTTCGATGCGGCGCTGGACTGGCCGCATGCCGTGGGCGGCCGCGAGATGGACACCTACCACCGCTGGATGCAGACCGTGGTGCCCGCCACCATGGCCGGCTTGCCGGCCTTGGCCGCGCCCGCAGGCTTCGGGCCGCAGGGGCTGCCTGCCGGGCTGCAGATCATCGGCCCGGCGCAGGCCGATCTGGCCGCGCTGCAGATCGGCCATGCCTATGACCAGGCCGGCGGCTTCTCGCGCGTGCGCAGCCCGCTGCTCGACTGAAACCGCTGCATCGAGTTTTCCCAGGTTCCCGTTCCCTCGTCCCCCAGGAGATCCGCGCCATGGCCTTGTCCCGTTCCCGTTTTCTGTCGTGTCTGATGGCCGGTGCCACGGCACTTGCGCTGCCCGCAGCCAAAGCCCAGCCCCAGTCCTACCCGGATCGTCCAATCAAGCTGGTCGTGCCGTTTGCGCCGGGCGGCGCCACCGACATCCTGGGCCGGCTGCTGGCCACCTCGCTGGGTGAGCGGCTGGGCCAGCCCGTGGTCGTGGAAAACCGCCCCGGTGCAGGCACGGTGGTGGCGGGCGCGCTGGTGGCCAAGGCGCCGCCCGACGGCTACACGCTGCTGCTGGGCGCCAGCACCACGCTGACGCTCAACCCCGCCATCCGCAACCCGCTGCCCTATGACCCGCTGCGCAGCTTCACGCCGCTGGGGCTGGTGGCCGACATGGGCCTGGTGCTGGTGGCCCATAACGAAACGCCTGCACGAACGCTGCCCGAACTCGTGGCCCTGGCCAAGGCCGACCCCGACAAGCTCTCCTACGGTTCCTTCGGCACGGGATCCTCGGTGCACTTCGGCGGCGAAATGCTCAAGACCGCCACGGGCATGCGCATGGTGCATGTGCCCTTCAATGGCAGCTCGCCCAGCCTCACCGCGCTGATGGGCGGCCAGGTGCAGGTGGCCGTGGACACGGTAGTGGCCACCACGCCGCTGATCAAGGCCGGCAAGATCCGTCCCATCGCAGCCCTGGGCCCGCAGCGCCTGGCCCTGCTGCCCCAGGTGCCCACCGTGGCCGAAAGCGGCTACCCGGGCTTTGCCATGGACACCTGGTTTGCCTTCCTCGCCCCGGCCGGTCTGCCCGCACCCATCCAGAAGAAGCTGGAAAAGGCGCTGGCCGACGCCATGGCCGAGCCGGCCATGAAGAAGAAGCTGGTGGACATCGGCCTGTCGCCCGCATGGGGTCCGGCCAGCGCGCTGCAGGAGCGCATAGAGCGCGAACTGCCGCAAATGCGCGCCGTGGCCGCCAGAGCCGACATCAAGGTGGATTGAACGCAGCTGCCTTCCGGGAGAGAGGGGGCAGGGCGCGAATCGACTCAGGGGGCTTCTAATCGTGCAGGAAAGCTGCGGCAGGATTGGCGACAATGCAGGCTTCGCCTTTTCATTGCACCGACAAAGAGACTCCTGCCCATGCAATTCGCCGACCGTCTGAACAACGTAGAAACCTCCGCCATCCGCGAGCTGTTCAAGCTGCTGGGCAAGCCCGGCATCATCAGCTTTGCGGGTGGTTTCCCGGACAGCGCCATGTTCGACGTGGCCGGCATCAGCGCCGCCTCCCAGGCTGCGCTGCAGCAGGAGCCGGGCGCCGCGCTGCAGTACGGTGCGACCGAGGGCTACCAGCCGCTGCGCGAGCAGATCGCCGCCTTCATGGCCGGCAAGGGCGTGCGCGAGCTGGCCCCCGAGCAACTGGTGGTGACCACGGGCAGCCAGCAGGCGCTGGACCTGCTGGGCAAGACCATGATCAACCCCGGCGACAAGGTCATCGTGGAAGGCCCGACCTTCCTGGCCACCATCCAGTGCTTCCGCCTGTACGGCGCCGAAGTCATCAGCGCGCCCATCGATGCCGAAGGCGCCCAGGTCGATGCGCTGGAGCAACTCATTGCCGAGCACCGCCCCAAGCTGGTCTACCTGATCCCCACCTTCGGCAACCCCAGCGGCGCCATGCTGAGCCTGGAACGCCGCAAGAAGGTGCTGGAGCTGGCCGTCAAGTACCAGACCCTGGTGGTGGAGGACGATCCCTACGGCGACCTGTATTTTGGCGAAGCGCCTCCGCCCAGCCTGCTGGCGCTGTCCAGCGAGGTGCCCGGCAGCCGCGACTGGCTGGCGCACTGCGGCTCGCTGAGCAAGGTGCTCAGCCCCGGCCTGCGCATTGGCTGGCTGGTGGCCCCGGCCGAGCTGCTGGGCCGCGCCGTGATGTGCAAGCAGTTCAGCGATGCCCACACCAGCACCTTTGCCCAGGCCACGGCCGCGCAGTACCTGAAGTCCGGCGCCATGCCCGCCACCCTGGCCCATGTGCGCGAGGTCTACGCGCGCCGCGCCAAGGCCATGGGCGATGCGCTGCGCGAGCACCTCGGCGATGCCGTGGAATTCCTGCAGCCCCAGGGCGGCCTGTTCCTGTGGGTGCGCCTGACCGGCAAGGGCGGCGCGCTGGCCGATGCCGGTGAGCTGGCCAAGCGGGCCATTGCCCAGGGCGTGGCCTTTGTGCCGGGTGCGCCGTTCTTTGCGCAAAACCCCGATGCCACCAGCTTCCGCCTCTCGTTCGCCACGGCTGACGAGGACAAGATCCGCGAAGGCATCGCCCGCCTGGCCCAGGCGCTCAAGGCATGAGCGTGGCTGACGACGCAGAACATGGCGGCGGGCACGCAGACGCCGATGCCCTGCAGGCGCGCGTGATGGAGCTGGAGATCAAGGCCAGCTACACCGAAGACCTGCTGGAGCAGCTGAACCTGACCATCTACCGCCAGCAGCAGCAGATCGACCGGCTGCTTGACGAGCTGCGCGACCTGCGCCGCCGGGTGCCCGAAGGCGGACCCGCCGGCGGCGCGACCCATCTGCGCGACGAGCTGCCCCCGCACTATTGAGTGCGCAGGGCGGCTGCGTGCGAATGCCCAGGCCAGCCCCTGCCTGGGCATTTCTTCATTCAAGCGGCTTGTTGGCCACGTGCTTCATCTTGCCCAGGAACAGGCGCAGGAAAAAGCCCGCCATGATCAGCATGAAGACGATGGCGCCCAGGCTCATCAGGCCGTAGTCGGTGGAAAAAAGATCAATCATCAGCTTCACAAGTCCTCCTGTGGTTTGTTGGTATCGGTGGGGTCCCGATCCAACTATCGCCGTGGCCTGGCGCGGAGGGCTTGTGATGGGTCAACGCGGCGGCGGGGTGGGTTTGCGGCAGCGCAAAGGGGCAAGCCCCTGCAAGCCCGGGCAAGCCCGGGAACTGGGCATGGGGTAGGAGTCGATCATCCAGGGCGAGCCAAGCCCATCACCCCCGCATGAACGGCAAGGGCACCTCTGCAGGAATCGGGCACGCATAGGGTCGGCCGCCGCGGCGCTCAAGCAGCTCCGCCTTGGCCTGGGCAATGCGTTCGGGCTGCTCCAGCAAGGCGATGGCCGTGGCCGCCAGCACCTGGGCGGCGCGCACCATGCCTGCGTGGGCCAGGCCGGACTGGCCTTGCGAGACCATCTGCCAGGAGTGCAGCGGCGTGCCGAAGGCGTAGCAGGCCACCCAGGCCTGGACGGTGGGCGTGATCCAGCTCACATCGGCCACATCGGTGGAGCCGAACAGGGTGTCCTCCACGGCAGGATCGTAGGGCGCCAGGCCTTCGAACACGGCCGGCACCTTGCCGCGCAGCACGCTGGCCAGCGGGCGGCTGACCTGGTCCACGTCGTTGCTGTCCAGCGTGGCCTGGAAGTCTCCGGCCAGGCGATGCAGGCCGGGGTCCACGTGCAGCGGGCCCAGGGCCTGCATCTGCGCATACATCACCTGGTTCAGCGTGCGGTTCTGCAGCAGGTTGGAGCAGGCCTTGTCAAAGACGATCTCCAGTCGGCAGTCCGTCATCAGCGCGGCGCCGCGCGCCACGTTCTGCACGCGCTCGTACAGCGCTGCTGCCTCGTGGTTGCGCGCGGCCCGCACCAGGTACAGCACCTCGGCACGCGCCTGCACCACGTTGGGCGACAGGCCGCCCGAGTCGGTGATGGCGTAGTGCACCCGCGCATCGGTGGGCATGTGCTCGCGCAGGTAGTTCACGCCCACGTTCATCAGCTCCACGGCGTCGAGCGCGCTGCGGCCCAGGTGCGGGGAATGCGCGGCATGCGAGGCCTTGCCGTGGAAGATGAATTTCGCCTGGATGTTGGCCAGCGTGCTCTGGCTGAACACTCCGGTGAAGCTGGCCGGGTGCCAGGTCAGCGCCGCGTCCACATCGTCGAAGACCCCGGCGCGCGCCATGAAGGTCTTGCCCGATCCACCCTCCTCGGCCGGGCAGCCGTAGTAGCGCACACGTGCCTTGGCACCGCTGCGGCGCAGGTGCTCCTGCAGCGCAACGGCCGCGAAATGCGCCGAGGTGCCCAGCAGATGGTGGCCGCAGCCGTGGCCTGCCAGGCCCGGGCTGTCGGTGGAAGGCGTGCAGACCAGGGCGCCGCTTTGCTGGTTCAGGCCCGACAGCGCGTCGTACTCGCCCAGGAAGGCCAGCACCGGGCCCTCGTCGCCCCATTCGGCCAGGAAGGCCGTGGGAATGCCGGCCACGCCACGCGTGATGCGAAAGCCCGCCTGCTCCAGCGCATCGATGTGCAGCCGGGCCGAAGCCGTTTCGGCATAGCGCAGCTCGGCCAGGGACCAGATGCTGTCGGCCAGGGCCGCCATGCGCGGGGACTGCTGCTGGAAGAAGTCCTGGAGATGCTCGACTGCGCTCATTCCGGCTTCACTCCTGCCTTGTCCAGCAGCGCCTTGTTGCGCTGCAGTTCGCTGGCGATCTGGGCCGGGAAGCGGGCCTGGTCCATCTCGGTGACCGAGGCGCCCAGCAGCTTCAGGTGCTTTTGCACCTCGGGCAGGCGCACGGCCTTCACCGACGCATCCTGCAACTGCCGGACGATGGCCGGTGGCGTGCCGGCCGGCACGACCAGCCCGAACCAGCTGATGCCCAGTTCGTTGAGCTGCGCATAGCCCAGCTCCTTGAAGGTGGGCACATCGGGCAGGTCGGGCGAGCGGCTGTCGCCCGACAGCGCCACGGGGATGAGCTTGCCGCCCTTGATCTGGGGCATGGCCGAAGGCAGTTGGTCGGTCATCACCTGCACCATGCCGGCCAGCGCATCGTTGAGCGCCGGCCCGTTGCCGCGGTAGGGCACGATCTGCACCTGGGTCTTCATGGTCTCGTTGAAGGACGCCACCATCAGATGGCCCAGCGTGCCCAGGCCCGGCACGCCCGCGCTGTAGGCGCCGGGCTGGGCGCGCAGCTTGGCCAGAAAGCCCGGGAAATCCTTGACGCCCATCTTGGGGTGGACCATGTAGACCGACGGCATGGTCACCAGATTGGCCACGGGCAAAAGCCTGCCTTCCAGCTTGGCGGCGCGCGTGTACAGCGAGGGATTGATGGTGGCCGTGCTCACCGTGGCCATGCCGATGGTGTAGCCGTCAGGCGCGGCCTGGGCCATGCTTTCGGTGCCGATCAGGCCGCCAGCGCCGGCCTTGTTGTCCACCACCACGGGCTGGCCCAGCGTGCTGCGCAGGCCCTCTGCGATCACGCGCGCAACGATGTCGGTGGAGCCGCCTGCCGCAAACGGCACGATGAGCTTGACCGGCTTGTTCGGATAGGCGTCGGCCGCATGGGCCGTGGAGGTTGTGTGGGCCAGGGTGAGGCCGCACAACACGGCGGCTAGACCGGACGTGCCCAGCGAGAGCAGGGTGCGCCGCGGCAGCTGAAAGAGGGGTTTGGCTTGCATGGCATGGGTTCCATCAACGGTGGAGGAGCCGCAGGCCTGGGCCGCGCCGGCTCCCGATGCAGGCGACTATAGAAATCCTGCCGCCCGCGTGGGCCACGGTATTTGTGCCAAGCTATAAGCCGTTCCGATAGCTTGCCCCGCGCCGCCTGTGGCGCGCCAGGGCCTGCCTGGGGAAAACACTGAGACTCCCATGAGCAATGACTTCGATGACCGCGACGGCCTGGACGATGCGGCCACGCCCCAGGGGCGACTGCTGTATTCGCGCCTGACCAAGCATGTGCGCCTGCGCCAGTTGCAGCTGCTGGTGGCGCTGCAGCAATGCGGCTCGGTGGTGCAGGCCGCCGCCACGCTGCACATGAGCCAGTCGGCCGCCACCCAGGCGCTGGCCGAGATGGAGCGCGTGCTGGACATCCGCCTTTTCGAGCGCCATGCGCGCGGCATACGCCCCACGCTGGCCGGCCAGACCCTGGTGGACACGGTGCGCGGCGTGCTGGCCGCGCTGGAGGAGGTGGCGGAATCGCTGGCCGCCATTCGCCGGGGCGCGGCGGCCGCGCTGCGCCTGGGCGCCATTCCGGCGGCAGCCCTGGCCATTCTTTCGCCCCTGCTGGCGCGGTTCTATGCCGAGCACCCCGAGGTGCATGTCGATGTGCACGAAGACGCCAGCACCCGGCTTCTGTCCCAGCTGCTGGGCGGCGGGCTGGACGCGGTGTTCTGCCGCGAGCCGGCGCTGCTGCCCGGCCCCTTCGTCTTCGAGCCGCTGCTGGCCGACACGGCCGTGGTGGTGGCCGCGCGCTCGCATGCACTGGCCGGGCGCCGTGACGTGCCGCTGCAGGCCTTGACCGGCGCGCGCTGGGTGCTGCCCACGGCCAACATCGCCGTGCGCGGGATTTTCGAGGCCGAGGTGCTCCAGGCGCTGCCCGATGCGCCCTGGTTTCCCGTCTCCACCGTTTCCCTGCCGATACTGGAAGGCCTGTTGAGCCAGCCCGGCGCCGTGGCCCTGGTGCCACTGAGCATTGCGCCGGGCCTGCAGACCCATGCGCGCGTGTGCCGGCTCGATGTGCGGCTGACGGGCAGGTTGGCGCCCCTGGGCGTGGTCTGCCGGCGCGACCAGACGCCCGCCCTGCTGACCGAGATGCTGTCGCTGTGCCGGCAGATGCTGCCAGCGCCACCGGCCCGCTGAATGCCAAAAGCTGGCGACATGGCCTCTTGCCGGCCCCGCTTGCGGCCACAATACTGTCCGCGCGAAAACACGGCAGCATGGCCGCACCAGACAACAGAAAGCACGCAGAGGACCGCATGATCAATTGGTCGCTAGACGCCGATACCGTCACCCACAGCATCCAGCTGGCGCTGGCGCCGGTGTTCTTCCTGACGGCCGTGGCCGGCATGATCGGCGCCGTGGCCGGGCGGCTGGCCCGCATCATCGACCGCGCGCGCAAGCTGGAAGAACTGCTGCGCAACCCGCAGGAAGAGGACTTCATCGCGCGCAGCCTCACGGAACTGCACTTTCTGCGCAAGCGCGGCCGGCTGGCCAATGTCTGCATAGGGCTGCTGACCGTCTGCGGCTTTTGCATCGGCCTGACCATTGCCCTGCTGTTCCTGGGCGAGGCCTACGGCATCAACGGCCATGGCTATGCGGTGCTGGGCTTTCTGTTCGGCGTGCTGATGTTTCTCTCGGCCCTGGCCTGCTTTCTCTGGGAAACCATCATGGCCACCAGCCTGCTGGACTTCCACACCCTGACCCGCGTGCGCGCGGCCGTGCGCACCATACAGCGGCCGGAACGCAACGACCAGGCCCAGGCTGAGCCGTCCACCCCGGCAGACGACACCGGCCGCCAGCCTTGAGCCGGGCGCGGACAGCGCCGCCGTCGCTGTCGCCATCGCCGCAGCCCATTCACTCCATCGGGTCCAGGCAGGCCGCCGCGGCCTGGATCACGCAGTCCGTCAGCCGCTGCAGGCTGGCCTGCGCATTGCGCGCATGGGCCCAGTACATGGGAATGTCCAGGTCGTTGCCGGGCAGCAGCTCCACCAGGCTGCCTTCGGCCAGTTGCGCGCCGATCATCAGCGGCGGGTGCATGCCCCAGCCCATGCCCAGCTCGCAGGCCCTCGTATAGCCCTGGTTGGAGGGAAGAAAGTGGCGCGGCGTGTTGCGCCGCCCCTCCGCGCCCAGGCGCTGCAGCCACTGGTCCTGCAGGCTGTCCTTGCGGCCGTAGCTCATCATGGGCGTGCGCGCCATGGCCTCGGGCGTGATGCCGTCCTTCAGGTAGCGGCGGATGAAGTCGGGGCTGGCCGCCGCCACGTAGCGCATGCGGCCCAGCGGCCAGGTGTTGCAGCCGGGAATGGCCGATGAAGTGGCCGTGACGGCGGCCAGCACCTCGCCCTCGCGGATGCGCTTGGCCGTGTGGTCCTGGTCGTCGATGCTGATGTCCAGCAGCTCGTTGCCGTCGCGCGTGAAGGCGGACATGGCATCCATGAACCAGGTGGACAGCGAGTCGGCATTGACGGCCAGCTTGAGCGTGGGCAGGGCGGTCTGGCCCTCGGGGACCAGCTCCGGGTTCTTGCGGCGCAGATCGTTTTCGAGCAGGGCCACCTGCTCCAGGTGCAGGCACAGCCTGCGGCCCGCATCGGTGCCCGAGCAGGGCTGGCCGCGCAGTACCAGCACCTGGCCCACACGCTCCTCCAGCAGCTTGATGCGCTGGGAAACGGCCGAGGGCGTGACATGCAGCTTGCGCGCCGCGCGCTCGAAGCTGCCTTCGCGCACCACGGCCGCCAGGGCTTCGAGTCCGGCGTAGTCGAGCATTTAGATATTCTTCATTTGGTTGAGTAAATGTAATTTTACTTAACCATTTGCCGGCCAGACAATCCCGGCCATGTGGACTGCAAATGTTTCTTCTTCCTGGCTGGCGGGCTTCACGGTCTGCCTGTCGCTCATCGTCTCCATCGGCGCCCAGAACCTCTATGTGCTGCGCCAGGCCGTGCACGGTCAGCATGTGCGCGCCTGCGTGGCCTGGTGCGTGGTGAGCGACGTGGTGCTCATCGGCCTGGGCGTGGCGGGCATGGCCCGGCTGCTGGGCGACAACCCCGACCTGGCCCGCTACCTGACGCTGGGCGGCGCCCTGTTCCTGCTGGCCTATGGGCTGATCGCGCTGTGGCGCATGGCCATGGCGCCCGATGCGCAACTGGCGGCATCGGGCGGGCAACTGGCCCCGCGTGGCCTGCTGGGCGTGGTCTCCACGCTGGCCGTGATCACCCTGTTCAACCCCCATGTCTATCTGGACACGGTGCTGCTCATGGGCTCCATCGGCGCGCGCCAGGAAGGCGTGCTCAAGTGGGTCTATGTGGTGGGCGCCGCATCGGCCAGCCTGTCGTGGTTCGTGGCGCTGGCCTTTGCGGGCCGCCGCATGAAGCGCCTGTTCGAGAAGCCGCAGGCCTGGCGCGTTCTCGATGGCCTCACGGGCGTGATGATGCTGGCGCTGGCCTGGTGGGTGGCTGGCAGCGCGTTGGCACCGGCAGTTGGCTGACCGCGCAGATCAGTCTGCGACCGGGGCTTCCTCGCCGGGCGCCCAGGTGCCTACGGCCTCGATGAGGTTCCAGCTGTTGCATTCGATGCAGTAGTGGCCCGTGGCGCCGGTCTTCTGGCTGGTCGCCTCGATGACGACCTTGTGGCCATGACGCTGGGCCTCGGACAAGGGCTGGATCTTGTCGTAGTTGTATTGCTCGGCCAGGTCGCCCCGGAAGGAAATGGTGATGCGGTCGCGCTTGGGATAGTAGTCACGCTCGTACTTGTCGAGGGTGCGTGTGGCGACGAGGCGGGCCATGCTGTCCGGTGAAGGTGCGCTCAAAGCAGTCTCCTGGTGTATGTGTAGGTTGTGTCAACTTGTTTCATTGTCGGGCTTGTGTTCTGCCATCGGCAACTGCAGCCCGGTCTTGATGCGTTCCAGAGCGATCGAGGTGGTGTAGCGCCGGATGTTGTCGTCTCCGGAGAACAGCCGCGCCGCCAGCGCCTGGTACTCCTGCATATCGGCAGCCGTGACGATCAATGAATAGTCGGCTTCCCCGGTCACGTAGTAGCACTGCTGCACGGCGGGCTCGCGCGCCACGCGCGCGCGGAAGGCCAGGGACAGGTCCGGGCGCTCGTTGGCCAGCTGCACGTTGATGAGCACGGTGAGCGGACGCCCCGTGCGCACGGGATCGACCACGGCCACGTTGGCCGTGATCACGCCCAGCTCCTGCAAGCGCCGTATGCGCCGCTGCACGGCCGGTGCCGAAAGGTGGACCCGCTCGGCAATGAGGCGCTGCGGCGTGAGGTTGTCGCGCTGGAGCACGTCGAGGATGGCGCGGTCAAAAGTATCGAGTGCGATGGCGGGCATGGGGGAGGGCGGAAAACGGATGCGGAGCGGTCGGAAAGAGCGAATATTGCGCGAAGAGGCCCCAAAACGAGCCTTTTGCATCGCTGGCCTGCAATATCGTACGGGCCATGACAACAAACACCACATGGAACCGCGCCTGGCCCCTGCTGGCCGTGCTGGGCTCGGTCACGGCACTGGGCGTGGGCACTTCACTGGCCAAGCAGCTTTTTCCGGTGCTGGGCGCCCAGGGCACTTCGGCATTGCGCGTGGGCTTTGCCGCGCTGATCCTGGTGGCCATCTGGCGGCCCTGGCGCTGGACGCTGGCCCGCCCCCAGGCCTGGGCGCTGCTGCGTTTCGGCGTGGCGCTGGGCGCCATGAACCTGCTGTTCTATATGGCGCTGCGCACCATTCCCTTTGGCCTGGCCGTGGCCATCGAATTCTCCGGTCCGCTGGCCGTGGCCATCTACCACTCGCGCCGGCCGGTGGACTTTGTCTGGCTGGCGCTGGCCGTGGCGGGGCTGGCCCTGATTTTGCCGATAGGGGGCGCCGGCGCGGGCGGATTGGTGCTGGAGCCCGTGGGCATTGCCTGCGCCGTGGGTGCTGCCATCTGCTGGGCGCTGTACATCCTGCTGGGGCAGCGCCTGGGCAGCATCCCCAGCGGCCAGGCCGTGTCGCTGGGCCTGGTGTTCGCCGCCATGGTGGTGGTGCCCTTCGGCGTGGCCGAGGCGGGGGCCAAGCTGCTGCAGCCGTCCATCCTGGCCTTCGGCCTGGTGGTGGCGGCCATCTCCAGCGCCTTGCCCTACACGCTGGAGATGATGGCCCTGCGCCGCCTGCCACCGGCCACCTTCGGCATTGCCCTGGCCACGGAGCCTGCGATTGCCGCCCTCATGGGCATGCTGCTGCTGCATGAGCACCTGGTGGGCACCCAGTGGCTGGCCATCGCCTGCATCATGGGCGCGGCCATGGGCAGCGCCATCACGCGGCCCGCTGCGGCGGCCAAGGCGCCGGCCGAGGTGACGCCTGCAGGTTGAGTTGCGATACCAGGGAAGGGAAATGGAAAAAGCGCTGCCGAGGCAGCGTTTTTTTGCGGGGACAGGACGCAGCCGACCGGCTGCATTCCCTGCGCCTCAGAACGCAGGAACGACAGCGCCCTTGTACTTCTCGAGGATGAACTTCTTCACGTCGGGCGTGTGCAGCGCGTTCATCAGCTTGGCGATGTTGGGATCGTTGGCACGGTCCTGGCGCGAGACCACGATGTTGGTGTAGGGCGAATCGGCGCCTTCGATGAACAGCGCATCCTTGGTGGGATTGAGCTTGGCCTCGATGGCGTAGTTGGTGTTGATCAGGGCCAGGTCCACGTCAGCCAGTGCGCGCGGCAGCAGCGGGGCTTCGAGTTCCTTGAACTTGAGCTTCTTGGGGTTCTTGGCCACGTCCAGCGGCGTGGGGGTCAGGCTCTTGGGGTCCTTGAGCTCGATCAGGCCCTGCTTGGCCAGCAGGATCAGGGCGCGGCCGCCGTTGGAGGGGTCGTTGGGGATGGCGATGGTGGCGCCGTCCTTCAGATCCTTCACGTTCTTGATCTTCTGCGAGTAACCGCCGAAGGGCTCCACGTGGACCTTGCCATTGGGCACGGCCACCAGCGAGGTCTTGCGGTCCTTGTTGTAGCTGTCCAGGTAGGGCTGGTGCTGGAAGAAGTTCACGTCCAGCTGCTTGTCCTCGACGGCCGCATTGGGCTGCACGTAGTCGCTGAATTCCTTGATCTGCAGGTCGATGCCCTGGGCCTTGAGGGCCGGCTTCACATGGTTGAGGATTTCTGCATGAGGCACGGCGGTGGCGCCGACCTTGAGCACGTCGGCGGCCTGGGCCGTCAGGGCCAGCGTGGCAATCGCGATTGCGGAGAGGGCTTTCTTCAACATGACCGGAGGACTTTCTTCAACGGGTTGCAAAAACGCCGCAGGCCCGGTGGAGTGGTTCTGTATCGGGCGGTACGGCAGGCAGGCGCATAGTCTAGTGCGGCGCCAGCGGCCGCAATGAACAATTTTGCTATTTGGTTATAAGGCTGTGGCTTTTTATGCAGATTCTTGCGATGCCGCAGCGCGTACCATCGCCGCCATGGACTCCGAAATGCTGCAAAAGCTGGTGCAGGTGCACATGCCCTACGGCAAATACAAGGGCCGGCTGATCGCCGACCTGCCCGGCAACTATCTGAACTGGTTCGCACGCGAAGGCTTCCCCAAGGGAGAGCTGGGCCAGTTGCTGGCACTGATGCAGGAGCTGGACCACAACGGCCTGTCGCACCTGCTGCAGCCGCTGCGCGCCGGGCCGCGCTGAAGCAACTGCCCTAAAAAGCAAAAGGCCGCGACGGGCGCGGCCTTTTCGGGGGAAAACGCAGGCGGTTTACTTGGCGGCAGCGCGGGCGGCTTCTGCCTTGGCCTTGGCTTCGTCGGCCTTGCGCTGCAGCTCGGCTGCCTCGGTTTCAGCGGCCTTGGCCTTGGCTTCAGCTTCCTTGGCGGCTGCATCCTTTTCAGGGGTCATGGCGCCGGCCAGCGCATTGCCGGCCATGGAGCCGGCCACGGCGCCCACGGCAGCGGCGCCCAGCGTGCCCATCATGCCGGAGCCGCGTGCTGCGGGAGCGGCAGCCGCGCCAGGTGCAGCAGCAGCGGGGGCTGCCCCAGCGGTCGGGGCTGCAGGTGCGGCCGGTGCGGCGGGGGTGGACGGAGTCGCCGCCTTGCTGGCGGTGGGCGCCGCAGGCGCTGCGGGCTGAGCGGGGGCCTTGCCGATCGACGCCGGGCGCACGGACTTGCCGCCGCTGCCCATGCGCTTGGCCTGGGCCAGCGTGGGCACGGTCAGCGATGCAATGGCCAGGGCGATCACGGAGGCAGTGGCGCGGAACGAAGTCTTCACGGAGTTTTTTCCAATCATGGTGGTCATGTACACGGTCGGCGCAGGCGGGCCCGCGCCGGTCGGCGCGCCACAGGCTGCCCATATGCGGGCAGGCCTGTGGCCTTGTGTATCACATGGGGATGGGGGAGGAGATTCCAAGCACCGGCGCGCGGATGCGCCGGCGTGCAGCCTGCTGTTGTAGGTGGGCCACCCGGCGCTGGGGCGGTGGCCTATGGGGCTGCGTGAAGCATTGTAGAAAAGACTGGGGCTTGCCGGAAAAGCAAGCCCACAGAACATTCTCAGCTATTGATTGCGGAGCGGCGCAGCGGCCTGCGCGCGCCCTGCCGCCCGTTTTCAGCGCAGGACTTCCAGCAGGCGGTCCAGGCCGCCTTCGGTGATGGAGACCTTGGCTTCGTTGCGCACGCGCGGCTTGGCGTGGTAGGCCACGGACAGGCCTGCGACCTGCATCATGGGAATGTCGTTGCTGCCGTCGCCCACGGCGATGCACTGGTCGGGGCGAATGCCCAGCAGCGAGGCGACTTCCAGCAGGGTGCGGCGCTTTTCGGCGCCGTCGCAGATGTCGCCCCAGGGCTGCTCGATCAGGCCGCCGGTCAGCGCGCCGTCACGCATCTCCAGCACGTTGGCACGCACGAAGTCGATGCCCAGCATGCCGCGCACATGTTCGGCAAAGTAGGTGAAGCCGCCCGAGACCAGCAGCACCTTCAGGCCCGCAGCCTGGGCTGCGCGCACCAGGGTTTCGGCGCCCGGGGAGAGCTTCAGGCGCTCGGCCAGCACGCGGGCCATGTCGGCCTCGGTCACGCCGACGAGCTTGCCCACGCGCTGGCGCAGGCTGTCCTTGAAGTCGGTGATCTCGCCGCGCATGGTGGCTTCGGTGATGGCCGCGACCTCGGCCTTCTTGCCGGTGGCGTCGGCGATTTCGTCGATGCACTCGATGGTGATCAGCGTCGAGTCCATGTCGAACGCGATGAGCTTGTAGTCGGCCAGCTTCAGTGGCGGCTGGATGCCGCGGATCAGCAGTCCGGGCGCGAATTCGGTGACATCGGTCATGGGTGGGGCAGCAAAAAGGGGACGGGCCGCCGGGCTGGCGGGAAACAGGCGCAAATCATATCCAGTGGCGGGCCTGCCGTCAGGCTGCGGGCGGCTGGCGCAGGTAGATGGCGTCCGACCAGGTGGCCAGCCATTGGGGGCGAAACACCACGAAGATGGCGGTGACCATGCCGGTGACCACGGCATCGCCCCAGGCCATGAGCCAGCGCGCGATGCGCGACAGATCCTCGTTGACGCCGGGCAGGGCGTGGCCCGCCGCCTGGGCCAGCAGGGCCGAGATGAAAACGCACAGCACCGTGCCCGCAAAGCCGCGCGCGAGGATGTAGACAAAGATCTGGTGCGGCAGCCAGCGCCGCAGCGCCGCGCCCCAGAGCATGGCCAGCGTGGCGGGAACGATGCCCTGCCAGACCGAGATGCCCAGCGCATCGCCCCAGCCCAGGGCCGGCGACAGCAGGGCGGCCAGCCCGCCCACGATGAGCAGCAGTGGCACGGACAGCGGCCAGCCCAGCATGAGCACCACCAGCGGCGCAGATGACCACTGCAGTTGCAGCGGCATGCGGTGCAGCGTGGGCAGGGCCCAGATCCAGGGCAGCAGCACGAGCACGCCCAGCAGCGGTGTGACCAGGGGCGAGGCAACGCGGTCCTGCGGGCCGCCCGGACCCGGGCGGCCGGCCAGCATGCGCCAGGGGCGCAGCCACAGCGCGGTGGCCAGGGCCAGCAGGGCGATGCTCGCTTCGAGGAACATGGCTGGAACGACGCGTTCTATGCGGGCTGGGCCGCCTTCGCTTCCACCAGCGGCTGGCCCAGGCTGCGCAGCACGTCGCGCACCATCTGGGCACGGTCCTTGGGGCTGTCCAGGGCACGCTCGATGCGCAGCTTCTCGTTGCCGGCCAGCTTGATGTGCTTGTTCTTCTGGATGAGGTGGATGATGGCCATCGGGTCCACAGGTGGCTGGGGCTTGAAGGTGATGTTGATGACGCCGGGCGCCGCATCCACCTTGACCACGCCGTAGGGCTGCGACAGCACGCGCAGGCGGTGCACGTCGATCAGCGTCTGCGCCTGGGGCGGCAGCTTGCCGAAGCGGTCCACGATTTCTTCGAGCAGGGTGTCGATCTGGTCGCTGGTGCGGGCCGTGGCCAGTTTCTTGTAGAAGGACAGGCGCAGGTGCACGTCGCCGCAGTAGTCGTTGGGCAGCAGGGCCGGCGCGTGCAGGTTGATGTCGGTGGAGGCCGACAGCGGGCTGAGCAGGTCGGGCTCCTTGCCGGCCTTGAGGCTGCGCACGGCCTCCGACAGCATCTCGTTGTAGAGCTGGAAGCCCACCTCCATCATGTTGCCGCTCTGGTTCTCGCCCAGCACCTCGCCGGCGCCGCGGATCTCCAGGTCGTGCATGGCCAGGTAGAAGCCCGAGCCCAGTTCCTCCATCTGCTGGATGGCCTCCAGCCGCTGCTGGGCCTGCTTGGTCAGGCTGTCCAGGTCGGGCACCATCAGGTAGGCATAGGCCTGGTGGTGGCTGCGGCCCACGCGGCCGCGCAGCTGGTGCAGCTGGGCCAGGCCGAACTTGTCGGCGCGGCTGATGAGGATGGTGTTGGAACTGGGCACGTCGATGCCGGTCTCGATGATGGTCGAGCACAGCAATATGTTGTAGCGCTGGGCCACGAAGTCGCGCATCACGCGTTCGAGCTCGCGCTCGGGCATCTGGCCGTGGGCCACGGCAATGCGTGCCTCGGGCAGGATTTCCTCGAGCTTTTGCTTGCGGTTCTCGATGGTCTCGACCTCGTTGTGCAGGAAGTAGCACTGGCCGCCGCGCTTGAGCTCGCGCAGCACGGCCTCGCGGATCACGCCCGTGCCCTCGTTGCGCACAAAGGTCTTGATGGCCAGGCGCCGCTGGGGCGCGGTGGCGATGACGGACAGGTCGCGCAGGCCTTCCAGCGCCATGCCCATGGTGCGCGGGATGGGCGTGGCCGTCAGCGTGAGCACGTCCACCTCGGCGCGCATGGCCTTCATGGCTTCCTTGTGGCGCACGCCGAAGCGGTGCTCCTCGTCGATGATCAGCAGGCCCAGGTTCTTGAACTGCGTGGACTCCGACAGCAGCTTGTGCGTGCCCACGACGATGTCCACCGAGCCGTCGGCAATGCCCTTGACGGCCGCCGTGATCTCCTTGCCCGAGCGAAAGCGCGAGACTTCGGCCACCTTGATCGGCCACTTGGAGAAGCGGTCCACCAGGGTCTGGTAATGCTGCTCGGCCAGCAGCGTGGTGGGCGCGAGGAAGGCCACCTGCTTGCCGCCCGTGATGGCCACAAAGGCCGCGCGCAGCGCCACCTCGGTCTTGCCGAAGCCCACGTCGCCGCAGACCAGGCGGTCCATGGGCTGAGGGCTGATCATGTCCTGGATCACGGCGTGGATGGCGGCGCGCTGGTCCGCCGTTTCCTCGAAGCCGAAGTCGTTGGCGAACTGCTCGTAGTCCTGGGGCGAGTAGCGGAAGGCATGGCCCTGGCGTGCGGCGCGGCGCGCATAGATGTTCAGCAGCTCGGCTGCCGAGTCGCGCACCTGCTCGGCCGCCTTGCGCTTGGCCTTTTCCCACTGCGTGCCGCCGAGCTTGTGCAGCGGCGCGTCCTCGGGCGAGACGCCCGTGTAGCGGCTGATCAGCTGCAACTGGCTGACGGGCACGTAGAGCACGGCGTTGCCCGCGTACTCCAGGTGCAGGAACTCCTGCACGGCCGGCGTGCCGTCAGGGTTCTTCTGGCCCATGTCCATGTTGACCAGGCCCTGGTAGCGGCCGATGCCGTGGTCCGAATGCACCACGGGGTCGCCCACCTTGAGTTCGGACAGGTCCTTGATCAGCGCCTCCACATCGCTGACCTGCTCCTGGCGGCGGCGCCTGCGGCCCGTGGGGCTGGTGGCGAACAGCTCCGTCTCGGTGACGAAGTCCAGGCCTTCCTCCACCCAGGCAAAGCCGTTCATCAGCCCGGCCGTCGCAATGCCCACCTTCTCGCCCGCATCGCCCTGGAACTCGGCCAGCGAGTCGAAGACCGGCGGGTTCACGCCCGAGGCGCGGAAGAAGTCCAGCAGGCTTTCGCGCCGGCCATCGGACTCGGCCAGCAGCAGGATGCGGTGGGCGCTGCTGGCAATGTGCCTTTGCAGGCGCGCCAGCGGGTCTTCCGCGCCGCGCACCACGGACAGGTCCTCCAGCTTCTGGAAGATGGCGCTGTCGGCCACGTCCTCGGTGCCTGGGCGCAGCGCGAGCTGGGCGTGCTCCTTGGCGCGCGTGTAGAACTGGTCGGCGGACAGGAACAGCACCTCGGGCGGCAGGGCCGGGCGCTCGGGGTCGCCCTGCACCAGGCGGAAGCGCTCCTTGGTGTCCTGCCAAAAGCGCTGGAAGGCCGGCTCCAGGTCGCCATGCATCACCACGGTGGCATCGGCGCCCAGGTAGTCGAACACGGTGGCCGTTTCGTCGAAGAACAGCGGCAGGTAGTACTCGATGCCGGCCGTGGCAATGCCCTGGCCCATGTCCTTGTAGATGCGGCTGCGCGTGGGGTCGCCCTCCAGCAGCTCGCGCCAGCGCTGGCGGAACTTGGCGCGCGCGTCCTCGTCCATGGGGAACTCGCGGCCGGGCAGCAGGCGCACCTCGGGCACGGGGTAGAGGCTGCGCTGGGTGTCGGGGTCGAAGGTGCGGATGGAGTCGATCTCGTCGTCGAACAGGTCCACGCGGTAGGGCTGCAGCGAGCCCATGGGAAACAGGTCGATCAGGCCGCCGCGCACCGCGTACTCGCCGTGGCTGACCACCTGGGAGACATGCTGGTAGCCGGCCAGCGTCAGCTGGGCCTTGAGTTTGGCCTCGTCCAGCTTCTGGCCGCTCTTGAACTCGAAGGTGTAGCCGGCCAGGAAGGAGGGCGGCGCCAGCCGGTACAGCGCCGTGGTGGCGGGCACCAGCACCACGTCGGCACCATGCTCCTTGTCGCGCTGGTTGATGCGCCACAGCGTGGCCAGGCGCTCGCTGATCAGGTCCTGGTGGGGAGAGAAGCTGTCGTAGGGCAGGGTCTCCCAGTCGGGGAAGAGCGCGCAGCGCAGGCCCGGGGCGAAGAAGGCCATCTCGTCGATCAGCCGCTGGGCATCCGAGGCGTCGGCCGTGACGATGGCCGTCACCCGGCCAGCAGCCTTCTCGCGCTCGCCCAGGCGGGCCAGCAGCAGGGCGTCGGCGCTGCCCACGGGGCGGGGCAGGGTGAAGCGTTTTCCGGGAGTGAGCTTGGGCAGTTCCATGGTGCTTGGACGTGGGCGCCGCAGCGCCTGGGCGAAGTAACGACAAAACCCCTCGGCACGCGCAGAGGGGTATCGAACCATTTTAGCCAGCACGCATGGCGGCCATGCAGGCATGCCCGCATGTCCATGGTGGTGCATGGCCGTCACTACAATGCGCCACCATGACAGATCTGCTTGCGGCGGCTGCGCCCGCGTCCCTGGAGCCGGCCCGCCTGTGGGCCTTGATCCCCTGTGCGGGCACGGGCTCGCGCGCCATCGCGCCCGATGCGCCTGCGCCTGAACTGCCCAAGCAATACCACCTGGTGGCCGGTGCGCCCATGGTGGCGCACACGCTGGCCGCCTTTGCGGGCACAGCGCGCGTGCACCACACGCTGGTGGTGATCGCGACTGGCGATGATTTCTGGCGCCAGGGCCTGCCGGGCCCGTCGCCCACGCGCTACTCCACGGCGGCATGCGGCGGCGCCACGCGGGCCGAATCCGTGACCAATGGCCTGAAGGAGCTGCTGGCGCGCGGTGCGAGTGCGCATGACTGGGTGCTGGTGCACGACGCCGCGCGCTGCCTGGTGACGCCCGAACTGATCGATGCCCTGATCGACGCCTGCGAGCACGATGCCGTGGGCGGCCTGCTGGCGCACAAGCTGCCCGACACGCTCAAGACAGCCGTGACCGGGCCCGGCGGGGTGCGCGTGGCGGGCACGGTGGACCGCAGCGACAAATGGCTGGCGCAGACGCCGCAGATGTTTCGCATCGCGCCGCTGCTCGACGCCCTGGAGCACGCGGGATCGGCCGTGACCGACGAGGCCAGCGCCATGGAGGCCGTGGGCCAGCGCCCGCGCCTGGTGCCCGGCGGCGCGCAGAACTTCAAGGTCACCTATCCCGACGACTTTGCGCTGGCTGCCGCCGTGCTGTCGCAGCGCGCGCATGGCGCGACGCTGGAACGCTACCGGGGCAAGCGCGACCAGCCGCAGGCGTCGGGCAATCCGTTTTTCTGAACCTGGAATGTTTCACATGAATTTTCGTATTGGCGAGGGCTGGGACGTGCATGCCCTGGTGCCCGGGCGCAAGCTGATCCTGGGCGGCATCGAGGTGCCGCATGAACTGGGGCTGCTGGGGCACTCCGATGCCGACGTGCTGCTGCACGCCATCACCGACGCGCTTCTTGGCGGCGCGGCGCTGGGCGACATCGGCCGGCATTTCCCCGACACCGACCCCGAATTCCGTGGCGCCGATTCGCTGGTGCTGCTGGTGGAGGCTGCGCGCCGCGTGCGCGCGACGGGCCTGGAGATTGGCAACATCGACAGCACCATCATTGCCCAGGCCCCCAAGCTGGCGCCGCACATTCCTGCCATGCGCGAGCGCATCGCCACGGCGCTGGGCCTGGCGCTGGACCAGGTCAACGTCAAGGCCAAGACGGCCGAGAAGCTCGGGCCCGTGGGCCAGCAACAGGCCATGGAGGCGCGCGCCGCCGCCTTGCTGTTCCGCGCCTGACCAGCGGGGTGCCGTCCCCATGGCAAAAGGCCCCGGCGATCGGTCAATGATCGCCGGGGCCTTTGTGTCTGCCGAACGTATCTAACGAACGCGCGCTGCGTACTCAGTCTTCTCCGTCCAGGGCGCCGTCCTGCGCACGCGGAGGCAACTGGCGCTTGATCTGCGGGCGCTGCAGACGCTGCTCGGGCTCGGCACCCTTGGCCACGCCCGAGGCACGCTGCAACTGCACATGGGCAACCAGCCCGCCCGTGGAGGAGTTGGACAGCGCAAACACGCCGCCCATGCGCTGCACCGTCTTGTCCACGATGGACAGGCCCAGGCCCGCGCCCGCTGCGGCCGTGCGCGCAGAGTCGCCACGGAAGAAGGGCTGGGTCAGGCTGGCCAACTGCTCGGGCGGCACGCCCCGGCCATGGTCGCGGATGCGAATCACGACCCAGCTTTCGCGCTCCGATGCCGTCACGTCCACATGCGTGGTTTCGGTCTCGGGCGTCTTGCCGTAGCGGCGTGCGTTCTCGAAAAGGTTGGAGATCACGCGCGCCAGTTCCACCTCGTCGGCCAGCACATAGACGCCTTCGGGCACGGCCATGCTGATCTGCAGCTCGCGGTGGTCCTGCACCGCATAGACGCAGGAAGACACCACGGCATGCAGGTTGACCGGGTTGAGGGTCACATGGTCGGGGCGGGCGTAGTCCAGGAATTTGTCGATGGTGGCGTCCAGCTGCACGATGTCGGCCACCATGTGCTCGCGCGCCACGTCGTCCACCACGCTCATCTCGGTCTCCAGCCGCAGGCGGGCCAGTGGCGTGCGCAGGTCGTGGGAGATGCCAGCCAGCATCACCGCGCGGTCCTGCTCCAGCTGGGCCAGTTTCTGCGCCATGCGGTTGAAGCCGATGTTGACCTCGCGGATCTCGCTGGTGACGGCTTCCTCGTCGAGCTGGCTGGCGTCAAAGTCGCCATCTCGCACGCGGTTGGCCGCATAGCTCAACTGCTTGAGCGGCCGGTTGATCAGGCGCGCGATGGCTGCCGCCCCCGCCAGGGACAGCAGGCCGGCCGTGATCAGCCAGATCAGCCAGGTGCGCCCGCTGGCCGGCGTGAAGCGCGAGCGGTCCATCAGCAGCCAGGTGCGGTCGCCATTGATGGTGAAGCCCACCCACAGCCCCGGTTCGCCATTGACGCTGCGTGCCACGATGGTGCCGTAGCCCAGGCGGCGCGTGAGTTCTTCGGTCAGGCGCTTGCCCAGCGTGCTCTGGTCCAGCAGCTCGAAGCTGTCGCCAGGCTCGCGCGGCAGAATGCGCACGCCTTCCTGGTCGGCCATGGTCTTGATCAGCGAGACACGGTTGATGGCATCCGAATGCACCAGGGCCGCGCGGCTGAGGTTGACCAGCGAGGCGATCTGCTGGGCGGTGTGCAGCGTGCGCGGCTCGAACTCGAAGGCGCGCAGCGTCTGCAGCCACGCCAGGATGCTGCCCACCAGCAGCAGGGCCAGCAGGCAGAAGGTGCGCCAGAAAAGATTGAGTCCCAGCGGAGAGCGCGCAGTCATGCGCCGCTCGTAGTCGAGCGGTGCAGGGCTGGTGGCGTCGTGGGGCGGGACGGTGAAGGAACTCATGGAATGCGGTTCGTCATTCTAGGGGCCGGCTGCGAGATTACGCCTGTGCCGGCCAGCCTGCGTTACCGGTTGTCTCGGTCGACAGGGTGAGGTTTTGGCGCTGCGCATTGTCAACGGCACATAAAACGTTACGGCCCCAACCCAGGGACGCCGAGCAAGAGCCGCCTCGCGGCGAGGGCGTCGTCCCCCTCCCGCGGAGCGAGAGAGGGGGAAGGCGCGCAGCGCCTCAGGGGGTGATGCATTTCAGTTCGCGCCATCGGGTACGAACACGTAGCCCACACCCCAGACCGTCTGGATATAGCGCGGTGCGGCAGCATCTTCCTCGATCAGCTTGCGCAGGCGCGAGACCTGCACGTCCAGGCTGCGGTCGAAGGGCTCGAACTCGCGGCCGCGCGCCAGCAGGGCCAGCTTCTCGCGCGACAGCGGCTGGCGCGGGTGGCGCACCAGGGCCTTGAGCATGGCGAATTCGCCCGTGGTCAGCGGCAGTTCCTCGCCGTTCTTTTGCAGCACGCGCGTGCCCAGGTCGAAGGTGAAGGGGCCGAAGCTCACCACCTCGTTGTCGCCGGAGGGCGCGCCCGGCGCTTCCTGCGGCGGGCGGCGGCGCAGCACGGCATGGATGCGGGCCAGCAGTTCGCGGGGGTTGAAGGGCTTGCCCAGGTAGTCGTCGGCGCCCACTTCCAGGCCCACGATGCGGTCCACATCCTCGCCCTTGGCGGTCAGCATGATGATGGGCGTGCGGTCATTGGCCGAGCGCAGGCGGCGGCAGATGGACAGGCCATCCTCGCCGGGCATCATCAGGTCAAGCACGATCAGGTCCACTGTTTCGCGCAGCAGGATGCGGTTCAGCGCCTTGCCATCTTCGGCAATCATGATCTCGAAGCCTTCCTGCGTCAGGTAGCGGCGCAGCAGGTCGCGGATGCGCGCATCGTCATCCACCACCAGGATCTTGTCGGTGCGGTTGGTCGTAGTGGCCATGTTCATCCTCGGTCGGTCATTTGTAACAGCCGCCATTGTTACCAGCTTGCGCTGAAAAGTCTGGTCAAAACCCCGAACTTTTGCCGTGTGTTACAGATGTTGCTTTTAAATTTAGAACGGAAAATGTGTCTTTAGAATATTTAACTATGGGTTCGCCGCGTTGATGCATTTATCGTTGCAATAATGTTGTGAATGACGGGGCGAATAGGCCTGAACGGCTCCACACCTGTCACCATCTGGCGGCATGCCGTAGCGAAAGGGCGGCATGCAGTTGTATCCCTGAACTACCTTTCATTTCAAAGGGTGAACGCATGAGCAAGCTTTCCAAACAGCTGTCCCGCCCCTGGGTCAAGTCCGTGGTCGCGGCCACTGCGCTGGCCTGTGCCAGCGGTGCCTGGGCGCAGAACGCCGCCTCGGCGCAGGCACAGCCGGCCAATGTGGTGCAGTTGTCTGCAGAAGGCTCGGTGGATGTGGTGCAGGACCTGCTGACCGCCACCTTGTCGGCCACGCGCGAAGGGCGCGATGCGGCCACGGTCCAGTCCCAGCTGCAGAAGGTGGTCGAGGCCGCCATGGCCGTGACCAAGCGCAGCGCCCAGTCGGGCCAGATGGATGTGAGCACCGGCAGCTTCGGCATCTATCCGCGCTATGGCAAGGACAACAAGGTGGAAGGCTGGCAGGGCCGCGCCGAGATTCTTCTGCAGGGCCGCGACTTCGCACGCATCACGCAGACGGCGGCCCAGGTGCAGGACATGACGCTGTCGCAAGTGGGCTTTGGTCTGTCGCGTGAGGCCCGTGAAAAGGTCGAAGGCGAGGCCCAGGCCAAGGCCATCGAGCAGTTCAAGCAGCGCGCCTCCACGCTGTCCAAGAGCTTCGGCTTTGCCAACTACAGCCTGCGCGAGGTCAACGTGAGCAGCAGCGATACCTCGGTGCCCATGCCGCGTCCGCGCATGATGGCCATGTCCGCCAAGGCCGCCGGCGCGGAAATGGATGCCGTGTCCGTGGAAGCGGGCAAGGCCCAGGTGATGGTCCACGTTTCGGGTTCGGTGCAGATGTACTGACCGGGTGACCCATCCATGAAAAAAGGAGCGCCGTGGCGCTCCTTTTTTGGCAGTGGTCCTGTCTGGCCGCGATTACTGCGCAGCCCAGCCGCCATCCATGTTCCAGGCCACGCCGCGCACGTTGGCGGCAGCGGGCGAGCAAAAGAACACGGCCAGTTCGCCAAGCTCCTCGGGCGTGGTGAACTGCATCGAGGGTTCCTTTTCGCCCAGCAGCAGCTTCTTGGCCTCTTCGTTGCTGATGCCGTGCTGCTCGGCCTTGGCGTCCACCTGCTTTTGCACCAGCGGCGTCAGCACCCAGCCGGGGCATATGGCATTGCAGGTGATGCCGGAGGTGGCGTTCTCCAGGGCCGTGACCTTGGTCAGCCCGACAATGCCGTGCTTGGCCGCCACATAGGCGGACTTCTGCGCCGAGCCCACGAGGCCGTGCACCGAAGCCACGTTGATGATGCGGCCCCAGCCCTTGCCGCCATCGGCCGCCTGCATCATGGGCAGGACCAGGCGCGAGGTGTGGAATGCGCTGGACAGGTTGATGGCGATGATGGAATCCCAGCGCTCGGGCGGGAAGTCTTCCACGCGCGCCACGTGCTGGATGCCGGCATTGTTCACGAGGATGTCGATCTGGCCGAAATTGCGCACGCTGTACTGGACCATGTCCTCGATGTCCGCCACGCGGCTCATGTCGGCACCGTGGTAGGCGACCTGGGCGCCGGCGGCCTGGCCTGCGGCCAGCACTTCGGCACGGGGGCCGTCCACATCGCCGAAACCATTGAGCACGATATTGGCGCCCTGGCGGGCCAGCGCCTTCGCGATCCCGAGGCCGATTCCGCTGGTCGAACCGGTCACGAGGGCGGTCTTGCCTTTCAACATAGAGAGTCTCCGAATGAATGTACGATGCAACACAGCCATTATCGGCGCCGGCTCCGCGAATGCGTTTCCATGAATCATCCTACGCTGAACTACGTATCCTGCCCGGCAGTTGCCGGGCGTGCCTCACCCTGGAGCCGTACTGCCAGCCCGGCTGCTCAAGAGAATGCGTCGCACCGCATGGCCTATTGGGAATGGAATCGCACCGGCGATCCGAACCATCCCCATGTCGTGGTCTGCGTGCACGGCCTGTCGCGCCAGGGGCGTGACTTCGACGTGCTGGCCGAGCGGCTCAGCGAACGCGCCCGCGTGATCTGCCCCGACGTGGTCGGGCGTGGCGAAAGCGACTGGCTGCAGGATCCGGCCGCCTACCAGGTGCCTCTTTACGCAGCCGACATGCTGGCCTTGCTGGCCCAGGTGCATGCGCAGGCGCCCGTCGAACAATTGGATTGGGTGGGCACCAGCATGGGCGGGCTGATCGGCATGGCGCTTGCAGGCCAGCCGGGGCTGCCGCTGCCGGTGCCCGTTCGCAGGCTGGTGCTCAACGATGTGGGGCCTGTCATCGAGTGGTCTGCCCTGGAGCGCATAGGTCAGTACCTGGGCAAGGGCCTGCATTTTGAAAATCTTGAACAGGCAGCCCATGCGCTGCTCTTGATTTCCGAAGGCTTCGGCCCACATAGCGAAGGGCAATGGTTGCGATTGACGCGACCTATGCTGCGGCCGGCCGCCGATGGCGGCCTGGTATTGCATTACGACCCGCAGATTGCAGTGCCCATGCGGCAGATGACGCCCGAGATGGCCCAGGCCGGCGAAGCGCTGCTGTGGCAGTTGTATGACCAGATCAAGGCACGCGTCTTGCTAGTTCGTGGTGCGCAGTCCGATCTGCTGACTGCGGCCACGGCGCAGGCCATGGCGCAGCGCGGCCCGAAGGCGCATTGCGTGGAATTTGAAGGGGTGGGGCATGCGCCCACCTTCGTCGCAGCAGGGCAGGTGGCCTTGCTGTGCCGGTTCTTATGGGGAGAAGAGCGCTTGCCAAGCACCATGAATCTTGCCGAGCAGGCCAGGGAGAGTGACGAATGAAGACCGCCAGCAGCGAGGCCGCCGTGCAGGCGCCTTCGCCCGCCGCAGCCGCGCAGGGCCAGGTGCCGGCGGTGCTGCCGCACCTGATCACGGCCACGTCGCAGACCCTGCCCGAACAGGTCAACGCGCTGGCCCGCGCGCGCAGCTTTGCTGAGCCGCTGATCGCCACCGAGACCATGGAGTCCGGCGAGAACACGATGGCCCATGCCGATGCGGTGGCCGCCATCCTCAAGACCATCGGTGGCTCCGAAACGATGCAGGCGGCGATCTATCTGGTGCATGCCAGCGTGCACCTGAATCGCCCGCAGGAAGTGATCGCCAAGGCCTTTGGCGAGAATTTCGCCACCCTGGCCGTGGAAACCAACAAGCTCATGCGCGTGCAGCAGCAGGCGCGCGGCGCCGAGCTGGGCGGTCAGTATCTGGACGATGAGGCCACGCAGACCGAGAACGTGCGCAAGATGCTGCTGGGCTTCTCGCGCGATCTGCGCGTCGTGCTGCTGCGGCTGGCCTCGCGCCTGCAGACGCTGCGCTACTACGCGGCCAGCAAGCGCCCGGTCTCTCCCGGCATTGCGCGCGAGGCGCTGACGGTGTTCGCGCCGCTGGCCAACCGGCTGGGCATCTGGCAGATCAAGTGGGAACTGGAAGATCTGTCCCTGCGTTTCCTGGAGCCCGAGACCTACCGCGAAGTGGCCCGCCTGCTCGACGAGAAGCGCGTGGAGCGCGAAGCCTACATGGAGCAGATGCGGGCACGGCTGGAGGCCGACCTGCGCGCGCACAGCATCAGCGCAACGGTGCAGGGCCGGCCCAAGCACATCTACAGCATCGTCAAGAAGATGCGCGGCAAGTCGCTGAACTTCGACCAGGTCTTCGACATCCGCGCCATGCGTGTCGTCGTGCCCACGATCAAGGACTGCTACGCCACCCTGTCCTGGGTGCATGAGCAGTTCACGCCCATCGAGGCGGAATTCGACGACTACATCGCCAAGCCCAAGCCCAACGGCTACCAGTCGCTGCACACCGTGGTGCGCGACGAGACGGGCCGTGCCATCGAGATCCAGATCCGCACCCAGGCCATGCACGACCATGCCGAGCACGGCGTGGCGGCCCACTGGGCCTACAAGGAGGCGGGCACCAAGGGCTATGCGGGCGTCACCGCCAGCAGCGAGTACGACGCCAAGATCGCCGTGCTGCGCCAGCTGCTGGCCTGGGGCAGCGACCTGGCGGGCGCACACCATCGCGGCCTGTTCGAGGACCGCATCTACGTGCTCACGCCCGACGCGGCCGTCATCGAGCTGCCGCAGGGCGCAACGCCCGTGGACTTTGCCTACTCGGTGCACACCAGCCTGGGCCACCGCTGCCGTGGCGCGCGCGTGGATGGCGCCATGGTGCCGCTGAACACGCCGCTGCAAAACGGCCAGACCGTGGAGATCACCACGGTCAAGGAAGGCCGCCCCTCGCGCGACTGGCTCAACGCCGACCTGGGCTACCTGACCAGCAACCGTGCCAAGGCCAAGGTGCGTGCCTGGTTCAATGCCCAGGCCACGCACGAGACCGTGGCGCGCGGCCGCGAGGCGGTCGAGAAACTGCTGCAGCGCGAGGGCAAGACGGCCGTCAAGCTGGAGGAGCTGGCCGTTCAGCTCGGCTTCAAATCGGCCGATGCCTTGTTCGAAGTCGTCGGCAAGGATGAATACTCGCTGCGCAACATCGAGACCGTGCTGCGACCGGCCGAGGCGGAGGAAGAAGTCGAGGAATTCTCCCCGGTGCGCAAGGCGCGCGGCACGGACTCGCCCAAGGGCGGCGTGCTGGTCGTTGGCGTGGACTCGCTGATGACCCAGCTGGCCAAGTGCTGCAAGCCTGCGCCGCCGGACGACATCCGGGGCTTCGTCACGCGCGGCAAGGGCGTGAGCGTGCACCGCTCCGACTGCTCCAACTTCCGCGAGATGGCGGCGCGCAATTCCGAGCGCGTGATCGACGTGGCCTGGGGCCAGCCCAAGGCGGCCACCGTGGCCTCGGCCGTCTACCCGGTCGATGTGTCCGTGGAGGCGGCCGACCGGCAGGGCCTGCTGCGCGATATCTCGGAAGTCTTTGCGCGCGAAAAGACCAATGTCATTGGCGTGCAGACCCAGTCCGTCAAGGGAACGGCCTGGATGACCTTCACCGTGGAGGTGGCCGATTCGGGCCGCCTGAGCAAGGTGCTGGGCATCGTGGCCGCCGTGGCGGGCGTGCGTTCGGCGCGGCGGCGTTGAGCATGTTCAGGCATTTTTGCCTGGACGCTGAAAAAGCCGTGCTAGAATCGCTTTCTCGAACGAACACAGGCGCGTAGCTCAGCTGGTTAGAGCACCACCTTGACATGGTGGGGGTCGTTGGTTCGAGTCCAATCGCGCCTACCAATTTTCCATTGCCAGATGGAATGCAAAAAGCCTTCTGATCACTCAGAAGGCTTTTTTGTTTGGTTTGTTTGTACGCCCGCCAATGATGGGGAGACTTGCCGGTCAAGGAGGCGGGCAGGGCCCGCGCTCCTCTGTCAGGAGGTCAGGTGCCGATGCCGGCCTGTGCCTGCAGGTAGTCGTTTTGCAGCAGGTACATGCGGATGGCGTTGCGGTACTGGCCGTTGGCGAAGAACTCGTCGATCAGCACGCCTTCCTGCACGAAGCCTATGCGTGCGTAGATGTGGATGGCCTTCTCGTTCTCCTGGTCCACATGGAGAAAGATCTTGTGCAGGTTGAGCGTCTTGAAGCCATAGTCCAGCGCCAGCCGCGTTGCCTGGGCTGCGATGCCCTGGCCTTGCTGCTCGGGGGCGATGATGATCTGGAATTCGGCGCGCCGGTGGATCAGGTCGATCTCCACCAGTTCGACGAGACCGGCGCGATCGCCCTGGTGCTCGACGATGAAGCGGCGCTCGGTCTGGTCGTGCACGTGGGCGTCGTAGAGCGCGGAAAGCTCGTCGAAGGTCTCGTAAGGCTCCTCGAACCAGTAGCGCATGATGGCGGCATTGTTGTTGAGCAGATGCACGGAGCGCAGATCTTCGCGCTCCAGGGGTCTCAGGCGGATGCTGTGATTCATGCGCTCATTGTGCGAGAGCCGCGGTATCCGGCTGCAGGCCACGGATTACCAGCCGGTAGATCAGATCGGCCGCCGTGTCGTAGTCGTCGGCGGTCAGTTCCGGCCGTCCCAGCAGCAGCGCGAACTGGGCCTGCTGATCGGCATAGGCCTGGGTCACGGACCAGAGGATGAACATCAGGTGGGTGAAATCCACGCGGGCAATCTTGCCCTGCGCCACCCAGCGCTCGAAGGCCTGCACGTCTGCCGCCAGCGCCGGGCCCACCTGGCTCGCTATGGCCTGTCCGAAGCGGGGCGCACCGGCCATCACCTCGCGCGTGAAGACACGGGAGCCATGGGGCCGTTCCCGCGAGGACTGCAGCTTGGCCCGGATGTAGATGCGCAGGGCCTCCGCAGGGTCGTCGCCGCGCAGCAGGTCGGACATGCCGGCCAGCCACTGCGTCAGCACGTCGCCCAGCACGCGCAGGTACAGCTCCTCCTTGCTGGCGAAGTAGTACAGCAGGTTGTGGCGGCTCAGGCCGGCGTCGTGCGCGATCAGTTCCAGCGATGCGCCTTCGAAGCCGTATTGCGCAAAGTGAAGCTCGGCCGTCTGCAGGATGTTCAGTTCCTTGCGCAGCCGTGCAGCCGTGGGTTTGCGCGTGGCCGATCGCGCCAGGGAAGGGGGCGCATTGTCAGAAAGGGTTGCCATTGCGCAGATGGTAAGTCGGGATAAGTGGCGCCATTTTGGTGCGATTGTCTGGCATCTTTCTTGCTGACGACTTTCTGGGTGATTTTACTGATTGGTAAATTTTTTCACCCGCGTAAATTCCGTTCCACCCCCGGTGCGCCCGACAAGAGGCGTCACTTACACATGCGAGGACCACGATGAAACCTCCGAAGACTGTGTTGTTGGATCCGGGGCCGTTCAGGAGTCCTTCCTGCGGCCCGCCTTGCGTTGTCCGAGATGGCCCGGCGTGCACCTGCATGCCGCGGCCCATTTCACGCCCTCAATCCTGACTCTGGAGGATGCACCATGGATAGCCCCGCGCAACGCGCCTGCGGCATTGCCGCCGGCCGCCTGAATCTGGCCGATTACGCGGCCAATTTCTCCGACGCCCATCCCGCGCTGAACCGTTCCCAGGCCTTGATCGAGGCCGAGCGCTGCTACTACTGCTATGACGCGCCGTGCACCACGGCCTGCCCCACCAGCATCGATGTGCCGGCCTTCATCGCCCGCATTGCCCAGGACAACGTCCGTGGCGCGGCGCGCGAGATCCTGACGGCCAATCCGCTGGGCGGCATGTGCTCCCGCGTCTGTCCCACGGAGCAGCTGTGCGAGCAGGCCTGCGTGCGCAACACCCAGGAGGACAAGCCGGTCGAAATTGGTGCATTGCAACGCTATGCGACCGATGCCTTCATGGCCTCCGATGGTGCACCGTTGTTCCAGCGTGCTGCCGCCACGGGCCGCAAGGTGGCCGTGGTCGGGGCAGGGCCTGCCGGCCTGACCTGCGCCCATCAGCTGGCGCTGCAGGGCCACGAGGTGGTGCTGTTCGACGCCCGGCCCAAGCTGGGCGGGCTCAATGAATACGGCCTGGCCAGCTACAAGACTCCCGATGATTTTGCGCAAAAGGAGATCGACTGGCTGCTGTCCGTGGGCGGTATCACGCCGCGCAACAACCAGCGGCTGGGGCGAGATTTCACGCTGGATTCGCTGCTGGCGGCGCATGACGCCGTATTTCTCGGCCTGGGCCTGGCGGGCGTCAATGCGCTGGGCGCGGCCGAGCCGCAAGCCGAGGGCTTGCGCAATGCGGTGGACTTCATTGCCGACATCCGCCAGGCGGCCGACAAATCCACGGTGCCGGTGGGCCGGCGCGTGGTGGTGATCGGCGGTGGCATGACGGCGGTGGATGCCTCCGTGCAGGCCCGGCTGCTGGGCGCCGACGAGGTCACCATGTTCTACCGCCGGGGCAAGGATGCGCTGTCCGCCTCCTGGGTGGAGCAGGAATGGGCGCAGACCCATGGCGTCAACCTGCGGCTGTGGGCTGCGCCCCAGGAGATCCTGGTGCAGGACGGCAAGGTCTGCGGCGTGCGCATGGCCTGCACCCGCATGGAGGGCGACAGGCTGCAGGTGACGCAGGAGGTGTTCGACGTGCCGGCCGACATGGTGCTCAAGGCCATTGGCCAGACCTATGTCGGCACGCCGGCGGGCGCGGCCATTGCCCTGCGTGACGGCCGCATCGACACCGACGACGAAGGCCGCACCAGCGTGCCGCGCGTGTGGGCCGGCGGCGACTGCCGCGCCGGTGGCCAGGACCTGACCGTGCAGGCGGTGGAGCACGGCAAGGTCGCCGCGCGAGCCATGCACCAGGCGCTGACCAGCGCCGTGGCGGCCGGGGTTTGAGCGGCTGTGCCCGCGCTTTTCAAGGAGCATTGACATGGCAGACATCAGCAGCCGCTTTCTGGGCATTTCCAGCCCCAATCCGTTCTGGCTGGCCTCGGCACCGCCCACGGACAAGGAGATCAACGTCACCCGCGCATTCGAGGCCGGCTGGGGCGGCGTGGTGTGGAAGACGCTGGGCGAGGACCCGCATGTGGTCAACGTGAACGGGCCGCGCTACTCCACCCTCATGGCGCAGGACCGGCGCGTGATGGGCCTGAACAACATCGAGCTGATCACCGACCGGCCGCTGCGCACCAACCTGGAGGAGATGACCCGCGTGAAAAAGGCCTGGCCTGACCGCGCGCTGATCGCCTCGCTGATGGTGCCCTGCGTGGAGGAAAGCTGGAAGCGCATCCTGCCCATGGTGGAGGACACCGGCGCCGACGGGCTGGAGCTGAACTTCGGCTGCCCGCACGGCATGAGCGAGCGCGGCATGGGCGCGGCCGTGGGCCAGGTGCCCGAGTACATCCAGATGGTCACGCAGTGGTGCAAGCAGTACAGCCGGCTGCCGGTGATCGTGAAGCTCACGCCCAACATCACCGACGTGCGCTTTCCCGCGCGTGCGGCCAAGGCCGGCGGCGCGGATGCGGTGTCCCTGATCAACACCATCAACTCGCTGATGGGCGTGAACCTGGACACCCTGGTCATGCACCCCAGCACCGACGGCCAGGGCTCGCACGGCGGCTACTGCGGCCCGGCCGTGAAACCCATCGCCCAGAACATGGTGGCCGAGATCGCGCGCGACCCGCAGACGGCGGGCCTGCCCATCTCGGGGATTGGCGGCATCACCACCTGGAAGGACGCGGCCGAATACATCGCGCTGGGATGCGGCAATGTCCAGGTGTGTACGGCGGCCATGGTCTACGGCTTTCGCATCGTGCAGGACATGTGCGATGGGCTGTCCAACTACATGGACGCCCACGGCTTTGCGCGCATCGAGGATTTTCAGGGCCGGGCCGTGCCCACGGTCAGGGACTGGAAGGACCTCAACCTCAACCACATCGACAAGGCCGTCATCAACCAGGACAGCTGCATCCAGTGCGGGCGCTGCCACGTGGCCTGCGAGGACACCTCCCACCAGGCCATCACCTTCAGCAAGGAGGGCGGTGTGCGCCGGTTCGAGGTGGATGACACCGAATGCGTGGGCTGCAACCTGTGCGTGTCCATCTGCCCCGTGCCCGAGTGCATCACCATGCGCAGCCTGCAGCCGGGCGAGGTGGACCCCCGCACCGGCCAGACGGTCACCGGGGAGTATGCGAACTGGACCACGCATCCGAACAACCCCATGCGCCAGGCCGTGACGGCGCAGGGCTAGAGGGGGCATTGCGGCAGGTCGGCGCACGGCCCGCATCCGGGCCGACCTGGCACGAAATGCGCTTGATGGAAAAGGTCAGACCCTGGATCAGCAATGGATTGGTGATTTCTCTCTTCGAGAAGGAGCTTCGCAATGTCGCATGCCCCGCATTCCGGTGAGTCCACAGGCAGCCTGTGGAACCACGACCTCGCACCCACGCTGCCTAGCCAGCGCACCTGGACCTGGTACCACTTCGCCGCCCTGTGGATAGGGATGGTGATGTGCATTCCGGCATACACCCTGGCCGCCAGCATGATCACGAACGGAATGTCGTGGTCGCAGGCGGTGATGACGGTGTTCCTGGGCAATCTCATCGTGCTGATTCCCATGCTGCTCATCGGCCATGCCGGGGCCAGGTACGGCATTCCCTTCGCCGTGCTGGCCCGAGCCTCATTCGGCACCCACGGGGCCAAGCTGCCCGCCCTGCTGCGGGCCCTGGTGGCCTGTGGCTGGTACGGCATCCAGACCTGGTTCGGCGGCATGATGATCTACACCCTGCTGGGCGTGCTGCTGGGCCATCCGCTGGAAGGCGAGAAGATCGCGGGCCTGGGCATCAATGTGGGGCAGCTGGTGTGCTTTCTGGTGTTCTGGGCGATCCAGTTCTACTTCGTGGTGCATGGCATAGAGTCCATCCGCAAGCTGGAGACCTGGACAGCGCCGCTCAAGATCCTGATCTGCTTCGTGCTGCTGGGCTGGGTCTACCAGAAGGCCGGCGGCTTCGGCCCCATCATGGAGCAGCCTTCGCAGTACGCGCCGGGCGGCCCCAAGGCGGGCCAGTTCATGTCGGTGTTCTGGCCGTCGCTGACGGCCATGGTGGGCTTCTGGGCCACGCTGGCCTTGAACATTCCGGACTTCACGCGCTTTGCCAAGTCGCAGAAGGATCAGGTCGTGGGCCAGGCCATCGGCCTGCCGGTGCCCATGGGGCTGCTGGCCATGCTGGCGGTGGTGGTGACGTCGGGCACCGTGGTGATCTACGGCAAGGCCCTGTGGGACCCCGTGGATGTCGCCAGCCGCATGACGGGGGCGGCCGTGCTGATCGCGCTGATCGTGCTGCTGATCGACACCGTGAGCGTGAACCTGGCGGCCAACCTGGTCGGGCCGGCCTATGACTTCTCCGCCCTGGCGCCCAAGAAGATCAGCTACCGCGTGGGTGGCTACATGACGGTGGCGATTGCCATCGTGATGATGCCCTGGAAGATTCTGGAATCGACCGAGGGCTACATCTTCACCTGGCTGATCGGCTACTCGGCCCTGCTGGGGCCGATCGCGGGCATTCTGATGGTGGACTACTTCCTGGTGCGCAAAAAGCAGCTGGTGGTGGAAGATCTGTACAGGGAAGAGGGCGTCTACCGCTACTCCAACGGCTGGAACTGGGTGGCCGTGGCGGCCTTCGCCCTGGGCGTTGCGCCCAACCTGCCCGGCTTCCTGCACGCGGCGTTCCCCGCTGCATTCCCGAACGTGGGTGATTTCTTCAAGCATGCCTATGACTACGCATGGTTCATCGGCCTGTTCATTGCCGGCGTGGTCTACCGCATCGGCATGGCAGGCCAGGTGGCCAAGGGCGCTCCCGCGCTGAGCAAGGCATAGGCCGGACCAACCAACAGGAGGCATGACGCTATGGGTCAATCACAGGGTTCGGTATGGGTGCGTGGCGGCACGGTGGTGAATGCAGACCGGCAGGAGAAGGCCGACGTGCTGTGTGTGGATGGGGCGATTGCGGCCGTGGGGCCGGATGTGGCAGCCCTGGTGCCGGCCGGGGCGCAGGTGATCGATGCCTCGGGGCAGTTCGTCATGCCCGGCGGCATTGATCCGCACACCCACATGCAACTGCCCTTCATGGGCACGGTCACGGCCGATGACTTCTACACCGGCACGGCGGCGGCGCTGGCCGGTGGCACCACCAGCATCATCGATTTCGTCATTCCCGATCCGCAGGAGCCGTTGCTGGACGCCTACCGCAAATGGCGTGGCTGGGCCGAGAAGGCTGCGGCCGACTACTCCTTCCACGTGGCCGTCACCTGGTGGAGCGACAGCGTCCATGCCGACATGGGCACGCTGGTGCGCGAGGAGGGCGTCAACAGCTTCAAGCACTTCATGGCCTACAAGAACGCCATCATGTGCGACGACGAAACGCTGGTGAACAGCTTCAAGCGCGCGCTGGAGCTGGGCGCCATGCCCACGGTGCATGCCGAAAACGGCGAGCTGGTCTACCTGCTGCAGCAGGAAGTGGCCAAGATGGGCATCACCGGGCCCGAGGGCCATCCGCTGGCCCGCCCGCCCATGGTGGAGGCCGAGGCGGCCAACCGCGCCATCGCCATCGCCGGCGTGCTGGGCGTGCCCATCTACGTGGTGCACGTCAGCTGCACCGAGGCGGCGCAGGCCATTGCCGCTGCCCGTGCGCGCGGCCAGCGTGTGTATGGCGAGGTGCTGGCCGGCCATCTGGTGATCGACGAAAGCGTGTACCGCGACCCCGACTTCGCCAAGGCGGCCGCCCATGTGATGAGCCCGCCCTTCCGCGCCAAGGGCCACCAGGAGGCCTTGTGGCAGGGCCTGCAGTCGGGCCAGCTGCACACCACGGCCACCGACCATTGCACCTTCTGCGCCGCGCAGAAAGCCATGGGCCGGGACAACTTCGCCAAGATCCCCAACGGCACCGGCGGCGTGGAAGAGCGCCTGGCCGTGATCTGGGATGCGGGCGTGAACACCGGCCGGCTGACGCCCAGCGAATTCGTGGCCATCACCTCGGCCAACACCGCCAGGCTGTTCAACATCTATCCGCGCAAGGGCCTGGTCGGCGTGGGGGCCGATGCCGATCTGGTCGTCTGGGACCCTGCCGCCACCCACACCCTGTCGGTCAAGACCCAGCATTCCAAGGGTGACTACAACATCTTCGAGGGCCGCACCGTGCAGGGCATGCCCAGCCACACCATCAGCCAGGGCGTGGTGGCCTATGCGAAGGGCGATCTGCGCGCCGAGATGGGCAAGGGGCGCTATATCAAGCGCCCGGCCTTCGGCTCCAACTTCGACGCGGTGCAGCGCCGCGCTGCCACGCTGCAGCCCACGGCCGTGGCGCGCTGAAGCCCGCATGACAAGGAGACCGCAATGGATACAGATACCCAAGTGAAGCAGGACATCGCGCAGCTGCGCGTCAACGGAAGCCGGCTGTGGGATTCACTCATGGAGCTGGCCCGGATCGGCGCCACGCCCAAGGGCGGCGTGTGCCGCCTGACGCTGACCGACCTGGACCGCCAGGGCCGTGATCTGGTGACCCGCTGGGCGCGCGAAGCGGGCATGACGGTGACCATCGACAAGATCGGCAACGGCTTCATGCGCCGGCCCGGGCGCGACAACAGCCTGCCGCCCATCATGACGGGCAGCCACATCGACACCCAGCCCACGGGCGGCAAGTTCGACGGCAACTACGGCGTGCTGGCGGGGCTGGAGGTGGTGCGCACGCTCAACGACCACGGCATCGAGACCGAAGCGCCCATCGAGGTGGCCTTCTGGACGAACGAGGAAGGCTCGCGCTTCGTGCCGGTGATGATGGGCTCGGGCGTGTTCGCCAAGGCCTTCACGCTGGAGCATGCCTATGCGGCCACCGACTCCGAAGGCAAGACCGTCAAGGGCGAGCTCGAGCGCATCGGCTATGTGGGCAGCCAGGAACCGGGCGACCACCCGATCGGCGCCTACTTCGAGTCCCACATCGAACAGGGCCCGGTGCTGGAGGACAACGCCAGGACCATTGGCGTGGTCACCGGCGTGCTGGGCATCCGCTGGTACGACTGCGTGGTCACGGGCATGGAAGCCCATGCCGGCCCCACGCCCATGGCCCTGCGCAAGGATGCGCTGCAGGCCGCCGCGCAACTGATGCAGGAAGTGGTGGCCTGCGCCCACCGCCATCCGCCCCACGGGCGCGGCACCGTGGGCATGGTGCAGGTCCATCCCAACAGCCGCAACGTGATCCCGGGGCAGGTCAAATTCAGCATAGACCTGCGCAACGCCACCGATGCCGACTGCGAAGCCATGGACGCCGACATCCGCGCCGTGGCCGACCGCATCAGCCGGGAGACGGGCCTGCCCATAGCGATCAACCTGGTGTCCAGCTACCCCGCCCAACCCTTCCATGCCGACTGCGTGGATGCGGTGGCGCGCGCCGCCAAGGCCCTGGGCTACTCGCACATGCCCGTCGTCTCGGGCGCTGGGCATGATGCGGTCTACATGGCGCGGCTGGCACCGGCCGGCATGGTATTCATCCCCTGCAAGGACGGCATCAGCCACAACGAGATCGAGGATGCCACGCCGGCCGACATCACCGCAGGCTGCAATGTGCTGATGCACGCCATGCTGGAACGCGCCAGGGTGCTGTGATCGGAAAAACTGCGCAACTTGCCCGGAAGCCCTGTTTTGCACTGCTATACTTGCGGCTTCAACAAACGACAGGCGCGTAGCTCAGCTGGTTAGAGCACCACCTTGACATGGTGGGGGTCGTTGGTTCGAGTCCAATCGCGCCTACCAAACAAAGCAGTCTCACCAGGGGCTGCAGAAAATCCCGCTTCAAGCGGGATTTTTTTTGCCCGGACGGCGGCAAGGCAGCCATTCGCTCTGTCGCATGCGTTGATCACCATCAGGGTTACTGCTGCGCCAGGTGCTGTGTGCGCTGCCTAGAATCTGTTGCAGTGCAATAGATCAATTGCCCGTACAAGCACGTACAAGAGGAGAAGCATTGCAATGCAAGAGACGACAACAGCCGCCGCCCCCAGCGCTCAGCGCGTGATCAAGAAATACCCCAACCGCCGTCTCTACGACACCAACACGTCCTCCTACATCACGCTGACGGAAGTCAAGCAGCTGGTAATGAGCAACGAGCCCGTGGTGGTCAAGGACGCCAAGAGCGGCGAAGACCTCACGCGCAGCATCCTGCTGCAGATCATTCTGGAAGAAGAGGCCGGCGGCGCGCCCATGTTCTCCGAAACCGTGCTGGCCAACATCATCCGTTTCTACGGTCATGCCATGCAGGGCTACATGGGCTCCTACCTGGAAAAGAACGTGCAGATGTTCACCGACTTCCAGAACAAGCTGGCCGAGCAGGCCCAGGGCACCTCGCCCGAGGCCTGGAGCCAGTTCATGCGCATGCAGCCGCCCGCCATGCAGAACATGATGAGCAGCTACATGGAGCAGTCGCAGAACATGTTCACCCAGATGCAGGACCAGATGCAAAAGCAGACCGAGCAGATGCTGGGCGCGCTCGGGATCAAGCGCAATAGCTGAGCTTGCAGGGATAAGTTCAGGGGCGGTTTACCAAGTTCTCGCAGAACTGGGACAATATCGCCCCTATGACCCCCACGAGCGACGCAACAACCATGACAACCCCTGCCGGCGCGGCCGCTCCGCGCGTGGGCTTCGTGTCTCTTGGGTGCCCCAAGGCACTCACGGACTCCGAACTCATCCTTACCCAGCTCAGCGCCGAGGGTTACCAGACCTCCAAGACCTTCGAGGGCGCTGACCTGGTGATCGTCAACACCTGCGGCTTCATCGATGACGCCGTGCGCGAGAGCCTGGACACCATTGGCGAGGCGCTGGCCGAGAACGGCAAGGTCATCGTCACGGGCTGCCTGGGTGCCAAGGCGGGCAAGGATGGCGGCAACCTGATCCAGGAAGTCCATCCCAGCGTGCTGGCCGTGACCGGTCCGCACGCCACGCAGGAGGTGATGAACGCCGTCCACACCCATCTGCCCAAGCCGCACGATCCCTTCATCGACCTGGTGCCGGGCGCCTTTGGCGAGGCGGGCATCAAGCTCACGCCCAGGCACTACGCCTACCTGAAGATTTCCGAGGGCTGCAACCACCGCTGCACCTTCTGCATCATTCCCTCCATGCGCGGCGATCTGGTTTCGCGTCCGGTGGGCGATGTGCTCAAGGAGGCGCGTGCGCTGTTCGAGGGTGGCGTCAAGGAGCTGCTGGTGATCAGCCAGGACACCTCGGCCTATGGCGTGGATGTGAAGTACCGCACGGGCTTCTGGGACGGCAAGCCGGTGAAGACGCGCATGCTCGAACTGGTGCAGACGCTGGCCGAGATCGCCGAGCCCTATGGCGCCTGGGTGCGCCTGCACTATGTCTACCCGTACCCCAGCGTGGACGAGATCATTCCGTTCATGGCCACGGGCCGCGTGCTGCCCTATCTGGACGTGCCCTTCCAGCACAGCCATCCCGATGTCTTGAAGCGCATGAAGCGCCCCGCCAACGGCGAGAGGAACCTGGAGCGCCTGCAGCGCTGGCGCGAGATTTGCCCGGATCTGGTGATCCGCTCCACCTTCATCGCGGGATTCCCCGGCGAGACCGAGCAGGAGTTCGAGCACCTGCTGCAGTTCCTGCGCGAGGCGCAGATCGACCGCGCGGGCTGCTTTGCCTACAGCCCGGTCGAAGGCGCTGCCGCCAACGAGATTCCCGGCATGCTGCCTCTGGAAGTGCGTGAGGAGCGCCGCGCGCGCTTCATGGCCGTGGCCGAAGAGGTTTCCACTGCGCGCCTGCAAAAGCGCGTGGGCCAGACCATGCAGGTGCTGGTGGACAAGTCCGTGGGCCTGGGCAAGAAGGGTGGCGTGGGCCGCAGCTATGCCGATGCGCCTGAGATCGATGGCCTGGTGCATCTACTGCCGCCCGAGAAGGCCAGCAAGACCTACAAGGTGGGCGACTTCGTGAAGGCGCGCATCGTGGGCACGCAGGGCCACGACCTGGTGGGCCAGCCCGTGTAAGGCCTGCATTCGCATCCCTGAAAAGCGGGCAAGGTTTTCCTTGCCCGTTTTTTTTGTCCTTGATGGTCCAAGGCCTGATTTTGATCAAGGCATCCGGGTCGCTTCGCTGAAATGCTGTACCTACTTTGACGCAAAGAAAGGATGGCGCGAATGAACAGGACCATGAAGGCCGCCGTGGTGCGGGAGTTTGGCAAGCCGCTCACCATCGAGGAAGTCCAGGTGCCCAGGCCCGATCCCGGCCATGTGCTGGTGAAGATCGAGGCCTGCGGCGTCTGCCATACCGACCTGCACGCGGCGCAGGGCGACTGGCCCGTCAAGCCCAATCCGCCTTTCATCCCAGGCCATGAAGGAGTGGGCTATGTGGCCGCCGTGGGTGCAGGCGTCACCCATGTGAAGGAGGGTGACCGCGTCGGCATTCCCTGGCTGTACACGGCCTGCGGCCATTGCGAGCATTGCCTGGGCGGCTGGGAGACGCTGTGCGAGCAGCAAAAGAACACCGGCTACTCCGTCAACGGCGGCTTTGCGCAGTACGCGCTGGCCGATGCCAATTTCGTGGGCCTGCTGCCCGGCAGCGTGGACCTGATCGAGATCGCACCCGTGCTGTGCGCGGGCGTCACCGTCTACAAGGGCCTGAAGGTCACGGACACCAAGCCCGGCAACTGGGTGGTGATCTCGGGCATCGGCGGCCTGGGCCACATGGCCGTGCAATATGCCAAGGCCATGGGCCTGAACGTGGCAGCGGTGGACGTGGATGACGACAAGCTGGCGCTGGCCAGGCGCCTGGGCGCACAGGTCACGGTCAACGCCATGACCACGGACCCTGCGGCCTACCTGAAAAAGGAGATTGGCGGCGCACACGGCGCCCTGGTGACGGCGGTATCGCCCAAGGCCTTCGAGCAGGCGCTGGGCATGGTGCGGCGCGGCGGCACGGTGTCGCTCAACGGCCTGCCGCCCGGCAGCTTTCCGCTGCCCATCTTCAACATGGTGCTCAGCGGCGTGACGGTGCGCGGCTCCATCGTGGGCACGCGGCTGGACCTGCAGGAGTCGCTGGACTTCGCGGCCATGGGCAAGGTCAAGGCCACCGTGTCCACAGACCGGCTGGAGAACATCAACGACATCTTCGCGCGCATGCATGAAGGCAAGATCGAAGGGCGCGTGGTGCTGGACCTGAACGCCTGACGCCTTGCCCACCCCCAAAAAAACAGGCTTCCCTCGGGAAGCCTGTTTTGCATGGCGCACGCCTTACACCATGCGGCGGATCGGGCGCTTCTTCCAGACCAGCTTGTAGTAGGCGGTCTGAAGGCACAGCGTCAGGGTGTAGGACAGCGGAAGCGCCATCCAGATCCCCATCAGCCCGAAGCCGCGGCTCAGCCACCAGGCCATGGGCAGCTCCAGCACGGCGAGCACCGTGATGGTGATGGCCGTGGGAATGACCACATCGCCGCTGGCACGCATGATGGACGACAGGGCAATGAAGCAGCCCAGCAGCAGGCCGCTCCACAGCACGATGTACAGCAGCTCGATGGCCAGCACCAGCACCTGCTCGTCGGTGATGAACATGCCCAGCAGCGGCCGTGCGAACAGGCTGCCGATCAGGGCCAGGGCGGCGCCCAATGCCAAGTTCATGCGGATGGCCGTGGCCGTGATGGCTCCCAGGCGCTCGCTGCGGCCCGCGCCGATGGCCTGGGCTCCGAGGATGGAGGCCGTGATGGCCACCGAGATCACGGGAAACTGCGCAAACGAGTTGATCTGGTTGACCGCGCCATAGGCGGCCGTGGCGCTGGAGCCGAAGCCGTTGACCAGCGACACGACGACCAGCCCGGCCATGGACGAGGCAATCATCTGCACGCCCGTGGGAATGCCCACGCGCAGGATGCTCTTGAGCAGGGTCCGGTCAATGCGCATGGCCTTCCACAGCGCGGCATTGGGCGCCAGCGGGCTGCCGATGCGGCGTAGCCGCCAGCCCAGCCAGGCCAGCGCCAGGGTGAAGCCCAGGATCATGGACACGCCCGCGCTGGCCACGCCCAGGCGCGGCAGGCCGGCCCAGCCCGCGATCAGCGCCGGGGTGCAGGCCAGGCCCGTGCCCGTGGAGATCAGCAGGGCCAGCATGGGCGAGACCGTGTCGCCCACGCCGCGCAGCAGCGAGGTGGCCAGCAGGAACACGAACAGCCCCGGCATGCCCAGCAGCACGATGCGCGAGTACAGCGTGGCCTGCTCCATGATGTCGGGCGGCGTGCCCAGCAACCGCATCAGCGGCTCGGTGAACAGCCCGCCGAACAGGGCCACGATGGCGCCGAACAGCAGTCCTATGCACATGGCCGTGCCCGCAATCGCGCGCAGCTTGTCATGCATGCGCGCGCCGTAGGCCTGGCCGATCAGCACCGAGGAGCCCGCGCCCAGGCCGATCACGAAGGCGATGAAGAGGAACATCACCGGAAAAAAGGCCGCGACGGCGGCCAGCGCCTGCACGCCCAGCATCTGGCCGATGAAGACGCTGTTGATGGTGCCCGACAGCGATTGCAGGATGTTGGCAAGCACCATGGGGCCCAGGAACACCAGAAAGGTGCGCCACAACGGCTGGCTGCCGGCAATGGGCGGCCCGCCGTGGCTGGATGCGGCAGGCGCGGCGGCCTGGGGCAGGGGTTCGGTTGGTTTCGTCATGTTGTGTCTGGTAATGCGACGAGAAAAGCAGTGAGGTCGGGCCGGGTCAGGTCTTCAGTCCTGGGCTGGCGCCGCAGGTGAGTCCGCCCACACGGGGCCGCCCAGTTGCTGCAGATAGCTTCGCACATCCTCGGGCCAGGCGGCGGTGTGCTGTGCAAAGGCTTCGGCCTGGCGTGCAAACAGGGCGCGGCTGGCGTCCTCGAAATGGGGCAGGTCGCCCGCCATCTCGCTCATGAAGCGGTAGACGGCTTCGGTGGCGGCGCGCACGGCATCCTGTGCGGCGTGCTTGCCGCGCGCCTCGTCCACCAGCCTGCGCAGTGCGCCGGAGGCGCCGCCGGGCTGGCGGTTCAGCCATTCCCAGTGCCGTGGCAGCAAGGTGACTTCGCGTGCCACCACGCCCAGCTTGGGGCGGCCCACGCTGCGCGGTGCGGCGGCTTCGGCGGGGGCAGGCGCTGAGGCCAGCTCGCTGCGCCAGTCCAGGTCCAGCCGCATGCCGCTGTGGTCGTCGAAAACCCACAACGGCGGTGCCGATCCACTGCCCTGCGCCTGTTGTTCATGGCTTTGCAGGAACTGCAGGATGGCCGGCCTGCCGGCCTGCAGCAGCCGGCTTTGGCCCTGGAAGATGGTGTAGCTGGGGGCGGGCTCGGCGGCCGCTGCGCTGGATTTGGTAGTCATGGCGCAGATATTAGCCGGGTAAAAATATCAAGTCAATTAAACCCGGGTTAAATTTTGTTGTTCATCCGGCATGCCGCCAAAGAAAAAGCCCCTGGCAGAGACTGCCAGGGGCTTCGCAGAGGGAACTGCAAGCGTTGTTTAGACGCGCTTGCGGTATTCGCCCGTGCGGGTGTCGATTTCGATCTTGTCGCCCTGGCTCACGAACAGGGGCACGGGCACTTCGAAGCCGGTGGCAATCTTGGCAGGCTTGAGCACCTTGCCCGATGTGTCGCCCTTGACGGCGGGTTCGGTCCAGGTGATTTCGCGTTCCACGGAAGTGGGCAGTTCGCAGGAGATGGCCTTGCCGTCGTAGAACACGACTTCGGCTTCCATGCCGTCTTCCAGGTAGTTGATGGCGTCACCCATGTTGGTGGCTTCCACTTCGTACTGGTTGAAGTCGGCATCCATCCACACGTACATCGGATCGGCGAAGTAGGAGTAGGTGCACTCCTTCTTGTCCAGGATCACGTTGTCGATCTTGTCGTCGGCCTTGAAGACGACTTCGGTGCCCATGTTGCCCAGCAGGGACTTGAGCTTCATGCGGACGGTTGCGGCGCCGCGGCCACCGCGAGCGTATTCGGTCTTCAGGACGATCATCGGGTCCTTGCCGTGCATGATCACGTTGCCGGCGCGGATTTCTTGAGCGATTTTCATAGCTTGCTTGGCTGAGGTTGAGCCGCTCAACAGGGCAGGCAAGCGAAGTCGCTGGGACGGTGCGCCTGCCGCAGTTCCGCGGCGGGTGCAACCCTGGTTGGTCGATGGCGGCCGGCTGGCGGTCGCCCGCAGCGGCGCCTCCAGGGAGGCAAAACGTGCATTCTAGCTTTTTTCGGTCACGAAAGCTTGTAGCTGCTCAATCAATGGGGTCTGTTGCAGCAGCCGCAAGCGTGCCGCCTGCACGCATTCCTGCCATTGCTGCAGCAACGCGGGCGTGATTGCGGGCAGGGTGCTCGCCGGTGCCATGCCGTTCCAGGCATGGTGGAAGGCGCGCAGGCTGGCTGGTGCCTGCAGCCAGTCGAGAAAGGCGTCGAGCTTGTCGTGATGGGCGTCGTCGTGCTGGGGATAGATGTGCCAGACCAGCGGCTGGCCGGCCCACAGCGCGCGTACCAGCGAATCCTCGCCACGCACCAGGTTCAGGTCGCAGGCCCAGAGCATTTCGTCGAACTGAGGTTGGGGGCAGGGCTGCAGCGCATGCCGGGTCACCGCGCCTTGTTCCGTGGCGGGCACGCTGGCCATGGCCTGTTGCACGGCGGCGGCTGCGCGCCCCGGGGTCACCAGCAAATGCGTGGCCTGCGGCGCAGGGGGCGCTGCATGCAGTTGGGCCAGCCATTGAGGCAGGGCAGGGGGCTCGTAGCAGAACAGCGAGATGGCGCAATCGCTGGTGCCTATGCCATGGCGTGTGCGCCAGGCCTGCCGGCCCTCGGAAGCAAAAGCTGCCTGGCGCGCGGCCAGGTCCGGCTCGCGCAGCAGGCCGCCCGTGGCGGCCGTGAAGCCCGGGTAGAAGAACCAGCGCGTCAACCCCGCAGCCGGCCCCGACATCAGCGGCGAGGGCAGGCGGTGGCAGCGCTCCACATAGTCCTCTGCCGACAGGTATTCGAGGTTGATCCACAGCGGTGCCCGGCGCGCGATGGCTGCCAGGAAGGGCGGCGGGATCTCGCAGCCGAAGGCCTCGATGACCACATCGCCCACGGCCTGCGGGATGTCCTGCGCCTGCGTGGGCCAGCCGTGCACGCTGAGCCCGGCCGGGTGGGGCCGGGGAGCCATCCAGGCCAGGGCGCTGGCGTCGTCCATCCACAGCCGCACGCGCTGGCCGCGTGAAGCCAGGTCGGCCGCCGCGCGCCAGCACACGCCGATGTCGCCAAAGTTGTCTATGACCTGGCAGAAGATGTCCCAGGTCCGTGCAACGGCCTGCTCTGGCAGAGGGGCCGGGGGGATGGGGTTGAAGGCAAGCATGGGAATCAGGGTTCGCACAGGTGTTCGACCAGCAACTGCGCCACTGGCGGCAGTGCCTCTTGCGAGCGCACGCACAGCATCAGCTGGCGCTCGGCCCAGGGTTCGTCCAGCGCAATGCAGCGCAGCGGCAGGGCGCCCAGGTACAGGCGTGCGCTGCCTTCGGGCAGGATGCCGACGCCCAGGCCCGAGGCCACCATCAGGCACAGCGCGTCATAGCCCGTGACCTTCATGCGCAGCCGGGGCTGCAGGCCCAGGTCGGCCGCGGCACGCGTGATCTGGTGGTTGAGCGCGCTGCCCGCGTGCATGCCCACCAGGTCATGGTCCAGCACCTGGGCCAGCCGCAGCGAGCGCCGCCGTACCAGCGCATGGCCCTGGGGCACGATGACGATGAGGCGATCGCGCCGGTACGGGCGCAGGCGGATCTTCTCTCCGTAGCTGCCCTGGTTGAGGATGCCGATATCGGCCTCGTTGTCGGCCACGGCGCGCGCGATGTCGCTGCTCACGCGCTCCTGCAGGCGCACGTCCACATGCGGGTGCTGGTCCAGGAAGCGCTGCAGCTGCGATGGCAGGAACTGCGTGATGGCCGAGATGTTGGCCATCACGCGCACATGGCCGCGCAGGCCGCTGCCGTACTCGCGCATCTGCTCGCCGATGCCGTCCAGGTCGTTGAGCACGCCGCGCGCCATGTTCAGCAGCGCATAGGCGGCGGCCGTGGGTACGCTGCCGCGGTTGCTGCGGGTGAACAGCTCCACCTGCAGCTGGCTTTCCAGCTCGGCCAGCCGCCGGCTGGCGGCCGAGGGGGCGATGTGTTCGCGTGCGGCAGCGCGGGCGATGGCGCTTTCCTCCATCACGGCCACGAACAGGCGCAGCGAAATCGGGTCGAGTTTCATGGGGTGGCGATTATCTCCCGGCCCCGCCCGGCTGGGTTCTGCCATGCCGGTTTGCGATGGCAGCGTCGCGCTTGAGCGTTTTGCAGCGCGCGCGGACGGCGGCAAGATCGGCGCCGCGGCAATGCCATCGGAGGCTGGCCGCAGGAGACAAAGAGGAAGCGCTAACCCATGACACAACAGACAAGGCAGGCACCCACACCCGGCGCGCTCAACGGCGTGCGCGTGGTCGAGATGGGGCAATTGATCGCAGGGCCGTTCTGCGGCAAGACGCTGGGCGAGTTCGGCGCCGACGTGGTCAAGATCGAGGCGCCGGGCGCGGGCGATCCGCTGCGCAACTGGCGCCTGATCAAGAACGGCACCTCGGTCTGGTGGCAGGTGCAGTCGCGCAACAAGCGCTCGGTGGCGCTGGACCTGCGCCAGCAGGAGGGCCAGGACATCGCGCGGCGCCTGATCGCCGAGGCCGATGTGCTGGTCGAGAACTTCCGCCCCGGCACGCTGGAAGGCTGGGGCATGTCGCCCGAGGAGCTCCATGCGCTCAACCCCGGCCTGGTCATCCTGCGCATCTCGGGCTACGGCCAGACCGGCCCCTACCGCGACCTGCCGGGCTTTGGCGTGATCGGCGAGGCCATGGGCGGCCTGCGCCACCTGACGGCCGAGCCGGGCCGCGTGCCGGTGCGCGTTGGCGTCTCGATTGGCGACACGCTGGCCGCGCTGCATGGCGTGATCGGCGTGATGATGGCCCTGTACCACCGCAAGGTGAACGGCGGTGCCGGCCAGGTCATCGACGTGGCCCTGCACGAGGCCGTCTTCAACGTCATGGAAAGCCTGCTGCCCGAATACAGCGCATTTGGTGCCGTGCGCGAGGCGGCGGGCAGCGCGCTGCCGGGCATTGCGCCGTCCAACGCCTATCCCTGCCAGGACGGGTGGGTGCTGGTGGCCGGCAATGGCGACTCCATCTTCAAGCGCCTGATGGCCACCATCGGCCGCCAGGACCTGGCCGACGATCCGCAATTGGCCGACAACGCGGGCCGCGTGGCGCGCATCGCCGAGATCGACGCCGTCATCGGCGGCTGGACGCGCTCGCAGAGCGTGCAGGCGGTGATGGACCAATTGGCCGCCGCGCGCGTGCCGGCCGGCAAGGTCTACACGGCCAAGGACATTGCCGAGGACCCGCACTACCGCGCCCGCGACATGATCCTCAGCCAGCACACGCGCGACGGCGACGACATCGAGGTGCCGGGCATCGTCCCCAAGCTCTCGCTCACGCCCGGCACGGTGCGCAGCAGTGCGCCCCATGTGGGCGATGACACCGATGCCGTGCTGGCCGAGGCCGGCCTCACGGCCCAACAGATTGCGCTGCTGCGCAGCAAGGGAGTGATCCAATGAATGCCGTCCACCCCACGGATGTCTGGCAGGGCGCGGGCCGCCGCGTTTTCTTCAACGAGGTCGGCACGCGCGACGGGCTGCAGATGGAGCAGGCCTTTGTCCCCACCGAGGACAAGATCGCCCTGGTCAATGCGCTGTCGCAGGCAGGGCTGTCCAAGATCGAGGTCACGGCCTTTGTCTCGCCCACGGCCATTCCCGCGCTGCGCGATGGCGAGATCGTCATGCGCGAGATAGAGCGCCGGCCCGGTACCGTCTACACGGCCCTGGTGCCCAATGCCCGCGGCGCCGAGCGCGCCATCGAGGCGCGCACGGACGAGCTCAACCTCGTCATGTCGGTCAGCGAAACCCACAACCTGTGCAACCTGCGCATGCAGCGCAGCCAGTCGTTCACGGCGCTGGCCCAGGTCGTGGCCACGGCGCAGCAGGCGGGCGTGCCCGTCAACGTCTCGCTGTCGTGCTGCTTTGGCTGCCCCATGGAGGGCGATGTGCCGCAACAGGAAGTCTTCGAGTGGGTGCAGCGCTTTGCCGACCTGGGCGTGCAGGGCATCACGCTGTGCGACACCACGGGCATGGCCTTCCCGACCCAGGTGCGTGCCATGGTGGCCACCTTCCGGCAGCGCTGGCCGCAGCTGGGACTGACCCTGCACTTCCACAACACACGCGGCATGGCCCTGGGCAATGTGCTGGCCTCCATCGAGGCGGGCGGCGACCGCTTCGATGCCTCCATCGGCGGCCTGGGCGGCTGCCCCTACGCGCCCGGCGCATCGGGCAATGCCTGCACCGAGGACATCGTCCACGCGCTTGAGCTCATGGGCTACGACACCGGCGTGGACCTGGCGCAGATCGTCGCGGCCGCGCGCAGCCTGCCCGCGCTGATCGGCCATGACACGGCCAGCCAGATCGCCAAGGCCGGTGCGCGGCTGGACCTGCACCAGCCACCAGCCGACTTTGCAGCCATCCGCGAACGGGCTTTGGCCAAGAGCTGAGGCCGGCGCGCATTCTCATTCACAAGAACCGAGCAAACCAAGGAGACAAAGATGAAGAAGATTCAACGCAGACAGATCGCAGCCGTGGCCATGGCCATCGCAGGGCTGGGCCTGGGCGGCACGGCCGCGCTGGCCCAGGGCGGCTACCCCGCCAAGACCATCACCATGATCGTGCCGGCCGCAGCCGGCGGCACCACCGACCTGGCGGCGCGCATGGCGGCCCAGGCGCTGGCGCCCGTCATCGGCCAGTCGGTGGTGGTGGACAACAAGGGCGGCGGCAACGGCTCCATCGCAGCCAGCCTGGTCAAGCGTGCCGAGGCCGATGGCTACACCCTGCTCATGCAGTACTCGGGCTACCACGTCATCTCGCCCCACCTGACCAAGGCCCGCATCTGGGAGCAGGGCGACTTCCAGCCCGTGGCCAATGTGCTGTCGGCGCCGCAGATCATCGTGGTGCGCTCCGAGCTGCCCGTGAAGACGCTGGCCGAACTCGTGGCCTATGCCAAGGCCAACCCCGGCAAGCTGAACTACGCCTCGTCGGGCAATGGCTCGCTGCAGCACGTGACGGGCGCCATGCTGGAGCAGCAGGCCGGCATCAAGATGGTCCACGTCCCCTACAAGGGCACCGGCCCCGCGCTGCAGGACCTGCTGGGCGGCCAGGTGGACCTGACCTTCGGCACGGCGCCGCCCTTCATGCCCCATGTGCAAAGCGGCAAGCTGCGCGTGCTGGCCGTCACCGGCACCCAGCGCCTGCCCAGCCTGCCTGATGCGCCCACCACGGCCGAGGCCGGCTACGCGGGCGTCAACGCCACCTCCTGGTTTGCCGTGTTCGCGCCCGCCGCCACGCCCAAGCCCGTGATCGACAAGCTCACGGCCGACCTCAAGAAGGTGGTGGAGAACCCGGCCTTCAAGCAAAAGGCACAGGAGCAGGGCGCCACGGCGGACTACATGAGCCCGCAGCAGCTGGGCGCCATGGTCAAGACCGAGTGGTCCAACTGGGCCCAGGTGGTCAAGTCCTCGAAGATCGAGGCCGAGTAAGAGCCCCGGGGGCCCGCAGGCCCGCTGCGGCGGGCCCGGGCAGCGGCCACAATAGGCGCATGTCCGAACCCCATTCCGATGAACTGCTGGCCCAGGTGGCAGCGTTGCCGGGCCTGCCCGGCGTCTACCGCTATTTCGACGCGGCAGGCACGCTGCTGTACGTGGGCAAGGCCATCAACCTCAAGCGCCGGGTCTCCAGCTACTTCACCAAGAACCATGGCGGCACGCGCATAGGCCACATGGTGGGCAAGATCGCCCGCATGGAGACCACGGTGGTGCGCTCCGAGGCCGAGGCCCTGCTGCTCGAAAACAACCTCATCAAGACGCAGCACCCCAAGTACAACATCCTGTTTAGGGACGACAAGAGCTATCCCTACCTGAAGATCACCGGCGTGGCCGCGCGCGACGGCCAGGCTGGCGAGCCTGCCCACCAGCGCTTCGCGCGCATGGCCTACTACCGTGGTGCCGTGGACAAGCGCCACCGCTACTTCGGTCCCTATCCCAACGCCTGGGCCGTCAAGGAAAGCATCCAGCTGCTGCAGAAGGTCTTCCGGCTGCGTACCTGCGAGGACACGGTCTTTGCCAACCGCTCGCGCCCCTGCCTGCTCTACCAGATCAAGCGCTGCAGCGGCCCTTGCGTGGACCTGATCTCGCCCGAAGCCTATGCGCTGGACGTGCGCAATGCCGAGGCCATGCTGCGCGGCGAAACCCAGGAACTGCTGCGCCAGCTGGAGGCCCGCATGATGGAGCACGCCGGGCGCATGGAGTACGAGCAGGCCGCCGAGGTACGCAACCAGATGACGGCGCTGTCGCGCGTGCTGCACCAGCAGGTCATAGAAACCGCCGACGACCGCGACGTGGACATCCTCGCCGTGAAGGTGCAGGGCGGCCGCGCCTGCGTGAACCTGGCCATGGTGCGCGGCGGCCGCCACCTGGGCGACCGGCCGTACTTTCCCGCCAACCTGGGCGATGCCGCCTCGGTCTACGCCGGCGAGGAAGAGGCCAATCTTGCCGAATCCGCGCGCCCGGTTGAGGACATCGTGCTGGAGGCCTTCATCGCCCAGCACTACACCGGCGTGGCCGTGCCGCCCGTGCTCATCGTCAGCCACCCGGTGGACAAGAAACTGCTGGCCCTGCTGAGCGAGCAAGGCGGCGTGCGCATCACCGCCGTGCAGCAACCGCGCGAGCAGCGGCGTATCTGGCTGGAGATGGCGCAAAAGAACGCTGACATCCAGATGGCCCGCCTGCTGGCCGAAGAAGGCTCGCAGCAGGCGCGCACGCGCGCGCTGGTCGAGGCGCTGGACCTGGCCTGCGAGAACCTGGACGAGCTCACCATCGAATGCTTCGACATCTCGCACACGGCGGGCGAGGCCACGCAGGCCTCCTGCGTGGTCTTCCATCACCACAAGATGCAAAGCAGCGAATACCGGCGTTTCAACATCGAAGGCATCACGGGCGGCGACGACTATGCCGCCATGCGCCAGGTGCTGACGCGCCGCTACAGCCGCGTGGCCGAGGCGCAAAGAGAGGCGGGCGGTGCCGAGCTCACGGGCAAGCAGCCGCAACTGCCGGACCTGGTGCTGGTCGACGGCGGCAAGGGCCAGGTCAGCATGGCGCGCGAAGTCTTCGAGCAGCTGGGCCTCGATGTCTCGCGCATCGTGGGCGTTGAAAAGGGCGAGGGGCGCAAGGTCGGCCTGGAAGAGCTGGTCTTTGCCGACGGGCGCGAGAAGATCTACCTGGGCTACGACTCGGCCGCGCTGATGCTGGTGGCCCAGATCCGCGACGAGGCCCACCGCTTCGCCATCACCGGCATGCGCGCGGCGCGTGCCAAGGTGCGCGTGGGCGGCGGCAAGCTCGAGGAGATTCCGGGCGTGGGCCCCAAGAAGCGCGCGCGCCTGCTGCAGCGCTTTGGCGGCGTGCGCGGCGTGTCCGAAGCCACCGTCGAGGACCTGTGCAGCGTGGACGGCATCTCGGCCGCGCTGGCTGAAGATATCTACCGTGCATTGCATTGAAATGACCGTCCCGCAGGCTGCACCGCGGGCCTTGAAACAGAACCTCAAACACCAAGGTACGTGACACAATGGCGGCCATGTTTCTCACAATCCCCACCTTGATGACCTGTACGCGGATCGTCGCGATTCCGCTGATCGTCGGGGTGTTCTACGCGCCGTTCGATGTGGCGACTCGCAACCTGGTCGCCACGGTCATGTTCATCGTCTTCGCGGCCACCGACTGGCTCGACGGCTACCTGGCGCGCAAGCTCAACCAGACATCGGCCTTTGGCGCCTTCCTCGACCCGGTGGCCGACAAGTTCCTGGTCTGCGCGTCGCTGCTGGTGCTGGTGCACCTGCAGCGCACAGATGTGTTCGTGGCCCTGATCATCATCGGCCGCGAGATCGCCATCTCGGCCCTGCGCGAGTGGATGGCGCACCTGGGCGCGGGCAAGAGCGTGGCCGTCCACATGTTGGGCAAGCTCAAGACCACGGCGCAGATGGTGGCCATTCCCTTCCTGCTGTACGACGGCCGTGTGTTCGGCATGATCGACACCGGCGTCTGGGGCCAGGTGCTGATCTGGGTGGCGGCGGTGCTCACCGTCTGGTCGATGGTGTACTACCTGCAAAAAGCCCTGCCCGAGATCCGCGCGCGGGTCACGCACTGAGGTCCTTTCCGGCCGTTCCCGGGATCCTGCGCCAGACACGTCAAACTGTCTGGCGTCGCTATTTTTTTGGAAGCATGTGAATCAGGCAGGGCAGCAGCTGCGGCGTCGTGGATGCGAAGCGGTGAGGCGCATTGCAGCACTGGCAAGGCCTGCAGCGGACAAGTCCATTGTCAACCCTTGTCAATTCGTGAAGCCGCTAGCCTGCGCCGGGCGCAAAAAACCGGCCGCAAAGCCAAAGCTGGCGCCAAAACCGCATAGAATCGTCCCCTGTCGCTGCGATGCGCAGCGTGCATTGACACCTGGAAGGTCGATGGCTTTAATTCACCGATGTCTGCCCCGAGGCAGGCGTCGAACGGCAAGCCAGATTCCGTATCCGTCGCGCCGGGTTTCTGGCCGAGCCAAGTTGGTGGCCGCAGAGACATCCCATTCACTTATTTCTCCAGAGGCATCTTGTGAATAAAACCGAACTGATTGAGCACATCGCTAACAACGCCGACATCTCCAAGGCTGCGGCTGCTCGTGCACTGGATTCCACGATTGAGGCTGTGAAGAAAACCCTCAAAAAGGGTGGTACAGTGTCGCTCGTTGGTTTTGGCACATTCGCCGTTGGTAAGCGCGCTGCTCGTACGGGCCGCAACCCCCGCACCGGCGAAACCATCAAGATCAAGGCCGCCAAGGTTCCAAAGTTCCGTCCGGGCAAGGCATTGAAAGATGCCCTGAACTGACACCAGTCAAGGTGGGGTGCTTAGCTCAGTTGGTAGAGCGGCGCCCTTACAAGGCGTAGGTCGGCGGTTCGACCCCGTCAGCACCCACCAAGAACAAAAGGCGAACGAAAGTTCGCCTTTTCTATTTCTGCCATTGAAAGACGACAGACCATGTTCGAATCCATCCGCAAGCATTCCAAGTTCGTGATGATCTTGTTGTTCTTGCTGATCATTCCCTCGTTCATCTTCGTGGGTGTGAACCAGAACTACTTCACAGAGTCCAGCGTCATCGTCGCACGTGTCGATGGTCATGAGATCAAGCAGGCCGACTGGGAGAACGCGCACCGCATGGAGAGCGATCGCCTGCGCGCCGAGAACCCCAACATCGACCCCAAGCTGCTGGACTCGCCGCAGGCGCGCTACGCCACGCTGGAGAAGATGGTGCGTGACCAGGTGCTGGCCGCTGCCGTGCAGAAGATGCATCTGGCAGCGTCCGATGCGCAACTGGTGCGCACGCTGCAGGAGATCCCCGCGATTGCCGCGCTCAAGAAGCCTGACGGCTCGATGGATGCCGAGGCCTACCGCGCCCTGGTCGGATCGCAGGGCCTGACGCCCGAAGGCTTCGAGGCCAACCTGCGCCGCGAGCTGTCCATGAACCAGGTGATGGGTGGCGTGACGGGTACGGCCTTTGCGACCGACACCCAGGTCAAGCAGGCTATCGATGCGCTGTACCAGCGCCGCGAAGTGCAGGTGGCACGCTTTGAAGCCAGCGCCTACGCCAGCAAGGTCCAGCCCACCGAGGCAGACCTCAAGGCCTACTACGACGCTCACACCAGCCAGTTCCAGCAATCGGAGCAGGCCAAGGTGGAATACCTGCTGCTGGACGTTCCCAGCATCGAGGCCGGCATCACGCTGAGCGAAGACGATGTGCGTTCCTACTACAACCAGAACGCCGAGCGCCTGGCCGGCCCCGAAGAGCGCCGTGCCAGCCACATCCTGATCAATGCAAGCAAGGATGCGCCTGCTGCCGAGCAGGAAAAAGCCAAGGCCAAGGCCGAGGAACTGCTGGCCGAGCTGCGCAAGGACCCCAAGCGCTTCGCCGAACTGGCCAAGGCCAATTCGCAGGACGGTGGCTCCGCTGCATCGGGTGGCGATCTGGGCTACTTCGGCCGTGGCGCCATGGTCAAGCCCTTCGAGGACGCAGCCTTCGGCATGAAGGTCGGCGACATCAGCGACGTGGTGCACAGCGACTTCGGCTACCACATCATCTCGCTGGTGGACATCAAGAAGCCCAAGGCTCCGAGCTTCGAGCAGATGCGTCCCAAGCTGGAAGCCGAACTCAAGCAGCAGCAGGCCCAGCGCAAGTTCGCCGAACTGGCGGAAGGCTTCTCCAACGCGGTCTACGAGCAGTCGGACAGCCTGCAGCCCGTGGCCGAGAAGTTCAAGCTCACCGTGCAAAAGGCAGACCATGTGACGCGCCAGCCCGGCCCCAACGTCAAGGGCCCCCTGGCCAACCCCCGCTTCCTGGAAGCGCTGTTCTCCAGCGACTCGCTGAACAACAAGCGCAACACCGATGCAGTGGAGCTGGGTTCCAGCCAACTGGTGGCCGGCCGCGTGGTGGAGTACACGCCTGCCCGTACGCTGCCCATGGCCGAGGTGGGCGACAAGCTGCGCACCCTGTACGTGGCGCAAAAGTCCGCCGAACTGGCCAAGGCCGATGGCGAGGCCAAGCTCGCCGCATGGAAGGCCAAGCCTGATGCGGCGCAACTGCCTGCCGCCAAGGTGATAAGCCGTGACCAGCCCGAAGGCCTGTCGCGCGAAGTGGTGGATGCCACCCTGCGCGCACCGACCGCTCAGCTACCTGCCTGGACGGGTGTTGACATGGGTGCCCAAGGCTATGCCGTGGTCAAGATCAACCGCATCGTCGAGCGCCCGGCCGATGATGCACAGGCTGCTGCCGCGCAGAAGCAGGACTTCCTGCGAAGCTCTGCGGTCGCAGAAGCTATGGCATACTACGAGCTTCTCAAGAAACAGCTCAAGGTGCAGATCAAGGTCCCGCGCCCCTGATGAGAGAAATTTCTAGCAAAACAGAAATTTCAGAAATCAAGCAGTTTTTTGGAATAGAATAGCGTTCTTCTACGGTGGCTGTAGCTCAGTTGGTAGAGTCCAGGATTGTGATTCCTGTTGTCGTGGGTTCGAGCCCCATCAGCCACCCCAAATAAAAGAATCCCCAGAGCAGAAATGCTCTGGGGATTTTTGCTTTGGGCGGCAGGGGGGGGGCTGCTTGTCCCCGGAAGCTCCAGGTGCGCCCGGCAAGGTCCCTGCCGGCTGCGGCTGCATGGAGGATGGCGGCATCCTGCCCGTTGCCCGCGTCCCCGATGCGCCTTTGTTCCTGCCGCTCCCGATCCGTCACGCAACGCCTGTTCCAAAGCATTTGCCTGCTGGTTTTTGGCATATAATCGAACGCTTCAACGGTGGCTGTAGCTCAGTTGGTAGAGTCCAGGATTGTGATTCCTGTTGTCGTGGGTTCGAGCCCCATCAGCCACCCCAAACAAGAAAATCCCCAGTGCAAAAATGCACTGGGGATTTTTGCTTTGGGCGGAAACTTTTTCTTTCTCGGGCTGGAAGCAGGCGGGATATTCGCATGGCCAATCGCGCTGCGGCTGGATTGCGGCCGCTCACGCTGCCGTGGATTTTCAGGCGCTTGATGCGAGGCCTGCCTGCCTGCCTGACTTCGCGGTCTGCCGTATCGCCACCGTGGCCATGCCCGTTGCGCGGGCCGTTCCGCCGAGCTTGCGTGCGCGGACGGCGGGCCGGGCTTGCTGGATGGGGTGTTGCGCTCTGCGCAGGTTTTTATAAGACAAGTCCTATATTTGTCCCATGACCTGTGTCAATAGGTGTTTTGCATTGCTATTGAATTACGATTGCAAACATCAATCAAGAGCAATGGCGCAGGGCTTGCAGGCCTGTCGCATGGTCCCCCGCCAACGAGAAGCACGCTTGCATGAAAAATCCCGGTTACACGCGCAACGGCTGTCCAGGCGGCAGGTGGCAACGGCCCCGTGGCTTCACCCTCATCGAGATGATGGTTGTGGTGGCGCTGGTCGCGATTCTGGCCGCTCTGGCCGCTCCTTCCTTCATCGTCCAAATAGCCAACCAGCGCGTCAGCTCGGCTGCCCTCGAGTTGCAGTCGTTGCTGCAGCTGGCTCGCTCCGAAGCGGTCTACAAACGGGTGGAAAGCAGTTTCGTGGGCGCTGGGCAGACATGGTCCGCCAAGTCGGGGGGGCAACTGGTGCGCGAGGCCCGGGTGCCTGATGCCGTGACCGTGTCGCCCTCCGGTGATTCTTCCCAGGGCGTCCTGTTCGAAACCACGGGGACCGCCAAGCAGTTCTCCGGCGCCAGCACGCTGTACACGCTGACCGTCACGGCTCGCCATGCCACGCGCATGCACTGCCTGAGAGTGACTCGCGCCGGGCTTGTGCGCCAGCAGCGGCTGCCTGCCGGCGGCAGTTGCTGATGCGCGTGCAACGGGTCTGCAACATGTCCATTCCTTTTTCTTCTCGCAGGCAACGCGGCGCAGGCCTTATCGAGGTACTCGTCGCCGTGCTGCTGGTGGCCGTGGGGCTGCTGGGCGCCGTGCGCATCCATGTGCGTGCCATTGAATACACCGTGGATACCGAGCGGCGCCAGATGGCATCCATGCTGGCTTCCGAACTGCTGGAGACCCTGCGGGGGGATACGGCCACGGTCCTGGACGCGAAGGGTGCGCCCGTGGAGGAACTGGCCGGCTATCAGAAGCTGCAGGGGGCCGCGATGCCCGCGGCCCCTGCGGCCTGCCAGCCTTTGCCGCAGCCGCGGGAGCAGCGCCTGGCCTGCTGGGGCGACCGGGCCCGCAAACTGGTGCCCGATCTCACCGCGGACCGCATCGACAGCTCCTTCGCCGTGAGCGCCGATGCCGATGGCCTGGTGTCCGTGACGGTGGCCTGGCCGGTCAAGAAAGGCCAATGTCTGGATGGAAGCGACAATGAATTTTGCACATTCACGCTGCGGTCGCGGCTTTGAGCGCGGGCCGGGCGCACGGGCGTGCCGCATGCGCGTGCCGTCCCAGGCGGGCCTGTCCCTGGTGGAGATTCTGGTGGCGCTGGCCATCGGCCTGTTCCTCGTGCTGATTGCCACCACCATCTACATGCAGGGGCTGTCGAGCTTCGGTTTTCGCGTGGGGCAGAGCGAGAACCTCGGCAACAGCCGGCTGGCGCTGGCCGTGCTGGACTCCGAGTTCTCCAAGGCAGGCTACAGGAGAGACCCTTCGCAGGCGATGTTCGACGCATTTCCTGCCGATTCCTCGCCCCATCCCAACGGCTGCCAGTTCGCCCAGGGACAGGCGCTCTACGCGGCTGACGCGCAGAGCATCTGCCTTCGCTTCCAGCCCCGGGACGCGGCGGAAACCGATTGTGCGGGCACGCCCGCGAACCTGGGAGCCACCGGCCCCTATGACGCTCCGGCGCCGGCGACCGGCATGTTCGCGGAGAAATACACCGTTGAAAGTGGTGTGCTGGTCTGCCGGGCTGCGCAGGAGGTTGTGCCGCTCGCCGATGGCGTGCGGGCGGTGCATTTCGAGTTCGGCATCGATCGGCAGACAGCGCCCGGCGCGATACGCAGGGTCGATGCCTTCGCGGCCACGTTGCCCGGGCAGCAGGAAGCCATCCGTTCCCTGCGCCTTGCCCTCTTGCTGGAAAGCTCCGGCAAGGTGACGCAGGGCATGGCCTCCACCGTCTGCGAGCGTTGGGCGCAACTGGGCGGCGCCGCGGCCCGATGCGATGCGAATGCCGGCGCCCTGCTGCAACTGGCCACCGGCACGCTCACCCTGAGGAATCTGATGCCATGACCGCGCTGATCGGAGCCCGGAGCCGCCGCTGCATGTCCTGTGTCCTGCACGGGCGCCAGCGCGGCAATGCCTTGCTGGTGTCCATGATCATGCTGCTGCTGGTGTTGTTGCTGGCGGTTGTCGGCATGCGCGTGGCCACGCTGGAGGCGCGCATCGCCGCCAACATGGTGGATAGCCAGCGGCTGTATGAAACCGCGGATGGCACGCTGCGAGAAGGCGAGCGCAAGCTGCTGGAGCATGCCGTCGCGCTCAAGCCTTGCAATGGCGCTGGCACTCCGGTGGCCGAGGGCAGCGGCATTCCCTGCTCGGTGTCCGACGTGCGTACGGACTCCATCGGGCTCGGTACGGATTTTCGGACGACCAAGTCCAAGGCGGCCGGGTTTCAGAAGCCCGATGGGTACTGGTATCCCCGATACATCACGACCGCCTGTCCCAAGTCGGGTAGTGCGACGTCCGCGCTGGATGCACCCGCCACCGGCTGCACGGACTTCTATGAGGTCAATGCCCAGGCCACGGAAAAGTCGCAGGCCCAGGCCTGCGGAGCGGATGCGCTGTGCCTGCGGTCCAGCGTCAACATGTTCATAAAGTAAGCAGGGGGAGGGAGCTTCAATGGCTCGCATTGCAAGTTGGAAAACCAGGCATGGCCCGAGGGCGCGCCAGGGCCGGGCACTCGCGTGGCCGGCCCTGGCGCTGTGGACGTGCGCACTGGCACTGGCCGGTACGCCGGCGCAGGCCCAGGGGCGTGCGGACACCGTGCTGTCCCAGATGCCGCTGTTCGTGAACCAGGCGTTGGCGCCCTTGAACATGCTGGTGATGGGACGTGACCACAAGCTGTACTACGAGGCCTACAACGATGCCTCCGACCTCAACGGCGACGGTGTGATCGATGTCGGGTACAAGCCGGACCAGATCGACTACTACGGCTACTTCAACAACAACGTCTGCTACAGCTATTCCAAGGGTGTTTTCGTGCCCTCGCAGGCAGCGACCGGAAGCAACAGGAAAAAGTGCTCGAACAACTGGAGTGGCGACTTCCTGAACTATCTGGGCACATCGCGCATGGACGCCATACGCCGCGTGCTCTATGGCGGCATGCGTGCGGAGGACACGGCTTCGCGCACCGTTTTGCAGACCGCCTACATTCCCAGGGATGCGCACAGCTGGGGCAAGGCCTATGACCCTGCGCGGGATCTCGGGGTCTACAGCATTTCGGACTATGCGCCGCTGCGCCAGCCGGCGTCCGGTACGCGCCATCTGTTTGCCGTCACCACGCTGGGGGAGGCCGCTGGCGTCATCACCCAGTTGCGCGTGCTCAATGACTCCTCGTTCCAGATCTGGGATTGGGTGTCCCAGGAGGGCTTTGCAGGGCAGAGCAACTGTGCAGGCGGCAATTCGTGCGCGCGAGGCACCAGCAGGATCACCGACTACAACCTGCTTGTGGAGGCCTGCTCCAGCAGCAATGTCCAGTTGCTCGAGGCCAGCTGCAAGGCCTATCCCAACGGCGGCAAGACCATCTACAAGCCCACGGGGCTGCTGCACGACTTCGGAGAGAACGGGAAGATGTACTTCGGCCTGCTCACAGGCTCGTACGAGAAAAACATCGCCGGCGGCGTGCTGCGTCGCAATATCAGCAATTTCGCAGAGGAAGTCGACCCTCAGACGGGCCAGTTCAGGACGGGTGTCAATGGCGTGGTCGCCAACATAGACCGCCAGCGCCTGATCGGCTACACCGGCGGCAAATACGTGGAATGCGGCTGGATCACGTCCGGCCCCATCAGTTCGCTGGACAAGCCTTCGAAGTGCGCCATGTGGGGCAATCCCATCAGCGAGATGATGTTCGAGACCATGCGCTACTTCGGCGGCGCATCCCAGGCCCTCGGCATCTATGACTACGCCGGCGGCTCCTCCAAGGATGCGTCCCTGGGCCTGTCCAAGCCCGCCTGGGAAACGCCCTACAGGGCCAAGGCCGAAGGCGGGGGCGGCTACCAGCACTGCTCCCGTCCCGTCATGACGGTGCTCAGCGACATCAATCCCTCCTACGACGGCAAGCTGCCCGGCAGCCGCTACGCGAGCGTCGGTGCCAGCGCCCTCAATGGCTTCAATGTCTCTGATGAGGTGGCGGCCATCGGCTCGGCCGAGCGCATAGACGGGAAGAACTTCTTCATCGGCCAGTCAACGTCGGCCAATGCCGACCAGGCTCCTTCGGTCAAGACCATTGCAGACCTGTCCTGGGCGCGCGGCCTGTCTCCCGAGGAGCCCAGCAAGGAAGGCACCTACTATGCCGCCGGTGTGGCCCGTTTCGGCGCCAGGAATGCCATCTTCGGCAACAGCCAGGGCAAGAATGCGCTGAGGACCTACTCCGTGGCCATTGCGTCACCGCTGCCGGAAATACGCTTTCCGATCGGCGGCAAACGCTTTGTGACCATTGCGCCGTTTGCCAAGACCGTCTCCGGCAGTGCCGGCGGCAGCACCGTGAACAATGCGGTCTTCACGCCGACCAACCAGATCGTCGACTACTACGTGGTCAATATTGCCAACACGGGCAAGGCGGACATCGATGCCTCGGTCAATGGCGGGCGGCCCTACGCGGAGTTCCGCATCAACTACGAGGACGTGGAGCAGGGCGCCGACCATGACATGGACGCCATCGCGCGCTACACGGTCGCGCTGCAGGCCGATGGCAAGGTGAAGATCGACATGGTGTCCGAATACGCCGCTGGCGGCCTGGGACAGCACATGGGTTATGTGATCTCGGGCACCACCAAGGACGGCATGTACCTGGAGGTGCGTGACAAGGACACGGCCTCGGCCTACTACGCCTACAACACGCCACCCAATCGCGATCCGGGCTACTGCCGGGGCAGCATCTCGGCCCAGCAGCGCACGGAATGCACGAACCTGGGGCTCACGGCCACCCGCAGCTTCACTCCGGGCAATGCGACCGACGCGGGCAGCTTCCTGAAGGGGCCGCTGTGGTATGCCGCCAAGTACGGTGTGCCGGACCGCGATCCCTCCAAGATCACGGGAGATCCGGACAACTATTTTCTTGTGACCAATGCCGGCACGCTCAAGGACCAATTGACCAAGGCGTTCAACGACATCCTGCAGAGCATCAGTTCCGTGACGGCGGTCAGCGTGGACATGCCCACTGCGACACTGGGCGAAGGCGCCGACCTGTACCGGACCACGTTCGAGGTCCAGTACTGGAGCGGCGATGTCATCCGCGAGAAGCTCACCACCAGCGACAGAACGCTGGTCTGGAGCGCGGCGGAACTCCTGTCGGCGCGGTCCGCCGATGACCGCAAGATCTACTATCCCAGCAGGACCGGCAGTGCCGTGTCGCTGAGCCCTTTCACGTACTCCAGTCTCAGCGGGCAGCGCTCCGATGCGTCCTGGCTGGCCGTGCTCAACACGGACCCGGCCACGAACTCCGCCGATGGCCAGGCAAAAAAGCGCATCGAGTTCCTGCGTGGCGAGGTGCGCGATGACTTGCGCGTGCGCAAGCCCCTGGACAGCGGAAAGCCCAATGTGCTGGGCGATATCGTCAATTCCTCGCTGGTGCGGGTCAAGGGCGGCCTGTACCGCGCCTCCGCCGCGGACAAGCTGGAGGGCAGCACCACCTATGCCGCCTTTGCCGCGAAACAGGCGACCAAGGAGATGCTGTATGTGGGCGCCAACGACGGCATGCTGCACGCCTTCGACGCGGCATCGGGCAAGGAGGAGTTCGCCTTCATTCCATCGGGCGTGAAGGATTCGCTCAATGTCCTGGCGTCCCGGTATGGCGCGGGCGGCGCTCCCCACCGCTACTTCGTGGACGGGACGCCCGTGGTCTCCGATGTCTACTTCGGCAACGCCTGGCACAGGGTGCTGGTCGGCAGCCTGGGCGCGGGCGGGAGGCAGGTCTTCGCGCTGGACGTCACGGATCCCACCTCTCCCCGGTTGCTGTGGGAGTTCGGGGTTGAACAGGACGAACGCATGGGTTACTCGATGCCCGCGCCTGTCGTTGCGCGGCTCAACGACGCCGGCCGGTCCAAGGGCAGGTGGGTGGTATTCCTGTCCAATGGCTACCAGGCGTCGAACAGCGCCTCCGGCGAGTCCAGCCTGTTTGTGCTGGATGTCTCCAGTGGCGAGGTCATCCGGCGCTTTGATTTCGCGGCAGGCATGACGGCCGCGGAGCTGAACGCGCTGCCTGCGCCGAAAAACGGCCTGTCGCGCGCCGCCGTGGTGGACAACAACGGCGATGGCAAGGTGGACATGGCCTATGCCGGTGATCTTGCGGGCAATGTATGGCGCGTGGACCTGGCCAGTGGTGCCAGCGGCTCATGGAATGCGCAACTGTTCTTTGTGGCACGCGAGTCCGAACGCAGCGGCGGCAAGCGGCTGTCCATCACCACCGCACCCTACGTGGTGCGGCACTCCAGCGGCAAGGGCGATGTGGTGGCCTTCGGCACGGGCCGCTTCATGACGGATGACGACAAGCTGGACATGCGCCGGCAATCGGTGTTCGGCGTCTGGGATCGCTACGGCACACCCGCCACGACTGCGCCGCAGCCGCTGCCTACCGCCGGCAAGGGGCGCGGGGATCTGCAGGCCCAGCAGTTCACCCAGGTGAGCGGCTTTCCGGGCAAGTTCGCCCTGTCGGCCAACCCGGTCACCTGGTACAAGGACGCCACCAGCACCGCCGACTCCAATGTGCACAGCTGGGGCTGGTACGTCGATCTGCCGCGCGACGGAGAAAGACTGGTCTACGACATGAGCCTGTACGGGCGGGGACTGGTGTTCACCTCCATCCGGCCGCCGCTGGGCGACCCCTGCTCCGCGGGCCTGGCCAGCACGATCTACGCCATCGATCCCGACACCGGGGGCAAGACCGACTATGTCGCCTTCGATGTGAACGGCGACGGCATCTTCAACGCCTCCGACAACCTGGCAGGCCAGCAGGTCAACGGCCGCGAGGTGGGGCCGGGCAGGCCCACCATCAGCGGCGCGAAGATCTTCGACTCCAGCGGAAAGCAAAGCGGGGCAGGAGGCGCAGGCAAGAGCGGGGGCGACGATATCAACAGTGGAGTGGACCGGGGGCGACAGAGCTGGCGCCGCCAGCCAGCGAACCCGTGACCGCCATCCCATCCACTACACACCCATCCACTACACACAGGGGCCTGCCGGCCCCGGCCGTCTGGCTGGCCCTGCGGGCCCCCGAGGAGAAATGCGTGCGCAGCAAGCTACATGGATTCACGCTGATCGAGCTGATGATCACGGTGGCGGTGGTCGCCATCCTTTCGGCGATCGCCTACCCCTCCTACCAGGAATACGTGCTGCGATCGCGGCGCGTGGAAGCGCAAAGCCTGCTGGGCGAGGCCGCCGCCCGGCAGGAGCGCTGGCGGGCGCAGAACGGCGGCTACACAAGCTCCGTCGCCAACCTCAGACTGCCCTGGGGGGACAAGTCCGAGAACGGCCACTACACCCTGACGATGGCCACGACCGCCAATGACGGCGGCTACACGCTCAAGGCCACGCGCACCGGCCGCCAGGCATCGGACAGGCGCTGCGGCGACTACACCCTGAACGCCCTGGGCGTGAAGGGCATCTCGCCCTTGGGAACGGTGGGAGACTGCTGGCGCTGAGCGCCACCGGGGCCGGGGCCTCAGTCCTGCGCCTCATCCACAAATTCCACCATGGCCGCCGACACCCTGGGCAAGCGGCCTCGTACCCGTGCCGTACTACCGCGGTCAGGTGCGTTGCGAATCCAGCTGCTCACCGTTCCTGGCCACTTCCTGCGCCTTGGAGTAGCTTTCGATCAGCAATTGGTACGGCGGAAAGACTGCGCTGTAGGCCTGCGCCCACTGCAACGCGTCCTCACGGTTCCAGGTCTTTTGCACCTCCGAGCACACCGCCGCCGTGTCCATCGGCACGACACCAGCCTGCACGATGCGCGCCAGCGTGATTTCCTGCGCCATTTTCGAGTAGGTCCCCGAGGCGTCGATCACCGCGAAGACCTGGTAGCCCTCGTGCACTGCGGCGATGCTGGGGAAGGCCATGCAGACGCTGGTGATCGTCCCCGCGATGATGAGCTGCCTGCGCCCAGTGGCCTTGACGGCAGCGACGAACTCCGGGTTGTCCCAGGCGTTGATCTCGCCCTTGCGCGCAACGTACCGGGCATGCGGGGCGTACTGGTGGATCTCGGGGATCAAGGGGCCGTTCGGACCCTGCGGCACCGATGCGGTGGTGATGACCGGGATCTTCGCCAGTGTCGCTACCTTGGCGAGTGTGGTGGCATTGGCACGCACCTCGGTGAAGGGCATGTCCTTGATGGTCTGGAACAGGCCGCTTTGATGGTCGATCAGCAGCATCGCCACATTGTCGGGATCGATGACCGGGCGGGCGCCGTTGAAGTTGGCGGTGGTTTGGGGTGTGCTCACGGTCTTCTCCTCAATTGCCCTGGGTGAACGTGGTGTGGCTCGTGATCAGGTTGCGGTAGTCGGGGATGTGGTTGGAAAACAGAGTGCCCAGCCCCTGCACGTCGTTGCGCCAGTCGCGGTGCAGTTCGCAGGCAGCGCCGAACCAGCTCATCAGTTGCACGCCGGCCTGCGACATGCGATTCCACGCCGCATCGCGGGTGATGGAGTTGAAGGTGCCGGAGGCGTCAGTGATCACGAAGACGTCGAAGCCTTCCTCGATGGCCGACAGTGCCGGGAAGGCCACGCACACCTCGGTCACCACGCCGGCGATGATGAGTTGCTTCTTGCCCGTGGCCTTCACGGCCTTGACGAAGTCCTCGTTGTCCCAGGCGTTGATGTTGCCGGGCCGGGCGATGTAGGGCGCCAGGGGAAACTGGCTCTTGAGCTCCGGCACCAGAGGTCCGTTGGGACCGTTCTCGAAGCTGGTCGTCAGGATGGTGGGCAGCTTGAAATAGCTGGCGATGTCGGCCAGCGCCAGCACGTTGTTCTTGAACTTGTCCGGGTCGATGTCGCGTACAAGGGATAGCAGGCCGGTCTGGTGGTCTACCAGCAGCACGGCGGCGTTGTCCTTGTCCAGGCGGACGTAGGGCTTGGTCATGGTGAATCTCCTTGGGTCGCCCAGACAAAGGTCTTGGCTGACGGATAGAGAATAGGATTCGAACGATGAGCGCGGTAGTCGTTAATAATTGCCATCAGAGTCCTATCTGAGGAACGATGAAGGCGGTGTGCAATGAAAGACCTGAACGACCTCTACTACTACGTGCAGGTAGTGGACCACGGCGGCTTTGCGCCCGCGGGCCGCGCGCTGGGGATGCCCAAATCCAAGCTGAGCCGTCGCATTGCGCAGCTTGAGGAGCGTCTCGGCACGCGCCTGATCCAGCGCTCCACGCGGCGATTTGCCGTCACCGAGACCGGCCAGACCTACTACGGCCACTGCAAGGCGATGCTGGTGGAGGCCGACGCCGCCGACGAGGCCATCGCGCTGACCCACGCCGAGCCGCGCGGCATCGTGCGCATGACCTGCCCGGTGGCGCTGCTCGATGCGCGCATCGCCGACATGCTGGCGGCCTTCATGGCCGCGTATCCGCGCGTGGAGATCCACCTCGAGGAAACCAACCGCCGCGTGGACGTGGTGGGCGAAGGAATCGACGTTGCCATCCGCGTGCGCCCGCCGCCGCTGGAAGACAGCGACCTGGTGATGCGCATGCTCGCCGAGCGCGGGCAATGCCTGGTGGCCTGCCCGCGGCTGTTGACAGGCGGCATCCCCCAGGTGCCCGCCGACCTGGCAGGCCTGCCGAGCATGGACCTGGGCCTGCCGCAGCACGAGCATGTGTGGCACCTGATCGGCCCGGACGGCACGCAGGCGGCCATCCGCCACCGGCCGCGCCTGGTCACGCGCGGCATGCTGGCGCTGCGCGCGGCGGCCTTGGCGGGGGTGGGCGTGGTGCAACTGCCCTCGATGATGGTGCGCGAGCAGATCGCGCGCGGTGAACTGGTCCACGTCATCCCGGGCTGGGCGCCACGGCGCGAGATCATCCATGCGGTGTTCGCCTCACGGCGCGGGCTGCTGCCGGCCGTGCGGGCGCTGCTGGATTTCCTGGCAGAGCGGTTTGAGGCGCTGGACGAAGACTGAGCTGCCGGCAAGCCGACTGGCTACCACCCGGAGCTCCATCTTCATCGCTGACAGATGAATGATCCGGCCGGGTACCTTGATGCCTTCCACCTCCGGAAGCTGCTTTTCCAGAGCGACCAGATTTTCAATCAATCGGGACCGTGCGATCACGCGGCCGTCGTGTTACATGTGCGCCGAGCGGACGCCAGGAGACAGCTCTTGTGCGCCATCGATCCTGCCCGTAGAGCACGGCAATGTCCCGGTGCTTGCCGTTAGTCAGGCACGTAGTCAGGCACGTCGAACCCACTCCGGATGGCATCACGTCACGCGTGTATCGCGCCACCCGGGCGCCGTTGGACGATATCGAAAGCTAGGGGTACCTGAAGCCCGAGACCAGTGCGGGCCCTTGGACTTCTTTGGACGTATTGGGATTTCTTGGGATGCCAGGATGGCCTGCCCGGAGGGACTCGAACCCCCGACCTATTGCTTAGAAGGCAATTGCTCTATCCGGTTGAGCTACGGGCAGGTATGGCCGCTGACGGGCCAGCGCGGATCATACCCGCAATGGGCGGGCGCTCAGGGCTTGGCGGCGTGCCCTGGCGCCCTTGCCGTCATTCGGCGTCGTCTTCTTCCTCGAAAACCACCGAAGGAGGTGCCATCACGCGCGCCATGTCGGTCATCGTGGGCACCAGGCCGCGTGCAAGGTAGCTGTAGGGCGTGTCGGGCTCCAGTGCCGCAGCGGCAAGATTGGCCATGGGCTGGTTCATCGTCAGGTAGTAGCTGCCCACGGGCGCTTCGACGGCGCCGCGCGTGAGCGCATAGGCGCCGCTGGCGGGCGCAGCCGAGCGGGCTTCGTTGTACGAGTCGGCCAGCAACTGGCCGGGCTCGGCCACCTTGAGCACCTGCAGGCCCAACAGGCGCAGCCTGTCCACGGCGGGCTGGGCGCTGGCGGACAGCCAGTAGCCGCAGGAGCGTGGGCGCGACAGCGTGGTGCGCGGCTGCAGCGAAGCGTTCCAGTCCACGCGCACCTGCTGGTCGGCGCCCGTGTCGGGCTGGATCATGGTGAGGGTGCGCTGCTCGGGGGTCTGCTCGGCCAGTACGGCCAGTTGCTGGTGGCAGGCAAGGGAGGCGGTCTCGCGCGCCACGAAGGCCTGCACCTGGGTGAGGTCCTTGGCGCGCTCGGCACTGGAATGCAGCACGCGTGTGGACGCGGTGACCAGGGTGTGCACGCGCCGCTGGATGTGGGCGCGGCCCAGGTCCGAGCCACGGCTGCTGACCAGGTAGCCCACCGAGTTCTTGAGCCCGCTGACGTTGCGCAGCGAATCGGGCGCGAGGCTGCCCATGGAGATGGACTTGTCCTGCAGATCCTGGCTGGTGGTGTAGTACCAGTCGCTGCTCAGGCCGGCCTGCGACAGCGCGGTGCGCAGCGGCGCCGTGTACCACTCGCGCGCAGCCTTGGTCACGAATTCATTCTGGTTGGCCGTGGCCGAGTACTGCAGCAGGGCGTCGTAGCGCTGTATGGCCTGGTACTTCTGCAGGAAGATGCTGGCGGCGGGGAATTCCTGCAGGTCCACCACGGCGACGGGGCGGTAGTCGCGCGCCAGCGTGGCCAGGGCCTTGGCCTCCGGCGTGTTCAGGAGCAGGTGGTCATGGGCGATGTCGGTGCCATCGGCTGCATTGCGCGTGCCGGCTTCCACGGCGTCGGGGTTGGCGCGCGGCACGAGGATCACGTTGATCTGCTGCAGCAGCGGCTCCAGCAGGCCGCCGGGAGCGAGCTCGCGGGCGATGATGAGCAAGGCCTCCGTGCCCGCAGGTTCGTCGCCGTGCTGGCCGGCCACGAGCATGACCGTGGGGCGGCGGCTGTCATAGAGCGCAGACGGCTGAATGCCGGGTGCGCGCGTGGCCACCAGGGCCTGGATGGGGCTGCCGCGCTGCGAGCTGCCGGGCTGCACGATACCCAGGCGCGTGTCGCGGCCCAGGGTTTTGCTGGCCTGGCTGTTCAGCCAGGAAGACAGTTCGCTGGCCGTGGTGAACTGGTTGCGCTGCGGCGCCAGGCCCGGTGTGTCGTAGCGGGTGGCTGGATCGGGAAAGCGCGCAGCCACGGCCGCGTTGTAGGGCAGGGGGACCAGGTTGTTGGCCGGCGCGATGGGCTGCGTGGTCGCCTGCGGCACCACCGGGGTGGCCGGGGCCGGCCGGGTGGGGGCGGGCGCCTGGGGCTTGGAGGTGGTGGGCCATGGCGGCAGCGGGGTGCTGGCGCAGGCGGAAAGCAGGGCTGCGCACGCCAGGGCCGACCACCGCAACCTGTCCTGTGGCAGCTCCGAATCGGGGCGCTGGCTGGAGGGGGTGGCGTGTGGGGTCTGCAGTGTCATGGCGTGGCCTTGAGGAACCAGTCGGGGGAGTCTTTGGAAATCCGGGAAAAGGGCGCGGCCTTCAATCGCCGCAGGCCGCAATGCTATCGGGATGATAGCCATGCAGGCTTGCGGCGCGCTGTCGGCTGAATGCGCAATCTGCGCCATGTGAAAAGGGCTGCAGCCCCGGAGAGATGCAGCCCTTTTTTGTTGGCGGATTACTCGGCTTGCCGCAGGGCATGCCAAGGAGCCGTGGTGCAGGTCAGCGACCGTAGCCGCCGCGCGAGGGGCCGCCACGGCCACCGCCGCCGAAGCCGCCACCACCGCCGCCGCCACCATTGCCGCCGCGGTTGAAGCCGCCACGGCGGCCGCGTTCGGCCATGGTGTCCACGCTGGTGCGCATCGGATCGGGCTGGCCGCCACCTGCGCTGCCACGGGGGCCGCTGCTGCGTGCATGGCCCAGCTGCGTGCCCAGGTGGGCATCAGCGCGCGGGGGTTGGTCATCGAAGCGACGGACACCGCCGCCGCCTTCGCCGTCAGGGCGCGGGCCGCGCCTGGGGGCGTTCTGGGGGGCTGCCTTGGGACGGTGGGCGGCGCCGGAGCCATTGCCCGGACCATCGAAGCGATCGCGGCGCGGCTTGTTGTTGGCGCTTGCACCGGCGTGGTTGCGGCCACGGCCCTGGCCGCCGGCGTTGCCTTCGGAGCGGCCTTCGTCCGAGCCGGCCTTGGGAGCCTGGCCACGGCCACCTGCGCGGCCGCCACGGTCGGGCTGGGTGGCCTTGGTGGTGCGGATGCGGTCCATCATTTCCTGGCGCGCAGCCTTGGCGGCGGCCTGCATGACGTCACGGCTGGGCGGCTTGCCTGCACCGCCCCAGATGGTCTGGCGGCCCATGGCGATGGGTTCGGCCACTTCGTCCTCTTCAGGGCCGAAGCCTTCGAGCACCTGCACAGGGATTTCCTGCTTGGTGAAGCGCTCGATGTCCATCATGAAGCCTTCTTCGTCCATGCAGACCAGGCTGACGGCGTGGCCTTCGCGACCGGCACGGCCCGTGCGGCCGATGCGGTGCACGTAGTCCTCGGACACGTTGGGGATCTCGTAGTTCACGACGTGCGGCAGCTCGTCGATATCGATGCCGCGTGCAGCGATGTCGGTGGCGACCAGGGCGCGCAGCTCGCCGGTCTTGAAGCCGGCCAGGGCCTGGGTGCGGGCGCTCTGGCTCTTGTTGCCGTGCAGCGCCATGGCGCTGATGTTGTTCTTGGTCAGGAATTCGGCAACGTTGTTGGCGCCGAACTTGGTGCGCGTGAACACCAGAACCTGGCTCCAGTTGTTCTCGTTGATGATGTGCAGCAGCACCTGCTTTTTCTTGCCGCGGCCCACGGGGTGGATCACCTGGGTGATGCGCTGGACCGTGGTGTTGCTGGGCGTGACCTGAATGGACTGCGGGTTGCGCAGCAGGCCGTTGGCCAGGTCGCGGATCTCGTCGCTGAAGGTGGCCGAGAACAGCAGGCTTTGCTTGTCCTTGGGCACCAGGGCCAGCACCTTCTTGACGTCATGGATGAAGCCCATGTCCAGCATGCGGTCGGCTTCGTCGAGCACCAGGACTTCGACGGTGGACAGGTCCATGAAGCCTTGCTGCTGCAGATCCAGCAGGCGGCCCGGCGTGGCGACCAGGATGTCCACGCCCTTCTTGATGCGGTCGATCTGGGGCTTCATGCCCACGCCGCCGAAGATGACGGTGGAGTTGATGTCCAGGTACTTGGCGTAGCTGCGCACCGATTCCTCGACCTGTGCGGCGAGTTCACGCGTGGGCGTCAGCACCAGGGCGCGGATGCCCTTGCCGCCGAACTTGTTGCGCGGCACCTGGCCTTGCGAGAGGCGGTGCAGCATGGGCAGGGTGAAGGCAGCGGTCTTGCCGGTGCCGGTCTGGGCGCCTGCCAGCAGGTCGTGGCCGGCGAGCACCGCAGGGATGGCCTGTGCCTGGATGGGAGTCGGGTTCTCGTAACCCTCCTCAAGCACGGCCTTCAGAATGGCGGGAGCCAGATTCAGTTCTTCAAATGTCATGTGATCAAAGATGCGCCCGTCCGGGGCGCTGGGTATCTGCCTGTCGAGGCAACCAGGGCGGTTGCCGGACCAGTCGTAGGCGGATGTAGTTCAATGTCGGGAGCCTGGAAAACAGCGTCCATCGTCCCCAGCTGGAATGCTGATGTCACGGGCAACTGGAACCCGTGACGCAGGGTATTGTCGCATGCGCGGATAATCACGGCTGGCGTGCAACCGATTTGTTGCCCGGTTTTTGCAGAAATCAACGATTCAAGTACTCGGACCAGAATGGCTCAATACGTTTTCTCGATGAACCACCTCACCAAGACCGTGCCGCCCAAGCGGCAGATCTTGAAGGACATCTCTCTCAGCTTTTTCCCGGGCGCCAAGATCGGCGTGCTGGGTCTGAACGGCTCGGGCAAGTCCTCGCTGCTCAAGATCATGGCTGGGGTGGACAAGGAATTCGAAGGCGAGGCGCTGCCCATGCAGGGCCTGTCCATCGGCTACCTGCCGCAGGAGCCGCAGCTCAATGCGGAGCACACCGTGCGCCAGGCCGTGGAAGAGGCCATGGCCGAAGTCAACGCGGCCCGTTCGCGCCTCGATGAAATCTACGCCGCCTATGCCGAGCCCGATGCCGACTTCGACGCGCTGGCCGCCGAGCAAGGCGAGCTCGAAGCCAAGATCGCCGCTGCCGGCACCGACTCCGAGCACCAGCTGGAGATCGCTGCCGACGCCCTGCGCCTGCCGGCCTGGGATGCCGTGATCGGCAAGCTGTCCGGTGGCGAAAAGCGCCGCGTGGCCCTGTGCAAGCTGCTGCTGTCCAAGCCCGACATGCTGCTGCTTGACGAACCCACCAACCACTTGGACGCCGAGTCCGTGGAATGGCTGGAGCAATTCCTGCACCGCTTCACCGGCACCGTGGTGGCCATCACCCACGATCGCTACTTCCTGGACAACGCTGCCGAGTGGATTCTGGAACTGGACCGTGGCCACGGCATTCCCTACAAGGGCAACTATTCCGAATGGCTGTTCCAGAAGCAAAGCCGCCTGGAGTCCGAGCAAAAGGGCGAGGAAGCCCGCGCCAAGGCCCTGAAGAAGGAACTGGAGTGGGTTCGCCAGAATGCCAAGGGCCGCCAGACCAAGTCCAAGGCCCGTATCGCGCGCTTCGAGGAGCTGAGCGATTTCGAATACCAAAAGCGCAACGAAACCCAGGAAATCTTCATTCCTGTGGCCGAGCGCCTGGGCACCCAGGTCATCGAGTTCAACAACGTCACCAAGAGCTTTGGTGACCGCGTGCTCATCGACAACTTGACCATGAACATCCCCGCTGGCGCCATCGTCGGCATCATCGGCCCCAACGGTGCCGGCAAGTCCACGCTGTTCAAGCTGATCGCGGGGCGCGAGCAGGCCGACTCCGGCGAAGTCATCGTGGGCCAGACGGTCAAGATGGCCTATGTGGAGCAGACGCGTGACGCGCTGGCCAACGACAAGACGGTGTGGGAAGACATCTCGGGCGGGCTGGACATCATCAACGTCGGCAAGTTCCAGATGGCGTCGCGCGCCTACGCAGGCCGCTTCAACTTCAACGGCCAGGACCAGCAAAAGAAGGTCGGCAACCTCTCCGGTGGCGAGCGCGGCCGCCTGCACCTGGCCAAGACGCTGATCCAGGGCGGCAACGTGCTGCTGCTGGACGAACCCTCCAACGACCTGGACGTGGAAACCCTGCGCGCGCTGGAAGATGCGCTGCTGGAGTACGCGGGCACGGTGCTGGTGATCTCCCACGATCGCTGGTTCCTCGACCGTATCGCCACGCACATCCTGGCGGCCGAAGGCGATTCGCAATGGGTGTACTTCGACGGCAACTACCAGGAGTACGAAGCCGACAAGAAGAAGCGCCTGGGCGAAGAGGGTGCCAAGCCCAAGCGCATGCGCTACAAGGCACTGAAGTAAGCATCAAAGGCAAGCCTCAAAGCGCCTCCGGCACGGGCTGGAGCCTGTATTCTTCGGGCCATGAATCCTCCACCCGTTTCTGTTGCCGCGTTGCAAGCCTGCCTGGTGCAGGCTGTTCGCGGCTCGGAGGCGCTGATCCTGCGGCTGCTGCAGCGCACGGCGCATGCCATGGAGCAGGCCGACCAGCCGGGCTCCGGCCTGCCGCGCCGCGCTGAAATCCCCGAGGCGCTGGAGCTGCTGGCCCGCCATCGGGCGCCCATGCTCAAGGGCTATGGGCGGGCGCTGCTGGAATGCTTTGGTCAATCCGGCGGCGCTGCGGCCTGGCCCCCTGTGCCTGGCATGTCCGGTGCGTCCGGTGTGCCCGGCACCACCGATTTCGCCTCCCTCTCCCTCCTGGACGATTCCGTGCTGCAGTCCCAGCTGGCCCACCAGCGCCTGCTGCAGCATGTGGCGCCGCAGGTGGAGATCGCGCTGGCCGAGCTCGATGCCCTGGTCAGCGCCGTCCAGGGCCTGGACCGTGTCCAGCCCGAACGCAATCCGCTGCGGCCCCACAGCTATGTGCAGGCGCTGCAGCGCGTGATCGACGACACCGGAGTGGACCCCGGCTCCGCCGCCTGCTGGCTGGGCTTCATGCGCGAGCACCTGGGTGCGCTGCTGGTGTCCGAGTACGGCCATATCGCCCAATCCCTGCGTGACAAGGGGGTGCAGCCTGCGGCCTATGGCCTGGCGCCGGTACAGGCCCCTTCGCCCGACGCGGGACGCCGCCATTCCGACCTGCCGGGGCAAAGCCGCTGGCGGGCACCTTCCCACTATGGCGATGCCGTGGCCCAGAGCCGCGCCTATGGCTCCTTTGGCCAGCAGGCCCAGGAAGATGAGCTGACGCGGCGCCTGGTGGCCGCCCTGCTGTCCGATCCACGCTGGATGGATTCGCACCGCGAGGCGCCCGCTGCGGCGCCTTCTTCCATGTTGGCGCTGGCCCACACATCCTCCTATTCCGTGCCCGGGCAGTTTGCGCCGGCCATGGACGGCGCAAGCCGCCTGCAGACCACCGCCTGGCAGGGCAGCGAGACGGCACCCACCGTGCTGGCGGCGCTGCCCGAAGGCTGGACTTCGCTGAGCTGCATGGCGCTGGAGTCCGTGCAGCACCACTCGGCCCAGCTGGAGCAACTGATGCAGGCGCTGCAGCCGCCCGAGCAGCAGGAGCCCGCACCCGGCGTGCGCGCCGACGACGGCGCCGCGCTGCACACCCTGCAGCGCATGATGCGTTTCATGGCGGCCGACACGCGCCTGCTGCCTTCCGTGCAACGCACCGTGGGCCGTCTGGAGCCGCTGCTGCAGCAGCTGGTGGTCCAGGACGCGCGCTTTTTTGAAGACCGCAGCCACCCCGCGCGCCAGCTGCTTGATGAGCTGACGGCACGCAGCCTGTGGTTCGACAGTGAATCCGCGCCCGGCTACGGTCAATTCCTGCAGGTGGCCGATTCCGCCGCCATGCGGCTGGCGGCCCTGCAGCGTGCCGATGCGTCGGCCTTTGCCACGGTGCTGCAGCAGCTGCGCGACGGTTGGGGCGGCAGCGGCATGCAGCCCGTGGGCCCTGGCGAAATGCCGGAAGGCGGCACGGTGACCGGGCCTGTCTCGGCTGCGCTCAGGCATGTGGAAAGGCGGGGCGTGGACCCGCGCTGGCCCGAAACCGCCATGCCCAGGGCCGAGCAGATTGCAGCCGCCATCCGGCGCCTGCCCAGCGCCCAGGGCGTGCCCGATGACATTCTGGAATTCGCCACGGGACCCTGGGCCGAAGTGATCGCCAGCGTTCAGGAACCCGTGGACGGCAGCGAGGCCCGGGACCCCGGCGGCTATCTGGCCCTGGTGCCCAGCCTGCTGTGGAGCGTGTCGGCACATGCGGGCCGTGATACCGACCGCCTGGTGGCGCTGGCACCCCGGCTGCAGGCCCGGCTGCGCGCCGGCCTGCGCAGCGTGGGGCGTACGGAAGAGGAAATCCAGGCCTTTGCCGCGCGCCTGGCCGGCCTGCACCAGGATGCGCTGGATGCCGGTGTGGTCCGCCAGCCCATAGAGAGCGTGGACATTTATCTGGACTCCGTACCGCCGACCATCTACGGGTCGGACTCGGTGCTGGCGTCCCTGTCTTCCTCCACTGGTGCGGCAACGCTTGGCCAGACAACGCCAGGCTCCCTGGCGGGCCGTCTGCCGCAGTCGTTGTTTGGCGTGGCGGCCTCCCTGCCGGTGCCGCTCGATGTGCGGCAGCCGATGGCGGACGATATCGGCGCGCTGACCGAGCAGGACCTGGAACTGCCCGAGGCGCTGCAGGATGAGCTGCCGGCCACCCCGGCTGCACAAGCGCCGCAGGCCCTTGCTGGGCTTGCGGGGCAGGCTGCGTTGGCCGTTGGCGAAGCCGCCCCGATGCCTGCCGAGCCCGCGCTGCCCCTGGAGCCACCGCCGCCGGTGGTTCCCGTGGTGTCCGAAGACTGGGCGCTGGGCACCTGGGTGGAACTGTCCAACGCCCGGCAGTGCATCCGCACCCAGCTGACCTGGGTCAGCCCGCAGCAGACGCTGTTCCTGTTCACGGCCACCGATGGCAGCACCCAGTCCATGACGCGCCGCATGCGTGACAAGCTGCTGGCGCAAGGGCAGCTGCGGCGCGTGGACTGAGGCGCCTGCCGCACATGTGCCGGCGCCGATGGGTACGAATCGTGCCCAATTCGGGCCTTGCGGAGGTTGAGGCCTGAGGCCTGTCAAAAAGACAATGTCCTGCATCGGTGCGCTCCGGATCACGGGCGCATCACCGAATAGACCCCACCAGCAGGAGACAGGAATCATGGCGCGTTTGAGGATAGGCATCGTCGGAGCAGGCATTGGCGGACTGGCGGCAGCCAATGCGCTGCACCAGGCAGGGCATGAAGTATTGGTGTTCGAGCAAAGCCGGCAGTTCCTGCGCGTGGGCGCGGACATCAACCTCACGCCCAATGCCGTGCGCGCCCTCGATGGCCTGGGCGCCGACATTGCCGCCGCCGTGCGCGCCAGCGCCGCCCGGCCCACGCACCGCATCAGCCGCAACTGGGACACGGGCGAGGAAACCTCGCGCCTGACCATGGGTGACGAGGCCGAGCGCAAGTACGGCGCCCCGCAGTTGACCATCCACCGCGCCGATCTGCTGGCCGCGCTGGCCGATGCCTTTCCGCTGGACCAGGTGCAGTTGGGCAAGCGTGCCAGCCAGATCACGCAGACGGGGCAAGGCGTGGGCATCGCCTTCACCGATGGCAGCGAAGTGGCCGGGCTGGACGCACTCATTGGCGCGGACGGCATCCACTCCGTGGTGCGCGCGGCCCTGTTCGGTGCCGAGAGCCCGCGCTTCACGGGTGTGGTGGCCTTCCGCGCGGTGGTGCCCACCGAGCGCGTGCGCCATGTGCCCGACATCCAGGCCTTCACCAAATGGTGGGGCGCCACGCCGCAAAGCCAGATCGTGACCTTTCCTCTGAACCAGGGGCGCGACACCTTCATCTTCGCCACCACGGCCCAGGATTCCTGGCACGAGGAATCGTGGACCACGCCCGGCAGCGTCGAGGAGTTGCGCGGCTTCTACGCCGATTTCCATCCCGATGCCCGGGCGCTGCTCGACGCCTGCGATGGCGTGCTCAAGACCGCGCTGTACGAGCGCGATCCCCTGCCGGCCTGGTCGCAGGACCGCATCACGCTGCTGGGCGATGCCTGCCACCCGATGATGCCCTTCATGGCCCAGGGCGCAGGCATGGCCATCGAAGACGCCGTAGTGCTGGCCCGCAACCTGGATGCCGCCCCGGGTCCGCAGCAGGTGCCCGAGGTCCTGGCGCGCTACCAGGCCATGCGCATGCAGCGCACCAGCGAGATCCAGATCGGCTCGCGCGGCAACAACTGGCTGCGCGCCGGTGGCAATGCCGATGGCGTCTACGGCTACGACGCCTGGGCGGTTGCGCTGCAGGCCTGAGCCCGGTCAGGGCCGGCAGGCGGCCAGTTCCCTGGCGCAGGGCAGCTCCAGCCCTTCGGCCGTGGTCAGCGACTGCGCGGCCAGCACGGCGCGCACCGTGGCCAGGGCGACGGCCTCGGCGGCCATGGCGGACAGGGTCAGCATGCCCAGTGAGTGCCCGGCCAGGCCCGTGCCCAGGGCGAACAATGTGTCGCCATCGCTCATGGTGTGCACGGGGCGTATGGCGCGTGCCAGGCCGTCATGGGATACCACGGCCAGGCGCTGGGCCTGGACCTTGGTGATGCGCGCATCGGTGGCAATCACGCCGATGGTGGTGTTGGTGCCTGCCAGCAGCGGCCGGGGCTCTTCGCCGCGCAGCAGGGCACGGCAGGTGTCGTGCAGCTGGCGGCCATCGGGGCTGCGCGCGCCGGCCAGCAGCGCGCCGCTGTGGGGGTCGACCACATCGCCCACGGCATTGCAGGCGATCAGCGCGCCCACGGTGACGCCATGCACGGTGAGCGAGGCCGTGCCAATGCCACCCTTCATGGCGCGATCCATGCCGAAGACCTTGCCCACGCAGGCGCCCATGCCGGCGCCCACATTGCCCTCGGCAGGCCGCGCGGCGCTGGCGGCCTGGCAGGCCGCATGGCCGGCATCGGCACCCGGGCGAATGCGGCTGTCGCCCACCGCCAGGTCGAACAGCACGGCGGCCGGCACGATGGGCACGCGCCCCACGCCCACATCCAGCCCTATGCCCTGCTCATCGAGCCAGCGCATGGCGCCGCTGGCCGCGTCCAGCCCCCATGCGCTGCCGCCCGAGAGCATGACGGCATGCACCTGCTGCACCAGGTTGGAGGGATGCAGCAGGTCGGTCTCGCGCGTGCCGGGGGCGGCGCCACGCACATCGCAGCCCCCCACGGCGCCGCCGCGCGCCAGCACGACGGTGCAGCCCGTGGGGCGGCGGGCATCGGTGTGGTGGCCTACCTCGATGCCCTGTACGCGGGTGATGGAGCCGGGGTCTGAGTCGGTGCTTGGCATGCGCTGCTCTGCTCGGTGATGGACAGGCCTTCACCTTAGCCGAAACGGCAGCCCTGCACCCGGTCTTCAGCGCAGCACTTCCAGCTGCGTGACCACGAAGGCGCCCTGGTCCTGCTCGGCGCGAAAGCGCACCTTGTCGCCGGCCTTGAGGGCGGGCTCGGGTGCAGCCACGCGCAGCTGGAAGACCATGGTCATGGGCGGCATGCCCAGGTTCTTGAGTTCGCCGTGGCGCAGCGTGACCTTGCTGGTGCGAGCATCCCAGCGCGTGACCTCGCCTTCGCTGAGGTCCTGGCTGACGGCGGCAGGTTCGGTTTCGGCAGATTGCGCGCCATGCGCCGCATGGTCGTGGGCCGTGGCCTGGGCACCGGCCCAGGCCGGGATCAGCGCGGCGGCAAGGGCCAGGCGCACGGCAAGGGCGGTACGGGACGTACGGGAAACAAGGAGGGCTGTGTTGTGCATGGTGTGCTCCGGGGTTCAGCGGTAGCTGGTGAAGGTGCGGGTGGAAACGTCGCTGTTCATGAGGTTCTTGGTGATCAGCAGCACCTCGTAGGGGTCCTTGCGGCCGCCGTACTCGGGGCCGTCCATGCCGGGGCTGCCCACGGGCATGCCGGGCACGGCAATGCCCAGCGCCTTGGGCTTTTGCTTGAGCAGCTTGTGCACGTCGGCCGCAGGCACATGGCCTTCGAGCGCATAGCCTTCGACCAGGGCCGTGTGGCAGGAGCCCAGGCGCGCCGGAATGCCCAGCCTGGCGCGCACGGCGCTGTTGCCGGTGTCGTGCACGGTGACGGCAAAGCCGTTTTGCTCCATGTGCACCACCCAGTCCTGGCAGCAGCCGCAGTTGGGGTCCTTCCAGACCTCGACGGGGATGCGGGTGCTGGGTGCTTCTTTGGGCGCCGTGGGTGCGGCCGCCCACAGCGAAGGGGCGGCGAATGCCGTGCAGGCCAGGGCCATGCGGCGCAGCGCACTGCGGCGCGGGTGGGCGGATGCCATGCGTTCATGTTTCATGGGGTGCTCCTGAAGGGGGGAAGAAGGGGCGCGCTCATTGCGTCACCGTGATGGTTCCGCGCATGCCGGCCTGGTAGTGGCCGGGGATGAGGCAGGCAAAGTCGAAGCTGCCTTCGCGGTTGAAATTCCAGACCAGGTCGCCGGATTTGCCGGGCGAGACATGGGCCATGTAGGGCTCGCCGTGCTCCATGGTGGGGAACTTGAGCATCATCTGCGCGTGCTCGTCCAGCGAGGCCGGCGTACCCAGCACGATCTCGTGCATGACCTGGCCCTTGTTGGCCACGCGCAGGCGCACCGTCTCGCCGCGCTTGACGCTGATGCGCTCTGGCGTGAAGCGCATGTTGTCGCTCATGTCCAGGGTGATGGTGCGCCGGGCGGCCGAGGCATCGCCGGCAATGCCCCAGGGCTTTTGCTCCTTGACCGCGGCGGCCCTGGGAGCTTCATCGTGGGCTTCGCTGCCATGGGCGAAGACGGCAGCGGGGCCGGCAAGCAGTGCGGTGGCGAGGAGGAGGGCAAAGGTGTTCATGAGGTACTCCTTGGATGGCATCAGTGGTGCTCATGGCCCGCACCGGGCTTGCGCACGCTGGGTGCGCCGGGGGACTGGCCAGGCGTGGTCTGGCGCGGTGCGGAGGCTTCGGCCGCCGGCCCCTTCCATTCATAGGCCACGCTGCCCTTGGGGTGGGTGAACCAGCCCGGGTCGCCGTAGTCGTTGGCGCCCAGCTGCTCGCGCACCTTGAGGGTGGTGAACATGCCGCCCATCTCGATGGGGCCGAAGGGGCCCGTGCCGGTCATCATCGGGAAGGTGTTGTCGGGCAGGGGCATTTCCATGGAGGCCATGTCGCCCATGCCGCGCTCGCCCATGACCATGTAGTCGGGCACGATCTTCTGGATCTTGCCGACCAGGCCCCGGTGGTCCACGCCGATCATGGTCGGCGTGTCATGCCCCATGGCGCCCATGGTGTGGTGGCTCTTGTGGCAGTGCAGGGCCCAGTCGCCCAGCTCGTCGGCGATGAACTCCACCTGGCGCATCTGGCCCACGGCCACGTCGGTGGTCACCTCGGGCCAGCGCGCGGACCGGGGCACGGGGCCGCCGTCGGTGCCCGTGACCTCAAATTCGTGGCCGTGCAGGTGGATGGGGTGGTTGGTCATGGTCAGGTTGCCCACGCGCAGGCGCACGCGGTCGCCGCGCCTGGCGACGACGGGGCTGATGGCGGGGAACACCCGGCTGTTGAAGGTCCAGATGTTGAAGTCCGTCATTTCGGCCACGCGTGGCGTCATGGAGCCGGGCTCCACGTCGTAGGCCGACAGCAGGAAGGCGTAGTCGCGCTGGACCTCGGCGATCTGCGGGTGGGCCGCCTTCGGATGCGTGATCCACAGGCCCATCATGCCCATGGCCATCTGCACCATCTCGTCGGCATGCGGGTGGTACATGAAGGTGCCGGGACGGCGCGCCGTGAACTCGTAGACGAAGGTCTTGCCGGGCGGGATGTGCGGCTGGGTCACGCCGCCCACGCCGTCCATGCCGTTGGGCAGGCGCTGGCCGTGCCAGTGCACGGTGGTGTGCTCGGGCAGGCGGTTGGTCACGAAGATGCGGACCTTGTCGCCTTCCACGACCTCGATGGTCGGTCCCGGGCTCTGGCCGTTGTAGCCCCACATGTTGACGAAGAAGCCCGGTGCCACCTCGCGCACCACGGGCTCGGCCACCAGGTGGAATTCCTTGACGCCTGCGTTCATGCGCCAGGGCGTGGTCCAGCCGTTGAGCGTGACCACGGGGCGGTAGGGGCGGCCGTTGGGCGGTGCCAGCGGGGCGGCGGTTTCGGCCGAGGACTGGGTCGCTGCTTCGGGCAGGGCGGCCAGGGCCACGCGGCTGACGGCGGCGCTGGAGACGGCGGCCACGGCCGCGCCGGTGAAGAAGTTGCGGCGGTTCATGTCAGTGGCTCGCTGTGTTCGTGGGAGTGGGTGCGGCGGCGCTGGATGCGGCCTCGACCGTGCCTGGCGAGGTTCCGGCCAGAGCCAGCTGCAGGTCGGTGTCGGCCAGCCAGAAGTCGCGCTGGGCGTCGGTGGCGGTGGCCACGGCCTGGGCGCTGTTGCGGGCCTCGGCCAGCAACTCCCAGACGCTGACGAACATGCCGTTGTAGCGGAGCATGGTTTCGTCCTGTATGAAGCGGCGCAGCGGCAGCACCTCGGCCTGCTGCTGGTGGGCCAGGTCCCAGGCCGTGCGGTAGCGCATCCAGCTGCTGCGCGCCTCGGCCCGCGCCTGGATGGCGCCTTGCTGCAACTGGGCCGCGCTGCGCTGGACCTCGGCGCGTGCGCGGCCGCTGGCGGCGCCACCCCAGTCGAACAGCGGCAGGGGCAGGTCGATCTCCCAGCCGCGTGTCACATCGCTGTGGCCGGTGGCCCGGTCCGTGGCGGTGTTGCGGTTGTAGCCCAGGCCGATGTCGCCGAACATGGCGCCCAGGCGTGCCCAGCCACGGCGCTCGGCCAACTGGTCCAGGTCGCGGCGCAGGGCGCGCAGGTCCAGGCGCTCGCGCAGCGCGGTGGCTTCGGCGTCGTCCCCGGAGCGCAACTGCGTGGCGGCCTGCGGGATGGCGGGCAGCTGGTCGGGCAGCTTGAAATCGATGCGCCGTCCCCACAGGCCCATCAGACGGGCGAGTTGCTCATGCTCGGCCGTGGCGGCCAGGCGCGCACGCGCCAGCTGGGCTGCGGTGTCCTGCTGGATGCTGAGCTCGCGTGCCTGCTGCAGCCGGCTGAAGTTGCCCACGCGGGCCATGCGCCGCGCCAGCTCGGCACCGGCCTCGGCCGCTTCGTGCATGCGCTCGCTGGACGCCAGCTGCTGGCGTGCGGCCACGGCGCGCAGCCAGGCGCGGCGCGTGTCGGCGGCCAGCCGCAGCACATCCTGCGCGGCGGTCAGGGTGGCCTGTTCCATCTGCATGCCCTGCCAGCGGCTGCGCCAGGGCAGGGTGATCAGGCTGACCAGGCCAAAGCTCAGCTGGCGCTCGATCTCGCGCTCGTCGCTGTTGACCATGCGGCCCAGGGCCAGCGTGGGGTTGGGCAGGGTCAGGGCCTGAACGCGTTCGGCATCCTGCACGCCCAGTTGCGCCAGGCGCGCCTGCAGGCCGGGGTTGTTGAGCAGTGCGATGCGCACGGACTGGTCCATGTCCAGCGGCTGGCGCAGCCACTCGTCGATGCGCTGCTGCGCCGCGTCGCGGGCCTGCAGATCGGTTGGCGGCAGCTGGGCGCCGTCCGGCAGGCGGCTGGCGGTATGGGATTGGACCGCGCCGCGCAGGCCGTCGGGCGAGATGCTGGCGCAGCCGGCCAGGACCAGCACGGCAGCCATGGCGCCGACCAGCCGGGTGGGGGCGAAGAGGGTGCGCTTCATGGCCGGCCTCCGTGCTGCATGTGAGAGCCGTGCGGGGACGGCGCAGGCGTGGATCGGCCGCCCTGGGCGGCTTCCCAGCGCAGGATGTCCATATGGCCGTTGGGAAACTCGGCCACGGCCGCATTGGCCTGGCGCCAGTCGGTCAGCTCGGTTTCCACGGCGCCACTGGCCGGCAGCGCGGCATGGCGCAGCGGCAGGATGGCCGCAGCCGGATCGATGGCGCCGGTCAGGCCTGCGGAGGAAGAGGCCGGGGGGTGGCTGCCGTCATGGGCTTGGGCCCATGCAGCGGGGCTGGATGCGGCAAGGGCCGCCAGCCCGAATTGGATAAGGGGGGCGAGAAAATGCGCACGGCGCATGGTGTTCTCCTGAATGCGAAACGGACAACGCATCCGCGGCCAGACGCCCCGCCATGCCCGCAAGCGGGCTGCCCATGGAGGGGCGGCAGGGATGGCGCGGACGCACTTCGGGCGTCAGGCTTCAGGAAATGGGTGGCTTGATGGCCTGCAGCTTGGCAGCGCTGGCAAAGCGCGCGCTGCCTTGGGGGCGCAGTGCGGCGGACGGCGCGGCGCCGTCCGAACCGATCTGGCCAGGAGTGAAAAGGGCCGAATGGCAGATGCCGCACAGGGTGCAGCTGGGCCCATGTTCATGCTCGCCGCAGCTGCCGCCCGCAGGGCCACCGGCCTGGGGAGCGCAGCCTGCACTGTGCTCGGCGTGTGATGCGTGATCTGGGCCGTGATCTGCGGCGTGCGCCGCATGATGCTGCTCGGGGCTGTCCGGCGATTGCGTGATTTCCAGCGCGACTTCCCGCGCGATTTCGGGCGCGTGGTGGTGGAGTGCCGACGCCGGAGCCAACGCTGGCGCAGATGCGGCAGCCGGCGCCAGGGCCGACATGACCGGCGCAGCCCCCATGGCCATGGCGTCGCCCAGCAGGCCACGAAGGACCAGCAGCAAGACCAGGACAATGGACAGGGGGCGGCGCATAGGCATGGATGATACCGGACGGTGCTGCGAAGTTCCTCAGGTGCGGGCCCTTCGCCCGGTCGGGCGGCGCGTGGCGCGCAGGGCCTCGGCGATCAGGGCCGATACGGCGGGCGGCATGTCCATGGGCAGGGTGGCCGGCACCGTGGCGCGGCCTGTGTTGCCGCGCGGCAGCCGGTCCAGCAGGTGGCCTGCAGGCACCAGGGCCAGGCGCAGCAACTGGCCTGCCACCTCCCCGCCATCGCGCAGCTGCAGCGCATGGCGCAGCATCCAGCAGTGGGATCGCCAGTGCAGGCCCAGCAGCTGCTGGCCCAGCACATGGCTGGCCTCCAGCAGCAGCCAGCGCTGTGCTGGCGCCTGGTCCTGGCTTGAACGGAAGCTGTGCAGCAGGTGGGTGAAGGCGGCGCGGCGCTGGGCGTCGGTCATGCCGCCTCCCTGTCGCTGCCCCAGCGGCGCAGCCGCAGGCCGTTGCCGACCACCAGCAGGCTCACGCCCATGTCCGCCAGCACGGCCAGCCACATGCTGGCGTTGCCGGCCAGGGCCAGTGCGAAGAACACCAGCTTGACGCCCAGCGACAGGGCGATGTTCTGCCAGAGCACGGCGTGGGCGCTGCGCGACAGTTCCACCACCTCGGGCAGGCGGCGCAGGTCGTCGTTCATCAGCACCACGTCGGCGGTTTCCATGGCCATGCCCGTGCTGTGCATGCCGCCCATGGCAAAGCCGATGTCGGCCTGGGCCAGTGCCGGTGCGTCGTTGATGCCGTCGCCCGTCATGGCGGTGGGGCCGCGGGTGCGCTGCAGCTCGGCCAGTGCGTCGAGCTTGTCCTGGGGCAGCAGGCCGCCGCGCGCATCCTGGATGCCGGCTTCGGCAGCGATGGAGCGCACGGTGGCCGTGTTGTCGCCGCTGAGCACCACGGGCTGCACGCCCAGGGCCTGCAGGCGTGCCACGGCCTCGCGGGCCTGGGGCCGCAGCGGGTCGGCCACGGCGAACAGGGCCCGCACGCCGCTGCTGTCGGCCAGCAGGGTCACGGTGCGGCCCTGGGCCTCATGGGTGGCCAGGCTGGCACGCAGCGCGGCGCTGTCCCAGCCTTGCTCCTGCACCCAGCGCAGGTTGGCCAGGGTCCAGAGCTGGCCGTCGATCTCGGCCTGCACGCCACGGCCGGGCAGGGCCAGCAGCTTGCTGACCGAGGCCCGTGCGGCATCGGCGGCCACGGCGGCATCGGCCTGGAGGCCGGAAGCAATGGCGCGCGAGACCGGGTGGTCCGAGCGGCCGGCCAGGGCCAGGGCATATGCGACGGGCTGGCTGGAGTCCTGGGCCGCGTCTTCTTCGCTCCAGGATTTCCATTCGACCAGCTTGGGGCTGCCCGTGGTCAGCGTGCCGGTCTTGTCCAGGGCAATGGCGCGCAGCTTGCGGGCAGATTCCAGCGCCTGGCCGCCCTTGATCAGCAGGCCGCGGCGTGCAGCCGCCGTGAGTGCGCTGACCACGGTGACGGGGGTGGACAGCACGAGGGCGCAGGGGCAGGAGATGACCAGCAGGGCCAGCGCCTGGTAGGCCGCGTCATGCCAGCTCCAGTCCATGACCAGCGGTGCCAGCACCGCCAGTGCAATGGCCAGCACCAGCACGATGGGCGTGTAGACGGCAGCAAAGCGGTCGACAAAGCGCTGGGTGGGCGCCTTGGAGGCCTGGGCCTGCTCCACGGCATGGACGATGCGCGCAATCAGGCTGTCATTGGCCGCCGAGGTGACGCGCATCTGCAGCTCGCCATCCTGGTTGATGCTGCCGGCGTAGAGCTCGTCGCCCGGGGCCTTGTCGGCCAGGGCGCTTTCTCCGGTGATGGGCGCCTGGTTGACCGAGCTTTGGCCTCGCAGGACCACGCCGTCAAGCGGCACGCGCGCGCCAGGGGCCACGCGCACGGTGGCGTCCAGCGCCACGTCGGCGGCGGCCACGCGCTGCACGCTGCCATCGGGCTGGAGCACGTCGGCCGTCTCGGGCGCCATCTGCAGCAGGCTGCGGATGGCATTGCGCGCCCGGTCCATGGCCTGGTCCTCGATGCGCTCGGCCGCGGCGTACAGGGCCATGACCATGGCGGCCTCGGGCCACTGGCCGATGGCGAAGGCACCCGTGACGGCAATGGCCATCAGCGCATGGATGCCCAGCTTCAGGCGCAGCACGTCGCGGATGCCGGCCTTGTAGACGCCCAGGCCCGACAGGGCAATGGCCAGCACGGCCACGGCCATGCCGCCGTATTGCAGGGCCGGCACGCCGCCCTGGGAGCCGCTGAACCAGTGGGCGGCTTCGGCCAGCACGGCTGCAATCAGCGCGGCCGTGATGCGCGGCCAGCCGGGCAGCACGCTGTGGTCGTGGCCGGCATGGGGATCGCTCTCGTCGTGACCGTGGTCATGGGCGTGATCGTGGCCATGGCCCTCGCCATGCGCATGCGAGTGGCCATGGGCCTTCTTGCGGGCCGGCGTGGGCTGGGTGATGGTGAAGGGAGCGCAGCAATCGGTGCCGCAGGCGGAAGACGGCGAAGTCGAGGCGGGCTTGGAAAGGGCTGGGGAGGCTTTCAGGGCCTCGTTGCCCTGAGGGCTTGGCAGGCGATTGGAGTTCATGCGAGCATTGGAAACGGTGAAGTCACTTCAAGGTCAAGCATGTCACAGCATGAATCTGCGCGCTGGCGCATCGGCGAGGCGGCCAAGCGTTCCGGCGTGGCCGCCGCCAACATCCGCTACTACGAGAAGGAAAGGCTGCTCAGTGCAGGCGTGCGCGAGGACAACCAGTACCGGCTGTACAGCGACAGCGATGTGCACCGGCTGCGCTTCATCCGCCTGTGCCGCGCCATGGACATGTCGCTGGACGAGGTCCGCACCCTGCTGGCGCTGGACGGCGCCAGCAAGGCCGACTGCGTGGCTGCCAACGAAACCCTGGATGCCCACCTGGGCCATGTGCGCGAGCGCCTGGCCGAGCTGCGCGCGCTGGAGCATGAGCTGATGCAGCTGCGCAGCCAGTGCGACGGGTCGGACAGCTACTGCCATCTGATCGAGGCCCTGCACGCCCAGGCCGACGAACCGCTGGCACCCGCCCTGGGCAGCTCCGGCGCCAAGCGCCATGTGTAGCGCCGTCCGCAGCTGCCTGTCTTGCGCCGGCGTCCGACGGACCGTCCCGGTACGGCTCGCTATCATCGCCCGATGAGCCTCAGCCACGCAGCCCTGTCCCTTCCCGACCGCATCTGGGCGGCGCTGCGCGACCATGCGCTGGCCTGGTGGCGCAGCGTCTACCTGGGCGCCGTGCTGCTGGTGCTGGCCATGTCCCCTTCCAGCTACCGGCGCGGCGCGCGGCGTGCCATGGCGCACCAGATCTATGTGCAGACCGGCCCCATCCTGCTGGGTTTCACGGCGCTTGCGGCCCTGTTGTGCGCGGTGATCACGCGCATCGTCATCGTCACGGCGCTGAGCTATGGGCTGTCGCGCTATGCGCTGGAGATGGTGGTGCGTGTGCTGGTGATCGAGCTGATCCCGCTGACGGCCGCGCTGTTCGTGGCCATGCGCTGCACCATTCCCAACGGCACGCTGATTGCGCAGCTGCGCGCACGGGGCCAGCTCCAGGCCTGGCAGGAGCGCGGCTCCGACCCGCTGCGCATGGCCCTGGTGCCGCGCGCGGCCGGTGGCGTGTTCGCCTCGGTCACGCTGGCCGTGCTCAGCTGCGTGGTGGCCCTGGTCACCGTCTACCTGAGCGTCTATGGCTTCACGCTGGCGGGCCTGCCCGGCTACACGCGCATCTTCGGCCAGATCTTCACGCCGGCCGTGACCCTGGTCTTCGTGCTCAAGACCTGGTTCTTCAGCCTCACCGTGGCCATCATGCCCATGGCCTCGGGCCTGTATGCGCCGCTGCGGCGCCACCGGCTCGGCGGCGCGGCGTTGGGCGGCTTTGCGCGCATGTTTGCCGTGCTGCTGGTGATCGAGGTGATCTCGCTCATGGGCAACTATTACTGAGCACGCCCGCTGAACTCCACGAACCCCACATGCACGGCAAGGCCCGTGCCAGAACAAGGAATGCCATGACCGATACGCGGCGCACGCCGCCAGACCCCTGGGACGGCGAGGAAATCGAGGCCCTCAAGCCCGTGGCGCACCTGCGCGCCAAGGCGGCGGGCCTGCTGCTGTTCACGCTGGTGCTGATTCTTGGATCGGCCCTGTACCTGCTGTACTCGCGCGGCGTGTTCGACGCCACGCAGCGCCTGGTGCTCACGGCCGACGACTCCGAGGGCGTGAGCGTGGGCATGGACATGACCTTCTCGGGCTTTCCGATCGGGCGCGTGCGCCGCATCGAACTGGCCGAGGACGGCAATGTGCGCATCCTCATCGACGTGCCGCGCAAGGACGCGCACTGGCTGCGCGAGTCCAGCGTCTTCACCCTGGTCAAGGGGCTGGTGGGCGGCACCACCATCAAGGCCTACAGCGGCATCCTCAGCGATCCGCCGCTGCCCGACGAGGCCGTGCGCCCCGTGCTGCGCGGCGATGCCACGGCCGAGCTGCCGCAGATCATGTCCACGGCCAAGGAAGTGCTGGGCAACATCGCCCAGCTCACCGCGCCGGACTCGGCCCTGGGTGGGTCGCTGACCGAGCTGCGCGGCCTGGCCGGCCGGGCCCAGGGGCCGGGCGGCGTGCTCGGCGTGGTCATGGGCAGCGAGCAGGAGGCCCGCAAGGTCACGGCCCTGCTGGACCGCGCCAATGCCACGCTGGCCCGCATGGAGCGCATGGTGGCAAGGGCCGACAGCCAGGTGTTCGACGCCGGTGGCGTCATGCCCGAGGTGCGTTCCACCGTGGTGCAGCTCAACGGCCTGCTGGCCGACACGCGCCGCACGCTGGGCAAGGTGGATGCCGTGCTGGCCGAGGCCCAGGCCGTGGGCTCCAATGCGCGCGAGGCCACGGCCGACCTTGGCGCACTGCGCGCCGAGGTCGAGGGCAACCTGCGCCGCCTCGAAGGCGTGCTCGCCGACCTGCAGCGCAAGTGGCCGTTTGCCCATCAACCGGAGTTGAAGCTGCCATGAGTGCTGCCGCCAAGAAACTTTCTGCCGCAACCCCCCTGGCGCGCCATGCCGTCGCCGGCGCCGTGCTGACCCTGGTGCTGGCCGGCTGCAGCAGCCGCCCGCCCGCGCCGGACTGGGCGCTGAATGCCGAATCTGCGTCCCAGCGCGCATCCACCGCCTACCTGGAAGGCCGTCAGCGCGTGCAGGCCATGGAATGGGACAAGGCCCGCGCCGAGGTGGCCGCCACGGGCCGCACCGACCTGGCCGCGCGTCTGGAGCTGATGCGCTGCGCGGCCCAGGTGGCCAGTCTGGAATGGGATGACTGCCCCGGCTACCAGGCGCTGGCGCTTGACGCTGCGCCGGCCGAGGCCGCCTATGCGCGGTATTTGCAAGGCAGGCCCCGGCCCGAAGACGTTGCGCTATTGCCAGAATTGCAGCGCCCCGTGGCACAGGCGCTGCTGGGCGGGTCTGCGTCGGCGCTGGCCGCCGTGCGCGCCATCAAGGAGCCGCTGCCGCAGCTGGTCGCGGCGGGCGCGGCCCTGCGATCGGGGGCGGCAGAGCCGGGCTTGTTGATGCTTGGTGCCGAAACCGCCTCGGCCCAGGGCTGGCGCCGTGCGGTGATGGCCTGGCTGCTGCTGCAGGCCAGGGCCCATGATCAGGCGGGCGAGGTGGACAAGGCCCAGGCCGTCAGGCGCAGGCTGTCGCTGCTGGAGAAGACGGCCAGCGGTGGGGGCACATCGGCCGGCAAATGAAAACAGCGCCAGTCCGAAAGGGATGGCGCTGGGCAGGCATTTGCAGGCGTTTGCAGGGGCTCACATCGAAGACAGCAGGGCGCCCGGGTCTTTTTGCAGCAAGGTGTCTGCGGCCGGGGCGGCGCTGTCCAGCCAGAAGGTGGCAACGCTGGCGGCTACGGCAAGCACGACCGTGGCGGTGAAGGCGATGAAGGGATGACGTCCGAAGGGGCTGGGTCTGCGCATGGTGGACCTCCTGTCTGGCAGCGCAGGCAGAGCATTGGGCTGGGCCTGGACTCCATTGCACACCGAATTGCGCAGCGCGGCTGTCGGACAATCGCTTTCTCTCTTGACGTTTGTAAAAAAGTACTGAGAGAAAATTTCTATCGACTTTCAAGAGGCCAAAAAAAAGCGAGGCAGGGCCTCGCTGAAAGTTCGGGACGTAAGTCCCTGGCCCGTGCTGGCAGGCCAGGCGTCGCCTTAGAAACGGTGGCGGATACCCGCGATCAGGCTGGTGCCCGACTTCAGGTCCGTGATGCGGTCGTGCATCAGCACGGTGTACACATCGGTGCGCTTGGACAGGTAGTGGTCGTAGCCCAGGCTGGCCGTGGTGCGCGTGGAGTCCACGGCGCCGATCTCGGCCTTGGTGCGGGCCAGGGCTGCCTTGATGGTGCCGGCGCTGGTCACGGGCACGTCCAGGCCCAGCGAGTAGGTGCTGTTCTTGCGGTCCAGATCCTTGACCTTGGCCTGGCCGTAGGTTGCGTACAGCTTGGCCACTTCGAAGTTGTAGGTGCCGCCCAGCATCCAGTCGGTCTTGGTGGGCATCACGGCCAGGCTCACGGGGTTGCTGATCTGGGCGCGCTCGTAGAAGGCCACCAGGCTCAGGGGGCCGCCGAAGTACATGGCGTTCACGCCGATGTTCTTCTTGCCGGAATCGCCGCCCTTTTCACCGAACTGGTAGTGGACGTTGGCCTGCAGGCCGCCGAACTTGGGCGTGGTGTAGACGACCTGGTTGCTCCAGCCGGTGTCGGACGGCGTGGTCAGGTTGGCCGAGCCCCAGGCTGTCGTGCCCACGTTGGCGTGCAGCACCAGCGGGGAGATGGTGAAGGAGTCGCCGAAGGGGTTGGTCAGGATGGTGGGAAGGAAGTTGGGCGCCATGCCGCGGCCCAGGCGCACCGTGCCGAAGCCGCCGGACAGGCCGACGTTGGCATCGCGCGAGAAGTACGGGTCACCATCGAAACGGCCGGGGCTGCCAGTGTCCACACGCATGAAGGCCGTCAGCTGGAAATCGACCTTCAGGCCGCCGCCCAGGTCTTCCTGGCCCTTCATGCCCCACCAGGAGGTGGTCATGCCGCCCGAACCCACGACACCCTTGCCGCTGGCGTCGCCAGCCATGCGCATGGAGCCGGCATAGGCGTCCACCAGGCCAGTCAGCTGGACCGAGCTTTGGGCGTGTGCAGCGCCGGCGCAGGCCAGTGCAGCGGCCAGTGCGATGAAGGAACGTTTCATGTTGAGGAGTCTTTCATTGTTGGAGAGTGGAAACGGGTGGCCAGTGCTGTGACCGGGGCAGACGATGAACCAATCGCCCGGGCTGGGCTACGTGGCAAACCTGGGACAGTGGCGTTTTCGCATCAGGGGCGGGCTGGCGTCGGCACGTCTTTGCGGCCTGTGCGCAAGGCGGTCTTGACTGGCTAAGCCGCGTATTACAACGCATCCCAGCCATTGCACCGGCCAGAAAGTGGTGTCTTTGACACAGTTATGACGAAACTTAATTTGTGTTTTGCACTCTCGCGGCTTGAACACTGCCGTGCACTGGGATGGGGCCGGGGCACCAGGGCTGTGCAGCAGGTCGTTGCAAGAGGGCTCAAAGGTCAATTCAGGGCTCCTTGTTCGTCGGTTGGGCGGTGGATCTGTGCCTGTTGCCAGGCCTTTGGCTGCAACTGATTGCAAACAGCGTGCCAGCTTGCAACCCGGCCATGGACCAGGCATGGGCCCCATGAGCCGGGCATGTGCTTCCAGACGTGTCAGACTCGCGCCCATGTCCGAATCCACCCTGCTCGTTGCCGATGACCACCCGCTGTTCCGCGCCGCGGTGATCCATGTGCTGCGCGAGGCCCTGCCGCAGTTCGCCGTGCTGGAGGCCGCAAGCGCCGCCACGCTGGGCGCGGCGCTGCAGCAACACCCCGAGATTGAGCTGGTGCTGCTGGACCTGGCCATGCCGGGGGCGCGCGGCTTCTCCGCGCTGCTGCATGTGCGTGGCGAGTACCCCGATGTTCCGGTGGTTGTGATTTCTTCCAATGACCACCCGCGCGTGATCCGCCGTGCGCAGCAGTTCGGTGCCGCGGGCTTCATTCCGAAATCTGCGCCGGCTGAGGCCATAGGCACGGCCCTGCAGGAAGTGCTGGACGGCGGCAGCTGGTTCCCGCCCATGGCCGCCGAGCGCTCCGAGGCCGACGCCGCGCTGGCCGCGCGGCTGGCCCAGCTCACGCCCCAGCAGTTCCGCGTGCTTCTGTGCCTGGCCGACGGCCTGCTCAACAAGCAGATCGCCCACGAGCTGGGGCTGGCCGAGAACACCGTCAAGGTGCATGTGACGGCCATTCTCAAGAAGCTGGAGTGCTACAGCCGCACGCAGGCGGCCGTGCTGGTCAAGAGCCTGGAGAACGACGGCACGGTCTGAACGCCAGACCCTGCCGGGCCACGTCTATCGGTGGCGCAGCAGCATCTGGCTCATGAGCGCGCGCAGCGCGGGCGGGCGCACGGGCTTGGCCAGAAAGCCCCAGCCGCGCTCGGCCGCCTGGCGGCGCACCATGCCGTCGCGCTCGGCCGTGACCAGGATCACGGGCGGCGACTGGCCCCAGCGCTGGCACAGCTGCGCGTAGACATCGGGGCCGTGCAACTGGCCCAGGCGCACATCGAGCAGCACCAGCTGCGGCGCTTCGCCGGGCGCGGCCAGCGCCAGCGCCTCGGCCGGGCCACCGGCCAGCGGCACGTTGCAGCCCCAGCGCTGCAGCAGGGCGCGCATGGCGGTGCAGGACTGGGCATCGTCTTCCACGTACCAGGCGCTCATGCCCTGCAGCGGTGCGTCCTGGCCTGCCTCGCCGCAATGCGTGGCCGCGGCGATCTGCGGCACGGCTGCGGGATCGCCCAGCGGCACGCAGACCCAGAACACGCTGCCCCGGCCCAGGTGCGAGCGCAGGCCGATCTCGTGGCCCAGCAGGCGGCCCAGGCGCTCGACGATGGCCAGGCCCAGCCCGGCGCCACGGTCGTCGCCATGGCCTTCGTCCAGGCGGCGGAATTCCTCGAAGATCTCGTGCTGCAGGCTCTCGGGAATGCCCGGTCCCTGGTCGTGCACCTCGATGCGCAACTGCTGGCCCTGGCGCCGGCAGCCGATGACGATGCGGCCCTGGCGTGTATAGCGTATGGCGTTGGACAGGAAGTTCTGCAGGATGCGGCGCAGCAGCGCCTCGTCGCTGCGCACCACGCAGCGCGTGTCCACCGCGCTCAGGCGCAGGCCCCGGCTTTCGGCCAGGATGCCGAAGTTGTGGCGCATGACCTGCAGCAGCGGGCCCAGCGCGAAGTCCCGCACGCGCACCTCCAGCTGGCCCGATTCCATGCGCGAGATGTCCAGCAGGCTGCCCAGGATGGCGTCCTGCGCGGCCAGGGCGCCGTCGATGCTGTCGGCCACATGGCGGCCCGCGTCGTCATGCAGATGGCTGCGCAGCAGGGAGCTGAACATGCGCGCGGCGTTCAGCGGCTGCAGCAGGTCGTGCACGGCGGCGGCCACGAAGCGGGTCTTGTAGCGGTTGGCCTGCTCGGCCTCGCGCTTGGCTTCGGCCAGGTCGCGCGTGCGCTCGGCAATGCGCTGCTCCAGCGCATCGGCCAGCGAGCGCAGCTCGCGCGCGGCGTTCTTGTAGCTGGTGATGTCGGCGTAGCTGGTGACGAAGCCGCCATCGGGCAGCGGGTTGCCACGGATCTCCAGCACCGTGCCGTCGTCCTTGGTGCTTTCACGCAGGTGCGGGCTGCCGCTGCGCAGATGCTGCAGCCGCCGGTGGATGGCCTCTTCGATGGGGCCGGGCCCCAGCAGGCCGCGCCGGGCGTTGTAGCGGAACAGGTTCTCTATGGGCTGGCCCGTGCGCAGCAGCTCGGAGGGAAACCGGAACAGCTCCACGTAGCGCGAGTTCCAGGCCACCAGGTTGAGGTCGGCATCGATCACCACCACGCCCTGGGGCAGGTGCTCCAGGCTGCGGCTCAGGCCCGTGTCGGCCTGGCGCGCGGCCTGGACGATGCCGTCCTGGGCCGTGCGCAGCTCCTGGGCATGCTGGCGCAGCACGGTCTCCAGCTCCAGGCGGCTGCGCAGGCGCAGCGCGGCCAGCCGCCTGCGCTGGCGCACGAACAGCACCAGGAGGCCCAGGGCCAGCCAGCCGCCCGCAGCGGCCGCCGCCGCCCAGCGGCTGGCCACGGTGCTGGCCTGCGTGTCGTGCAGCAGGTGCAACTGCCAGTCGCTGCCGGGCAGGGGCAGGGTCTGCCACAGCGTGGTGCCGGGCAGGGCGGGCTCTTGCATCTGCACCAGGCGGCTGCCTTGCTCCAGGCCCTGGCGCACGCGGTAGCGCATGGGGTGCAACTCCTGGTCGATGTACTGGCGCGTGGCGGCCAGGTCCGCCTCGTCGGCGGGGCTCAGGGGTGACAGCAGGCGGTAGCGCCAGTCGGGCTGGCTGGCCAGGAAGACCACGCCGTGCTCGTCCGAGGCCATGACCACGTCGGGCGTCTGCAGCCATTCGCGCTCCAGCTCCAGCAGCGCGATCTTGATCACCACCAGGCCCGCGACGGCGTTCTGCTCGTCCAGGATGGCCTGCGACAGGAAGTAGCCCGGCAGGCCCGTGGTCAGGCCGATGCCGTAGAAGCGCCCGCTGCCGCGCGACAGCGCCTGCTGCACATAGGGCCTGAAGCTGTAGTCCACGCCCACGTTGCTGCGCGTCTCGCGCCAGTTGCTGGCAGCCAGGGCCGTGCCGTGGCGGTCGATCAGGGTCAGCGTGGACGATTGGCTGGCGCCGTTGGCCTGCTCCAGCTTGCGGTTCAGGGCATCGACCTCGGCGGGAGACAGCGGGTGGGTGAGGGCGGCGCGCAGCTGCGCGTCCAGCGCCAGTACCTCGGGCAGGGTGCGGTAGCGGTCTATGCGCTGGCCCAGGGCCTGGGCGTAGAGGCTGAGCTGGCGCTGCACGCTTTCGGCCTCGCCGCGCAGGGCACGGTGATAGACCAGCTCCCCGGCCAGCAGCATGCAGGCGAGCATGCCGCCGAACAGCAGCAGCAGGGTCCAGAAGGAACGGCGTGAAGGGCGTCGAACGGGTTGGGGCATGGTGGTCTGGACCCGATTGGGCGCCAGCTTGGTGCCTTCCAGGGGCGGGAAGGGGTTGGGGATTACCCTGATTCTGCGTGCATTCTCCCTGGGAGAGCACCTGCGCCTAATACCAATAGGTTATCGGCGCCGGAGGATGCCAGCGGTACAAACTGGACCTCGCCGCACCTTGGTGGTGCGCCCACCCCCACACAGTCCCGCCGGAGCCGCACCATGCATGCCGTCCCCACCCACGCCGCCAGCCCCGAGCGGCTGCCTTTCTACCGCCAGCTGTATTTCCAGGTGGTGGTCGCCATCGTGGCAGGCGTGCTGCTCGGCCACTTCGAGCCCCAGTACGCCGAGCAGTTCAAGCCGCTGGGCGATGCCTTCATCAAGCTGGTGAAGATGATCATCGCGCCGGTGATCTTCCTGACCATCGTCACCGGCATTGCGGGCATGACGCACCTGCGCACCGTGGGCCGCGTGTTCCTCAAGGCCATGGCCTACTTCCTGTTCTTCTCCACGCTGGCCCTGGTGGTCGGCATGGTGGTGGCGCACGTGGTGCAGCCGGGCGCGGGCATGAACATCAACCCGGCCGACCTGGACCAGGCCGCCGTCAAGGGCTATGTGGCCAAGTCGCACGAGCTGACGCTCACCGGCTTTGCCATGGACATCATCCCCAAGACACTGGTCAGCCCCTTCGTGGGCGACAACATCCTGCAGGTGCTGTTCGTGGCCGTGCTGTTCGGCATCTCGCTGGCCATGGTCGGTGATGCGGGCAAGCCCGTGCTCAACTTCCTGGAGGCGCTGACGGCCCCCGTGTTCAAGCTGGTCGGCATCCTGATGAAGGCTGCGCCGCTGGGAGCCTTTGGCGCCATCGCCTTCACCATCGGCAAGTTCGGCCTGGGTTCGCTGGTGAACCTGGCCTGGCTGGTGGGCTCGTTCTACATCACCTCGCTGCTCTTCGTGGTCGTGGTGCTGGGCTTCGTGGCGCGGCTGTGCGGCTTCTCGGTGCTCAAGCTGGCGCGCTACCTGAAGGCGGAACTGCTGCTGGTGCTGGGCACCTCGTCCTCGGAATCGGCCCTGCCTTCGCTGATGCAGAAGATGGAGCGCGCCGGCTGCGGCAAGTCCGTCGTGGGCTTGGTCGTGCCCACGGGCTACTCCTTCAACCTGGACGGCACCAACATCTACATGACGCTGGCCGCGCTGTTCATCGCCCAGGCCACCAACACCCACCTGACCCTGGGCCATGAGATCGCGCTGCTGCTGGTGGCCATGCTCAGCTCCAAGGGCGCTGCCGGCGTGACCGGCGCGGGCTTCATCACCCTGGCCGCCACGCTGGCCGTGGTGCCCGAAGTGCCGGTGGCCGGCATGGCCCTGATCCTGGGCGTGGATCGCTTCATGAGCGAGTGCCGCTCGCTGACCAACTTCATGGGCAACGCCGTGGCCACCGTGGTGGTCTCGCGCTGGGAAAACGAGCTGGACTACAGCAAGCTCAACGCCGCCCTGGATGGGGCGCCCGCCATGGAGATGACCCCAGCAGGAGCTGCTGTGCCTGCCGCCGTCGGCAAGGTTTCCTGATCCATACCGGGGCGCACGCATGGTGCGCGGCCCCTGAAAGCGACAACCCTCAGCCCAGCCAGGTCAAGCCTGGCTGGGCTGCTGCTTTTTAAGGCGGCTGCCGCGCCGCTTGGCTGTATTCTTGGTGCTTCGCTTCACGCAGCCTTGCGGCCGTTCCCACCATGCATTTGTCCAGACGCGAATTCCTCGGCGCCGGCGCGGCCGCCGCCTGTGCCTCGCTGGTCGGTTGCGCGGCCTCGGCGCCCGTGTCGGGCAGTTTTCTGCAGCCGTGGCGCAGCCATCTGGAGATGCCGCGCGACCAATGGCGCCAGCGCCTGGCCGCCACCCAGGCGCTGGGCTGCCGGGAGCTGTTCGTGCAATGGAGCGGCCTGCTGGGCGATTCCGAGGCGGACAGCTGGATGCTGGCCGACGCGCAGATCGCCGACCTGCTGGACATCTGCACCGAACTGGGCATGGGCGTGCACCTGGGCCTGCCCTATGACGAGCGCTGGTGGAAGCAGATCAGCCTTTCCAACGCCGCAGGCCCCGCGCCCTATCTGGCGCATATTGCCGAGCAGGGCGCCAGCCACATGTACGCCAGCACCTGGCCGCGCCATGCGGCGTTTCGCGGCTGGTACATCCCCTACGAGCTGGAGCAATACCACTGGGCCGCGCCCGAGCGCGTCGAGCTGCTGGTGAGCGCACTGCAGCCACTGGCGCAGGCGGCAGCGGCCACGTCCGGCCAGGTGCCCGGCATCTCCACCTATTTCAGCCAGCTGCAGACGCTGGGCAGCCTGCCCACGCTGTGGAGCATCCTGCTGGACCGCGTGTCCCTGCGCCCCATGGTGCAGGACGGCGTGGGCGTGGCGGGACTGCGCAACTACGAGGCGCTGGCACCGCTGCAGCAGATGCTGCTGGAGCGCAGGGCGCCGTTCGACCTCATCGTGGAACTGTTCGAGCAACTGCCGCCCACGCGGCCCGATGGCTCGGACTTCCAGGCGCGCACGGCCAGCTTCGAGCGCGTGCGCCGCCAGTGGGACGTGGCCCGCGACTACGGCGCCCAGCGCGTCGTCGCCTTCGCCATCGACCCCTGGGTGCTGAACGACACGCCGGAGGCCCGGCAACTGCTGCGCGAGTGGAAGGCCGCCGCCCGCTGAGCGCGGTGGCTGCCAGGTCAGAAGCGCTTGCCGATGATCTCTCTGAGGATTTCGCTGCTGCCCCCGAAGATGCGCAGTGCCCGTGCATCGGCCCAGGCGCGGCCAATGCCGTATTCGGCCATGTAGCCGTAGCCGCCGTGCAGCTGCAGCAGCTCGTCCAGCACCTGGCCCTGCAGCTCGGTGGCGTTGAGCTTGGCCATGGCGGCGGTGACGGAGTCCAGTGAGCCTTCCATGTGCTGGGCCAGGCAGTCGTCCAGGAAGACGCGCAGCATGGTGGTCTTGGCCAGGGCGTCGGCGAACTTGAAGCGGGTGTTCTGGTAGTCGAGCACGCGGCGCCCGAAGACCTTGCGGTTGCGCACGAACTCGGCGGCCTCGTCCAGCATGCCTTCGGTGGAGGCCGCCGCGCGCAGCGCGATCGCCAGCCGCTCCTGCGCCAGCTCCTGCGTCACATGCTCGAAGGCGGCGTTTTCGCGCCCCAGCAGGTGGTCGGCCGGCAGGTGCAGTTCGTCGAAGAACAGCTCGCAGGTGTCCTGGCTGTGCTGGCCTATCTTGCGCAGGGCGGGGCCCTTGCCCAGGCCCTTCATGCCTTCTTCCACCACGAACAGCGACAGGCCGCGCGCGCCCAGGTCGGGCTCGGTGCTGGCCAGCACCACCATCAGGCCGGCGTTGACGCCGTTGGTGATGAAGGTTTTCTGGCCGTTGAGCACGTAGCCGCCGCCTTCGCCCTCGCTCTTGCGGCGGGCGCGCGTGCGCACGGCCTTGAGGTCGCTGCCCGCGCCGGGCTCGGTCAGGGCGATGGCGCCTATCAGCTCGCCCGTGGCCATGCGCGGCAGCCAGCGGTCCTTCTGCACCTGCGTGCCGAAGTTCCAGAGATAGGGCGCCACCATGTCGGAATGGATGGAAAAGCCGATGCCCAGGCAGTTGGCGCGCGCCAGCGCCTCGATGACCACGGCCGCGTGGCCGAAGTCGCCGCCCTGGCCGTAGGGCGGGGGCAGGTCGCAGTTGAGCAGGCCGCTGTCGCCGGCCTTGCGCCACAGGGCGCGCGGCGTGATGCCCTCGGCCTCCCAGTCATTGATGTGGGGCAGGATCTCGGTGGCCACGAATCGGTCCACCTGTTCCTTGAACAGCAGGTGGTCTTCACGCAATACGGAGCGGGTTCGCATGTCTGTGTCGGTCTCCTTGGGCCGGGTCAGGGGCGATAGGTGTCGGTGGCGCTGGCCTGGCCGCGCAGCACGGGTGCGGCGGCCGTACCCGTCATGAACAGGCTGTAGTGGTCGCCCGGCTGCAGCTGGGGCAGTGCCAGCGGCGCGCTGGCCGCAGTGGCGCAGGTGGCGGCGAGCTGGGCACTGACCGGGTTGATGGAGCGGCTGGCCGACCTGGTGGGCGCCACGCCCGTGAACAGCGGCGTGCCCGTGCCGGCGATCTTGAGCCCGCCTTCGGTGCAATCGTCGATCAGGTTGTAGAAGCGCAGCTCGGCCTTGAGCGCGTCCTGGCTGCCGCCGGAGTCGTCGATGGCCGTGAAGCGCGCGGCCGCGTTCTTGCCCTGGCGCTGTGGCACCAGGGTGGTGAAGCTGCCCGGCGCCACCTTCATGCTGCCGGCGCTCTTGCCGTCCAGCTGAATGGCAAAGGGCGTGTCGCCCTTGACGATGGCGTAGCTGCTGGCCGGCTTGCTGCCGGACAGCGTCTGCTCGGGGCCGTCGCCTATCTTCACGCGCAGGCTGCCCGCGTCGGGGTGGACCACGCGCACGAAGGACGAGCCTGCGGGCGGGCGCGCCGCATAGAGCTGGGCCAGCGTGCCTTCGGCATGCGCGGCAGGCAGGCAGGAGAGCCCGGCCAAGCCGGCCAGGGCGAGCGCGACGGTACGCATCACGGGGGAAAAAGCGGAGGTCATGCCTGCGGGTCCTTGGTTTCCTTGGCGGGGCGCATGCGTGCATCAAGGTACATGCGCTCCAGTTGCTTGCGGTCGGCCTTGTCAGTCTGCGTCAGCGGGAAGCCGTGGCAGGCCAGCAGTTCCGACGGAATCATGTAGGGCGGCACCCGCTGGGCCAGCAGCTCGCGCCATCCGGCCAGGTCTTCGGGCAGGGGCTGCATGCCGGGCGGGCCGCTGCGGTCCAGGTCCACGAAGCCGATCATGCGCACGATGAAGCCATCGGGCCGCTTGAGTGCCACCGCCGCGCCTGCGCGCACGCCAGGCAGGGTGGCCAGCACGGCATCGACCTCGGCCAGCTCGATGCGGTAGCCGTGCATCTTGATCTGGTCGTCGCGCCGGCCGTGGAAGGTGACCAGGCCCTCGCCGTCGATCTCGCCCAGGTCGCCCGTGCGGTAGCCGCGCTTGCCGTTGCGCATGAACATGCGTGTGGCGTGCAGGTCGGGGCGGTTCAGGTAGCCGCGCATCACGTGGTCGCCGGCCACGCAGATCTCGCCTTCGTCCAGGAACACATCGGCATAGGGCTTGGCCCGGCCGATGGGAAAGGGCAGCGGCGCGCGCTGGCGCAGCGCGGGGTCGATCTCCACCCAGGTGGTGGAGCAGGTGGCCTCGGTGGGGCCGTAGGAGTTGATGATGCGCGCCTGGGGAAAGCGGCTCCACAGCGCTTCGGCCACGGTGGGCGTGAGCGATTCGGCGCCGAAGACGAAGACGCGCAGGTCGGGCAGGTGCTGCTGGTCGAAGTCGGCATCCAGCAGCTGCTGGCGCACGAAGGAGGGCGTGGATGCCCAGACGTTCACATGGGTGCCCGCCAGGTAGGCGGCAAAGGCCTGGCGGTCGGCAATGGTCTCGCGCGCGCACAGCACGCAGGCGCCGCCCGTGACCAGGGCGCCCATCCAGTTGAACAGCGAAAAGTCGAAGCTGAACAGCATCTGGTCCATGAAGACCGGCGCCTCGCCCAGGGCCAGGCAGTCGCGTATCCAGCCGGCGAACAGGCCCAGGCTCTCGCGCCCGATCTGCACGCCCTTGGGATCGCCCGTGCTGCCCGAGGTGAACATGATGTAGGCCAGCGATTTTTCCTGCAGCGGCTGCGCGGCGATGCCGGTGTCCAGGAAGCTGCGGGCCTGCGCGTCGTAGTGCAGGCCGGCCTGCACCAGCGTGGCGATGCGCGCCATGCGCTCGGGCGGGTTGATCACGTCCACCGGCACGAAGGGCACGCCCAGGCGCAGGCAGCCGAGGATGGCCACGAGGAACGCGGTCTCCTTGTGCCCCGTGATCAGCAGCGGCTCGTCGCGCCGCGCGCCGCGCGCCAGCGCCTGCTGCTCCCATTGCGCCACGGCCTGGGCCAGTTGCTGCCAGTCCAGCGTGCCGGCGGCATCGATCACGGCGGGCCGCGCGGTATCGGCGCCGGGCTCGGTGAAGTCGAAGCGGTCAAAACTGAATCGCATGCGGGCTCCTTGTTGCGCAGGGACAAAGGGACGGGGCGGCGGCGTGCAGGCGCTGCATCAGCCCTTGCGCTGCTCGGCCACGTACTGCGCCAGCGTGTGCACGGATTCCAGGTGCAGGTCGATCTCCGATGGCGGTATCTTGACGCCGAATTCCTTTTCGATGGCCAGTGCCACGTCCACGGCGGACAGCGAGTCCACCAGGCCCGATTCGAGCAGCAGCGTATCGGGCTCTACCGAGGTCAGGATGATGGCGCCGATGATCTGGGCAATCTTGGTTTCGATGTCATTCAGGGACATGGTTTCTCTCCAACAGGTGTTTCAGAACTGGAAATACAGGAAGCGGGTTTCCTTGTGCAGGTTGACCAGGCACAGGAAGAGCAGGACCAGGGTCACGGCCGTCCAGCCTGCGCTGGGGCGCCAGCGCATCCAGGCGCGGGGCGCTTCCTGCACCTTGAACATGGCGGGCGAGAAGCGGCCCAGGATCTGGTGGGCATTGGGCGTGAACCAGGCAATGGCCAGCAGCAGCAGGACCAGGGCCAGCTGCATGTGGTGGCCTATGGCCAGCCGCAGCGCGTCGCCCACGGCCAGGCCCTGCAGGTGCGACAGCGATTCCAGCGCCTCCACGCCGCGCAGGCCGGCCATGCCCTTGAGCAGCAGCATGGCGTCGCCTACGCCGTGGGCGCGGAAGAAGGTCTGGGCGATGAGCACGGCGATGAAGGTGATGACAACGCACAGCGCCTGCACGCCCCGGCCCGACTTGCGTGCGGCGGCCGGCTTGCGGCTGACCACGAAGATGCGCCAGGCATGGTTGACCGACAGGTAGAAGGCATGCAGCAGGCCGAAGATCACGTACTGCAGGCCGGCGCCGTGCCAGATGCCCGCCAACCCCATGGTGAACAGCGTGGGCACGACGATGGTGGCCGCAAAGCCGCCGGGCGTGCGCGCGGCGCTGGAGCCCACGGACAGGCCGCGCTTTTCGCGTGCGCGCGAGATGGCCATGGCCACGGGGTAGTACAGGTAGGCGGTGAGGTAGCGCGTCAGCGTCATGTGCCAGCGTGCCCAGAAGTCGATGATGCTGCCGGCCTTGTAGGGTGAGTTGAAGTTCAGCGGGAAACGGATGCCGAACATGCGCGCCAGGCCCAGTGCCATGTCCGAATAGCCCGAGAAGTCGAAGTACAGCTGCAGCGCGTAGCTGAGGCTGGCGCCCCAGGCGGCCCATAACTGCAGCTCGCCGGGCGCCGCGAAGCCGGCGTCCGCATAGGGCGCGATCTCGTCGGCCAGCAGCACCTTCTTGGCCAGGCCGATCACGAACAGCGTGCCGCCGATGGACAGGTTGTCCGCGCGGAACCGGTAGTTATCCGGCTGCGCGAACTGCGGCATCATTTCCTTGTGATGCAGGATGGGCCCCGCGATCAGGTGCGGGAAGAAGGTCACGAACAGCACGTAGCTGAGCAGGCTGCGTTCCTTGACGATGCCCGAGCGGCAGTCCAGCAGGTAGCCGATCTGGGTGAAGGTGAAGAACGAGATGCCCAGGGGCAGGATGAGCTCGTGCATGCCGCCCTGAGTCAGCCCCCATTCGCCCAGGAAGTTGAACAGCGTGGCGAAGTACTTGTAGTGGAACAGCGCCGCCAGGTCGGCGCCCACGCCCAGGGCGGTGACCAGCCCCTGCAGCCGCGCGCGGCCCGCAAAGCGCAGGATCAGCAGGCTCACCACGTAGTTGAAGGCGATGGACAGCGCCAGCAGTGCGACGAACTGCGGGTTCCACCAGCCGTAGAAGACAAAGGACGTCAGGCACAGCCAGAACGCGGCCAGCCGCAGGCTGATGGCCCCGGCCAGGTAGTGGCCCGCCAGCGCGATGGGCAGGAACAGCAGCAGGAAAAGATAGGAATTGAACAGCATGTAGCGGGCGGGGTCACGCAGGCGGGGAGGCGGCGTCCATCTCCTTGAGCGCCGCTTTTTCATCGTCCGTCAGGGGCAGGGACAAGGTGTTTTCCGAGAACTCCCAGATCACCAGCCGCAGGCTGGCCGGCCAGGAGGCGCGGCGCTTGAGCGCGGCCACCATGGCGCCGCTGAACTGACCGCCGTCCATGCTGAGGTTCCAGATTTCCTGGCCCAGCGCGCGGCCGAGCTGCGGCGCGAAATTGCTGCGCAGCCCGTTGGAGCTGCCGGCCAGCAGCACCTGCACGGGCGGCGTCTCGTCCAGCAGGCCGCCGCCGCGCACGGGGGCAATGGTCTGCGGGCGCACCTGGTCGCGCCGTGGGCGCCAGCCGGCCGGGGCATCGGCCAGGCCTGCCAGGGCCAGCAGGTCGCCGGGCAGCGGCTGCAGCGGCCCGGGCGCGGATTCCTCGAAGGCCTGGGCGCCGCGCTGCCCGCCCAGCAGCGGCAGCGCGGCCTGGGCCACGGCCAGGGCGGCGGCGCGCGCGCCCTCGGCATTCATGTGCACGTCGGTGCGAAAGAAAACGGGTTGCGCCTGCTCCTGTGTCTGCAGGGCGGGGCGCAGATCGGCGAAGGCAATGCCGTCGGCCTGCAGGCGCTGCTGCCACAGGTCCAGGCGCTGCAGCATCACGGGTGCCACGGGCAGGCCGCACAGATGGGCGGCCTCGATGCGCGACTTGTCGGGCACGGCCACCACCAGGGTGGCAATGCCTTTGTCCTGCAACTGCCGGGTCCAGTGGCGCAGCAGGCGCTGGCGCGCCTCGAAGGGCGCGGCGCCCGTGCCGGGCTGGGGCCGCAGGCCGTCGCGGTAGAACATCCATTGCGGGCAGCCCAGGGCCACCTGCGCTCCCGTATCGCCCAGCAGGCGGTAGCGCAGCGCGGCCTGGCCGGTTTCCAGCGAGGACTGCGCAGGCAGGCGCAGGCCCTTGTTCAGCGCCGCGCCCGCGCGGCCATCCAGCCAGGCGGCCAGTTGCAGCTCGCCGGCCTTCGGTCCCCCGCTGGCCAGCGTCCAGCCGCCCCAGGCCAGGCCCGACAGCAGCAGGGCGCCCCAGATCCAGGCGTTGCGCCGGTGTCCTTTGTCGGTTTGCAGTTCTTGCGCGGTGGGGTCCACGGTGTCAGCCCTTGAGCGCGGCCCGCAGCCGCTCCAGCCAGGTGGCGTTGGGCATGAGCGAGGCGTTGTCCCACTGGCCGGCCGCGTTGGGGCCGTAGCTGTAGGTGGGCTCGAACATCTGCCACACCAGCACCTGGGGCTTGTGGGCCTTGAAGGCAGGCGACTCCAGGTACTCCAGCAGCATGGTCCACTGGCCCACGTTGCCGGGCTTCCAGTTCAGCGAGACCGGGCGGTCCAGCAGGTTGGAGAGCTTTTGCGGAAAGCCGAAGTAGGGCTGGACCATGCTGTGGCCGGTGACATGGACGGGGGCGGGCTCGTCGTCGAGCAGGCCCTTGGCCGGAGCCTGGCGGCGCACGGTGTAGACCTCGCGGCCGATCTGCTTGCGCTCCTCGGCGGTCAGAAACAGCTCGGCCAGGTCGCCATAGCGGCGCTCGGTGACGGTGTCGCCCAGGGCCAGGCCGCTGCCGGCGCTGCCGGCCAGCTGGGGCACCTCGCCCTGGACCATGCGGGCGGTGGCCTCGGCCGTGGCGTCGGCTGCCGCCTGGGTCCAGTGCTGGTCGGTGCGGTAGAACACGTCCTTGCCACTGTCGCGCACGGTGCGCAGCACGGCCTCGTCGTCAAAGCTGGGAATGCCGGCGGCCTGCAGCGCCTGCAGCACCTGCTTGTAGCGGCCCTGGACATCGGCGCTCATGGCCTTGCCGTCGGGCATCTTGTCGGCATAGAAGCGCACCTTGTCGGGCAGCAGCAGCACCTGCAGCTTCACGCCGCGCGCGGCCAGCAGGTTGCGCGCCTCGGTGATCAGCCGCGTGGATTCCGTGATGCCGGCGCGGTCCACCTGGGTCAGGCTGCCCCAGCCCGGAAACAGCCAGCCGTCCTTGCCCCTGAGAACGATGGAGGAGCTGTCCTGTGCCTGGGCCTGTGCCGTACCCTGCGCTGCCAGCGCGCCCAGCACCAGGGCGCAGCCGGCCAGTCCGCGTGCGGCGCGCGCCATGCCCGAGCGCAGTCCGTGCAGGGCGGGGTGGGGTGCTTGCTTGGTCGAATCCATGGGAGCTTTCTCCTTTTCTCTTGTCTGTGTGGTGGTGGCGGCGGCAGGGCAAGGCTTTCAATAGGACAGCGTCAGCGTCATGAACAGGCCCTTGGCCCGGTCGGCCTGGCCGCCGCCGATGTTGAAGCGGTACTGCATGGACCAGTCCAGATAGGACTGGGCCGTGCTGTAGTGGCTTTCGCGGAACCATTGGCGCAGGCTGACGCCCACGCCGGCGCTGGCGGACCAGCTGCTGCCATTGCCTTGCAGTGCCAGCGTCTGCCCCTGCTGGGCGGCCAACTGGGCTGCGGTGGGCGTGGCGCCCGGGGCGGCCTGCAGGGAGCGCACCTCGACGCGGTTCCTCTGCTTGATCCAATCGGCCGCTACCACGCCGAACGGAAAGATCACCAGCCCCTGGTTGATGCCGTCGGCGCGGAAGCTGCGGCCGAAGCGGGCCTCGGTGGAGAAGAACCATTGCTCGCGCTTGTAGCGGCCCGAGCCGTCGCCCACCAGGGCGCCGTTGGTCTGGTCGGTCAGCGTGAAGCGCGAGGCCATGCTCTGGTTGGCATAGCCGGCCTGGCTGTAGCCTTCCATGGTGAACCAGCTGGAGCGGTCCGTGCGCCGGCCCGTTCCCTCGTAGAAGCCGTGGGTGACATAGGCCAGCCAGCCGCCCTGGCCCGCGCCTGCGCTGTATTTGGCCGAGATGGGATTGCCCAGCGCGGGGCCCGTGGGGTTGAGCGGATCGCGCCCGCTCATCAGGCAGCGCAACTGGGGCGATTCCGGCGTGATGAAGCCCGAGCGCGTGGCGGAGCCGATGTTGAACTGGCGCTCTATGCCAAAGGTCAGCGCGTACTTGGTGGACGGCGTGAAGCGCATGCCCAGCGAGCCCGTGGTGGTGGGCAGGCCCGAGATGCCCCGGTTGTCGCCGGCCTGCACATTGATGGGCAGGCCCGTGCAGGGGTCGATGGCGCTTTGGCCCAGCGTGGTGCCGCCGCCGTCGTGCAAGGTGCTGCCCAGCCGCCCGTAGACATCGAAGATGCGCGTCGATGAGTTCAGGAAGTTGGACGGGCGCCAGTAGGCCTCGGCCGTGCCGAAGACCGCATCGCCCGCCTGGGTGAGGATGCCGTCCGAGAACGCACGCCCCGCAGGCCGCGCACCCCGGTAGCCCATGGAGACGATGGCGCCCCATTCGCGCGAATAGCCGGAGACGGCGCTGCGTGCGTTCTCGCGCTGGCCGGGCGTGAGCTTGGCGGTGCCGGCGTCGTCCAGGTCGATGGCTTCCTTGAAGGTGCGTACGGCGCCCCGGTTGTCGCCGGTGCCGGCCAGCGCATAGCCTTCGTCCAGCATGGCGCCCGCTGGCGCCTCGCCCGTGGCGCGCGCCGCGCGAAAGTCCTGCAGCGCCTTGGCCGGCTCTTCCTGGCGCGAGTACAGGTAGCCGCGCTGCATCAGCAGCTGGGGGTCGTTGGGGGTGAGGGACAGGGACTTGTCCAGCCGCAGCAGGGCCTGGCCCTGCTGGTCGCGGTCGCCTGCGGCCAGCGTGGTGGTCAGCAGCTTTTGCAGTTGCGGGTTGTCGGGGTCCTGCTCCACGGCCGTGCGTGCGTGGTCGATGGCGGCCTTGTAGTCCTGGCGCGCGTAGGCCGCATAGGCCTGGGCGCTGGGGCCGCCCGTGCCCTGGGCATCGGAAGGCTGCAGCTCGCAGACCGTGCCATAGGGCGTGTCGCGGCAGTCCTGCAGGGGCGGCGGATAGTCGGCCATGGCCAGGGTCTGCGAGGCGCCGCGCGTATCGGCCACCATGGGCGTGTCGCGGCCGGGGCGCAGGTCATCGGCTTGCTTGAGGCGGCGGGCCACGGATTCATCCTGTGCCGGCATGGGCGCCAGCAGCGCGCGGGAGCGTGCCGCGTCGCCAGCGGCCAGGGCCGCGTCGGCCGCGATCAGGCGCAGGTTGGCGGACTGCTTTTCGTCCAGCCAGTCCTGCTTGAGCACGGCATCGAAGTCCTCGTTGGCCTGTGCGGTCTTGCCCTGGCGCTGGCGGATGTAGCCGCGCATGCCCAGCGCCGCTGTGTCTTCGTTGTCCTGCGCCAGCGCCTCGTCTGCGGCTTTTTCCGCATCGGGCAATTGCTCGGCCAGCAGCAGCGAGGTGATCAGCAGCAGGCGGTGCGATGCCGTTCCCGGCGCCAGCGCCACTGCTTCGCGCGCAAAGGGCACAGCCTGCGCCGGGTTGTTGGCGATCAGCGCCTGGTAGGCCTTTTGCGCCGGCAGCACGGCCTGGCTGCGGCGCAGGGTCTGGCGCTTGGCCACCAGGTCGCTTTTGTTGGGAGGGTTCAGGGCCAGGGCGGCATCTGCGGCCTCGATGGCGGCGCCCAGTTGCTCCTGCGCCTCCAGCGCGCCTATCCACAGCAGCGCCCACTGGCCCTGGCTGGGGTCCAGGCGAAAGGCCTGCTCGGCCCTGCGCGCGCTGTCCGCGTAGTTCTTGGCGTTGTAGTCGGTGTAGGCCTGCGTGGCGATGGGAAAGGCCTTGTTGTAGGCCTCGGAAGCCGTGGCCCCCGCAGGCCCGCCCGCCGCCCCGCCTGCGGCCGCCGCCCGCACATTGGTTTCGGCCTGCTGCAGCGTGGCCTCGTCCAGCCCGGCGGCGCGGGCCGAGGCAATGGCCTTGAGCGCCTCCTCGTTCTTGCCCTGCTTTTGCAGCGAGTAGATCAGCAGCATGCGCAGGCGCAGCAGGTCGGGGCGCAGCTGTACGGCCGATGCGGCGGCGGTCGCGGCCCGTGCAAAGCGGCCGGCCTGGTAGTGGGCATAGGCCTGGTTGGCCAGTTGCCACGCGCGGCCCCTGAGCGGCGCCTCCGCCTTGACGGCCGCCACGGCCTGCGGCCAGGCCGGCGGCGTGTTCCAGCCGGCGCCCAGCAGCGCGGCCAGCGTGAGAGGGCGAACGAGGGGAGCGAGATGCTTCATATGCCGGCCCTTGGGGTGCTTGGAATGCCTTGTGCGGGAATGTCGGGATGCACCGTGGGGTCGGTGGGCTCCCCCTGCTGGAAGCTGATGGCCTCGCGCAGCGTGGCCTCGTCGAGCCAGCCCTGCTCCATGAGGATGGCGCCCAGCGGACGGCGTTCGCGCTGCTGTATCTCCAGCGCGGTGGCCAGCCGGGTTTCGTCGATGGCCTGCCATGACAGCAGCAGCTCGCCCAGGCGCTGGCGCTGGTGGCTCAACTGGTCGGTGGACGGGAAGTCGTGCATGGTCTTGTCCCAGGCCAGGCGCTTGCCCGTGACCAGGTGGACGATGAACAGCTTCCAGGCGCGCGCCGCCGCCATGGCATTGATGAAGTTGCCGATCACCATGCGCGGGATGGACAGCATGGCGTGCTCCCAGCCGTACAGGCGCGAGACGAACCAGGCGCGCTGCACCACGCGCAGCAGCAGGGCGATGACGTTGACGCTCATCAGCGTCACCAGCCAGCCGTTGGGAGCGAACAGGGACGGGTAGTACACCGTCCACCAGCCCATGTGATCGGCCAGCAGGAAGAGCAGGAAGTTCAGCAGCAGCAGATAGGCCAGGATGGCCACGAAGGAGGTCACTAGCCCCTTGCGGTCCCGGAACAGCAGGTACTTGGTGGACAGCGGCCCGGCCCAGCCGACCTGGCTCCAGCCCTGCAGGCCGATGCCCAGTGTCCAGCGCGCCTTTTGCCGGTAGGCGGTCTTGAAGGTGTTGGGAAAGAACTCGCGGATGCCCAGCGGCATGGTCAGCGTGGACACCTTTTCCTTGCCCAGGCCGAACAGCGGCTTGCGCCGTATCACGTAGTCCACGGGGAACTTGCCGAAGATCTGCTTCATGCCCCGGCGTGCCAGCCGAGCGCCGATGTCGTAGTCCTCGGTCAGCGTGTCGGTGTTGAAGGGCTGGTTGTGGGTCTCGGCCGCCAGCTCTTCCATCGCCTTGCGCGAAAAGCAGGTGCCCACGCCGGCCGAGGGCACCATGTGCGACATGCTCTCGCGCACCACCAGGTCCTTGGTGTGCCATTCGGCGAATTCGTCCATGTAGGTGCCGGCCACCAGTTCGTACCACTCGCGCTCCAGGGAGGTCACGGGCAGCTGGATGAAGTCCATGCGCGGCAGCAGGTAGTTGTAGTACTTGAGCTCCAGCGGGTGCAGCACGTCCTCGCTGTCGTGCAGGATCACGCCGGCAAAGGGCTCTGGCTGCAGCGTGTTCTGCTGGAAGATGGCCTGCACGATCCAGTTGAGGCAGTCGGCCTTGCAGGTGGGGCCGTCATGGGGCACCTCCACGCGGACCAGCTGGCGGTAGCGCCGGCGCATGCGCTCGACCTCGTTCTTGGTGCGCTCGTCGTTGCGGTAGGTGCCCACGAAGATCATGTAGTTCTTGTAGTCCAGCGTGCCCACCATGCTCTCCAGCATGGGCGCGATCACGTCGTACTCCAGCCAGGCCGGCACCATGATGGCCAGCGGCTTTTCCTCGACCTCCTGCAACTGCTGTGCCTTGAGCGGCTGGTAGCGGCGCTTGACGGTCAGCGCGCGCCAGGCCTCGCGCACCCAGTACCAGGCGTCGATGAACAGGTCGTCGATGCTGGACAGCAGGATGACGACGGCCACCACGGCGCTGACGATCTCCAGCGCGTGGTAGTAGTCGGCCACCAGGTAGGGCCAGTAGAGGGAAGAGATCATGGCGATCGCCTCATGCCGTCGTCATCGTTGCCCGGGCCGGGCTCAGTGCTTGGACTGCTTGCTGCGCGCCACCGCCCAGGCCAGCACCACCAGCAGCAGCACCACGAACAGCGCGATGGCGATGCCCGGCACGCTCCAGGACAGGAAGTTGCGCCATTCGTGGAAGGCGCTTTCGCGCGGACCCGACGGAATGCCTGTTTCGGGATTGCTGCTGTCCACCCAGGCCAGCGGGCCGTCGCCACCGATCACGGCGATGTTGCCGCGATTGAGCAGGAAGGGCTCGCCCAGGCCGCCCGTCCACTCGCCGATGGCATGCCACAGCACGCCCTGCTGGCCGCCTGCCGTGACCACTTCGGCCGAGGACAGTTGCTTGAGTCCCTTGATGTCCAGCCAGTCCGCCGACTTGCCGCGGATGCGCAGCTGCTGCCGGTCCGTCACCGTCACCAGGGGCTTGGCGCCGTCCACCGGCACTTCCATGGCGACAAAGGGCATGGAGGGCTTGGCCGTTGCATCGGCCTGGGCCACGACCAGCTCGGCCTGCGAAGCCGACAGGCCGCTGGCGGCCGCCAGGTTGGCCATGCGCTCCAGCGCGGCCGGCGCCGCCGACAGATAGCTGGCGGGCACCAGGAACTGCGACTTGGCGCCCAGCAGCGGCAGCAGGCCGATGAAGCTGCCGTTGGCCTCGGCCTTGCCGGGCGTCACGTAGCTGATGGCCGGCAGCACGCTGGCGGGGTAGGGCTGGGGAATCTCGTTGCAGTCGGCCGAGTAGGGCTGGCGCTGCACGGACACCCGCAAGGTGTTGTTGATGCCCAGCGCATAGCCGGGCACACGGGCGCGCAGGCGTTCGGGCTGGCCGTTGGCCTCCAGCTGGCGGGCCGACAGCAGCATGCCGTTCCAGAACAGCGTGGCCACGGGGCGCGTGGCCGAGGCGCCGGGGGCGGCGGCCACGTACAGCGTGATCTCGCCCGGCATCTGGCCCTGCGAGGCCACGGCGCTCAGCGGGAAGTTCATCGTCCAGTCGCCGCGCGACAGCACGTCGAAGCTGTCGGGGCTGCCGCCCAGGCTGGACAGGCGTATGCCCTTGGCCTCGTCCCACTGCGGGGGCTGGGCCGCGGCCACGGTCACGTTGTCGCTGACCAGCAGGCGCTGCAGGGCGGCCTCCTGCAGGCCGGCCACGCGAGCACCCGCGTCGGCGGCCACGGCCAGCACCATCTGGCGGCCCATGGGCAGGGCGCGCAACTGCTGCGAGGTCAGCGCTTCGTTGGCCAGCGGCGCGCGCCGGGCGCGCCATTGCTGCAGGGCCTGGCCCGCATCGGGGTCGGCCGCCAGCTGGGCCTGCAGGGCCGCGAAGGCGGCGGTCAGGCGCTGCTGCAGTGCCTTGTCGGCCACCACGATGTCTCCGCTGACCTGGGCGGCCCCCAGCATGAGCAGCGCGCCCAGTTCGGCGTCACTGGCCAGCTTGTGCTGGGGCTCGGCGCCGCGCAGTGCGGCAAAGGCGGGCACGCCGGCCAGGGCGGCGGGAACCTCCAGGCCGCGCAGGTCCAGCGTCTCCCCCACGGCGGGCAATGCGTTCACCGTCATGCGCCTGTTGTTGCGCTGCAGGCTGGCGCCAATGCGCCAGGCACTGTCGAACGAGGCCTGCTCCAGCTGCCTGCCCGCCACCAGCACGGTGGTGCGCACGGGCAGGGTGTTCCAGACATCTTCGATGCTGCGCACATCGCGCGGGTCCACGCGGTAGCTCAGCCGTGTCTGCGGCGAGATGGTCAGGGAGTTGGCCAGGGAGTGGTTGTCATCGCATCGCACCTGGCCGTTGCGGCTGCGCCAGTTCACGCCCAGCCGCACGAAATCGCTGGCGCGGGCCTGCTGGCCGACGGGCAGCGTGCGCTGCAGCATGCCGTCACCATCGGGCACGGTCTGCGACACGGCGGGCGTGCCGTTGAGCGAGATCACCACGGTCGATACGCCGGGCTCGCCCTTGAGGTAGCGGCTGTCGAAGGCAATGCTGGCATCGCCCAGCGGCAGGCCGCGCGGCACGGGCAGGTAGAAGTCCTGGGTGGCCGTGCCGGCCAGCACCACGGGATCAACGATGCCCAGCTCCTTGAGCGTGACGCTGCGCTGCAGCCCGTCGCTGGCGCCCAGCTGGCGTATGGCGTCACCCAGCGCCGAGGCCGAGGCCGTCTGCGCGAACAGGGCGCCCAGGCCCAGCAGCGAACCCAGCGCCCAGCGGGCCCCGGTGCGGGAAAGCGATTGGCGGATGGTCGGTTGCATGGGGGCCTCTTTTCTCACTTCGGTGCTCGATTCGTAATGCGTTTCGTGGACGTGGTGCGCGGGGTGGTGCGTGCGAGCTTCAGGCCGGCGCCATGCCCTTGGTCACGGCGGCCGCTATGCCCGGGACGGCCGCGCCGCCTGTGTGTCCGGCGGCAAACTCGTCGAAGGGCTGTCCCAGCAGGGCACGCACGATGCGCTGCGAGGCCTGGCCATCGCCATAGGGATTGATGCGGCGCGCAAACGAGGCGTGGTGCCCCTCATCGGCCAGCAGCCGGTTGACCTCGGCCACGATGCGCGCGCGCTGCGTACCCACCAGCAGCACGGTGCCGGCCGATACGGCCTCGGGCCGCTCGGTCACGTCGCGCATCACGAGCACGGGCTTGCCCAGGTAGGGCGCCTCTTCCTGCACGCCGCCGGAGTCGGTCAGGATGATGTGGGCGCGCTGCATGAACCAGACGAAGTCCACATAGTCCAGCGGATCGATGAGGCGGATGTTGTCCATGCCGCCCAGCGTGCGCATGACCACTTCGCGCACGGCGGGGTTGAAGTGCACGGGGTAGACGATGAGCAGGTTCGGATGGCGCTGCGCCAGCTCGGCCAGCGCAGCGCAGATGTTCTGGAAGCCTTCGCCGAAATTCTCGCGCCGGTGTCCCGTGACCAGCAGCAGCGGGCGCTGCGCATCCACCCAGGGATGGCGCTGGGCAATGGCACGGGCCAGCTCGGGCTGGGCATCGAGCCGGTCGCACAGCGTGGCCAGCGCATCGATGACGGTGTTGCCCGTCACGGCGATGCGGCCCTGCAGGTTCTCGCCCAGCAGGTTGGCGCGCGACGTGGGCGTGGGTGCAAACATCCACTGGCTGACCACATCGACCACGCGGCGGTTCATCTCTTCGGGAAAGGGCTGGGCCAGATCGCCGGTGCGCAGGCCGGCTTCCACGTGGCCCACCGGAATGCGGCGGTGAAACGCCGCCAGCGCGCAGGCCGTGGCCGTGCTGGTGTCGCCGTGCACCAGCACGTAGTCGGGCTTTTCCTGCTCCAGCACGCCATCGGCACCTGCCACCACGCGGGAGAACAGGCCGTTGAGCGTCTGGTTGGGTTGCATGACGGCGAGATCGTGCTGCGCCTGCAGGCCAAAAAGATCCATCACCTGATCCAGCATCTGCCGGTGCTGGCCGGTGACACACACCACGCTCTCGATGCCCCGCGTCTGCGACAGGGCCGTGACCAGTGGCGCCATCTTGATGGCCTCGGGACGGGTCCCGAAAAACGAAAGAATCTTCATGCCAACCCCTTTTGCGTTTTCCTGTGCTCTTCGCTTGTGCGTTCTTGTGCTGCGCTGTACCCGGCAGGGGCAGGACCCGTCTCAGCCCGAAGACGGGCCGGGCAGGCCGCAAAGCGGTGTGGAATATACGGCGGGTTTTTGGAATTTTCGATCGATTGCTCCGATTCGATTGAAAACTATCGTCAATTGAGAGAAATTGACGGAAGTTAAGAGGACTTGAGGGAGCTTGATGACCTTGCTTTCCATTGGGGAACCTCCGTCGAATCTCAAGCGCCGCAAGCCATGCGCGCCATGGGGCTGGATGCACGTTCGCGCCAGGGGTGCTGTTGCACAAAGCTGCGCGCCTGGGGGCTTTGTTGCAGCTAGTACATCACCGAAACAAGGATGTGCTTGTCAGACGCTTGCCTATTGCTGCCAGCTGCTGCCTATTGCAAGCCCTGGGGCGCGTCTGCGCAAGGCTTGGAGGGGGTGTCCGTGCTGTCGCTTTCCCTGATGTGCGGCCGGTGCGCGGGGCCGGGGCAGGGGCGGGCGCGGCGGGCGCAAACCTGGGCATGAACCTTGCCACAAGCCGGCCCGGAAACGAAAACGGGCCCCGTGTAGGGGCCCGTTTTGCTGGGTGTATGGCGGAGAGGGCGGGATTCGAACCCGCGGTGGGGATTAGCCCACACACGCTTTCCAGGCGTGCGACTTAAACCGCTCATCCACCTCTCCGAAGCCAGCGATTGTAGCAGTGATTTCGGGTGGTCACGGTAAGAAGCTGGAACCGGCAACGATGCGGGTGTGCCCCGCTGCACCTTGCAGGTACAACCGGCAAGGCAGCCCCGGTCGTTTAGCCGCAAGCCATTTGAGATGGTGAATGGTTGCAGTATCGTGAAATCCGGCGAACTTGTGATGCGGGTCCATCAAGGAAATCCTCGGTGCGCACTATTTGCAGTTGGCAACCCATGGCGTATCCGCATTGATTCAGGTTTTCCTCAGCCCGTGCATTCGATGGAGGCAGATGTTGGGGGCTGTCATGTATACAAGAAGGTATTTTCCTTGCTTTGTGAAATTGGGGTGAATTTCATGTAAGTCATTGATGTTGTTGATTTTTGTGCAAATGAAATTTATCGGGTTTGAGCGGCTCCAGAATGCAACCTGGGTGAATTGCAAATGTTGAATGCAATTCTCAAGTGCCGGATGCATTTTGCAACAGACGCCGCATGCCAGCTTGTAGACAATGCCTGCGGCGCCGGGCCTTGAAATGCCTGTTTCAAGCCCATTGCGGCAGATTCCTCCTGTATTGCGGCGTATCGACAGCCCAGGCCAATCATAGAAAACCGCTATCACCATGGCTCACCATTCAATGCGCTCCGATTTTTACTGTGGCGGGGCGCTGCCATGGCGGGCACTGGCCTTGAGCCTTGCGGCGGTGCTGGGTGCCGGGGCGGCGCTCGCTGCCGGGACGCAGCGGCAGGTGCTGGAAAGCCTGCCGTCCGGCACGGCCAAGGGAGCGCCTGCCTATGAGTTGTCGCTGCCTGCCTGCACGGCGGCGCCTTGTCCCTTTGAGCTGAGGCTGGTGCGTGCAGGTGTGCAGCAGGGCCAGCCAGCGGCGCTGTCCTGGCCGGCGTCCAGGGGGCCGGCGCAATTGGCGCAGCCCGATCCGCTGTACGGCGTGGGTGATCCGCTGTCTGCGGCAGCAGGGCTCCAGCACCTTGAGCGCGTGTGGACGACTGGCGAGGAAGAAGACACCGTCACCGCTGCCGTGCGCAGCTTGCGCCTGCCCGGCGTGCAGGGCGGCTCGCGTGCGCTGCTGGTCACGCAGATGGGGGGCTTTGAGCATCCCAAGCGCCGCCATGCGCTGTATGTCGCCACCGCCCAGGGCCCGCACCTGGCCTGGCAGTACGACGAGCCCCAGGGCAACTACCAAAGCTGGGTGCTGGCGCCCACGGGCCGGATTCCGGTGCTGCTGGTGCGCTATGCATCACCGCAGGACGATGCGCCCGACCAGATCGAGACCCGCAGCCTGCGCTGGAACAAGGGCCGGCAGGCGTTTGCCGAGCAGGCCTCGGCACCACCGGCCGCCGTGCAGGCCGTGGTGGCGGCGCGCTATGCCAGCGTGGCGGCAGCGCGTGCCGCACGCGCGCAGCAGGCCGAATGCCTGGGCGCCTATTCCGTCGTGCGCACACGCCCCGCAGGCGCCGCGCCCCATCACGCCCTGGTGCAGGTGGCGGCGGACATGGCGCAGGCACATGCCGAATCGCTGCGGCTGCGTGCCTGCTCGGCCAGCCTGCAGCCGCGCACCGTGCCATTGGTGCACCTGCTGCCGGATGCCGGCCTGAATCCCGGCAAAAAAACCGGCAACAAACCCGACCGCAAACCCGAGCCCAAACCCGAGCCCGCCCGCTGAGCCGGTGCTGCGGGCCATATCGACAACCACAAAGAGGGGAGAAACATGCCTGACATCAAGGACAGCGTAGGCGAGGGCGGCAGCAACCAGGTGCATGACGTGGCCCTGCTGCAGGCCATGCTGCGCGTGGTCAAGGACGCCAAGAACGCGCCGTATCTGGGCGTGGACTACGACGGCAGCTACGGCGCACAGACGCGCGCCGCGCTGGAGCGTTTCCAGAACGACCACAAGCTGGCCGCCGCCAAGGCCGCGCCGGGCCAGCCGCAGGCCGGTGGTGCCAAGGAGGCGCTGGGCCTGGCGGCAGCCGGAGGGGCCACGGTGGCCAAGCTCAGCGGCATGCTGCCGGCCTCGCACCAGGGCATGCGCGCCGCGCAGAACTCCAAGACGGTGTACCTGGAGGCCAAGGCCCAGGACGTGGCCACCAGCAAGGCCGCCATTGCCAACGATGCGGAGTACGAGCCCACCTTCCGCGCCAAGCTGGCCAGCCTGGTGCAGCAGATGTATGACACGCACAAGATCGCGCTGTGGATCACGCCCACGGGGCGCCGGCGCACCTTTGCCCAGCAGGCCGCCGAGACCCAGACCAAGGCCGGCCCGGGCGAGAGCAACCACAACTTCGGCCGCGCGGCCGACATCGGCTTCAAGCGCTTCCAGTGGGTCAAGGGCGACGGCAGCATCGTCACCGACGCCGACTGGCTCAACCAGCTGGAGGCCGTCAAGTCCGCCGATGCATCGCGCTGGTGGAATGAGCGCGACAGCCTGGCGGCCAAGCAGGGCCTGCTGCCGCTGAAGTTCGAGCGCGTTCACCTGCAGGCATTCGCACAGCAGGGGGTGAGCAACCAGCGCTCGCTGGCCAAGCTGCTCAACGCCGTGTCGCAGAACAACATGGGCTGGAAATCCGCCTACCAGGCCGACCTGCAGTCCCAGGGCAAGCACTGGGTGAACGTGGGGTCCGCCAAGTCCATCTGGGCTGGAGCAGCCTCCGTGACCAAGGCCGATCTTGCCAAAGCCCGCACGGCGGCCACCGGCAAGCAGGTCAAGGAAGCGCAGATCACCCAGGACGAGGTGGACGCCATGCGCCGCATGCTCAAGGCCGATTTCGAGCAGGCCGACCTGAACTGGTCCAAGTGGGCGCCCGTGCCCTGAGCCTGGCCGGACGCCTGCCGTGCAGGCAGGCGTCACTCCCATCGCATCTTCCGGAGAGAGCATCTTGAGAATCGACCCTTCGACGGGCGAGGCCGCCCTGCGCGCGCCACTGTCCCTTTCGCTGCCCCTGCCTGTGTCCCTGTCCGCGTCGCTTTCAGCGTCCCTTTCCGCCATGGACGCTGACGGAGCGCCGGGCGGTCCGCCTGCCATCCGCGCCCCGCAGGACGTTCTTTCGGGCGTGCGCGTTGCCTCGCAGCTGCTGCAGGACTTTCGCCCCATCACCGAAAGCATCGAGTGGGAGCTGGGCCACCTGCACTGGGCGCAGGCCGGCCTGCTGACCTTTGCCGAGAACGAAGTGCCCTACGTGGTCAACAACAGCGGCCGTCTCTCGGAAGATGCGGCGGCCCTGCTGTTCCACCACTGCGCGGACACTGCGCCGCAAGGCGCCATTGCCGTGCTGGAGTTGGGCGCCGGCTGCGGCCTGTTTGCGCGCATGTTCCTGCAGGCCTTCCGGCACCTGTGCCAGCAGGAAGGGCGTGATTTCGACCAGCGGCTGGTCTACTACGTCACCGACGGCTCTCCCCGCACGGTCGCGCAATGGCAGGAGCGCGCGCTGTTTGCCGAGTTCGGCGGCCAGGTCGTGGCCGGCTGCTGCGACGCCATGCGGCCCGAGGCCGTGCAGCTGCCGGACGGCAGCACGGTGCCCCTGCCGCCGCTGCACGCCGTGTTCTGCAACTACGTGCTGGACGTGCTGCCTGCCACCGTCGTGCGGCGGCAGGGCGACGGGCCGGTGCAGGAATTGCGCATACGCACCCGCCTCACCGATGACGCCCAGCTCGTGCGCCAGTACACCGCGCTGTCGCCGGGCGAGATCCGTGCCCTGGTGGACCATGCGGATGCGGCCCAGCGTGCGCGCCTGCTGCCCCTGGTGGGCCTGTTCGAGCAGGAGGTGGGCTTCTTCGACTGTGACCAGGCAGCGCTGTCGCCCTGGGTGGATGCCGCCTTGTCCGTCAGCGAGGCGGCACCGCGCCTGCTGGTCAACCACGGCGCCTTTGGCGCGCTGCAGACGCTGCAGCAGCGGCTGGCGCCCAAGGGGCTGGTGCTCATCAACGACTACGGCGCCTGCACGCCCGAGGCGGCGGCCCAATCGGGCGCCTCCCAGCGCTTTGGCCGCACCAGCGCCATCGGCCTGAACTTCCCGCTGCTGGCGCAATTGTTCGGGCGCGAGGGCTGGCAGGTGCTGGCGCCTTCGGGCGATGCGCAAAGGGCCATCCATGCGCGGCTGCTGATCGGCGAGGGATGCGAGCGCACGGCGGCCGCCTTTCTCAACCGCTTCAGCGCCGACGCGCAGCAGTTCTTCGAGGCCCCGGCCCATGAGGCCCGCACGCACCTGGAGTCGGGCCGCCAGGACGCCGCTTTGGAAAGCTACCGCCAGGCCATCACCCGCAGCCCGCGCGACTGGAGGCTGCTGGGCGAGGTGGCCGAATTCGTGGGCCTGCAGCTGCGGGACTTTGCCGCCGGCATCGAGCTGGCGCGCAGCGCGCTGGACCTCAATCCCTGGCTCAGTACCTGGCTGTGGAATGTGCTGGGCGACTGCCTGTTCTGCCAGGAGCAGTTCGCGGCCGCGCATGAGGCCTACCTGCAGGCCGAAGGCATAGACCCGCGCGATGCGCGCACCCAGCTCAACCTGGCCTACACCTGGCAACAGCGCGGCGACCCGGCGCGCGCGCTGGCCTGCATTGCCCAGGGCCTGGCGGGGGATGCGCATGGCGTGCACACGCAGCGCCTGATGGAAAAGCAGCAGCAGATCCTGGCGCAGATCGCTGCCCTGCGCGCCTCGGAGCAGCAGCGGCTGGCCCAGCGCGCGGCACGGCTGCAGGGCGGGGCATAAGCCTGCCGGCAGCCTGCAGAAGTTCAGCGGTTGCGGCCCGCCAGCCGCACGGCCAAGGCCGCCGCTGAAGCCGCGCAGGCCAGGGCCACCACGCCGCTCCAGCCCCACTGCGCCAGGGCCAGGGCGCCCAGCGCCGAGCCCGAGGCCATGCCGATGAACACGCCCGTGAACAGCAGCGCATTGAGCCGGCTGCGTGCAGCGGGGTCCAGGCCATACACCAGGGTCTGGTGCGCCACCAGCGTGGCCTGGATGCCGAAGTCGAAACCGATGGCGCTGGCCACCAGCAGCGGCAGCTGTGCGCCGGCCGGCAGCCAGGGCGACAGTGCCAGCACGGCAAAGGACGCCAGGGCCAGGCCCGCACCCAGGCAGGTCACGCGCTGCGGGCCGCTGCGGTCGGCCAGCCGGCCTGCCAGCGGCGCGGCCAGCGCACCGGCGGCGCCCGCCAGGCCCAGGGCGCCGGCTGCGGCGCTGCCCATGTGGAACTGCTGGTGCAGCATGACGGCCAGCGTGGACCAGAAGGCACTGAAGGCCACCGACAGCAGGCCCTGGGCCAGGGCCGCACGGCGCAGCGCGGGCTGGCCGCGCCACAGCTGCACCATGGAGCCCAGCAGCGCGCCATAGCCCAGTTGCGTGGTGGGCCTGAAACTGGGCAGCCCGCGCCACAGGGCCACCCCCAGCAGTGCCATGGCAGCGGCGGCCATCAGGTAGACGCTGCGCCAGCCGCCATGCTCGGCCAGCAGCCCGCTGACCACGCGCGACAGCAAAATGCCCAGCAGCAGCCCCGTCATCACCGTGCCCACCACCTTGCCACGCTGGTGCTCGGGCGCCAGCGTGGCGGCGGCCGGCACCACATCCTGCGCCAGGGTGGCGGCCAGGCCCACGGCAAGGCTGGCGGCCAGCAGCGGCGCCAGGCCCGGGGCCAGCCCGCTGGCCAGCAGGGCCAGCATCAGCGCGGCGGTCTTGGCCAGGATGATGCGCCGGCGGTCCATGCGGTCGCCCAGCGGGGCCAGCAGCAAAATGCCCAGCGCATAGCCCAGCTGGGTCAGCGTGGGCACAAAGCCCACGGCGCGCTCGCCCGCGCCCAGGTCGGGGCCGAGCACGCCCAGCATGGGCTGGCTGTAGTAGAGCGAGGCCACGCCCACGCCCGCCGTGGTCGCCATCAGCAGCACCAGCGACCGGGGCATGCCGGACGCCCTTTCGCTGGTGGCCGCCTGGTTATGCGTAGATTGAATGCAAGACATGTTGATCCGCCGATACGGCGTGTTTGAGAAACGATGGCCGTAGTGTGGTGCGATGCAGCAGCCCACGGTAGTGGCTGCGTCCGCAGAATCGATATACGCTTGGCGTATGACCATCGACGATCTCTCCCTGCCTTCGGGCGCAGACCGCATCGAACTGCTGCAGACCTTTGTGCGCATCGTCGAAAGCGGCAGCCTCTCGGCCGCCGCGCAGCAGATGTCCACCACCCAGCCCACGGTCAGTCGGCGCCTGCAGACGCTGGAGCGCGCGCTGGGCCTGCGCCTGCTGCGGCGCTCCACCCACGCCATGGCGCTGACCGACGACGGAGAGCGCTGCCTGGCCCATGCGCGCGAACTGCTCGATACATGGCGGGCGCTGGAGTCCGACCTGCGCGGCGCCCAGGACACGCCGCGCGGCCTGCTGCGCGTGGTCGCGCCCCACGCCTTCGGCCAGGACCAGCTCATGGCGCCGCTGCTGCAGTTCCTGGGCCGCCATCCGGCCGTCAAGGTCGAGTGGCTGCTGCATGACCGCCAGCCGGACTTCATTGCCGAGGGCATCGATTGCGCCGTGCAGGTGGGCGCCGTGGTCGATCCATCGGTGGTCGCGCTGCGCGTGGCCGAGGTGCCGCGCATTGCCGTGGCCGCGCCTGCCTTGCTGGGGCAGGGCAGCGTGCCCCAGCACCCGCGCGAGCTGCAGGGGCTGCCCTGGATTGCGCTGCGCACTTTCTACCAGCGCGAGCTGGAACTGCACCGCGTGGGCGATGAGCGGGTGTGCAAATCCTGGCGCCTGCAGTTCGAGCCCCGGCTCAGCACCGACAGCCTTTATGCGCTGCGCAACGCCGCCCTGGGCGGGCTGGGTGCGGCCCTGGCCTCGGCCTGGATCGTGCGCGACGATCTGGAGGCGGGCCGCCTGGTGCACCTGGCCCCGGACTGGCAGGCCGCGCCGCTGCCCGTGCACCTGGTGTATCCGCCGGCGCGCCACCAGCCGGCGCGCCTGCGCGCCTTCATCGCGGCCATGCGGGAGGTCATGCCGGGACTCACGGGAATGCGCGCGCCGCTGCCCTGAGCCGTTCGCCCGCCGCTGTTGCGGCGGCGCGTCACCGGCCGGTTTGCCAACGGTAAGCATGGCAACTGCATAGGATAATAAGAATCATTTGCGATCTTCTTCGCGATTGGCTTTTCCTCCATGCCGTCCCCCTCCACGCTACAACCACCCGCCGAGCCCCTGCTGGCCCAGCTGGTGCAGCACTATGACGAACTGGTCGGTTTCCTGCGCCACCGCTTCGGCGATGAATGCCAGCCTCGCGAAATCGTCAACGAGCTGTGCCTGCGGTTGATGGAGCGGCCCGTTCCCCAGGGCATTGCCAACCCGCTGGCCTTTCTGCGGCATCTGGCGCGCGACCTGGCCATAGACCGCCACCGGGCCCAGGCGCGCCGGCCCGAAACGCCCTTCGATGGCGCCGAGCTGGAAGAGCGCCTTGCCCCCGCCGCAGCCATGCCGCTGTCCCCGCCCGAGCTGGCCGTGGCCGCCGCCCAGCGCCAGCGCGCGCTGCTGGTGGCCATAGAGCAGCTGCCCCAGGCCAGCCGCGAGGCCTTCATCCTCACCAAGCTCTACGGCATGCCGCAGGAAGAGGCCGCGCAGCGCATGGGCATCTCGCGCGGCATGGTGGCCCGCCATCTGGCGCGTGCACTGCGCGATGTGCAGCCCGTGCTCACGGCCGACCATGCCGCCTGAGATCACGCGCAGCACAGGCGGCACGCGCAGCGCGCGCCAGGGTGCTTCTGCGCAGTCTTCGGGGCGCAGCGCCCATCTGCCCGTCGATGACGCCCTGGCCCCCTTTGCCGACATGCTGCGCCGGCACCTGCCCACGCCCGAGGAAATCGAGCAGGCCGCCGCCCAGCGCCAGAAACTGCGCCAGCGCAGGGCGCTGCGCGCAGGCACGGCTGCGGCCCTGGCGGCGCTGGCGCTGCTGCTCTGGGCCGACCCCGCGCTGCAGCGCCAGACCCTGGCGACGGCCGTGGGCCAGCGCCAGAGCTGGCAACTGGCCGATGGCAGCGAGGTGCGGCTGAACACCGGCTCGCGCGTGCAAATGGCGCAGCACCTGCGCTCGCGCCGCCTGGTGCTGGACCAGGGGGAGGCGTCCTTCGAGGTATCCCATGCCTTCTGGCACGGCTGGGTGCCCTGGCTGCAGCGGCCCTTCACCGTGCAGGCCGGCGGCGTGGTGGTGCAGGACATCGGCACCGTGTTCGGCGTGCACCGCCATGAGGATGGTGCCGACATCACCGTGCTGCAGGGCAGGGTGCGCGTTCACTCCATGGATGGTGGCGGCGCACCCGTGGAGCTGTCCACCGGCCAGCAACTGCGCACGCGCGCCGGCCGGCCGCTGCCGCAGCTTGTGCCGGCAGAGGCGGGCGACGGCGCCGCTGCCCTGGCCGCCCTGGCCTGGCGGGAGGGCCGCCTGGTGCTGGACGGCACGCCGCTGTCCGAGGCCGTGGCGCAGATGCAGCGCTACCGCAGCGCACCCATCGTGCTGGCCGACCGGCATGCGGCGCAGCTGCGCATCTCGGGGCAGTTCGACCTGGACCGCATCGACCAGCTGCTGGACCTGCTGCCCCGCCTTGCGCCCGTGCAGGTGCGGCATGAGGACGACGGCCGCGTGCTGATCTCCACGCGCCACAGGTAGGCGCAGGTAGGCGCAGGTAGGCGCAGGTAGGCCGCCCGGCAGTTGTCCCTGCAGCTGCTGGCCTGATCCAGAAATTTTCCGTGGCCATGTGTACAAACCTGCGCGCTGCAGCGGCTTACAGGCAGACCGGCATCGCGCCCGGGGCCGAGCTGGCCCTGGAGGGGCCTGCCGCCACCGCCGTACCCCGTATTCCGTATCCAACGCCTCAGGAGAGATGTCGCCATGAACCCTTCCCCTACCGTCACCGGCCTGCCGCGCCTTCGCATCGCGGCCCTGGCCGCCGCACTGTGCATTGCCGGCCTGGCCCATGCCCAGCCCCTGGCCGTGGACCTGCCTGCGCAGCCGCTGGCCCAGTCGCTGAACGCGCTGGCGCGCCAAAGCGGCGCCCAGATCATCTTCCTCACCGATGTGGCCCAGGGCCTGCAGGCGCCCGCGCTGCGCGGCACGCTGGAAGTGCGCGAGGCCCTGCAGCGCCTGCTGGCCGGCAGCGGCCTGCAGGTGCGTGCGCAGGATGAGCGCACCTTCACCGTCGAGCGCAGCGGCGGCCCGGCTGCCAGCTCCGGCGCTGGGGGTGCCGTCATGGCAGAAGTGCGCGTGCTGGCCTCGCGCGCGGAGGACACGGCCTACTACGCCCCCTCGGCCGCCAGCGGCACCAAGACCGAGGCGCCGCTGCTCGACGTGCCCCAGACCATCAACGTGATCCCCCAGCAGGTCATGCGCGACCAGGCCGCCACCTCGCTGCAGGACACGCTGCGCAACGTGGCCGGCATCGGCCTGTCGCACGGCGACGGCCAGCGCGACCAGGTCAGCATCCGCGGCTTCACCAGCATCGGCGACCAGTTCGTGGATGGATTCCGCGACGATGCGCTGTATTTCCGCGACCTCTCCAACATCGAGCGCGTGGAAGTCGTCAAGGGCCCGGCCGCCGTGCTCTATGGCCGGGGTTCCTCGGGCGGCCTGGTCAACCGCGTGACCAAGAAGCCGGGCGTCAATGTCTCCGACGTGGCCGTCAGCGTGGGAAGCTGGGCCGACAAGCGTGCCGAATTCGATGTGGGCCGCGCGCCCGAGGGCAGCGACTGGTCCTGGCGCGTCACCGGCGCCGCCGAAGACGCCAACAGCTACCGCAGCCAGCAGTTCCTCAAGCGCGAGACCATCGCCCCCTCCGTCATGTGGAAGCCGGACGGCAATACCTCGCTGACGCTGCAGGCCGAGCTGCTGCGCGACAAGCGCGTCACCGACTTCGGCATTCCCGCCTATCGCGGCCGCCCCGTGGATGTGGCGCCCGGCACCTACTACGGCTCGGCCAATGCGCGCGATGCGGATACCTCCGAATCCACCGTGGGCTCCTTCACCGCCACCTTCAACCACCGCTTCTCGGACACGCTGCGCGTGCGCAACGCGCTGCGCTACTACCACTACGAGCTGGACCGCCAGAACACCTTGCCGGCCGGCACCACCAACGAGGCGGCCGGCACCGTGGCACTGACCCGCTCGGGCGTGGACCGCAACGAGCACGGCATCTTCAACCAGACCGAGCTGATCCAGAATTTCAGCACCGGCAGCGTGCAGCATGAAGTGCTCTACGGCCTGGAGCTGGGCCAGCAGAACAAGGATGCGCTGTCCTACAGCGGCGGCACCCTGGCCAACGTGAACCTCTGGAACCCCGTGCTGCCCGTGGCCCCGCTCAACGGCGGCGGCACCCTGAGCGGCAGCACGCTCAACCGCTACCTCACGCGGGCCCTGTACCTGCAGGACCAGGTCACGCTGTCGCCGCAGTGGAAGCTGCTGGTGGGCCTGCGCTATGACCGCTTCGGCCAGGAAACCGACAACCGCCTGGCCGGCCAGAGCGACTTCAGCCGCACGGACTCCACCTGGAGCCCGCGCGCCGGCCTGGTGTGGCAGCCCGATGCCGTGCAGTCCTATTACCTGTCGGTCAGCCGCTCCTACCAGCCTTCGGCCGAGATGTTTGCGCTGTCGGCCACCAATGTCGCCATCAAGCCGGAAAGCACCACAAACTATGAAGTGGGCGGCAAATGGGACCTGATGGACGGCAAGGCCATGGCGACGGCATCGCTGTTCCAGCTGGAACGCACCGACATCAAGACCACCAACCCGGCCCAGCCCACCCAGCTGATTCCCATCGGCACGCAGCGCACGCGCGGCCTGGAGCTGTCGCTGTCCGGCGAACTGCGCCCCGGCACCCAGGCCACCTTCAGCTACGCCTACCTGGATGCCGTGGTCACCGAATCCACCACCGTGGACGCCGGCCAGCCCGTGCAGGGCAAGCGCGCCACCATCACGCCGAGGAACTCCCTGTCTGTCTGGCTCACCCAGCGCCTGGGCGATGCCTGGACCGTGGGCGGCGGCCTCAACTACGTGGGCGACCGCTTTGCCAACCCCGGCAACACCGTCACGCTGCCCGCCTACACGGTGGTGGATGCCATGGCCCAGTACCGCATCGGCCGTGCCACCACGGTGCAGCTGAACCTGCGTAACCTGTTCGATCGCCGCTACATCGTCTCGGCCCACGGCACCAGCCCCAACCTGAACCTGCCGGGTGCGCCGCGCAATGTGATGGTGACGCTGCGGCACAGCTTCTGAGGCCGCGCCGGCAGCGCCGGCCTCTGCAAAAGACAAAGGCCCACGCAAGTGGGCCTTTGTCCATTTGGGCCGTGCCGTTTACTCGGTCGCCTTCTTCAGCGAGTCCTTGGCGTTGTCTGCCGACTGCTTGGAGCGCTTCTTGTGGTAGTCCGACTTGACGTTGTTCACGGCCTTGCCGACCGGGCCGCTGTCCTTGGCCTTGGCGTCGGCCTGCTTTTCCTTCACCTTGTGGTCTGCGGCGTCGGCGGCCTCGGAGGCGGCCTTGCCCACCTGGGCGTGGGCGGGCGACAGGCCTGCGGCGAAGGCTAGGGAAATGGCGGTGGCAAGCAGCAGTTTTTTCATGGAATAGGTGTCCTGTGATGAAGTGGCTGCATGGTGCGCCAGTGCGCTGGTGCCGCCTTGTAGGAGCAGGGCTGTGCTGTGCGCGGGCACTGCGGCCCAAGCGCAGAAGGGCTTCCGACGGTAGCTTGCTTCGGTGTCCGACATGGGGCAGCCGGCCGAGCTTCTAGCCTTGGACCAACCCCCGCCAACACCCAAGAAGGACACACCATGATCACAGCCGAACCCACCATGACCAACCTCTTCGATCAGCTGGGACTGGATTCCAGCCCGGAGGGCATCCGTCAGTTCATTCTTTCGCACCGCCTGGAGAAAAACACGCTGCTGGTGGACGCGCCGTTCTGGACCGATGCGCAACGCGCCCTGTTCTCGCAGCAGTGGCATGCCGATGCGACCTGGGCGCTGGTGGTGGACCAGCTCAGCGAGGCCTTGCATTCCGAGCCCGACCTGGACGCCGTGCCTGCCCCAGCGGCTTCCGAGCACGAACCGGAAGCGCGTCCCTGATCCTGTGATGCAACCGCTTGCGATGAATCCGTGCTGCTTACAATTTTCGCGGCGCATTCAACCCATTTGCCTACGGAGTCGCTCACATGCTGACCTCGAATGGTCTGGCGTCGGCCTCTCCAGGCTCCGACGCTCTCTTGCCCCTTGACCCGGGCCACGCCGTTCTGGATGCGTTTCCCGACGCCGTCTTTGTCGTCGGGCTCGACGGTCGCCTGGCCCACTGCAACCGCCAGGCCCGCAGCCTGCTGGACCACTCCGGAGATGCGCTGGAGGGCAGCGTTTTCGAAGAGCGTTTCGTCGCCCAGGCTGCGCGTTCAGGCTGGGCAAGCCGCCAATGGGAGCCTCCTGCCCAGGCCGCACAGCCCCGGCAGGCCAGCTGCTGGCCGCTGCTGACCTGTTCAGGGCGCGAGCGGCCCGTGGCTTCGAGCACATCGCGCATACGGCTGCCGGACGGCAGCCCGGCGTTGCTGCTGTGCGTGCGCGAGGCCGATGCGCACCCGCCTGCAGCGCCGCCGCCCCTGTCCAGCCCGCTTTCCAGCGCCGAGCGCAGCTTTGCCTTGCTGGTGCAAAGCGTGACCGACTATGCGATCTACATGCTCGACCCCGAAGGCCGCATCGTGAGCTGGAACCTGGGCGCCAAGCGCATCAAGGGCTATGAGGAGGAGGAGGTCCTCAACACCCATTTCTCGCGCTTTTACACGCCCGAAGACCAGCAGGCCGGGCTGCCGCAGGCGGGGCTGCGCACGGCGGTCAGCACGGGCCGCATGGAGGCCGAAGGCCTGCGCGTGCGCAAGGATGGCTCGCGCTTTTGGGCCTCGGTGGTCATCGATGCCATCTACGATGACGGCCGGCTGATCGGCTTTGCCAAGGTCACCCGCGATGTGACCGAGCGCAAGGCCGCCGAATCCCAGCTGCGCCAGGCCTTGAAGATGGAGGCCATCGGCCGCTTCACGGGCGGCGTGGCCCATGACTTCAACAACCTGCTGATGGCCGTGCTCAGCAGCCTGGAGCTGCTGCGCAAGCGCATGCCGCCCGACGAGCGGCTGCGCGCACTGGTGGAGACCGCCACGCGCGGCGCCCAGCGTGGCGCCTCGCTGACCCAGCGCATGATGGCCTTTGCGCGGCAGCAGGAATTGAAGACGGAGGCCGTGGACGTTGCGGTGCTGCTGTCGGGCCTGCAAGGCCTGCTGCAGCAGGCGGCCGGCCCGCATATCTTTCTCAAGATGGCCCTGGCCGCCAACCTGCCGCGCATCCTCACCGACCCCAGCCAGTTCGAGAGCAGCATGCTCAACCTTGTCGCCAACTCGCGCGACGCCATGCCGGGCGGCGGCGTCATCAAGATCGCGGCGGCCGTGGAAAGGATGCTGCCGCGCCAGCTTGCAGGCCTTGCCGCAGGCTCTTATGTCTGCGTGCGCGTGGAGGACACCGGCGAGGGCATGGACGAGCAGACGCTGTCCCGCGTGATCGAGCCCTTCTTCACCACCAAGGGCGTGGGCAAGGGCACCGGCCTGGGCCTGGCCATGGTGGACGGGCTGGTGGCCCAATCCGGCGGCAAGCTCGTGCTGCACAGCACACCGGGCAACGGCACCACGGTGGAGATGTGGATGCCCATCTCCAAGGACGAGAGCACGGCCTGCCACCTGGGCGCCCAGCGCACGCAGGACGTGGGACCCATGGACGTGCTGCTGGTGGACGACGACCCGCTGGTGCTGGCCAACGCCTCGGCCCTGCTGGAGGACCTGGGCCACCGTGTCACGGCCCTCGGCGCCGGGCAGGAGGCCATCGACCTGCTGGCGCGCCAGGCACGCTTTGACGTGGTCATCTCCGACTACGCCATGCCCGGCATGAACGGCGTCGAGCTGGCCGAACACATTGCGCAGCGGTATCCGGGCTTGAATTTCATCCTGGCCAGCGGCTTTGCAGACATCCCGGCGCTGCCGCCTGGAATGACGCGGCTGGCCAAGCCGTATTCACAGGAGGATCTGAGCCAGTTGCTGCATCAGTTGGTGAGGGCGTGAGCCCCCATGGAGATGGCCTGCGAAGCGTTTTCGCAAGCCATCACATCAAGATGGCAGGGTGGAAACAATGGCGCGATTGGCCTGCAGGTGGGCTTCAATCGACGCCAATTGCGCGTCGTAATCACTGATGACCTGCTGCGCGGAGGTACTCCGCGGCATCCTTGTTTTTAGAAAAACAAGAACGGGTATGACGATCAAGGAAAGCATCCACGCCAACGTGAGCGCAGTGTTGAGGGCAGTCATCTTGATCTGGTTTATCGCCGTAGGGCCCGCAAGAAGCAGGACGAGGAAGCTGATGCCGGTCAGCTTCAACCTTCGGCCGCGTGCGTGTGCACGCTTCTTTTGATGGGCTTCCAACGCTTGTGCACGCAGCGCAAGAATCTGCTGCTTTTCTTGCGTCAGCCTTGGAATGGCCAGTTCTGCCGCTGTGCGATCCGTGCCCCGTTGGATGGCGTGAAGGGAGTTTTCCACCTTTTTCAGTGAAATGATTCCGCCTTGACGTTCAAGAATTTGGGCGCTTCCGCAATGCGCGCAGATGAAGCGTTCCGTATCACTTCCAATCTCCAGTGGAGCGGAGCAATTGGCACAAGACAAGCTGTATATCGGCAAGCCACTCTCCCGTTTTTCTGGGGCAATCCAAAGCCAAAGCTGCCCATACAGGCCAAGTCACCCGGCCGTATTCATTGCTTCGCCCATGGGCAGCGAGCCGGGCAGTGTAGCGCTGAATGCGGCGGGTTTGACCAGGCTGCATGCGCAGCCAGACCTGCTCCAGTTGTTGCAGCCGTGGGGGAGGGCTCAGACACCTGCCTTCTCGAACAGCCGGCGCAATACCTGCATGGGCAGGAACCTGACCTTTCGCCGTTTCAGTTCCCGCCGGAACAGGCGTTCGCGTTCAATGAAGTTGATCTTGGGTTTCATCTTTTTTTGGGGCTGCAATGGACGAAACGCGCCAATCTACTGGTGAACGCCGCAGCTCCTGTAACACCGTGTCAGCGACGCCTCGGGATTGCCGGTTGTCGGTTGCCGCTCGGCCCTATGGCCCGCGCCATTGGGCATGCCGCACGCCAAGCTGCAGCTGCTGGATGCGGCGGTGGATGGTGGATCGGCTGACGCCGAGCTGGCGCGCCGCCTCGGAGACGTTGCCCTGGCATTGGGCCAGCAGTTGCTCCAGCGCCTGTGCGGCGGGCTCGCTGGTGTTGCTGGCCAGGGCGGCGGTGCAGGGCGGGGTGCCGTGCAGTGCGTCGGGCAGGTGGTCGGGCTCGATGGTGCCGTCGCCATCGTTCCCGCACAGGGCTGCGGCGTAGCGCAGCGCGTTGTGCAGTTCGCGCAGGTTGCCGGGCCAGGCGTGCGCGGCCAGCAGCGCGCGGGCCGCGTCGCCCAGGTGCAGATGGCTGCCCAGCGTGGCCAGCATCTGGTCGGCAATGGCCTGCAGGTCGCTGCGCTGGCGCAGGGCGGGCAGTTGCAGCTCGGCGGCATTGAGGCGGTAAAGCAGGTCTTCGCGGAAGCTGCCGCGCCGCACCAATTCGGCCAGCGGGCGGTGCGAGGCCGAGATGACGCGAACGGACACGGTCCGTGGCGCGCGGGCGCCCAGCGGGGTGATTTCGGATTCGGACAGGACACGCAGCAGCTTGGCTTGCAGGGCCAGTGGCATATCGCCGATCTCGTCGAGGAACAGCGTGCCTTCGTGCGCCGCGGCGATCAGGCCCTCGCGGCCCTTGCTGGCGCCGCCGGTCCAGGTGCCGGGCAGGTAGCCGAACAGCTCGCTTTCCAGCAGCGCCTCTGGAATGGCCGCGCAGTTGATGGCGACGAAGGCGCCGCTGCGGCCGCTGCTGGCATGCAGCGCGCGGGCCAGGTATTCCTTGCCTGCGCCGGTCTCCCCCTGCACCAGGATGGGCAGCGTTTGCGGCGCGAGCCGTGCGGCCTTGCGCAGCAGCGTCTGCAGCTTGGCATCCCCCGTGTCCAGCGCCTGCAGCGCTGCCGGCAGCGGGGGCTGCGCCGGCATGGCCTGCGCGCGCAGGCGGCGTGTCGGGCGCTGTGGCTCCATGGCATGGGCGAAGAGGATGCTGCCGTCGCGGGCGCGGATGATGCGCTCCTGCGCCGGGCGATGGCGGCGCAGCTCGGGAAGGTGGCGCAGGTCCACGTCGAAGAAGCGCTCCAGCGGCTGGCCGATGAGCTTGTGGCGCTGGCGCCAGTCCAGCTGCGCGGCGGCCACCAGCAGGCGGGCGCCTGCGTGGGTCATGGCGCGGATGCGGCCCCGTGCGTCCACGCTGATGGAGGCGTCGGGATCGACGTCGAGGAAATCGGGCGACTGCGCCAGGCGCACCACCCAGTCCTGGCCGGACTGGGCCATCAGGTTGGCCTGCTCCACGCGCCGCGCGGCGGCCACGACGAGGTTCAGCGCCAGGTTCTGGCTGGCCCGCTCGGCGGGCGAGCGCAGCAGCGACAGGTCCAGCACCGCCGCGAGTTCTCCGTGCATGTCGTAGATGGGCGCGGCCGTGCAGGACAGGCCGGTGTGGGTGAAGTCGAAATGGTCGCTCTGGTGCACGGTCAGCGCCTCGCCCGTTTCCAGGCAGGCCCCCACGGCCGAGGTGCCCGAGTGGTCCTCACGCCACTGCGCGCCCAGGTAAAGGCCTGCGCGGCGCAGGTCGCCAGCGTCGGCCTCATGCCCCAGAAAGTCCACGGCCACGCCGTGCCGGTCCGCCAGCAGCAGCACGTAGTCCAGGCCCTTGAGCTGCTGGTACAGCCGCTCCAGCGCATGGCGGGCGATGTGGATCAGCGGCTCGGATTCCTCGCGGTGCGCGCGCAGCTGGCCGTCGGTCACGATGTGGGCTTCGCTGGTATGCGCCGGGTCGAGCCGGTGGGAGTCGATGCAGCGGCGCCAGCTGCGCAGCACGGCGCGGTCGCGCTCTTGGCCGCGGTTGGAGTAGCCGAGGCCAAAGGCTTCGATTTCCTGGATGTGCGAGGCGTAGGACTGCATGGGCGTGGAGTCGATGCGGGCTTTGAACGTGCCGCAGACGATTCTGTGCCCTGTGCGGCGCAGCGCCAATCAAGACTTACCCACTGCCCCTGCTGCGCTGCAGCACGCCTGGTGCGACAGGTGTCGCAGGGCTGCCCCACCTGTCGCGGGCGGCAACGCCGGGCAGCGGGGTGCAAGGCTCAGGGTTTGTACCGGAGGCGCGCAGGCAACCCCTTGATTTGCCTGGCGCATCCTGCCGCCGGGCCTGCCTGGCATGGTGATTGCGTAAGAGCGCCTGCCCGAAGAAAAACCAGCGGGCATGACCGCATCAAGGAGACAACCATGACCGATACGACGCCCAACGCCCGCGCCAAGGCGCTGCTTGACCAACTCAACCATGCCCTGGGAGACCGCGACTTCGCGGCCGCCAGCCGCCTGTTCGCCGATGAATGCTATTGGCGCGACCTGGTGCTGCTGACCTGGAACATCAAGACCATGGAAGGGCGCAGCCAGATCGCCGACATGCTGGCTGCGCAGCTGGACGCCGCGGCGCCCGTGCGCTTTTCGCTGGACGAGCGCGAGACGGTGGAGGAGGCCGATGGCGTGGTGTCCGCCTGGATCGTGATCGACACGCGCCATGCGCGCGGCGGCGGCCATGTCCGCATCAGGGACGGGCGCATCTGGACGCTGCTGACGGCCGCCCAGGAGCTCAAGGGCCATGAGGAACCCATGGGCACGCGCCGCCCTATGGGGGCCGAGCACGGCATCCGGCGTGGCCGCCAGACCTGGCTGGAACGCCGCCAGCAGGAGGCCCAGGAGCTGGGCCGCGACAAGCAGCCTTTCGTGCTCGTCATCGGCGGCGGCCAGGGCGGCATTGCGCTGGGCGCGCGGCTGCGCCAGCTGGGGGTATCGCACATCGTCATCGACCGCCAGGCGCGCCCCGGCGACCAGTGGCGCAACCGCTATAAATCGCTGTGCCTGCACGACCCGGTCTGGTACGACCACCTGCCGTACATGCCTTTCCCGGACAACTGGCCCGTGTTCGCGCCCAAGGACAAGATCGGCGACTGGCTGGAGATGTACACCAAGGTGATGGAGGTCAACTACTGGCCCTCCACCGATTGCCTGAACGCCCGCTTCGATGAGGACAGGCAGGAATGGGAAGTCACCGTGGAGCGCAACGGCGAGACGCAGGTGCTGCGCCCCAAGCATGTGGTGTTCGCCACCGGCATGTCGGGCAAGGCGAATGTGCCCAAGATCAAGGGCCAGGACGTCTTCAAGGGCGAGCAGCAGCACTCGTCCCAGCACCATGGCCCGGATGCCTATGCGGGCAAGAAGGTGGTGGTGATCGGCGCCAACAATTCAGCGCACGACATCTGCGCGGCCCTTTGGGAGCACGGCGCCGATGTGACCATGGTGCAGCGCTCGTCCACGCACATCGTGCGCTCCGATTCGCTGATGGACATCGGCCTGGGCGACCTGTATTCGGAGCGCGCCGTGGCCAGCGGCGTGACGACCAGGAAGGCGGACCTGATCTTCGCCTCGCTGCCCTACCGCATCATGGCCGACTTCCAGGTGCCGGTGTACGACCGCATCCGCGAGCGCGACGCGGACTTCTACCGCAAACTGGAGGCGACCGGCTTCATGCTGGACTTCGGTGATGACGACTCGGGCCTTTTCATGAAGTACCTGCGCCGCGCCTCGGGCTACTACATCGATGTGGGGGCCTGCGATCTGGTGATCGACGGCAGCATCAAGCTGCAGGCGGGCAAGCAGATCAGCCACCTGTCGGAAAACGCGGTGGTGCTGGCCGATGGCACCGAGCTGCCGGCGGACCTGGTGGTCTACGCGACCGGCTATGGCTCCATGAACGGCTGGGTGGCCGACCTGATCAGCCAGGAGGTGGCAGACAAGGTGGGCAAGGTCTGGGGCCTGGGCTCGGACACCACCAAGGACCCGGGACCGTGGGAGGGCGAGCAGCGCAACATGTGGAAGCCCACGCAGCAAGAGGCGCTGTGGTTCCACGGCGGCAACCTGCACCAGTCGCGCCACTACTCGCTGTACCTGGCGCTGCAGCTCAAGGCGCGGCAGGAAGGCCTGCCAGTGCGTGTCTATGACCTGCAGCAAGTTCATCACCTGCGGTAAGGCCGAATAATCGCCATGGGGCGGCTGTGCCGCCCGCCAACCCAGCCTTGCAAAACAGAAAGTTCAATCATGAAAGCAGCACGTTTCTACGACCGGGGCGACATCCGCATCGAAGACATCCCCGAACCCGTGGTGGAGCCCGGCACCGTGGGCATCGAGGTGGCCTGGTGCGGCATCTGCGGCACGGATTTGCATGAGTTCATGGAAGGGCCGATCTTCATTCCGCCCTGCGGCCATCCGCACCCCATCTCGGGCGAGTCCGCACCCATCACCATGGGGCACGAGTTCTCCGGCGTGGTGTACGCCGTGGGCGCGGGCGTCGACGATATCAAGGTCGGCCAGCACGTCGTGGTGGAGCCCTACATCGTGGCCGACGACGTGCCCACGGGGCCGGGCGACCACTACCACCTGTCCAAGGACATGAATTTCATCGGCCTGGGCGGGCGCGGCGGCGGGCTGTCCGAGCGGATTGCGGTCAAGCGCCGCTGGGTGCACCCGATCTCCAATGCCATTCCACTGGACCAGGCCGCGCTGATCGAGCCGCTGTCCGTGGGCCACCATGCCTACACCCGCAGCGGCGCGAAGGCGGGCGATGTGGCGCTGGTCGGCGGTGCAGGCCCCATCGGCCTGCTGCTGTCCGCCATCCTGAAGGCCAAGGGCCTGACGGTGGTCATCACCGAACTGAGCGCTAAGCGCAAGCAGAAGGCGCGTGAATCGGGCGTGGCCGATCACATCCTGGACCCCTCCGAAGTGGATGTGGTGGCCGAGGTGATGAAGCTCACCGGCGGCAAGGGCGTGGATGTGTCGTTCGAGTGCTCCAGCGTGAACAAGGTGCTGGACACGCTGGTGGCCGTGACGAAGGCCACGGGCGTGGTGGTGATCGTGTCCATCTGGAGCCATCCGGCCACCATCAACGTGCACAGCGTGGTCATGAAGGAGCTGGACGTGCGCGGCACCATTGCCTACTGCAACGACCACCAGGAAACCATCAAGCTGGTCGAGGAGGGCAAGATCAACCTCGAGCCCTTCATCACCCAGCGCATCCAGCTCGATGACCTGGTGGCGCAGGGCTTTGACACGCTGATTCACAACAACGAATCGGCGGTGAAGATCATCGTGCAGCCACGGCTCAGGTAGGCCGGGCTGCAGGCCTGAATCGAACCCGCTGCGATCAGAAGCGGGTTCGCCTGATGCTTTGCCGTGTGGTCACGCTGCGCAAAGAAAAAAGCCCTTGATTGAATCAATCAAGGGCTTAGATCATTTTGGCGGAGAGGGCGGGATTCGAACCCGCGGTGGGGATTAGCCCACACACGCTTTCCAGGCGTGCGACTTAAACCGCTCATCCACCTCTCCGAAGACTGCGATTCTAGCATCGATTTTTGGGGGCGGCGGCGAAGTTGCCTGCCTGCGTGATCGGCATGCCTTGGACGGCTGGCACTTGCGGCATGGCCCGCACCTGCGCCTGCAGCCACGTGCACAGGGTGTCGAGCCGGGCAGGCGCGGCGGTGCTGCGGCGCAGTGCCAGGTAGCGGTAGCCGGAGGCCGTGAAGCCGAAGGGTGCCAGCAGGCGGCCGGCCTGCACGTCGTCCATCACCAGGTGCCAGGGAGCAACGGCTGCACCCAGGCCGCGCAGCGCCGCTTCCAGCGTGAAGTAGTAGTGCTCGTAGACGGGGCCGGCCGCTGCGGGCAGGGCCATGTCCATGGAGGCGGCCCACAGGTCCCAGGCGTTGCGCCGGCCGCGTGTGTGCAGCAAGGGGAGGCTGGCCACGTCCTGGGGCCGCGCGACAAGCCCGGCCATTGCGGGGGACATCACGGGGCCCAGGTACTCGTCGAAAAGCGGCAGGGCCATCTCGTCGTCTGCAATGGCCTGGCCGCTGTTGCCGCTGCTGTCGCGGTCGGTGGGGATGGCCGTGATGAGCAGGTCGCAGCCTTCGCGTGCAGCGTCGGTGCCGGTGTCCGTGGTGCGCAGGCGCACCTCGATGCCGGGGTGGTGCGCGTGGAAGTCGAACAGCCGGGGGATCAGCCATTTGACGGTGAAGGTGCTGAAGCAGGCCACGTCCAGCGGGCCTTCGTCGGCGTCGCCCAGGCTGCGCACCGCCTCCTGGATCTGCTCGAAGGCCTGGGTGAGCGCGGGCTGCAGGGTGCGCGCCGCTGCGGTGAGCGTGGGGCGGGCCTTGGTGCCGGCGAACAGCGCCAGGCCCAGGTGCTGCTCCAACTGCCGTACCTGGCGGCTGACGGCGCCGGGCGAGACGCACAGCTCGTCTGCCGCCGCCGTCATGCGGCCCAGGCGTGCGGCAGCTTCAAAGGCGCGCAGGGCGGCCAGCGGGGGCAGGCGGCGGGTCATGGGTGGGGTCATGAGTCGGGTCACGGGGCGGGTCACAGTGCGGGTGGAGGCTATGTGAGTTCCAGGTACATAGAACCGGCCAAATCATCGCTTTTCAGGCAATGGGCCGGTGGATAGATTTGCCGCTTCGGCCGGCAATTCCTGCGTGGATTCTGGCCGGACTCTCCCTCTCCATTCGATCCCAAAGCACATAGCACCATGCCCTTCGTCCACACCTATCTGCCCCAGTCCACCTCCACTTCCCAGCGCGATGCCGTCGTGCAGGGCATCCACCAGGCGCTGGTGCAAGGCATTGGCATGCCCGAGGACGAGCTGTTCAACATGGTGCACCCGTACGCTCCCGGGCAGTTCGCGTTCAGCCGCAGTTTCAACGGGGTGGCGCGTTCGGATGCGGTGTTGGTGGTCGAGATCACCATGCGGCGCGGACGCAGCGATGCGATGAAGAAGGCCTTGTATGCGGCCATTGCGCGCAACCTGCACGAGGGGGCCGGGGTTGCGCCGGCCGATGTGTTCATCTTCATGCATGAGAACGACTACTCGGACTGGTCCGTGGGCCATGGGCGCTTCGCCATGGCACTGGTGCAGCAGACCGGCGCGCAATGAAAACGGGCCGCGATGGCCCGTTCTTGGTGGGGTTCCGGCGGATCTCAGCTGGTGCGCTGTCCGGTCTGGATCATCTTCATGGCCGAGGTGATCAGGCTCGATACCTCGGTCATGTTGCTGGGAACGATCAAGGTGGTGGTGGCGTCCGATGCCACCTGGCTGTAGGCCTCGACGGCCTTTTCGGCCACCTTGAGCTGCACGGCCTGTTCGCCGCCGGGCTGGCGGATGGCGTTGGCCACGCGTTCGATGGCCTGGGCGGTGGCGTCGGCCACGGCCTTGATGGATTCGGCCTCGCCCTGGGCTTTGTTGATGACGGCCTGCTTCTCGCCTTCGGAGCGTGCGATGAAGGCTTCGCGCTCGCCAGTGGCGATGTTGATCTGTTCCTGGCGGCGGCCTTCGGAGGCGGCGATCAGGGCGCGCTTTTCGCGCTCGGCCGTGATCTGGGCCTGCATGGAGCGCAGGATTTCGGCCGGCGGTGTCAGGTCCTTGATTTCATAGCGCAGCACCTTCACGCCCCAGTTGAGCGCGGCCTCGTCGATGGCGGAGACCACCTGGGCATTGATCATGTCGCGCTCCTCGAAGGTCTTGTCCAGTTCGAGCTTGCCGATCACGCTGCGCAGCGAGGTCTGGGCCAGCTGGGTGACGGCCATGATGTAGTTGGACGAGCCGTAGCTGGCGCGCATGGGATCGGTGACCTGGAAGTAGAGGATGCCGTCCACCTGCAGCTGGGTGTTGTCGCGCGTGATGCAGACCTGGCTGGGCACATCCAGCGGGATTTCCTTGAGGCTGTGCTTGTAGGCCACGCGGTCCACGAAGGGCACGAGGAAGTTCAGGCCCGGCGTAAGCGTGCCGGCGTACTTGCCAAGGCGTTCCTTGACCCAGGCGTGCTGCTGGGGCACGACCTTGACGGATCGTGCGATGAAGATGGCCGCGATGACGGCGATGACGATGGCGATTTCCATGGTGTCTCCAAGCCCGGAGGGCATTCAGTGAAACAAGAGGGTGAGGCGAAGGGGCGCGAGGACTGCATCCCCAGGTGTGCGCAAGAGGTGCTGCGGTGGCTCAGAGCTTGTCCACGAGCAGCCGGTTGCCGACGACCTCGGCCACGCGGTGCATTCCGGCCGAGGGCAGGTTGCCCGGGCGGCCGATCACGGTCCATTGGGCGCCACGGTAGCGGACCTGGGCCGTGCCGTCGGAATTCCATTGCTCGACCATGACGGACTCGCCTATGTCGAGATTGACATCGCGGTTGCTCGATGCCGGCTGGCGGCTGGGCTGGCGGCGGCGCACCAGATAGCAGGCCAGCACGAAGGCGCTGCCCAGCGCGGCGGCGATGATGATCTGTGCAATGGGCGCCAGGCCCGCATGCGCGCACAGCGCGCCGACGATGGCGCCCAGCGCCAGCATCAGCAGATAGAAGCTGCCGGTCAGCAGCTCGGCGATGACCAAGGCGCCGGCGACTAGCCACCAGATGGTGGAATATTCCATGCGTGAGACTCCCTTTGTGACAGTTGCTTGTGTTTAGTGCAGCACATTCTGGGTGAAAATCCGCACGCTTCAAAGGCGCAATAAGGATATTCCTTACACTTCGCGCCTGTTTCGTTTTTTGGCCCGCTCAGGTTACGGAGGCTGCCCCCATGAAGTTTCGCTTTCCCATCGTCATCATCGACGAGGACTACCGCTCCGAGAACACCTCGGGCCTGGGCATCCGCGCCCTGGCCCAGGCCATCGAGGAGGAAGGTTTCGAGGTGCTGGGCGTGACCAGCTACGGCGACCTGTCGCAATTCGCGCAGCAGCAAAGCCGGGCCAGTGCCTTCATTCTGTCCATCGATGACGAGGAGTTCTCGCTGGGCGATGGCGGAACCGATCCCGTGATCCACAGCCTGCGCAGCTTCATCGGCGAAGTGCGCCGCAAGAACGCCGATGTGCCGATCTACATCTACGGCGAGACCAAGACCAGCCGCCACCTGCCCAACGACATCCTGCGCGAGCTGCACGGCTTCATCCACATGTTCGAGGATACGCCGGAGTTCGTGGCCAAGCACATCATCCGCGAAGCCAAGAGCTACCTGGAAGGCGTGCAGCCACCGTTCTTCAAGGCGCTGCTGGACTATGCGGAAGACGGCTCCTACAGCTGGCACTGCCCCGGTCACTCGGGCGGCGTGGCCTTCCTGAAAAGCCCCGTGGGCCAGATGTACCACCAGTTCTACGGCGAGAACATGCTGCGCGCCGACGTGTGCAACGCGGTGGAGGAGCTGGGCCAGCTGCTGGACCACAACGGCGCCATCGGCGAGAGCGAGCGCAATGCCGCCCGCATCTTCAATGCCGACCATTGCTACTTCGTGACCAACGGCACGTCCACGTCGAACAAGATCGTGTGGCACCACGCCGTGGCGCCCGGCGACGTGGTCGTGGTGGACCGCAACTGCCACAAGTCCATCCTGCACTCCATCATCATGACGGGTGCGATTCCGGTGTTCCTCAAGCCCACGCGCAACCACTTCGGCATCATCGGCCCGATCCCGCAAAGCGAGTTCTCGGTGGAGTCCATCCAGGCCAAGATCGCGGCCAATCCGCTGCTCAAGGGCGTGGATGCCAAGACGGTCAAGCCGCGCGTGCTGACGCTGACGCAGTCCACCTACGACGGCGTGCTCTACAACACCGAGACCATCAAGAGCATGCTGGACGGCTATGTGGCCAACCTGCACTTCGATGAGGCCTGGCTGCCGCACGCTGCCTTCCACCCGTTCTATGGCAGCTACCACGCCATGGGCAAGAAGCGCGCGCGCCCCAAGCACTCGGTGGTGTATGCCACGCAGTCCATCCACAAGCTGCTGGCCGGCATCAGCCAGGCCTCGCATGTGCTGGTGCAGGACAGCCAGACCGAAAAGCTGGACCACCACCTGTTCAACGAGGCGTACCTGATGCACACCTCGACCAGCCCGCAGTACAGCATCATCGCCAGCTGCGACGTGGCCGCCGCGATGATGGAGCCGCCCGGCGGCACGGCCCTGGTGGAAGAGTCCATTCTGGAAGCGCTGGACTTCCGCCGCGCCATGCGCAAGGTGGAGGACGAGTTCGGCGACGACGACTGGTGGTTCGAGGTCTGGGGCCCCGAGAAGCTGGCCGATGAAGGCGTGGGCTCGGCCCAGGACTGGATCATCCGCGGCCATGACGCGGCGCCCAAGCGCTCCAAGGCCAAGAACGGCAAGGAGTTCGACAACTGGCACGGCTTCGGCGAGCTGGCCGACGGCTTCAACATGCTGGACCCGATCAAGTCCACCATCGTGACGCCGGGCCTGGACCTGGACGGCGATTTCTCGGACACGGGCATTCCTGCCTCCATCGTGACCAAGTACCTGGCCGAGCATGGCGTGGTGGTGGAGAAGACGGGTCTGTACTCGTTCTTCATCATGTTCACCATCGGCATCACCAAGGGCCGCTGGAACACCATGCTGACGGCGCTGCAGCAGTTCAAGGACGACTACGACCGCAACCAGCCGCTGGCGCGCATCCTGCCCGAGTTCTGCCAGCAGCACCGCCGCTACGAGCGCATGGGCCTGCGCGACCTGTGCCAGCACGTGCACCAGCTGTACGCCAAGTACGACATCGCCCGCCTGACGACCGAGATGTACCTGTCGGACCTGCAGCCCGCCATGAAGCCCACCGATGCCTACGCCCACATCGCGCAGCGCAAGACCGAGCGCGTGGAGATCGACCACCTGGAAGGCCGCATCACCGTGGGCCTGGTCACGCCGTACCCGCCCGGCATTCCACTGCTGATTCCCGGCGAAGTGTTCAACCGCAAGATCGTGGACTACCTGCTGTTTGCGCGTGAGTTCGCCAAGGAGTGCCCTGGCTTCGAGACCGACATCCACGGCCTGGTGGAACTGCAAGGCGAAGATGGCGAAGTGCGCTACTACGCCGACTGCGTGGCCGGGACCGCGCCGGCCCGCAAGACGCCGGCAGGTGGCAAGCCTGCTGCGAAGAAGGCCGTGAAGACTGCAGCCAAGCCTGCGGCCAAGGCAGCCGCCAAGACAGTTGCCAAGGCAGCCGCGAAACCGGCAGCCAAGCCGGCCGCCAAGGTTGCCAAGGCCGCCGCGGTCAAGGCGCCTGCCAAGCGCCCCGCAGCGCGCAAGGCGCAGCCCGCCGCGCCTGAAGTCGGCACCGCAGCCAAGCCTGCGCGCGGCCGCAAGATGGTGCAGGTGGGGGACGATGGTCCCTTCGGCCGCACGATCTGATCTCCGGGCCGGCTGACGGCCCATAAAAAAGGCGCGGGTCCCGAAAGGGGCTCCGCGCCTTTTTCATTGCGCCGCTGCGGCGTTGTTATTCTGTGGTCACTCCAGGCGTATCTTTGCGTCGCGGATCAGCGCGGCCCAGTCCGTCTGTTCCTTGAGCAGGTATTGGGCCGCATCCTGGATGCTGCCGCCCAGGGCCGTGCTGCCCTCGGCCTGCAGTTGCTGCTGCACGGCGGGCTGCTGCAGGGCCGCGTTCACGGCGGTGTTCATCTTCTGCACGATGGCAGCCGGCGTGCCCTTGGGCGCGACGATGAGCTTCCAGTCCACGGCCTCGAAGCCTGCATAGCCCGATTCGGCCACGGTGGGCACCTCGGGCAGGATGGGCAGGCGCTTGGCCGAGGTCACGGCCAGGGCGCGCAGCTTGCCGCCCTTGAGCAGCGGATAGACGGCCTGGGGCGTGCCGAACATGTAGTGCGTCTGCTTGCCCAGCAGGTCGGTCACGGCCGGCGCTGCACCCTTGTAGGGCACGTTGAGCACCTGGATGCCGGCCTTGAAGGCCAGCATCTCGCCGGCCAGGTGGCCTACCGTGCCCGTCGATGCCAGTCCCTGGCGGATGCCGCCCGGGTCGGCCTTGGCGGCCTTGACCAGGTCCTGCACCGACTTCCATGGCGAGTCCTGCGGCACGACCAGCACCGTGGGCTGGGCAGCGACCAGGGCCACGGGGATCAGGTCGGTGCGCGGGTTGAAGGGCATGCTGGGCAGCAGGGCGGGGTTGATGGCGAGGTTGGCGGTCTGGCCCATGCCGAAGGTATAGCCATCCGGTGCGGACTTGGCCACTGCATCCAGGCCGATGTTGCCGCCCGCGCCGGGCTTGTTGTCCACGACCACGGTCCATTTGTTCAGCGTGCCCACGCGCTCGCTGATCTGGCGCGCGACCGCGTCCGTGCCGCCGCCCGGCGTGTAGGGCACGACCATCCGCACGGCGCGTGAGGGCCAGTGGTCAGGCTGGGCCTGGGCCGCCAGCGGGAGCAGGGCGGCAGCCAATGCGGGCAGGGCGCACAGCAGCAACTGGCGGCGCGGGGCGGAACAAGGGCGGGCCTGGGTCTGTGTCTGTTTTTGGGCAGTCGGGTTGCGGTGGATGGCGGGCATGGTGTTGTCTCCGGGAATTTTTGGGAAAAGGCCTCCCCGCCGGGCGCGCGGCAAGCGTCGTCCGGTGTGGGGTGGATGGGGTGCAAGGTTGCAGGGGCGCCGCGCGCCGGGTGGACGGCGGCGCCTTCAGTGGCTCAGCCTGGCTTCAGTGGGAAGCCTTGGCGTGGCTGTCGGTGGCGTCGCCCCGGGCCAGTGCCAGGGCCTGCTCGCTGCTGTAGCCCAGGGCGGTGAGGATCTCCAGGCTGTGCTCGCCCAGGCGTGGCGGCGACAGGCGCACATCCAGGCGCTTGCCGTCCAGCGTGAAGGGCAGCAGCACGGTCTTGGTCTCGCGGCCATCGGGCAGGGTGATGGGGGCCAGCGCGCCCGTGGCGTTCAGGTGCGGGTCTTCCAGCAGGTCCTGCGGGCGTGCGATGGGCGCGAAGGGCAGGCCATTCTTCTCGAAGATCTCCGCAATGTGGGCTGCGCTGTGCGGGGCCATCTTCTCGCGCAGCAGCGGCATCAGCCAGCTGCGCGCCAGCACGCGGTCGTTGTTGCTGCCAAGGCGCGGATCGTCGCGCAGCTCGCCCAGGCCGAAGGCGTCGCAGAACAGGCGCCAGGCGCCATCGCTGACCACGGCCAGGAAGATCTGCTCGCCGTCCCGGACTTCGAACACGTCGTAGATGGCCCAGGCCGAGATGCGTGCCGGCATGGGCGCGGCCGGCTTGCCGGTGACGGCGAACTGCATCATGTGCTGGGCGACCAGGAAGATGTTGTTCTCGAACAGCGCACTTTGCACTTCCTGGCCGCGCCCGGTCTTCTCGCGCTGGGCCAGGGCGGCCATCGCGCCCATGGCGCCGAACATGCCGCCCATGATGTCGTTGACGCTGGCACCGGCGCGCAGCGGGTCGCCGGGGCGGCCCGTCATGTAGGCCAGGCCGCCCATCATCTGCACCACTTCGTCCAGCGCCGTGCGGTGCTCGTAGGGGCCGGGCAGAAAGCCCTTGTGGCTCACGTAGATGAGGCGCTCGAAGCGGTCCTTGAGGCTGTCGTAGTCCAGGCCCAGCTTGCGCATGGTGCCGGGCTTGAAGTTCTCGCAGACCACGTCGGCCGTGGCGATCAGGCGCAGCGCGGCCTGCTTGCCTTCCTCGGTCTGCAGGTCCAGCGTCAGGCTTTTCTTGTTGCGGTTGAACAGCGGGAAAAAGCCCGAGCCCGAGCCCAGCAGCTTGCGCGTGGCATCGCCGTCGCGGCCATGGCCCACGGGCTCGATCTTGATGACTTCGGCGCCCAGGTCGGCCAGCATCATGCCGCAGGACGGGCCCATGACCATGTGGGTGAACTCGACCACGCGGATGCCTGCGTAGGGCAATGGCGTGGCCTGGCCTGCGGCCGTGTCGGGGGAGTTGGGTTGGCTCATGGAAAAACGGTGAATGAATGTGTGGTTTGTCGCTGCGGCTCAGGCCGGTGCGTAGATGCGGGGCACAAAGCCCTTGGGCAGCCCGGCCAGCGGCGTCATGCCGTGCAGCTCCTCGCCGGGCAGGCCTGCGGCCAGGGGCTGGCGGGCGGCGATCAGGCGATCGATGTCCACGCCGGTGCGGATGCCCATGGCCTCGAACATGAAGACCAGGTCTTCGGTGACCACGTTGCCAGAGGCACCGGGCGCATACGGGCAGCCGCCCAGGCCGGCCAGCGAGGCATCGAAGGTGCGCACGCCGGCCTCGTAGGCGGCCAGGCAGTTGGCCAGGCCCAGGCCGCGCGTATTGTGCATGTGGGCCGCGCCTGCATGTTCGCCCAGCTCGGCGCGCAACCGCGTGAACAGGCGCCGCACCTGGGCCGGGTTGGCCATGCCCGTGGTGTCGGACAGGCCCGATTCATCGGCGCCCGCCGCCACGCAGGCCAGGGCCAGTGCAATCACTTCGTCCTCGGGCACCAGCCCCTGCAGCGTGCAGCCGAAGGCCGTGGAGATGCCCGCCTCGATCAGGGCCTGAGGTGCGATCTCGTCGCGCAGCGCGGCAATCGCCCGCACCTCGTCCACCATCTGCATGGGCGTCTTGCGCACATTGGCCATGGAGTGCGCGGGGCTGGCCGAGACGGGCAGCGTGACCTTGTGGGCGCCGGCGCGCAGCGCGGCCTCGGCGCCGCGCAGATTGGGGGCCAGGGCCATTACGGTGACGCCCGGCAGGGTGATGGCCTGGGCGACCACCTCGGCCGCGTCGGCCATCTGCGGCAGCAGCTTGGGCGAGACGAAGGAGCCGACCTCGATCTCCTGCAGGCCTGCATGGGCCAGCGCGGCGATCCAGGCCAGCTTGTGCGCCGTGGACATGGTGGAGGCCACGGACTGCAGGCCATCGCGCGGGCCGACTTCGCTGATGAGTACGTCAAAACGGTGGGAGGACATGGGCAGTTGCATCCGGTGGTGGGTGTCGATGGTGGCGGATTCACCTGTTGACATCGGGGTTCTGTGTGGTTCTAATAGATAGAACTATATTCTCTCTATTGAAATATTCCCTGCTGCACGCGCCATCGTCAAGCCTGCGTGTCTGGGGTTTTCCCTTGGGTGCCTTTTTATGCCTCGCAAATCAGTGACGGAATCGGTGGCCGACGAGAACGCCGCGCCGGGCGGCGTGGCGGCCGTGGACAGGGCCTTGAGCCTGCTGGCAGCGTTTCGTGACGGCGACGACGGGCTGACGCTGGCCCAGTTGTCGGAGCGCACGCGCCTGTACAAGAGCACCGTGCTGCGGCTGCTGGCCTCGCTGGAGCATGGCGGCTGGGTGCTGCGCATGGATGACGGCCGCTACGCCGTGGGCCCGGCCGTGGCGCGTCTGAACACCGTCTATGCCCGGCATTTCTCGCTGGACAGCGTGGTCATGCCCGTGCTGCGCACCCTGGTGCAGGCCACGGGCGAAAGTGCGGCCTACCACGTGCGCCAGGGCCAGGACCGGCTGTGCCTGTACCGAGTGGATTCGCCCCATCCCGTGCGCGACCACGCACGCACGGGCGATCTGCTGCCGCTGGGCCAGGGCGCAGGCGGGCGCGTGCTGTCGGCTTTCGACACCGAGCTGTACGCCGCATCGCGCGGCGGCAGCCGCACGCAGCTGGCCCGTGTGCGCGCCGATGGCTACTGCGCCATGGTGGGAGACAGGCACCGCGAGATCGCCGGGATTTCGGCCCCCGTGTTCAAGCGCGATGGGGAATTGGCAGCGGCGCTGACACTGACCATGCCAGCCCACCGCTATGAAGAGCGCCACGCCCGCCATGTGCTGGCGGCGGCGCGGGAACTGGGGCTTTTGCTGCCCTGAGCCAGGCGTGCGCGGTGCGCTGGCTCAGCCCAGGGCCGTGTCCAGCACCATCATCAGCACAAAGCCCAGCATGAGGCCGCCCGTGGCAAAGGCTTCATGGCCCTTGCGGTGCGACTCGGGAATGATTTCGTGGCTGATCACGAACAGCATGGCGCCCGCTGCAAAGCCCAGTCCCCAGGGCAGCATGGCTGCCGAGCCGCTCACGATGGCTGCCCCCAGCACGGCGCCCACGGGCTCCACCAGGCCGGAGGCCATGCCCAGCAACACGGCAAAGCTGCGCTTGTAGCCTGCGGCCAGCAGGGCCACGGCCACCACCAGGCCTTCGGGCACGTCCTGTATGGCAATGCCCGTGGCCAGCGCATTGGCGCGCAGTCCGTCGTTGCCCGCATAGCCCACGCCGATGGCCAGGCCTTCGGGCAGGTTGTGCAGGGTGATGGCGAAGACGAACAGCCAGGTGCGCTGCAGCTTGCGCGCGCCTTGCGGGTCCAGGCCTTCGCGGCCCTTGATGAAGTGCTCATGGGGCAGGAGCCTGTCCATGAGCATGAGGGCGGCACCGCCCATCAGGATGGCCGAACCTATGACCCCGCCAGCCGCCCAACTGCCGCCACCGAACAGTTCCTGGGTGCGCACGGCCTCCAGTCCCGGCAGGATCAGCGAGAAGGCGCAGGCGGCCAGCATGACCCCGGCGCCAAAGCCGAACAGGGTGTCCTGCGTGCGCTCGGACAGGCGCTGGGACAGCATCACGGGCACGGTGCCCAGTGCGGTCGCCAGCGCGGCGGCCGAGCCTCCGGCCAGGGCCTGGAAGACCACCGGATGGTTCTGGGCGTAGGCCCAGAACTGGCTGGTGAGCGCCCAGGCGCCGGCCATCATGATGGCCAGGCCTATCCACAGGCGGATGTTGGACCGTACGCTGGTCTTGGAGCGGAAGCGTTGTGGCAGATCCATGCTGGTCGAGGTCAGAGGTTGGCGTTGCGGACCGTTCAGCCGCGTGCGGCGGCGTAGCGGCGGGCCACTTCGGCCCAGTTGACTACGTTGTAGAACGCCGCGATGTATTCAGGGCGGCGGTTCTGGTACTTGAGGTAGTAGGCGTGTTCCCACACGTCCAGGCCCAGGACGGGGGTGGCGCCGGAGCCGATGCCGGCCATCAGGGGGCTGTCCTGGTTGCCGCTGCTTTCCACGGCCAGCTTGCCGTCCTTGCCCACCACCAGCCAGGCCCAGCCGCTGCCAAAGCGCGTGAGCGCGGCCTGGGTGAAGGCGGCCTTGAAGGCATCGAAGCCGCCCAGTTCACGGTCAATGGCCTGTGCCAGTTCGCCCGAGGGAGCACCGCCGCCGCCCTGGTCCACGGGGGCCATCACGGTCCAGAACAGGCTGTGGTTGGCGTGCCCGCCGCCGTTGTTGCGCACGGCACCGCGAACGCCTTCGGGCAGCAGGGACAGGTCGGCGATCAACTGCTCCACGGGCTGGCTGCCGTGCGGCGTGTCCTTGAGCGCGGCATTCAGGTTGTTCACATAGGCCTGATGGTGCTTGGTGTAGTGGATCTCCATGGTCTGCGCATCGATATGGGGCTCCAGCGCGTCGTAGGCGTAGTTCAGGGGAGGCAGGGTGTAGTTGCTCATGTGGTTTCTTTCAGGGACTACGGGGAAAAAATCGGTGCGTTGCGATGTCTGTGCGGCGGCAATCAATGCGCCAGCCGGGGCGGCAGGGCCGCAGCCGTGCAGTCGAAGACGCGGGCCGAGGCCTGAAGCGCTGCATCGATGCGGGGCTGGCTGCCGTGCTGGCGCTGCCACTGCAGCAGGGCTGAATGGGTTTCGCGCATATGGCGCCAGGCGGCGCTGCACACGGCGGCCGCATGGTGGCGCGCATCACCGAGGGCCAGCAGGCCCTGGTGCGCCTCGCACAGGTATTCGATGGCCAGTGCGGGCTGCTGGCGCAATGCCAGCAACTCGGCAAGGTTGTGGTGGGAGACCACCCAGGCGGCCATGCAGTGATCGGCGTGTTCCGCCAGCAGCGGGCCGGCGATGAGGCGCTGCGCCACATGCAGGGCCTTCATCTGCATGGCGAGCGCGCTTTCGATCTGGCCTGCATGGAAATGCCCATGGGCGCGGCGCGCCAGCTGTTCCCATTGATTCAGGGATGCTTCGGAGGGTGCCGGGACGGGAGAGGGCAGACTGAGGTCAGAGGTTGCTTGCATATCTGCTGGCTCCGAGATTTTCAGAGGTTCTTTGATATTGATCTGAGAATTGTATTATTCATGAGAATCATTCTCATTCAAAACAAAAATGACCGTATGCAATCCGATGTGTATTTCCTTTCGCGCATCGGCAGGATGCGGATGCCTGGATTCCAGGCGAAAAAAAGCCCCGCAGGCGGCAATGCCTGCGGGGCGGGTCGCAGTCTGGCGGTGACTTAGACCTGGTCGGCCGACAGGCCTGCGGTCTGGCTGAAGCCGCCGTCCACGTAGGTGATCTCGGCCGTCACGCCCGAGGCGAGGTCCGACAGCAGGAAGGCGGCCACATTGCCCACGTCCTCGATGGTCACGTTGCGGCGCAGCGGCGATGCATCGGCCACGCGGCCCAGCAGCTTGCCGAAGTCCTTGATGCCCGAGGCGGCCAGGGTCTTGATGGGACCGGCCGAGATGCCGTTGGCGCGGATGGCGCGGCCGTCTGCCGTGCGGCCCACGGCCTCGGCCAGGTAGCGCACCGAGGCTTCCAGCGATGCCTTGGCCAGGCCCATGGTGTTGTAGTTGGGGATGGAGCGCAGGGCGCCCAGGTACGACAGCGTCAGCAGCGAGGACTTGTCGTTGAGGTAGGGCAGGGCCGCCTTGGCCATCGCGGGGAAGCTGTAGGCGCTGATGTCGTGCGCGATCTTGAAGCCTTCGCGCGACAGGCCGTCCAGGAAGTTGCCGGCGATGGCCTCGCGCGGTGCAAAGCCGATGCTGTGCACGAAGCCGTCGAACTTGCCCCAGGTCGCGCCAAGGTCGGCGAACAGCTTGTCGATCTGGGCATCGTCTGCCACGTCGCAGTCAAAGATCAGCTTGGAGTCGAATTCGGCGGCGAACTCGGTGATGCGGTCCTTGAAGCGCTCGCCCACATAGCTGAAGGCCAGCTCCGCGCCCTGTGCATGGCAGGCCTTGGCGATGCCGTAGGCGATGGAGCGGTTGGACAGAACGCCCGTGATCAGCAGTTTTTTACCGGCGAGAAAGCCCATTGTTGTTCTCCAGAGAAAGTGAGTGGAAGTGCGCACCAGCTGGCGGCGACGGCCGGGGCCCGCGTCAGCGTTTGCCAGCGGAAGGGCTGGCTGCGTGGTGCAGAATTGTCGCATGCGCCATTGGATGATTTCTTCGCTGCTGCTGGCCTCGGCGTGTGTGCCGGCCTGGGGCTCGCATGCCTATGCCCTGTGGGGCGAGCCCCGCTACGCCGAGGGCTTCAGCCATTTCGACTATGTCAACGCCAAGGCCCCCAAGGGCGGCGAGCTGCGCCTGGTGAGCAATCTGCGCATCTCCACCTTTGACAAATACAACCCGTTCACCATCAAGGGGTCGTCGCCCGCCTATCTGGCGGAGCTCATGTTCGACACCTTGCTGTGGCCCTCGCTGGACGAGACCGCCACCGGCTACGGATTGCTGGCCGAAGACGTGCAGGCCGCGGCCGACGGCCTGTCCGCCACATTCCGGTTGCGGCCCCAGGCACGCTTTCACAACGGAAAGCCCGTGCTGGCCGCCGATGTCAAGTTCAGCTATGACACGCTGGTGGGCCCGCATGCACTGCCCGGCTACAGAACGCTGTTCTTCGATGTGGCGGGCGTCGATGTGCTGGACGAGCGCACCGTGCGCTTTCGCTTCAAGCAGCCGAACCGGGAATTGCCGCTGACCGTGGGGGCCATTCCAGTGTTCAGCCGCGATTGGGGCGTGGAAAACGGCAAGGCCAAGCCCTTCGACCAGGTGGTGACGGACACGCCCATCGGCAGCGGGCCCTACAAGATAGGTCCCGTGCGATTCGGCAAGGACATCACCTATGTGCGTGACCCGGACTACTGGGGCCGCGATCTGCCTGTGCGCGTTGGCACGGCCAATTTCGATCGCATCTCCGTCAAGATCTACCGCGACAACACGGCGAGGCTGGAGGCGCTGAAGGCCGGGGAGTTCGACCTCATGCGCTTTTACAGCGCCGGTGACTGGGCGCGTCGCCTGTACGGCAAGCGTTTCGACCGGGGCGAGCTGGTCAAGGGCGAGTTCAGCAACAAGCTGCCATCTGGATTCCAGAGCTATGTGCTCAACGTGCGTCGGCCTGTGCTGCAGGACGTCCGGGTGCGCCGCGCCCTGGGCCTGGCCATGGACTACGAGTGGATGAACCGGCAGATGTTCTACGGTTCCTACCAGCGCGTGCGCGGGCTGTTCGGCAACACGGCCTGCGAGACCCATGGCGAGCCCTCGCCAGAGGAGCTGGCGCTGATGGAGCCCTTGCGCAAGAGCATCCCGCCGGAGGCCTTCGGCCCCATGGCCGAGCCGCCGCGCACCGATGGCGACAGCTCGTTGCGCGGAAATCTGCGCCAGGCGCGGCAATTGCTGGCCGATGCCGGCTGGACCATTCAGGATGGCGTGCTGCGCAACGCGCGGGGCCAGGCCATGGAGCTGGAGTACCTGGACAGCAGCGAGTCGGGCATTCGCCAGGTCTCGCCCTGGATACGCAATCTGGAAAAGCTGGGCATCCGGCTGCGCTTTCGCTCGGCGGACTTTGCGCTGTACCAGCAGCGCGTGGAGAAGTTCGACTACGACATCATCTCCATCGCCTACCAGGGCACGAACAATCCGGGCCAGGAATTCGCCGACCTGTTCGGCAGCCAGGCGGCGGCAACCGAGGGTTCCGGTAATTTCCCCGGCGTGAAGAACCCGGCGGTCGACGCCATGATCCGCCGCATGACCGAGGCCAAGACAGAGGCGCAACTGTTGCCTGCCTGCCACGCACTCGAACGCATCATCACGCACAGCCACTACCTGATTCCGCAGTGGAGCGCGGGCACGCACCGCATGGTCTACGACTCCTGGCGCCTGGTGCGACCGGCCGTGGTTCCGGCCTATGCGAAGGGCGAGAGCTGGGCCATGGACACCTGGTGGGCCCGCATGCCGGTGCTGACCGCGCCGCCTCCATGAGCCGGCGTTGCGGCTGTGTCGTTGCGATCCGTTGCATGATGAGGGCGTCCCCCGGCCGGGGCCCCTCCCCGCAATGGACATAATGCAAGACTTCTTATGTGGGCCTACATATTCAAACGCTTGCTGCTGATGGTGCCGACCCTGCTGGGCGTACTGCTGCTGACCTTCGTGGTCGTGCAGTTCGTGCCCGGTGGTCCGGTCGAGCAGTATCTGGCCGAGGCCAAGGCCAGCGTGGGCCGTGGCGGCGAAGGCGGTGGCCTGGCCTACCGTGGCAACCAGGGGGTGGACCCCCAGCGCATAGAGCAGATCAAGGCCCTCTACGGCTTTGACAAGCCGGCCCATGAGCGCTTCTTCCAGATGCTCGGGCAGTTCGCGCGGTTCGACCTGGGGCGCAGTTTCTTTCAGAACAAGGATGTCTGGCAACTGATCAAGGAGAAGCTGCCGGTCTCGGCCAGCCTGGGACTGTGGACCTTTTTCATCAGCTACCTCGTTGCCGTGCCGCTGGGCATTGCCAAGGCCGTGCGGGCCGGCTCGCGGTTCGACTTCGCCACCACGCTGCTGATCCTGGTCGGCTATGCGATTCCGGGTTTCGTGCTGGGCGTGGCGCTGTTGGTGATCTTTGGCGGCCAGTTGCAGTGGTTTCCGCTGCGCGGGCTGACTTCCTCCAACTGGGACGAGTTGTCCTGGGGCGCGCGCATCGTGGACTATCTCTGGCATATCGCGCTGCCGGTGACGGCCATGGTGGCGGGCAGCTTCGCCATCACGGCCATGCTGACCAAGAATGCCTTCCTGGAAGAGATCCGCAAGCAGTACGTGCTGACTGCGCGTGCCAAGGGCCTGTCCGAGCGGCAGGTGCTCTACCGCCACGTGCTGCGCAACGCGCTGATCCCCATCGTCACCGGATTTCCGGCCGCCTTCATCGGGGCCTTCTTCACGGGCTCGCTGCTGATAGAGACACTGTTCTCGCTGGACGGCCTGGGCCTGCTCAGCTATGACAGCGTGATTCGGCGCGACTATCCCGTGGTGCTGGGCACGCTGTATCTGTTCACGCTGATCGGCCTGGTGACCAAGCTGGTCAGTGACCTTTGTTATGTGTGGGTGGATCCGCGTGTACGGTTTGATTGAGCACCACCTGAACGGCTGCGCCGCTTCCCCCTCTTGCTTTGCAGGGGGAGCGTTCGGGCCATTGGCGGCTGGCGCAGGCCCTTGCCTGGTGTCCCTGACTTTGGGCGGTCGCGCCACTGTGATGCAGCAACATGGAAACTGAGATGCACTCCCTTGCCGCACCAGGCGCAGGGCTGCCCGGGGCAGCGCCTGTACCGCTGGCTGTGGTGGCAGTGTCGCCGGCGCGGCGGGCCTGGATGCGGTTCAGGCGCAATCGGCTGGGGTATTGGAGCCTGGTCGCTTTTTGCGTGATGGTGGTGCTGAGCCTGGGCGCCGAGCTGATCAGCAACGACCGGCCCCTGGTGGTGCGCTATGAGGGCCAGACCTACTGGCCGCTGTGGAACGATTATTCCGAGAAGACTTTCGGCGGCGACTTCGAGACGGCCACCGACTACCTGGACCCCTTCATCCGCGACCGCCTGAGCCAGGGCGACAACTGGGCGCTGTATACGCTCAATCCCTATGGGCCACAGGCGCTGAACTACTTCGCGACCTCGCCCAATCCGGCGCCGCCCTCGCGCGACAACCTGCTGGGTACCGATGACCGGGGGCGCGATCTGCTGGCCCAGCTGATCTACGGGTTTCGCGTCAGCGTGCTGTTTGCGCTGGCGCTGACGGCGTCAGGCGTGGTGCTGGGCGTGGTGACGGGGGCCGTCCAGGGTTTTTTCGGCGGCAGGACCGATCTGGCATTCCAGCGCTTCATCGAGATCTGGGGCTCCATGCCCGAGCTGTATCTGCTGATCATCTTCAGCGCGGTGCTGGCGCCCAGCGTATCGCTGCTGCTGGTGCTGCTGTCGCTGTTCGGCTGGATGGGCCTGTCGGACTACGTGCGTGCCGAGTTCCTGCGCAATCGCCAGCTGGACTATGTGAAGTCGGCGCGGGCGCTGGGCGTGGGCAATGGCGCGCTGATCTGGCGCCATCTGCTGCCCAACAGCATGACGCCCGTGGTGACCTTTTTGCCGTTTCGCATGAGTGCGGCCATCCTGGCCCTGACCTCGCTGGACTTCCTGGGGCTGGGCGTGCCGCCTGACACCCCCAGCCTGGGTGAGCTGCTGAACCAGGGCAAGAACAGCATCGATGCCTGGTGGATCTCGCTGTCTACCTTTGCCGTGCTGGTGGTGACGCTGCTGCTGCTGACCTTCATGGGCGATGCGCTGCGCGATGCGCTGGACCCGCGCAAGGCCGCTGCCAGCGATGCCGCCCCCGGTGTCGATGCAAAGGACGCCGCATGAACGCAGAGCAGCCGGCAATGGAGATACCTTCGCCCCCGGGCCGTGGCCGGACCTTGCTGTCCGTGCGCAACCTGCGCGTGCGCTTCGGCAGCAAGGATGTGGTGCACGGCGTGAGCTTCGACCTGGCGGCAGGCGAGAAGCTGGCGCTGGTGGGCGAGTCCGGGTCGGGCAAGACCATCACCGCGCTGTCGCTGCTGCGGCTGGCTGGAGACGCTCAGCTGGGCGGTCAGGCCCTGTTCGACGGCCGCGACCTGCTGCGCCTGCCCGAGCGCGAGATGCGCGCCGTGCGCGGCGGCGACGTGGCCATGATTTTCCAGGAGCCCATGACGGCGCTCAACCCGCTGATGACCGTGGGCGAGCAGGTGGGCGAGGTGCTTCGCCTCAAGCAGGGGCTGACGCGAGCGCAATCCCTGGTCCAGGCCACCGAATTGCTGGCGACCACCGGCATTGCCGAGCCTGTGCGCCGCGCCCGCGCCTTTCCCCACCAGCTCAGTGGCGGGCAGCGCCAGCGCGCCATGATCGCCATGGCGCTGGCCAGCAGCCCGCGCCTGCTCCTGGCCGATGAGCCGACGACGGCACTCGATGTCACGCTGCGCGGCCAGATCCTGCAGTTGCTCGATGACCTGCAGCGCCAGACCGGCATGGCCGTGCTGATGATCACGCACGACCTGCATCTGGTGCGGCGCTTTGCCGACCGCGTGGCGGTGATGGAGCGCGGGCAACTGGTGGAGCAGGGCGGGGTGTCGGCGGTCATGGCGGCTCCGCGCCATGCCTATACGCGCAAGCTGCTGGCCAGCGTGCCGCGCCGCGACCTGATCGAGGTGGAGGCAGGCGCCCAGGCCACGGCTGGCGAGCCGCTGGTGCAGGCCCAGGGCCTCAAGGTCAGCTATCCGGTGCCGCTGGCAGGCATGCGCGGATGGTTTGGCCAGGGGCGCTTCGTCGCCGTGCAGTCCGCAGACCTGGCGCTGTTGCCCGGGCGCACCGTGGGTGTGGTCGGTGAATCGGGATCGGGCAAATCCACGCTGGCCCAGGCTGTGCTGGGGCTGCTGCCCCATGAAGGCCGGCTGCGCATTGCCGGCCATGCCTGGCAGCAGCCAGCCACGCGCAACTCGCCCGCCAACCGTGCGCTGCGGCGCAAGGTGCAGGTGGTGTTCCAGGACCCGTATTCATCGCTGTCGCCCCGGCTGACGCTGGAGCAGATCGTTGGCGAAGGCCTGCGCGTGCATGCGCCGTCGCTGACGGCGCCGCAGCAACGCGACCGCATCGTGGAGATGCTGTCGGCCGTGGGCCTGACGCAGGAACAGTTTCCCGGCCTGCTTGACCGCTATCCCCACGAATTCTCGGGAGGCCAGCGTCAGCGCATCGCCATTGCACGTGCGCTGGTGCTGGAGCCCGAGGTGCTGGTGCTCGACGAGCCCACCAGCGCGCTGGATGTGACCATTCAGCAGCAGGTGCTGGGCCTGCTGCAGCGGCTGCAGCGCGAGCGGGGACTGGCCTATCTGCTGATCACGCATGACGTGGACGTGATCCGCGCCATGGCCCATGACGTGTTGGTCATGAAGGATGGCGCCATCGTCGAATCCGGCCCCGTCGCCCAGGTGCTGGGCGCGCCGCGCCAGGCGTACACGCAGCGGCTGGTGGAGGCCGCCGGCTTCTCGGGCGACGGCATGCCCGAGGGGTTCTGAGGCAGTTGCCGGACCGCGCTACCAGCTGCCCGTGGGATTGACCCCGTCCTGCAGGATCCACTGGACCTTGTCCACGGGCACGCCCAGCAGCCGGGCCTGCGCCAGCAGGCGTGCCGCCACGCCGTCGGCCAGTTCGGGCGTGCGCGAAAGAATCCAGAAATAGCGCAGGTCCGATCCCACCACCATGGCCCAGCGGTACTCGGCATCAAGAGCCACCACGTTGTAGCCGCCGTAGAACGGGCCGAAGAAAGAGACCTTGAGTGCCGCAACGTCCGGGCCGTGCACCGTGCGGGCCTTGCCCTCGGAGGATTTCCAGCGCCGGTGGCGGGCGTCGTAGCCCCGGTTCAGCACATGCACAGTGCCGTCGGGAAGCTGTGTGTACTCGGCCTGGGTGCGCTCCAGGCCTTTTTCGAAACTGTGGTCGATGCGCGCCACTTCATACCAGCGGCCCATGTAGCGCTGGATGTCCCAGCCGCGCACCGGCTCCACGGTAGGGGGGATGGGCGGGTTGCGCAGGCCCTTCCACAGCAACGCTGCTGCGGCGGCGCCTACGGCAAGCCCTGCCAGGCCGGCCGTGGGCAGCACCCAGGCGGGGCGGGAAGTGGATGGGGTGGTTGACTCTGTATTGGGGTGGCGGGGTGACATGGTGCGGAACTCCGTGTTCAGGCAGACGTGCATGCCAGGGTCTTGCGCGCTTGGCAGCGTGCTCCTACTTTAGGACAGAAAACCGGGCCGCAGTGTAGGCCGGCGCTGCCTGCGCCGGTGCTGTGCGGGCCGCGCAACGCTGGAACTTTCCCTATGCCAGAGCAGGCCATGTGTTTTTTTGTGCGCGGTCATGCAGGTCTATGGCCTAATTGCGCGTTCTCATTTTTTTGAAGAAGGAAATGCCATGGGCAACAAGATCGTTACCGAAGCCGACCGCAAGTTCACTCCCCAGCCTCCCCTGCCCAACGGCGTCACCCTGCCGACGCCCGGCCGTGGCCAGCGCGTGAGCCGCGCCCGTGGCGCCCACACCCACACCAAGAAGAACCCCGGCAAGCGTCACCGCTGAGCACGGCGGGCCGCATGCGCGCCTGCTGCGGCCGCGTTCTGAAAGCAAAAGCCCTCTTTCGAGGGCTTTTGCTTTTGAGGCGGCGTTCTCAATGCTGCAGTGCCTGGAGCTTGCGGCGCAGCATCTGCACTTCCTCGATCAGGTCCGCCGTCAGCGCGGCCAGCTGAGGGTCGGCATCGAAGCTGTGCTCCAGATGGGCTATGCGGCGCGCGCGCACCAGGGTCTGGCTGCTGAAGCGCCACTGCGCCTGTGGCGCGGCCGCTTCGCCGGACGGCTCGTTTTCGCAGTACAGCACGCCGGTCTGCACACGCTCCACCACCCAGGCGGTGTTGCGCTGGCAGTGGCGGGCCAGATCCTGCAGGTCCAGAGCGCCTTCGCCCAGCAGTTCTGCGGGCTCGTAGAAGGGGTACAGCGGCGTGCTCATCGCGTGGCTCCTTGGCCCGCTGCGTGCTGGCGGGCATCGAACGAGGGAAAGGCCTGGGCCAGTGCCGCATAGGCCTGGCGCTGGGCGTCGGTCTGGGGCTCGGGCAGGGCGATGCCCAGCACCAGGTACAGGTCGCCCGGCGTGGCGGCGGGCAAGCCCTTGCCCTTGATGCGCAGCTTGCGGCCAGCGCGGCTGCCTGCGGGCACGCTAACCTCGAATTCACCGGCAATGGTGGCCACGCGGACCGGGCCGCCCAGTGCGGCTTCCCAGGGGGCCAGGGACACGGGCTGGTAGACATCCTTGCCCTCGGCCCACCAGCGCGGGTCGTGGCGCAGGTGCACTTCCAGCAGCAGATCGCCTGCCGGGCCGTTGCCCAGGCCCGGGCCGCCCTGTCCGGCCAGGCGGATCATCTGGCCTTCGCGCACGCCCTTGGGAATGCTGACCTGCAATTCCTTGTCGCGCGCCACCGGGTGTCCGTCCTCATCCAGCACCGTGGTGCGCAGGTGCAGGCTGCGCTGCGCGCCCTGGTAGCTGTCCAGCAGGTCCAGCTCGATGCTGGCGTGCTGGTCCTGCCCGCGCAGGTCAGGCGGGGAGCGATGCTGGCCGCCTCCGCCCGCATGGCGGGCACGCGCGCCCTGGCCGAACATCTGTGAGAAGAACTCGCTGAAGTCCGCATCGCCCTCCGGCATGGCGCCGTCGCTGCTGCGAAAGTGAAAGTCCTGCCCTTCCCAGCCGGGCGGTGGCTGGAAGCCGCCAGCGCCGGGCCCGCTGCGGCGCGGCGCATCGGCCAGGGCGTCATAGGCTGCGCGCTTTTCGGGGTCCGACAGCACGGCATTGGCTTCGTTGACTTCGGCCATGCGCTCGGAGGCGTCCGCCTCCTTGCTGACATCGGGGTGGTACTTGCGCGCCAGCTTGCGGTAGGCCTTCTTGATGTCATCGGAACTGGCCTGTCTGTCCACGGCCAGGATGCGGTAGTAGTCCTTGTAATCCATGAATTTCCGTCCTCCGGCCCTTGCGGGCGATGTTCTGGACAAACCCGAAGGCAGCATAGCCCGGTCATGGCAGGGTCTCAACCGATGGGCCTTTTCCTGCTTGACTGGCATCTTGTGACGGGTTCATTACATTCGCGCGTCGGCAGGACGGAACAGGAGGCGTCGGACATGGCACATGGCAGTCGATGGCGGGCTGGGCGGGGGCGCTCAGGCTCCAGGGGATGGAGGGCCCTGCTGGGCGCATGGCTGGTGGCCGGCGCGTGTGGAACCTGCGGGGTGATGGCGCAGACCATGCAGCCAGCACCGGGCCTGCCCGTGGCAGATCTGCCGCCGGCCGTGGTCAGCGCCCCGCTGCCCGCTGTGGGCTCCATGGCCTCCAGGGTGCTGGCCTGCACGGCCTGCCATGGACCCGAGGGTCGGGCCACCCCCAGCGGCTACTTTCCGCGCATTGCGGGCAAGCCCGCGGGCTATCTGTACCGCCAGCTCAAGAACTTCCAGCAAGGGCGCCGCAGCTATCCGGCCATGAACCGGCTGATCGAATTCATGTCGGACGACTATCTGCGACAGATCGCCACGCACTTCGCAGGCCTGGAGCTTCCCTATGCCCCGCCTGTGCCGGTACAACTGCCGCCCGCTGAACTCGCCCGTGGCGAGCAACTGGTCTTGCGGGGCGACGCGCAGCGCGGCCTGCCCGCCTGCGCTGCATGCCATGGTGAGCGGCTCATGGGTGCGGGTGACGATATTCCGGGCCTGCTGGGCCTGTCGCGCGACTATCTGAACAGCCAGATCGGTGCCTGGCGCTCCGGCCAGCGCAAGGCGGCAGCGCCCGACTGCATGGACCAGGTGGCCAAGGCGCTGACGGCGCAGGAGGTTGTGGCCGTCACGGCCTGGCTGTCATCGCGCCCTGCACTGGCGGCGCCGGGCGGACATGAAGCCCTGGCCCTGCCCATGCCGCTGCGCTGCGGCGCCGTAGCCGCCATTGCTGGCCAGGAGGGCAAGCCATGAACACCCTGACAGAAAACGCGGCAAGCGGGAACACACACGGGCGGCGGCTGGCCAGGGTGGCAGGGCTGGCGTTGCTGATCATCGCCCTGCTGGGCGCGCTCCTGGTCTGGCTCAACCTGCGGGGCGAGCAGGGCGTGCACGCCTATGGCCATGGCGGCTGGTCAGGCGCGCGCGAAACGCCAACTGCCTTGATAGAGCGCGGTGCCTACCTGGCCCGCGTGGGCAACTGCGCAGGCTGCCATACGGCGGCTGGCGGCGCCGAGTATGCGGGCGGGCGGGGCCTGCCCACCTCGTTCGGCACGCTGTACACCAGCAATCTCACGCCTGACAAGGAAAGTGGCCTGGGGCTGTGGACGGCCCAGGACTTCTGGCGTGCAATGCATAACGGGCGGTCACGGGAAGGGCGCCTGCTGTATCCGGCCTTTCCATATGACAGCTACACCCATGTGACGCGCGCCGACTCGGACGCATTGTTTGCCTATCTGCAAAGCCTGCCCGCCGTGCGCGCGCAGGTGGCCCGGCATGCGCTGGACTTTCCCTATGGCTGGCAGGGCTCGCTGGCTGTCTGGCGCGCGCTGTTCTTCACCCCGCAGGATTGGCAGGACCGGCCGCAGAAGGCGGCTGCCTGGAATCGCGGTGCCTATCTTGCCCAGGGCCTGGGGCACTGCGCGGCATGCCATGCACCGCGCAACGGCATGGGCGCCTCGTCCCAGGCCATGTCCGGTGGCTTTGTGGCAGGGCAGGCTTGGTATGCGCCGTCGCTGCTTGACCCCGGCGAAGCCGGCGTGCGCGCGGGCCAGGAGTCCGCATGGGTGCAGTTGCTGCAGACGGGTTCGGGTGCTTCGGGATCGGCGTTGGGCCCCATGGCCGAAGTCGTGGCGCGCAGCACCCAGCACTGGCAGCCGCAGGATCTGCAGGCACTTGCTTCCTACCTGCAGGAGCAGGGCGCGGCAGCAGACCCGCCCAGGAGCAGGCCTGCTGCCGCGCCCGTGCCATCCGGGCAAATGGCCTTGGGGCGGGCCATCTACGAGCGGCAATGCGCGGTTTGCCACGGGGTCGAGGGCCAGGGAACGCCGGGCGCGTTTCCCGCGCTTGCGGGCAATGCCTCCGTGACCCTGGCCGAGCCGCGCAACCTGTTGCTGGTGTTGCTGGAGGGGGGCTACCCACCCTCCACCCGGCAGCAGCCGCAGCCGCACGGCATGCCGCCTTTCGGTCATGTGCTGTCCGACGCACAGGTGGCCGCCGTGGCCAGCTATGTGCGCAACGCCTGGGGCAACAAGGCAGCGGAAATCGGTAACATGGAGGTTTATCGCGCCCGGGAAGGGCGTGGTTTCTGAGAGGCTTTCATGGATTCAATGGCCGGCAAGCTGCCGGACGACAGCGACGCCACCCGCCCCTGGTGGGTGGTTTGCCTGTGCGCGCAATGGTGCGGCGTTTGCAACCAATACCGAAGCACGTTTGCGGAACTGGCAAGCCAGTTTCCGCAGATGCGCTTTGTCTGGCTTGATGTCGAGGACCGCGAGGACGTGGCCGGAGACCTGGACATCGAAACCTTCCCCTCGCTGCTGGTGGCCGATGGCGAGCGCGCACGTTTTCTGGGGCCGGTGCTGCCCCAGGCGGGGGTTGTGGCGCGCATGCTGCAGTCACTGGCCCAGGACCCGGGCGCGGCCCCTGCCGATCCCGCCGAGGCGCAGGCCCTCTTGCGGCGGCTCCAGTCGGCGCAGGCGCTGGAGCGCGTTGGCTTCTGAGCTTCCGGCAAGGGCGGGTGGGCGGGCCTGAGGTCCCTCGCCCTGTCCCCGCTTTTGTGCGGGGCGGGCTTGGCCTGAAGGTCGTTTGCGGATACAATGGCATATTCACGACCAAACGGGCGGGTACCAACCGCCCTTTTTTTTGGGCGATCTTCGGGCGACCTTCGGGATTGCCATGGGGCTCGGCGCTGTTGGGACATGGCTGCTGCCAATGTTTCAGGGGCGTTCCGGGTCTTTTGTGTTTGCAGGACTGAATTTAAATACACGTGGCACTACAGCAAATCGTTGAACAAACCGTGACAGGTCTGGGCTATGACCTGGTGGAAATAGAACGCTCGGCGGGCGGGCTGTTGCGCGTCACAATTGATTTGCCTTGGCAGCCCCCGGTGGAGGGCGGGCCGGTGGTGCCGGAGCAGTTCGTGACAGTCGAGGACTGCGAGAAGATCACGCGCCAGCTGCAGTTCGCGCTTGAGGTTGATGGCGCAGATTACACGCGCCTTGAGGTCTCCTCCCCTGGTATCGACCGCCCCCTGCGGCACGAGCAGGACTTCACCCGCTTCGTCGGTGAAGTCATCGACCTGACCCTCAAGGAGCCCATCGGCGCCGCCGCTGAAGGGCAGGTCAGCGCCAATCGCAAGAAATTCCGCGGCACGCTGGAGCGTGCCGAAGATGGTGGCTGGCAGATCGTCTGGAGCGACGAGCCACCCGTCAAGCCTGGCCAGAAGGTCAGCAAAAAGCGTGTTCCCGCGCCCCTGCAGGCGCTGGGCTTCACTCTGGAGGAGCTGCGCGAGGCGCGTCTGGCTCCCATCGTGGATTTCAAGGGGCGTTCTGCCAAGCCGGTCTGATCGGAGCAGGCAGGGTACGTCGAATCATTGGGGCAGGAAGGGCACTGCCATCCCCTTCCTGTGTGATTGAAATAGGAGAGTCGTCGCATGAATCGCGAATTGTTGATGTTGGTAGAAGCCATTTCGCGCGAAAAGAACGTGGAGCGCGATCTGGTGTTCGGTGCAGTGGAATCGGCCCTGGCCCAGGCCACCAAGAAGCTGTACCAAGGTGAGGTGGACATCCGCGTGGCCATCGATCGCGATAGCGGTAACTACGACACCTTCCGCCGCTGGCTGGTGGTGCCCGATGATGCGGGCCTGCAAAACCCCGATGCCGAAGAAATGCTGATGGACGCACAGGACCGCGTCCCCGGTATCTCCGAAGGCGAGTACATCGAGGAAGAGATCGAGTCGGTTCCCATCGGCCGCATCGGCGCCATGGCGGCCAAGCAGGTCATCCTGCAAAAGATCCGTGACGCCGAGCGCGAAATGCTGCTCAACGAGTTCCTGTCGCGCGGCGACCGGATCTTCACGGGCACCGTCAAGCGCATGGACAAGGGCGACATCATCGTCGAGGCCGGCCGTGTCGAAGGACGCCTGCGCCGCAACGAGATGATCCCCAAGGAAAACCTGCGCAACGGCGACCGTGTGCGGGCCATGATCATGGAAGTGGACGCCACGCTGCGCGGCGCGCCCATCATCCTGTCGCGCTCGGCGCCCGAGTTCATGGTCGAGCTGTTCCGCAATGAAGTGCCCGAGATCGAGCAGGGCCTGCTGGAGATCAAGAGCTGCGCTCGCGATTCCGGCAGCCGCGCCAAGATCGCCGTGCTCAGCCATGACAAGCGTGTCGATCCCATCGGCACCTGCGTCGGCGTGCGAGGCACCCGTGTCAACGCCGTCACCAATGAACTGGCTGGCGAGCGCGTGGACATCGTGCTGTGGTCCGAAGACCCTGCACAGTTCGTGATTGGCGCGCTGGCTCCGGCCAATGTGTCGTCCATCGTTGTGGACGAGGAAAAGCATGCCATGGACGTGGTGGTTGACGAGGAAAACCTCGCCATCGCCATCGGCCGTGGCGGTCAGAATGTTCGCCTGGCTTCCGAGCTCACCGGCTGGAAGATCAACATCATGGACGCGGCTGAGTCTGCGCAAAAGCAGGCGGACGAGTCCGCTGTTGCGCGCCAGCTGTTCATGGAAAAGCTCGATGTGGACGAGGAAATCGCCAACATCCTCATCGAGGAAGGTTTCGAGACCCTGGAAGAAGTGGCCTATGTGCCGCTGCAGGAAATGCTCGAAATCGAGGCGTTCGACGAAGAGACGGTGAACGAGTTGCGCACCCGGGCGAAAGATGCACTGCTGACGCAGGAAATCGCGCACGAGGAAAACGTGGGCAAAGTGTCGCAGGATCTGCTGACGCTCGAGGGAATGACTCCGGAGATCGTGGACAAGCTGGCCGAGGCCGATGTGCACACCCGAGACGATCTGGCCGATCTGGCCATCGACGAGTTGACCGAGCTGACCGGGCAGACCGAGGAAGAAGCGAAGGCTTTGATCATGAAGGCGCGTGAACACTGGTTCACCGAAGGGCAAGAGTAAGGTCAGGGAGGTTCAGAGCATATATGTCCAGTAATACGGTTGCCGAGTTTGCAAGAGAGCTCAACAAGACCCCTGACACGTTGCTGCAGCAGCTCAAGGCTGCAGGCGTCGCCAAGGACAACGCATCGGATGCGTTGACCGACGGCGACAAGCAGCAACTGCTCAGCCATCTGCAGGCCAGCCACGGAAGTGGCGCCAAGAAGATCACGCTGACCAAACGGTCCACAAGCGAGATCAAGCAGGCCGATTCGTCGGGCCGCGCCCGCACCATCCAGGTGGAAGTGCGCAAGAAGCGCACCTTCGTCAAGCGTGACGAGGTCGCCGATGGTGCCTCCGATCCCGCTGTCGTTGCCGCTGCCCAGGAGCAGCGCGCGGCATCGGAGCGCGAGTCCCAGGATCTGGTGCGCCGCGAAGGGGAAGCACGTCGCCAGGCCGAAATGATCGGCCGCGAGGAGGAAGAATTGGCACAGCAACGCCGTGAGCGCGAAGAGCGCGAACTAGTTCAACAACGCGAACGAGAAGCCGAAGAGCGCGCAAGCGCCTATGCGGCTGCAGAAGCCGCAAAGATCCTCGAGGCCAACCGCGCGAAGCAGGAAGCTTCGCGTGAGCAGGCTGCAGGCCAGGCCGCGCGCGCCGAAGCCCAGGTTGCGGCTCGCGTCAAGGCCGAGGAGGAATCCAAGGCCCGCGCGGCCGAGGAAGCCGAACGCGCCAAGGATCTGGAAGACCGCCGCCGCAAGGCGCTGGCCGAGGCCGAAGCCATTCGCGCCATGATGGCTGCGCCCAAGAAGGTGCTCGTGGCCAAGAAGCCTGAAGAGCCCAAGCCCGTGGCCAAGCCTGCAGCGCCCGCTGCCGGCGATGCCAAGAAGACCACGCTGCACAAGCCCGCCGGCACGACCACCGGTGGAGCCGGTGCGCGTGCGGGTGCGCCTGCCGGTGCCGGCAAGGAAGTCAAGTCCGCCAAGCTCTCGTCGAGCTGGGCTGGCGATGGCAAGAAGAAGGAAATCAAGACCCGTGGCGACAGCTCCGGTGGCGTGGGTGGCCGTTCCAACTGGCGCGGCGGCCCGCGTGGCGGCCGTCGTGGCAATGACCGTCATGACGGTCAGCACCAGAGCGCGGCAGCGGAATTCCGTGCCATCGAAGTGCACGTGCCCGAGACCATCACCGTGGCCGAACTGGCGCACAAGATGTCGGTCAAGGCGTCCGAGCTGATCAAGGTGCTGATGAAGATGGGCCAGATGGTCACCATCAACCAGCCTCTGGACCAGGACACGGCCATGATCGTGGTCGAGGAAATGGGCCACACGGCCAAGGTCGCCGCGCTGGACGATCCCGAAGCCTTCACGGCCGAGGAAGTGTCCCAGCAGGAAGCTGCCCAGGAGTCGCGTGCTCCCGTGGTCACCGTCATGGGCCACGTGGACCACGGCAAGACCTCGCTGCTGGACTACATCCGCCGCACCAAGGTGGCGTCGGGCGAAGCCGGTGGCATTACCCAGCACATCGGTGCCTACCATGTGACGACGCCCCGCGGCATCGTCACCTTCCTGGATACCCCGGGCCACGAGGCCTTCACGGCCATGCGTGCCCGTGGTGCCCAGGCCACCGACATCGTCATCCTGGTGTGCGCGGCCGACGACGGCGTGATGCCCCAGACCAAGGAAGCCATCAAGCACGCGAAGGCGGCTGGTGTGCCCATCGTGGTTGCCATCACCAAGGCCGACAAGCCCGATGCCAACCTCGACCGCGTCAAGCAAGGCCTGGTGGCCGAGCAGGTGGTGCCTGAAGAGTACGGCGGCGAGTCCCCGTTCATCGCCGTGTCCTCCAAGACCGGCCAGGGCATCGACGAGCTGCTGGAGCAGGTTCTGCTGCAGGCCGAAGTGCTGGAGCTGACCGCTCCCGTGGAAGCCGCTGCCAAGGGCCTGGTCATCGAAGCCCAGCTGGACAAGGGCCGCGGCCCTGTGGCCACGGTGCTGGTGCAGTCCGGTACGCTGAAGGTGGGCGACGTGGTGCTGGCTGGCCAGACCTACGGCCGCGTGCGCGCCATGCTGGACGAAGACGGCAAGCAGACCAAGTCTGCAGGCCCCTCCATCCCGGTGGAAATCCAGGGTCTGTCCGACGTGCCCCAGGCCGGCGACGACTTCATGGTGCTGCAGGACGAGCGTCGTGCCCGCGAAATCGCGACCTACCGCGCCGGCAAGTTCCGCCACACCAAGCTGGCCCGCCAGCAGGCTGCCAAGCTCGAGAACATGTTTGCCGAAATGGGTGCAGGCGAGGTCCAGACCCTGCCCATCATCATCAAGGCCGACATGCAGGGCTCGCAGGAAGCGCTGGGCACATCGCTGCTCAAGCTCTCGACCGACGAGATCCGCGTTCAGCTGGTCTACTCGGGCGTGGGCGGCATCAGCGAGTCCGACGTGAACCTGGCGCTGGCCTCCAAGGCCATCATCATCGGCTTCAACGTCCGGGCCGATGCCCAGGCGCGCAAGACGGCCGAGAGCAACGATGTGGACCTGCGCTACTACAACATCATCTACGACGCTGTCGAAGAGGTGAAGGCGGCCATGTCCGGCATGCTGGCTCCCGAGCGCAAGGAAGAGATCATCGGCATGGCCGAGATCCGCACCGTGTTCGTGGCTTCGAAGATCGGCACCGTGGCCGGCTCGTACATCACGCAAGGCCAGGTCACGCGCAATGCGCATTTCCGCCTGCTGCGCGAGAACGTGGTCATCTACACGGGCGAGATCGAATCGCTCAAGCGCCTGAAGGACGACGTCAAGGAAGTCAAGGAAGGCTTCGAGTGCGGTATCAAGCTCAAGAACTACAACGACATTCGCGAAGGCGACGTGCTCGAAGTGTTCGAGATCAAGGAAATCGCGCGCTCGCTGTAATTCGCCATGGCAACACGCAAGTCCGCTGCGCCGAATCGCAGCTTCAAAGTCTCTGACCAGATCCAGCGTGATCTGGCAGAGCTGATCGCGCGCGAGTTGAAGGACCCGCGCGTGGGCATGGTCACGCTGCAAAGCGTGGAGGTGACTCCGGACTACGCCCACGCCAAGGTCTACTTCAGCCTGCTCGTGGGCGATCCACAGGCGACGCAGGAAGCGTTGAACCAGGCCGCAGGCTTCCTGCGCAATGGCCTGTTCAAGCGCCTGCACATCCACACCGTGCCCACGCTGCACTTCATCTACGACCGCACCTCCGAGCGTGCGGCCGACATGAACGCCTTGATTGCCAAGGCCGTTTCTTCGCGCGGAAAGGAAGAGTAGCCCCATGAACGCGCCACGCACAAGGGTGCAGCGGCGCCCTGTGCATGGGGTGTTGCTACTCGACAAACCGCTGGAGCTGTCCAGCAACGACGCCTTGCAAAGGGTCAAGTGGTTGCTGCGCGCCGAAAAGGCCGGACACACCGGCACGCTGGACCCGTTGGCCACCGGCGTGCTGCCGCTGTGCTTCGGTGCGGCGACCAAGTTCAGCCAGTTGCAGCTTGAAGCTGCCAAGACCTACGAGGCGATTGCGCGCCTGGGCCAGACCACGACCACGGCCGATGCCGAGGGCGAGGTGCTGCGCGAGCGCGCCGTTGACCTCGCCGCCCTCACGGCCGAGCGATTGGCCGCCGTGCAGGCGCAGTTCACGGGTGCGATCCGCCAGGTGCCACCCATGTACAGCGCCCTCAAGAAGGACGGCAAGGCTCTCTATGAATATGCGCGTGCCGGCATCGAAGTCGAGCGCCCGGCGCGCGAAGTGACAATCCACGCACTGGAGCTTTCGCTGACGCAAGACAGCGAAGGCCTGCCTGCGATCCGGATGCTGGTGACCTGCAGCAAGGGCACCTACATCCGCACGCTGGCCGAGGACGTGGGCGAGGCCCTGGGCTGCGGCGCGCACCTGCGTGCGCTGCGCCGTATCGACACCGGGGGGCTGGGTGTCGAGCGCTGTATCTCGCTGGAGGCGCTGGCCGCCATGGGCGAGGGCGAGCGTCTGCAGCAGTTGCAGCCTGTCGACGCCCTGCTGGCCAGCCACACGGCTGTCACGCTGGGCGAGCAAGATGCGGCCCGTTTTCTCACGGGCCTGCCCCGCAAGGGCGCTTGGGCCGATGCCGAGGCGGTGGCTGTGTATGGCGAGAACCCACAGGCTCTGCTGGGAGTGGGGCGCGTGGTGCGTGGGGAACTCATCCCCGGGCGCCTGCTCAGTTCACTGGAAATTCAACAGATTTTGGAAGACACGCCGCGCCCATGACGCAGCGGCAATGGGAAAACACTATGAGCAAACAAATCCGCAATATCGCGATCATCGCCCACGTGGACCACGGCAAAACCACCATGGTGGACCAGCTGCTGCGCCAATCCGGAACCTTCGCCGAACACGAGAAAGTCGTGGACACGGTGATGGACAACAACGCCATCGAACGCGAGCGTGGCATCACCATCCTGGCCAAGAACTGCGCCGTGAGCTGGAACGAGACGCACATCAACATCCTCGACACACCCGGCCACGCGGACTTCGGTGGTGAAGTGGAGCGTGCCCTGTCCATGGTGGACGGCGTGGTGCTGCTGATCGACGCGCAGGAAGGCCCCATGCCCCAGACGCGCTTCGTGACCAAGAAGGCACTGGCCCTGGGCCTGAAGCCCATCCTCGTGGTCAACAAGGTGGACAAGCCCGGTGCGCGTCCCGACTACGTGGTCAACGCCGCATTCGACCTGTTCGACAAGCTGGGTGCCACCGACGAGCAGCTGGACTTCCCCGTGGTGTACGCCTCGGGCATCAACGGCTGGACCTCGCTGGAAGAAGGCGCTCCTGGCGAGCAGTGGGGCCCCGACATGTCGGCCCTGTTCGACACCATCCTGAAGCACGTTCCCGCCGTCAAGGGCGATCCTGCCGCTCCGCTGCAGATGCAGATCTCGGCGCTGGACTACTCCACCTTCGTGGGCCGTATCGGCGTGGGCCGCATCACCTCCGGCACGCTCAAGCCTTCGACCGACGTGCTGGTCATGGAAGGTCCTGACGGCAAGAGCTACAAGGGCCGCATCAACCAGGTTCTGAAGTTCCAGGGCATTGACCGCGTGCAGGTGACCGAAGCCGGTCCCAGCGACATCGTGCTGGTCAACGGCATCGCCGACCTGGGCATGGGCGTCACGCTGACCGACCCGCTGAACCCCCGGCCGCTGCCGATGCTCAAGATCGACGAGCCCACGCTGACCATGAACTTCTGCGTCAACACCTCGCCGCTGGCAGGTCGTGAAGGCAAGTTCGTGACCAGCCGCCAGATCTGGGACCGCCTGCAAAAGGAACTGCGTTCCAACGTGGCCCTGCGCGTCAAGGAAACCGACGAAGACGGCATCTTCGAAGTGTCGGGCCGCGGCGAACTGCACCTGACCATCCTGCTGGAAGAAATGCGCCGTGAAGGCTACGAGCTGGCCGTGTCCAAGCCCCGCGTGGTCTACCGCGACGTGGACGGCGTGCGCCACGAGCCTATCGAGCTGGTGACGGCCGACATCGAAGAAGGCCACCAAGGTGGCGTGATGCAGGCCCTGGGCGAGCGCAAGGGCGAGCTGGTCAACATGGAACCCGATGGCCGCGGCCGCGTGCGCCTGGAGTACCGCATTCCTGCGCGTGGCCTGATCGGCTTCACCAACGAATTCCTGAACCTGACCCGTGGTTCCGGCCTGATCTCCAACATCTTCGACAGCTACGAGCCGCACAAGGGCGAAATCGGCGGCCGCAAGAACGGTGTGCTGATCTCCATGGACGAAGGCGAAATCTTCACCTACGCCCTGGGCAAGCTGGACGACCGTGGCCGCATGTTCGTCAAGGCCAACGATCCCGTGTACGAAGGCATGATCATCGGCATCCACAGCCGTGACAACGACCTGGTGGTCAACGCCACGCGTACCAAGCAGCTGACCAACTTCCGCGTGTCCGGCAAGGAAGATGCCATCAAGATCACGCCCCCGATCGACCTGTCGCTGGAATACGCGGTGGAGTTCATCGAGGACGACGAGCTGGTGGAAATCACCCCCAAGAGCATCCGCGTTCGCAAGCGCCACCTGTCCGAGAACGAGCGCAAGCGCGCTTCGCGCGGCGCATAAGCGCTGTTGCGCCAAGGGCGCACGCAAGCCGCATGGCTTCACCGCCCTGACTGTCAAAGGCCGCATCTGCGGCCTTTGTCTTTTGTGGCGCGCCGTTCAGGCGTGCGGGCGCAACGGCAAAGGAACTGCTGCTGCTACTGCTTGCTACTGCAGCTGCAGCAGCAACTCGCGCAGTCGCTGCCCGGCCGCTGCGCTTTGCTGCGGATTGAGCGCCAGGGCCAGGCCGATGGAGGGCAGGTTCTCGGTATCTGCCAGCGCGCGGAACACCACCCCCGGCGTGCTGCCCTTGGCCACCACGGCTGGCACCAGCGCCACGCCCAGGCCTGCGCCCACCAGGCTGACCAGGGTCTGCGCCTGCACGGCATGCTGCTTGACCTGGGGCATGAAGCCCGCGTTCTGGCAGGCCAGCACCACCAGCGCATGCAGGCCTGGCACCTCGCTGGGTCGGTAGTTGATGAAGGGCTGGTCCGCCAGGTCCCGCAGCCGCAAGGCGGGCCGCTGCAGCAGCGGGTTGCCTTCGGGCAGCACGGCCACCAGCTCGTCCTTTTCCACGGGCGTGATGGACAGGTCGGTGGCCTGCGTCACAGGGTAGCGCAGCAGGCCGGCATCGAAATCGCCGCTGGCCACCTGCGCGCAGATCTCGCGCGTGGTCGATTCGGTCAGCACCAGGTCGATCAGCGGATATTCGCTGCGAAAGGCCTGCACCAGTCGCGGTATCAGCGAGAACGTGGCCGAGCCTATGAAGCCTATGTGCAGGCGTCCGCGCTCGCCGCCGGCCGTGGCGCGCGAGACCTCCTGCATCTGGCGCGCATGGTGCAGGGCCAGCTCGGCACTTTCCAGGGCCGCCAGGCCTGCCTCGGTCAGCGCCGTGCCCCGGCGGTCGCGCTGGAACAGCTGCACGCCCAGGCTGTCTTCCAGCCGGCGTATGGATTGGGACAGCGGCGGCTGCGACATGTGCAGCTGCTCGGCCGCCTGCCGGTAGTTGAGCGTGCGGGCCAGGGTGACGAAGTGACGCAGTTGGCGCAGGTCCATTGATATCTACCGTGTATCAGAGATGCTGAATTAAGTCTTAGACGCAGCTTTGAAGATATCAAATACTGGCTCCCTGAAGCAACATGGAGACCACAGTGCAGGCTGCGTTGACAGGGATTCGGGTGCTGGATCTGTCCAGCGTGGTGTTCGGGCCGCTGGCCAGCCAGGTGCTGGCCGACTATGGCGCCGAAGTCATCAAGATCGAGCCGCCGACCGGCGACTCCACGCGCCATACCGGCCCGGCCGTGGAGCCCGGCATGGCAGCCATGTTCATGGGCACCAACCGCAGCAAGAAGAGCGTGGTGCTGGACCTCAAGCAGGAAGAGTCGCGTCAGGCCCTGCATGCGCTGCTGGCCACGGCCGATGTGTTCATGCACAGCATGCGCCCGCAAAAGCTGGCCCCGCTGGGCCTGGACCCCGCAACGCTGCGCGAGCGCTATCCGCGCCTGGTCTATGCAGGCCTGCATGGCTTTGGCGAGGACGGACCCTATGCGGGCATGCCCGCCTACGACGACGTCATCCAGGGCATGAGCGGCCTGGCCGACCTGATGGAACGCCAGACGGGCGAGGCGCGCTACCTGCCCACCATTGCGGCCGACAAGACCTGCGCCCTGGTGGCCGCGCATGCCGTGCTGGCGGCGCTGTTCCAGCGCGAGCGCAGCGGCCATGGCTGCTTTGTGGAAGTGCCCATGTACGAGACCATGGTGGGCTTCAACCTGGTCGAGCATTTCTACGGCATGCACTTCAGCCCCGCGCTCAGCGGCGCAGGCTACCCGCGCGTGATGGCGCCCTGGCGCAAGCCCTACCGAACGCTGGACGGCCACGTCTGCATGATGCCGTACACCGATGCGCACTGGCAGCGCTTCTTCGCCGCCGTGGGCCAGCCGCAGCTGGCCCTGGACGCGCGCTTTGCCAGCCAGGCCAGCCGCACTGCCCACATTGCCGAGCTGCTGGAGACCGCAGGCGAGCATGTGGCCCTGCACGGCACCCAGCACTGGCTCGATACCTGCCAGCGCCTGGAGATTCCCGCCGCCCCCGTGGCGCGCATGGACGATCTGCCCGCCGATCCGCACCTGCAGGCCACGGAGTTCTTCGTGCCGCTGCACGACCCCGCCATGGGCACCGTGCACCTGCCTCGCTCCTCCGTGCGCATGGATGGCCGGCAGGCGCCCATGGGAATGCCGCCGCGCCTGGGCGAGCACACGGCGGCGCTGCTGGCCCAGGCGGGCTGGAGCGCCGAGCGCATCGCCGGCCTGCAGATCACGCAACAGGAGACATGAGATGACAGTGAACACCCCGCAGCCCCACCCTGGCGCCGCCTGGAACGCCGTGCCCCGCATGGGCCAGGGCTTTTTCTGGCAGGACCTGCAGGTTGGCCAGCAGCTGCGCACCTTCCGCCGCACCGTGACCGAGTCCGACCTGGTCGCCTTCATCAATGCCACGGGCATGCTGGAGGCCATCTTCATCGAGGAGGGCTACGATGGCGGCGCCATTGCCGGCCGCCCCGTGCCGGGCGCCATGACCTATGCGCTGATCGAAGGCTTCATCCTGCAAAGCATGATCCAGGGCACGGGCCTGGCCATGCTGGAGCTGCACCAGAAGATCCTCGGCCCCGTGCTGGTGGGCGACACCATCGAGGCGCTGGTCGAAGTCACCGCCATCAAGCCCACCTCCAAGGGCAACCGCGCCGTCGTCACCTCGCGCATCGAGGTCTTCAACCAGGGCCACCAGAAGGTCATGGAATACACGGCCGTGCGCCTGCTGGCCGGGCGCAGCTAGGCGGCCACAAGCATTCCCATAACGACATCAGGAGACAAAAGCATGGACAAGCAGATCGAGAAGGCGGCCCGCAAAAGAGGGCGCCGCATGGCGCTGGTCACCCTGGGGGCCCCTATTGCGGCGGCAGCGGCGGTGGCAATGGGGGCGGCACTGCCCGGCGCCGCGCTGGCGCAGCAGCCATGGCCCAGCAAGCCCATCACGATGGTCGTGCCCTTCCCGCCGGGCGGCCCCACCGACCTGGTGGCGCGCGTGCTGGCCCAGCAGGTCGGCCAGCAACTGGGCCAGACCGTGATCGTGGACAACCGGCCCGGAGCCAATGGCAACATCGGCAATGCCCTGGTGGCTAAGGCAGCGCCCGATGGCTATACCGTGCTCTACAACACCTCGTCCATTGCGCTGAGCCCGTCGCTGTACAAGAAGATGAGCTACGACGTGGGCAAGGACCTGATGCCCGTGGCGCTGACGGCCGTGGTGCCGCTGGGCTTGGTGGTCAACCCCAAGCTGCCGGTGAAGAACGTGCAGGAGTTCGTGCGCCATGCCAGGGACAAGACCGGCCAGCTGTCCTATGGCTCGGCCGGCAACGGCAACGTCACCCACCTGGCGGCCTTCCAGGTCGTGCAGCACTACCAGATCGAGGCCAGCCACGTGCCCTACAAGGGCAGCGCGCCGGCCGACGTGGATCTGGTGGCCGGGCAGATCGACTTCATGACCGACACCATCAACTCGGTCGCACCCTTCATCAAGGAGGGGCGGCTCAAGCTGCTGGCCGTGAGTTCCTCCAAGCGCCTGCCCAACTTCCCCGATGCACCCACGCTGGCCGAAAGCGGCATGTCCGGCTTCGAGGCTGGTGCCTGGCAGGGCGTGATGGTGCCCGCGAAGACGCCGGCCGCCATCATCCAGCGGCTCAACCAGGAGCTGATGCGCGCGCTCAAGGACCCGGGCGTGGTCGAGAAGCTGCAGCTGCAGGGCGCCGAAGGCCTGGGCTCCACGCCCGAGGAATACGGCGCCTACATCCGCAGCGAGATCAAGCGCTGGGCCGGCGTGGTCAAGAGCACGGGCGTCTCTCTGGACTGAGTGCGGGGCGTTGCGCCGCCTGTCGCGCAGTTGCGCATATTGGCACCTGTTTGTCAGGGGCGGGCGCGGTTTTTCAGCTATGGTTGCGGCTCATTGCCCCGGGCTGCCGGGGCAGGGCATGCATAGCAACAAGGAGCAAGATATGACGGGAGCTGCCGGCGAAGTCCTCAGCGAAGTGCGGGGCCGCATGGGCATGATCACCTTGAACCGGGCCAAGGCGCTGAACGCGCTGTCGCTGGGCATGGTGCGCGATCTGCTGGCCACCCTGCTGGCCTGGCAAAAGGATGAGCAGGTGCTGGCCGTGGCCATCCGAGGCATGGGCAAGGAAGGGGTCTTCGGCGCCTTCTGCGCGGGCGGGGACATCCGCTTCCTGCATGGCGCCGGCAGCACGGGCAATCCGCAGCTGGAGGACTTCTTCACCGAGGAGTACGCGCTCAACCACCTGATCCACACCTTTGGCAAGCCCTACATCGCCTTCATGGACGGCATCGTCATGGGCGGCGGCATGGGCATCAGCCAGGGTGGCACGATGCGCATCGTCACCGAACGCACCAAGATGGCCATGCCCGAGACGGCCATCGGCCTGTTCCCCGATGTGGGTGGCGGCTACTTCCTCTCGCGCTGCCCGGGTCACGCGGGTGAGTGGCTGGCGCTGACGGGCGACGTGATCGGCGCGGCCGATGCGCTGGACTTCGGCCTGGCCGATGGCTACCTGCCCTCGGACCAGCAGCCTGCGCTGTGGGACGCGCTGGCCGCCGGCAGCTTTGCCGATGCAGCGGCCGTCGAGGCCCTGGTGAAGTCGAAGTTCACGGCCCCGGCCAAGCCTGCGGCCCAGCCCCGCGCCGAGATCGACCGCGTGTTTGCCCTGCCCACGGTGGCTGCCATGGTGCAGGCGCTGGAAGCGGCAGATGGCGAGTGGGCCCAGCACACGGCATCCACGCTGCGCAAGCGCTCGCCGCTGATGCTGCACGTGGTGCTGGAGCAGATTCGCCGCGCGCGCGGAATGACGCTGGCCCAGGACCTGCGCATGGAGCGCGACATGGTGCGCCACTGCTTCTACCTGCGCCCGGGCCAGAGCGAGACCATCGAAGGCATACGCGCACTGGCCGTGGACAAGGACCACCACCCGCGCTGGAACCCCGCGCGCATCGAAGACGTGCAGGACGCGCAATGGCGTGCCTTCTTCGACAGCCCCTGGCCCGCGCACTCTCATCCGCTGGCGGCGCTGGACTGATCGCGCGGCGGTTGCTCAAACCTCCAAGGGTTCAAAAGGCCATCCGGCGCCATGCCGGGTGGCCTTTTTTCATTCAACGATCCGCAGGCTCCATGCGGCAGGAATGGCCTGCCAGCAAACGTACCGCGTCGTCAATGCGCGGGCCCGGGTCCCATTCGGGCACGGGCGGCGTCAGGCCCAGGGCCATCTGCCGCAGCGGCTCGGCAATGGCCATGGACAGCAGCAGGTCGCAGACGACTTCGGGCTGTTCGGCCCGCAGCAAGCCCTTGCTGCACTGGCGCCGCAGCCAGTCCACCAGCATGCCGCGGCCGCGCTCAATGCCGTTGCGCTGGTAGACCTCCAGCAACTCGGGCTTGGCGGGAAAGTCGGTGGTGAGCAGGCGGAACATGCCCACTGCCTCGGCCGACAGCACGCGCGCGGCAATCACGCGCAGGATCTCGGCCAGCGCTGGCGCCACCTCTGCGGCCGATTGCGCATCGGCCGACAGGGCAGGGCGGAAACCGTCGGTCCAGCTGCGTACCACCAGGGCCACCAGATCCTCGCGGTTGGCGGCAAAGCGGTAGAGCGTCTTCTTGGCCAGCCCCGCGCGCCTGGCCACGGCTTCCATGGTGGTGGCGGCATAGCCTTCGTTGAGCAAGAGCCAGGTGGCGGCGGCCAGGGCGGCGTCGTTGGCCTCGTGCTCGGGCCGGGCCGGCCGCCCGCGCGGCCGGGGGGCCGCAGGAGTGATTTCGGATTCCATTGGATTTCTTGTCGTTCCGTTCGGTGTTGTGCAGGGTCGTGCCTGGTTGTGCAGCATTTTGTTACCCGGCAGGGATTATCCGATTTTTTGGAAACGTTGTTCGTTTCTTTAATATAAGATGGCTTTTCCTCATCAACCCAGGAACGGAAAACAACCATGAACTCCCATGCCTTCGAGCCCGACATTTCCCGCATCGACGAGCTGCTGCACATCACGCCGCTGCGGCTGGAGACGGGAATCCAGCGCCTGCCCAGCGGCTGCCTGGTGGTGGCCTGCCGCACCGACCTGCATGGCTGCAGCGGCCGCATGCTGGACTGGTGGTTCAAGTTCTTCGAGACCACGCAGCACATCAAGTGGTGGCATCCGCACGACCACATCGCGCATCGCGGCTGGGATGCGCAATGGAAGAAGGGCGAGAGCTACATCGGCGCGTCCATCGAGGCCGTGGAGTCCCTGGCCGACATTCCGCCCGTGGCGGCCAGGCTCAAGTTCCACGATCCGCGCGAGCTGTTCGACCCTGCGCAGCTGGAGCTGGCCTTTGCCGAAAAACGCGCATCGGCCGCCGTGTATGCGCGCATCGGCTTCGGCGAGCATGTGCAGCTGGACGCCAGCGGGGACCCCATGGACGGGCAGATGGTGCACCTGGCGCGTGACACGCCTTTTGGCTGCGTGCTGCGCAGCCGCTTTTTGCTGGGCCAGTCCTGCGCCGACCCGGCGGCCGAGCTGCCTGACGCGCTGGGCCTGGGCCTGCTGCGCCATTGCTACACGGAGTTCACCTACCTGTCGCGCTTCTTGCCCTCGCTGTACTACGGCGAGCATGGAAACGGCGAGGCGGCGCCGCTGCCCTGGTAGCCGTGCCCCAAGGCTTCAAAGCTGCTGGTGCACGGCCGTGGCCAGCTGCAGCAGGCGGTTGCGCGGCAGGGCGCCGCTGAGCGCATAGCCAAAGCCCTGGTCCACCCAGTAGAAGCTGGGCACGGGACCGTCGCTGCTGAAGTGAAAGGCGGTCTCGCCGCGCGTGGCCGGGTCCTGCAGCGCGCCCAGGTAGAGGGTGATGCGCTCGCCTGCCGCGTCCTGGTACATGAACTGGGCGCGTGCGCCGCTGTCGCCGGGCAGCAATCGGCCGCCCACCAGCTCATAGCCCAGGTCCGTGAGGGCCGGCAGCTTCAGCGGCCGGCCCAGGCGCTTGGACAGCCACTGCAGCAGATGGGCCTGCTGCGCTGCCTCCACCTCGACCGGGTGGCGTTGCTCGGGCTGGTAGACCGCATGGGCAACGGCCGCCTGGTGGGCGAAGCGGGCCGGGGTGGCGGCAGCCAGCGTGGCCGCCGTTGATGGCGCGGCAGCGGGCACCGCCTGCTGCCCATGCACCAGCCAGCCCAGGCCGAAGGCCAGCATCCAGCCCGCGGCCATGCCACCCCAGCGCCACCACTGCTGCTGGCGCTGGTGCAGGCCCTGCAACTGTTCGGCGGCGGCGCGCATTTCGTCGGGCATGCCGGGTTCATCCCGGGCGGCATGCAGGGCGCGCAGCAACTGGCGCTGGCGTTGCCATTGCTCCACGCGCGCGGCACTGTCTTCGTCCAGCTGGTCGCGCAGCGCCTGCGCCTGCTGCGCGGGCAGGCGGCCATCGACCAGGGCGTGCAACTGCTCGTCGGAAATGGGCGGGGGCAAGGGCGAGGAAGATGAAAGAGGGGTGGGGGCGGATGCGGTCATGGCGGCCTCGTCATTTGAGCCGGCGCAGCGCGGGGGCTGCGGCTTGGGGTGTTGCGGCCTTGGCAGTCGGTGCTGACTGTGCAGGCGCTGCAGAGGAGGCCGAAGTGGCTGATGGGGCCGATGGGGCCTCCATCAATTCGCGCAGCCGGGACCGTGCGCGCGACAGCCGCGACATCACGGTGCCCAGGGGCAGCTGCAGCACGCGCGCCGTGTCGGCGTAGCTCATGTCCTCCACGCTGACCAGCAGCAGCACGGCCCGCTGCTCGGCGGGCAGGCGCTGCAGGCAGCGCTCCAGGTCCAGGGCCGCGTCGCTGCTGTCCTCGGGTGCGGCCAGGGTCTCGGACAGGCTGTCTATGTCCAGCCACTGCCCGCGCGCGGCAGAGCGCCGCTGGTTCAGGTAGAGGTTGTGCATCAGCGTGAACAGCCAGGCGCGCAGATCGCCGTCGGGGCGCCACAGCAGCCATTTGCGGCAGGCACGCTCCAGCGTGTCCTGCACCAGGTCGTCGGCGGCCCAGGCATCGCCTGCCAGCAGCCGCGCATAGCGGCGCAGGCCGGGCAGGTGCTCCAGGATCTGGCTGCGGTCCATGGGCAGGTCCGAAGGCGGATGCGGCTGGAATCAGGGGCGTGCGGTATGCCAGACGCCCATGACGCCGTCGCCCGTGGTGTCACCGGCCTTGCCGTCCTTCACCCAGTAGTACAGCGGCTTGCCCTTGTAGGCGATCTGGCTGCTGCCATCGTCGCGCTGGATCACGCTGTAGTTGCCGCCGGACGGCGCCTGCTTGCCCATCAGCGGCGGCCAGTTGGTCGCGCAGGGGCCGTTGCAGACGGACTTGCCGCTGCCGGCCGTGTCCTTGTCGAAGGTGTAGAGCGTCATGCCGTTGGCGCCGACCAGCATGCCGTTTTGCACGCTGACCGCGCTGGGCGGGGTCTGGCCAGAGGCGTTGGCCGCAGGCGCGGAATAGCAGCCTGCCAGGGTCAATGTCAGGGCTGCCGTGAAGGCACAGGTACCAAGTTTCATGCCGAGCTTCTTCATCGCTGTCTCCGGTGCTTGCCGGCGCGCGAAATTGCGGCCGGACACTGCAATGAACACTGGGCCGTGCCGGTTTATTCCGCAGCAGCACAAAAAAAGCTGCGGATGCCCGTCAACGGTTGAAGCTCTTCATGGCGCGCTCGACCTCGCGCTTGCCTTCGCGGTCCTTGATCACGTCGCGCTTGTCGTGCTCGGCCTTGCCCTTGGCAAGGGCGATGTCGCACTTGACGAAGCCGTTCTTCCAGTGAAGGTTGATGGGCACCAGCGTGAAGCCCTTTTGCTCGACCTTGCCGATCAGGCGCAGGATGTCGTCCTTCTTGAGCAGCAGCTTCTTGATGCGCGCCGCGTCGGGGTTGACGTGGGTGGAGGCGGTCTTGAGCGGGTTGATCTGGCAGCCGAGCAGGAACAGCTCGCCGTCCTTGACGATGACGTAGCCGTCGGTCAGCTGCACCTTGCCGCTGCGCAGTGCCTTCACTTCCCAGCCGTGCAGCACGATGCCGGCCTCGAAGCGTTCCTCGAAGAAGTAGTTGAACGCGGCTTTTTTGTTGTCGGCGATGCGCGACTGTGTTTCAGGTTTCTTGGCCATGGAGTAATAGATGCGGCGAAAACCTGGAGATGAAAGCTCTCCATACAATACTGGATTGCCGTCTCGCCTCCGTGCGGGATTTTAGTTTCGCCTTGCCGTCATTGTGACAGCCGTATGCGCCATGACCGCGCAGCCGGTGTTTTGCATGCCGTGCAGCCCGCCCCATTCATGAAAAAAGTCAACAAGTCCGTCCTGATCTGGTACAGCCCCCAAGAAATGTTTGCCCTGGTGACGGACGTGGCCCACTATGCCGACTTCCTCCCCTGGTGCGACCAGGCCAGGGTGCTGGAGCAGGACGAGCAGGGCATGACGGCCGAGGTGGGCATTGCATTCGGCGGCATGCGCAAGTCCTTCGTCACGCGCAACACGCACAGCGTGCTCGACGATGGCGGGCGCCAGGTCAGCATCCGCCTGATCAAGGGGCCGTTCTCGCGGCTGGAGGGCAACTGGATGTTCCGCCCCGTGGGCGACGGCTCGCAGCGCGCCTGCCGCGTGGAACTGCAACTGGACTATGGCTTTGACAACATGGCGCTGGCCGCCGTGGTCGGCCCGGTGTTCGACCGCATCGCGGGCTCCATGGTCGATGCCTTCGTCAAGCGCGCCGAGCAGGTCTATGGCTGAACCCCGGCCGTTTCTGTGCATCACGCTGGCATGCAGCCCGCGTGCCGGTGAAGTCGTTGAGCTGGCCCTGCAATTGCCGGCCGGTGCCTCGATTGCCGACGCAGTCGAGGCCGCTGGTGGCTGGCAGGTGCTGGGCTTTGCACAGGAGGGGCCCGCTGGCCTTTGGGGCCGCAGCGCCCCTTTGACGCAAGGCTTGCGCGACGGCGATCGCGTGGAGCTGTACCGGCCCTTGACCGTGGACCCCAAGGTGGCGCGCCGCGAGCGCTTTGCGCGCCAGGGAGCCCGCGCCACGGGCCTGTTCCAGCGCCAAAGGCCCGGGGCCAAGGCCGGTTACTGAAGGAGGAAGGCGCTCAGCGCACCGGGCCGCAGTCCGAGGCGATGGTGGCGTCGGCGCGCTTGAGTTCGCTGTTGCGCGTGGCTTCGTCCATGAAGCCGCGTTCGCCCTGGGCATTGGTGTGTGCCAGCAGGCCGCCCGATGACAGTGCCGTCTTGGCCTGTTTTGCCCGCGCACAGTTTTCCTGGCGATCCTTGGCAATGCGGTCCTTTTCTGCCTTGGCCTTGGCGGCCTCCTGGGCCTCGGCCTTGCGCTTTTGCTCTTCCAGGGCCTTGTCGGTGCCTGCGGGCTTGGCGTCCTTGGCGGCGGCGGCAGGCGCTGCCTGTGCCGTTGCATCTGCAGCGGGCTGCGTGGCCGCATCTGTAGCCGCCGGTGCCGTGGATGGCGCCGCCGCTGCTGGAGCGGGCGCGCTGCCGCCAGGCTGGCGCAGGATGTTCTTGGCCGGAATGTCAGGGGGTGGCGCGCGGTCGCTGAAGACCTTGCGGCCTGTGGCATCGACCCATTGCCACTGGGCGGCTGCGGACAGCGAACAGGCGGCAAGCGCGGCTAGCAAAACAAGCTTGGTGGCATGCATGGTGATTGGGGTGATCGGGCCGGTTGCAGGTAGCAATAGCAGGAAATGATGGCGGGCAGCGATAGCGGGGAACAATGGCCTACAGCATACATTGTGATCCGGCGCACGGGTACAATCCTTCTTTTGGAGCTCTCACATGCGCCTTCTCGGTAAAGCCCTGACCTTCGACGACGTCCTCCTGGTCCCCGCTTTCTCCCAGGTCCTGCCCAAGGACACCTCGCTCAAGACGCGCTTTTCGCGCAACATCTCCCTGAACATCCCCCTTGTGTCCGCCGCCATGGACACCGTGACCGAAGCGCGTCTGGCCATTGCCATTGCGCAAGAGGGCGGTATCGGCGTCATCCACAAGAACATGACGGCAGAGCAACAGGCTGCCGAAGTGTCCAAGGTCAAGCGCCACGAATCCGGCGTGGTGCACGACCCCGTGGTCATCACCCCCGAGCACACCGTGCTGCAGGTGCTGCAGCTGTCCGAGAACCTCGGCATCTCCGGCTTTCCCGTGTGCGACGGCGGCAAGGTGGTCGGCATCGTCACCAGCCGCGACCTGCGCTTCGAGACCCGCTACGACGTCAAGGTCAGCCAGATCATGACGCCGCGCGAGCGTCTGATCACCGTCAACGAGAAGGACGGCACCACGCCCGTGGAAGCCAAGGCCCTGCTCAACAAGCACAAGCTCGAGCGCATCCTGGTCGTGAACGACGCCTTTGAACTCAAGGGCCTGATCACCGTCAAGGACATCACCAAGCAGACGACTTTCCCCAACGCAGCGCGTGACAGCGCAGGCCGCCTGCGCGTGGCCGCCGCCGTGGGCGTGGGCGAGGGCACCGAGCAGCGCGTGGAGCTGCTGGTCAAGGCCGGCGTCGATGCACTGGTGGTGGACACGGCCCACGGCCACAGCAAGGGCGTGATCGACCGCGTGCGCTGGGTCAAGCAGAACTACCCGCAGGTCGATGTCATCGGCGGCAACATCGCCACCGGCGCCGCTGCGCTGGCACTGGCCGAGGCAGGCGCCGACGCCGTCAAGGTCGGCATCGGCCCTGGCTCCATCTGCACCACGCGCATCGTCGCCGGTGTGGGTGTGCCCCAGATCATGGCCATCGACAGCGTGGCCCAGGCCCTGCAGGGCACGGGCGTGCCGCTGATCGCCGACGGCGGCATCCGCTTCTCGGGCGACATCGCCAAGGCACTGGCCGCTGGCGCCTCGACCATCATGATGGGCGGCATGTTCGCCGGCACCGAAGAGGCTCCGGGCGAAGTCATCCTGTACCAGGGCCGTTCGTACAAGAGCTATCGCGGCATGGGCTCCATCGGCGCCATGCAGCAGGGCTCGGCCGACCGCTACTTCCAGGAGTCGAGCACCGGCAATCCCAACGCCGACAAGCTCGTGCCCGAAGGCATCGAAGGCCGCGTGCCCTACAAGGGCTCCATGGTCTCCATCGTCTACCAGATGGCCGGCGGCGTGCGCGCTGCCATGGGCTACTGCGGCTGCGCCACCATCGAAGAGATGAACAACACGGCCGAGTTCGTCGAGATCACCGCCGCAGGCATCCGTGAATCGCACGTGCATGACGTGCAGATCACCAAGGAAGCGCCCAACTACCGCGCCGACTGATCCCGATCCAGCGCCTTGGCGCGAGATGGAAAAGAGGTCCGGGCAGCCACTGCCCGGACCTCTTTTTTTGTGCGCCTAGATGACGAAGCTCAGATGGCGAAGTTGTCCAGCACCGCGCCCGAGCTGGCGCTCGATGCGTTGAACGCGAACTTGGCCTGCACGCCCCGCGTGTAGCGGGGCGCGGGGGCCTTCCATGCCGCACGGCGCTGGGCGAGCACGTCTTCGGGCACGTTCAGCTGCAGTTGCAATGCGTGCGCGTCGATGGTGATCGAGTCGCCCTCGTGCACCAGCGCGATGGTGCCGCCCACGGCCGCTTCCGGCGCCACGTGGCCGACCACCATGCCCCAGGTGCCGCCGGAGAAGCGGCCATCGGTGATCAGGCCCACGCTCTCGCCCAGGCCGGCGCCGATCAGGGCGCCCGTGGGGGCCAGCATTTCCGGCATGCCGGGGCCGCCCTTGGGGCCCAGGTAGCGCAGCACCATCACATCGCCGGCCTGGATCCTGCCGTCGAGGATGGCCGCCAGTGCCGATTGCTCATCGTCGAACACGCGTGCCGGGCCGGTGATGACCGGGTTCTTAAGGCCCGTGATCTTGGCCACCGCACCTTCCGGGCTCAGGTTGCCCTTGAGAATGGCCAGGTGGCCCTGCGGATAGAGCGCGTCCGAGAGGGGGCGGATGACCTGCGGGTTGGGCGGTTCGTCAGGCACGCCGGCCAGGGTCTGCGCGATGGTCTGGCCCGAGATGGTGATGCAGTCGCCGTGCAGCAGGCCCGCATTCAGCAGGATCTTCATGACCTGCGGGATGCCGCCCGCCTGGTGCAGGTCCACCGCCAGGTATCTGCCGCTGGGCTTGAGATCGCACAGCACCGGCACCCGCTGCCGGATGCGCTCGAAGTCGTCGATGGACCAGGGCACGCCGGCCGCATGGCCGATCGCAAGAAAGTGCAGCACGGCATTGGTGGAGCCCCCGGTTGCCATGATCACCGAGACCGCGTTCTCGATGGACTTGCGGGTCACGATGTCCCGCGGCTTGAGGTCCATCTTGATGGCCTCGATCAGCACCCTGGCGGATTCCTTGGCCGAGTTCTCCTTTTCATCATGGGGATTGGCCATGGTGGAGGAGTAGGGCAGGCTCATGCCCAGCGCCTCGAACGCGCTGGACATGGTGTTGGCGGTGTACATGCCGCCGCACGAGCCCGTGCCGGGAATGGCGTGCTGCTCGATGTCCTTGAGCTCCTGGTCGCTGATCTTTCCCGCGGCGTTCTCGCCGACGGCCTCGAACACGCTGACGATGTTCAGGTCCCGGCCTTTCCACCTGCCGGGCAGGATGGTGCCGCCGTAGACATAGATGGCCGGCACATTGGCGCGCAGCATGCCCATCATGCCGCCCGGCATGTTCTTGTCGCAGCCGCCGACCACCAGCACGCCATCCATCCACTGGCCGCCCACGCAGGTCTCTATGCAGTCGGCGATCACCTCGCGGCTGACCAGCGAGTACTTCATGCCTTCCGTGCCCATGGACATGCCGTCCGAGATGGTCGGCGTGCCGAACACCTGCGCGTTGCCGCCGGCTTCCTCGATGCCTGCGATGGCCGCGTCCGCCAGCCTTTGCAGGCCGGAGTTGCACGGCGTGATCGTGCTGTGGCCGTTGGCCACGCCGACCATGGGCTTCTTGAAATCCTCTTCCTTGTAGCCCATGCCGTAGAACATGGAGCGGTTGGCTGCGCGCGCCTTGCCTTCGGTGATGTGGGAGCTTCGGCGGTTGATCTGGTTCGGCGGGGTCATGGCATGTCTCTCGTTGTGGGGGTTGGATGAGTATGGGCCGACTGATTCATCTGATCCAATCCTATTCATCGGCATGATTGATATGCTGCGCATATGAATGAGCCGCCCATTGATCTGCGCGTCTGGCGGCAATTCCTGGCCGTGGCGGACGAGCTGCACTTCGGCCGCGCCGCATCGCGCCTGCACATGACGCAGCCGCCGCTCACCCAGGCCATCGCCCAGCTGGAGCGCAGCCTGGACGTGGCGCTGTTCGAGCGCTCAAGCCGCCATGTCGCGCTGACGCCCGCTGGCGAGGCGCTTGTGCCGCAGGTGCGTGAGCTTCTGGCGCAGGCGGCAGCGCTGCCCGGGATTGCGCGGGCTGCGGCAGCGGGAGAAGTGGGGCGCGTGCGGCTGGCCTTTGTCTCCACCATCGGCTTCACCCGGCTGCCGCTGTGGGTGCGGGACTTCGTGGCAGGAACGCCCGGTGTGGCGCTGGAGCTGGTCGAGGCCACCAGCGATGTGCAGATGGAAGCCTTCGAGCGCGGGCAGATCGATGCCGGGCTGATGCTGCATGCCCCGGGGCATGCGCCGGCCGGCCTGGAGCGCCTGGCTGTAGGGCGAGAAGCCATGGTGCTGGCCCTGCCTCAGCAGCATGCGCTTGCCGGTGCGGACCGGCTGATGCTCGACGAAGTGCTGGAGCAGCCGCTGGTGATCTTTCCGCGCCGCATCATGCCCTCGCTCCATGACGCGGTGACGGATCTGTACCGACGGCACGGACATGTGCCGCGCATCGCGCAGCAGGCGATACAGATGCAGACCATCGTGAACCTGGTCTGGGGCGGCATCGGCCTGGCCTGGGTGCCCGCCAGCGTGATGCAGTTCTGCAGGCCCGGCGTGGTCTACCGCGAGGCGGTTTTCGCCAGCGCCCGTGCAGGCAGCAAGCCCGTTGCTCTGCCGGTCTGCGAGACCAGCCTGGCCTGGCCGGCCGGAGCCATGTCGCCCGCGCTGGCGCGGTTTGTCGACTTCGTGCGCGAACAGCATTGAGTGGGGCGCGCCAGCAGGCAGCAGAGGCCAATGCCTGGAATATCCGCAAGGTTCTGGTCTGAATTTTTGGAAATTCTGGCCAGAATGCTAGAATTCTGGCCAGGCCGGACACCAGGCCTGTTTTTGTTTTCAGCCCCGCCATGCAATCTGTCGGTATCTACGAAGCCAAGACCCGTTTCTCCGCCTTGATCGAACTTGTCGAGCAGGGCGAGGAAGTGCGCATCACCCGCCACGGCAAGGAAGTGGTGCGCATGCTGCCGGTGCGCCGCCGCCCCGTGATCACCGACGAGCAGATCGCCCGCGAGCTGGAGCAGATGCAGGTGCTGCAGGCCACGGTGCGGCCGGCACAGGCGCCGGACTCCACCACCCGACTGCGCCACGCAGGCCGGAGCCAGGCATGACCTCCTTCGTGCTCGATGCCTCCGTCACCGCCGCCTGGCTGCTGCCCGATGCCGCCAGCGTGCACACCCAGCGCCTGTACACCCGAATCCGCCGCCACGAAGTGGACCCGCAGGCGCCCAACCTCTGGCAGTGGGAGTGCGGCAACCTGATCGCCTCGGGCGTGCACGGCGGCCGCATTCCGCACAGCTCGGTCGAAGGCCTGTGGGGCGTGCTCGAGGCCATCCGCCACCGCGTGGAGCTGCACGAGCTGGCGCCCGCCCAGCACAAGGCCGTGCTCGACGTGGCGCTGGACACCCGCCTGCCGGTCTATGACGCGGCCTACCTGTGGCTGGCGCAGTCGCTGCGCCTGCCGCTGGCCACCTTTGACGCGGCCCAGGCCGCCGCCGCGCGCAAGCGCGGGCTGGCGCTGCTGGCCCCTGAAGATTTCTGATCCCCTCCCATCACCTTTGCCTGAGATGACCATGCAACACGACAAGATCCTCATTCTTGACTTCGGCTCCCAAGTCACCCAGCTGATCGCCCGCCGCGTGCGCGAAGCCCATGTCTACTGCGAAGTCCACCCCTGCGACGTCAGCAGCGACTGGGTGCGCGAATTCGCCGCCGACGGCCGCCTCAAGGGCGTGATCCTGTCGGGCAGCCACGCCAGCGTCTACGAAGTGGACGACCGCGCCCCCGACGCCGTGTTCGAGCTGGGCATTCCCGTGCTGGGCATCTGCTACGGCATGCAGACCATGGCCACCCAGCTGGGCGGCAAGGTCGAAGGCTCGCACACCCGCGAATTCGGCTACGCCGAAGTGCGCGCCCATGGCCACACCGAACTGCTCAAGGGCATCGAGGACTTCTCCACGGCCGAAGGCCACGGCATGCTCAAGGTCTGGATGAGCCACGGCGACAAGGTCACCGAGCTGCCCCCGGGCTTCAAGGTCATGGCCTCCACGCCGTCCTGCCCCATCGCCGGCATGGCCGACGAGGCGCGCCGCTTCTACGCCGTCCAGTTCCACCCCGAAGTCACGCACACCGTGCAGGGCGCGGCCCTGCTCAACCGCTTCGTGCGCGAGATCTGCGCGGCGAATGCCGACTGGATCATGGGCGACTACATCGAGGAAGCCGTCGCCAAGATCCGCGAGCAGGTGGGTGACGAGGAAGTCATCCTCGGCCTGTCGGGCGGCGTGGATTCGTCCGTGGCCGCGGCCCTGATCCACCGCGCCATCGGCGACCAGCTGACCTGCGTCTTCGTGGACCACGGCCTGCTGCGCCTGAACGAAGGCGACATGGTCATGGAAATGTTCGAAGGCAAGCTGCACGCCAAGGTCATCCGCGTGGACGCCAGCGATCTGTTCCTGGGCAAGCTGGCCGGCGTCAGCGAACCCGAGGCCAAGCGCAAGATCATCGGCGGCCTGTTCGTGGACGTCTTCAAGGCCGAGGCCGCCAAGCTCAAGGCCGGCGACGGTGGCCACAAGGGCGCCACCTTCCTGGCCCAGGGCACCATCTACCCCGACGTCATCGAGTCGGGCGGTGCCAAGAGCAAGAAGGCCGTCACCATCAAGAGCCACCACAACGTCGGCGGCCTGCCCGAGCAGCTCGGCCTGAAGCTGCTCGAGCCCCTGCGCGACCTGTTCAAGGACGAAGTGCGCGAACTCGGCGTGGCCCTGGGCCTGCCGCGTGAAATGGTCTACCGCCACCCCTTCCCCGGCCCGGGCCTGGGCGTTCGCATCCTGGGTGAAGTCAAGAAGGAATACGCCGACCTGCTGCGCCGCGCCGACGCCATCTTCATCGAGGAACTGCGCAACTGGACCGACGAAGCCACCGGCAAGAACTGGTACGACCTCACCAGCCAGGCCTTCACCGTCTTCCTGCCCGTCAAGAGCGTGGGCGTCATGGGCGACGGCCGCACCTACGACTACGTCGTGGCCCTGCGCGCCGTGCAGACCAGCGACTTCATGACCGCCGACTGGGCCGAGCTGCCCTACGGCCTGCTCAAGAAGGTGTCTGGCCGGATCATCAACGAAGTGCGCGGCATCAACCGCGTGACCTACGACGTTTCGACCAAGCCGCCGGCGACGATTGAGTGGGAGTGAAATCAGGTCCTTCGGGGACTATCGCCACCTATCGAAAATACGTTGTAACGTGTTGATTTAAAAGGAAATACGTCACGGCAGCTATCGGCGACTATCGCCGAGCAGCGAAACGGATTGACGGTAGAGGTGACGGTAAGAACCGGATGCCGGATTAAGACTGGCTAACACCACCGATCCACGAAGCGCGCGCAGATGATCGCTGCCGCCAATTTCAGCAGCGCTTCGTGGATATCCAGCCGTCGTTCAAAGCGGATTCGCAGCTTGCCAAAGCCTGCAAACCAGCTGTGCGTCCTCTCCACCACCCACCGGTGTTTGCCCAGCCTCTCGCTGCTCTCAATGCCTCGTCTGGCAATCCGGCCAATGATGCCCCGCTGCCTCAGGTGGGCTCGGCATCGCTTGAAGTCGTAGCCTTTGTCGGCGTGCAGCTTTGCCGGTCTTCTACGGGGATGCCCTGGCAGGCCAGCAATCGCAGGAATCGCGTCCACGCACCTCTCGAACATCTTGGAGTCGTGCCGGTTCGCGCCGCTGACCAAGATCACCAGCGGGATACCTCTGGCATCTACGACGATGTGCCGCTTGGAGCCGAGCTTGCCTCTGTCCGTGGGGTTTGGGCCCGTTTCCTGGCCCCCCGGGGGCTTGGTACCGAGGAGCCATCAATGCTGGCCCGGCTCCAATC